>Ga0247779_1000007_pt1 | contig 430618 bp, 350 predicted proteins | sample UWRJL221509R5_FD_179925 | JGI IMG/M metagenome (GOLD analysis project Ga0247779, IMG submission 179925) | Plant litter microbial communities from Arlington Agricultural Research Station in Wisconsin, United States - UWRJ-L221-509R-5 | ecosystem: Environmental > Terrestrial > Plant litter >...
GGTCACCTGCTTGACCGCTTCGATCTTGAACTCATCCGTATACCGCTTGCTGCTCATGATTGCCTCCTCGATCACCAAAAATTATGGCTCGAAGATGGCTACGAAAGGCTGGGCGGTTCACGTTTCGCATGCGGTCTAACTACTATTCGGTTGCGAAGTGAAGCCTAATCCCGCAGCCTAACCAAGGCTGCCGGCCCCATAAAGACTGAAACTTCCTACACGCATCAACGGCTCTCGCCGATCGTACCGTCTAATCCTGCCGCCTAATCTTGCCGCTTTTCCGGAGTGGGGCAGTGCCGATGCGATCCTCTCACTCGAAACCGGTGTCGGCAAGTGATGCCCGGGCCGTAGCGCGGCCGCGATTGCTGGATGAGTTGCGCGCTCGAGTACGTCGACTGGGTCTGTCGTCGCGAACGGAGGAAGCCTACGCCGGTTGGGTGAAGCGCTACATCATCGCGAATGACAGGCGGCATCCGCGCGAAATGGGCGCGCGCGAGGTCGAGGCGTTTCTGACCTTGCTGGCGACACGCGATCAGGTGGCTGCATCAACGCAGAATCAGGCGTTGGCTGCGCTGTTGTTCCTGTATCGCCAGGTGCTCGAGCAGGAGCTTCCGTGGATGAACAACATCCAGCGTGCGAAGAAGCCGGAACGGTTGCCGACGGTGCTGACGCGCGATGAGGCGGCGCGGCTGTTGGCGCAGATGAGCGGCGTCACGTGGCTGATGGCAAGCCTTCTGTACGGAGCAGGGCTGCGTTTGATGGAGTGCTTGCGTTTGCGCGTGCAGGACGTCGATTTCTCGCGCCGCGAGATAACGGTACGTCAGGGAAAGGGCGGCAAGGACCGTCGCACCGTGCTGCCGGCGATGGTGGCCGATGCCCTGAGGGAACAGCTGGCGGAAGCGCGGCGCCTGCACGAGCGCGATCTTGCCGCCGGTTTCGGCGCAGTCTGGTTGCCGCACGCACTGGAGCGCAAGTACGTCAATGCGGCGCATGAATGGATATGGCAATACGCGTTTCCGGCCAGCGTACGCAGTATCGATCCGCGCAGCGGCCTCGAGCGCCGCCACCATCTGGACGAGACCGTGCTGCAACGTGCGGTCAAGGCCGCCGCGCGGCGCGCCGGCATTGCCAAGCCGGCGACCTGTCATACCTTGCGGCACTCATTCGCTACGCATCTGCTCGAAGCGGGTTCGGATATCCGAACGGTGCAGGAGTTGCTCGGGCACGCGAACGTGAGCACTACGCAGATTTATACGCATGTACTCAATCGTGGCGGCAGCGGGGTGATCAGTCCGCTGGACCGTCAGACCGACGGACCTTGACAACGCATTGACGAGCGCGAATCGGGTTTCTGCTGATCCTGTCGCGAGCATGGGGATCAACCGTTCCGAAAAATCGCGCCGTGTCGAAGTTCCACGGCGCTCGCCCCTTACCCTTACTTTCCCTCCAATTGCAATCGATGGAGGAAGAGAATTTCATTTCTCTTGTTTAAGATTCACCTCGAACAACCTGTAAATCCGCTTGTACTCATCCAGCCAGGAATCCGCATGCACGAATCCATGGCGCTCCATTGGATAAGTGGACATCTGGAAATTGTCCTTGTGCAGCTCGATCAGCTTCTGGTACAGGCGCACCGAATCCTCGAACAGCACATTGTTGTCGATCATGCCGTGGCAGATCAGCAGCGCACCCTTGAGGCCGTCGGCGAATTCGATCGGGGACGAGGCTTCGTATGCGAGGGGATCGATCTGCGGGTCGTTGAGGATGTTCGAGGTGTATTCGTGGTTGTACTGGGTCCAGTCGGTGACCGGGCGCAGGGCGGCGCCGGCGGCGAAGACGTCGGGTGCGCGGAACATCGCCATCAGTGACATGAAGCCGCCGTAGGAGCCGCCGTAGAGGCCGACGTGTTTGGGGTCGGCAGAGGCGTTCTTCTGCAGCCACTGCACGCCGTCGATCAGGTCTTCCAGTTCCGGATGGCCCATCTGGCGATAGATCGCGGTGCGCCAGTCGCGTCCGTAGCCTTCGCTGGCGCGATAGTCCATGTCGAGCACGACGTAGCCGTGGTCGGTCAGCATGTTGTTGAACATCTGCTCGCGGAAGTACGGTGAGTAGCCGAGCGTCACGTTCTGCAGGTAACCCGCGCCGTGCACGAACAGCACTGCCGGATATTTCTTCGAGGCATCGAAATCCTTCGGCTTGTACAGCTTCGCGTAGATCGGCTGCTTGGTGTGCGAAGACGGAATCTCGACCACCTGCAGATCCGGCCACGCGAGCGCCTTGTACTCGGGCGCGCGCGTATCGGTCAGCTCGCGCGGCGCGGCGTTGCCTTCGGCTGCGGTCACGGCGAGTTGCGCCGGCACATACGGACTGGAATGCAGCACCAGCAGCTGCTTGCCGTCGGGCGACAGCGCGAACTGCTGCATGCCCTTGTACGTGGTCACGCGCTCGAGATTGCCGCCGCCGATGGCGACGCGATACGCATCGTAGGAATACGGCGCCTCGGCGTTTGCGCGCAGATAGAACCAGCGGCCATCCGGCGACAGGGTGGGATTGGAAACCTCGAACTTGCCGTGGGTCAGCGCGCTCGCCTTGGCGCCGGCTTTTTTCGCGTAGAGCTGCGAATAGCCGGTTTCCTCCGACACGTACCACAGCGTCGTGTTGTCGTCTTCCCAGCCGAATTCGTTGAAGTTCCAGTTGATCCAGGCCGCATCGCTCAGGCGGTGCTGCAGCACCAGCGCATGGGCACCGAAATCGACCGTGGTGATCCAGCGGTCCTTGTTGTCGATCGCGCGCAGCTGGATCGCCAGCGAGTGTCCGTCCTTGCTCCAGACGATGCCGCCGCCGCCACCGTCTTCGGCGTCGGCGACGATGCGCACGCCGCGCACCTTCGGTTTGTCGTCGGCCTTGTCGTCCTTTTTCTTGTCGTCCTTCTTCGCATCCGACTTCGAGGCCTTGTCGTCGCCCTCGTTCGATTTCGCTTCGGCGCTGCGCTCGCGCTTGAGCTTGGCGTTCTCTTCGCGAATCTGCTTCAGCGGATCGTCGTGCATGCCGGCGAGATCATCGAACGCGAGCTTGTGTTGTTCGTGGGTGGCCAGATCGAGCAGCAGCAGCGACTGCGGCGCCGGCTCGTTGCGGCCGACGCGCGTGCGCTCGTCTTCCTGTTCCTCGTAGCCGGAGTCGGTGACGAAGCGCTGCAGCTTGCCGCGCTTGCCGCGGTCGTAGCCTTTCGGCGAAGTCACGATCAGCAGATGCTGGCCGTCCGGTGCGAGCGCGGTCTCCTCGATCTTGACGTCGTCGCCGATGAAGAACGGCAATGGCGCGCGCGTCGGGTCGCCCTTGGCGAAACGCTCGCCGTGCTGCTTCTGCGCGTCGCGATCTGCCTTGAGCGTGCGCAGCGTGGAGAAATAACGCAGCTGCATGTCGCCGAGATCGTCGGATTTCTTCGCGTCCGGATCCTTCTCGGTGCGCACGATCACCGCGGGTCCGGCGACGCCGCCGGCGATGTCGTAGCGGAACCAGTCGCTGCCGCTGCGATAGAACAGGCTGGCGCCGTCGCCGGAAAATTGCGGCGCGGATTCCGGTTCCGGCGTGCGCGTGACCTGGATCAGGCGATTGCTCGCGACATCGCGGATGAACACGTCGCCGCTGCGCACGAAGGCTGCGCGCGTATGCGCACGATCGAACACGGCGTCGGCGCCGTCGGCATTCGCCATCGCCTGCGGATCGATGATTGCGTCCTGGCCGGAAGCGAGATCGATGCGATGCAGATCGCGCACCGAGGTGCCTTTCTGCTTGACCTGGTAGTACAGGCTGCGTCCGTCGACGCTCCAGAACGGACGTTCGACCTGCGCACCGATCCAGTCCGGATCGGCCATGGCCTGCTCGAGGGTGATCGCACGCGCGGGCGCGGCGGCAAACGTGAGCAGGGTGACGAGGCTGGCGAGGAGCGCGCGTTGCATGCTGGGGTCTCCGGACGAGCGAGGCAAAGCAGGCAGCATAGCGCCAAGGCTTGCGCAGCGGACCGGGCCGGAAGTCAGCGGTGAGGTATCTTTGCAAACCTTTGGAAAGGCGCCGGCGCAGGCACGCGCTGCGGCGCATCGCAAGGCCGCGCAGCGGCGGGCGCGACGCAAGCTCAGCCCTGCGCTGCCTCGAACCCATCCGCAAACACCGCATCGCCGCCGCTGCGAATCACGCGCAGGGCATCGACGCGCGCGCTGCCGGCGCTGCCGTTGCTGAAGACCACGTCGAGCACGCCGTCCTCGACGTCGACCTCGAAGCGGCGCAGCGTCGCGACATTCGCACCGACGCTGGCGATGATGTCGAAGTCCTGCAGCACGGTCGCCCCTTCGATCGCGACGTCGAAGATGCGCTGGCCCGGCGCGCTGTTGTAGGTGTCGGCAAACTGCAGCTCGACCGTGTAGCGCCCGTTGACCACCGGAATGCGGTACGCGAAATTGCCCCAGCGCCAGGTGTTGTAGAGCACGTCGTCGTCGGTGCCGGCGATCGCAGCGCTCGATACCTGGGTGCTGCCGCCGTCGAACGCGGTGTCGGCCGAGTACGCGGTTCCGTCGACGGCGTCGTAGGCATCGCCGCCGGCATTGATCGCGGCGACGACGCTGCCGGGCTCGGGCGGAGGTCCGCTGCGGCTGACGCGCAGGCTGTCGCTGAACGTGGTGTGGCCGCCGTACGCGGGGTGTTCGCTCGCCGAAGTCGCGGTCACGCGAATCAGGTTGATGCCGTCGTTCAAGGCGACCGCGCCGACGCTCCAGTCCGTCGTGCCGAGCGCGCTGCCGCTGGCGCCGGCGAGCACATCCCAGTCGACCGCATCGATCGCATGGCCGCCGTTGTCGGCGCTGCCGGCGAGGTCGAGCGTCGGATCTTCGGTCTGCCAGTTGTAGCCGGAGGTCGGCGCGGTGATGTGCAGCAAGGGCGGCGTCGTCAGATCCGCAGCGCCGCGCTTTTGCGCAACCAGCCACGAGAACAGCAGCGGATGGGTGTAGGCGACCGGCCAGATCACGTGTCCGCCGCTGTCGTAGCGCGTGTAGATCGTGCTCGCGCCGGCATTGCGCAGCGCGGCGACGAGGTTGTCCGAACCGCCGACGCCGACGGTGCCGTCATCGGCCGCGTGGAAGAACCAGAACGGAATCGCGCTGACCACGCTCGCCGGCACCGCACTGCCGTTGTCGTTGCCGGACATCGGCACCGCTGCGGCGAAGCGATCCGGTTGCGAGGTCACCGCGCTCCAGGTGCCCATGCCGCCCATCGACAGGCCGGTGGCGTACACGCGATCCGGATCGATGTGGTACTGCGCGGAAATCTGGTCGACGATCGCGATCGCGGTATCGAGCGGCGCGCCGCCCCACCAGCCGTTGGTGAAACATTGCGGCGCGATCATGAAAACCGGTTGCTGCGCGAGATGATCGTCGTCGAGCAGATGCATCGCGCCGTTCGCGTCGTTGTCGAGCTGTGCCTCGTTGTCGCTGCCGCGCTCGCCGGCGCCATGCAGGAACAGGATCAGCGGATACGCGCGCGCCGGATCGTAGCCCGGCGGCACGAAATAGCGGAACGGCAGCGTGGTGCCGCCGGTGTTGCTGCTGCCGTAGAGAAACTGCTCGCGCGTCGCAGACATGGCTTCAGTGCCGAACATGGCGGACAACAACAAGATACCGAGTGCCTTCAACCAGGACATCACCGTTTCCCCCAGAGCGTCCGACCGCCGCACGCTAGCACGCCCCGACGACGCATTCCGCCAAGCAATCGACGCGCCCGCTTGGCAAACGCCCGCACATCCGTCAGCCTTCCGCTTCGTCCTTCCTCTTCCCCCTTTCCCCTTCACTCTTTCCCCTCAAATGACCTTGCCCAGCATCGAAATCGAAACCGCCGCGGCTCCGCGCCATGCGGTGATCTGGCTGCACGGCCTCGGCGCCGACGGCAACGACTTCGGGCCGATCGTGCCCGAGCTCGTCGATCCAAGCTGGCCGCCGCTGCGCTTCGTGTTTCCGCACGCGCCGGTGCGCCCGGTCACGATCAACGGCGGCCTGCCGATGCGCGCGTGGTACGACATCGTCGGCAGCCGCATCGCCGAGCAGCAGGACGAAGTCGGCATGCGCGTCTCGATCGGGCATCTGGAAGCATTGATCGCGCGCGAGATCGATCGCGGCATTCCGGCGCAGCAGATCCTGCTCGCCGGATTCTCGCAAGGTGGCGCGATCGCGCTGGCCGGCGGCGTGCGGCATGCGGCCAGACTCGCCGGCATCATCGCCTTGTCGACCTATCTGCCGATGGCCGAGCAGACCGCCGCCGAACGCAGCGCGGCGAACGCGCAGTTGCCGATCTTCATGGCGCACGGCAGTCACGACCCGGTGGTTCCGCAGCCGCTCGGCATGCTCGGGCGCGACGTGCTGAAGCCGCTCGGTTACGCGCTGGAATGGCACAGCTATCCGATGGCGCATCAGGTCTGCGCCGAGGAAATCGCCGATCTGCGACGCTGGATGGCGGCGCGCCTCGCAGCCTGACGAGCAAGGTTCGGCGCATACTTTGCGTCGCTGGCCCGCGCCGGGTCGGCGCCTCGTGGGGAGGACCCGATCGCGTCATGACACGTAAAGCCGTGCCCAACTGGCTGCCGCAGTTCTGCAGCGCGCCCACGCTGTTCGCCGTGATGCTGGTGGCCGAACTCGTCGCGCTGGTGATCGTGCTCGCGCCGGAAGCGCAGCCGCAACCCTGGCTGCGCCGGCTCGGCGTCGCCAGCGTGTATGTGCAGTGGCTCGCTTTGTTGTGTGCGGTGGTGCTGTGTTCGCTGCGCCAGGTGTTCGAGCGCCTGCCGGCGCGCAGCGGTTTCATCCTCGCCTGGGTGCTCAGCGTGTCGATCACCGCGATTGCCAGCGCGTTGATCTGCCGCGTCGACCAGGCGCTCGGTCTTGGTCTCAGCGTGCCGCCTGCCGCGAGCCTGCGTTTCGTGCTCGACAACGCGGCGATCTGCGCGCTGATCAGCGCCGCGCTGCTGCGCTATCTGTTCGTGCTGGAGCAGTGGCGCGAGCGTGTCAATGCGATTTCCAAGGCGCAGGTCGATGCGCTGCAGGCGCGCATCCGTCCACACTTTCTGTTCAACAGCATGAACACGATCGCGAGCCTGATCCGCACGCGGCCGGCCGAGGCCGAACGCACGGTCGAGGACTTGTCCGATCTGTTCCGCGCCGCGCTCGGTGCCGACGACGGACACGGCAGCCTCGGCGAGGAACTCGATCTGATCGATCATTACCTGCGGATCGAGCGGCTGCGTCTGGGCGAGCGCCTGCGCATCGAAACGAGGCTCGACGATCTGCCGCGCGATTTCGCACTGCCGCGTCTGCTGTTGCAGCCTCTGATCGAGAACGCGGTCTATCACGGCATCCAGCCGCGTGCCGACGGCGGCACCATCGAGCTCGGCGGACGCCGGCTCGGCGCCGGCGTGGAAATCCGCGTGCGCAATCCACTCCCGACGGATGCACCGGTGCGCCGCAACGGCATCGCGCTGGCGAATATCCGCGCACGCATCGAGTACCATTTCGGCGTGACCGCCGCGCTCGAGATCGAGCCGGGTCCGGACCACTACACGGCGATCGTGCGCCTGCCCGGGGTGATGCTGAAATGAAGGTGCTGGTGGTCGACGACGAACCTCTCGCGCGCGAACGTCTCGCCGCCTTGCTGGCCGAGATCGACGGCATCGAGTTCGTCGGCGAAGCCGCCAACGGCCGCGAAATGCTCGAAGCAACTTCGCGCGACCGTCCCGACGTGATCCTGCTCGACATCCGCATGCCGGTGATGGACGGACTCGAAGCCGCGCGCCATCTGGATACGCTGGAAAATTCGCCCGGCGTGATTTTCTGCACCGCCTACGAGGATCATGCGCTCGCTGCATTCGAAGCGAACGCGGTCGATTATCTGGTCAAGCCGGTGCGTCGCGAACGCCTCGGCGCAGCGCTCGCGAAAGCGCGGCGCTGGAGCGGCACGCAGGCGCGCGTGCTCGAACAAGCGGTGGAACCCGGGCGCCGGCGTACCCATCTGTGCGCACGCGTGCGCGGCAGCCTGGTGCTGGTGCCGGTCGGCGACATCGACTATCTGCTCGCCGAAGACAAATACGTGGTCGTGCATCATGCGAAGGGCGAAGTGTTGATCGAGGAACCGTTGAAATCGCTGGAAGACGAATTCGAGGGACGCTTCGTGCGCATCCATCGCAATTGCCTGGTCGCGCTGGAAAAGCTCGCCGGCCTCACGCGCACGCCGGATGGCCGTCTGTTCGCCAATGTCGAAGGCGTCGGCGCGACACTCGAAGTGAGCCGGCGCAATCTGCCCGCGCTGCGCAAACTGGTGCGCACGCTGTGACCGCGCGACTGCGCATCGCCACGCGACGCAGCGCGCTCGCGCTGTGGCAGGCCGAGCACGTCGCTGCGCGACTGCGCGCGCTGCATGCCGGACTCGTCGTCGAACTGGTGCCGATGACCACGCGCGGTGATCAGATCCTGGATCGCCCGCTCGCCGAGATCGGCGGCAAGGGACTGTTCCTGAAAGAACTCGAAGTGGCGATGCTCGAACAGCGCGCCGACATCGCGGTGCATTCGTTCAAGGATGTACCGATGGAACTCGAGCCCGGATTCGCGATCGGCGCGGTGCTCGAACGCGCGGACGCGGCCGACGCCTTCATCAGTCAGCGCTACGCGCGTTTCGACGAATTGCCGCACGGCGCGCGCGTCGGTACCTCGTCGTTGCGCCGGCAGGCGCAGCTGCGCGCGCTGCGGCCGGATCTGCAACTCATCGACTTGCGCGGCAACGTGAATACGCGACTGGCCAAGCTCGATGGCGGCGATTACGACGCAATCATCCTCGCCTGCGCCGGCATCGAGCGGCTCGGCCTCGGCGCGCGCATCACCGCACGCCTCGCGCCGCCGGACTGGTTACCGGCGGTGGCGCAGGGCGCCATCGCGATCGAATGCCGCGCCGGCGATCCGGTGGTGAGCGAACTCGTGCGCGGTCTCGATGACGAAGACACGCACCGCTGTGTCGCCGCCGAGCGCGCGATGAATCTCAGCCTGCACGGCAGCTGCAACGTGCCGATTGCCGGTTACTGCGTGGAAACCGAAAGCGGCCTCGCCTTGTGGGGATTGGTCGGCGATGCGGTCGACGGGCGCATCCTGCGCGCGAGTGCAACAGCCGCGCGCGAGGAGGGCCTCGCGCTCGGCCGCCACGTCGCCGATCTGCTGCGCCGGCAAGGCGCTGACGACATTCTGCGCGAAGCGGCATCGAGAGCCGGCGTCGAGCCGGATTGAGCCGCGAAGCACGCTGTCATTCCGGCGTGATGCGTGCGGCTGCAGCCGAAACGATCAAGCCGGAATGGGAAGACAGGCACGCCTTCGAAATCGCGCTCGCTGCGCCACACGGAACGCGTGCGACGCTGCAACGCGAACGTCAGTGCGCGCCGAAGTTGTAGACCAGGTTGGTCGTCATCAACTGATCGGTCTTCTTGATGCCGGGCGCGACATCGGAGTTGTGGCGCAGCTCGTAGCCGACCTTCAGCGCGAGCTTCTTGTTCATGTCGACCTGAAGTCCGGCATCGTTCTGCAGGAAGGTATTGTCGCTGCCGGATTCGGCCAGCAAGGTGTTGACGAACGAGGTGCTGTCGCTGAAGTTGTGCTTGTAGGCGATCAGGCCGCGACCGACGACTTCGCCTTCGGAATCGAAGCGGTGCCGCAGCGGCGCGCCGTCGACAATTTCCGGTCCTACGATGTCGATCGGTTGATAGCGCTTGTAGCCCGGTCCGATCTCGAACGAGAGCTGGTCGGCCTGGGTCTTGAGCGCGGTGTAGCCGTAACCGATGGAGACGATCGCCTGGTATTCGAATGGCGAGAAATCATCGTTCTCGTAACGAGCGGCGCCGACGATGTAACTGCGCTCGTCGAGCTTGTAGCCGAGCGATGCGCCGCCCTCGTAGCGGTTCGCGTTCAACTCGTACTTCGAGCTGTTCACGGCGGTCGGCGGATTCGTGCTGTTGTCGATCGTGGTCGTGTTGACCTCGCCCTTGGCGCGCAGCGCGGTCAGGTAGAAATCGTCCTTCCAGGTCTCGTCTTCCTTCTTGAACTGGAGTTTGACGTTGAGGTTTTCGGATTTCGCATTGCCGCGTGCGGCGGCAAAACCGGCTTCGCCGGAACCGGACCAATCGCCGTCGTTCTTGTCGGCGGCGGAATCGGCCGGGGCATCGGCGGCGTGGGCGACGAGTGGAAGCAGCGCAACCAGCGCGAGCGGGAGCAGGGACTTTCTCATGATGGATCCTTCGGGTACGTAGCTCAAGAAAATCAAAAAGTACAAAACAAAAAAACCGCAAAATCAATCTTTGCGGTTGGTCGGCATGGTAAGCACGCGCGCTAAACCTCGCGTGAATATTCAGGTTTTTCTGGGCGTCGATGCGCGCTGTCGTCGAAATGCCGCCTCAGCGCCCGTAATAAGCCATGACTGCGTGCCGCGCCTGCGCGAAGAACAGCCAGCGCTCGACGAAGATGCCGAGCATGCCGAGAATGAGCGCGAACCATGCAGCGGCGCCGACGCCGAGCCACGCCGCTGCCAGCATCGCGAACGGAGCCAGCGCGATCAGCCAGAAAGCGATCGCGCGCAGCGTGTGCGCATGCTTGCGCGCGAGCACGAAACCCATTTCGTGCGTGAGATAGTTTTCCTCGGTGTGGGGCTGCTCGAAGCGGGCGACCTTGCCCAGGCGGTCGAGCCCGGTCGCAGCACCTGCGTCGGGCGCGTTGCCTTGTGCATCGATGAGGCGCCAATAGCGCTGCTTGAACAGCGCGCAGGCGGGGCCGAGCAGCACGCAGAGGATGATGACCGTCGGCACCGCGCCGTGCCACAGCTCGCTATGCGCAGCCGTGACGATCTGCACGGCAACGAACCAGAGCGCGCCGCTGTACAGACCGAGCAGGAGATAGCCCGGCAAGGTGTGGCGGTTGTGCCAGGCGCGGATCGGTGGCAGCGAAGAATAAATGCGCGCCGTGCAGAACACCGTCGCGGTGCAGGCGAGGGCGAGCAGCAATCCGAGCACGCGTAAACCCAACTGCGCGGCAGGTTGCGTCACCAGCACGATTGCGATCGCCGCGAGCGGCAGGAAAGTCAGCACCGCTGCGATGCCTTCGCGAGACAACCACGAGCTGCGCCATTGCGAAAACGCGCGCCAGGCGCGCAAGGGTTTGCCGAGGTGTGCAACCGATGCGCCGAGCCCGATGCTGGTCAACGCAAATCCGATCAGGAGCGCGATGCCGATAGCGAAACGCGGATCGACCGCAAGCGTTGCCGCGGGCACCAAGTCGAGATCCATCGAAGAGCCGATCGCGAGGTCAAGTCCGAGTAGAAACAGCAGACCGTATCCCGCGCCGGACAGCACGGTGAACAGGATGATCGAGAACGTGGGTCGCATCGTCGGTGGTTTGGTCAGCGCGTGAGCACGCGATCGAGCCAGCGCAGCACGCTCGGCAAACGTTCGCGATCGAGCGTTTCCTCGCGCGGCGCAGGCGCGGACTCGCTGCCATCACGACGCGGTCGCGGCGGCAGATAGCGGTTGACGGGTTTGTAGCCGAACTCGGGCATCAGCGCATAGCCGTCACGTTCGGCGACGAGACGCGAGACTGCGGAATCCGCATCGCCGAGATCGCCGAAGTGGCGCGCGCGCGTCGGGCAGGCCATCACGCAGGCGGGTTGGCGGTCGGCTTTGTCGAGGGTTTCGTTGTAGATGCGATCGACGCACAAGGTACATTTCTGCATGGTGCCGCGTTGTGGACTGATCTCGCGCGCACCGTAGGGGCAGGCCCACGCGCACAATTGGCAGCCGATGCACTTGTCCGCATCGACCAGTACGATGCCGTCCTCGGCGCGCTTGTAGCTCGCGCCGGTCGGGCACACGGTGACGCAGGCCGGTGTCTCGCAATGCAGGCACGAGCGCGGAAAATGGACCGTCATCGCGCTGCCGGCAACGGATGCAGGCGAAGAATTCTGCGCGCCGCCGCACGTGCCGTTGCCGGCTGCGGTCACCTCGTAGCTGTGCACGCGATTGAACCAGACACCGTTCGGCTGCGCGCCGTACGCATCGCCGTCGGGCAGCGGGCCGAAGTCGCCGCCGTCGTTCCATTCCTTGCACGCGACCGCGCAGGCGTGGCACCCGACGCAGGTATCGAGATCGATGACGAGGCCGAGTTTCTTCGGTGTCGGTGCTGGCAGCGAGGTCATCGATCAATCCGGTCTGCGCAGCAGGAAATAGTTCGACAGGTGACCGACCTTCAGCTCCGGAATCGCATGTTCGAGAATCTCCAGGGTCTGCAGGCCATGCCTGGCTGCGATGCGCAGAACGTCTTTCTGCGGCAGCACATGCATTTCCATATCGAGCTCGCTACCGCGTGCCTTCAGATAGGCGTCGACGGAAAACCGATAGTTTTCCTCGTAGGTCGGCACCTGGAAGTAGGCGATGCCGCCGGGTTTCAGGCGGGCGAAGACCTGATCGAGAATCCCCGCGATCACCGGCGGCGGATTGTGCTGCAGAACGATCGCGGTGAAGAACACATCGATCGGCTCGACGTCGCCGAGATCGGCGATGCGCCGGAGCTGGCGTAATTCCACATTCTCGACGTGCTGAGCATCGAGATACTCGCGTGCGATGCGCAGGTGCGCGGGCGAAACATCGAACCCGACGACGTCGCCGCAGTGCTCGGAAAGTCTGTGGGTGATGCGACCGACGCCGCAACCCAGTTCGAGGCAGCGTGCGCCCTTCGGCAGGGCAAGTCCGTTGCGCGCGAGCGTCGCCAGGAAACGCCGGATGTCTTCGTTCGCGGTCGCGTAGAACAGATCGCGGTTCGCATCGATGCGGTCGGCGTGGAAACCGTCGTTGGTGAGCACCGACCAGTGCGGATCGGTTTCGCCCATGTGGCTCCAGCTTTGCGCGATGTGATCGAGCAATCGCTGCAGGCGTGCGGAATCCTCGACCGGCTCGATCTCGAGTGCGGCTTCGGTGCCGATCATGCTGGGTCGCGCATAACCGCTGATCTTGCGCTGGAATTCTTCGCTGCCGAGGAAGCCACGTCGCAGCTCGTCGATCGTCGCCGAACCTGCCACCTGATGGCGCACCGCGTCTTCGCTCTCCGGTTCGCGCCCGAGGAACAGCCGGTATGCCCAGCGCACGGCTTCGGCATCGACGGTATCGCGGGTATCGGCGGATTTGCTCATGGCCGGGACGTTTCGCTGGGGGATGGAAGTCGGTGCGGGCGCAGCGGCAGTACATCGATTCGATGTCCCGCCGTGTGCGGATCCTCGTCGCGTTCGATGCGCACGCGCAAGTCGAACCACGCGGCCTGTCCGGTGACCGGGTCTGCGTTCGCGTATGCGTTCTCGCCGGGCAGGGTTTCGTCGATCAGGTGATTGAGCAGAAAACCGTCGCGATTCTCAGGCGCATCGGCGGAAAGTTTCCACGCGCCCTTGCGCTTGCCGATCGCGTTCCAGGTCCACACGGTGCCGGGCGCGGTCGCCGCATGCAGGCGTGCCTGCACGCGAATGCGTCCACGCGGCGATGCGAGCCAGATCCAGTCGCCGTCGCCGACGCCGTACTGCAGCGCGGTCGACGGATGCAGATAAAGAAAATTGCGCGTCGCGATCTGACGCAGCCAGCGATTCTGCGATCCCCAAGCGTGATACATGAACATCGGACGCTGGGTGATGGCGCTGAGCGGATACTCGGCAGCCTGCTGCGCGGCGCTGCTGTTGTGCGAGGAACACGCTTCGGATTCCAGCGTCGCGTACCAGAACGGCAGCGGATCGAAGTAGCGCGCCACGCGCTCGCGATGATCCGGCGGCGGCACGTTCGCACCATGCCCGTGCGCGGCAAGGCGAAATCTCTGCAGGGTTTCCGAATACAGCTCCAGCACGATCGCCGCGTTCGAACCGACGAAGCCGAACCCGCGTGCCCAATCGAGATAATCGCGGTTGGCCATCTTGTAGTAACGGCCGGCGTGCGGAACCTCGCTTTCCCAATGACTGCTGTTTTCGATGTAGCGCTGCAGCTGATCCGCGTTCGGGCCACCGATGCCTTGCTTGCTGCCGTCGCCGCCGCGCCAGCCGGCGAGCAGGCCGATGCCGGGTGCGCGCTCGTGTTCGACCATGTACTGCGCGTAGCCGCGAGGATATTTCGCGGCGCCGTCAGGGCCGAGCAGGCCGGGCAGTCGCAGGCGCGTGCCGAGATCGATCAGCACATCCTGGAATGCGCGCACGTCGCGATCGGGCTGCACCACCGGATGGCGGATCGCATCGCTGACGCGGTCGGCGTCGGAGATCGGACGGTCGAGCAGGCTGATGCAGTCGTAGCGTTCCAGGTAGGTTGTATCCGGCAGCACCAGATCGGCGAAGGCGACGGTCTCGGAGTCGTACGCATCGGCGTAGATGATGTGCGGGATGCGGTACTCGCCGCTCGCGGGGTCGCGATCGGCGAGCATGCGCCGCGTCTCGGTCGTGTTCATCGACGAGTTCCAGCCCATGTTCGCCATGAACAGGAACAAGGTGTCGATGTGATACGGATCGCCGGCCCACGCGTTGGCGATCACGTTCTGCAGCATGCCGTGCGCGGCGAGCGGATGCTCCCACGAGAACGCCTTGTCGATGCGGCGCGGACGGCCTTCGGCATCGACCAGCAAGTCGGCGGGCGAATGCACGTAGCCGAGCGGACCTGCATCCAGGGTGCCGTCGTCCTTGCGCGAGCGGCCCGGTCGGTTTGCCGGCGGCACCGGCTTCGGATAGGGCGGCTGATAGCGGAAGCTGCCGGGCGTGTCGATCGCGCCGAGTACCATTTGCAGCAGATGCAGCGTTCTGCAGGTATGGAAACCGTTCGCGTGGGCGGAGATGCCGCGCATCGCGTGCATCGCGACCGGGCGCCCGATCATCTCGGCGTGTTCGCGACCCTGCGCATCGGTCCAGCGTTGCGGCAGCGTGATGGCTTGCTCGAACGCGACCTCGGCGAGTTCGCGCGCGAGGCGGCGGATCGTCTGCGCATCGATGCCGCAGCGTCCGGCGACGTTGTCGGGTGCGTATTCGTCGGACAGGAAGCGTCCGGCGAAAAGGTCGAACGCGGGCACGCCGACGCGGCCGTCGTCGAGCGTGTATTCGCCGACGACGAGCGGTGAGATGTCGGCCGCGTCGGCGCGCAGGATGCGCGAGCGAAGTGCGCCGATGCTCGCCGAGGCGGCGGTTTCGACACGCGCAGCACACAGCGCATTCCCCTCCGCATCACGCGCGAACAGGCCATCGTCCGCGCCGCCGGGATTGCGAATCACCAGGTAGTGCGCGTTGCTGTAGCGAACGAGATAGTCGAGATCGACGCGATCGTTGCGCAGCAGTTCGTGGATGAAGGCGCCGGCGAGCAGGCCATCGGTGCCCGGATTGATCGCGACCCACTCGTCGGCGATGGCGCCGTAGCCGCTGCGCACCGGATTGATCGCGACGATCTTCGCGCCGCGCGCCTTGAGTTTGCCGAGGCCCAGCTTGATCGGGTTCGAGTCGTGATCCTCGGCGACGCCCCACAGCATCAGGTATCGGGTCAGATCCCAATCCGGCTCGCCGAATTCCCAGAAGCTGCCGCCGAGCGTGTACATCCCGGCGGCGGCCATGTTGACCGAGCAGAAGCCGCCGTGCGCGGCGTAGTTCACCGTGCCGAATTGCTGCGCCCACCAGCCGGTCAATGCCTGGCTCTGATCGCGTCCGGTGAAGAATGCGAGTTCGTCCGGATTGCGCCGGCGGATGTCGCCCAGCCATTGCGTCGCCAGTGCCAGCGCCTCGTCCCACTCGATCTCGCGGAACTTGCGTTCGCCGCGTTCGCCGACGCGCAGCAGCGGCTTGCGCAGGCGTGCCGGCGAGTAGTGCTGCATGATGCCGGCCGAACCCTTGGCGCAGATCACACCGCGATTCACCGGGTGCTGCGGGTTGCCGTCGATGTAGCGCACGCGGTTTTCTTTCAGGTGCACGCGGATGCCGCACCGGCACGCGCACATGTAGCAGGTGGTCGTCTTGACCTCGTCGCCGGTCGGCTTGTCGAGGTTCAGATGGGCGTGTGGCATGCGGTGTCGGCAGCGGTCGGCATCCTGCAATGGTAACGGATGCGTCGATTGCGCAGCCGCGCGTCGGCGCCGTCCGCCTGTTCGAGCGCCACGCGGCCTGCTCGAAAGCGGAGCCCGCTGCGGCTCTGGCTACAATGCCGCATGGTTCGGATGAAACCCGTGTCGCCCGATGGCCGCGATCACTGGATCGCGGCGGCGTTCGCGTGAGTCGGTCGCGCCTCGCCGTCCTGCCGCGTTCGTTCTACCGGCGCGATTCACGCGAGGTCGCGCCGGAGCTGCTCAACAAGATCCTGCTCGGACCGGACGGACGCAGCGCACGCATCGTCGAGACCGAAGCCTATTGCGGCGCCTTCGACGAGGCCGCGCACACGTTCCGCGGCAAGACCGCGCGCAATGCGACGATGTTCGGTCCGCCCGGTCATCTCTACGTGTACTTCACCTACGGCATGCACTGGTGCGCGAACACGTCCTGCGGCGAGGAAGGCGAGGGCATCGGCGTCTTGCTGCGCGCGGCGGAGCCCTTGAGCGGATTGCAGCGCATGCACGAGCTGCGTCTGCGCGCGAAGAACGATCGCGAGTTGTGCAGCGGTCCGGCGCGCCTGTGCCAGGCATTCGGCATCACGCGTGTGGACGACGGCGCCGATCTGCTCGGCGGCCGCTTCCGCATCGCCAGCGACGGCATGCCGCCGCCATCCGCGCCGGCGATCGGAAAACGGGTCGGCATCACGCGCGCGATCGACGCGCCGTGGCGCTTCCATGTGCCGGGCAATCCGTTCGTGTCCAAACCGTGGATTCGATAGCGTCCTGCTCTTGTCGCGACGTTGCACGACCCGCTTCGCGAACACGTCTTCGAGGGTTCAATTCGGCACGTCGATGCGGATCGCAGGATCGTCGAAATTCGAGTAGCGCACGCGCGTGTTCGACTTGATGCCCATGAAGCTGCCGCTCGATTCGGTCTGCAGCGGCATGCCGCTTTTTTGCGAAATCCAGGTTTTCGCATCCGCGGTGACGGGCTTGGTCACGGTGTAGTGATAGACCTTGGCCGGCTCGCCGTCGACGACCTCGTCCGGCAACGCCTGCACGCTCATGCCGCCTTCGGTCTCGCGCAGGAAATCCTCGTTACGGTATTGCGCGACGATCTTGCCGACGCCCGGCACCGGCAGGCGCGTCAGCTTGCCGTCCATGTCCATGTACATCGCATCGCCGATGATGTACTGCTGCGGTCCCTTGCTGGACTTGATGCGGTAGCGATCGGGCGCGACGAATTCCATCGTCGAGATCTGCTCGCCCTTCTTGAGATCGGTCACGCTCGCACGAAAGCTGTGCGCCTGCAGGAATTTTGCGAAGGCATCGTGCAACTCGTCTTTCGGCGCCGCAGTCGCGGCATTGCAGAGCAGGACCAGTGACAGGCCTGCCAGCGTCTTGTTGAATGTCGACATGGTTCCCCCGATGGCTATGGATGGCTCGAGAATGACACACTAGCGGCAACCGCCATCCGTACATACGCAAGAAAGCCCCCGAACGCGACATGCCATGGACCGTTACGAACGCATCCTCACCCTGCATCGCATTCTGAAGTCGGCACGCTATCCGGTGCCGTTCGCGCGCCTGAAGGACGATCTCGGCTGCTCGCGCGCGACCTTGTATCGCGACATCGCCTTTCTGCGCGACGCGCTCGGTGCGCCGATCGAAAGCGGCGACGGCGAGGAGGCGACGTTTCGCTACGCCAGCAACGAAGTCGAACGTTTCGAATTGCCGGGCCTGTGGCTGACCAGCGAAGAACTCGCCGCGCTGCTCGCCTTGAACGAGCTGCTGGATCGCTCCGACCCCGGCGTGCTCGCCGGTGCGCTGGCGCCGTTCCGCGCGCGCATCGAGCGTCTGCTGTCCGATCATTCGAGCGGCAAGGCTTTGCCGATCGAGCGCATCCGCGTACTCGCCAGCGGCGCGCGCACGCTCGATCAGGCGGCGTTTCGCAACGTGGCCAGTTCACTGTTGAACCGGCGGCGCTTGAAGTTCCGCTACCGCGCGCGCTCGACCGACGCGCAAACCGAGCGCGTGGTGTCGCCGCAGCGGCTCGCCCACTATCGCGACAACTGGTATCTGGATGCGTGGGATCACAGCCGCGATGCGCTGCGCAGTTTCGCGCTCGATCGCATTCGCGAGCCGCAGCAGCTGGACGATGCGGCGCTCGATCGCGAAGCGAGCGAACTCGATGCTCACCTGGCGTCGAGCTACGGCATTTTTTCCGGTGCGCCGAAGGCCTGGGCGACGATTCGTTTCTCCACCCACGCCTCGCGCTGGGTTGCGGACGAACACTGGCACTCGCAGCAGCAGGGCGCGCGGCTGCCGGATGGCCGCTACGAATTGAAGCTGCCGTATTCCAACTCGCGCGAGCTGCTGATGGACGTGCTCAAGTACGGACCCGATGCCGAAATCGTCTCGCCGGTGTCATTGCGCGAGGAAATGAAGATCCTGCTGCAGCTCGCCTTGGGCGCCTATCAGAACGCGTCGTGAGGATGCAGTCGCACAAGTGGACAGCGTCGGTGAGGCAGGGCCTGCCCGCTCGGACGGCCTCGATGCAACGACCGCACAACGCCTCGACGACGCGGAACCTTCATGACCCACGGTGATCCCACGGCACTGCCGCAGCCTGCACAGGACATCGCACCGACGCGCGGGACCAGCCTGTCCCTGGTGCTCGGTTCCGGTGGCGCGCGCGGCTACGCGCATATCGGCGTGATCGAGGAACTGGAAGCGAGCGGCTATGCCATCCGTTCGATCGCCGGCAGTTCGATGGGCGCGTTGATCGGCGGTATCTACGCGGCCGGCAAACTGCGCAGCTACACCGACTGGGTGCTGCCGCTGCAGCGTCTGGACGTGCTGCGGCTGCTCGACTGGACACTCACCGGCGGCGGCTTCATCAAGGGCGACCGCATCATCGGCGTGCTGCGCGAGCTGGTCGACGACACCGACATCGAGGATCTGCCGATTCCCTACACCGCGGTCGCGGTCGATCTCGATCTGCAACGCGAAGTCTGGTTTTCGCGCGGGCCGTTGTTCGACGCGATCCGCGCATCGATCGCGATTCCGACCCTGATCCGCCCGCACCACTATCAAGGCCGCCTGCTCGTCGATGGCGGCCTGCTGAATCCGCTGCCGGTCTCGCCGACCCTGCGCGATTTCACCGACGCGACCATCGCCGTCGATGTCAACGCAGCGCCGGAACCCTTGCACGGCAGCCACGATGCGAGTGCGCAGGCGGGCGGTCCGCCGGACCTGCTTCCGGCCGCCGCATCGGCCGAAGTGAAGCCGACGCGGCGGCATCGCATCGCCGATTTCATCGAGTCGCAGTTCGCCAAGCGCGAGCGCCGCGGTGCCGCGCACGAGCCGGGTGCGTTCGAGCTGTTCGCGCGCTCGCTCGACATCGTGCAGGAAACCATCACGCGCCTGAAGCTCGCGGCGCAGCCGCCGGATCTGCTCATCACGATTCCGCGCAACGCCTGCGCCTTCTATGAGTTCCATCGCGCCGAAGAGTTGATCGAACTCGGACGTCGGCGCACGCGCGAAGCGCTGGCGCGCTGGTCGCCGCCGCAGCGCACGAGCTGAGCGGGTTGCGGCGCGGCGCTGCGACGCCGATGGCGCCGGCGCGTTTCAAAGCGAATGTCTTCAACAAATCGTGTTCGCCTGCGATCGCGTCGTTGCATGCGCGTCATTGCGCAGCCTCGCCGGATCGAAGCGCTGATCACGCCGATCACGCGCGTGCGGTCGCGACCCGCGCGGGCTGATCGGGCGCCCGGCACTGTTCGATAGTGAACGCCCGGTGTGCGCTGGCGGACAGTAAGGTGTTCGGCGCGCGCCGCGAGTCGCTTCCCGGGCCGTTCCCGCCACTGGCCTGGTGCTTGCAGCACGTCTGGTGTCGTGCGTCCGCGTGCGCGATGGTGTCCCGGCGAACGCGCCTGCTCCGCGGCAGCAAGACGATGGCGAAGGGCGAGGAGAACGTATGGGTTTCGGCGATTGGATGAGCGACCTGCGTCATGCGACGCGCACCTTGCTGCGCACACCGGGATTCACCGGCGCGGCGGTCGGCATGCTCGGTCTCGCGATCGGCGCGACCGCCGGCATGTTCAGCGTGGTCAGCACCGTACTGCTGGATCGCCTGCCGTACGCCAATCCGGATCGACTGGTCTACATCGCCGCGTCGGCGCCCGGCTCGCAGATGCCGGCGGAATTCGAAGTCTCGCCCGAACTTTTCCTGCAGTACCACGAGCAGTCCAAGCTGCTGGAGGATTCGTCCACCAGCACCTCGTTCACGTCGTCGCTGCGCGTCGGCGATCGCGTCGAACGCGTGCGCATGTCGTGGCCGACCAACTCGCTGTTCTCCACCCTCGGCGCGGTGCCGATCCTCGGTCGCCTGCCGGTGGACACGGACGAGAACCGCGCCATGGTGATCAGCTACGCGTTGTGGACCGAATGGTGCGCGCGCGATCCGGGCGTGATCGGCAAAACCTTCCGCGCGGGCGGCGATGACCGCACCGTCATCGGCGTGATGGGGCCGACCTTCCGCTTCCCGACCGAAGATACGCGGCTGTGGGTATCGAGCACGATCAAGCCGTCCGACATCAAGGATCTCGGTGATTTCGACTACGACATGATCGGACGCATGGCGCCCGGCGTCACCCAGGCCGCGCTCGTCGACGAGCTGACCGCGCTGGCGCGGCGCGTGCCGGAACGTTTCGGCGGCACGCCGGCGTATGCGCGCACGATTGCGCAGCATCGCGCGGTCGTGCGCTCGCTCGAAGACGAACTGCTCGGTGCGTATGCGCGGCCGTTGTGGGTGCTGCTCGGCGCCGCGATCATCGTCCTGCTGATCGCGTGTGCGAATGTGGCGAACCTGTTTCTGGTGCGCGCCGAAGGGCGTCATCGCGAGATGGCATTACGGCGCGCGCTCGGTGCTGCACGCAGTCAGTTGATGCGTCTGCAACTGGCCGAAGCCGCGGTCATTGCGCTGCTCGCCGGCGGCGTGGCGATCATGCTCGCGCTGCTGGCGTTGCCGCTGTTCCTGCGCGCGGCGCCGAGCGGCATTCCGCGGCTGGATCAGGTCGGCGTCGACGCCTCGATGCTGCTGTTCACTGCCGTCACCGCTGTGCTGTGCGCGCTGATCTGCGGCGGCATTCCGGCCTTGCGCGGCTCAGCGCCGGAGCTGGCCCGGTTGCGTGAAGGCGGACGCGGAGCGACCGGCCGCGGGCACGGCGTGCGCCATGCGCTGGTGGTCGGGCAGACCGCGCTCGCGCTGGTGCTGCTGATCGGTTCGGGCTTGCTGGTGCGCAGCGCCTGGCAATTGCGCCAGGTCCGTCCCGGCTACGACACCAAGGACATCCTGACATTCCAGATCGCACCGGATCGGCCCGAGTTGAAAGACGCGCTGTCGGTTGCGCGCTTCAATCTCGCCTTCCTAGATCGACTCGCCGCGCTGCCCGGCGTGCAGTCGGTGGGACTGGTCGACAACGTGCCGATCGACGAGCGCACATCGATCACGAAGGTGCGCACCGAGGCCGTGAACGGAAGCTCCGGCGAGGAAACGCAGATTCACTCGACCTATACCGCGGGCGACTATTTCAAGACGATGGGCATCGCCCTGCGCAGCGGCCGCGTCTTCACGGCCGACGACCACGGCGTCGCGCGCGGCCATATTCTGGTCAGCCGTTCCGCTGCGGATCTGCTCTGGCCCGGCAAGGATGCGCTCGGTCAGCGCCTGCTGCGCGATGGCCAGACCGAATGGGAAACCGTCGTCGGCGTCGTCGACGATGTTCTGCAGGACGGGCTGCAGAGCACACCGGAAGCGCTGGTCTATCTGCCGATGGTCGATCAGACCGCGCAGGGTGGCCCGCCGGTGTCTTCGCCGGGCTATGCGATCAAGACGACGCGCGCCGACACGATCGCGCCCGAAGTGCGCGCGCTGGTGCGCGAAGTCGCACCGGAAGCACCGATGTATCGCGTCTACACGATGGCCGCCCTGGTCGACCGCTCGATGGTGCAGCTCAATTTCACCCTGCTGACGCTCGGCATCACGTCCCTGCTCGCGCTCATCCTCGGCGCGGTCGGTCTGTATGCGGTGCTTTCCTACATCGTCGCCGAGCGCACCCGCGAAATCGGCGTACGCATGGCACTCGGCGCGCGTGCCACGCAGGTGCGTGCGATGGTGGTGGTGCAGGGCGCACGCATCGTCGGCCTCGGCGTCGGCATCGGCATTCTCGTCGCCTTCGCCGCCACGCGCGCGCTCGGCAGCCTGCTCTACGGCGTGCAGCCGCTCGACCTGGTCACGTTCATCGCGATGCCGCTGGCGATGGCCGCAGTCGGACTGCTGGCGAGCTATCTGCCGGCGCGCCGCGCGTCGAATCTGGATCCGATGGAATCGCTGCGCTCGGATTGAGCGTTGCCCGCGCGCGAGTGCGCGCGTGCTTGCGGGGTGACACAGCGCGCGACCCGAGCGTTCGAGCCGTTCGCCCGTGCGCTCGACATCGTGCAGGAAAATCATCGCGCGGCTGCGACGCGCCTGATCTTTTCATTCCGAATTTGCGTGATGCCCGGCGTTTGCAGACGACAGGTAATCAAAGAAGCATCTTCATCTGCCCGCATAATCATTCCTTGAAATGACGGCTTGCGGATATACCGCCTTATTCAATTGCAATTTGTCATTCCAGGCGATCGCCTGTTTGAAAGCGTTGCGAATTTTCCGCTCAATGCGAAAACGTAAACAATTGTGTCCGACTGCGTAATTGTCAGGTTCCCGAAAGCATTCAAGAGCAGATTGGATCCTGGCCGCGTCAGTTATTCGGCCGCACGGCGGACCCGCTGTTGGTCATTCAAGAGAAAAGCCGAATGCCAGCTCGGCGCTCTTCCGCCCGCGTGTGGAGACGTAGTAAACCCACAATCAAGGAGACCGGGATGTTTCTGCGAACGAGTTTGGCAATGGCGGTCGCGTTGGCGATGACGCCGGCGGTGGCTGCAAGCAAGCACAAGTCCGTGCGTCATGGCGTATTGAGATCGGTCACCGTGACCACGGTCGCGTTGCAGCCGGATGGCACCACGGTAACGACGCAGGGGCCGGTGGATGTCGAGGCCTATGCAGCGGCCCACGGACTTGTCGCCGCATCGGATGACTGCGATGGTGACGGTGGTGACGGCGGTGATGGCGGTGATGGAGGCGGCGACGGTGGCGATGGCGGCGACAGTCCTCCACCCTCGCCACCGGAAATTCCACCGCCGACCAATCCGTTGCCTCCGGCAAGCGACCCGTATCCTTCGACACCACCGGGACCGAACACGCCTCCCACCACGAATCAGGTTACGGAGACGCAGCACTTCGCGGATGGATGGACCACGTGGTCGACCTGGACTCGAAGCGGTTCCGGCCCCTGGGTTTTTACCGGGCATGGAAGCACACCACCACCGCACGGCAGCGGCGCAGGCGGCAGCACGCAAGTCGATTGTGATGACGAGGACGATTGACCGGCAGCTGGGTCGCACCGATCAAATATTGCGAAATCGATCGCGGCCAATTCGACAACGGCAAAGGCCGGCTTCACGCCGGCCTTTGCTTTTTACCAGTCGCTGCGAGCTAGCCTCGCTTCATCGACCCGAAGAACTCGTCGTTGCTCTTGGTGTTCTTCATCTTGTCGAGCATGAATTCCATCGCGGCGAGCTCGTCCATCGGATGCAGCAGCTTGCGCAGGATCCAGATTTTCTGCAGCTGGTCCGGCTCGATCAGCAGTTCCTCGCGGCGCGTGCCGGAGCGGTTGATGTCGATCGAGGGATACACGCGCTTTTCGGAAATGCGACGATTCAAATGCACTTCCATGTTGCCGGTGCCCTTGAATTCCTCGTAGATCACCTCGTCCATCTTCGAGCCGGTGTCGATCAGCGCGGTCGCGATGATCGTCAGGCTGCCGCCTTCCTCGACGTTGCGCGCGGCGCCGAAGAAACGCTTCGGACGTTGCAGCGCGTTCGCATCGACACCGCCGGTCAACACCTTGCCCGAACTCGGCACCACGGTGTTGTAGGCGCGTGCGAGGCGGGTGATCGAGTCGAGCAGGATGACGACGTCCTTCTTGTGCTCGACCAGGCGCTTGGCGCGCTCGATCACCATCTCGGCGACCTGCACGTGGCGCACTGCGGGTTCGTCGAAGGTCGAGGCGACCACTTCGGCGCGTACGCCGCGCTGCATCTCGGTGACTTCTTCCGGACGCTCGTCGATCAGCAGGATGATCAGATGCGCATCCGGATGATTGTGCACGATCGCCTGGGCGACGTTCTGCAGCATCATCGTCTTGCCGGCCTTCGGCTGCGAGACGATCAGGCCGCGCTGGCCGCGACCGATCGGTGCGACCAGATCGAGGATGCGACCGGTGATGTCCTCGCTCGATCCGTTGCCGCGTTCCAGATGGAACGACTTGCGCGGGAACAGCGGCGTCAGATTCTCGAACAGCACCTTGTTCTTCGACATCTCCGGCGGCTCGCCGTTGATGTGGTCGACCTTGAGCAGGGCGAAGTAGCGTTCGCCTTCCTTCGGCGGACGGATGCGTCCGGTGATGTAGTCGCCGGTGCGCAGATTGAAGCGGCGGATCTGGCTCGGCGATACGTAGATGTCGTCCGGGCCGGCGAGGTACGAGGCATCGAAGCCGCGCAGGAAGCCGAAGCCGTCCTGCAGGATCTCGAGCACGCCTTCGCCGTAGATGCCGCCGCCGGCGCGCGCATGCGCCTTCAGGATGAAGAAGATGATGTCCTGCTTGCGTGCACGCGCCACGCCTTCCTGCACGCCGAGCGTTTCGGCCAGTGCGAGCAGATCGGCGGCGCTCTTGCGCTTGAGTTCGTTGATGTCGATCAGCGGACCATTGCCGCCGCCGTTCTTCGACTCGTCGTATTCCTCGTCCGCATTCGGGTTGTAGCCCTGCGGATTGTTGCCGTGGCGACCACCGCGGCGATCGCGCCGGCCGCGCCGTTGCGCGTTCTGGCCCTGACCGCCCTGGTTCTGGCCGCCGCCTTGCTGCGGATTGCCGTTGCCGGACTGCGGCGGCGCCGACTGCGGGCTCGCCATATTGCCGTCGGCGTTGCCGCCACCGCCCTGATCGCCGGAGGCGTATTCGGCCGCGGGCGGGGCTTCGTGCATCGGTTGATGCGTTTCCACCGCGGCGGGCGGCGCTTCGGCAGCCGCGTTCTGCGCGGCATTCTGTGCTGCACGCGATTGACGCTGACGCGGCTCGCGACGGCCTTCGGCCACGGCCGGTGGGCCGTTTTCATTCGTTTCGTTTTCGGACACGGGCTATCCTCGCTGGGCGCCGTTACTGCAACTGGGAGGGAAGGAACCGGGGGAAGCGGGGCGGAGCAGCTTGGCTCCGGGCGCTAGAAACTACGGTAACACTGTGCGGGACGGACGTCTAGCTGTAGGGCGGTGAAGGGGAAAGGGTCAATGGGCAAGAGGAGAGCGACTCGGTCCTGGTTCCTTCAAGGTCTTCAAGACGCCAGCAATGGCGCCGCGGGGAACCGAGATTTGCAGTTCCCCTTTCCTCTTCACCCTTTACCCTTTCCGCTTCTCAAACAATTGCCTTGTCGATCATCTGCGTCAGCTGACCCTTGCTGACGGCGCCGATCTGGGTTGCCTGGACCTTGCCGTCCTTGAAGATCATCAAGGTCGGGATGCCACGCACGTTGTAGGTGCGCGGTGTCTTCTGGTTGTGATCGACGTTGATCTTGGCAACCTTGAGCTTGCCCTCGTATGTCGCCGCGAGTTCATCGAGCATCGGCGCGATCATCTTGCACGGGCCGCACCATTCGGCCCAGAAATCGACCAGAACCGGTTCGGAAGACTTGAGCACGTCGGCGTCGAACTGGTCGTCGCTGACGTGCGAAATGCGTTCGCTCACGTTGACTCTCCACAATGGCAGGTGACAGGCGACCGCGCGCGCCGGACGGGCTTTACGTTACACTCACGCGGTTTTTGGCAACGCAGATGGGACGAAAAGGGAGTGCAAGGGCACCTCTCCATTTCAGCCCAAACGTTGACCTTGCGCAAGTTGGGGACGCGGCCGTGCAGTTGCAAGAGTGGCTCCGCGCCGCCATATAGCGCCCATGCGGCGCCCTTCCGCCCTCCGCTGATTCCCGTCGCGGCGCGGTTCCGGCACCGACCTTCGAGGCCACCATTGGCACGCCTCCTCCCCAGCACGCAGACCTTTCCACAATGTCCGAACATCCACTTACCGACATCACCTTCGACAGCTTCGATCTGCATCCGAGCCTGCTGTCCAGCCTCAACGCGATGGGCTTCACGCGCTGCACGCCGATCCAGGCGCTCAGCCTGCCGATCGCGCTGTCTGGCCGCGACGTCGCCGGCCAAGCACAGACCGGCACCGGCAAGACCGGCGCCTTCCTCGTCGCCGTCTTGAACCGCCTGCTGACCAAGCCCGCCGTCGCCTCGCGCAAGCTCAGCGATCCGCGCGCGGTCATCGTCGCTCCGACGCGCGAACTGGCGATCCAGATCGACAAGGATTTCCGCAACATCGGCCGCGACACCGGCCTCACCTCGGCCCTGATCTACGGCGGTGTCGACTACGACAAGCAGCGCGAATCGCTGAAAGCCGGTTGCGACATCATCATCGCGACGCCGGGCCGCCTGATCGATTACCTCAAGCAGCACGTGTTCTCGTTCAACGCAATCGAGGCCGTCGTCATCGACGAAGCCGACCGCATGTTCGACCTCGGCTTCATCAAGGACATCCGCTTCCTGCTGCGCCGCATGCCGCCGCGCGAGGAGCGCCAGGGCATGCTGTTCTCGGCGACCCTCAGCCATCGCGTGCTCGAACTCGCCTACGAGCACATGAACAGTCCGGAAAAGGTCACTGCCGAAACCGAGACCGTCACCGCGTCGCGCGTGCGCCAGGTCGTCTACTTCCCGGCCAAGGAAGAAAAGCTGCCGCTGCTGATCAACCTGCTCTCGCGCATCGACGCGCAGCGCAGCATCGTCTTCGTCAACACCAAGATCGCCGCCGAGAAAGTCACACGCGGTCTCGAGCGTCACGGCTTCACCGTCGCGACATTGTCCGGCGACGTGCCGCAGACCAAGCGCGAACGCCTGCTCGCGAAATTCCAGAAGGGCGAGATCGAGATCCTCGTCGCCACCGACGTCGCCGCGCGCGGTCTGCACATCAGCGCGGTCAGCCATGTGCTGAACTACGATCTTCCGCACGATGCCGAAGATTATGTGCATCGCATCGGTCGCACCGCGCGCCTCGGCGCCGAAGGCGATGCGATCAGTTTCGCCTGCGATCTCTATGCGATGGGTCTGCCCGACATCGAGACCTACATCGAGCAGAAGATTCCGACCGCCTCGATCACCGCCGACCTGCTCACCACGCCGCCGCCGCGACCGCGCGCCGCGCAGGCTGCGATCAGTGCCGGCGATGTCGACGACGACGCGGCCGACGATGCGCGCAATACCGCCGGTCCGCCGCCGAAGGCACCGGGTTCATCGCGCAGTGGTCGTCCACCGCAGTCACGCAGTGGTGGCGCGGGCGAACGCGGGCGTGGACGCAGCGACGGCACGGGCGCACGTTCGCCGCGCAGTGCACAGCCGCCGCGTCCACCGCGGGAACATGCAACACAGCAAGGACAGGTTGCAGCGCCCGCGGAGGCCGGCATTCCCGCCGACGGCGCTACTGCCGGCGCACCGCCGCGCAAGCGCAATCGTCGCGGTGGTCGCGGCCGCAATCGGCGCGAAGGCGGCGAGGCGAATGGCGCAACCGGCGCGACGCCGAACACGGCAGCGAACGCCGCCGCGCAGGGTCATCCGTCCGAGCGCAAGCCGCGGCGCGAGCATCCGCCGCGCAACGAGCCGACGCCGACCACGCATGCGACGGTCGCGCCGGTGCAAGTGCACGTGCCGACCAAATCCGGTTTCTTCCGGCGCATCGCGCGGCTGTTCAGTCCGCGCTGATTGCGCGTGCGAGCGCGTCGCGCGTGACGCGCTCAATGATGGGTTGCAGCTGATCGCTGCGGTCGACGCGATCGTCGGGACGCAGCGATTTCTTGAAACCCAGGTTCGCGGCAAGCATTCCTGCTTGCCCGTGCAAGTCATCGGCCCCGAAAGCGCACTCGGCTGAAATCACTTCGGACACCACTCACGGCGCAAGTTTCTCGCGCAGCGGCGTGAGCGTCTTCAGCAGCGCCTCGCCGCCTTTTCCTAGCGCCGTGAAGATCACGGTCGCGTCGTCGAGATCCTGGCGCGCTTCCGCATTGCGCCCTTGTGCGATGCGCACCGCCGCACGCGCGCGCTTGGCGGTGCCGACGAAGAAATTCCGATCGCCGAATTGTTCGTGCGCGATGCGCACCGCGGTTTCGGCGAGCGGGACCGCGGCGTCGACGCGCCCGGTCAACACATAGGCTTCGGCCAGATTGCCGCGCAGCCCGAGCGCATAGCGCGAGGTTTCGCCGCCGCGCGAGATCGCCATCGCAAGGCCGCTCTCGAATAGCGCAATCGCCTCGTCGACGCGATGCTGCCGCAGCAGCGACAGACCGAGATTGTTCTGCACCTGCGCCAGTTCCGGCGAAGGGCCGTAAAGACGCTCGCGCAGTTCGACCGCCTGGCGCAGATCGCGCTCGGCCGCTTCGTACTGGCCGGCATTCATCGCGGCGGTCCCGCGATTGCTGAGCGCGGCGAGCGCGGCCACCGAGTTGGCTTCGCCGATCGCCTTGAACACATCCAGCGCATCATCCGCACGCTGCATCGCCTCCGTGTTGCGACCGGACTGGATCAGCGAAACCGACAGCGTGCCGAGAGCGATGCCGAGATCGCGATCGGGCGCGCCGAGCAGTACACGACGCTCGGCAATCGCCTCCTCGAGCGTCGCGATCGATGCGTCCATATGGCCTTCCGCGCGCTCGATCTGCGACCGCGTGATCAGGCTTTCGTTGAGTACCTTCGCGTGCAGCGCCGGGTCCTTGCTCCACCAGGCGCGCGCCTGTTCGAGCAGGCTGCGCGCACGCGCGATGTGGCTGCGGAAATATTCCACTTCTGCCAATTGCTGCTGCGCGTCGGCCTGCACGTCCGGGTTCTTCTCGATGCCGGGCCATGCGATCACCTGCTCCAGCAACGGAGTCGCGCCTTCGGTGTCGCCGAGCCGTGCGTACAGGCCGGCCAGGGTGAGTGCGATGCGCTGACCGGTCTCGGGCCGGTCGGCGAAGCGTGCGGCGATCTGGCTTGCGCCCGAGCGCAGCACGTCGCGCGCGGTCAGTTGGCTCGGATCGCCCTGCTGGCCGGCGTCGCGGAACATCAGCATCACATAGTCGTTCACCGCATTGCCGCGCGCCACTTCGCGCAGCGCCGCTTCGCGCTGCAGGCGCTCGTGATAGGCACTGCGCAACGCCCAGGCGCTGGTCGCGATGAGACCGAGCACGAGCGCGGCCGCGATCGCCACGGCGACCGCGTTGCGTCGGATGAACTTGCCCGCGCGATAACCGAAGCGGCGACCCGACACGCGCACCGGCACGCCGCGCAACCAGCGATCCAGATCGTCGGCAAACGCGGCGACGGTGACGTAACGGTGCTGCGGTTCCTTCGCCAGCGCGGTTTCGAGTATGCGCGAAACATCGCCGCGCACCAGCTTGCGATATGCACGCAGCGAGGTGCTGCGCGCATGCAGGCGTTGCGCGGGCGTGGCGCTCGCGTGCTCTTCGATTTGCGTGACGGTGTCGGCCGCATTTCCCGCACTCGCTGCTTCGGTCGGGCTCACGCGTACGATGGCCTGCGTCAGCGGCTGCGGCGGCAGTTCGAGGACATGGCGCCGCGCCTGCGCCAGATCCCGACGATCGACCGCGCACGGGACCACACCGCTGATGAGGACGTAGGCGAGCACGCCGAGCGAATAGACGTCGCCGGCGACGCCCACGGGCTGGCCGTTGAACTGTTCGGGTGCGGCATATTCCGGCGTCAGCGCGCGCTGACCGATGATCGTCTGCGTCGTTTCGCTGTCGTCCTCGCCGGAGAGCAGTTTGGCGATGCCGAAGTCGAGCAGGCGCACCGCGCCGGTGTCGTCGATCAGCACATTGCCGGGTTTGAGGTCGCGGTGCACGACGAGCTGCGTATGCGCGTACTGGACCGCCGCGCAGACGTCGAGGAACAGACGCATGCGCGCGCGCAGGTCGAGCCGATGCGTGTCGCACCACTGCGTGATCGTTTCGCCGCGAACGAATTCGAGCGCGAACCACGGACGTCCATCGGCAGCGACGCCGCCGTCGATGAAACGCGCGAGGTTGGGATGCGACAGGCGCGCGAGAATGCGCCGCTCCTGCAGGAAGCGCGCGTGCACATCGTCGAAGTCGAAGCCGCGCCGGATCAGCTTCAGCGCAACTTCCTGAGTGAAGTCCGCATCCTGACGCTCGCCGCGATAGACCACGCCCATGCCGCCGCGGCCGATGCGTTCGAGCACGCGATAGGCGCCGAGGCGGCTGCCGATCAGCGCATCGCGCACGTCGGCGCCGGTCTCCGTCAACTCCATCGAGCTGCGTTCGAGCAGGTCGCGCACACGCGCACGCAGCTGCGGACGTTCGCTGCAGCGCGCATCGAGCAGGGAATCGCGTTCGGCCTGCGTGTCGAGATCGAGCGCTTCGCGCAGCAGCAGCAAGGCCTCGCCGTCTGTGGCGTGCGCGCGTTGATCGTTCATCGCGGCTCCAGTCTGGCGCGCAGTCCGTCGAGTGATTTGGTGTAAATCTCGCCGCCCTTGCCGGCCGCTGCGAAAATTTCCGCCGCGGTGTGCAGATCGCTGCGCGCAGCGTCGAGTCTCCCTTGTGCGACACGCACATTCGCGCGTGCGCGAAAGGCGGCACCGGCGAACAGGCTCTTTTCGCCGTAGTCGCTCGTGGCAATCTCGACTGCTGCTTCGGCCAGCGGCGCCGCATCGGTCGTACGTCCGGTCGCCGCATACGCTTCGGCCAGATTCACGCGCGGCATCAACGCTGCGCGGCCGCGCTCACCGCCTTGCGCGATGGCCATGCGCAACGCATCGTCGAACAGCGGCAGCGCAGCCGGCGCATCGCCTTTCCTTACCAGGGCCAGCGCAAGATTGTTCTGCGCAATCGCGAGCCCGATCGAGGACCCGAAGAGCTCGCGATTGAGGTCGACCGCCGCGCGGAAATCCGCGCTCGCCTCGTCGAAGTGATCCAGATACATCGCCGCCAGACCGTGATTGTTCAACGCACCGAGTCCGGTGGTCGTGCGTGCGAGACCGAGCGTGCCGAAGATCGTCGTCGCCTCGTCCGCGCTGTGCAGGGCGTCTTCGTAGCGTCCGGCCTGGATAAACGCGACCGACAGCGTGGCGAGCGCAACGCCGAGTTCGCGGTCCGCCGATGCACTGGTGCTGCGGCGCTCGGCGATGCCGGCCTGCAAGGTTGCGATCGACGTATCGAGTTTGCCGTCGGCACGTTCAAGCTGGCTTTGCAGGGTGCGGCTTTCGCTGAGCTTGTCGGCATAACGTGCCGGTTGCGCGCTCCACCAGGTCTGCGCCTGCTGCAGCAACGCGGCGGCACGCGGACGTTGGTTGCGGTAGTAATCGACCTGGGCGAGATCGTAGCGCGCACTCGCGAGCAGATCCGGTTGCTGCTCGACACCCGGCCATGCGAGCAGGCGCTCGAACATCGGCGCAGCACCTTCGATGTCGTTGAGCATGAGATACAGCTCGCCGAGCATCAGCGCGGTGGCTTGTCCGGTTTTCGGCTCTTTGCTGAATTGCGTGAAGATCGCATCGGCGCCGCGTTTGAGCACCTCGCGCGCGGTCAGCTTTGCCGCATCGCGCTGCTCGGCCGCATCGCGGAACATCAGCATGACGTATTCGCGCACGGCATTCGCGCGTCCGGCCTCCGCGCGCGATTCATCGCGCTGGACATGCGCCTCCCACGCATTGCGCAGGGCGAACGCGCTGGCGCCGATCAGACCGAGCGCGAGCACGCCGGCGACCGCGACCGCAGCGCGATTGCGCCGCACGAATTTCGCCGCGCGATAGCCGAGGCGATTGCCCGACACGCGCACCGGCGCGCCGTCGAGCCAGCGTGCAAGATCGTCGGCGAAGGCCTCGACGGTCGCGTAGCGACGTGCGGGTTCCTTTGCGAGGGACTTTTCGATGATGCGCGAAAGATCGCCGCGAACGAGATGACGATACGCGCGCAGGGTCGTTGCACGCGCAGCGAGGCGTGACGCGGCATCGCCACCGCGCTGGATCGCAAGGCCGAGCGCCTGCGGCAGCGTCTCGCGCACCGTGCGCTCGGCTGCGGCGAGATCGTGCCGATCGATTTCATACGGCAGCACGCCGGCCACCAGTTCGTAGAGGATCGTGCCGAGCGCATAGACGTCCGTCGCAACGCCGGCCGGCGCGCCGCCGAACTGTTCCGGAGCGGCGTATTCGGGCGTCAACGCATAGCGTGAGTCGATCGTGGTGTGCAGCGCGCCGGCGTCGTCATCGCCACCGAGCAGGCGCGCGATGCCGAAGTCGAGCAGGCGCACGGCGCCGCGTTGATCGACCAGCACATTGGCCGGCTTGAGATCGCGATGCACGACCAGTTGCGTGTGCGCGTATTGCACCGCCGCGCATACATCGAGGAACAAGCGTGCGCGTGCGCGCACGTCGAGCATGCGGCCGTCGCACCAGTGCATGATCGATTCGCCGCGCACGTACTCGAGCGCGAACCAGGGCCGACCGTCCGCTGCGACGCCGCCGTCGATGAAGCGGGCGAGATGCGGATGTGCGAGCTGCGCGAGGATGCGGCGTTCACGCAGGAAGCGCGCATGCACGTCGTCGAAGTCGAAGCCGCGGCGGATCAGCTTCAGCGCAACTTCCTGGGTGAAGTCCGCATCCTGACGCTCACCGCGATAGACCACGCCCATGCCGCCGCGGCCGATGCGTTCGAGCACGCGGAAGGCGCCGAGCTGCGTTCCGATCAGCGCGTCCGGTGCCCGGCGGCTCGCGTGTGCGTCCACTTCATCGAGGTCGATGTCCGTGCCGGCGATGCCGCGCAGCAGGGACTCGACGCGCGCACGCAGCGCTGCATCCGCACCGCATCGATCCCGCAGAAACTGCGCGCGTTCGTCGCCGTCGCTGTCGAGCGCGTCGCGCAGAATCTGCAGGGCGAGCTTTTCACGGTCGTCCATCGCGCCTCCCCAGGTTGTCGCGCAGCCGGATCTCCTTCAGGCGGGTTGTTCGAGTCGATCTCGCAGCCATTCGCGCGCGGCGACCCAGTCGCGGCGCGCGGTGCGCTCGGTGATACCGAGGGTCGCGGCCACTTCGGTGACCTCGAGGCCGACGAAGTAGCGCAGCTCGACGACCTTCGCCATGCGTTCGTGCACCGACTCCAGTTCGTTCAGTGCGCGATCGAGTGCGGCCAGGTCGGTGCCATCCGGGATCGGCAGCTCCAGCGCTTCGGTGAAGTCGTCGCGCAGCCAGCGTCCGCCGCGTTTTTCGGTCTGCGCCTTGCGCGCGCGGTCGATCAGGACCTGCCGCATCATGCGCGCCGAGGCATTGAGCAGATGCGCGCCGTTCTCGAACGTCGCCGGCGCGTGGCCGAGCAGGCGCAGCAGCACGTCGTGCACCAGTGCGGTCGTCTGCAAGGTCGAATGGCCGGGCGCGGCGCGCAACGCGCTGGCTGCGATCCGGCGCAGATCTGCATAGACCAGCGGCAGCAGACGATCGAGCGCCGCCGCATCGCCGTCGCTCCAGCGTTGCAGCAGGCGCGTGACGCTGTCGTTGCCCGCTTCCGTCATGCAGCGAAAGTAACGCGTCTTGCGCAGGGCTGCAAAGCGCCGGGTCACATGGTGGCGTTCGATCGCAGCGACGGCGCGAGCGGGCCGCAATGAAATACATGGCGAGATCAGTCGTCGCGACGGAGTGGCGATCGGCGATCGCGATGCGGATCGTCCGTGATCCGCGAAGCCTCGCAAACCTCTTACGGGTTTCCCCCCATGTTGCTGGCGAAGATGCGATCGGCCGATACCGGAATGAATTTTCCGACCAGATAGCTCAACGTGTTGCCGGCGCTTTCGATGCGGCCATTGCCCGCGGCGGTGAAGGGCGAGGCCGCGCTTGCGCCGCCGAACACGCTGTAGAAAACGGCGTCGCCCTGGCGTGAGCCGGCAGCGTCGAGAACCGGATGGCGACCGAAATCGAGCATGCTGCCGTCGACGGCATTGACCACCGCCAACAGCGGATCGACATTGTTCGAGAAACCCTGCAGACCGGTGCGGCTGTAACCGACCACGCCGATACGTCCGCCCGTTGCCGAAATCGCGAACGGGTAGTCGCCGCCGGGGGGCGCGAAACAGAACGGTACATCGCCCTGGCCGCCAAACACGATCGTGCCGCTGCCGCCGAACGCGGTGTTGTACTGACCCGTCGCGCCATCGAGCTTGGCAAGTCCGATGCCCGGGAAACATTTGCGCGCGACCTGCGCGGCCAGGTACACGTCGTCTTGATACACGTAGATGCCGGCCACCATGTCTTTCTTGGTGCTGTTCGGATCGTCGAAGATGGCCCGGCTCCAACCGGTGTCATTGAATTCGGTCTTCAGCTCGCCGGTGTCGGAGGAAATCTTCACGGCAACCGGGTCCCAATCGTCGCCGTCGATGTGGATGCTGGCGCCGACATAGAAATCCGTCGGCGTCGCAAAGCCGACTTGTCCCGCCGCGTAGCCTGCGGTCGCATCGCAGCTGCTGCCGGCGCCGGCACCGCAATACGGGCCTGGTGCGTAATACCTCGTCACCTGATCGAAGCCGGCGCCGCCATAGGTTTCTCCCCAGCCACTGTCCTGATCGAGCGCGCCGTTGCCGAGAATGGTCAGCCGGGTGACCGCCAGGTAGGGGCCGATGGAGTCGTAGGCGGTGGCCGCGACGATCATGCGCGTGCTGTTGATCTGCACGATCTGCGCGCCGTAGAAATCCTCGGTATCGCCGGCTGCGTTGAAGGTGCTGCCGAAGACCGGAAATTCCGACGCGTACGAACCGTCTTCGCGGAAGGTCACGATTCTCGCGTTCTGACGACCCAGCCCGGGCTGCGCGTTGACGACGTCGATCTCGTCGACCAGCACATCGATGAACCCGGCGCGGACCTTGATGTCGCGGATGTACTCGTACTTGTGCAGGTCGGCGCCCGGATAGATGACGTAGTTGTTGCCGTAATGGCCGTTGCTTCCCGGATTCGTCCATGCCTTGCGGGTTCCGCTCGCGTCGTAGCGAACCAATCCGATGTTGCACATTGCGGTTCCGTCATTGCAGGTTCCGCTGCTGCCGAAATTGGGTACCAGGCCCGCCACCACGATGTCGCCATTGCTCAACAGAGCCGTCACGAGGCCGACCTGATCGCCTGAGTTGGCGCCGGCAAAATGATCGAGACCGAGATGACCTTGGTTGAATGCCGGATCGGGCAGGTATGCATCGACGGCCTGGATCACGTCGGGAATCCACGGCGTGTCGGTCGGATTCAGCGCTTGCGCATGCGCGCACGCGTCGCCGCCGAGCAGGGTGATGAAGACGGCGTTGCGGCTGCATGCCGACAGGGTTTGAGCGAGCCGTGAACCGGCTGTTCCTTTCAGATTGAATTTTCCACGATGCATGGCGTTCTCCCGAACGTTCGAGTCCGGCACCGGCCGGCTTGTCGAGGGGTACGCGGGTCTGGCGCCAAAGCGGACATTCGCAAACACGAACGGAGTGCAAAAAAAACGCCGCAGCCGGCATGCGCACCGGCGCGGCGTTCGAAGCAACGCTGCGGACCTGGCTGATCCGCAGCGCCGGAGATTGACTCGATACGTTCCTGTCTATTCGAACGAGTTGGCGAAAATCACATCGTCGGGCAGTTCGACGAAGCTCGCCTCGACGCTGCAGTCGGCGTCGATCGCGAAGGTCGTGTAGACATTGCCCGAGAGGTTGCCGCCGCAACTTCCGCCGACGCTGTCGATCGCGTAGCCGGGGTCGGGGGTCAGGGTGAAGCTTGTCGAAAGACCGTCCTCGATCGACAGCGCGCCGCCGGGCGAGATGCTGCCGCCGCTGCTGGCACTCGCGCTCACGGTCCAGTTGAAGCCGCTGTCCCAGGTCACCTCGAGCAGGTCGGCGATCACGCCGTAGTTGTTGCAGTAGGAGCGCCAGCCGCCGCAGTAGTCCATGCCGCCGTATTCGGTCTGTGCGCTCATGATCCAGCCGATGTGGTACTGGCCCGGAGTGACGCTCGCCGGCAGACGCAGGAATCCGCTGTACTGGCCGTATTGATACGCATCGAGCGAGGGCAGGAAATCGCTGCCGAGGTAGATGTCGCCGGCCCAGATGTTGGTGTCGCTGGCCGCATAGAAGTCCACTTCGATGTCGCCGCTCGCAGCCCAGCCGTTGTTGGCGACGTTGTAGCCGAACGAGATTTCGCCGCGGCGTCCGACCGTCGGCGTGTACAGCGCCTTCAAGGTGCTCTCGTAGAAATAGAATTCCTCGCCCAGATCCGGCAGCGACGCCGGCGGAATATCGCCGAGATCGGATGACGCGCTCGATGTGAAATAGTTTTCCTCATCGGAGGTGTAGCGCGTCGCCTCGGCATTGCCGTTGCGGTCGGAGGTCGAATTCGTTCCGATGATGTAGCGGTCGCCGTCGACGTAGCGCCACACCGGACCGCCGCTGTGTCCGCCATAGGTGTAGGCGTACATCGGGATGCGATAGTCGGTGTAGTCGTGCGCGTTGCCGGCGTCGTAGCCGGGGTATTGCACCAGCGTGCCCGCGGGCACGTAGGGTTGCTGGACCGGGTAGCCGGAAAAATTCACGTTGGATTCCTCGATGCCCCATTGACGTCCCATCCAGCCGACGCGATCGCCCATGGCGCGGTCCAGCGTGAGGAAACCCCAGTCGCAATCCCAGTCGCCGTCGTCGGTCCAGCACGACCAGCTGCGCAAGCGCGTCGCGCGTGCCTCGCCGAAAGGTTGATCGGCTTCGTCGCTCGGCGGGACGAGGTCGGTCTGCGCCGGAAACGCCCACACTTCATCCGCCCATTGCTGATCGGAGGTGTCGCCGTCCTGATTCGGATCGAAGTTGTACAGGCAATGCCCGGCAGTCATCAGGTGAAAACTGTCGAAGGTTTCGGCCGAACACACGAACCAGTAGTTGCCGAAGCGCATCAGCAGTTTGTAGACCGTGCGCCAGGGATAGTCGCGCACGAAGTAATCCGGTCCCGGCGGCGTTGCGTCGACGCCGACCGGCATCGACTTGCCCGATGCAGCGTCGCCCGGCATCCGCGCCAGACCTTCGATCGCTGCGCCGGCTTCGGACGAGGAGGCGATCTCGCCGGGAAATCCGGCGACGCGACCGGGCTTGGCCAGCAGTGCAGGCACCGCATCGAGTGCGCGACTGTGCAGTTCGCCGCTGCGCATATCCTTTTCGGCGCCGTGCGTCTTCGTCGGTGGCTGCCCGATCGGTGTGCGCCGCCACTCCGGTTGCGGTTCGGGCGCGGCGGGCGCGTTGCGCAGCAGATCGTTCCAGTCCTTATAGACCGGTGCCTCGGCCGCATGCACGGCGGCGCTCGCGGCGAGCGCGAACAATCCTGCCAGCAGCCGTGTGCTGCGTGTTCGCAGTAGATGCATCGATATGTTCATTGGAATTCTCCCCAAGCTGGTGTCTGCGCGCCCGGCATGGACGCTTGTCCCTGGAGTACGACGCAAGGCGGCCGTCCACGACAGCTCGCACGCAGACTTGCGCCGATGGATGCCCTGCGGCGGCTGCGTGTTTGCTACGCTTGCGCGGTTATCACGCTTGGGTTGGGTTGCGCATGGCGCCGCGTCTGTCCGGAATCGATCGCGGTCGCACGGCCGAACGCGCCGCGCTGCTGTGCTGCGTGGTGGGCGCCGCGCTCGTGCTTTGGTTGCTGGTGCGCCTGGTCTGGCTGTTGCTGCCGCGTGGCGATGCAGGCCTCGATGCACCGGCCGCACGCGTCGGCGCGGCAGCGGGTGGTTCCGCGCCGGCACAATCGATCGCCAAATGGCATCTGTTCGGCAATACGCCGTCGCGGCCCGGTTCCGGCAATGGCGCACCGGCGACGACGCTGTCGCTGATCCTGCGTGGAACGATTGCCGAGCTCGATCCGAAGAGCGGCCTCGCGGTGATCGCCGATGCGCAAGGCGTCGAGCACGCGTATCGCGTCGGCGAGGACGTGGCAGCCGGTGCGCGCCTGTCCGCGGTGTATCCGGATCGTGTCGTGCTGATGCGCGAAGGCGCCGAGGAAACCCTCAGATTGCCGCGCGACCGCAATCTCGCGCCGACCGACGTCGTGCGTCAGACGCCGGCCACCAGCAGCAGCCGCGCGACCACCGGTCGGCGCACCGATGCACCGGCGTCCGCTTCGCAGGCGGCGACGCAGACGGTCAAAGCGCCGACCGATTGGCAGCAGACCGCCGCGCATTTGCGGCAGAATCCCGATGAGCTGATGAAGCGCATCCAGATCGTGCCGGTGCTCGATGGCGGCAAGTTGACCGGCGTGCGGCTGTCGGCCGGTGCCGATGCGGCGTTGATCAACCAGATCGGACTGCGTCCGGGTGATGTGGTCACGTCGGTCAACGGCATGCCGGTCGATTCGTTTGCGCGGGGCGAGGAAATCATGTCGAACCTGAAGAATTCGAGCAGCGTGCGCGTGACCGTGCTGCGCGAGGGCAAGCCGACCGAGATCACGGTCGGTCTCCAATGATCCACAATTGCGACATCCATAATTGCAACATCCGCAATAACAACAGAGGATTCTGCGCGATGGTTCGTGTCCGCCTGCCGATCATCCTCGGCGCCATCGCGGCGTGTGCGCTGTCCGCACTGCCGGCCCGCGTGCACGCGCAGAGCGCGACCGACGCGCAGCAACCGGGCCACGCCACCACGGCGGATGGCCGTCACACCTTGAATCTGAAGGACGCCGACATCCAGGCGCTGATCGCGACGGTCAGCGAGATCACCGGCAAGAATTTCATCATCGGCCCGAATGTGCAGGGCAAGGTCACCGTGGTCTCGGCCAAGCCGATGAAGCCGGACGAGATCTACGACGTGTTCCTGTCGGTGCTGCGCGTGCACGGCCTTGCGGCGGTGCCGTCCGGCAGCATGATCAAGATCGTGCCGGAAGCGGTCGCGCAGCAGGATGGTTCGACCGGACTCGGTGGCGGCGGCGAATCCAGCGGCGATGAACTGGTGACCCGGATCGTGCCGGTGAAACATGTCTCCGCGGCCGAGCTGGTGCCGATCCTGCGTCCGCTGATGCCGCAGGGCGGCCAGTTGATCGCGCATGCGGCGTCCAATTCGCTGGTCGTGTCCGATCGCGCCGGCAACGTGCAGCGTCTCGCCAGCATCATCCAGCGCATCGACATGGTGTCCGATGCGCAGGTCGAAGTGATTCCGCTCGCGCATGCGAGCGCGGCCGAGATGGCGCGCACGCTGACCATGCTCGCGGACGACAAGACTGCGCAGGCGAATGGCGAGAACACGCGCGTGTTCGCCGACACGCGCACGAACTCGATCATGCTCGCGGGCGCGAAGAGCGGACGCCTCAAGATGCGCGCCTTGATCGCGCACCTGGATTCGCCGATGGACAGCGGCGGCGATACGCAGGTCATCTATCTGCACTACGCGAATGCGAAGGATCTGGTGCCGATCCTGCAGGGCGTCGCGACGACGCTCTCCGGCGTGGCGCCGCCGACGGCGGCCAAGGCCGGCGAGTCTTCCGGCTCGGGCGCACCGTCACCGGCGACGATCCAGGCACACACCGAGACGAATGCGCTGATCATCAGCGCGCCGCCGGCGATTTTCCGCTCGCTCGCCGCGGTGGTGCGCCAGCTCGACATCCGCCGCAATCAGGTGCTGATCGAAGCGGTGGTCGCGGAAGTCGCCGATCAGACCGCGAGTGATCTCGGCGTGCAATGGCAATTGCCGGCCAGCGACCACGTCATCGGCGGCACCAACTTCACCAGTTCGAATCTGCCCGGCAACAACATCTTCACCGCGACGCAAAATCCGCTCGGCATCGGCAACGGTTTCAACCTCGGTTACGCGGCCGGCACGATCACGTTGCCGAACGGCACCAAGATCGCCCAGCTCGGCGCGCTGGTCAGCGCGCTGCAGAGCGACGGCAAGTCGAACATCCTGTCGACGCCGTCGGTGCTGACGCTGGACAACCAGGAAGCGGAAATCAAGGTCGCGCAGGAAGTGCCTTTCCTGACCGGTCAATACACAACGAATGCGACCTCGACGACCAGCGGAACGACTCCGAGCAGCGGCATCACCAATCCGTTCCAGACGATCGAGCGCAAGGACGTCGGCCTCGTGCTGAAGGTGAAACCGCAGATCAACGAAGGCGAATCGGTGCGTATGGACATCCACCAGGAAGTCTCCAATCTGCTGCCGCCGGTGCAGGGCGCGGTCGATCTGGTCACCAACAAGCGCGAGCTGACCACCAGCGTCTTGGTCAAGGACGATTCGCTTCTCGTCCTCGGCGGCCTGCTCGACAATCAGGTCAAGGACAACGTGCAGAAGGTGCCCGGGCTCGGCGATATTCCGCTGCTCGGCAACCTGTTCCGCTATCGCACCAACAGCCGGCAGAAAACCGATCTGATGGTGTTTCTGCATCCGAAGATCCTGCGCGACGCGGCTACCGAAGCTTCAGTGTCGAGCGAGAAATACAACTACATGCGGACCGAGCAGTTGCAGTTGCGCCAGGAAGACTGGCCGGTGACGCCGCGCTCGCTGCGTCCGGTGCTGCCGGAAATCCACGATTTCCTCGCCAGCCCTACGCTGGACGGCATGCCCGACACGGTCACGCCGACGCCGTTGCAGACGCCGCCGGGCGGAACCCCGCCGCGCCGATGAGCGAGTCGACGGCCGCGGCGAAAGTGCCGGCGCAGGCGCGTCCGGCACGCCCGAGTTTCGGTTACGCACGGCGTCACGGCGTCGCCCTGACCGGCTGGAACGAGGACGGCGCGCAGATCACCTGCCGCGCCGGCGTGCGCCTGGATGTGCTGGCCGAATTGCGCCGTCATCTCGGCGTGGCGCTGCACTTCAGCACGCTCGAAGCCGCCGAGTTCGATCGTCTGCTGCGCGATCTGTACGAACAGGGCGACGATGCGCGCACGATGGTGTCCGATCTCGACGAACGCATGGATCTGAAAGCGGTCGCCGACGAATTGCCGGAACCGGAGGACCTGCTCGAAAGCGAAGACGACGCGCCGATCATTCGCCTGATCAATGCGCTGCTGACCGAAGCCGTGAAGGAAGGCGCTTCCGACATTCACATCGAGCCGTACGAGAATCGCCTCGTCGTGCGCTTTCGCATCGACGGCGTGTTGCGCGAAGTGCTCGCGCCGCAGAAGGCGATCGCCAGCGCGGTGGTCAGTCGCATCAAGGTGATGGCCAAGCTCGACATCGCCGAACGTCGTCTGCCTCAGGACGGACGCATCGGTTTGCGCATTGCCGGGCGTCCAGTCGACGTGCGCGTGTCGACCATTCCGGCGGGTCGCGGCGAACGCGTCGTGCTGCGTCTGCTCGACAAGCAGGCGGGCAAGCTCGATCTGGTCCAGCTCGGCATGGACGAGGTTGCGCGCACGCGTCTGGAGGATCTGATCGCGCGACCGCACGGCATCCTGCTGGTGACCGGTCCCACCGGTTCCGGCAAGACGACCACGCTGTACGGCTCGCTGCTGAAACTCAACGACAGCTCGCGCAACATCATGACGGTCGAGGATCCGATCGAGTACTACATCGACGGCGTCGGTCAGACCCAGGTCAACACGCGCGTCGACATGACCTTCGCGCGCGGCCTGCGCGCGATCCTGCGTCAGGATCCGGACGTGGTGATGGTCGGCGAAATCCGCGATCTTGAAACCGCCGAAATCGCGGTGCAGGCGTCGCTGACGGGACATCTGGTCTTGTCCACCTTGCACACCAATTCCGCGGTCGGTGCGGTCACGCGTCTGCGCGACATGGGCGTCGAACCGTTCCTGCTCTCATCGAGCCTGATCGGCGTACTTGCGCAGCGTCTCGTGCGCGTACTTGACCCTGCCGTGCGCGAAGCCTATGCGGCGACGCCGGCTGAGCTGGCGGCCTTCGGAAAGCCGGCCGATACGCAAGCGACCCTGTATCGCCCACGCAGCGATCTCGTCGTATCCAGCGGCGCGCGTCACGCCGGCTACCGCGGACGCAGCGGTCTCTACGAACTGATCGCGATCGACGAAACGATGCGTCGCCTGATCCATGAAGGCGCCTCCGAAGCCGACCTCGAACGCCAGGCACGCACACGCTCGACGTCGATCCTGGAAGACGGCTGGCGTAAATGCATCGCAGGCGTCACATCGACCGGCGAAGTGTTGCGCGTTACGCGCGAGGAATAGTGCGGCGCAGAGCGGCGCGACTTTGTGCGACGTCGCCGCGAGCTTCTCACTCATGCTTGAGGCGGTCTTCGTGTGCGCCTCGCGATCGTCTTTGCCGCGTGGCGCTTTTCTACAGCGAAGGAAAAGATGCAGACTCGTTGAAAGCACGCGCGATGCCGCGTCCCGGCGATCTCGCTTGCATTGTTCGAGCGCTCGTCATACAGTTATGACATCGGCCATCGGGTACCGACATGAGCTCTCCGGAAATCCGCATCAACGCGCGCTTGACGGGTGAAGACGCGCGCCGTTTCCGCGAATTGCAGAAGCGCGAAGGGCTTTCGTCGTCCGACCTGCTGCGCGATGCCCTGCGCGTCTATCACGCGTCGCGCACGCGGCCCAAGGCAAATGCGATGAAGCTGCTCAGCGCATCGGGTTTCATCGGTGGCGGCGAAGGGCCTGCCGATCTGTCCGAGCGTTACAAGGATTATCTCAGCGAGTCGCTCGAGCAGAAACTGCCGATGCGCGTGCAGGACAGCGCCGCGCGCAGCGGCGGTCGCAAGTGATTCTGGCCGACAGCGGCTTCTGGATCGCGCTCGGCAATCGGCGTGATCGTCATCATGCGGCTGCACGCAACGCCGTCGAACATTGGAGCGAACAAGGATTCGTGAGCACGTGGCCGGTGCTGACCGAAGTCACCCATCTGTTGGCATCGCGCGTCGGCGTCTCGCAGTCGATTGCGTTCATGGAAAGTATCGCGCGCGGCGCCTGCGAAATTCCGGATCCGCCCGAGGATGCGCTGCTGCGTACGCACGCGCTGATGAATCGCTACAGAGACTTGCCAATGGATCTGGCCGATGCCTCGCTGGTGATCCTGGCTGAAGATCTGGACGAAGGCCGTATCCTGTCGACCGACCGGCGCGACTTCGAAGGCTATCGCTGGAAGAACAGACGGCCATTCACGAACCTGCTGCTCGGCGCCTGAATGCCCGCGTTCGCATATCAGGCGCTCGACGTCAGCGGCAAGACCCAGCGCGGAATCGTGCAGGGTGATACCGCACGTGCGGTGCGCGGCGCGTTACGCGAACGCGGACTCAATCCGCTCGGCGTCGAGGAAGTGCATGAAGGCAGCGGTCGCTCGCGCGGAGCGTTCTCGCGGCGCGGGCTCGGTAGCGTCCAGCTGGCGCTGCTGACCCGGCAACTGTCGACGTTGATCGGCGCCGGCTTGCCGATCGACGAAGCGCTCGGCGCCTTGTCCGAGCAGGCAGAAAACGAGCGCCAGCGAGGCCTCACCGTTTCCCTGCGCGCGCGCGTGATGGAAGGCGCCAGCCTGGCGCAGGCGCTGGGTGAATTCCCGGACAGTTTTCCCGAGATCTTTCGAGCGACCGTCGCCGCCGGCGAGCAATCCGGGCGTCTGGAAATCGTGCTCGACAAACTGGCCGACTACGCCGAAGCGCGCGATGCGTTGAAACAGAAAATTCTTGCCGCGCTCGCCTATCCCTTGCTGCTGACCCTGGTCGCCGTCGCCGTCGTCATCGGACTTCTGACTTGGGTCGTGCCGCAGATTGTCGGCGTATTCCAGAACCTGCATCAGGCACTACCGTGGGCGACGCGAACGCTGATTGCGCTGTCCGCATTCCTGCGCGGCTGGGGCTGGCTGATCCTGATCGTGCTGATCGCCGTGTTCGTCGGTCTGCGCATGTCGCTGCGCCGCGAGTCGGTACGCTATCGCTGGCACGAGCTGATTCTCGGAATGCCTCTGGTCGGTCGCCTGACACGAGCAGCGAATACGGCGCGCGCGACGCGCACGCTCGCCCTGCTCGCCGACAGCGCAGTGCCTCTGCTCGACGCACTCGGCATCGCTGCGCAGGTTGTGCCGAATCTGCCGATGCGCGAAGCACTCAAGCGCGCCGCGTTCAAGGTGCGCGAGGGCAGTGCGTTCTCGCGCGCGCTCGGCGAGAGCGGGCAGTTTCCGCCGGTCGCGCTGCGCCTGATCGCAAGCGGTGAACGTTCGGGCGAACTTTCGCGCATGCTCGGCGAAGCGGCGGGCCAGCAACAGCGCGAACTCGATCGCTGGCTCACAGCGTTGACGTCGGTGCTCGGCCCGGCGGTGATTCTCGGCGTCGGCGCGATGGTGTTGTTCATCGTGCTCGCGATTCTGCTGCCGATCTTCAATCTCAACCAGATGGTCAAGTGAGGTGAGGTCCGGACGCGATGATCACGGCAACGGACGAGCGGCGGTAGAATACGGCGAACAGCGGCGCAACACGCCGTGCTCGCAGGCAGATGTGATATAGCTTTCGCGCTTCGCGACGGTCCGCCATGGCGGGTCGCCGCGCTTTCCTCCCGACTTCGATCCGTCTCCGGTCCATGTGTGGAATTGCTGGTTGCTGGGAACCCGAACCCCGCCGCGACGCGTCGGCGCTCGCCGCGCTCGCGCAGCGCATGGGCGATGCGCTGCGCCATCGCGGGCCGGACGACGACGGCGTCTGGACGGACGCCGCGGCCGGACTCGCACTCGCACACCGGCGTCTGGCGATCGTCGACCTGAGCCCGGCCGGACATCAGCCGATGCATTCGGCGGACGCACGGTACGTCATTGTCTACAACGGCGAGATCTACAATTTTCAACATGTGCAGCGCGAACTCGTGGAGCTCGGTCACGCGTTCCGCGGCCATTCGGACACCGAAGTGCTGCTCGCGGCGATCGTCGAATGGGGCATCGAAGGCGCACTCGCGCGCTGCGACGGCATGTTCGCGTTCGCGCTGTGGGATCGCCGCGAGCGCCGGCTCTGGTTCGCCCGCGATCGTGTCGGCAAGAAGCCGCTCTACTATGGCTGTGCACGCAACGGCCTGGTGTTCGGCTCGGAGCTGAAAGCGCTGCTGTGCCATCCGGATTTCGATCCGCAGATCGATCCGCAGGCAGTCAGTCAGTTGCTGCGCTACGACTACGTGTCGGCGCCGCGTTCGATTTATCTCGGCGTACGCAAGCTCGAAGCCGGGCATCTGGTGTGCTTCGACGCGGCGTCGGTACGCAGCGGCAGCTGGCCGACGCCGCGTGCCTACTGGGATGCGCAGGCGCGCATCCGCGCGGCAAGCCTGCAGCGGTTCGACGGCGACGAATCGCTCGCGCTGGATCGCCTCGATGAACTTATGCGCGATGCGGTGAAGCTGCGCCTGCATGCGGACGTCCCCGTCGGATTGTTCCTGTCCGGTGGCACCGACTCCTCGCTGATCGCGGCACTGGCGCAGCAGGAAAGCACGCGCCCGGTGCAGAGTTTCACGATCGTGTTCACCGACCGCCACGATGTCGATGGCGTCTACGCACGCGCAATCGCCGCGAGGATCGGCACCGCGCATACCGAATTCCACGTCGGCGGCGCGGATGCACTGGCGGTGGTGCCGCGCCTCGCGCAGATCTACGACGAACCCTTCGCCGACGTGTCGATGATCCCGAGCGTGCTGGTCGCGCAGCTTGCGCGCGCGCAGGTCAAGGTCGCCTTGTCCGGCGATGGCGGCGACGAACTCTTCTTCGGCTACCTGCGTTACGTGCGCGCGTTGCGCAATCTGCGCTGGCATTCCCGGCTGCCCGCAGCGCCGCGACGGATGCTCGGCCGGCTGCTCACGCGCGGCGATATCGAGTCGGCGCGCACCGGCGGCGCGCAGACCGTCGGCATGGAACTGGCCGCCGAAGACATCGACGGCATTTATCTGAATCGCATCAGCCGCTGGCGTGCACCGGCGCGCGTGGTGCGCGACGGCGCCGAGCCGGCCAGCGCGTATACCTCGCATCTGCTCGCCGATGCAGCGTTGTCGCCGGCGGAGCGAATGATGAGTCTGGATTTTCTCGCCTATCTGCCGGAAGACATTCTGGTCAAGCTCGATCGCAGCGGCATGTCGACCGCTCTGGAAGCACGCTCGCCGCTGCTCGATTCGCGCGTCGCCGAATTTGCCTGGGCCTTGCCGGACGCGCTGAAGGTGCGCACGAGCGAGCCCAAGCATCTGCTCAAGCGCTTGTTGCGGCGCTATCTGCCGGACGAACTGGTCGACCGGCCGAAATCCGGTTTCGGCGCGCCGGTCGGTGCCTGGCTCAGCGGACCCTTGCGCGAATGGGCCGGCGACCTGCTATCGGAAGAACGCCTGCGCCGCGATAATTTGCTCGATGCGCCGGGCGTGCTGCGGCGCTGGAATGCGTTCGCCGGCGGCGAGCGCAAATGGCATACGCACCTGTGGAGCATCGTGATGTTGCAGAGCTGGCTCGAGTGGCAGCGCGATTTTCGCAACGCGCAGGCGCGCGCATGAAGGTCGCGGCTGCATGCGTCGCAAGCGGCGCTGCATTGCGTAGCGCAGAGGCGTCGACGTGATCCGTTTCGACAACGTCAGCAAGCGCTATGCATCGGGCCACGACGCGCTGAGCGAACTCAGTTTCGAAATCGGCGCCGGCGAGATGGTTTTCGTGACCGGCCATTCCGGCGCGGGCAAGAGCACCCTGCTGAAGTTGATCGGCCTGGTCGAGCGACCGACGCGCGGCCAGGTGATGGTCAACCATGCCGACTTCGCGCGCGTGCGCAGACGCGGCGTCGCGCACACGCGCCGCGGCATCGGCATGGTGTTCCAGGATCATCGCCTGCTGATGGACCGCACCGTGTTCGACAACGTCGCACTGCCGCTACTGATCGCCGGCGTCGCGCGCGATGAAATCGGCAAACGCGTGCGTGCCGCGCTGGACAAGGTGGCCTTGCTGGCGAAAGAGAAGGCGGCGCCGGCGACATTGTCGTCGGGCGAACAGCAACGCGTCGGCATCGCGCGTGCAATCGTCGGCAAGCCGCCGGTGATCATCGCCGATGAGCCGACCGGCAATCTCGATCCGCAGCTTTCGGCCGAGATCATGAGCTTGTTCGCCGAGTTCGGTCAGGTCGGCACCACCGTCTTGATCGCGAGCCACGACCTGATGCTCGTGCGCCGCCTTGGCAAGCGCGTGCTCGTGCTCGATCACGGACGCCTGATCGACGATTTCCGGCCGCACGGGACGCCGACATGAGCAAGCCGGTCGCGCGCAATGTGCGCAAATCGGCGCCGCCTGCTGCGCGCGGCGCCGAACCGCGGCGTCCGCGCAAACCCTGGCGCGCGCGAATGGCCGCCTGGCGCGACCAGCATTTCTACAGTTTGTTTTCCAGCCTCGGCCGGCTTGCCGCGCGGCCGTGGGCGACCGCGTTGACGGTGCTCGTGCTCGGCTTCGCGATTGCGTTGCCGCTCTTGTTTTTCCTCGTATTCGACAACGCACGTGCGTTGTCCGGCGGTTTGCGTGAAGCGCGCGAAGTCACCGTGTTCCTGAAGCCGTCGCTGGATATGACGGCGGCATCGGCGCTGGCCGGTGAACTGCGTGCACGCCCCGATGTGGCCGACGTGTTGCTGCGCACGCCGGAGCAAGGCCTGGCCGAGTTTCGCCAGCTTTCCGGTTTCGGCGACGCGCTCGATGTGTTGCAAGGTAATCCGCTGCCGAGCGTGCTGGTGGTCACACCGCGCGCGCAGGGCAATGTGGAAAATCCGCCGGTGGTCGGCGATCTCGCGTCGGACGCGCGTGTCGACCTGGTGCAATACGACGCCGCATGGCGGCGCAAGCTGTCCGACATCCTGCGTTTCGGCGAACGCATCGTCGCGGTGATCGCAGGGTTGCTCGCGTTGGCGACTCTGCTGGTGATCGGCAATACCGTGCGCATGGATGTCCAGGCGCGTTCCGAGGAGATTTCAGTGATGCAATTGATCGGTGCGAGCGACGGTTTCGTGCGCCGCCCCTTTTTATACGCGGGCCTGTGGTACGGCCTGCTCGGCGGCGCGTTCGCGCTGCTCATCGTCGGTGTGATCGAAATCGCGCTGGCGGCGCCGCTCGGAAATCTGATCGAGAGCTACGGCAACCGTTTCGTGCCGCACGGTGTCGATGTCGCGGCGGCGCTCGCGGTCATCGTCGGCAGCGCGCTGCTCGGCTGGTTCGGCGCTTTCATCGCGACTGCACGTCACCTCTCGGCGGGGCTGCCGTCCGAATGAGCGGCGACATTTCGCTGACGCGACATATTTCCAGCGAGGCACCGCGAGTGCTCGTGGTCGACGGCTCGCGTGTCGTGCGTCAGTTGATCGAGCGCGTGCTGAAAAGCGAGTTGCCGGGCTGCAGCGTGTTCGGTTGCGGCAGCGGTGCCGAAGCGTGCGCGCTGCTCGGCGACGGCGTGATCGATCTCGTCACGACGGCGCTGCGGCTGTCCGACATGGACGGACTCGAGCTTGCGCGGCGGATCCGCGTCGATTCGGCGCAGGCCTACATTCCGATCATCGTGGTTTCCGGCGACGTGCAGGAGCGTCTGGTCGCGCGCACCTTGTCCGGCGACGTCACCGACTATTTCGACAAGTCGCTCGGGCTCGAAGCGCTCGCCGCCTTCATCCGCGGCTATGTGCGGCCGACCGAATCGATCGCCGGCAACGTGCTCTATGTCGAAGACAGCCGCGTGGTCGCGCTGGCGACGACGCGGATGCTGGCGAAGTACGGATTCGAGGTGGCGCACGTGGTCAGCGCCGAAGCCGCGATCGAGCATCTGCAGTCGCATACGGCGGACCTCGTCCTCACCGACGTCAATCTGAAAGGTGAACTCACCGGCGGCGATCTGCTCGAACGCATCCGCAACAGCTTCGGTTACGCCAAGGGCGAGCTGCCCGTGCTGGTGATGACCGGCGACGACAACCCGAGCAATCAGGCCGCGTTGCTGCGTGCCGGTGCGAACGATCTGGTGCACAAGCCGATCGAGGAACGCCTGCTGATCACGAAACTGCAATTCCAGCTGCGCGTCTCGCGCAATCTGCGCGAGCGCATGCGCGCGACGGCATGAGCGAAGACCGGATCAAGCTGGAGGAATCCTGGAAGGCACGCGTCGGCGCCTGTTTCGAGCAGCCTCCGATGCTCGCCCTGGCGCAGTTCCTGCGCGAAGAAAAGCGCGCGGGCAAGGTGATCTATCCGCCCGGACCGAAGATTTTCGCGGCGCTCGACACCACGCCGTTCGACGCGGTGAAGGTGGTGATCCTCGGCCAAGATCCGTATCACGGCCCGGATCAGGCGCACGGCCTGTGCTTTTCAGTGCTGCCGGGCGTACCGGTGCCGCCCTCGCTGCTCAACATGTTCGCCGAGATCGAGCGCGATCTCGGCTTTGCGCGGCCCGATCACGGATGCCTGATTCCGTGGGCGAAGCAGGGCGTGCTGCTGTTGAACTCGGTGCTGACGGTCGAGCGGGCGCGCGCCGGCTCGCATCAGGGCAAGGGCTGGGAAGGCTTCACCGATGCCTGCGTGGATGCGCTCAATCGCGAACGCGAAGGGCTGGTCTTTCTGCTGTGGGGAAGCTATGCGCAGGCCAAGGGCAAGCTGATCGATCCGCGCCGCCATCGCGTTCTGAAGGCGCCGCACCCTTCGCCGCTGTCAGCCTACCGCGGCTTCATCGGCTGCGGCCACTTCTCGCGTGCCAACGACTACTTGCGCGAGCGCGGTCAAATTCCGATCTACTGGCGTCTGCCAGCGCGCGCGACACTGACGTCGAGCTGAACCCGCGCGCCGGCGTTCTGTCAGGGTGTTCAGGGCAAAAGCCAAGAATCAGCAACTTGCCGATTCGATCCGCTGCGACACTGCGTTCACCGCCAATGAACAAAAAATCACCCCCAAATAACGAACCGGAGCGTACAATACTCCTCAGTTCAGTAATTGTTCCCGCGCGGAGGACTGGCGGGAACTCTCAAGCGGTTTAGCACTCCAAGGAGGCGAGTGCTAGCATGCTTGCTAGATGAGGAGTACGTATCAATGAGCAATGCCTTGGTTGCCAGCAATTTCCCGGTACCGAGTGCGCTGGGTAGCCTCGACGCCTATGTGAGTGCGGTTCACCAGATTCCAATGCTGACTCAGGAAGAGGAGCAGGGTCTGGCGCGTCGTTTCCTCGGCGAGAGCGATCTCGATGCCGCCAAGCAGATGGTGTTGTCGCACCTGCGTTTCGTGGTGCATGTGGCGCGCGGCTATTCCGGTTACGGCCTGCAGGTCGGCGATCTGATCCAGGAAGGCAATATCGGCCTGATGAAGGCGGTCAAGCGCTTCGATCCTGATCATGGCGTGCGCCTGGTTTCGTTCGCCGTGCACTGGATTCGCGCCGAGATGCACGAATTCATCCTGCGCAACTGGCGCATCGTCAAGGTTGCGACGACGAAGGCGCAGCGCAAGCTGTTCTTCAACCTGCGCAAGTCGAAGAAGCGCCTGGGCTGGATGAACGCGGAAGAGGTCAACATCGTCGCGCGTGAACTCGGCGTTCCGGCAGCGACCGTGGTGGAGATGGAAGCCCGCCTCAATGGTCGCGACGTCGCGTTCGACACACCGACCGATGCCGATGACGACGAGCGTCCGTCGCCCGCCGCATTCCTGATCGATCATGCAGCCGATCCGTACGGCATGGTCGAAGCGGAATCGGAAGAGGATTCGAGCCTCGACACCTTGCATCGTGGTCTGGTCAAGCTCGATGACCGCTCGCGCGACATCATCCAGCGCCGCTGGCTGCGTGATGGCGACAAGGCGACCTTGCAGGAACTGGCGGACGAATATGGCGTTTCGGCCGAGCGTATCCGCCAGATCGAAGCGAACGCGATGAAGAAGATGCGCTCGCTGTTCGTTGCCTGACAGGCGCAGCACCGACGTAACCAAAAGACGGCCCCGATGGGGCCGTTTTTTTTTGCCGCCGAAACAGGTCGGATTTTTCCTGGCCGGGTTTCAGCGATACCCCGCCGCCTGCAATTCGAACAGTTCGGCATAGCGCTTGCCCGAGGCCAGCAACTGCTCATGAGTTCCGACTTCCTCGATGCGCCCGCCTTCGAGCACGAGGATGCGGTCGGCCATGCGCACGGTCGAGAAGCGGTGTGATATCAGCACGGCCGTCTTGCCGTGCGACAGTTCCTTGAAGCGCTCGAACACGCCGAACTCCGAGCGTGCATCGAGGGCGGCAGTCGGCTCGTCGAGGATCAGCAACTCGGCATCGCGCATGTAGGCGCGCGCGATCGCAATCTTCTGCCACTCGCCGCCGGACAGATCCACGCCGTCGCGAAAGCGTTTGCTCATCACCTGATCGTAGCCGTGCGGCAGACGGCTGATTACCGCATCGGCCAGGCTTTGCTCGGCTGCGCGCTCGATGCGTACGCGGTCATCGCGCGCCTCGATGCGACCGACCGCGACATTCGTCGCCGCCGTGAATGCGTAGCGTACGAAGTCCTGGAAGATCACGCCGACGTGCGCGCGCAGCGCTTCCAGATCATAGTCGCGCAGGTCGTGACCATCGAGCAGGATGCGCCCTTCGTCGGGTTCGTACAGGCGCGCCAGGAGCTTGACGACCGTCGTCTTGCCGGCGCCGTTCTCGCCAACCAGCGCGAGCACTTCGCCCGCGTGCAACGTGAAGGAAAGATCGCGCACAGCCCAGCGCTCGGCGCCCGGATAGCGAAAGCCGACGTTCTCGAATACGAAGCCGCCGCGGATTGGCCGTGGAAACGCCCGTGCATTGCTCGGCGAGGTGATTTCGGGCTGCGTCTGGAAGAATGAGTACAGGTCATCCAGATACAGCGCCTGGCCCGCCAGCTGCGAAAAGCCGATCAGCAGATTTTCGAGCAAGTTGCGCAAGCGTCGGAACGAACCGGACAGAAACGTCAGGTCGCCGATGCTGAATTCGCCGCGCAGCGTGCGCCACGCGATCAATGCGTAGGCGACGTAATAGCCGATCGTGCCGAGTGCGGCGAACAGACTACCCCAGAGCGCACGGCGTTTGGCCAGCGCGCGATTCGCGGCATAGAACCCTTCGGAAAGTTCGCGATAGCGTTCGATCAGAAACCGGCTCAGTCCGAAGATCTTCACTTCCTTCGCGGTCTCCACGCTGGCGCCGGCAAGGCGCACGTAGTCGAGCGCGCGCCGTTCCGGCGTCCACGCGAAGTTCAAGGTGTAACTCTGCGCGTTGAAGTGCGCCTCGCCGAGGAAGGCCGGTACCAGCGCCAGGATCAGCAATGCGATCAACCACGGCGCGAACGCGATCAGACCGGCGGCGAAACTGATCACCGTGATCATGTCCTGCGCCTGGCCGAACATCTGGCTCATCAGGGCGCTGCGGCCGATCGTCTGACGACGAGCGCGATCGAGACGATCCTGCATCTCGCTGTCTTCGAAATCCTCGAGATCGAGCGTGGCCGCGTGTTCCATCAGGCGGATGCTGGTCGCGTTGGTGTATTTCTCCGAGAGCAGGGAGTCGAGCAGCGAAACCACGCGGCCGAGCAGATCCGACAGCACGGCCAGCGCGAATTCCGCGCCGAGAAACAGGCCGAGCCGGTTGAGCTGACCGCTCGCGATGGCCGCGCCGATCGAGTCGAGCGTGACGCCCGCACGCAGCAAGACGACGACCTCGTCGATGATCAGTTTGCCGACGAACAAGGTCATGACCGGCAGTACCGCGCGCACGATGCGCAGCAGGACATCGCCGATCAGCAGCGGTGGACTGGTCGCCCACAGCTCGCGCAGAAACGGCGGCAGGTTGCGCAATGCGACGAAACGCTCGCGCAGATTCTTCGGCTGCGGTTTCGGTGGCGGTGCATCGCGCGGGCCGCCGTGGCCGCCTGTCGGCGGCGCACCCGGTGTGGCGCGACCGCCCATGCTGTATTGACGTGGCATGCGTGATCCTGGATCGGCAGATGCACAGAATCGCACACGCGGCGCCGCGGCGAACATCGTTCACGACATTGCGTTTCCTGCCTCGCCTGCCTAGGTCGGAAGTCACTGGGAAGGAAGACCGATGCGTCGGTCCTCGATCGCGCCTAAGGTGATCACTGCGACGACGGTCTTGTTGTGTCGGCGCGATTGGCCGGGGATCGGAATGGCTCGCATCGCGTATCGCCGACGTTTCAGCGCAGCGTGCAGACTCTGCTGCGTCGGCGCGTGGCTGCTGCTCACTGCCGCGCCGTCGATCGCGAAAGAAGAGGCGAACTCCGTGGTCGCGGAGCTGGTCGGCGAGAACGTCATTTCCACACCCGATGACGAATTCGGCAGCGCGATTTCCGCGGACGGCGCCAGCTTGTATTTCACCAAGCGCTCGCCGACCACGAACACATCGCCGCGCAGTTTCATCTGCGTCAGCCGGCGTCGCGGCGCGGATTGGGGCGAACCGCAGATCGCCTCGTTCTCCGGGCGCTACAACGATTTCGGCGCTGCCTTGTCGCGCGATGGTCGCCATCTATTCTTCGCATCGGACCGCCCCATCGACGCCGCGCAGCCGCAAGTCCCGGGCAATATCCACATCTGGACCACCGAACTCGAGCACGGCGCCTGGGCAACACCGAAGAGCCTCGGCGCGCCGGTCAACGGCGAGGCGATCGATGCGAATCCGTCACTGGCCGCGGACGGCACGCTCTATTTCGCCTCGAACCGCGCCGGCGGCAAGGGCGGCTTCGACCTCTATCGCGCACGCTGGCTCGACGGAAAATATGCGGAGCCGGAGAATCTCGCCGCGATCAACAGCGCCGCCTACGAAAGCCAGCCGGCCATCGCGCCGGATCAGAGCTTCATCGTGTTCACTTCGATCGGCCGCGACGACGCACTGACAGGATCCGGCGCGCCGTATCCGCGTGCCGATCTCTACGTCAGCTTCAACCACGACGGCAACTGGACACCGCCGCGTCATCTCGCGCCGCCGATCAACTCGCCGGCCAGCGACAGCAATCCGGCGCTGTCGCCGGACGGGCGCTGGCTGTATTTCTCCAGCGAGCGCGGTTTCGCCGAGATACCGATGCCGCAGCGGATGAGCGCCCGTGAATTCGAAACGCGTCTGCACAGCGTGCGCAACGGCTGGAACAATATTTATCGCGTGCCGATCGAAGCGATCCACGCGATCGGCAATGCCGTCGATGGCGCGGTGCAGCCATGATGCGCCTCGTCGTCGCCTGCCTGCTCGGACTGCTCTGCATTGCGCCAGCCTTTGCCGCGGATACTCGCGCGATACCGGCAACTGCGCCGTATGCAAGTTCGCAGCCGATCGACACTCCGCGCCTGTTCGGCGAAGGCACCATCTCGACGCCGGACGACGAGTTCGGCGGACAATTCAATCGCGACGGCAGCGTGCTGTTCTTCAACAAGTCGGTGCCGCGCTCACAGCTCTACACGATCTTTCAATCGCGCTACACGAACGGCGCCTGGAGCACGCCGGAGGTGTCCGCGTTCTCCGGCATCTGGCGCGACTTCGACGCGACCCTGGCGCCGGACGGCGAACGCCTGTTCTTCGTTTCCGATCGCCCGCGCGCGGATGGCGTGGCGCGCAGCAGCTACGATATCTGGTCGGTGCAGCGTCGCGGCAGCGGCTGGGGCGACCCTGAAAATCTCGGCGCGCCGATCAACGGCGACCGCTGGAGCGCGCATTTCGCATCGGCCGCCAGCGACGGAAGTTTGTACTTCACCTCCGATCGTCCGGGCCGTCTCGGCGGCATCGACGTCTGGCGCGCGCGCCGCGTCGGCGATGCGTATGCGGAACCGGAAAATCTCGGCAGCGCGATCAACGGACCGGAATGGACCAATCTCGAAGCGATCGTCGCGCCCGATCAGAGCTTTCTCATCGTCAGCGCCTACGGCCACGCCGATACGCTCGGCGACAGCGATCTTTACGTCAGCTTCCAACGCGACGGCGTCTGGCAACCGCTGCAGAATCTGGGCGCCGGCATCAACAGCGCAGCGCGCGACTACAGCCCGAGGCTGACACCCGACGGGCGCTATCTGATGTTCGCCAGCGAACGCGGCCTTCCGGTCGATCCGCATCCGAGCGCGTGGACGTATCGCGACTTCACCGCGGCGATTCGTTCGGTGCGCAACGGTCTCGGCAATCTGTACATCGTCGATCTTGCGGTCGCGTTGAAAAACGCACGGGCATCGTCGCAGCCCTGATCCTCGATGCCGGCGCGCGGCATCGCACAGGGCTTGCAGGCCTCGCGACTCGTCAGTCCTGCGCACTCGCGCTAATCTTCGAACGATGAGTCGCGTCGTTTATCTGTTTGACGAATTCCGTTTTCTGCCGGCGACGCGCGAGCTGCTGCGTGCCGGCGTTCGCGTCGAATTGCCGCGGCGCACCTTCGAGTGCCTCGAACACCTGATCGCGCAGCGCGATCGCGCGGTCGATCGCGACGAGCTGGTCGAAGCGGTTTTCGGTCGTTCGAACGTTTCGGATGCACAGCTCGGCCAGGTCATCCTGCGCGCGCGTCGTGCGGTCGACGACGACGGCAACACGCAACGCGTGATCCGCACGATTGCAGGCTACGGCTATCGCTGGGTCGCCGATGTGCGCAGCGTGATCGAAAGCGAAGCGCAGCCGCTCGCTGAAGCAGACGAGAGCGCGGTCGTTGCATCCGTGCCCGCGGACAGTGCCGTGAGTGCGTCTGCTGCAACCGATGCGCCGACGACTGCGATGCAGACCCTCGCGGCGTCGTTGCCGCGTCGACGCTGGACTTCCGTGATTGCAGCAGTCGCGCTCGCGTCGGTCGCGTTGTCGATCGCACTCATCGTGCGCCGCGCGCATGCGCCGGCGTCGACCGACGGAACCGCTTCGACATCCGCGGCCAGCGCGGTTGTGCTGCCAATACAGGTGGATGCGCTCCGCGATGACGCCTGGATTCGCCTCGGTGCGATGGATCTGATCGCCGATCGTCTGCGCCAGGCCGGCTTCGGCGTGCCGACGAGCGAAAACGTGCTGGCCCTGCTGCAGACCACGCCGAACGCGTCGGCCGAATCCGATCCGACAACCTTGCGCAGCGCGACCGGCGCGCGCCTGATCGTGCGCGGCAAGGTCACGCGGCGCGCATCCGGCTGGCAGGTCGAACTGGCCGCGCAGCCCGAGCAGGGCATCGCCGTGCCGGTGCGTTTCGCTGCCAGCGACGCGGTGCAGGCGACGCGCGGCGCGGCGGATCTGCTGCTGGCGGCACTCGGTCGCACGGCACCGAGCGACGGCGAACACGACATCAGCCTCGACCAGACCTTGCAGCGCGCGCGCGCGGCGATGCTCGCAAACGAACTGGACACCGCGCGCGCGATTCTCACTGCTTCGCCGCAGTTGGCCGCCTCGTCCGGCGAACTCGGCTATCGCCTCGCCCAGGTGGACCTGCGCGCCGGCCAGCTCGACCGTTCCGAGAGCAGCCTGACCGCCGTGCTCGGCCTTGCGCAGACCCGGCACGATGTCCGTTTCCATGCGCAGGTACTGAACGCGCGTGGCGCGACGCGCATGCAACGCGGCGCGTTCACCGAGAGCGGCCGTGACTTCGACGCCGCGATCGCCTTGCTGCAGCCGGATGGCGATGCCCTGGAGCTGGGTCAGGCCCTGATCGGGCGCGCCAACAGCCGCATTCCGGAACATCGGTTCGATGAGGCGCTGGCCGATTTTGCGAGCGCGCGCACGCACCTGGAAAGCGCGGGCGATGCACTCGGCGTCACCCGCGTCGATGCCAACCTCGGCATGCTCGAACTCTATCGCGGGCGACCGGCGGCGGCGTTGGGTTACCTGTCAGGCGCAGCCGATCGCTTTCAGTCTTTCGGCGCGTTGCACGAATTGCTGATCAACCTCTCCGGCATGGTCGATGCACAAATGTCGATGCTGCAACGTGACGCCGCCTGGGCCAGCGTCGAGCGCGCCTGGGCCTTGCGCGAACGCATCACCGATCCGGATCAACGCGTCGATGTGTTGTTGAATCGCGCCCAGGTGCTGACCGGCAACGGCCGCTACGCCGAGGCAGCGGCGGCGTTGACGCAGGCGCAGTCGGGCGCGACCTCCGGCAATCGCGTCCTGCTCGCTCGGCTGCGTGCGCTCGGCGCCGACCTTGCGTGGCGGCAGGGCAACTGGAGCGCGGCGGCGAAGGCATCGAAAGCGGCGCTCGCCGAGTGGCCGAGCAGCGGCGCCGATGCCGAGCGCAGCAGCGTGGTGCTGCTGCGGCAGCGCTCGCTGCTCGAACTTGGCGACGATGCGGCCGCGCAGCCCTTGCTGGATCGAACGCGCGAGGCGCCTGAGCGTGCGACCGATGAGCCGGGTGCCGTCGCCGACGCGATCGCCATGGCGGAGTGGCTGCAGCATGCGGGCGACACGGCGCGCGCGCGGCGCTGGTTCCGTTTCGCGATGACGAGTGCGGATCGCCGCGGCGTGCCCGCCGAGATCGTCGCGGTCGCCGAGGCATTCGCGCCGATCCTGCTCGCCGCGGACGAGCACGAACAGGCCGTGGCGGTAATCGGACGCGTCGCTCCCTGGGCATCACGCGATTTCGACTGCGCGCTGCTGCAGCTGCGTCTGTTCCATCAACTGGATTCGCGCGAAGCCTGGTTCAATGCCTTGCAGCAGGCGCAATCGCTGGCCGGCGAGCGCGTGATTCCAACGGAACTCGCGACGCCACGTTCGATCGGGCTGGACCGTTCACTGCGGCTGAGCGAGGAAGCGCATTGACCCGCCCGTGTGGCGCCCTGACCGCAACACGCTGCTACACGACAAACCCGCGTTCCATCGGCGATTTCCAACGTCGTTGTGATGCATCTGTAACGTGGTTGGAGTGACGCTGCGCGAGCCGCTTCGCAGAATCGATGCCGTTGCGGCCATCGCTGAACGCGGGTCGCGCTTCCGTCAACGTCCTGCAGGAGTCCTCGATGAACGCTTGCCTCGTGCTCTCACCCGCCGCGTCGATCCGGCGCGCGTGCTTGCGAGTCATCCTGATGCTGCTGACGTTGCCGGCCGGCGTCTCGGTGGCGTCCGCCGGTTCGCCGCTGCACTTGTCCGCGACGGGGATGCATTTCAACGTCTGCTGTTTCCCGACCTCGATGCTGGCGAGCGACCTGACTGGCAGCGGGCATCTCGATCTCGTCACCGGTGATGGCATGAGCAATGACGTCTCGGTGCTGATGCACGACGGCGCCGGCGGTTTTACCGAGCCGCTGCTGCTGCCGCTGGACAATGTCAGCTATGGCTACGTCGTCGTCGCTGCCGGCGACATCAACGGCGATGGCCATCCGGATCTGCTCGCGGCCGGTTTCAACGACACCGATATCGCCCTCTTTTCCGGCGACGGCCATGGCGGTTTCGCCAGCCCCACCATCATCGACATCGGCACCGGCGTGCTGCCGCGCGCGATCGCGCTCGCCGACGTCAATGCCGATGGCCACCTCGACATCGTCACCGCGAACAACGAGAGCGACAATGTTTCGGTCCTGCTCGGCGACGGCGCAGGCGGGTTCGCGCCGGCGCAGCCGTTCGCAGCGGGAACGTCACCGGTGGCGATGGCGGTGGTCGATCTGAATGCCGACGGCAAACCCGACATCGTCGTCGCGAACGCCGGCTCGCGCGATGTATCGGTGCTGATAGGCGATGGTGCGGGCCACTTCGCCGCACCGGTGAACACGTCGGTGGGAGCGGGCGCCGAGCCCTACGCGCTGGCCGTAGCCGATGTCGATGGCAATGCCAGTCCGGACATCGTCGTCGCGAGCGCGGGCGACGACGGCTCGCCGTTTCCGCCGCCGGAACTGCCGGGCGTCGTTTCGATTCTGCTGAACACGGGCTCGGGCACCTTTGCAGCGGCCGTGCAGCGGCCGGCCGGTCCGGGTGAAGGTCGTGCGCACGCGGTTGCGGTTGCCGACATCAGCGGCGACGGACACGCCGATATCGTGGTCAGCCGTCCGAATGCGAATGCGGCGTCGATTCTGCTCGGCGATGGCGCCGGTGGTTTTGCCGACGCCTTCAATGTGCCGACCAGCGTCGGGCCCGGTCCGATCGCCATTGCCGATGTCACCGGAGATGGCAAACTCGACATCGTCGCCGCGAACGCCGTCAGCGCGAGCATCTCGGTGCTGCCCGGCGACGGTGCCGGTGGGGTCGGCTTCGACGGCATCTTTGCCACCGGTGAATATCCGTTCTCGGTCGCCGCGGCTGATCTCGATGGCGATGGGAAGATCGATGTCGTCACCGCGAACCTGACCAGCAACGATGTTTCGGTACTGCTCAACACCGGTGCCGGCGGGTTTGCGACGGAAGTGCGCTATGCCGTCGGCAATTCGCCGGCGTCGGTCGCCGTCGGCGACATCAACGGCGACGGTCATCTCGATCTCGCCGTCGCGAATCTCGGCAGCGGCGATGTTTCGATCCTGCTCGGCGACGGCAGCGGCAGTTTCGCGCCGGCGCTCGACGTCGGTGTCGGCGGCGACTTCGAAAGTCCGTATGCGCTTGCCCTCGGCGATGCAAACGGCGACGGTCACCTCGACATCGCGACCGCGAACACGAACATTTCCAACGAAAGCATCTCGTTCCTGCTCGGCGACGGCAGCGGCCATTTCGCGCCGGCTGTCCTGTATTCGCTCGGCGACGACAGCTACTACAGCCCGCAGGGCATCGTGCTCGCCGACGTCACCGGCGACGGCTTCGCCGATATCGTCACGGCGAATCTCGGTGCGAGCAATCTCTCGCTGCTCGCCGGCGACGGCAATGGTCACTTCGCGGCGGCGACGCATCTGGCGACGGACGCAGGCCCGGTCGTGGTCGCGGCAGCCGATGTCGACGGCGACGGCCATGCGGACCTGGTCACGGTCAACCAGACCGCGCAGAGCGTGTCGGTGCTGATCTCCGACGGCGCGGGTGATTTTGCCGACAGCGTGAACCACCCGATCTATCCCGACCAGGCTGTGATGGACTACAAACCGTGGCCGTGGGGCATGACGCTGGCCGATATCGACGGCGACGGCTCGCCCGACATCATCACGGCGAATACGCAGAACGATACCGTGTCGGTGTTGTTGAACGATGGCAACGGCGGCTTCGGGGCGTTCTCGTACTTCGGCACCGGCGCACATCCCGGTGCGGTCGCGGTCGCCGACATCGATGGCGATGGCCGACCGGACGTGATCAGCGCGAATCGCGACAACAACAATGTCTCGGTGCTGTTCAACACCGGTGGCGCGCTCGACCGGATCTTCGCCGACGGCTTCGAGGGAAGTCGCTGAGAACGGCGAGGTCAGCTCGACACCCGCATAGTCGTCAGTACAAGTCGACCGGATCGACGTCGATCGACCAGCGCAGCGCGCGTTCGCCCGGCCATGCGCGCAGCGCATCGAGCCACGGCGGCAGAAACGCCTGCAAGGCGCTGCGCTCGCCGGCTTCGATCAGGACCTGACCGCGGAACGCGCCGGCGCGACGCGGCATCGGCGCCGCCAGCGGACCGTGCGCGAGGATGGCGGCAGCGTCGGCGCTCTTGGCCGCCGCGCTCAGGAACGCATCGAGCGCGTCTTTGTTTGTGCCCTCGGCGCGCAACAAGGCAAATTGTGCAAAAGGCGGCAAGCCGGCGTCGCGACGTTCCTTCAGCAGTTGCTGCGCCAGCGGTCGATAACCGCCGTTGAGAAGAATGCCGAGCAAGGGATGCGTCGGATCGTGGGTCTGCAGAAACACGTGGCCGGGCCGTTCGGCGCGACCGGCGCGACCGGCAACCTGCACGACGAGCTGGCCGAGGCGTTCGCTCGCGCGAAAGTCCGTGCTGTGCAAGCCTTCATCGACGCCGACTACGACGACCAGGGTCAGATGCGGCAGGTCATGTCCCTTGGCGAGCATCTGCGTGCCGATCAGGATTCGCGCGCCGCGGTTCGGCAGACTGTCGAGCAGGGCATCGCGCGTGCGCCGGCCGCGCGTGGTGTCGCGGTCGACGCGGACGATGGGCGTATCCGGAAAATGCGCGCTCAGCGCTTCCTCTAGCCGCTCGGTACCGGCACCGAGCGGATGCAGGGCGAGGCCGCCGCAGGAAGGACATGCACGCGGCAGCACCTGCTCGAAACCGCAGTGGTGGCAGCGCAGGCGACCCGCGTTGCGGTGCAGGGTCAGCGCGCGATCGCAGTGCGGGCACTGCGCGCTCCAGCCGCAGTCGTGGCACATCAGCACCGGTGCATAGCCGCGCCGATTCTTGAAGATCAGCGCCTGCTCACCGCGCGCGATGCACGCAGCGATCGCATCCAGCGTCGACGGCGCCAGTCCGTGCTGCAGGGTTTGTCGGCGCAGGTCGACCACCTGCAAAGCCGGCGGCTGCGCCAATCCGGCACGATGACTGAGGCGCAGTGACCGATAGCGGCCTGCCTCGACGTTGGCGAGACTTTCCAGCGACGGCGTCGCCGAGCCGAGCACGACGGGAACCTCGAGCACCTTGGCGCGCATCACCGCCAGATCGCGCGCGTGGTAGCGAAAACCTTCCTGCTGCTTGTACGAGGCATCGTGTTCCTCGTCGATCACGATCACGCCGGGACTCTGCAGCGGCACGAACAGGGCCGAGCGCGTGCCGAGAATCACCGGCGCTTCTCCGCGTGCAGCGGCAAGCCAGGCGCGCGCGCGTTCGCGCTCGCCGAGGCCGGAATGCAGCGCGGCAATCTCGATACCGAGACGCTCGCGAAACCGCCGCTGCGTCTGCGGCGTCAAGGCGATCTCCGGCACCAGCACCAGCGCCTGACGGCCACGCGCGATGCAGCTGCGGATGATCTCGAGATAGACCTCGGTCTTGCCGCTGCCGGTGACGCCGTCGAGCAGAAAGGGGGCGAAGCCGTCGGCCGCGGCAATCACCGCATGCGCGGCCGCGCTCTGTTCGGCATTCAGCGGCGGACCCGCTTGCGCAACGAGCTTGATCGCGGCCTGCGGCAGCTGCGTGCGTTCGATCCAGCCTCGCGCCAGCGCAGCGCGCACGACCGCGCCCGACGCGCCGCTGCGCGTGCGTGCGTCGGTGATCGCAAGAGGTCCCTGCGCCAATGTTTGCAACAGAGCCTCGGCACGCGTGCCGGACCGAGGTCCCGGATCAGCCGCAGGCGTGTCGGCGACCGCGGTCCGTCGCAGCGCTTCGATGCCGGTGTCGGGCAATGCGCGCGACGAGCGCAGCGCGACCGGCAAGGCTGCATTCAATACTTCGCCGAGCGGATGCTGGTAGTAGCGTGCGGCCCAGCGCAGCGTCGCCATCAATTCAGCGCTGAGCAGCGGATGCTCGTCGAGCACGCGCTCGATCGTCTTCAGCTTTTCAGGGTCGTGATCCGATGCCGCGACCTGCTCGATGACGATCCCGACCAGCTGGCGTTTACCGAACGGTACCTGCACGCGAGACCCCGGCGCCGGCGCGGTCGGCGTCAGCGAGCGGTAGTCGAACAGCGTGTTGAGCGGGACCGGAAGCGCAAGGCGCAGGATCGGATTCATGGCGTACGTATTGCGCAAATCCGCGTGTGCACAAGTGTAACTTCGGTGGCGCGTCCAGCGCGCCGCGAGTTGCGGATGGTTTCTCACGAAACCATCAGGAAGTCGACTTAACTTGCTAGTGCGGCGAGGAATTTATTCTTATCCACAAGAACTGTGGATAACTCTGTGGACGAGTGTACTTGCGCCCTCCTGTAAAGCGCAGTGCAGGGCCGCAACGAGTGGGTTGGCGAATCTTTAATCAATCTGTAATGCGCCTTTTGAATCATGCAGTTACATTGTTACAGAGGCTGTCATATCGAACTGCAGCGCAGCACGACGGCGGTGCCCAGGGCCGTACGAAAATCTGTGCACAACCGCTTGACAGGGGGGGATCTCCTCGTTCCGTGAGGATTGGCGCGGGTGTCGCGTCAACCACACGCACGCACGTGCGTTGAGAAGGCTCGAAAGACCCCCGAAAGACGGATGCCGAATGCTTGCCGGTTCCACCTCCATGAGCGGTTTCGACCGCATGTCCGCAGCGCCCGCGACGCCCAGTGACGACTCGCCTGCGATCGAACGCTTTCTGCGTGAGGTCGAGCGGCGTGCCTTGCGCATGGCGGAATTCGCCGTCGGCAACCGCGAGGAAGCACTCGATCTGGTCCAGGACGCGATGTTCGGATTCGTGCGCAACTACGCGACGCGCGCATCGACGGAATGGCCGCCGTTGTTCTGGCGCGTACTCGACAGCCGCATCAATGACTGGCATCGGCGCCAGCGCGTGCGGAACCGCTGGCTCGGCTGGTTCGAACGCAACGGCAGCGATGACGAACAGGACGATCCGATCGTTTCGGCGCCCGATCCCGGCGAGCCCGGTCCGCTCGCACGTCTGGCCGACGGCGAAGCCGGCATTGCACTGGAAGCGGCCTTGCGCGCACTGCCGCTGCGTCAACGCCAAGCCTTCCTGCTGCGTTTGTGGGAGGGCCTCGACGTGGCCGATACCGCCGCCGCGATGCGCTGCAGCGAAGGCAGCGTGAAAACCCATCTTTCGCGCGCACTGACGAACCTGCGCGTCGCCCTGGAGAAGCATCGATGAATACGCATCCGCATCAGCCCGAGCGCAGCGCGCCGGTCACCGAGGAAGCCTGGGTAGAACGTGCGATCGCCTTGCTCGACGAATCGGCCCACGGCCTCGACGCTGCCACCGTGTCGCGCTTGAACCGCGCGCGCCAGAGTGCGCTGGCGCCGCGACGTTCGCAGCGACGCGGCTGGATGATCGGCGGCAGCTTCGCCGCCGCGGCGATTGCGTTGGTGCTGGCGCTGGGCCTGGGTCATCGTCCGTTGCCGGGCGCGCTGTCGCCGACCGACGGTGCGCAGGACGATCTCGATGCACTGGTCGACGACGACAGTCCGGACCTCTACGAGAACCTCGATTTCTATGCCTGGCTGGACGTGCAACAGCAGGGCGGCAATGGCTGAGAGCTTCGCAATGATCACTTCGATGCAACGCATGCGCGGACGTCTGCAGGTGTTGGCGTGGACAGCCTGTTCACTCGCCGCGCTGGGCGGGATCGGTATGGCTTTCGCGCAGGACAGACCTGCTGCAGCGATTGCACCGGCCGAGGCGGCGCAGCGCGTCGAGTGGTCGAGCCTGACGCCCGCGCAACAGCAGGCGCTGGCGCCGCTGCGCGAACAATGGGCCGGGCTGGCGCCGCGCCAGCAGCAGCGTTTCCTGCGCATCGGTGCGCGCTGGCAGGATGCCGCCGCCGCGCAACGCGCCGCAATCGAAGGCCGCATCGCGCGCTGGGCTGCGATGACGCCGACCGAACGCGCCGCATTGCGCCAGCGCTACCAGCAATTCCGCGGACTGCCGGCGGAACAGCAGCAGGACCTGCGCGATGCGTTCCAGCATTTTCGGGATCTGCCGCCCGACCAGCGTCAGGCGCTGCGCCAGCGCTTCGAGCAGATGACTCCGGACGAACGCGCGGCCGCGATGGCGAACAGCGGTGCCGACAAGCCGCCGCGTGGCTGGCAACGCTTGTTCGACGAAGTGCCGGCCGAGCAGCGCGCGCCGACGCGTGCGATGTGGCTCGCGTTCGGCCGCGACGAACGCCGCGCGTTGCGCCGACACGTGCAGACCTTGTCGGATGCCGATCGCGCTTCGTTGCGCACGCAGTTGCTCGCGATGACCCCGGCGCAGCGCAGCAACTTCATCGCGAGGCTGCCGCCGGCGCCGGCTGCGCCGACGCCGTGAACGTCAGGCGATGGTCAGGCTCGCAATCGCTGCGCCGGCGAGGCCGATTGCGAGCAGCATCATGTAGGAAATGCCGATCAGGCTGTACTTGATCGTGGTCATGATCCAGCCCTGGCGGTAGACCTTTTTCTGCATCACGAACAGATAGATCGGCAGCCAGGTCCAGATCGCGCCGCGCAGCAGGTTGAACAGCGGCAATGACCATTCCGCACTGGTAGTCGCCCAGCCGATCAGAAACGACACGATCGTCAGCAGCAGCAGCGACATGAAAATGAAGGCGTGGCTGTGCAGCGCGACCATCAGATGTTCCATGTACAGCCGCCGCTTGAAGATGTAGAACACCTTCAGCAGCACCGCGAACAGCGGCATCAGCACGAACAGGGTCTGCGGCAGCACCGAGAACAGTCGCGCGATCGCCTGCGCGGGATTCTTCTTCGCCGCAACCAGATTTTCCTTGCCGTGCACCGCCATGTCGTTGAGCTTGGCGTTCGCGAACGCGGGAAGCCACGCCACGCTGATCGGATTCGCCTTCGGGTCCCACGGTACATCGTCGAACACCAGAACCGAGTCGTCGTCGTCCGCATGCGGATCCGGCGGCGGTTTTTCACCCTTCGCTTCGGCTTCCTGTTTCGTTTTCAGATACGCCAGGCGCGTTTCGGCCTTGGCCCGGATATCGGCTTCGGTGCGCTCGAGCTTGGCCAGCCGGGGCGCTTTCACGGCAGGCTGCTGCTTCACCTTCTCGATCGTGTCGATCGAAGCCTGCATGCGCTGATGCACTTCCTCCGGCGTCTTCGCATGCTCCACCCCACCACCGTTGCCGGCGCCGACCAGCGCGAAGTTCGACTCGCTCAGATTGAGCGCGATCTGGATCGCGAAAATCGAGATGATGCAGAGAAAGAAGAACAGCCGGAACGGCGTGACGTAGCGCGTGCGCCGCCCGTGGAAATATTCGATGGTGAGATAGCCCGGCCGGAAATACAGCGGCAGGATGCTGCGGAAAATGCGCGAGTCGACGTTGAAGATCGTGTCCGCGACATCGGCCATCACGCTGGCGAGGTGCCGGATCATCCCCTTCTCGGGCTGGCCGCAGGCGTAGCAGAACGGACCGTGCATCGGCGCGCCGCAATTCGCGCACGCCTTCATCGCCTTCGGCGGCGCGGGCGGTAGCGCCGCTGCCGGAGGTGACAGTGGCGACGGGTCAGGCTCGCTGCTCATGTGCGGATTGCGGCTCCCTTTCTGCACGACCATGCTGCACGGACGGCGACGCGCTCGGATAAGATGCCGCGCCCTCGGATCTGTCGTCACGGACGGCCGAGCACCGACGGCGACAGATCCAGATCACATCCACATGTCCACCATTCTACATAGTCGCAGGCAGCGTCTGGCACGCGAGCTGCGCACGACCCTGCATCTGGCGTTGCCGCTGGTGTTCGGTCAGCTCTCGTCGATCGGCATGAACGTGATCGATGCGCTGCTCGCCGGTCATCTGGACGCGCATACGCTCGGTGCGGTTGCGATCGGAACCAGCGTGTGGTCGCTCGCGATCGTCACCGCGATCGGCGTGATGATGTCGTTGTCGCCGTCGGTCGCCCAGCTCAACGGCGCCGGGCGGCGCGAGGCGATCGGGCCGCTGTTTCGCCAGGCGTTGTGGCTCGCGCTCGCGCTCGGTCTGGTGCTCGGACTCGCGGTGCGTTTCGGTGGCGAGCAGGTGGTCGCCCGGATCGGCATCGATGCGAAGCTGGTGCCGGACGTCGTGCATTTCCTGCATGCGATCGCCTACGGCGCGCCGGCGCTGACCGTGTTCTTCGCGTTGCGCGGTCTCGGTGAAGGCATCGGCATGAGTCGGCCGACCCTGTATTTCAGCGCGCTCGGTCTCGCCCTGCTGGCGCCGGTCGGCTATGTGCTGATGTACGGTGCGCTCGGTGTTCCGCGCCTCGGCGCGCTCGGCAGCGGCATCGCGACCGCGCTCGTGCTGTGGCTGCAGACGGCGGCTTTCGCGGTCTATGTCGCGACGCGCCGGCACTATCGCGATCTGCACCTGTTCGCGCATTTCGAGCGCCCGAATGCGCGCCTGCTCGGCGAGTTGCTGCATGTCGGCCTTCCGATGGGAGTGACCCTGCTGATGGAAGCGGGCCTGTTCGTCGCGGTCGCGCTCGCGATCGGCACGCTCGGCACCGACGTGGTCGCCGGCCATCAGGTCGCGATCAATGTCGCCTCGGTGACCTTCATGGTTCCGCTCGGCCTCGCGCTGGCGACCACCGTGCGCGTCGGTCATGCGGTCGGGCGCGGCGATGCGCAGGGTGTGCGCGACGCCGGCCTCGTCGGGATCGGCCTGACCTTGTGCACGCAATTGGTCGCGTCCGGCCTGATGCTGTCGCTGCCACGGCAGATTGCCGCGTTGTATACCGAAGATACCGAGGTCGTCGCGCTCGCCGCGCGGCTGCTCGTATTGGCCGGCCTGTTCCAGTTTTCCGATGGGCTCCAGGTCGCGGCGAACGGTGCGCTGCGCGGGCTCAAGGACACGCGCATTCCGATGTTCATCACGATGTTCGCGTATTGGGGCGTCGGCATGCCGGTCGGCTGGTGGCTGGCGTTTCCGCACGGCTTCGGTGCGCGCGGCATGTGGATGGGACTGATTGCCGGCCTCAGCATGGCCGCCGCGCTGCTGTCGTGGCGCTTCTGGAAACTCGCCCATCGCGCGCCGGCAACCGCGCCGGCATGACTTCGGCGTCATGCTGCGCGCCTTGATATCGGGTAGGCTGATTCAATATTGAGCGCGCCGCCTGTGCGTCGCGGCATGGAGCGATGCGATGTCGAGCGAACACCCCGGCGTGATCCGCCGATTCTTCCGCGGCCTCTGGAATGCGTTGAATTTCACGCGCCGGCTGGTCTTCAATCTGATCTTCGTGATCGTGCTGGTCGTGCTGATCGCCGCGTTCTTCGCCGGGCGGCCGACGCTCGCGCCACGCACGACGCTGGTGCTCGATCCGAAGGGTTCGATCGTCGAGCAGTACAGCAGCGATCCGGCGCAGCGCGCGCTCGGCAATCTGACCGGCAACAAGTCGAAGGAAGTGCAGCTGCGCGACCTGTTGCGCGTGGTCGACGCTGCGACCAAGGACGCGCGCATCGAACGCATCGTGCTGGTGCCGGACGAGATCGACGGTGCCGGTCTGGCGACCTTGCGCGAAGTCGGCGCCGCACTCGACCGCTTCAAGGCCGCGGGCAAGGACGTGATCGCGGTTTCCAGCGGCATGGGCCAGAGCCAGTATTTCCTCGCCGCGCATGCAAACCGCATCCTGCTCGATCCGGAAGGATCGGTGATGCTCGAAGGCTTCGCTAGCTACCGCAGCTATTTCAAGGACGCGCTGGACAAGCTCGGCGTGCAGGTTCACCTGATCAAGGTCGGCACGTTCAAGTCGGCGGCCGAACCCTACATCCTCAATCAGGCCTCGGACGCTTCGAAGGAAGCGGACAGCTACTGGATGGGCGGCATCTGGCAGGAATATCTGGCCGAGATCGCGGCGTTGCGCAAGATCGACGCGAACGCGATCAGCGACGACATCGCGCATTACGACGAACGCGTCACGGCGCATGCGGGCGATCTGGCCAAACTCGCGCTCGATCAGAAACTGGTCGACCAGCTCGCCACGCGTGCCGAAGCGCGTGCGCAGTTGCGTGCGCTCGGCGTCGCCGACGGCAGCGAGAATTTCCGTCAGGTCGATTTCCAGAAGTATCTCGCCACGCTCGGCGTGGAATTGCCGACGATGGGGCCGCAGGTCGCGGTCATCGTCGCGCAGGGCGAAATCGTCCCCGGCGAACAACCGCCCGGCATGATCGGCGGCCGCTCGACCGCGCAACTCGTGCGCGTCGCGCGCGAGGACGACAAGGTCAAGGCGATCGTGCTGCGGGTGAATTCGCCCGGCGGCGATGCGAATGCCTCCGAACTGATCCGCCGCGAAATCGCGCAGGCGCGCGAAGCCGGCAAGCCGGTCATCGTCTCGATGGGCGATGTCGCGGCGAGCGGTGGGTACTGGATCTCGATGGACAGCGACGAGATCTGGGCGCAACCGACGACGATCACCGGATCGATCGGCATCTTCGGCCTGTTCGCGACCGTGCCCGACACGCTGGCCAAACTCGGCATCCACGTGGACGGCGTCGCCACCACGCCGCTGGCCGGAACGATGGACATCCGGCGGCCGTTGTCGCCGCAGCTGGAAGCGATCCTCAACAGCGTGATCAAGCGCGGCTACAGCGAATTCATCGGCAAGGTCGCGAAGGCGCGCGGAAAGACACCCGAGCAGATCGACGGCATCGCGCAGGGTCGCGTATGGAGCGGCAGCCAGGCGAAGGAGCGCGGTCTGGTCGACAAGCTCGGCGGCATCGACGAAGCAATTGCGGCCGCCGCTGCGCGCGCGAAACTCGGCAAGGGTTATCAGGTGCACTATGTCGAGCGCGAGATGAGCCCGTGGGAAAAGCTCGCGCTCAGCTTCGGCAACAGCGAAGCGGCCGTGCGCCTCGCGCGCTACGCCGGCTTCACGCTGCCGGCGGGCATGTTCAGCGACAGCGACGTCAGGCAGGTCGCCGGCGTGATCGAGTCACTGCGTGGGCGGCGCTACGGCGCGTTCGCGCATTGTTTCTGCGAATTGAAATGAAGCGGCGCGGCGGCAGCGCTCAGCCGCCGTTGTCGTCGATCTTCTGCTGCTCCGCTTTCGCCGCATCGTCGACGGTCTTCTGCACGGCCTTGGCTTTCTCCAGCGCCTTCAGCTGATCGTCAAACACGGTTTTCTGCTTCACCGGCTCGGTAGCGGCCTGGGCTGCTGCCTCGTCGGCCTTGTGGCTGGAGCACGCGCCGAGTGCGCACAGGCAGGCGGCGAGAACGATCGTGTGGCGCATGGAATACTCCGGGCAGGCGGCATCGGCTAGAGTCTGCGCTGCACGCCGGATGCGGACAAGCGGGAGGATCGCGCGATGACGAAGCCGTCACGTTGGCGACTGGATGGACAGGTCGCCCTGGTCACCGGAGCGAGCAAGGGCATCGGGCTCGCGTGCGCACGCGAACTGGCGACACTCGGCGCGGACCTGCTGCTGGTTGCGCGCGACGACATCCACCTGGAGCAGGTGCATGCGGAACTCGCCGAGGAGTTTCCCGAGTGCGTCATCCATATCTGTCCGGCGGATGTCGCCGAGCCGGAGCAGCGCCTCGAAGTGTTCGACTGGATCGCCGACCTCGATGTCGAGCTCTCGCTGCTGATCAACAATGTCGGCGCGAACGTTTCCCGAGCGGCGCTCGACTACACGCTCGAAGAAGTGCGCACGCTGATCGAAACGAACGTGCTCGGCGCATTCGAGATGTGCCGGCTCGCGCATCCGCATCTGGCCGAGCACGGCAACGCGGCGATCGTGAACGTGGGCTCGGTCTCCGGCCTCACGCATGTGCGCACCGGCGCGCCGTACGGTTTCACGAAAGCGGCGCTGCATCAACTCACGCGCAATCTCGCCTGCGAATGGGCCGAAGACGGCATCCGCGTGAATGCGGTCGCGCCCTGGTACATCCGCACGCAACGCACCGAAGGTCCGCTCGCCGATGCGGATTACCTCGAGGAAGTGCTCGCGCGCACACCGATGGGACGCATCGGCGAACCGGAGGAAGTCGCGTCCGCGGTCGCGTTTCTGTGTCTGCCTGCGGCGAGCTACGTCACCGGCGAATGCATCGCGGTCGATGGGGGATTTCTGCGTTACGGATTCTGACCGCGCACGCCTTGCGATCGCTCAATCGCTGCACAGCATCAACAGCCGAAAACGGCGAGTCCGCACCACCGATCGGCGTTAGCATGCGCTCATGCAATCTCCAGCGACCACGATCGGACTCGATCATCATGTGTGCGAACAGGCGCGCCTGACCCGCGATCCGCGTTTCGACGGTTTGTTCTTCACTGCCGTCATTTCGACCGGCATCTATTGCCGGCCGATGTGTCCGGCGCCTTCACCGAAACCGCAGAACATCCGCTATTACGACAGCGCCGCGGCCGCGGCCGCGGCGGGTTTCCGGCCGTGCTTGCGCTGCCGGCCGGAAGCGGCGCCGGGATCGCCCCTGCATCGGGCGAAGAGCGAACTCGTTGCCGGCGCGTTGCGTCTGATCGAGCAGGGCGCGCTGGATGCAGGCTCGTTGCCGCAACTGGCGGAACGTGTCGGCGTCGGCGAGCGCCATCTGCGTCGCGTATTCGCGGACGAACTCGGCGCGAGTCCGCTCGACGTGGCGGCGACGCGGCGGCTGTTGTTCGCGAAGAAACTCATCGGCGAAACCGCGCTGGCGATGACGGCGATTGCGGAAGCGTCCGGCTATGCGAGCCTGCGCCGCTTCAATGCGGCCTTCAGTGCCGCCTACGGCAAGCCGCCGCGCGAAGTGCGACGCACGCGCGCCGCGCTCGCGAACGGCAGCGCCGACGAACTGGTGCTGCGTCTGCCGTATCGCGCGCCCTGCGATTTTCAGCATCTCGCCGAGTTCTACGCGCGGCGCGCGATTCCCGGCGTCGAAAACGTGACGGCCGGCGAATATCGGCGCAGCTTCGTCATCGATGGTGTGGCCGGCTGGTTCGCGGTGGCGCCGATCCAGGGCGATTCGGCACTCGCATTGCGCGTGCACCATGCGAAGAGCAGCGCGCTCGGTGTGATCGCGACGCGCGTGCGACGCATGTTCGATGTCGATGCCGATCCGCGCGCACTCGCCGCCGCGTTCCGTCGCAGCGATCTGCTCGCGCCGCTGATCCGGCGCTGGCCGGGACAGCGCCTGCCGGGCGCATGGGATGGATTCGAACTCGCCGTGCGCGCCGTGCTCGGCCAGCAGGTCAGTGTGGCCGCCGCTCGCACGCTGAGCGCGCGTGTCGCTGCAAGCTACGGCACGCCTTTCGCCGACGGCGCTGCGGTCGGCTTGAGCGCGCTGTTCCCGACGCCGGAACTCCTGGTCGATGCGCCGCTCGAAACACTCGGCATCACGCGTGCACGCGCAGCGACGATCCGCGGCCTCGCGAAAGCGGTGCTCGACGGTCGCGTCGCGTTTCGTGCCGAGCAGCCACTTGCCGCGTTCGAGCGCGATCTCATCGCGCTGCCCGGCATCGGTCCGTGGACCGCGCACTACATCGCCATGCGCGCGCTCGCACAGCCCGATGCGTTTCCTGCCGCTGATCTGATTCTTCGGCGCGCCGCGGGACAGGGACGCACCTTGAGCACGCGCGAGCTGGAAGCGCTGAGCGAAGATTGGCGGCCGTGGCGTGCCTACGCGGTCATGCTGCTGTGGCGCAGCCAGAGTTGAACGCTGCGGCACGAGGCGATTCGCGCAACGGTGTCGGCGCACGCATCGCGGAATCGCCGTCGATCAGGACATCACGCGTTTTCTGTAACGGTCATGAGGCAAGCGTCATGAACTACGAGTTTCTCGAAACACCGATCGGTCGCCTGCTGCTCGTCGCCGACGAACACGGCCTGCGCCATCTCGATTTCCCGAATGTCGACCAGGATGCGCGCATCGATCCGGACTGGAACCGCGATCGTCGTCATCTGGCTCACATCATCGAACAGCTCGAAGCTTATTTCAGCGGCGATCTGCACGCGTTCGATATTTCACTCGCGGCGCAGGGCACGTCGTTCCGAAAGACGGTGTGGGATGAGCTGACGCGGATTCCGTACGCGCAGACGATCAGCTACGGCGAGCTCGCGCGGCGCATCGGAAAACCCAGCGCGAGCCGCGCCGTCGGTGCGGCGAACGGCGCGAATCCGCTGCCGATCATCGTGCCCTGCCATCGCGTGATCGGCAGCGGCGGCGACCTCACCGGTTTCGGCGGCGGACTTCCGACCAAGCGCTGGCTGCTCGATCACGAGCGTCGCCACGCACCGCGCGCGCAGTTCGCGCTGGCGTGAAATCATTGCTTGCGTTCGAGCACGCGTGTGTGCATGAACGCGCCGGTGATCGTCCGATCGCGCTCGCGCTTATCCACAGGGCCTGTGGACAGGGTGCGGGATAAGTCTGTGGAGCGTGTTGCTGGAGCCGCACTGGCGCTCGCTTTGCGGCGTACTGTCACGAATTTGACCACGCGGACTTCGATACAGATCCGCGCGATTCCGTCAACAGCCGCGCATGCGTTCGCGCAATGAATTTGCGTTCTGCCGGAGCTGTGCTTCGGTGTCGCTGAAGGCGCGCTTCAACGTGTCTTGTACTTCGTCGAGTTCGGCGCGCAGGAACGCGCAGGCTTCGCGCGGCGCGGCACGATGGCATTCGTCATCGGCGCGAACATAGGAACCCGCGCCGCGCGTCGCCGCCGCGTGTACGGAAGCGGAGGTGCCGCCGCCGAGTGTCGTCAGCAGGCCGCGATTCGACAACATCACATCCGTCGGCACCCAGCGCGCGGCACCGACGCCGCTGTCGCTCGCGTAGCGAGTGTCGTCGTAGCGGATGCAGATGAAAAAACTCGGCGGCGGCGTCGACCGCAGCGGCGTTGATGTGCGCGGTGGTGACGGCGTTGCCGCCACCGGCGCATCCTGTTCTTCGGCTGGAGTCGCAGGCGAGGAGACATCGTCGGCGAGATGGATACGCTGCTGCGCCGATGTCGGCCGGCACGGCTGATCCTGGAAGCTGAGCTTGCCGTCGACCGCGGTGCATTTGTACGCGCTCGTCGCATGCGCGGGCAGACTCGCGCAGGCGATGAGTGCAATCAGGATGCGAAGCGACAGGCGGCGCATGACCGAAGTCTACGCCGCCGCGTTGCAGGAATGCCCGGTCGGATTACCAGGGCACGGTTTCGCCGAGATGGAAGAAGCCGCCGTTCGGGCCATCCGCGCCGATCAGCGCGAGATCGACGCTGGTTTTTGCGCCTTCGGGAATTTCCAGATCGCCATGCGCATTCATGTCGGTCTTCACCGAACCGGGATGGATCGCGTTGACCTTGATCGTGCTCTCGCGCAGCTCGTACGCGAGCTCGACCGTCCACGCGTTCACCGCACTCTTGGACACGTTGTAGGCCGGCACCTTGAAGTTGTAGATCGGCGAAGCCGGATCGCTGAGCAGGGTCAGCGACCCGAGCGCGCTGGAGACATTGACGATGCGTCCGGCCGCCGATTTGTGCAGCAGTGGAAGAAACGCCTGCGTCACCGCGACGAGGCCGAACACGTTCGTCTCGAACGTGGTGCGCCAGGTTTCCAGGCTCTGCTCGGAGGGCTTCTTGTCAGTCGCGTCGATGAAGATGCCGGCATTGTTGATGAGGATGTCGAGATGGCCGTGCTTGCGCTCGATCTCGCTCACGGCGCTCGCGATGCTGGCCGGATCGGTCACATCGAGCACGACGGACTCGACGCCGAAACCTTCGCCCTGCAGCTTGAGCGCGGCTTCGGTGCCTTTGGCGCGATCACGCGCGGCAAGAATCACGTGGATGTCCTGAGCGGCAAGCTGACGCACGGTTTCAAAACCGATGCCGCGCGTGGCGCCGGTGACGAGGGCAATTTTCTGGGTCATGACGATACTCCGGTGGGGGTTGAGAGTTCTTTGAAAACCAAAGCTCGAAACAGGCAATGTTGGAAAGGGTTGGGCTGCGCTCAGCTGTCGCAAGTGGCGGTGCTCACACATTCTCGCGAGACAGAGCGCAATCACTCGCCACTTCCGGCTGCCGACGTTCGAGCGTCGGCAGCGAAGTGTCGTCAGTGCGCCGCGCTGCTCGTCGCCGTTTGCATCGAAAGCGCCTGCGCCGCGCGCCGCTTGCGGCGACCGCGAACCAGCAGATAGAACACCGGCGTCAGCAGCAAGCCGAAGAAGGTGACGCCGAGCATGCCGGAGAACACCGCCACACCCATCGCGCGGCGCATCTCCGCACCGGCGCCGGTCGAGGTGACCAGCGGGATCACGCCCATCACGAAGGCGAGCGAGGTCATCAGGATCGGACGCAGACGCAGACGGCACGCATCGAGCACGGCCTGCCAGGTCGACTCGCCATGCGCCTCGCGGTCACGCGCGAACTCCACGATCAGGATCGCGTTCTTGCATGCGAGCCCGATCAGCACGATCAAGCCGATCTGGGTGAAGATGTTGTTCTCGCCGCCGGTGACGAGCACGCCGAGGATCGCGCAGAGCAGGCACATCGGCACGATCAGGATCACCACCAGCGGCAGCGACACGCTTTCGTACTGCGCGGCGAGCACCAGGAAGACCAGCAGCACGACCAGCGGGAAAATGTAGATCATGGTGTTGCCGGCAAGAATCTGCTGGAAGGTCAGATCGGTCCATTCATAGCCCATGCCGTTCGGCAGTTCCTGCTTCAGGACTTCCTCGATCGCGGCCTGCGCCTGGCCCGAGCTGTAGCCCGGTGCCGCGCCGCCGTTGAGCTCGGCCGACAGGAATCCGTTGTAGTGCGGCACGCGATCCGGTCCCGATGTCTCGCGCGCGGTCACGAAGCTCGCGAGCGGAATCATGTCGCCGCGCGCGTTGCGCGTCTTCAGGCGGCCGATGTCTTCGGCGTTGAGACGAAAGCCCGGTTCGGCCTGCGCGTTGACCTGGTAGGTGCGGCCGAAGCGATTGAAGTCGTTGACGTAGAGCGCGCCCAGATACATCTGCATGGTGTCGTAGATGTTCTGCAAGGGCACGCCGGCGGACTTCGCCTTTTCGCGGTCCACGTCGACGTCGATCTGCGGCACGTTGACCTGGAAACCCGAGAACAGGCCGGCGAGTTCCGGTCGCTTCGAGGCTTTCGCTATCACGTTCTGCAGTTGCTTGTAGAGTTCATCCGCGCCGAGATTCGCGCGATCCTCGATCTGCAACTTGAAGCCGCCGATCACGCCGAGCCCTTGCACCGGCGGCGGCGGAAAGATCGCGATGAATGCTTCCTGGATCTGCGAGAACTTCGCATTCATCGCCATCGCGATGCTGCCGGCGGATTTCGACGCGTCACGGCGTTCCTCGAACGGCTTCAGCGGCGTGAATGCAATGCCCATGTTCGGCGCATTCGTGAATCCGTTGATCGACAGTCCCGGGAACGCCGGCACCGATTCGACACCCGGTGTCTTCAGCGCGATATCGCCCATGCGCTTGATCACCTCGGTGGTGCGGTCGAGCGTCGCTGCATCCGGCAGCTGCGCGAAACCGACCAGATACTGCTTGTCCTGCGCCGGCACGAAGCCGCCGGGCACGCGCGCAAAGCCATAGGCAGTCAGCGCGATCAGGCCGACGTAGAGAACGAGCGCGATCGAGCTGCGTCCGAGCAGACGACTGACCGTGGCGACATAGCCGTTCGATGCGCGCGTGAAGAAGCGATTGAACGGGCGGAAGAACCAGCCAAGTGCGCCGTTCAAGATCCGCGTCAGGCGATCCGGCGGTGCATCGTGCGCCTTCAGCAGGAGCGCCGAAAGTGCAGGCGACAGGGTCAGCGAATTGAACGCGGAAATGATCGTCGAAATCGCGATCGTCAATGCGAACTGCTTGTAGAACTGGCCGGACAAGCCGCTGATGAAGGCGGTCGGCAGGAAGACCGCACACAGCACGAGTGCGGTCGCGACGATCGGACCGGTCACTTCGCGCATCGCCTGCTTGGTCGCTTCGATCGGCGACAAGCCTTCGGTGATGTTGCGTTCGACGTTTTCGACGACGACGATCGCATCGTCGACGACGATGCCGATGGCGAGCACGAGGCCGAACAGCGACAAGGTGTTCAAGCCGAAGCCGAACAGATGCATCACGCCGAGCGTGCCGATCAGCGACACCGGCACCGCGAGCAGCGGAATGATCGAGGCGCGCCAGGTCTGCAGGAACACGATCACGACGATGACGACGAGCGCGATCGCCTCGAGCAGGGTGTGCGAGACCGCCTCGATCGAGCCACGCACGAACACGGTCGGATCGTAGGCGGGATCGTAGTCGATGCCTTCGGGGAAAGTCTTCTTCAGCTCGGCCATCTTCGCGCGCACCGCGTCGGAGATCGCGATTGCGTTGCTGCCGGGACGCTGGAAGATGCCGACGCCGACCGCGGTCTTGTTGTTCAACATCGCGCGCAGTGCGTAGTTGTCCGAGCCGAGTTCGACCCGCGCCACATCACGCAGCCGGGTGATCTGGCCGGCGGCGCCGGTCTTGATGATGATGTTGGCGAAATCCTCCTCGTCGACCAGACGGCCCTTGGTATTGACCGCGATCTGGAAGTTCGGCCGCGCCGAACCGTCGGAGGTGTTCGGCGTCGAGGGTGAACCGAGCTGGCCCGCGGCGACCTGCACGTTCTGCTCGCGGATCGCATTCGCGATGTCCGTCGCGGTGAGACCGCGCGCCGCCACCTTCTCCGGATCCAGCCACACGCGCATCGAATAATTGCCGCCGCCGAACTGCTGCACGTCGCCGACGCCGTCGATCTTGGCGAGTTCATCCTTGACGTGCAGGATCATGAAGTTCGCGAGGTAATTGAGGTCGTAGCGACCGTCCGGCGACGTCAGGAATACGCCCATCGTGATGTCCGGCGTGGACTTGTTCACGGTGACGCCGATGCGCTGCACATCCTGCGGCAGTTTCGGTGTCGCCTGCGCGACGCGGTTCTGCACCAGCACCTGTGCCTTGTCGACGTCGGTGCCGAGCTTGAAGGTGACGGTCAGCGTCATCACGCCGTCGGCGGTCGCCTGCGAGAACTGGTAGAGCATGTCCTCGACGCCGGTGATGGATTGTTCGAGCGGACCGGCCACCGTATCGGCAATCACTTTCGGATTGGCGCCCGGATAAGTGGTGCGCACGACCACGGTCGGCGGCACGACTTCCGGATATTCGGAAATCGGCAGGTTCGGAATCGCGATCAGACCCATGATCAGGATCAGGGTCGAAAGCACGCCGGCGAACACCGGGCGGGAAATGAAGAACTGGGAGAGGTTCATGATGGGGCTTCCGAGTGACGCCTGACTGATGGCGCTGCCGCGTCTGCGGCGATTGTTTTCACCATTCCGGCACGGGCTCGGCGCGATCGAACCCTGCGGGCAACGCTCATGCGCGCGCCGTCATGGCGCACGCCGTCATATGGGTTTTATCCGTACCGACGCGCGCCTGAATCGACGAGGTTGAACGATCGACGCCGGCTCAGCGCTGCGAGCTGAGCGTCGGCGAGATGCGAGCCGCCGCCAGCGCCGGCGCTGTGCGCGGCGCCAACTGGGCGACACCCTGACGATTCGCATCCATCTCGACCTGGGTCGGCTTCACCGCCATCCCGGGTCGGACATGCTGCAGCCCGTTGACGACGACGACGTCGCCGGCGGCGAGGCCCTGCTTGACCACGCGCAGGCCATCGATCGATGCGCCGAGTTCGACGAAGCGGTTTTCCAGCGTGTTGTCCGGCTTCAGCACGAACACGAACTTCTTGCCGAGATCGGTGCCGACTGCGCGATCGTCGATCAGCACGGTGTCGCGGCTGTCGCCGCCGACCAGCTTGATCCGCGTGAACAGACCGGGAGTGAAGCGGCCATCGTGATTGTCGAATACCGCGCGCCCACGGATCGTGCCGCTTTGCGCATCCACGACGTTGTCGACGAAGTCGAGGCGGCCTTCATGTGGATAGCCCTGTTCGTCGATCAGGCCCATGAAAACAGGGCTGACGCCGCCGTGGCTTTTCGCATCCGTCGACGCGCCATGCGCGAAACGCAGATAGGTCTGTTCGTCGGCATCAAAATAGGCATGCACCGGATCGTCCGACACCACGGTCGTGAGGATGCTGGCGATCGAAACGAGATTGCCCGGCGTGATCAGCTTGCGCGAGACGCGGCCGTCGATCGGCGAACGCACTTCGGTGAACTCGAGGTTCAGCCGCGCCGCTTCCAGCGCCGCCGTGGCGGAGGCGATGTCGTCGGCGCTGGTGCTCGCGCTGGTGGTCAGCTGGTCGTAGTCGGCCTGCGAGATCATGTGGCGGGCGACCAGGCTCTTGCCGCGGTCCTGATTCGAGGCGGCCAGCGTCGATGACGAGCGCGCATGCTTGAGCGCGGCATTCAGGCGATCGACCTCGGCCTGGAACGGACGCGGATCGATGTGGAACAACAGCTGGCCCTTCTTGACGCGCGCGCCTTCGGTGAACGGTGCCGACTCGATCACGCCGCTGACCCGCGGCTGGATCTGCACACTGTCGACGGCTTCGAGGCGCCCGCTGAATTCCTCCCAGTCGCGCAAGGGCTTGGCGATCACCGCGGCGACGGACACTTCCGGCGGCGGTGCTGCGGCCGGCGCGCCTGCGTTCGCAGCCGAACGCGCGCAGCCGGAAAGCACCCAGGCGACGACGAGCAAAAAGCTAATTGTGGATATGCGCATGGCGATGGTCCTGTCGATTTCGAGACTGCGATGACCCGGTTGCCTGAATCCAAGGCGGCTTCGCGTTGCACTGCGGCTTGACTTCGGGCCGCCACATCGTGAAACTGCGTGTGTTACCGGTCAGTAACGTGAACTATAGTGACCGGTCAGTAACGTGTCAAGAGGACCCCGAAATGAATGCCAAGCTGGTCGCAAGCGCGAAGGACGCCTTGCCGGACAAGCCACGCGTGCGCGACCGCATCTTCGATACGGCCTGCGACCTGTTCTATCGGCACGGCATCCGTGCGGTCGGCGTCGACGCCATCGCGAACGAAGCCGGCACGAACAAGATGAGCTTCTATCGCAGCTTTCCGTCCAAGGACGAACTGGTTGCGGAATATCTTCGCGATCAGGAAAGCGAGTACTGGGCGTGGTGGGACGAATCCATCGCTGCCGCCGAAGGCGAGCCGCGCGAGCAGATCGAAGCGCTGTTCGATGCGTTCCTCGAGATGACCTGCAGCAAGAAGAAGGCCGACGTCGGCTGCAAGACCAGTCGCGGCTGCCCGCTCGGCAATGCAGCGGTCGAGATTGCCGACGACAACGAACTGCTCGGCAGCATCGTGCACAGCTACCGGTCGAAAATTCGCGCGCGCCTGCGCAAGCTCACGCGTGAAGCCGGGGCCCGCGATGCGGACGTCCTTGGTGATGCGCTCATGTTGCTGATGGAGGGCGGTTACTACACACGCCTGACATTTCCGCACAATAGCGGGCCGGTCGCCGCGGTCGCAAAGGCCGCGCGCGTGCTGCTGGACGCGCATTTGTCCTGACCCGGGCGGGGAATTTCCCTCAACGAGGCGGCGCCAGCCGTCGTCGTCATCGGCGCATGTGCCGATTGCAGCGGCGGTGACGCCGTTGCGTCCGGACCCGGCAATTTTGCGGATATCTACACAATGGCGCATGCGTCCGACCCCGTAAAACAGGGGATCTCGGCAGCTTTACGTCCGTGCCGAGGGCACCAGCGTAGCCTTGCGTCGGCGAACGACGTCACAATACGTGACGGATCCGGCAGAAGGTTGGCGCACTACTTGCGTCATGCGTGCCGAACTTCGGATCAGCACCGTGAAACTTCCCGCGTTCCAGAAAACTGCCTGGCTGCGAATGTTTGCGCTGACCCTGCTGCTGGCAGGGAATGTGTTCGCGCGTGCGCAGGGCGCTGCGATCGGGCTCGAGCGGTTCGATCCGGGCGCAGCCGAGGTGTCGGCTGCAGAGGTCATGAGCGGTGCCTTCGATTCCAAGTTCGTCGCCGAACCGTACGCCGCGATCACGCCGGACCGCGCGCACGACGTGTGGTATCGGGTGCATCTGGCCGCCGGCTGGAGCGCATCGCGCCCGCCCGTGCTGTCGATCCAGGACCCGCAAGGTCTGACCGTCACCGCCTATCTGCCACCGGCGTACGCGCCGCTGCACGCCAGCATCTACGATGCGAGTGCGAGCACCGGCTTCACCCGGCATGCGCTGGTGCTGATGCTGCCGGCGATGATCACCGCGACGGCGCCGGTCTATCTGCGCGTCTCGCCGGAGCGGGCGGTGCCGCGCAGCATCCGCATCGACAACGTACTGGACGCGCGCATCACCGACCTCGCGCGTGCGCGGCTCGACGTATTGTTCCCTGCGATCCAGTGGGCGACCGTACTGGTGATGCTGTGTTTCTTCGTCGCCCTGCGCGAGCGCATGTACGCCTACTTCGTCGGCCACGTGTTCTTCTGCGTGATCTACGAGCTGTATGCGTTCGGCGTCGGCTACGAGTTCTGGCCGCTCGATCTGCTGTCGCCGCTGCGGGTACGACCGCTCTGGATGGCCGCCGCGATCGCCGCAGTGTTGATGATCGAATTTTCCAGCCGGTTTCTCGAACTGAAACGCTGCGCGCCGCGCCTGGATACCCTGCTGAATCTGCTGCGCTGGCCGTTGATCGCGCTCGCCGTGTGTGCCGCGATCCCGCCGCTGTCGCGTGGCTGGTGGCTCGAAGAGGCCCTGTCGATCGTGCTGCTCGCGACCGCGCCGCTGCTGATCGTCGGCGGCGTGCTCGCCTGGCAGCATGGCGGACGCCGCGGTGGCTTCTTCCTGTGCGCATGGATTCCCGGACTGCTGTTCGTTCTGTTGCGCGTGATGCAGCTGACCCTGCAATGGCCGCTGCCGATGTGGCTCGAATTCGCGCTGCCGGCGGCGTTCGCCTATGCGAGTCTGGTGCTCGCGTTCGGGCTCGCCGACCACACGCTGGCGATACGTCATGAACGCGACGTCGCGCATCGCCTCGCCGAACACGATGCGCTGACCGGCGTGCTCAATCGCCGCGCCATCCTCGCGCGCCTGCGCGCCGCCTTCCTGCAGGCGCGCGAAAGCGGCGAACCGTTGTCGTTGCTGTTTCTCGATCTCGACCACTTCAAGCGCGTCAACGACAGCTACGGACATCGCGCCGGCGATCAATGCCTGCGCGCGGTGATCGGTCCGATCGCGAGCGAACTGCGCCAGGGCGATGCGCTCGGCCGCTACGGCGGCGAGGAGTTCCTGGTCGTGCTGCCCGGTGCCGGCGCGGGCAATGCACAGATCGTCGCCGAGCGCATCCGCGGTCGCGTGCAGGACATGCCGATGCTGGTATCGGGCACGCGCATCGGTCTGACCCTGAGCGTCGGCATCGCCGCGCTGGAAGAAGACGTGCTGACGCCGGACGATCTGATCGAGCGCGCCGACGCGGCGCTGTATCGCTCGAAATCAGCGGGCCGCAACGTAGTGAGCACGCACGCGCCGATGCTGCGTGAGGCGCCCGTCACCTGAGTGGCGATGTGTTCGCTCGCGTGAGTGGCAAGCGCTGTCGAATGATGGACGGCTCGTGCGGCCGCTCGCTTCAAGCACTTCGTCGTGACAGCCGCATCGACTCGACGGCTGCGGCTGCCGCGGGGTGACACCTTCTTGATCTGACGCAGTTCCTCGGCGAACTCAACGCGCGCGCTGCATGCCGGGCAGCGTGGCGATGCGCGCGTATTCGTCGCTGTGAAAACGCTCTGGTCGGTCGAGCCAGTCCTCGATCATCGGCGTCGCATCGGTGCCCCAGAACAGCAGGTCGTCGACTTGCAGTGTCGGCACGCCGAACACGCCGGCCGCAATCGCGGCTTCGGTATTGGTGCGCAACTCGGTCTTGACCGCCTCGGCGGCAATCGCCGTCGCGACATCGGCAATGCCGAGCGTCGCGGCCACCGCGGCAAGATCATCGGCGCTGTCGCCATTGCGTCCGTCGCGCCAAAGGTGTTCGAAGATCGCGCTTACTGCCGTCCAGTTGCTGCCGGCTGCGATACACAGGCGCAACGCGGCGAGTGGATTGAACGGATGGGCGGGCGGAAATCGCAGCGCGATGCCTTCGTGTTCGGCCTGCCATTGCACGAAGCGGTAGGTGAACGCGCGTTTGCCGGGGATTTCCGCCGGACCGAGCTGGCCGTGATGCTTCAGCAGCGCGCCGAACACGATCGGTTTCGGGATGATTTCGATGCGTTCGCGCAGGGCCGCAATCCTGTGCAATTGCAGATAGGCGAACGGCGAAATGAAATCGAAGTACCACGTTGCGGGCATGGCATGCACGGGCAGCGGATGGACATGCAGTTTAACGCGACGCTGCGCCGGAAATGAGAGACTGGCGTTCGCATGGCGACGCGACGGGGCTTCGGCCGGGCCGGCCACCGTCGCAGTCGCGCATCGCGCAAGTCAGGATGAGCCGATGGGGGCGATTCACTCAGCAGCTTGGCGCGTCGCAGCCTTCGTGCTGTTCTTTGCCTGCGTGCGCGTGGCGAGCGCGATCCCCGCGACGCAGATCGAGTGGCTCGATCCGGCAACCGACGCAGCATCGGTGGAATCGATAATCGACGGCAGTCGCGATGCCGATTTCCGTCCGGCAGCGCAGGGCTTGCTACGCGCTCCGAGTGATCGTCCGGCGTGGTACCGCGTGCGTCTGTCGGAAGACTGGAACGCGGACAGTTCGCCGCTGCTGATCGTCAGCGGCGATGTGCGCGCAAGGTTGGTGCTCTACCTTCCGCCGGCCTACGCGCCGCACGCGGCGAGTCCTTATGCTGCCGATCTCGATCCGCGCTGGTCGCGGCATTCGATGGTGTTCCAGCTGCCGCGCGATCTGCGTGCGGGGCAGTCGATCTATCTTGCGCTCGGTGCACCGGGCCAGACGCAGCCGATCCGCGTGCGCGTGGTCGAGCAGGATCGCTATCAGGTCGAGGACCTGCATCATCTGCGTCTGAGTGTGTTCTTCGCCAGCGTGCAGGCGGCGATGCTGATGGTGATCCTGTGTTTCTGGCTGGTCCTGCGCGATCGCGTGTTCGCCTATTTCATCGGCTACGTCAGCGCACAACTGGTGTACCAGCTCGCGGTGACCGGCGAGCTCTACGCGTTGCCCGGAGCGGCATGGCTTGCGCCGCTGGGTTTTCATCCGGGGCAGTTCGCCGCGATCGTTTCGGCCGGCCTGTCGATCAGCTTCATCATCGAATTCGCCGACCTCGCGCGCTACGTGCCGCGTCTTGCGCGCGTGCTCGCCGCGCTGCGCTGGCCTTATCTGCTGCTCGCCATCGCACTCTGGCTGCCGCCGCTGCAGCCCGACAGCTGGTTGCCCAACGCGGTCAATGCGCTGCTCGTGCTCAGCACCGTGCTCGCCCTTTATGCGGCGTGGCGCGCGTGGCGTCGCGGCAGCCGCCAGGCCGGGTTCTTTCTGATCTCGTGGCTGCCGCTGCTCAGCCTGACCGTGCTGCGTGTCGCCCAGTTGTTGTTCGGTCTCGCGCTGCCGCGCTGGCTCGAATACGGATTCCCGGCGAGCATGGCGTACGCCGCCGTGGTGATCGCGGTCGGCCTCGCCGATCGCACGCTGCAGGCGCGCCGCGAACGCGATATCGCGCATCGGCTCGCCGAACTCGATCCGCTCACACGCGTATTGAATCGCCGCGCGATCCTGGCGCGCCTGCACACCGCATGTGCCGCCGCGCGTCAGGCACGCGCGCCGCTGGCCGCGCTGTTTCTCGATCTCGATCACTTCAAGCGCATCAACGACAATCACGGCCACGCCGCCGGCGACAGCGTGCTCGCGGTCGTCGCCACGGCGATGCAGGACGAATTGCGCGAGCGCGACTGGCTCGGCCGCTACGGCGGCGAGGAATTCCTGATCGTGTTGCCCGACGCGAACGAACTGCTCGCGCGCAATATCGCCGAGCGCATTCGCGCGCGCGTCGCCGCGACACCGATCCCGCACGGCGAGGTGGAACTGCATCTGACTGTCAGCATCGGCATCGGCTTGCTCGACGAGGCGACAGCGACGGTGGAAGCCCTGGTCGAACATGCCGACATCGCGCTGTACCGGGCCAAGGCGCAGGGGCGCAATCGCGTGATGCAGTATCTGCCTGGCGAAAAAGTCGAGATCGCCGCGTTGCCGCGTCAGGCCTGAGCCACGGCATCGCTGCGCCCGCGCGGACGAATCAATGCAGCGTCTTGAACAACGCCGGATCGAAGGCGTCGACGGCGACGACTTCGTCGCGCGCGTCGCGGGCTTCGTTGAGCAGGTCGTATTCCTCGCCGCTGATCACGCCGGCCGCCACGCCGAATTCGTCGAGCATGTAGCCGGGCGCACGATCGAGTTTGCCGGCGCGCACGGCATCGCGCAGTTTCGTTTCGACCGGAATCGCGCGCACGGCTTTTTCCAGCGCCGCTTCCAGCGCACCGAGGCCGGGCTCGCCGGCAGGCGGAACGAACACGTCGGCGGTGAGCGTGCGACGCGCTTCGCGATCTTCGAGGATGTCGCGCGCGACTTCGGTTCCGAGCCGGTCCGACGGCGGTCGGAAGCGCGCGCCTAGCGGAAAGATCGCAAGCTTGAGCAGCACGGCGGCCCAGCGCACCGGCAGGTTGTCGAGCACGCCGAGCAGGGCGTCCTGCACGCGGTACAGGCACAGCTCGACCGACCAGCGCGCGAGCGCGAAATTCGGTCGCGTCTTCGGCTCGTCGTGATAGCGTTTCAGCACGGCACTGGCGAGATACAGATAGGCGAGGGCATCAGCGAGGCGGCCGGACAGTTTCTCGCGCCGCTTGAGCGAACCGCCGAGCGTGCCCATCGCGGTATCGGAGACGATCGTGAAGGCGGCCGAGAACCGCGACAGATGCTGGTAGTAGCGCGCGGTGTCGGCCACCTGCGGCACGCCGGCCAGGCGCGCGCCGCTCAGTGCGAGCAACTTGGCGCGGACCACGCGCGTCGCGAACAGATTGAGATGCCCGAAGATCGCGCGATCGAACGCCGCCAGATCGTTTTGCGCGACCGCGGTGATTTCCTTCTGCACGAAGGGATGGCACCGGATCGCGCCCTGGCCGTACACGATCATCGTGCGGGTCAGGATGTTGGCGCCTTCCACGGTGATGCCGATCGGTACCGCATCCCAGGCACGCGCGAGCGCATTGCGCGGACCGCGCTGGATCGCGCTGCCGGCGCGGATGTCCATCGCATCGCCGATCACCTGGCGCATCGCGTCGGTCAGATACGCCTTGGCGATGTTGCCGATCACCGCGGGTTTCTCGCCGGCATCGAGCGCGCCGCAGGTGAGGTTGCGCGTCGCGGTCATCAGATAGGTGAGTCCGGCGATGCGCGCGAGCGGTTCCTCGATGCCTTCGAAGCGGCCGATCGGCGTGTCGAACTGTTCGCGCACGGTCGCGTACGCGCCGCAGATACGCGTCGCCAGTTGCGCGGCGCCTATCGACAGCGCGGGCAGCGAGATCGAGCGACCGGCAGCGAGCGATTCCATCAGCATGCGCCAGCCGTGACCGATCTGTTCGCGTCCGCCGATGACCGCCTCGTCGAGGGGCACGAACACATCGCGGCCCACGATCGGCCCGTTCTGGAACGGCACGCCCATCGGATCGTGACGCAGACCGATTTCGACGCCCGGCGTATCGCGCGGAATCAGCGCACAGGTGATGCCGCGATCTTCGGTGTCGCCGATCAGTTTGTGCGGATCCTTCAGACGAAACGCGAGGCCGATCAGACTCGCGATCGGTGCCAGCGTGATGTAGCGCTTCTTCCAGTTGAGTCGAAGTCCGATGATCTCCTTTCCATCGATCGTGCGCTTCTCCACGATGCCTTCCGACTGCGTCGCCGCCGCATCCGAGCCTGCTTCGGGGCCGGTCAGCGCGAAGCACGGAATCTCCGCGCCGCGCGCGAGGCGTTCCAACCAGCGCGATTTCTGCGCATCGGTGCCGTAATGCAGCAGCAGTTCGCCGGGGCCGAGCGAGTTCGGCACCATCACGCTGACCGCGGCGGTGACCGAGCGGCTCGCGATGCGCGTGACCACGCGCGAATGCGCCAGCGCGGAAAAACCGAGGCCGCCGTATTGCTTCGGCAGGATCATGCCGAGGAAACCTTGTTCCTTGATGTAGGCCCACACCGGCTCGGGCAGATCGCGCTGCTGGTAGACCTCCCAGTCACTGATACGGCGACAGAGTTCTTCGACCGGTCCGTCGAGAAACGCCTGCTCTTCCGCACTCAGCGGACGCGGCTGGAAATCCAGCAGCTTTTGCCACTCGGGCATGCCGGCGAACAGGTCGCCGTCCCACCACACCGTGCCGGCTTCGAGCGCGATGCGCTCGGTTTCACCCAGACGCGGCAGCACCTTCGCGAACACCGGCATCACGAAGCGCGACACCAGCGTGCGTCGCAATAACGCGAGTCCGAATACGCCGGCGAGGATGCCGAGCGCCACGACCGCTGAGATGAACAGCGCAGGCGAGGCGACGCCGACGATGCGCCAACCGATCAGCCATACACCGGCGGCGACGCTCCATGCAAGAAAACCGAGCCCGCGATAGGCCAGTACCAAAAACACGAGCACCGCGAGCAGAAACGTCAACAGCACTGGTGATGCTCCGAAACCTGCGCACAAGTTCTGATTATGCGCCCTGCGATGTATCTGTCGGTTGAACGCAGCACCCTGGGTGCCTCTGCGCACGCAGCTCTCTGGTGCAGAAGTTTCCGCATCGAGGTTTCGGCGCGAACGCGCAGCGGGCTCGCCGCGCGGTTGCTCTGTCTATAATCCTTGGCAAAGGAGACTGCATGAAGGGCAAGCATGAGATCGTCGCGAACTGGTTGCCGCGCTACACCGGCACCCCGCTGGATCAGTTCGGCGAGCACATTCTGTTGACGAACTTCGGCCACTACGTCGAGCGCTTCGCCGAGTGGAACGACGTGCCGGTACTTGGCCGCGACAAGCCGATGCCGAACGCGACCGTCGACGGCATCACGATGATCAACTTCGGCATGGGCAGTCCGAATGCGGCGACCGTGATGGACCTGCTCGGCGCGATCGCGCCGAAGGCGGTGTTGTTTCTCGGCAAGTGCGGCGGACTGAAACGGAAGAATCAGCTCGGCGATCTGGTCCTGCCGATCGCCGCGATTCGCGGCGAGGGCACCTCGAACGACTACCTGCTGCCCGAAGTGCCGGCGCTGCCCGCCTTCCAGCTGCAGCGCGCGGTGTCGACGATGATCCGCGACCTCGGCCACGATTACTGGACCGGCACGGTATACACGACGAACCGCCGCGTCTGGGAGCACGACGTCGCGTTCAAGGAATACCTGCGCAAGACGCGCAGCATGGCGATCGACATGGAAACCGCGACGATCTTCGCCGCCGGCTTCGCCAATCACATTCCCTCAGGCGCCCTGCTGCTGGTGTCGGACCAGCCGATGATTCCGGAAGGCGTCAAGACCGAGCTCAGCGATCGCCTGATCACCTCGAACTTCGTCGAGGCGCATATCAAGATCGGCGTCGAAGCGCTCAAGCTCGTGCGCCGCAACGGACGCAGCGTCAAGCATCTGCGGTTCGAGCAGGATATCGAGTAGCGAATAGAGCCTGCTCAAGTTGAGCGGGCGATGCGTGAGCGCTGGTGCGATATCGGGTTCGATGCTGTTTCCTCCGCGTTTGCTCGGGGTTGAGTGGGCGACCGCGCATCCAGCAGGTTTGCAATCTCCTGCGCGTGTTTCAATCAACGCCTGCTTGAGGATGAGCGGGCGAGGCGTGTGGCTGAGCACCGCCGGCGTGCCCGGGTTGTTTCAATCCACGCCCACTCGAAGATGAGCAGGCGACACCACATCGATGCGAGTACGTATCGGCGTACCAATCGTTTCAATCCACGCCCGCTCGAAGATGAGCGGGCGACCCAAGGACAAGACCGAGCGCCGCATTCTGCTGGTGTTTCAATCCACGCCCGCCCGAAGATGAGCGGGCGACGCGAGCGCGTGCAGACGATTCTGCAGGCCTGCGAGTTTCAATCCACGCCCGCTCGAAGATGAGCGGGCGACGAAGACTCCAAATTCCGGAGCGACGAATGTCTTGTTTCAATCCACGCCCGCTCGAAGATGAGCGGGCGACGCACCACCACCACAGTTTGCCTGCTGACCCTGAAGTTTCAATCCACGCCCGCTCGAAGATGAGCGGGCGACCCGCGCTCGACTACGACAAGCTGTTTGCGAAAATGTTTCAATCCACGCCCGCTCGAAGATGAGCGGGCGACGAGGCTGACGGTCGGGCCGGGCGTCGACCAAAAGTTTCAATCCACGCCCGCTCGAAGATGAGCGGGCGACACCGCCAGAACGATGTTTGTTTGCCCTTTAAGTCGTTTCAATCCACGCCCGCTCGAAGATGAGCGGGCGACTTGTTCGCCGCCTCGGTCAATCGCGTGATCTACGAGTTTCAATCCACGCCCGCTCGAAGATGAGCGGGCGACGCAGGGCAGCGTGGGCGTTGCCGGAGCGGACGTGTTTCAATCCACGCCCGCTCGAAGATGAGCGGGCGACGTGCCGACCGGTCCGCTCAACGGCATGCTCACGCAGTTTCAATCCACGCCCGCTCGAAGATGAGCGGGCGACGCCGCACGCCTGGATCGCCTACCTTCTTCGACACGTTTCAATCCACGCCCGCTCGAAGATGAGCGGGCGACAGTGCCATTAAATGCCGGCGACGATAGCCCGATGTTTCAATCCACGCCCGCTCGAAGATGAGCGGGCGACCATGGTGGCCGCGCTCGATTCGCTCAGCGAGCAGGTTTCAATCCACGCCCGCTCGAAGATGAGCGGGCGACTCCGCGGCGGCAAACAACGGGCGCAGCTGGGAAATTTCCCGGCCTTGCGCGAACCGTGGCGGCAGAGCGGATATTTGCATTTTCTTCAAGGTGCGAACAAGCGCAAATATATCGAATTCAATAACTTGTGCAGCGCGCGAAAGGGGCGCTGTTTTGCGGGTCGCTTGGGGTTCGCGTTGGTCACACGACCAGCGGTGCATCGAAGTCGATGGCGCGGAAATTACCGTGCTCCCTGACATGAAGGTCTACCGGCTCGGTCAGGCGGTAGAAACGCAGGCAATCCTGGGTCGGATCGATGATGTCGAGCAGGTTCCTCTCGAGCTCCTCGAATTGCATCGCGTCGACGCGGCACTCGAATACCGACTTCTGCACACGTTGCCCGACACCCTCGCAGGTTTTGGCGACGCGGCGCAAGCGGCGCCGCCCTTCCCGGGTTTCGGTAGACACGTCGTAGCAGACGATGACCAGCATGGTCAGCGTGCCACGAACGGCAGGTACCCTTCGGTCTCACCGCGCAACGTGCGCGCAAGGAGACGCGCCTGAATCTGCGGCAGCAGACCGATGGGTACTTCGGTATCGAGCAGCGGATGAGTCAGCGTTTCGCGCTTCTTCTCCTGCCAGGCGACGCTTGTCGCGCGTCGCGCATCGTCGTTCATCAGCACGCCCCCGCCTTCGGTGATGCGAAAATCATCGGCTTTGAGCTGACCACGATTGATCAATGTCAGGGCCAGACGATCGGCGAGTACAGCGCGGAACTCCTCGACCAGATCGAGCGCCAGGGCGGGGCGGCCTGGCCGCAGCGCATGCAGGAATCCGAGTTGGGAGTCGAGTCCGACCGTTTCCAATGCGCTGCGGCAATCGTGCGTGAGCAAGGTATACAGGAATGAAAGCAAGGCATTCAGCCGATCGCGTGGCGGGCGCCGGCTGCGACCGTCCATCGCAAAGGCGTCGCGCGCATCGGCGCGGACGATGCGGTTGAGCGCATTGAAATACGTGCGTGCAGCCTCGCCTTCGACGCCGCGCAGCGCATCCAGATCCACGGCTCCGGCAATGGCGCGCGAGGATGCCTCGAACCTGGTCGCGGCAGCTTCCAGCACGGAACGATCTTCGTCGGATTTCGCCTCACGAGCTCCGCGTTGAAGCACCCCACGGCTGTTGCGCAGCTTGCCGGCCACGAAGGCGCGCGCGAGCGAAAGCGTGCGTGACGGATCACGGCTGGCTTCGAACTGCGCTTGCCGCAGCAGGACATTGCCGCTGACGGGGCCTTCGATACGCGCGCGAAAGCGACCGTTGCGGTCGAGCAGGGTCATGCCGATGCCGTCGTCTGCGCACCGGCCGATCAAGGCAGGCGAGATCAGAATGTCGCCGGTACAGACGATCGCACCCAGATGATGCAGGGGAACGCGCAACCGGGTTTCGTGTTCGATCTCGACGCGCACGGTGTCGTTGTCGAGGTGCAGATAACTGCCGCTCGTGGTGGCGTACAAGGTATTGAGAACAGTCCAGGTCATTGCGGTCCGTGCAGATCCTCGAGTAGTTCACGGTAACGCTGATGCGCGGACAACGCGCGCGGCTGACACAGCTCGATCAGCGAACAGTGGCGGCAGCGTGCATCATCGACCGGCGCTGGCAGTCTGGATGATGCGAGCATCGCGCGTACCTCCGTTGTCGCGTCTTCAACCGCGGTGCGCAGAGCCGCATCGATGTCGACCTCACGCCGTCGCCGCGAAGTGAAATGGAAGATCGCACCGTGACGTACCGCCTTGCCGGTCATTTCCTCCAGACAAATCGCTTGTGCGGCAAGTTGCAGATCATCGTGCATCCGTTTTCGTCGCGGACCGTGCTTGTACTCGACCGGGTAGGCATTGCCGACCATGTCGAATTCCACCAGATCGGCTTTTCCCGTCAAACCCAGTCGATCGCACCACAGCGGCATCGCGCGTTCGATGCGCACGGTGCCCTCGCGTTCGGCGTGCGGTTGATCGACCAGCGCGTGAACCGCATTGCCTCGCGCCGTGTGCACGTTGTCGGCGAAGCCCTGTTCGACGTGAATCAATGCGCACTGTCGCGGACAATAGCTCCAGTGTTGGAGCGCGGAAATGGGGATCTGTTCGGCGACGTCCATCGGTACCGAAAGTTGCTATCCGGGAAGCGTCGACGGAAATGCTCGTACGCGCTCGTCGTCACCGTCGAACACGACGACATGCCCATGCAATCGAGCGCCCAGCTTGATGATGCGCATCATGTCGCTCGAGAGCCTCGCGAAATCGCAAGGCTGTCTTCGTTCGACCACCAGAATGAGCGGCGGCGCATGATGCTCGGCGAAAATCAGCCGGGGAAAATCGAGGTCGCCGGTAACGAGAATCGCCTGCTCGCGGTGAGCCAAGGCGAGCAACGAGGCATCCGTGTCGCCGAGGGCCACGCTCGCGGCATCGATGACGGTGATCCCGGAATCGCGCAACGCCGCGGCGAACTGGCGTGGAATATTCTCGTCCACCAGAATCGGCGGCGCGAGCGATGTCACGCAGCCGCTTCCATGCCGGACAACGTGGAATCCTGACCGACCCGCGTGCTCGCGAACGCCACCGCCGCGCGAATTTGTGCGACATTGATGTGCGGGTAAGCATCGATGATTTGCATTTCCGTCCATCCGGCTGCGAGGCAGTTGAGGATCAACTCGACCGTGATCCTCGTGCCCTTGATGCGCGGTTTACCGGTGCACGTATCCGCCGTCGCTACGATGTGATCTTTCCATTCCATGACGATCTTCCGATTCGATTCTGCGGGAACGCCAGTCTAGGCCAAGATTCGCTCCGAATCAGCTGGCCTTGCGATGCAGGGTGACCCCTGTCGGCAGCGCCGCACCGTCCACTGCGATTCGGTAGTCCGCGAACGAGCGTGGTGCAGTCAAGCCATCTTTCAGCCTTACATCGATGCGCTCGAACAACGCATGCGCGGGCGCGTTGCCGAGCGTGGACGCATGTTCGAATACGTAGAGGCCGCGCGTCGCCATCATGCCGCGTGCGGCCGAGCGATCGTGTTCGAACATATTCACCAGGGCGTCCCAGAACAGATCCAGATCGGTATCCGAGAAGCCGGTCTGCGCAGCAAGCGGCGCCGAGATGAAGCCATGGGCAAGATACAGGCCGTACGGCACGGTGAACTTGCGACCCATCGTACGATTGTCGCCACCCTGTTTCTCCGCTTCGGCTTCGGTCGCGACGGCCATGCGCGTGATGGAATGTTCCAGGCTGACGATGGGCGTGACGGAACGACCGAACGTGAGCTGCACCGGTCCGCGCACCTGACCGCAGTTGATGCCGGTCGACATGACCGCGCCGAAGGTGCGCACGTCGAAGAAGTTCTTGCACATCCACGCGCGGGCCTCGTCTACCTTGTCCCCGCCCTTGCGCTTCTTGTCGTCACTTTTCAGCAGATCTTCCGCGCCAATCCCGACATAGGCGCGTTCATGCTGCTTGTTCAGGACCGCCTTTTCCTTGACGTAGATTTCATACGGCGGCTGCTCACCCTTGGCGATGCCGATGTAGTTGCGTACCTTGCGCTTCAGGCAGACATCGGTGACCAGGCCATGCCCGCTTTCTGCGTCCAGACGCGGCAGGTTGCCCGCATCGGGGTCGCCATTCGGATTGCCGTCCTGCACGTCGAACAGCAAGACGAAGTCGTAGCGTTTGTCCAGGCTCATTTCAGTGCTCCCCTGCGGTGTCGTCGATGATGTCTGCGGAATCGCCCTTGGTCTTCCTGGTGAAGAAATCCTGTTGCTGATGGTAGTAGCCGATCGCGAAAAGGCCCTGTTCGGACAAGGACAAGTGTGCTGGAAACGTTCGGATGCCCGCGAAGATTTCGCCCAGCAGCTTCTCGAACCAGGTGGTGAGGCCGGCGCCATCGATCTTGGCGAGATGATGGTTTTTCAACTTCAGCAGAATCGGAAACACGCTCGCCGGCGAGCTGCTCGCCGCGCCGTAGTAGCGGTCGCGGATCGTCGCATTGATGCCGGGCTGGGCGCTGCCCTGGATGCGTTCCAGTGCCGCAAACAGGCGGCCCAGGCGATAGCCCGGGTCGACGTTGAGGTAGTCGATGCTCATGGCGAGCTCCTTGGCGGAAAATCGATGGGTTCGGATCAGACGATTCAAAGAAGCCTTGATGATCGCCGCGCGCGGATAGCTGACTTCCTGCTCTGCGCGGCTGCGCCGGATCGCCGCTTGCAGAAGCATGGTCGGATAAGGAAGGCCCGCAAGAATTGCGCGCATCGTGTCGCCGGCGAGGTCGGGCGGCACGTTCTCCGATTTGTTCTGCAGCGCGATTGAATTCAACAACCGGAACAGCGACAAATATGGCTTCTCGAACGCAGGCTTCACGAGTTCAATGTCGTCGAAATGCTGACGAATATGTTCGGCGAACTGCTTGACCGGGCCTGTCTGCCAGAAACGGACGGAGATACGCGCGGCGTTCGGAGCCAGACCGAGTACATGAAACGGCGTCGCCCCGTCGGGGTCCGCGTACACGCCAGTCCGTGTTGCGCTGAGCAGATTCGCTACCGCTGCTGTGCCGCGATCGGGGTCATCCTCGTCAACGGCGCCGAACAGCGCGGAGAAATCTGCCTCGAAGCGCGATGGGCCTGCGGCCCAGAACACCGTGGACGCATCGCCGACCTGCAATCGCTGCGACGAACCTCTGCGCAGCAAGTGATTCAGGGCGGTCGTATAAGTGAAAGCGGCACGTGTACCGACCGGCGCATTGGCGCCTTGTTCCTTGGCGTAGGAATTGAACGCATCGAGGTTGAACGACACGATATTCGCGCCTGAACTCTGCGCGCCCCAGACACCCTTGATTGCCGGATGCAGTCGCGCGATGCCGTCGATTTCGCCGCGAACCAGGCACGGGCGTGGATTTTCCGCAGGCTTGTCATCGCCATTGTTCAATGCGGCGATCACGGCAGGCCGCATGCAGACCAGAACGTTGGCAAGATCACTCGACAAGCGAAATGAGACCGATGGATTGGTCGCCACGATCTCCGCCCACGTGCCTTCCTGTTGGAGTCGCGCGAGGTCGATCGAGTCGAGGAATCGCCGGATTGCAACGATGCCTGTGTCGTTCGTTCCTGCAGCCAGCGCGTCGATACGAGCCACGAATGCGAGGTGCTGCTCGGCGACGCGCTCCGGTTTGCCACCTTCGCGCACGACGCCGAGTACGTATTCGGCAGTATCCCAAAGCAGGTTCGCGGCGATGCCGGACGCGCGCTTCACCGTTTGCGGAACGATAAAGCTCTGCGCGACTTTCTTCTTGCGCGTTCCGCCACGTGTATCGTCGATCTGCATCAGCACGCCGTACTCATCGAGCACGATCACGAACGGAATTTCCTTGCGTTCAAAACCTTCCGGCGCGAGTTCGCCGCTGCTGCTCTTGCGCTCGTAGTACTCGTTCAGCGCCTGCAGAATCATCTACGTACCTCCTCGCTGTCGCGCGCGGGCAGTGCGATCGCGCCATCGATCAGATGCGCGCGGAAGAACAGCGGCTTCGGATCGCCGTGCGGCGGCGGCCCAAAATCCATGTCGTAGAGCATCCAGCCCAGGTCCTTCTGTTCGCTGCGCAGTTCAGTGGGCGCCTCAAACGGCTCGCTGATCGGATCGACCAGGCGGAACGAACACGAGAACTCGCGTGTGCCGAGATAAGGCTGATTGAAGCATTGCCCCTTGCGTGCGCGCCGCTCGAACATCGCGGCATATTTCGCATCGGACTCGGGGCCGTGGGCTCCATCGGGGTCGCTGGTGTCATCGAGCTTGCCGACAAGGTGCGTATAATTCGGCTTGTGAGTCGCAGCCCCGACACGTTCGAAGCGCGCATGAAGGCGGTAGCGCACGTCACGGAGAAACAACCCGGCGCGTTGCTGGCGAGCATCCTCGATATGAAGCCCAAGATCGCCTCTGCCGGATTTCATTGCCGGTTTCACGCTGCCGACCGGAACAACGGCGCCGACTTCATTGCGACGTATCGAGATCCAGCGGATCGGATTGCATACCTCGATACGCGTGATCTGCCAGCGGATCGCCGGCTTCCACAGGATCGCGTCGAAAATCGCGCGAGCGGCAGACGGCGTGATGACGTCGTAGCTGACTCGCTCGACTTTCATTTCGGGACGGGTGAAGCAAGCGTAGTCGCCGGTGACTTCGATGCAGAACATGAAGAATGGGCCCTCTCGACGAGCGACCGTGGCGAGAAAGACTCGCTACGGTGATACATGACCAACATCTCGCTGCCGACGTCGCAAGCAAGGGGTTCAATCCGTGCCGAGAAACTTGGAGCGCCGACGCGACAGTAGTAGGTTACGCAATAACGCAGGATTCTCAACATTAATTAATGCATTGCGTACGAAATATATTCGAATGTTCATTCGAGAACTTCGTCGCTTGCGCATGGAATTTACGGACGCTCGCTCCTAGGGCATCACGATTATCGTCCTGGACATCGTCGCTACGCTCTACAATACTTATATAGTCAAATCTGATGGAGAGAGCAAATCGTCAGTGCGACACAGCCCGAGTGTCGAGTCGTAGCGAATATCCAGTGCCAGCCAAAGTCCGGCGCACTCCTTGATATCACCCTGTTTTATCAACTGCTCGAATTGACCGCGAGGCAGATTGATCGTATAGCGCTGCAATTTGCGTCGTGCCCACGTCGCGTCCCCGTCCTTTGCGAGTGCGCCGAGCCAGCCGTGCACTTCGCTGGCAGAGTTCGGGCCTCCATTGGCGTTGTACGGCACGATCACACTCTCGCCGTCGTCATCGATCAATTTGAATGCGCGAGCAGCACTGCGGAACGCAGCGCGATCGATCGTCTGTAAATTGAGCACGCCTTCGCGGTCGAAGTTTCCGCTAGTGTCCTTGGCGTAGAACTGGTCGAAATAGGCACGAAATGTTGCCGGTGAAAGCGGCTTGGCGAGTTTGTCGAGACCGGCCATCTCGCGCGTCGTCTGCGCAGCCTGCGCGAGTTCGCCTGGCGGCAGGCCGCCGGGTGCGATGAAGACATGGACTTGACCGTGCTGCCCATTCAACGTGCCTTCGCGATTGCAACGTCCGGCAGCCTGCGCGATCGAATCGAGTCCGGCGAGGGCGCGGTAGACGACAGGAAAATCCAGATCGACACCGGCCTCGACGAGTTGCGTGCTGATCACGCGCAGCGGCCGCAGGTCGCTACCCTCGCGTTTGGCTGCGAGACGGGCCTTGATGCGCTTGATGACCGCGCTTCTGTGCGCGGCGCACATGAGGGCAGACAGATGTTCTGCACCGTCCGCGGGCATCCGTTCGAACAACTCACGTGCATGCCTTCGCGTATTGACGATGCTGAGTACGCAGTCATGCCGCGCAATGTCGGCCGCCAGAATCTCCCACGGGGTGACGGCCCGGAAATCAACCGGCAAATGAACGTCGACGCGCTGAAGTGCGTCGAACAACGGTTCTTCGTCGGCAACAATGGCGTGCGCCGTGTCGATGCCATCGAGCAATTTTCTGTTGGTCACCGGCTCGAAACGCGAACTCAGCGTCGGCTGCGTCGCGGTGCACAGCACGACGCTGACGTTGTAATACGCGACCAGCAGTTTGAGCGTGCGCAGCACGGGCGCGAGAAAATCACGCGGCAGCATCTGTGCCTCGTCGAGCACGATCACGCTGCCGGCGAGGTTGTGCAGCTTGCGACAGCGGCTCGTGCGCGCCGCATGCAGCGACTCGAACAGCTGCACGTTGGTCGTGACGATCAACGGCGCGTCCCAGTTTTCCGAAGCGAGGCGACTGGAGTGATTTTCCGTGCGCTCGTCGACGTCGAGATTGCTGTGATGTTCGACGACAACATCCTCGCCCAGTCCCTTGAATATGCCGGCGAACACCTCAGCGGTCTGTTCGATGATGCTGGTGTAGGGGATCGCATAGACGATGCGGCGCTTGCGGTGTTCGAGCGCATGATTCAGCGCGAATGCAAGCGAGGACAAGGTCTTGCCGCCACCGGTCGGTACGGTCATCGTGAAGAAACCGGATGGCAGCGCGGCAGCGTCGCGACATCGAGCGAGCACGCCGGCACGCAGCATATTCATCGGTGAGATGTGACCGGAAGCCGCGCGGGCGGTCATCGTCGCCATGTGCGCATCGAGCGCGTCCTTCATCGCCTCCAATGCGGGATAGACGCCGCGTCGTGCTCGTCTGTCCGGAGCGAAGAAGGCTTCGGTATCGAGAAAATCCGCATCGACCAGGCAGGAGAACAACATGCGAAGCCACAACGCGAAGCCGTCGGCGCCGCCAGGACAGGCCGAATCCGGTCGCAGGGGACACGCGCGGATTTCATCTGGAATCGATTGCGCGAGCGCCTCGTGCAACTCACGTTGCGCGTCTGCGCTACGCAGGCGCTCGTCAAGACTGGCGCCGGCACCGTCGCTGGCATGGCGGTCGGGCAAGCCGGCGTGATGTCCGGCAATCAGGTAGGCGAGAACGCGACCTCGAAGCTCTCCCAATGAGGAAATTGCGTGCAATGCGCCTGCATTGGAATGGGTGACGCGGCCGGGTGCGCCTTCGATATGCGCGTCGATCCCGCCTGCCTTCCATAGCTTGGCTTGGAATGAGGGGCGGTACTTTCCCAGGTCGTGCCAGAGTCCGGCCAGACTGGCCCAATCAGCACCGCCGAATGGCGACGCGAAGTCCGCAGCACGTCGGGCGACTTCACGCAAATGATCGAACAGCAGGTGCGGCAGTTCGCTGCAATCGCGATCCGAGCTGGGTTTGACGTGCGCCCAAGCGTCCATTGACGCCCCTGTCTGGCCGCGAAGTTTCGCAGGCTAAGCGTGCCACGTCTCAAAGGTCGAGACACGCCGGGCGGATTTGCATTTTTTTTGCGCTATACCGCGCCCGCGGAATGATTCAGTAACGCGGCACCGACGCATCCACCTCGGTCGACCACGCTTCGATGCCGCCTTCGACGTTCCACAGGTTGGTGAAGCCGTGTTCGCGGAAATGCTCGGCGGCATTGCGGCTGGAGATGCCGTGGTGGCAGATGAAGGCGAGTGCGGTGTCTTTCGGCAGCGCGGTCAGGCGCGCGTGGGTTTCCGGTGTGAGGATGTCGGCCTGTTCGATCGATGCGATGCGGCGCTCGTGCTCGGGGCGTACGTCGATGAGGGTGATGTCGCCGACACTGAGGCGGCGCTGCAACGCCTGCACGTCGATCGACTTCAGCACCTGCGGCGCGGCGGGCAGGTGGATCGCGAGGCCTTCGCCGTGTGGCGTCTTGGTCCAGTCGATGCTCGCGCCGCGTGCACGCTGCGCGCTGGCGACGTCGAAGCGGATCTCGAGACCGTTCGCGGCGACGACGATGTCGTTCGCACCGGCTTCGCGCAACTGGAACTGCGGCTGGAAGCGGCCATCGACGACGAGAAAGAGTTTCTGCTCGCCGGCATCGGCGAGGGCGGCGCGAATCGCGTTGACGGCGGCATCGGAAATCGTGATCACTGGCGGCGTGCGATCGGGCTCCGCTACGCCGAGCACGCGATGCAGTTCGCCCGAATCGAACATCGACTGCACGATGTCGGCGCCGCCGATCAGTTCACCGCCGACGTACAACTGCGGAATCGTCGGCCACTGGCCGAACTCCTTGATGCCGGCGCGGATTTCGTCGTCGGCAAGCACATCGACCGTGGTGTAGTCGTCGAGCAGCGCGTTCAATCGGTCGGTCGTCGCTGCCGAGAAACCGCATTGCGGTGCATGGCGATCTCCCTTCATGAAAAGGACGACGCGGTCCTGGGCGAGCAGCGATTCGATGCGGGTGCGGGTGGCGGCGCTGAGCGACATGGCGGGTTCCGGAATGCGGGGACGGCAATGATACGCCGCGTCGGGCGTGGCGTTGTCGCTCGAAGGTGTGGGCGCGATTCTCCGGCTCAAGGGTGGCAGCGCGACAGCGAGTTCGCTGCCGTGCTGCGCGCCGCGATCAGGCGGCGACGGGCAGTGCCGCGATCGGTACGCCTGCGGCGGCTTGACGATGCGCCAGCGAGCGGCGTTGCTCGGTCCAGTGCAGCAGCTCCAGCGCGCCGTCGTGATGCTCGACCAGGGTCGTGCAGTGTTCGACCCAGTCGCCGTCGTTGATGTAGAGCACGCCGGCGTGATCGGCGATGCGACCGTAGTGGATATGGCCGCAGATATGGCCATCGAACCCATCGGCGCGAGCGCTGTCGGCGACTCGCGCTTCGAAGTCCTCGATGAAGCGGCGTGCACGGCCGATGCCTTGCTTGATCCAGATCGACAGCGGCAGGTAACGCACGCCGAAGCGGCGCAGCAGCGCATTGCAGCGCCGGCTCATCGCGCAGATGAAACCCTGCAGCGCGTCGCCGAGCTTGAGCAGCCATGCGGGAGCGGCGTGTTCGCTGTCGAATTCGTCGCCGTGGCTGACGCGAAAACGGCGGCCGTCGGCGCCGACGTGCACGGCGTCGAGCGCAATATCGATGCCGCCGAAACGCTGCCCCGCGAAACGGCGCATCGATGCGTCATGGTTGCCGGGGATATAGGTCACCCGCGTGCCGCGCGCGACGATGGCGAGAATTTCGGCGATCACCGCGCTGTGGTCGGCGTGCCAGTACGCGCGCTTGCCCATGTTCTCCAGATCGACGATATCGCCGACGAGATACAGATGCTCGCAGTGCGTCGAACGCAGGAAGTCGAGCAGATAGCCGGCCTGGCAGTCCGCAAGACCGAGATGGACATCTGAAACAAAAACGCTGCGAAACGAGAGTCGCGTCATCACGCCGTTCCCGTGGGAGCCCGGCGAATCCTGCACGGCGTCGATCTCGCTGGCGTTGCGCGCGCGTTGCACTGCAGTGACAGCGTCATCTGCGCGCGCATCGCCGCTGCGCCAACACGGATTTGTCATATCGAACGGTTAGCGTGCCCGCGGGAACGATCGCCTTCGATCACCGCGAAGCCTTGCCGATGTCCACGCCGAACCTGCGCGACAAACTCGACCAGAAGATCTTCGACGCGATCTATTCGCGCAGTCTGGTCTACAACACTTGCTGGGAAGATCCCGCGGTCGACCGCAAGGCGCTCGCGCTCGGGCCCGACGACAACGTGCTGGTGATCACCAGCGCCGGGTGCAATGCGCTTGATTACGCGCTCGAAGCGCCGCGCAGCATTCATGCCGTCGATGCGAATCCGCGCCAGAACGCGCTGCTCGAATTGAAGATCGCCGGCATCCGTACGCTCGCCTTCGATGATTTCTTCGCGATCTTCGGCGAGGGCTATCACGCGCGCTTCGCCGAGCTCTATCGCGACAATCTTCGCTGCGAGCTGACTCCGTTCGCGCGGGGCTGGTGGGACAAGCACGCGAACTGGTTCACCAGCGGTCGCGGCAGTTTCTATTTCCACGGCCTGTCCGGTCTGGTCGCGCGCGGCGTGCGCGCCTACTTCGTCACGCGGCCGCGTCTGCGCATCGCGATGGCCGATCTGTTTCGTGCGCGCGATGTCGCCGAGCAGCAGGCGATCTACGACGAGCGCGTCGCGCCGCAGCTCTGGAACAAGGCGGTGAACTGGACCATCTCGCGCCAGTTCGTGATGAGTCTGCTCGGCGTGCCGTATCCGCAGCGCCGCCTGGTCGAAGCGCAGCACGATGATGGCGTGTCCGGTTTCATCCGCAACGCCGTGCAATACGTATTCCGCCAGTTGCCGCTGGCCGACAATTATTTCTGGCACGTCTACATGACCGGCCGCTACCGGCGCGACTGCTGCCCGGAGTATCTGAAGGAAGCGAACTTCGCGCGACTGAAAGCCGGCCTGGTCGATCGCATCGTGCCGCATACGACGACGGTCACCGAATTCCTGCGCGCCCACGAGGAAACCGTCTCGCGCTTCGTGCTGCTCGATCACATGGACTGGATGAGTTCGTACCATCCGGATGCGCTGGTCGAGGAATGGGAAGCGATCCGCGAGCGCGCCGCGCCGGGCGCACGCATTCTGCTGCGCAGTGCGCATGCGCGTCCGGCCTATCTCGACGCGATCCGCATCGGTCCCGCGCGCACGCCGCTGCGCGAGGCATTCCGCTTCATGGACGAAGTGGCCGACGCGCTGCAACCGCAGGATCGCGTGCACACCTATGCCGGCTTCGTGATTGCCGATGTCCCGGCTTGAGGCGCTGCGCGGCGACGCGGCCGTCCTCGGCCGACTGCTGCGCGGCATGCCGCGGGCGGCCACGCATGCCGACGCACTCGGCGCGTTCTATGGTCCGCAATCCGACGACTACGACCGCTTCCGCGAGCGCCTGCTCGCCGGCCGCGCCGAGCTGATCCGCAGCCTGCCGTTGCCGCCGCGCGCGCGCATCGTCGAACTGGGCGGCGGCACCGGACGCAATGCGGAATTCTTCGGCGACGCGCTGCACGACATCGAGTCGATCGAAATCGTCGACCTGTGCGCGGCGCTGCTCGCGCGTGCACGCGAGCGCTCGCGCACGATTCCGCAACTGCGCGCGATCGAAGCGGACGCGACGACGTATCGTCCGGCGCAGGCGGTCGACTGCGTGATCTTCTCGTATGCGCTGACGATGATTCCGGACTGGCGCGCGGCGCTGACGAATGCCATCGCGATGCTCGACACCGGCGGTGTGCTCGCGGTGGTCGATTTCTACGTGTCGCCGCCGGATGCGACGAGCGGCAACGGCACGCGTCACGGCGCGCTGACGCGATGGTTCTGGCCGAGCTGGTTTCGTCACGACGGCGTACGCCTGAGCGCGCAGCACCTGCCGACCTTGCGCGCGCTACTGCCGCGAAACCGGATCGTCGAGGCGCGTGCGCCGGTGCCATATCTGCCGCTGGGGCGGGTGCCGTATTACCGCTTCGTCGGGCGCAAGACCGACTGAGGCGTTGCATGCGAGACGAATCGCGCGTGGATCGGATGGAAAGCTTGAACGACGCGATCGACGTTCGCTGGCCGCAAGGTCTTCGCGGTTTCTCGATCAGGCGCTCGCCTGATCGAGCTTCTCGATATCGTCCGTCGACAATTTCAACGTGACCGCCGCAGCAAGTTCCTCGACCTGCGCCACACTGGTCGCGCTCGCAATCGGCGCGCTGATGCCGGGACGCGCGATCAGCCAGGCCAGCGCGACCTGCGCCGGCGTCGCGGACAGGCGCCGGGCGACGTCGTCGAGCGCGGCGAGGACGCGCAGTCCATGGCCGTTGAGATAGGTGCCGACGCGCGGGCCGCGCGCGGCGCTCTTGCCGAGATCGGCTTCGTTGCGGTACTTGCCGGTCAGGAAGCCGCTGGCGAGTGCGTAGTAATTGATCACGCCGATCTGGCGGGCGCGGATCAGGGGTTCCAGTTCGCGTTCGTACTCCTTGCGCGCGACCAGGTTGTACTCGGGCTGCAGGGTTTCGTAGCGCGGCAAGCCGTGTTGCGCGCTGACGTCGAGTGCTTCGGCGAAACGCGCGGCGCTGTAGTTCGACGCACCGATCGCACGCACCTTGCCGGCTTCGATCAGGCGCGCGAAGGCACCGAGCGTATCGGCCAGCGGCACCGAGGGGTCGTCGGCGTGTGCCTGGTACAGATCGATGTGGTCGGTCTTGAGGCGCTCGAGCGAGTCCTCGACCGCAGCCTGGATGTTGGCCGGAGCGAGGCCCTTGCGCGGAGTCCACTTTGCAACCTTGGTTGCAATCACCACTTTGTCGCGTTTGCCGCTTCGCGCGAGCCAGTCGCCGATGATGGATTCGGATTCGCCGCCGCTGTTGCCGGGAACCCAGGCCGAATACGAATCGGCGGTGTCGATCAGATCGAGGCCGGCTTCGACGAAGGCGTCGAGCACGCGAAACGAGGTCGCCGCATCGATGCTCCAGCCGAACACGTTGCCGCCGAGCGCGAGCGGTCGAACCTCGATGCCGCTACGGCCGAGTGCGCGCGAGGGCATCGGCGAGGTTTGCCTCAGGAAAGAACGTGCGGGCGTTTGGCGCCGACGAAGTGCTTGGCCCAGTACGCTTCGCTGAGATCGCTGATGCTGACGCGCTTGCCGCTGGAAGGCGAATGGATGAAGCGGCCGTCGCCGAGATAGATGCCGACATGCGAGATGCGCTTGCCGCGCGTGCGGAAGAACACCAGGTCGCCGGTCTTCATCTCGTCGCGATCGACCTTGGCGCCGACCAGGAACTGGCTGGCCGAATCGCCCGGCAATTCCTGATTGAGACTGTGATGGAACACGTAGCGCACGAAGCCGCTGCAATCGAACCCGGTCGACGGTTCGCGCCCGCCGCGACGGTAGCGGATGTCGCGCAAGGTCACCGCGAAGTCGGCGAGCAGCTTGCGCAGGCCGCCGACCACGCCGGTTTTCGGCGCCGGCGCGCTGTCCACGAGGGCGGCGACATCGGCGTCGTGTTCGGATTCGACGATCTGCAGCTGCCCGGAACTCGGCATCTGCACCGAGGCGAGCATCGACATCGAATCCATCTCGTACGCGCGCAGTTCCACGCCGGGCGAGGGTGCGGCGAAGGCGACGGAGCAGGGAAGCGCCAGAACAGCGAGCAATACGACGCACTTCATTCGCTGGAATGGCATGAGGCTCGGCTCCCCTTGACACGGTTCGGAGCGGTCGCCGAGCTGGGCAGGCGACCGCGTGAGGGGCGAAATTAGCCGAGACCGCGGCAAAAGTTGTTTGGCTGGCGTTAAGAAACCCGGGTCTTTACATCAAATCCGTGATCCAGTGCGCTTTGCGGATGCGCAAGGCGGCGCAATTGCCGGCGCGGCAATGTGTCAGCGCGACCGCCATTGCCGCGCGTGCCATCATCCGAGGCCGCGCGACCGCATGGGGTCGCTGCCCCGGTCCGGAGAACCCCGATGGCGCAGTACCGCAGCTTCCAGCCACCGCAGCGCCTGCTGCTGGGTCCGGGTCCGTCGCCGGTGCCGCAGCGGATCCTGGATGCGATGGCGCGGCCGACCATCGGCCATCTCGATCCGGCCTTCATCGGCATGATGGACGAGGTGAAGGAGCTGCTGCGTTACGCCTTCCGCACCGGCAATGCCTTGACCCTGCCGGTTTCCGCGCCGGGTTCGGCCGGCATGGAAGCGGCCTTCGTCAACCTGATCGAGCCGGGCGATACCGTCGTGGTCTGTCAGAACGGCGTCTTCGGCGGGCGCATGCGCGAAAACGTCGTGCGCATCGGCGCGAAGGCGGTGATGGTCAATGATGCGTTCGGGCAGCCGGTCGATATCGAAAAAGCCGAGGCGGCGTTGCGCGCGAATCCGGGCGCGAAGGCGCTCGCCTTCGTGCACGCGGAAACCTCGACCGGCGCGGTCTCCGACGCCGCTGCGTTGTGCAGGCTGGCGCGCGAACACGGCGCGCTCAGCATCGTCGATTCGGTGACCGGTCTCGGCGGCATCGCGGTCGAGGTCGACGCCTGGGGCGCCGACGCGATCTATTCCGGTTCGCAGAAATGCCTCGCCGCTCCGCCGGGATTGTCTCCGGTCAGTTTCGGCGATGCTGCGGTCGCGGCGTTGAAGGCGCGCAAGACGCCGGTGCAAAGCTGGTTTCTCGACATGAATCTGGTGATCAATTACTGGCAGGGTGCCGGTGCGCGTGCGTATCACCACACCGCGCCGATCAACATGCTGTACGCGCTGCACGAAGGCTTGCTGATGCTGCACGAGGAAGGCCTCGAAGCGGCGTGGGCACGCCATCGCGCGAACCATCTGCGCCTGCGTGACGGGCTCGACGCGATCGGTCTCGAACTCTTCGTCGCCGAAGCGGCGCGGCTGCCGCAACTCAACGCGGTCAAGGTGCCCGACGGCGTCGACGAAGCCGCGGTGCGGCGGCGCCTGCTCGACGAGCATTCGATCGAGATCGGCGCCGGCCTCGGCGAGCTGGCGGGAAAGATCTGGCGCATCGGCCTGATGGGCGCCGGCAGCGCGCCGCAGAATGTGGATCGCGTGCTCGGGGCGCTCGGGGAGATTCTGCAGCGCAAGGCGGCTTGAGCCGCAGGTCGCCGGCGCAGATCGGCGGTCCCTTTCACAGTGCTCGAATCGGCGGAATTCTCCAAGGGTCGAGCTACAGCGATTTCCGCGTCATCGCAGATGACAAAAGGCACACACGCCGTTAGCATGCCGTGATGAAGTCGTTTCGCTGGAGCAGCGAAAAAAACGAAGTGCTCAGGACGGAGCGCGGTATTTCGTTTGAACGTATTGTCGTCGCCATCGAGTCAGGCGATCTGCTCGATATCGTCGCCCATCCGAACCCGAAGAAATATCCGCGACAGCGCCTTCTGATCGTGGCATGCGAGGGCTACGCCTACCTCGTTCCGTTCGTCGAAGAAGATGACTATTTCTTCCTGAAGACCATCATTCCGAGCCGGGCGGCGACACGAAATTTTCTGACGGACGGTGATCGCGATGACGAAACTTGATGCCTATGAAGCGGACGTTCTGCGCGCCTACGAGAGAGGCCGGCTGGAGTCGGTCGGGACGAAGAGCGAGCGGGCGAGGTTCAAGGCTGCAGCGCGCGCAACCGGCAGCAAGGATCGTCGCGTCAATATTCGTCTTTCATCGATCGATCTCGGCGATATCCAGGCCAAGGCACTCGAGGAAGGGATTCCCTATCAAACGTTGATAGCAAGCGTGCTGCACAAGTACGTCGCAGGCCGTTTCGCGGAGAAGCCGGCGAAGTAGCCGGCTGGCTACAGGATCGGCGAGGCGATTTCTCCGCGCGTCAAGCCGAAGAGTTCAATGCGCGCAAGACCGCCGGCTCGATCAAGCGCGTCCAAAGCGCGTACTGAAGAGAGCTCGGATGCAGGCCGTCGGCGACGAGCATGTCATCGTGATCGCCCGCCTCGCGCGAGGCAGGCGTGATGTCGACGAAGGCGTTGCCGTGCTTCGTCGAAATGGCGCGAGCCACCGTGTTGAATGCGTCGATTTCGTAGCCGATCTGCACCGCATCGCGACCGCCGTCACGCGCAAACCGCGTAACCCCCCAATCCGGAATCGACACGATGATCACGCGCGCGGCGTCGCCGCCGGCCAGATCGATCGCGCGCCCGAGCAGCCCCGCAAATTCCTCGCGATAATTTTCGATCGAGCGGCCGCGATACTGGTTGTTGACCCCGATCAGCAGGGTGACGAGCGCATACGGCGGCGTGAACGTCGCCGCGTCCATTGCGGCGGCGAGTTCGTCGGTGGTCCAGCCGGTGGTCGCGATGATTTGCGGATCGCCGATGGCGATGTCGCGTGCGCGCAATGCGCGGGCGAGTTGCAGCGGCCAGCGCTCGTCGGCCGCGACGCCTTCGCCGATCGTGTAGGAATCGCCGAGCGCGAGGAAGCGCTGCGCCGCGCCGGTCTGACTCATCCGCCGATCAAGCCACGCGTCGCCGCGTCGCGGCTTTTTCGGCCGTGCGCGCAAGTTCGCGCTCGATGCGCACGAACACATCGTCGAGCACAGACGGCTCCGGCAGCAGGGTCACGCGGAAGTGGTTGCGCGCAGCGATATTGAAGCTCGAGCCCGGCACCAGAATGATGTTTTCGTGTTCCAGCAGGCTGAGGGCGAACGCTTCGTCGTCGAAGCCGGGCAGGCGTTCCGGGTCGACGCCGGGGAATGCATACAGTGCCGCGTGCGGCTTCACGAGGGTGAGGAACTGGCTGCGCGCGACGCCATTGCAGATGGCTTCGCGCGCCCGGTACAGACGGCCACCCGGCTTGGTCAGCATGCCGATTTCGTTCGGTCCCTCCAGCGCCGGCCTGATCGCCCACTGCGCCGGAACATTGCTGCACAGGCGCAGCGAGGCGAGCAGATCGAGCGCGTGCAGCAGCGGCTTGATGCGTCGTTCCGCACCCGTGAGCGAGAGCCAGCCGACGCGATAGCCGCAGGCCAGATGCACCTTCGAGAGGCCGCCGTAGCTGATGCAGGGTACGTCGCCGGCGAGCGGGGCGAGCGGCTCGAATTTGGCGCTGTCGTAGAGCACGCTGTCGTAGATCTCGTCGCACAGCAGCACCAGGCCGTGGCGTTCGGCGATTTCCACCAGTGCCTGCAGCACCGCGCGCGGATATACGGCGCCGGTCGGATTATTCGGATTGATCAGGACCAGCGCCTTCGTGCGCGGCGTGACCAGCGCGGCAATCTCGTCCGGATCGGGCAGATGCTCGCGTTCGGGCGGGCACGCGTAGTGCACCGGCACGCCGCCGTTGAGGCGCGTCGCGGCGGTCCACAAGGGATAGTCCGGCGCCGGAATCAGCACTTCGTCGCCCGGATCGAGCAAGGCGCACAGGGTCAGGCCGATCAGTTCGCTGACGCCATTGCCGAGGAATACGCGTTCGGCGGCGGCATCGGCGGTGCCGTTGCGGCGATGCTGCGCGGCGATCGCCTCGCGTGCTTCGAGCAGGCCCTGCTGATGGCAATACGCTTCGCTGTGCGGCAGCTTTTCCGAAATCGCATCGCGCAGATGCTGCGGCACGCGAAAACCGAACAAGCCGGGATTGCCGATATTGAGGCGCAGGATGCTGCGTCCTTCGGCTTCCAGTTCGTGCGCGCGCCGGCTGAGCGGACCGCGAATATCGTAACGGACCTGGTCCAGGCGTTTGCTCACCGCCAACGTTGATTGCTCCATCGGAACGTCCTGTCGCCCATGCGTCGCACGATGCTAGCAGCGCGGCCCAGCGCCTGCACGCGACCGCGCCGTGCTGCGACCGATTGCCCGAGGGCCGCCACGGTTCATGCCGGACGCGGCCAGAACCCGACTACAATCGCTTCGATGCAGCTCAGCGCCGACGACGAACACCGCCTCGCACACATCGGTTGGCGCCGTGTCGCCTTGCCCGATGACATGCCCGAGGACACCCAGCTCGCGCGCGTGGTCGCGCAGCATCGCGCCGGCTACCAGTTGCACGACGGCCGCGCGATGTTCAATGCGCAGCCGGCAGCGCGCTATCTCAAACGCGATCTCGATCCGACGCAGCGTCCGGCGGTCGGCGATTTCGTGCTGATTGCGCCGGGCTCGCCGCCGACGATCGAACGCATCCTGCCGCGACGCACCGAACTGCAGCGTGGCGCCGCCGGTGAGAGTCACAAGCGTCAGGTGATCGCGACGAACATCGATGCGGTGCTGGTGCTGAGCGGCCTCGATGGCGATTTCAATCCGGCGCGCATCGAGCGTTATCTGTTGTTGATCCAGGGCAGTGGCGCGACGCCGGTGATCGTGCTGACCAAGGCGGACACGGCGGCTGCTGCCGAGGTCGCGTTCGCGCAATTGCGCGAACGTCTGCCGGACCCGGTGGCGATGTTCGCGGTGAATGCGAAATCGGCGTCGAGCGTCGCGCCCCTGCTCGGCTATTTCGGTCCGGCCCAGACGGCCGTGCTGGTCGGATCGTCCGGCGCCGGCAAATCCACCCTGACCAACACCCTGCTCGGCGAAGCGCGCCAGGCCACCGGCGAAGTGCGCGAGCACGACAGCCGCGGTCGCCACACCACGACGCACCGCGCGCTGATCCAGCTGCCGAGCGGCGGCTGCCTGATCGACACGCCCGGCATGCGCGAGCTCAAGCTCACCGGCGACGAAGCGCTCGATGAAAGCCAGTTCGCCGACATCGACGAACTCGCACAAGCCTGCCGCTTCGGCGACTGCAGTCACCAGAGCGAACCGGACTGCGCGGTGCAGGCCGCGCTCGCCGATGGTCGTCTCGATCCTGCACGCTGGCAGAATTATCTGAAGCTGCGCGACGAACTCGCCGCCGCAGCCGACACGCTCGAGGCGCAGATGCGCCGCAAGAGCGAGTCGCGCGTGCTGACCAAGGCGCTCGGCAAGCGACTCGGCGAGAAGTACGGCAAGCGGTGAGAAGCCCGCACACGACACTCGTGCGGATTTTTCTGCAATTGCGCGAATGTCATGCCGATGATCACGAACTCGCGAATATCGTCATCGATCGTTTAGACGTCGACTGATCGGGCGACGCACACCGGGCCGCAGAGGCTGCGGCGTGCGTCATCCGTTTCCGATCAGAGCGCCGCGACACCGTTCGCACGCACCATGAAGGCGCCAGGGAACGGCACGACCGAGGTGTCGTCCATGCGCGATCCGAACGGCGCGCTCGCCAGATCGTCGATGGTCGCGGCAATGTCCGGCGCATAGAAGAACCAGGACTTGTCACCCGCCGCATTCGTGTCGACGCGCGCCGGCCGATCCTGACCGCCGAGCAGTTTTGCGCTGGCGCCGACGAAGAAGCCGCCGTGTACCGCGGTGGGTGGCAAGTCGACGTGGAAGAAATGATCGTTGAACACATCCGGTGTCGCCGTGGCACTGGCGACGCTGTGGGCATTGCGCGGATCGAAGTCGCCATCCTCGTCTTCGAGCAGCCAGAACGTCACCGCGCCATTGGCCAGCGATGGAAAGGTCGGGCCGAACGCGACCGAAATCTGCGTGATCATCTCGCCGCCGGGCTGCGCAAGATAATAGTTGCCCCACAGCATGTCCGGATCGAAGCTCGAAGGCGGTCCCTGGTTCGTTTCGCCGTTGCCGTCATCGTAGGCGTATTCGACGCCGCTCTGCGCCGCGCCATCGAAGCCGTCGGCGAAGATCGCATCGGTCCACTCGTAGGCGCCGATGTCGGCGCTGCTGCCGACCACGCGTGGAAAGCCGCTGCCGCGCTGGTCGAAGTCGAGCGCCGCAGCATTGTTGCCGGCATCGATCGCCGGGCTGCCGCTCGCCAGCGCATGCGTGCGGGTCAGGCCGCCGTTGTTCGCCAGCGGCAGCAGTTGCGGATCGACGCTCAGGGTGTCGGCCGGCAGCGTGATCGTGCTGCCGGCGGCGATCACGAGATCGTTGGCGCCGGTCACGGTGAGTGCGTCATCGGCATCGATGTCGGCGGCGAACGTGGCAGCGTCGCCGGCGCTGTTGGTCGCGACGATCGAGCTTTGCAGTCCGAGCATGCCGCCGCTGTCGAGGACATCGGCGAGCACGAACATCACGCCGCCACCCCCGCTCGCCGCGCTGTTCAATGCGACCGTGCTGTTGTTGAGGTAGAGCGGGCGCGAGGTGCCGATACCGCCGCCTGCATGCTGCGAGGTGTTGCCCGAAACGGTGCTGTCGGTGAGCGTCAGGATGGTCGGCGGATTCGGCAGGCCCGGTTCGCCGTAGACGCTGTAGATCGCCTTGAAGATGCCGCCGCCGTCGCCGTCGGCCGTGTTGCCGTCGATGGTGGAGCCGCTGATCGTCGCGATGCCGCGCACGTAGATGCCGCCGCCGCGTGCATCCTCGCCGTCGACGGTCGTCTCGACGCTGTTGCCGGAGATCGTGCTGTCGACCATCGTCAGATCGCCGCGCGAATACAGTCCGCCGCCGGCGCTCAGATAGCCTTCGTGGTAGGCGTATGGCGCACTCAGCGTGCTGCCGGAAATCGTGCTGCGGGTGAGGCTGGCGCTGTCACTCGCATAGGCGCCGGCACCGATCGCGGTGCTGTAGGTTCCCGTAGCGATCGCGCTCGAGTTGCTGATCGTGCTGTCGGTCATCACCAGTGTGGTGACGTCGACCGCGCCGCCGAAGATCACCGAATAGGTGCCGCTGGAATGGCAGTTGGTCACGTTGACGCGATTCAGCACGACCGCGCCGCCGAATCCTTCGATGCACGCACCAAGACTGCCGCCGTAGGTACCGTTGGCGATGGTCAGATCGTTTGCGGTGAAGGTGCCCTTGTCGCTGGAGAAGCCGCCGACGTTGAGCACTTGCGAGAGGCCGCCGGCATCGATGGTCAGGGCGTCGCGGCCCGGGCCCTGGATCGTCACGTCATACAGTTGATGATCGCCGAGTGCGCTGCTGTCGAGCGGCGTTCCGTCCAGGGTGATCGTGCTGCAGGTCAGCGCGCTGAGATCGATCGTGTCGCCCTCGGCTGCTCCGGCGAGCACGCTGCGCAAGGTGCCCGGAGAGCCATCGTCGGCACAGCTGCTGACCGGAAGTATAGAAGTGGAATGTACGGGCGCAGAAACCGACTTCTGCGGCGCGTGGGCGCGCGATGCTCGCTCGGCGCGCTGCTGCATGCGCAGCGCGTAGCGCGCCGAGGTTGTGGCAGCTGAGCCTGCCGCATTCGCTGCGGGCGCAGCAATAGTCGTCGCGCTGGCGCTGGCCAGCAGCAGGGCCAGTGCAGCGGCCAGTGGAGTGAGGTGAATATCGCGTCGCGTGTGGAAACTGGATTGCATCAGTCCGCCCTCGTTCGATGGCGCCAGATGCGCCGAATAGTTCGCACGATCCTAGCAAGGCGTCTGTTATCTTCACATTCGACACGGCAACGGGAGCGGGTCCGCGCATGGCCGCCACGACTGCACGAACGGATCTGCACGCCGAGCTGGACCAGCGCCTGGTCGCGGCAGCGCGCGGAATCCGCCTGCTCGCTTCGGTCAGCTGGCCGGCAGCGGTCGAGCTCGATTTTCTGGCCGCATGGAAGAAGGGCACGGCAACCTTGCCCGTGATTCGCTATCCGGCTTTCGATTTTTCGGCTACGCGCGAGGCGCTCGGCGAGATCATGCGCGCGGCCGATCCGGCGCATCCGATCGGCGACTACATCCATCGCACCGCCGAATCCTGGTGCATCGCGACCGAACTGCTCGATGCAGCGGGCACGCCGGCAATCACTACGCATTCCGCGCGGTTGTACGGCCGCCCGGGCGATCGTGTGCCGGGCGCGAGGCTCACCAATCTCGATGCCGCGCGGCATTTCATCGTCATCGCGGATGAATATCACAGCGAAGCTGCGCTCGACGAGATCGAAGTGCCGATCTCGGCGGAGACGCTGCAATGCGAACTGCAGCAGCGTCTGGACGCCTTCTTCGGCGCCGACATCGTGCGCGTCGAGACCGATCCGGACCTGATCGCGAAGGCCGCCGCCGGTGCGACGCGCATCCGTCTGCGCTCGGCGACGAGCTTTTCCGTGTACGACCGCGATCAGCTGCTCGCGCACGAGGCGTTCGTGCATTCATTGACCGCGCTCAACGGCCGCGAACAGCCGCATCTTAAATCGCTGGCGCGTTCCTCGCCGCGCATCACCGCTACGCAGGAAGGGCTGGCGGTTTTCGCCGAACTGATGTCCGGCTCGATCGACATCGCGCGCATGAAGCGCATCAGCCTGCGCATCCTGGCGATCGACATGGCGCTGAACGGTGCGGACTTCATCGAGGTATTCCGTTTCTTTCTCGACGCCGGGCAGAGCGAAACCGACAGTTTCACTTCCGCGCAACGCGTGTTCCGCGGCGCACCGACCGGCGGCGGCGCCGCGTTCACCAAGGACACGGTTTACCTGCACGGCCTTCTATCCGTCCATACGTTTTTTCGCTGGGCGCTCAAGAACCAGCGCATGAACCTGTGTCGCAACCTGTTCGCCGGCAAGCTCGCGCTGCACGATGTCGTCGCGCTGGAGCCTTATTTCGCCGACGGCACCATTGCGCCGCCGCGCTTCCTGCCGCCGTGGGTGCAGCATGCGCACGGCCTCGCCGGCATCCTCGCGTTCTCGTTGTTCGCGAATCAGATACGTCTCGATCACGTCGAGGCGGAGGATCTGGTGCTGGGGCTGTGAGGCATCGCCCGGCAGGACGCCTCGAGCGATTCAAGCGGTCGATGCGCGAGCGTTCCGATGCAATGCTATCCAATAGCCATCGACCGCGTACCCGAACCGCTTGCGCAATCGCACCGCGTGAGCTTCCATGCGACCTGGCACGACGAGGAGTCTGTTCCATGCGAATTCCTTTCCTGACCAGCGCGCTGCTGTTGGCAAGCATCGAACCCGGCACCGCTGCAGAAACTTCGACGGAGATGATTCGCCCGCTGCTGCCCGACATCACTGCATGGCGGCGCGATCTGCATCAGCATCCGGAACTCGGCAATCACGAGGTGCGCACGTCGAAATTCGTCGCCGATCAATTGAAGAAATTCGGACTCGAGGTGCATTCGGGCATCGCGCATACCGGCGTGATCGGCATTCTCAAAGGCGGCAAACCCGGGCCGAAGCTCGCGATCCGCGCCGACATGGATGCGCTGCCGGTGACCGAGGAAGTCGATCTGCCGTTCGCCTCGAAGGTGAAGAGCGAGTATCTCGGCAAGTCGGTCGGTGTGATGCACGCCTGCGGTCACGATGCGCACACGGCAATGACGCTCGGTATCGCCGAGGCGCTGTCGAAGATGCGCGGCGATCTGCACGGCGACGTCATGTTCATTTTCCAGCCGACCGAGGAAGGCGCGCCGCCGGGAGAGGAGGGCGGTGCGCCGCTGATGGTCAAGGACGGCGTGTTCAAGGATTTCAAACCCGACGCGATCTTCGGCATGCACGTGGTCAGCGCGCTGCCGGTCGGTAGCGTGGCCGTGCGTGCCGGCGGCGCGATGGCGAGTTCGGATACCTTCCGCATCGTCGTGCACGGCAGGCAGAGCCATGGCGCAATGCCGTGGAAGAGCATCGATCCGATCGTCACCGCGGCCGAGATCGTCACCAGCGCACAGACGATCGTCAGCCGGCAGCTCGACATCAACAAGGAGCCCGCGGTCGTCACCTTCGGCATTTTCGATGGCGGCCAGCGCTTCAATATCGTGCCGGCCTCGGCGCGTCTGGAGGGCACCGTGCGCGCGTTCGACGAGGGCATGCGCCAGCAGGCGCTGGCGAGCCTTAAAACGATTGCCGAACACGTTGCGGCGGCCAACGGTGCGACGGTCGAGAGCGAAATTCCGGCGCCGGGCAGCAACCCGGTCAACTACAACGATCCCGCACTGACCGCGCGCGTGCGCGCAAGTCTCGAGAAGGCGCTCGGCAAGGATCATGTGCAAGAGGCGGAGCGCTGGACCGCGTCGGAGGATTTTCCGTATTTCAGCCTCGGCGCGAAGGCGCCCAGCGTCTACTTTTTCGTCGGAGCGACACCGGCGGGAACCGATCCTGCGACGGCGCCGACCAATCACTCGCCGAAGTTCTTTCTCGACGAGGGCGCGCTCGATGTCGGTGCGGTGGCGATGCTGCAGGCGAGCCTGGATTATCTCGGTAACTGACGCTCATACGAAGACGTCGTCGCGGGTGAGGGCGGCAAACTCGGCGATGCTATAGTCCGGTGGAACGACCACATCGTCCGCCGCATTCTCGCTCGCCCATGTCGACCATCGAAGAACTCAAGCAAGCCGCCCTCGATTACCACCGCAAGGCGCCGGCCGGCAAGATCAAGGTCACCTCGACCAAATCCGTGGTCACCCAGCGCGAACTTTCGCTCGCCTATTCGCCCGGTGTCGCCGCTGCCTGCGAGGAGATCGTGCGCGATCCGCGCGAAGTGGCGAACCTGACGGCGCGCGGCAATCTCGTGGCGGTGATCACCAACGGAACCGCGGTGCTCGGCCTCGGCAACATCGGCCCGCTCGCGGCCAAGCCGGTGATGGAAGGCAAGGGCATGCTGTTCCAGAAATTCGCCGGCATCGATGTGTTCGACATCGAGATCGCCGAGAACGATCCGGACAAGCTGGTCGACATCATCGCGAGTCTGGAACCGAGTTTCGGCGGCATCAATCTGGAAGACATCAAGGCGCCGGAGTGTTTCGAGGTCGAACGAAAGCTGCGCGAGCGGATGAAGATTCCGGTCTTCCACGACGACCAGCACGGCACCGCGATCATCGTCGGCGCGGCCGTCATCAATGCGCTGCGCGTGGCGAACAAGGACATCGCATCGATCAAGCTGGTCTCGACCGGCGCGGGTGCGGCCGGCATCGCCTGCCTCGACATGCTGGTCAGTCTCGGTGTGAGGCCTGAAAACATCTGGGTTGCCGATCGCCTCGGCGTGGTGTGGAAAGGTCGCGTCGAGGAAATGGATCCGAACAAGTGCCGCTACGCGCGCGAGACCGCGGCGCGTACGCTCGATGAGATCATCGATGGCGCGGACGTCTTCCTCGGCCTTTCGGCGCCCGGCGTTCTGAAACCGGCGATGGTCGCGCGCATGGCCGAGCGCCCGGTGATTCTTGCGCTCGCCAATCCGACGCCGGAAATCCTGCCCGAAGAAGCCAAGGCGGTGCGCCCCGACGCGATCATCGCGACCGGACGTTCGGATTATCCGAACCAGGTCAACAACGCCTTGTGTTTTCCGTACATCTTCCGCGGCGCGCTCGATGTCGGCGCGACCGTGATCAACGAGGCGATGAAGGTCGCCTGCGTGCATGCGATCGCCGAGCTCGCGCGGCGCGAAGCCAGCGACGTCGCCGCGCGCGCCTACGGCGGCCAGACCTTGTCGTTCGGTCCCGACTACATCATTCCGCAGCCGTTCGATCCGCGCCTGATCGTGCAGCTCGCGCCGGCCGTGGCGAAGGCCGCGATGGACTCCGGTGTCGCGACGCGACCGATCGACGATTTGCGCGCGTACTGGGAAAAACTCAACGCCTTCGTCTTCCGCACCACGCTGTTGATGAAGCCGGTGTTCGCGCGCGCGAAGGCCGAGCCGCAGCGCGTCGTGTACGCCGAAGGCGAAGAGGAAACCGTGCTGCGCGCGGTGCAGCAGGTGGTCGACGAAGGCATGGCGAGGCCGATCCTGATCGGCCGGCCGGCGGTGATCGAATCACGCATCCAGCGTCTGTGCCTGCGTCTGAAACCCGGCGTCGATTTCGAGCTGTGCAACATCGAGAACGATCCGCGCTTCAAGGATTACTGGACGCTCTATCACGAACTGATGGAACGCCGCGGCGTCACGCCCGACAGCGCGAAGACCCTGGTGCGTTCGCGCTCGGCGATCATCGCCGCACTGATGCTGCGCCGGGGTGAAGCCGATGCGCTGATCTGCGGACTGGTCGGCCGCTATCACAAGAAACTCGGTTACCTGCGCGGAATCCTGCCGCTCGATCCCGGTGTCGAATCGCTCTCTGCGATGAGTGCGGTGTTCAACGATCGCGGCGTGTTCTTCTTCGTCGACACGCATGTCGCGATCGATCCGGATGCCGAACGCATCGCCGCGGCGACCGCACAGGCATCCCTGCGCCTGAAGCTGTTCGGCATCACGCCGAAGGTCGCGATCCTGTCGCACTCGAACTTCGGCAGTCACGATGATGCGAGTGCGCTGAAGATGCGCCGCGTCGTCGAACTGCTGCGCGAACGTCTGCCCAAGGTGGAGATCGAAGGCGAGATGCACGCCGACGCCGCGCTCAATCCGGAAGTGCGCGAACGCCTGTTCCCGAATTCACGGCTGACCGGTGCGGCCAACCTGTTCGTCTGCCCGAACCTCGACGCGGCGAACATCGCCTTCAACCTGACCCGCGTGATGACCGACGGCGTCGTGCTCGGTCCGGTCCTGATGGGCTTCTCCAAACCGGCCCATGTGCTGACGCCGGCGGCCACCGTGCGCCGCGTGTTCAACATGACTGCGATCGCGTGTGTGGAGGCGCAGATTCGCAAGCAGGCGGTGAATCCGAACGCCTGAAACAGTTGAATGCCCGCGCGTCGGGCTGACGCAGCGGGAGTGACAGCGCTGCGATCACTACTGCAAGTGTTTGGCTCGATGCTTATCGAGGTCCTGCATTCCCGAATGAAAGCGGCCGGAAATTCCGGCCGCTTTGCAGGCACTGCTTCGGGTTATCGGCGCGAGCGCCAGCGACGTCCCGCCACGCCAACCAGAGCGAGCATTCCAGCCAGGCCGATCAGCCATGCCGGAGACAGCGTCGGTGCCGGAATCGCTGCCGTGCCGGTCGGGCCGCCGCCACCACCGCCGCCGGGCGTGCCGCTGCCGAGCGTGATGTTGTCGAAACCGACCTGATTGATGGTTCCGCCGAAATCGACCGAATGCGCGGTGCCGGTAAAGGTGACGCCGATCGGCACGAGCGGACTGAACTGGCCGGTCGGATCGGGCGCGCCGTTCGTGGGCGTCACCGGCAGATCCAGCGTCGCGAGTACATTGCCGGTCGCATCGGGGCCGTCGTACACGCGAATGACGCCAGGATTGTTGATCGCCGAGTAGTAGAACGAAAAGCCGGTGGTGAATCCGGCCGGCACATTCATCGTGGCCGCCGCGCCGGTCAGGAAGAACAGGATCGTGCTCGGACTCGGCTCGCCGCCGAAGTTGCCGGTGCCGCCGTCGTCGGAGTCGATGATGGAGAGCGAATTATCGGAAAACACCACGCCGTAGTTCGGGCCGGGTCCGCTGCCACTGCCGCCGGTACCACCGTTGTAGAACTCGTTGACAGCTTCCTGATCGCCGAGGCCTTCGAAGGTCAGCACCACGTCGCCGCCTTGTGGTGTCTGCGGCAGCGTCGGACGGGCGGTGGCGACGACATCCGGATTGTGGATGCCCATTGCGGCGGCCGCTGTCGAGATGGCGCAGCTCAAAAGCAAAACGGCGCCCGGCGCCGCGAATCGGCGTGACAGCCGACGAATGTTCAAGCTCATATCACTGTATCTCCCCGATATGGACTCCTCGGCGGTCAGCCCTTGCGGGCTGGTCGTTTTGCAGGCCGGAATCCGAAAGCCTGGAATGCGAGTCTTGGAAACTATGACGCAAGTCACACGACTTTACAAATAATTGCAGTTTTTGTATTGACTAACGGAAATCCGTTCGGATTATTTTTGCTCGTGACTCGGTGCGCGACCCCGCCAGGCGTCGCAATGGGCCTGCTTCGCGGGCACGATGCTGCCTCCACCTCTGCAGCCCCCTGTCACGGAAGAAACGCCGCGCGCACCGCATCCAGCAATGGATCGCGCTGCCCGAGCGGTCGATCCGCCAGATGCCCCTGGCTGATCGTCCAGATGATCGTGCCGCCGAGGCCTTGCACGCGCACGAGGGCGCCTTTTTCGGCGATCGAGGCCTCGTCTTCGTAGCTGATGAAATTGCAGGCCGACGGACCGAGCGGTGCGACGGAAGAGAGATACGGCACGCGCGCGGTCGGATCGAATACGTAGGCAGAGACGCTGTAGTAGTCCTCGACGATATTCGCGTAGCTCATGGTGCCGTCGCCGGCGCCGATCTGGCCGTGCTCCTGATGCGGGCCCGTCACGCCCTGCCAGCAATAGCCGTAGAACCCGATGCCGGTGCCGAGCTTGCCGGCCGGTACGCCGGAGGCGAGATAGAACGCGATGCTGCTCGCGACCGAGGAAGGCGTCGACGCCGTTTCACCGTGCAGGGCGGAGTTGTGCCAGCTCTGCCAGCCTTCCCAGGCGCCGGCCATGTCGTAGGTCATCACATTGATGCGGTCGAAGGTCGGCGCGATCTGGCCCCAGAACGGATCGGGCGTGGCCGAGAAATTCGAGTTCATCCAGTTGACCGGAACGCTCAGGATGAGGCCGGGACGCGCCGCGCGCAGCGCGAGCGACAGCGAGCGGAAATCCGGGCGATCGGTATCGTCGATTGGCTCCCAATCGAGATCGAGCCCGTCGAATCCGTAGGTATCGACGGCGCCGAGTAATTGCGTCACGAACGCGTCGCGGTGCGCGGCGGAGGCGGCGCCGCGCCAGCCGTCGATTTCGCCGGCACCGCCGATCATCAGCACCGCCTTGCGTCCGGCTGCATGCGCGGCATTCACGGCGGCGTGCGCCCAGGCCGGTCCGGTCGTGTTGTCGATGTCGAAATCCGTGGTCAGGCTGCCGTCGGCGAGCGGCCGTGCACGCCCGACCATCAGATGGGTGATCGCGCTGAAGTCGACTTCGTCGATCGGATACAGCGCGTGTTCGTAACCGACGTAGTAGCCGGCGACCCAGCGCGACGGCTCGAATCCGCTGGCGAAGATCAGGTCGCCAGCGGACGCCCGCGCAGGAATGCAGCCCGACATGCACGCGGCGGCACAGACGATGGCGGACAGCAGGACGCGCATGAACCTCCCCGGCAGATGATTGCGGACTCTAATACGCCGAAACGCCCTCGAATCGGACATGCGTCAGCCATTCGCCGCTTCGGCATGCCCGCGACCGCGTCCGGGCAAGCGCTGCAATATGCAGATGCAGCGCGAGCCGACTAGACTTGCGTTCCCCTTGCGACGGCGCCGACGCCGTTCGCGGCAACGACGCAGCGCCGACCCGCTGCCAGCGAGAGACCGCATGAACCAGCTCAACGACATTCTCGATCAGGACCTCGACCCCACCGAAACGCAGGAATGGACCGATGCGCTGAAGGGCGTCATCAATGCCGACGGCACCGGGCGCGCGCACTACCTGCTCGAGCGCATGGTCGACGAGACGCGCCGCGCCGGCGGCTACCTGCCGTTCGGCATGACCACCGAATACGTCAACACAATCCCGCCGCAGCTGGAAGCGCGCACCCCGGGCGACGCCGCGATAGAATGGCGCATCCGCTCGCTGATCCGCTGGAATGCGATGGCGATGGTGGTGCGTGCGAACCGCAAACCCGGCGATCTCGGCGGCCATATCGCGAGCTTCGCCTCCTCGGCCACGCTGTACGACGTCGGCTTCAACCATTTCTGGCGCGCGCCGAGCGCGGAGCATCCGGGCGACCTGATCTTTCATCAGGGTCATTCCAGCCCGGGCGTTTACGCGCGCTCCTACCTCGAAGGCCGCATCGACGAGGAACAGCTCGATCATTTCCGCATGGAAGTGGCCGGTCACGGCAAGGGGCTGTCCTCGTATCCGCATCCGTGGCTGATGCCGGACTACTGGCAGGTGCCGACGGTGTCGATGGGCCTCGGCCCGTTGCAGGCGATCTACCAGGCACATTTCCTGAAGTACCTGGAGCACCGCGGCCTGATCGCGAAGAGCGATCGCAAGGTCTGGTGCTTCATGGGCGACGGCGAATCGGACGAGCCGGAATCGCTCGGCGCGATTTCGCTGGCCGGTCGCGAGGGGCTGGACAATTTGATCTTCGTGGTCAACTGCAACCTGCAGCGTCTGGACGGTCCGGTGCGCGGCAACGGCAAGATCATCCAGGAACTGGAAGGCGTGTTCCGCGGCGCCGGCTGGAATGCGATCAAGGTGGTCTGGGGCAGCTACTGGGACCCGCTGCTCGCGCGCGACACCAAGGGTGCGCTGCGCAAGCTGATGATGGAAACCGTCGACGGCGAGTACCAGAACTGCAAGGCCTTCGGCGGCGCCTACACGCGCGAGAATTTCTTCGGCAAGTATCCGGAAACGCGCGAGATGGTCGCCAACCTTTCCGACGACGACATCTGGCGTCTCAATCGCGGCGGCCACGATCCGCACAAGGTGTACGCGGCGTATCACGAGGCGGTCAACACGAAGGGCATGCCGACCGTGATCCTGGCCAAGACCGTGAAAGGTTACGGCATGGGCGCGGCGGGTGAATCGCAGAACCCGACGCATCAGCAGAAGAAGCTCGACAACGACGCCGTGCGCGCGTTCCGCGATCGCTTCAACATCCCGGTCACCGACGACAAGATCGACGACGTGCCGTATTTCCATCCCGGCAAGGATTCGCCGGAAGTGAAATACCTCAACGAGCGTCGCGCCGCGCTCGGCGGGTTCCTGCCGCAGCGTCGCGCCAAGAGCGAATCGATCGCGGTACCGGATCTGTCGGCTTTCGAGCAGATCACCAAGGGCACCGGCGAGCGCGAAATCTCGACCACGATGGCGTTCGTGCGCGGCATCAACCTGATGCTGCGCGACAAGCAGGTCGGCCCGCGCGTCGTGCCGATCGTCGCCGACGAGGCACGCACCTTCGGCATGGAAGGCATGTTCCGCCAGATCGGCATCTACGCGCCGTTCGGACAGAAGTACAAGCCGGTCGATGCGGACCAGCTGATGTACTACCGCGAGGACCAGAAAGGCCAGGTGCTGCAGGAAGGCATCACCGAGCCCGGCGCGATGAGCGCGTGGATGGCGGCGGCGACCAGTTACTCGATCAGCAACGTGCCGATGCTGCCGTTCTACATCTACTACTCGATGTTCGGCTTCCAGCGCATCGGCGATCTCGCCTGGGCCGCCGGCGACATGCGTGCGCGCGGTTTTCTCGTCGGCGGCACCGCCGGACGCACGACGCTCAACGGCGAAGGCCTGCAGCACGAGGACGGTCATTCGCACCTGCTCGCAGGCGCGATCCCGAACTGCCGCGCGTACGATCCGACCTTCTCCTACGAGATTGCGGTGATCCTGCAGGACGGCGCGCGACGCATGCTGCAGGAACAGGAAGACGTCTACTACTACGTCACCGTGATGAACGAGAACTACGCGCACCCGGATCTGCCGAAGGGTGCGGAGGCCGACATCATCAAGGGCATGTATCTGCTGCGCGACGGCGACGAACCGCTGCCGGCCGGATTGCCGACGGCAGCGGCGAAGAGCGACAAGCCGGGCAAGAGCGTGGTCGAGGAAACCGATGGTCCGGCGCCGAAGGAAACGCGCGCCGATCCGAAAGCCATCGCCGGCCAGAACGGCAGCAACGGCGCGCGCGCGAGCGCGAGCGCGGCGACCAAGACCAAGAAGGACCGCATCCCGCGCGTGCAACTGCTCGGCTCCGGCACGATCCTGCGCGAAGTGATCGCAGCGGCCGACCTGCTCGACAAGGAGTTCGGCGTGGTCAGCGACATCTGGTCATGCCCGAGCTTCAGCGAATTGCGTCGCGATGGTTTCGACGCCGAACGCTGGAACCGCCTGCATCCGATGGAAAAGTCGCCGCGCAAGGCGCATGTCACCGCGTGCCTGGAAGAACGCGCGGGACCGGCGATCGCAGCCACCGACTACGTACGCGAATACGCCGACCAGATCCGTGCCTTCATGCCCGACGGCAAGCGCTACACCGTGCTCGGCACCGACGGTTTCGGCCGCAGCGACACGCGCGCGAACCTGCGCGCGTTCTTCGAAGTCGACCGTTACTGGATCGCCCACGCCGCCATCGCAGCACTCGCCGCGGAAGGCAAGATGAATCCGGAAGACGTCGCGCGCGCGATCAAGCAGTGGAAGCTCGATCCGGAGAAACCGAATCCGACGACGGTGTGAATTGGTTCATTAAATAACTAGAGAAGCGCCACGATGCTTTCATACCTACGAACTAGTCTGTTTGAATCAAACGCCCAGACCGTCGTAAATACCGTAAATACTGTAGGTATTATGGGTAAAGGTCTCGCTGCGGAATTCAGAAAACGTTACCCGGAAATGTTTGATAGGTACAGAGAGATATGCGGCAATCAATTATTGGATGTTGGAAAATTATGGGTCTGGAAAGGTCCGGCACAATGGGTTCTGAATTTTCCAACAAAAAGACATTGGCGACAGCCGTCGAAAATCGAGTACATACAATCAGGACTCGAAAAATTTGTTACGAGTTTTGAAGACAGGGGAATAACCGAAATTTCCTTTCCTCGACTTGGCTGTGGAAATGGGGGGCTCAGCTGGGACGAAGTGCGTCCACTAATGGAAAATTACCTTCGCCCGCTTCCAATTCCGATCTACATTCATGACTACGAGGTCGAGCTGGGGCTGCCTGAGCACGCTGAAATTGCTGGCTCTGGACTCCGCGAAAATACCTTTGACCAGTTTTGGTCTGACTTAAAATTAATTGTAGCGAAAGGCGAGGGTGAGTTCAAAACGATTGCAAACAATTCAAAGTTTACCGCTAATATATCACCTGACGCGCTGGGGATAATCCGTGGCGACGGCCGAGAGGTTTCGATTCCGCGCGCCGAAATATTTCAGGCTTGGCAGGTATTAAACAGGGGAATTTTGACAAGAAAGCGACTTGAAGGTCGTTCTTTCTCTGAAGCGTATTATCTAATTCCGGTGCTAGCAAATATACCCTATTTACGGCCTGTTCAAATTGAAAAAAAAGGCGAGGCGCCGATGATAGGGTTGGAGATGATGCGTCGAACTGGTATTCAGTCAGAAGAGGCTATCCTGCCATCGCTTGGGAGCGGATGAATGGCCATATCTGTTCACGCCTTCGATCAGCATTCGGAGCGATGGTGTGCGAAGTTGGAGTCTAGCCGAGCTCCATTTCGAAGATTCTGGCCAAAATTTCTATTTCGACATGAGCACATCGCTAATGCGACTAAGATTATAAGTGCTGGCGTCTTGCATTCTCGCAATCAAGCTGAACTATTTATTGATATTGCGGCTCAGGACGTTGTGGGTCGGACATCACGCGCGAACGGCTTCGCTCGGCTCTACTTTAGGCCGAACACACCAACCCAGTTTCGTGTTGAGGGGATCAAAAAGCCGAGCGAGATATGGCACGGAGCGCACGCTCCCGTTCTTGTAATGTTTGTTATCGATGCGAAGTCGTTGCTAACGAAGGAGGGCGTTCGCTTTTCCAATGGAAATATGCAAAGCCAGCAGTGCGACGATGGGGATGACGAAAATTTTTTCAACAGCATTGCTTTCGACGACGTATATCACTCATCTGGCTTCTCTCCAGAAGTCAAGGATCGCATACTGCATGCGAGATGCGCTGAGGTGCTTGCTCCTTCTCCGATGGGCATTCGTGAGCACCTTTCAGCAATAGTTTGTAGATCTCCCGCGGAACGCGCCTATCTGTTGGATATCATAGGCGATGAGCTTGCTGCTGAATTCAGCAACAAGATTGTTCCATACACGGAGCCCGGCATCTTTGTTTCAAAGTGGGCGTATGTGGATAGCGTTGAAGCATCTGATGCTGGTTTTAAAGTTCGTTTCCATCCTCGTGCGGATGGTGGTTTGTGCGATTTCCGCGTAGATATATTTTCCGATGAGATTCCTATTCATACGGCCGGCATGGCAGCTGCTGATCTTACGAAAATATGGATTGTAAAGTTTCCACTTCAGCGCGGCCGTTATCGCTGTGTCATTAGAATAGATGATGTTCTGGCATACGAGGCGACTCACCTCGTTGATGACCTTCCGTTTTAAGCGGTTCTTGACAAATGAGAGGCTCTGGTCGCTTAAGTTTGCGTTTCGGTATCCTCCCCGTCGCTACAATAATCGTTTCGTTGTCGTTCATGAGTTGTTCTCTGCCATCAAGAATATCGCCGTTAGAGCCTGCGCCATATATCGGCCACGTCTTCGTGATCATGCTCGAGAACCAGCCGTTCGCAACGACGTTCGGAGCGCACTCGCCGGCACCGTATCTCGCTCATCAGCTGGTACCGCAAGGCGCTCTGTTGCAGCAGTACTTCGGCATCGGCCATTTGAGCCTCGACAACTACATCGCGATGATCAGCGGGCAGGCGCCGAATCCGGCGACGCAGGGCGATTGCGCTGTTTTCAGCGAATTCGTCGCGAGCGGGCCGATCGACGCGGACGGCCAGTTGCCCGGCGAGGGCTGCGTATATCCGGCCGCGGTGATGACGCTGGCGAACCAGCTCGATGCGGCGGGACTCGACTGGAAAGGCTACATGGAAGACATGGGCAACGACCCCGCGCGCGAAGCGACGGCGTGCGGCCATGTCGCGATCGGCGCGCGCGATGTCACCAATCATGCCGCGCTGACCGACCAGTACGCGGACAAGCACAATCCGTTCGTGTACTTCCATTCGATCATCGACGACGTGCCGCGCTGCGAGCGCCACGTGGTGAATCTCGATCTGCTGTCGCGCGATCTGTTGCAGGTGACGACGACGCCGAGCTACGCCTACATCAGCCCGAACCTGTGCCACGACGGCCACGACACGCCGTGCATCGATGGCGAGCCGGGCGGGCTGGCGTCGGCCGATGCGTTTCTGCAGCGCTGGGTTCCGCGGATTCTCGCGTCGCCTGCGTTCGCGCAGGATGGCCTGCTCGTGATCACCTTCGACGAAGGCCTGCTCGACAGCTCGGCCTGCTGCGGCGAACGCGACCTGCCCGGCGGCAAGCCGGCGGGGCTCGATGGCCCGGGCGGCGGTCGCATCGGCGCGCTGCTGCTGTCGCCGCGGATAAAGCCAGGCACCGTATCGGAGGTGCCGTACAACCATTATTCGCTGCTGCGCTGGACCGAGGACAACTTCGGTCTGCTGCCGCTCGGCTACGCCGGATCGCCCGCGCTGGTCACCTTCGGCGACGATGTTTTCACGGCGCACTGAAGCGCGGACGGCGCGGTTTTGGAAAACAGCGCATGAAGCGCGCCGGAACGGAATGCGCGCCATCGATTGACCCTGCCGGCGCCCGCTTCGATGATGCGCGCCATGTCGAAGACCCGCATTTTCAGAATCAGCCGCAGCGCGCTCGCTCGAAGCGTGCTGTTTTTCCTGCTCGCGTTCGCATCGCTGGCGACCTTCGCGCAGGAGCCGGACTCGGCCAAGCTGTTCGACGATGCGCGTCAGCAGATCGCGGACATCCGCAAGCAGCTCGGCGGCGATGACGTCGACGACGCCAAGCTCAACCAGTTTCGCGACACCGCTGCGGCGCTCGGCGATCAGGCGGACGCGCTGGTCGCCGACCGCACGCCGAAGCTCGATGCGCTGCAGGCGCGTTTGAACGAACTCGGCCCGGCGCCGCCGAAAGGTACGCCGGAAGCACCGGACATCAGCGGCCAGCGCGCCGACCTCAGCAAGCAGAGCGCCATCATCGATGCCGAGATCAAGCGCGCCAAGCTGCTCGCCGTCGACAGCCAGCAGCTCGGCGGCGAAATCGTCGAAGCGCGCCGGGCGAGTTTCCAGGCGCGCTTGTCGCAGCGCAGGCCGTCGCCGTTGTCGATCGCGTTCTGGTCCGACATCGCCGGCAACGCGGCGCGTGACGGTACGCGCGTCGGCAGCTTGCGCGACGGCGTAGTTGCCGCGTTGAGCGATAGTTTCGCGGCGGACAATCGCGTCTTCGCCATCGGCGGAATTGTCGCCGGCCTGCTGCTGATCGTGTTCGGGCGCTGGTGGGCCGAGCGCGCGCTGATGCGCCTGACCACCGACCGCGTTCCGCACGGGCGCCTGCGCCGCTCGGCGCTGGCGCTCACCGTCGTCGTGGTCGTCACGGTGTTCAGCGGCGTCGGCGCGCAGATCATCGCGATGGGACTGAACTGGCATCAGGCGTTTTCCGATGCCGAACAGGCGCTCGTGCACGCGGTGATCGTCACGGTGTATATCGGCAGCTTCGTCGCGGGACTCAGTCGCGCGCTGCTGTCTTCGTCGCGTCCGTCGTGGCGGTTGCCGCCGATTTCGGATGAGGTCGCGCAGCGGCTGCGCGCATTTCCGTTGCTGCTCGGGTGTGCGGTCGCATTCAGCGTGTTGCAGCAGCGCGTCGCCAGTCTCGTCGGCGCCAGCCTTTCGATCACGATCGCGGGCAGCCTCGCAGTCGCGTTGTTGTACGCGGGCGTGCTGGTGTGGGCGCTGCGACGCATCGGTGCGGCGCGCGATCTCACCGTGGTCGACGACGCGTCGACATCGCGCCGTCCAGCCCTGGTGGGCCTCGGCATCGCGGTCGTGTGGATCGGCGTGGTGGCGGTGTTCGCGGCGGCCTTGCTCGGTTATATCGCGCTGGCGCATCAGCTCGCGCGCCAGATCGTCGGCCTCGGATTGCTCGCGGCCACGCTGTACCTGCTCGTGCACCTGATCGAGGATCTGTGCGCGGCAGCGTTGTCTTCGCGTGCGAAATGGGCGCAGAACACGCTCGGCCTTGAGCCGCGCGTGCTCGATCAGTTTGCCGTGCTGTGCTCGGGCGCGTTCCGCGTCATCGTCTTGCTGCTCGCGATCGTGATGGCGCTGGCGCCGTTCGGCAGCGGCATCGACGACCTCGCCGTGCGCGGTGTGCAGCTCGGTGCCAGCCTGAAGATCGGCCAGATCGAACTCACGCCGACCGCGCTGATCGGCGCGATGCTGGTGTTCGTGCTCGGACTGGCGGCGATCCGCGCCGTGCAGCGCTGGCTGCACGACAAATTCCTGCCGACGACCAAGCTCGATCCCGGCATGCGCAGTTCGGTCACGACCTTGCTCGGCTATGCCGGCGGCATCGTCGTGTTCGCGTTTGCCTTGTCCGCACTCGGGCTCGGTGTCGAGCGCATCGCCTGGGTCGCCAGCGCGCTGTCGGTCGGCATCGGTTTCGGCCTGCAGGCGGTCGTGCAGAACTTCGTGTCGGGGCTGATCCTGCTGATCGAGCGACCGGTCAAGGTCGGCGACTGGGTCGTGCTCGGCGATGCCGAAGGCGACATCCGCCGCATCAACGTGCGCGCGACCGAGATCCAGATGGCCGATCGTTCGACCGTGATCGTGCCGAACTCGGAACTGATCACCAAGAGCGTGCGCAACGTGACCCTGGCGAACGCGGAAGGTCGCGTACGCCTGCGCATTCCGCTGCCGATCGGCAGCGATGCCGAGCGCGTGCGCGACCTGCTGCGCGCGTGTCTGGCCGCGCATCCCGGCGTGTTGTCGATGCCGGCGCCGTCGGTCCTGCTCGACAGCATCGATGCGGGTGCGCTGATCTTCATCGCGACGGCGTATGTCGACAATCCGCGCCAGACCGGCACCATCCGCAGCGATCTGCTGTTCGATCTGCTCGGCCGCCTGCGCGACGACGGCATCGCATTGACCTCCCCCTACGACGTGCGCCTGGCCGAAGCGCCGCCGCTCGCGGCGAAAATCGCTGCAGCGCCGGTGCAGGAGGCTTGAGTGGCGAGTTCGCGTTCGCGCAGATGCGCGCACATGAGTATGCAGCCGCTGTCTTCGCCATACGACGCGCACGCGGATGCGAACGATCCGCTAGACTAGCCGCGCCCTGAGGTGACTGCCGGCGTGGCCGGTGGTTGAAACGGGAATCCGGTGCGCCGCGTCGTGCAATCCACGCGCTGCAATTCCGGAGCTGCCCCCGCAACGGTAGGCGAGCAGACGTTCCGCACGAAGCCACTGTGCTCGACGCATGGGAAGGCGCGGATCGGGAAGGGATGTTTCCTTCGCTCGCAAGCCCGGAGACCGGCCTCGCGGTAACCCGACTGGCGGTGGGCAAGTCGTGGAACCGTCGCTCGTCTGCGCCGGTGCCACACCTCCTGCTGCCTGTCCCGACGCCATCGATGTCGCGCGGGGTCAGCGCGGCCAAGGAGCCAGCAGTGCAATCGTCTTCGTGTTTTTTCCGTCTAGCCGTCTTTACGGCTATCAATGCCTTTGTATTCGCAGCGCCGGCTTGCGCCGACGATGCGCCCTCCGACGCCTCGCCGACCGATCTCGATCAGGTCGTCGTGACCGCCACGCGCACCGCGCAGACGCAGGACCAGACCCTCGCCGCGATCACGGTGATCGATCGCGCCGAAATCGAGCGTCTGCAACCGCTGTCGATCGTCGATCTGCTGCAGGGCACGCCCGGCATGTCGATCGCGAACAACGGCGGGCCCGGCAAGAACACCTCGTTGTTCCTGCGCGGCACCGAATCCGATCATGTGCTGATCCTCGTCGACGGCCTCAAGCTCGGCGCGGCGACCAGCGGCACCGCGGCGATCCAGGATATTCCGGTCGACCAGATCGAACGCATCGAGATCGTGCGCGGTCCGTTTTCCAGCCTGTACGGCTCGGAGGCGCTCGGCGGTGTGATCCAGATCTTCACGCGCAGGCCGCAGGGCAGTTTCGTGCCGAACTTCAGCGCCGGCATCGGCAGCAACGCGAGCGAGCGCGCTTCGGCCGGCGTCGCCGGACGCGGTGAAAGCGGCTGGTACAGCGTCGAGGCATCGCATGAGCAGACCGACGGCATCAACGCTTGCAAGGTTGGCGCGGCCGAAGCGTTTGCCGGTTGCTTCACCGACGAACCCGACCGCGACGGCTATCGCAACAGCGCGCTGTCGCTACAGGGCGGCTATCGCTTCAGCGACGCCTGGGATGCCGACCTGCGCGCCTTTCGCGCCGAGGGCAATAGTCATTACGACGGCAGTTTCAGCAACGAATCGGATACGGCCTCGCAGGTCATCGGAGGCAGCCTGCACTACAGGCCGAATTCGAGCATTGCATTGACCTTGGGCCTCGGCCAGAGCGCCGACCTCGCGAAGGATTATCTGAATTCCGTCTACACCGACACGTTCAACACGCATCGCGATCTCGGCACCCTGCAAGGCGACTTCGCGATCGGCCCCGGTCTGCTCAGCATCGGCTACGACTGGCAGCGCGACCGCGTCGACAGCAACACCGAATTCGCCGTCGACGAGCGCGACAACAACGGTGTGTTCGCGCAATGGCAGCAGAGCTTCGGCGCGCAATCGTTGCAGGCGAGCGTGCGCCACGACGACAACGAACAGTTCGGCGGCAAGACCACCGGCAGCGTGCTGTGGGGCTGGGATTTCACGCAAAGCCTGCGCGTGACGGCGAGTGCCGGCACCGCCTACAAGGCGCCGACCTTCAATGATCTGTATTACCCCGGTTACGGCAATCCGGATCTGCGACCGGAGAACTCGCGCAACGTCGAACTCGGTCTGCGCGGCAAGCAGGACTGGGGCGGCTGGTCGCTCAATGCATTCCAGAACACGGTCGACGACTTGATCGCCTACGACGCGGCGATCGAACTGCCGGGTAATGTGGATCACGCGCGCATTCGCGGCGTCGAAGCCGCCGCCGACACGACGTTCGCGGACTGGACCTTGCGCGGCAGCGCGACCTGGCTCGATCCGCGCAACGAAGGCACCGACAGCGGCAATATCCTGCCGCGCCGCGCGCGCCTCAGCGCACGCGTCGATCTCGATCGCAGCTTCGGCGCCTTCAGCATAGGTGGCAGCGTCTACGCAGCGGACAAGCGCTACGACGATCTGGCCAACACCCGCGTGCTCGGCGGCTATGCCTTGACCGATCTGCGCGTCGCCTATGTGCTGTCGCCGGCGTGGAAACTGCAACTGGCCGCGAACAATCTGTTCGACCGCAGCTACGAGACGGCCGCGTTCTACAACCAGCTCGGACGCAACTACATGCTCACCGTGCGCTATCAACCGGTGAACTGAGTCGGGAGAAACCCTCGCATGAAACCGCCATCGCGTCCGCTGTCGAACGCCGTGTTCGTGGCCTTGCTCGCCTCGATGCTGGCGACGCGCTTCCATCATTTCGGCACGGCGCTGAATCTGCCGGACGCCTCGATGGCGGTGTTCTTTCTCGGCGGCCTGTATCTGCGCCGGCACGGCTTGTTCGTCGTGTTCATCGCGCTCGCCGTCGCGATCGACTGGATCTCGATCGAGCTTGCCGGCGTCAGCAATTTCTGCGTGACGCCGGCGTATGCATTCGTGCTGCCGGCGTTCGCGACGCTGTGGTACGGCGGTCGCGCCTGCGCCGATCGCTTGCAAAGCAACGCAGCGTCGGTGGCATTCGTGTTCGCCATTGCGATTGCCTGCTCCGCCGTCTCGTTTGCGATCAGCAACGGCGCGTTCTACTGGCTCGGCGGGCGCTACGCAGAACCGAATCTCGGCGAATACCTGGCGCGCCTGTGGACCTGGGGTCCGTTGTTCGTGCGCACGACCTCGTGTTACGTCGGTGTCGCATTGCTGGTCCAGCTCGCGCTGTCACGCCGCGGCGGCGTGCACGACGCTGCCGCATCTGCCGATCGTTGATCCGACCCGGAGTCGCCATGTCGAACGCATCCCTGCCACTCACTTCCACACGCTCGCAAGCCATCGCCGGCGCAGCATTGATCGCCTTGATGCTGTGTACGCGCGGCCAGCACTTCGCCACCGTGCATGCGCTGCCGAGCGCTTCGTGGGCGGTGTTTTTCCTCGCCGGTGCATTGCTGCGTACGCGCTGGATGTTCGTGCTGCTGTTCGCACTCGCGTCGGCACTCGACTTCGGCAGCTACGCGATCGGCACGATCAGCGACTGGTGCCTCAGCCCTGCGTACTGGGCGCTGCTACCGGCCTACGCAGCGCTGTGGTGCGGCGGTCGCGTGTACGCGCGCCTGCATCGCGAAGCATGGTCGAGCGTGGCGCGTCTGGCCGGCGTGCTGATCATCACGGCGTTGGTGACGTATCTGATTTCCGGCGGCTGCTATTACGCATTTTCCGGACACTACACGCCGACGCTGGCCGGATTCCTGCCGCGCATCGCGCAGTACTACCCGCGCGCGCTCGGCACCCTGGCCGGCTACGTCGGCATCGCATTCGCCCTGCTCGCGCTCGTGCGCACGCGAGTCGCGCAGCGGTTGCCGGCCGCGTCGCAGCAGGCACACGCATGAGCGGGTCATCCGAGGGCGAGGCGATGAGCGCCGAGGAACGGCATCGCGAACGCATGCAACGCAAGAAGGAACTGATCGATCGCCGCATCGCGCGTGCGACGATCGAGCGTGGCGTCGTCGTCGTCAACACCGGCAACGGCAAGGGCAAGAGTTCGTCCGGCTTCGGCATGCTGGCGCGTTCGCTCGGTCATGGTTTCCACTGCGGCGTGGTGCAGTTCATCAAGGGCAGTTTCTCGACCGGCGAGGAAGCCTTCTTCCGGCGCTTTCCGGGCGACATCGACTACCACGTGATGGGCGAGGGCTACACCTGGGAAACGCAGGACAAGACGCGCGACATCGCCGCCGCACAGGCGGCGTGGACGATCGCGGCCGGCATGCTCGCCGACGCGCAGTTCGATTTCGTGCTGCTCGACGAGCTCAACATCGCGCTGGTCAAGCAGTACGTCGAGCTCGATCAGGTGCTCGGCGCACTCGCCGCGCGTCCGCCGCAGCAGCACGTCGTCATCACCGGTCGCGCAGCGCCGGATGGTTTGATCGAGGTTGCCGATACGGTCACCGACATGCGCGTGGTCAAGCATGCGTTCCAGGCCGGGATCAAGGCGCAGCACGGCATCGAATTGTGACGACGGACTCGCACCGATGAACGCGTCACGCGCATGTCCGGCGCTGCTCGTTTCCGCGCCCGCATCCGGGCAAGGCAAGACCAGCGTGACGGCGGCGCTCGCACGCTGGCACACGCGGCAGGGCCGGCGCGTGCGCGTGTTCAAGGTCGGACCCGATTTTCTCGATCCGCTGCTGCTGGAACGCGCCAGCGCAGCGCCGGTGTATCAGGTCGATTCGTGGATGACCGCAGAAGCCGACGCCGCTGCACGCTTGCATGCCGCAGCCGCTGAGGCCGATCTGATTCTCGTCGAAGGCGCGATGGGTTTGTTCGACGGTTCGCCGTCGAGCGCCGATCTGGCGCGGCAGTTCGGCTTGCCGGTGCTCGTCGTCATCGATGGCTCGGCGATGGCGCAGACCTTCGGCGCGCTCGCCTCGGGCCTGGCGCACTATCGCGACGACGTGCGAGTGCACGCGGTCGCCGCGAATCGGGTCGGCAGCGCGTATCACGCGAGCTTGCTGCGCGAAAGTCTGCCACCCGATCTGCATTGGTTCGGCGCCTTGCCGCGTGCGGAAACACTGGCGCTGCCGGAGCGCCATCTCGGTCTCGTGGCTGCGCATGAGGTCGACGATATCGAGGCGCGTCTGGATGCACTGGCCGACGCCTGGGCCGAGCACGCAACGCTCGATCTGCCGCCGCGCGTGACTTTCGATGCCGCGTCGCTCGCGCCGGTTCCGCGTCTGCTGCGCGGGCGACGCATCGCGATCGCGCGCGACGCCGCGTTCTGTTTCCTGTATCCGGCCAATCTCGATCTGCTGCGCGAAGCCGGCGCCGAACTCGTGTTCTTCTCGCCCGTGGCCGGCGATGCCTTGCCCGACTGCGACGCGGTCTGGCTGCCGGGCGGTTATCCCGAATTGCACCTGCAAGCACTCGCGCGATCGACCGACCTGCATGCCGCGCTGCGTGAGCACGTCGATGCCGGCAAGCCGCTGCTGGCCGAGTGCGGCGGCCTGCTCTTCGCGCTCGACGAGCTGACCGATCGTGCAGGCGAGGTGGCACCGATGGCCGCGCTGATGCGCGGCCGTGCGTCGATGCAGACGCGCCTGGTCGCACTCGGATTGCAGAGTGTCGCGCTGCCGGAAGGCGACTTGCGCGGCCACACGTTTCATTATGCACACGCGGTCATCGAAATGGACGCGCTGGCGAACGCGACGAATCCGAATCGCGCAAACGCCGGCGAATCGGTCTACCGGCGCCAGCGCATGACGGCGAGCTTCGTGCATTTCTATTTTCCGTCGAATCCGGCAGCGGCCGTACGCCTGTTCCTGCCATGACGACCGCGCTGTGCATGCTCGCCGCGGTCGCGCTCGATGGATTTTTCGGCGAGCCCACACGCGCGCATCCGCTGATCGCGTTTGGCCATCTGGCCGTCTGGATCGAAAAGCGCCTGTATGCCGACCGTCGTTTTGCAGGCGTGCTGGCGTGGTGCTGCGCCGTGCTGATTCCGCTCGCGATGTTCTGGCTCCTGCGGTATGCGGTGGCGCAGCTGACGTCGTGGTTTCTCATCTGCGCAGACATCTTCGTTCTGTACCTGACGATCGGCCTGCGCAGTCTGGCTGAGCACGCAATCCCGGTTGCTGATGCGCTCGAACGCGCCGATCTCGATGCCGCGCGCGCTGCGGTCGGACGCATGGTCAGCCGCGACAGCGGCCTGCTCGATCCGGCCCAGGTTGCAGCAGCGGCGACCGAGTCGGTGCTCGAGAACGGCAACGATGCGGTGTTCGGCGCGCTGTTCTGGTTCGCCGTGCTCGGCGCGCCCGGCGCCGTGCTGTATCGCCTCGCCAATACGCTCGATGCGATGTGGGGCTATCGCACGCCGCGCTACGAACGCTTCGGCTGGGCTGCTGCACGCATCGACGATGCACTCAATGGGCTGCCGGCGCGCCTGACCGCGATGAGTTACAGCCTGCTCGGCAACACACGGATGGCGCTCGCCTGCTGGCGCACCCAGGCGCCGGCCTGGGACAGTCCGAACGCAGGCCCGGTAATGGCGGCCGGCGCAGGCGCGCTCGGTGTGCGCCTCGGCGGCGCGGCGCCGTATCACGGCATTTGGGAAGAGCGGCCGCCTCTCGGCATCGGCGCGACGCCGGATGCGAACACGATTCGGCGCGCCGTGCGACTCGTGCGCTGGAGCGTTGCGCTGTGGTTGACGATCGCGCTGGTGGCTGCGTGGCTGATCGCAGGTGTCGGCGATGCTTGAGCATGGAGGCCGTCTGCTGCGTGCGGTACGCGACTACGGCATCGCGCGCGAGGAATGGCTCGATCTTTCGACCGGCATCAATCTGCAAGGTTTTCCGCCGCCGCCGATTCCCGCGCAGGCATGGCAGCGCCTGCCCGAGGACGATGATGGCCTGCTCGACGCGGCGCGCGCGTATTACGGCGCAGCGCACGTGCTCGCCGTCGCGGGCACCCAGGCGGCGATCCAGGCATTGCCGGCGTTGCGCGCCTCCTCGCGTGTCGGCGTGATTTCACCGGGCTATGCCGAACATGCGCAGGCGTGGCGGCGCACCGGTCACGCGGTCGAAACGCTCGATGCGGATTCCCTGTTCGCGCAGGCTGATCGCTTCGACGTGATCGTGCTGATCCATCCGAACAACCCGGGCTGCGAGCGTTTCGAGACGCAGGCCTTGCTCGCTCTGCATGCGCGCCTTGCCGCGCGCGGCGGCTGGCTGATCGTCGACGAGGCCTTCATCGACGCCACGCCGGAATGCAGCGTGAGCGCGTACAGCGATCGCGAAGGTTTGATCGTGCTGCGCTCGGTCGGAAAATTTTTCGGCCTCGCCGGTGCGCGGGTCGGCTTCGTCTGCGCCGCAGCGACGCTGCTGGAAAACGTGCGCGAACACCTCGGTCCGTGGACGTTGAGCGGACCTGCGCGGTACGTCGTCGAGGCAGCGCTGCGCGACGAGGTCTGGCACGGCCTCGCACGCGCAGATTTGCAGGCGCGCAGCATGCATCTGCAGCAACTGTTGTCGAAGCACGGACTCGCGCCGACAGCCGCTTGTGCGTTCTTCCAGTGGCACCGCGATGACGACGCGCCCGCGCTGCATCGCGCGCTGGCGCGCCAGGGCATTCTGACGCGCGTGTTCGACGAGCCGGTCAGCCTGCGCTTCGGCGTGCCTGCAGGGGACGCCGCATTCGCGCGACTCGATCGAGCGCTCGCTTTGATCCGGGCGGAGTCCGCGCGATGAGTGCACGCGTGTTGATGGTGCAGGGTTGTACCTCGGATGCGGGCAAGAGCGCGCTGGTCACTGCGTTGTGCCGCTGGCTGCATCGGCGCGGCGTCGCGGTTGCGCCGTTCAAGCCGCAGAACATGGCGCTGAATTCCGCCGTCACCGTCGACGGCGGCGAGATCGGCCGCGCGCAGGCAGTGCAGGCGCAGGCGTGCGGACTCGAGGCGCGCATCGATTTCAATCCGGTGCTGCTGAAACCCAATAGCGATATCGGCGCGCAGGTGATCGTGCACGGTCATCCGATCGGCAACATGGATGCGCGCAGGTATCACGACTACAAGCGCATCGCCTTTGAGGCCGTGCTTGCTTCGCATGCGCGCCTGACTGCGCAATACGCCGCGCTGATCGTCGAAGGCGCCGGCAGTCCGGCCGAGGTCAATCTGCGTGATCGCGATATCGCGAACATGGGCTACGCCGAGGCCGTCGACTGCCCGGTGATCCTGATCGCCGACATCGACCGCGGCGGCGTCTTCGCGCATCTGGTCGGCACGCTGGCATTGTTGTCGGCATCGGAACGCGCGCGCGTCGTCGGCTTCGTGATCAATCGCTTTCGCGGCGACATCGCGTTGCTGCAGCCGGGCCTGGAATGGCTGCAGCGCGAGACCGGCAAACCGGTGCTCGGCGTGCTGCCGTACCTGCACGGCCTCGATCTCGAAGCGGAAGACGCCTTGCCGCGCAGCGCGGCGCACAAGCCGGACGCGCGCTTGCGCGTGATCGCGCCGGCGCTGCCGCGGATCAGCAATCACACCGATTTCGATGCGTTGCGCGCGCATCCGCAGGTTGCGTTCGACTTCATCGGTCCGGCTCAGGCGATTCCGACCTGCGATCTGATCGTGCTGCCGGGCTCGAAATCGACGCGCGCCGATCTTGCCTGGCTGCGCGAAAACGGATGGGAGCCGGCGATCGCGCGTCACCTGCGCCATGCCGGCAAGGTGATCGGCATCTGCGGCGGCCTGCAGATGCTCGGGCAGGCGCTGCACGATCCGCTCGGCATCGAGGGCGCTGCGGGTTCGAGTGCGGGCCTCGGCTGGCTCGAGCTGCAGACCACATTGCAGACAAGTAAACAACTGCGCAAAGTACACGGGCGTCTGATGCTCGGCGACGCGCCGCTGCAGGGCTACGAAATCCACTGCGGTACGAGTAGCGGCCCGGCGCTGGCACGGCCGTCGAGCGTGCTCGACGATGGCCGCAGCGACGGTGCGATTTCCGCCGACGGCCAGGTGCTCGGCACTTATCTGCACGGCTTGTTCGATATGCCCGAGGCGTTGCAGGCGCTGCTCGCCTGGGTGGGCCTGCGCGAAGCGGTTGCACTGGACATGCGCGCGTTGCGCGAAGCGGCGATCGAGCGGCTCGCCGATGCGGTCGAGGCGCATCTGGATGGCGCAGCTTTGTGGCGCCTGCTCGGCGACGCATCCTGCGAGGCGGGGGCCGCATGCACAGTCTGATTCTTGGTGGCGCACGCTCCGGCAAGAGCGCGCTGGCCGAACGCATCGCGCACGAGTCGAACCTCGATGTCGTCTACCTCGCCACGGCGCAGGCGCGCGATGACGAGATGGCCGAGCGCATCGCGCATCACCGCGAGCGCCGACCGCAGCACTGGCTGTGCGTCGAGGAACCGCTCGCGCTGGCCGATGCGCTCGACGCACACGCGCGCAGCGAGCGTTGTGTGCTGGTCGATTGCCTGACGCTATGGTTGAGCAACCTGCTCGGCGATGCCGATGCGCAACGCTTCGAACGCGAGCGCGCTGCGCTGTTGCAGGCAGTGCCGCAATTGCCCGGACAGATCGTCTTCGTCAGCAACGAAGTCGGCCTCGGCGTGGTGCCGCTCGGTGCCTTGTCGCGCCGCTTCGTCGACGAGGCTGGTCGCCTGCATCAGGCGCTCGCGCAGCATTGCGACCGCGTGATCTTCGTCGCCGCCGGGCTGCAGATGTTTCTGAAAGGAGTGCCATGATGAGGTCTGACAACTGGCTGCAGCAGCCTTGCATGAACCCCGCTGCCGCGATCGCCGATGCGGCGCGTGCACGCCAGCTGCAGCTGACCAAGCCGCCGGGCTCGCTCGGCGCGCTGGAGACGCTCGCGATTCGTCTGGCCGCGCTGCAGCGACGCGAACGGCCCGCCGTCGACCGCGTCTGGATCAGCGTGTTCGCAGCCGATCACGGTGTGGCGGTGGAAGGTGTTTCCGCGTTTCCACAAGCCGTCACCGGCGAGATGCTGCGCAATTTTGCGCGCGGCGGCGCGGCGATCAGCGTGCTCGCGCGCGCACTCGGCGCGACGCTCGAGGTGGTCAACCTCGGCACGGTGAACGATCCGGGCGAAATCGCCGGCGTGCGGCGCGCGATCATCGCGCCGTCGAGCGCGAACCTGTGCGTCGAACCCGCCATGAGCGAAGCGCAGCTGGAGCAGGCGCTGTACGCCGGGGCGCAGAGCATTCGTGCTGCGCAGGCTGCCGATGCCGAGCTTTTCATCGGCGGCGAAATGGGCATCGCAAATACGACAGTGTCGGCCGCGCTCGCCTGCGCCTTGCTCGACGCAGCGCCGGCGCAGTTGGCCGGCAGCGGCAGCGGCATCGATGCGGATGGCGTTGCGCGCAAGATCGAGGTGATCCAGCGCGCGCTCGTTCTGCATGCCGATGCCGGCGATGCGCGCGAACGTCTGCGTCGCCTCGGCGGTTTCGAGATTGCAGCGCTGTGCAGTGCGTACATCGCAGCGGCGCAGGCCGGCATTCCGATCCTCGTCGACGGTTTCATCGCGACGACTGCCGCACTCGCCGCCGCGCACATCAACAGCGGTGTGCGCGACTGGCTGCTGTTCTCGCATCGTTCGCAGGAACGCGGACATGCACATCTGTTGCGTGCGCTGGCGGCCGAGCCGCTGCTCGATCTCGGTCTGCGCCTGGGCGAGGCCAGCGGCGCCGCTGTTGCGGTGCCCTTGCTGCGACTCGCCTGCGCGTTGCACACCGGCATGGCGACCTTCGAGCAGGCCGGGGTTTCGCGCGCATGAATGCGCGGATCGACCTGCTGCGCCACGGCGATACCGGCGAGCGCAGCTATCGCGGTCAGCTCGATGATCCGCTGATCGAACTCGGCTGGAGCCAGTTGCGCGCGGCGGTGGTGGGTCGACGATGGGATGTGATCGTTGCTTCGCCGCTGCAGCGCTGCGCCGCGTTCGCGTGCGAGCTTGCGACGACGCGTCGATTGCCGCTGCGGCTCGACGCGCGTCTGGCCGAATATCATTTCGGCGACTGGCAGGGCGTGCCGATCGAGACCCTGGCCGCGACCGACGCGAACGGACTTGCGCGCTTCTGGGCCGATCCGGTTGCGCATCCACCCCCGCGAGCGGAAACCTTCGCGGCATTTCTCGCGCGTCTGTGCGGCGCGCTCGATCAGATTTCCGCCGAGAACACGTCGATGCGCACGCTGGTGATCACACATGGCGGCGCGATCCGCGCGCTGCGTTGTCTGGCCGAGCGACGCAGCTACGGCGACATGGCCGGCATCGACGTCGCGCATGCATCGCTGCACGCGTTCGAGTGGCCGTTGCCGAGCGCATGCGAATGAGCGCGCGCGGCTTGCGCGTCGCGATCGCTTTCTTGACGCGATTGCCGGTGCGCTCGACTGGAACACCTGAGGCGAGCGCGCAGGCCGCGTCGGTGGCCTGGTATCCACTCGTCGGATTGTTGATCGGCGCCATTCTGTGCGCGCTCTGCGAGCTGCTGCGAAGTGCGCCGCCGTTGCTGGCGGCTGCGATTCTCGTCGCGTCCTGGGTCGCATTGACCGGCGCCTTGCATCTGGACGGTCTCGCCGACAGCGCGGATGCCTGGATCGGCGGTCTCGGCAGCCGCGAGCGCACGCTGGCGATCATGAAGGATCCGCGTTCGGGACCGGCCGGCGTCGTCGCGCTGGTGTTGACGCTGCTGCTGAAGTTCGCCGCCCTGGCCAGCATGCAGGAACGCTGGCCGGCCTTGTTGCTGGCACCGATGCTCGGGCGCGCCGGGCTCACGGCGTTGTTCGTCTGGATGCCCTATGTGCGCCGCGACGGTCTCGGCTCGGCGCTGACGGGTGCATCGGGGCGCGCCTGTCGAATCGCGATCGCAGGTACCGTCCTGGCATGCGTGCTGTTTGGTCGCCCCGGAATCCATGCGCTCGCCGCGGCTGCGCTGGTCTGGTTGCTGTGGCGCCGCGCCTGTATGAAGCGCATCGGCGGGTTCACCGGCGACACCGCCGGCGCCGTGGCGGAACTGATCGAGACCAGCGTGCTGATCATGCTAGCGCTGACCGCTTGAGTGCGCGCTTGCCCGCGATCGACGATTCATTCTCCTGCGAGAGCCGCCATCCGTGGCGCAGCAGCCCGCCATGGCGGTCCTGCTCTCGGGAACCGGTCGATGTTCCGACCGATGCGTCGAATGTACGCGATCCGGACTGAAAAGCGGTGACACAATCCGTCGCAGTCAGTCGTCATCCGAGCGAAGTCGGCGATGTCCGAGCGTAGCTTCGCGCGCAAGCGCCGTGGTTTCGCGCACGCGGCGCACGCGCTCCTTGCGCGGCGAGGCGTCGCTCATCACGCGCGAAAAGGACCGGTTGAGCTGGGCCAGCACGTCGGCGGGCAAGCCTTCCGCATCTTCCGGACGGAAGGCGGCGCGATCGGCAGTTCGGTTCGTCATCGAAATCTCCGCGAGAGGCCGTCCGTCGCCACCTGCAATCGGGCGGCCCGGAGAGTGGGCCGCGCTGTCACGATCGCGCTTCGCGGCTGAACCGGGTGGAATGATTTCGCCGAGCGCATTCACAGGCGGTTGGGCATCGACGGCTTCGTCGGCGCGCACGCGTCGTGATGCGTGCCAAAAAAAAGCCGCCGGATTTTCCGACGGCTCTATGCAGCGCGCATGACATCAATGCGTCATTGCGTGCACTTTGCATACTCCTCGCGCGATACGCTGCCGTTGCTGTCGCTGTCGCATTTCTTGAAGTTCTTCGACAGCCACGGATCGTTTTTCGCTTGCTGCATCGAGACGCTGCCTTGCTTGCTGCTGTCGAGCGTGTCGAACGCGGTGGTCCCGTGTACGCCCTTCTTGTTGCCCATCAGATTGTTGCCGGATTTCGAATCCTGTCCATGGATGGCTCCGGTTTTCTGCGGATCGGTATCGTCGCTGTTCTTGCCCATCTGCTTGTTCGCCGAAAGATCGTTGCCGGTACTGTGGTCCTGCGAATTGATGTGCTCGGTCTTTTGCTGATCGGAATCCTGGTTGCCGGTGGGCGGATTGGCTTTCTGATCGTTCGCGGTCTGTGCAACCGCAAGGCTGGCCGCCATCGCGAGCGCCAGGCTGGACAGGGTCAGGAAAAGAATTCTCATGGTGGTGCCTCGCGGTGTCGTTGGGAGGGCCAGCCTGCGTTCGCGGGATTGAAGCCCTTCTAAACACCGCGGCGGCGTCGAATCCGGCGTTCAGCTGCACCGGCGGCTCGCGTGATGCAGTTCACATTTCACAGCGGCAGCCCGCCGCATTTCCTGCAATCTCGTTTCGGCATGCTGACCTCGGCCCGACCGCCGGATACGCCGGCGCTTCGGATCATGCTCAGGGTGTCGCGCGTGCCAGGCGCGTGCAGGAGACGGAAATGATTGCTCAGGTCGTTGCGCTGGATGAGGCGGGTGGCGATACGCAGGCTGCAGCGCGCGCGAACGAAGATCGCGCACTGGACCGCAGTGCCGAAAGAATCGACTGCGTGATCCGCGCATGCGCGCAGTCGCAACAGCTGCGCAATCGCGCCGATGTACTCGATGCCGCGCTGGCGCGTCTGAAGGCGCTGCGCCGGGAGTCGCGCGCATGAACGTCGATACGCAGTCGCAGCGTCGTGATGGCATGTCCGCGCTGCAATCGTTCGGCGTCGTCGCCGCATGCGCTGTCGCGATCTGGTTGTTGCTGGCGATCCTGCCGTCGTCCTGATTCGCGTGACGGTGAGCGGCCGGCTCGCAAGCTCAGGCGATGCGCGCAGCGTTCAATCATCGCCGCCGCGATAGCGTTTCACGGTTTCCTCGACCAGCGCCTGGATCAGGGTCTCGATCGACCGGCTGCTGCGCTGGCGCACCGACAGTGATTCGTACATCTCGAAACCGGTCAGCGCGAACAGCACGTCGACCAGATCGGCGGCCGACCTGCCGGCATCCGGCAGCAGCCGCTTGACCAGCACCGTCAAGGCCTGGCGCCGGCGTTCCCTGCGTTGCCCGAGGCTGGCCGCGATGTCGTCGTCGAGCTGCGTCACCGCGTGGAATTTCGGCATCAGGCTTCGATTCGACGCCCAGAACCGGCAGAACACCGACACGAAGCGCCGCAGTGCGATGTCCGCATCCGCCGTCGCCATCACAGCGGCGAGTTCGAACAGGCCGCCTTCGCGCGCGATGTCGTCGAACACCGCTTCGAGCAGGCCTTTCTTCGAGACGAACTGGTTGTACACGGTCAGGCGCGTGACCTTCGCCTCGCGCGCCACGCCGTCCAGCGAAAAAGCAGGTTGATCCACGCTGCCGCCGAGCAGGTTGCGCGCCGCCGCGATGATGCGCGCGCGCGTCTGGTCTGCAGCGGCGCTCCGCGCGCTGCTGCGATAAACCCGCGGAGCACTCTTGACAGGCATGAATTACCTATACAGTATGTATATTCAATATTCGGCGAGGCATGTTCGATGTTCGATCTCACCCTGATTGTGCTGGCGCGTGCGCTGCATGTCATGTCCGGCGTCGCGTGGGCCGGAGCGACCTTCATGCTCGCAAGCGTGATCGTGCCGCTGATGCTGCGGCATGCGGATGAAGGCGCAGGACGCTGGCTGGGTCTGGCTGCACGGCGCGCCGGAATGGTGTCTGCGGGCGCCGCGCTGCTGACGATTGCGTCCGGCATCTATCTGTTCGTGGCGCTGCATCCGCATGACGATTCATTGAACGGCCACGTATTGAAGATCGGCGCGTCGGCAGCTTTGCTGTCGCTGGCCGTGGCCTTCCTGGTCAGCCGGCCGGCGGGTCGCAAGCTGGGGCAACTGCAGATGTCGGCGGTTGCCGGCGAGTCACGCTCGGCGCAGGTCGAGCAGGAACGTGCCCGACTGCGCCGACGCATGGCGATCAGTACGCGGATCGCCGCGGCCTTGCTCGGCCTCTCGATACTGGCGATGGCGACGTTCCGCTACGCGGGCGCTTTCAGCTGAGTGCTCGCAGTCGATCATGTGAATGCTGACGCGCTGCCCTGAAACGCAGGCTCCTTGCATGGCCGACGCAGCACATGCCGGGACGTCATCGCTGCGAAGGCGCGCCGAACTCAGGGATCGAACCCGTTCTTGAACACCACATCGTCTTCCGCGACGGTGAGGCTTACCGGAATGCGGATCAGCGCATCGTGCGCATCGTTGCTCGCCACGCAGAGGACCGCGGAATAGTCACCGGCTGCCAGCGCGCGTGCGCTGGCGGTGATCGTCACCTCCTGTGCGGCGCCAGCGGCGATCGATCCTTCCGCCGGGCTTTCGTCGAGCCAGGCGACATCGGCCGGTACCGTGCAATCGGACTGCGCATCCGCGAGGGTGTAGACGAGATCGCCGCCGCCTGTGTTCGTGATGGTCAGTGTACTTTCGGCGCGGGCGCCGACCGTGAGCGCAAAGCTCAGTGAATCCGGCGCCGCACTGGCCGTGGGCGGCTGCGCAGGCAGCGCGTAGAAATACGCCGCGCCGCGGAACGCGCTGGCACCATCCGCACCGACGACGGCGGTCGAGCCTGCAAGCGCGACGAAGATTCCGAACTGTGCGCCGGGCGCAGCATCGCTTGCGGTCAAGGCCTGCGTCTGACTCCAGTCATCCTCGCCACGCGAAAACAGATAGGCCGCGCCCTGCAATGCATTCGGTCCGTAGGCGCCGATCATCGCCTGCGTTCCATCGAGCGCAACCGAGCGCCCGAAGTAGTCCCACGCTGCGCCATCGCTGGACGTGAGTTCCTGCGTCTGGCTCCAACTGCCGTCTGTCCTGGCGAATGCGTAAGCGGCGCCCTGATGGCTGTTTTCGCCGACCGTCGCGCCTTCAGCGCCGATCAAGGCGGTGTCGCCATCGAGTGCGACGGAGATGCCGAAGTGCGCATTCGGCGCAGCATCACTCGCGATCAGTTTCTGCGTCTGACTCCATGTTCCCGATGTGTCGGTGAACACATAGGCGGCGCCCTGGTATGCGCCGTCACCGAAGGCGCCGAGGATGGCGGTGTCGTCCTGCAGCGCGACCGAGACCGCGAAGTCGGCGTTCGTCGCTGCATCGCTCGCGACCAGCTTCTGTGTCTGCGTCCAGCTGCCGTCCGCACCGGCGAACACATAGGCTGCGCCTTGATAGGTGTGTGCGCCGTAGGCGCCGACCAGCACGTTCGCGCCATCGAGCGCGACCGCGGTGCCGAACTGATCGCGCAGTGCGCCGTCATCTGCGGTCAGTTTCTGCGCCTCTCTCCAGGTTTGGCCGGAGCGCGTGAACACGTAGGCTGCGCCGCTGCCGAAGTCGAGATATTGAGGCGCCCCGATCACTGCGGTGTCGCCCTGCATCGCGACCGATTGTCCGAACCAGTCGTTCGACGCGCCGTCACCGGCAGTCAGCTTCTGCGTTTCGCTCCAGACGCCGTCCGATTGGCTGAATACGTACACCGCGCCACGTCCCGCATCCTGGTAGATAGCGCCGATCAGGGCGGTGTCGCCTTCGATCGCGACTGAAATACCGAACTCGTCGCCAGCGCTGCCGTCGTCTGCAACGACCTCCTGTTCCGGCAGCGTCGACGATGCGGTAACGCTGAGCGAGACCGCGACGGAAATCATCGCCTGGTCAGGATCGTTGCTCGCGATGCAGAGCACGCCGTCGTACTCGCCGACGGCGAGGCCGCCCGAGTCGAAACTCACGTCGATCGACGTGCTCGCGGCCGGCGTGGTCGATCCGCTGGCCGGCGTCGCCGCGAGCCAGGACAAACCCGCGGGCGCCGAGCAGTCCGCCGTCTGCGAATCGGTTTCCGAGAGCGACCACGAGAGATCAGCCGCGCCGCTGTTCGCGATGGTCAGCACCTGCGTGGTCGTCGTGTCGGCGGATTGCTCGGATGAAAGACTCATCGGCGTCACCGCGATCTCCGGATCGCCAGCGCTGCTGGCACTGTAGAACGAGGCTGCGCCCTGAAACTGTTCACCGTCGACCGTCGCGCCGGGCGTGCCGATCAGGACCGTCGTGCCATCGAAGGCGACTGCGCCGCCGAAGAAGTCCAGTGTCGTGCCGGCGCTCTCGGTGAATTCCTGCGTCTGGCTCCAGCTTCCATCCGTTGCCGAGAAAAGGTAGGCCGCGCCCTGGTGCCCGTCGAGTACGAGCCGCTGCGCGCCGATCAGCGCGCCAGTGCCCGACATCGCCAGCACAATGCCGAACTCGTCACCCGAAGCGCCATCGGCGGGGGCAAGTTGCTGCGTCTGTACCCAGCCGTCGCCGCCGTTTCGGAAAACATACACCGCGCCATGCGCAAACTGGTTTCCGGTGCTGGTGACGAGCGCGGTATCGCCGGCGAGACCGACGGCATAGCCGAACTGGTCGCCGACGGCGCTGGTCGTTGGAGTGAGCTTCTGGGTCTGCGTCCAGATGCCGTCGGTCGCCGTGAACACATAGGCCCAGCCGGCGTGCAGGAAATTGTAGGTGAGGGTGGGCGCACCGATGATGGCGACGTCGCCGTCGAAGGCCAGCGACGAGCCGAACAGATCGTTGCCTGCGCCATCGTTCGCCAGCAGCATCTCTGCCTGCGTCCAGGTGCTTCCTGCACATGTGAATACGTACACTTTTCCCTGCAGCGTGTTGCCGTTCACGCTGGCGCCCTTGGCGCCGATGAGTGCGGTCCCGCCGTCGAGCGCGAGTGCGTTGCCGAAGGCATCGCCGGAGCCGCCATCGTTCGAGGCGAGTTTCTGCGTCTGCGTCCAGACGCCGTCAGTCCGCGTGAACACGTAGACCGCGCCCTGATCGGAAGTCGTGCCGACATTCGCATTGATCGCGCCGATCAGAATGGTGTCGCCGGCGAGCGCGACTGCGCTGCCGAAATTCGCCATGCCGGCGCCGTCGCTCGCCAGAAGTTTCTGAGTCTGTGTCCACACGCCGCTCTTCAGCGCGAAGACATAGGCGGCGCCCTGCTGGTAGTTGTCACCGACCTTCGCATCGGCCGCGCCGATCACGGCGATGTCGCCGGACACCGCGACCGCTGTTCCGAAGCGATCATCGATTGCGCCGTCGGCGGCGAGAACATCCTGTTCGGTCCAGATTTGTTGTGGCGACACAGAAGCTTTGGTCTGCGCACGTTCAATCGAGCGACTGCCGTGTGCTGCATTCACGGCGTCATGCGCGAGCACCGCATGGAATGCTTCGCGAAGCCCTGCAGGCATCGACGTGGTCGCAGAGCCGTCATGCGCCGCTGCAACTGCATTGGTGCTGACGAGTGCGCACAGCGCTAGGGCCGCGATCAGTAGCGTCGTTTTCAAGACGTGCTCTCCCAGGAAGATCGCGCCGGGAGATCTTCCGACGCTCGCCGGATGAAACGGATGATCCTGCGCAGGCAATGCGCTGCTTTCGTGCAGCGAACCCGGCCGACTCACAGCGACATCAACGAGGCCCGAGTATTCATTCGGCGGCGTGCTCGTTCAATCGAGATTGCTGGCTGATGTAGGAAATGGCGCAGATATGCCAGGCGCGCAGCGGCGTCTCGGCATGCCGATCATCGGCAGCGCAAGTGGCGCATCGACACGCGATGCAACTTCGGCGATGTGCCGCACGAGTCGAGCTGCAGAAGACTCCGGGTAATCACAGAGCGAATCGGACAAAAGAACGAGTGTTCATGAAATAAAGATCATCGAGGCGTTTTAGCTTCTCAACCCGGCGGCCGAGGGTGTCGCGGTATCGGTTCAGACGCCACGCAAGTTTGCTGAAAGGCAACACTGCGATCGCGCGACCGCGGTCGCGAAAGAGCACGGCCGAGACGGCTTTTCCGCCTGGAATCACGCTGGGGGCTTTACAGTATCTGTATAACAATGGATAGTTAGCATTGCTCAACAAAGGAAAGTGCAATGGCTATCGATATCAAGAGTTTGAACCATGCTCAGCTCGGCGATCTGATTTCCCGGGCGCAGGCCCGTCAGGCTGAGCTGAAAAGCGAGAATGCCCAGAAAGTGCGGGCGAAGATTGTCGCAATGGCTCAGGCCGAAGGACTCGATCTCGACGAAATCATGGGTCGTCCTTCCAAGGGACGCGGCGGTTCGCGCGGCAAGGTCAAGCCGAAATATCGCAATCCGGCCGATCCGTCGCAGAAATGGTCGGGCCGCGGCCGCCAGCCGCTGTGGTACGCCGCTGCCGTGAAGGCCGGCAAAAAGGAAAAGGATTTGCTGATCGCCTGAACGCGATGATTGCTGGCAGCCCTGGTTCCAGGGCGCCAGCGATCTGGTTGTGCGGCAATGCGCCGCCGAATTCCTGCTTGCCGGTTTATCTTGAAAAGAGACCGGCAAGTCGGATTATTCGTCGGCGGCTTTTCGCAATCACGTGATTGCTGCGCGAGATATGCGTCGCCACGTCGCTGTCTTCGAGTGTTTCTCTCCGGCGAGCGTGGCGCAGGCTCCGACTCGCTGTGATGACTTCGCGCAGGCAATGACGCGCGTTTGTCGAAGCGCGTTTGTCGAAGCGCGATTTCTCGAAACCCCTTCTCGATGCGCGCGGGTCTCAGCTGCAGATTGGCGACGCCGTCACTGCAGGCGCCGAATTGATTCGGCATCGCGGCTCCCGCAACACCATCTTGACGGCCTCTCGACATTCCCTGTCGTGCACGAATGAGGTCCTCGCCTCGAACCGCGCACTGACCGCCCGAAAAAACGAAGCGTCCTGCTAAGCACCGATCCAGGTGCGGCAACTCCGCGCGAGATGGTGGCTATGGGTGGGCTCGAACCACCGACCTTGGCATTATGAGTGCCACGCTCTAACCGACTGAGCTACATAGCCGAGCCGCAGGGACGAACGTCCGCGCGAGGGCGAGCGATTCTAGTTCGATGCGGCGAGGTGTCAAGCGATGCGCGCGCCGGCCGGGCGTGGTCTGCCTTGCCGCGGGCGCGGAGGCTGTGGAAGAATCGGGTCAGAACGGAGAATTACGCCGTGATTGATCCCGATGGCTACCGACCGAATGTCGGCATCATTCTGCTGAACGAACGCGGCCACGTCTTCTGGGCGCGCCGGATCGGCCGCGATGGCTGGCAGTTTCCGCAGGGCGGCATGCGCAGCGACGAGACGCCGGTCGAGGCGATGTATCGCGAGCTCGAAGAGGAAACCGGCCTGCAGCCGGAGCACGTCGAAGTGCTCGGCGCGACGCCGGGCTGGCTGCGCTATCGCCTGCCGCCGCGGCTGGTGCGCCGGCACGAGCGCCCGACCTGCATCGGTCAGAAGCAGGTCTGGTTCCTGCTGCGCCTGGTCGGCGAGGAATCCGCGTTCCGCCTCGATGCGAACGAGAAGCCGGAATTCGACATCTGGCGCTGGGTGGATTTCTGGTATCCGGCCGCGCATGTGGTCAATTTCAAACGCCGCGTCTACGAGCAGGCGCTGCGGCATCTGGTCGTGCTCGCCGAGGGCAGCTGCAGTGTGGAACTGCGCCAGCAGCCGTGGGAAGTGCGGCTGACGGTCTCGACCTGAATGGTGTTCGGGTCCGCCGCCAGCGGGCCAGGCCGTTCTTCTGATGCCGCCAGCGCTTCTTGGTTGACAATCATTCTCATTTGCAATTAAATACGCGTCGTCGCTTCCAGGACGCTCGCATGTACGTCTGCATCTGCAACGCCGTCACTGACCATTCGATCCGCGCAGCGGCACGCGAAGGCGTGCGCACGTTTGCCGAATTGCGCCAGAGCACCGGCTGCGGCGACTGCTGCGGCAGCTGCGAAGACCTTGCCCGCGAAATCCTCGACGAAGCCGTACGTCCGCGCATCCTCGATCTACCCGTGCTGTCGATCGCGGCCTGACGGTCCGCAACGACGCAGGCTTCGCCCATCGCACGCGCAAATGCGTGCGATTTTCGTTTCATCAACCGATTTCCTCGCGGGCTATAGTTCGGCCCCGGCGTTGCTGCGCGTCCTGTTCGACAGGCAATGCGCACGAGCCTCATACGTGTGCGACTTAGGGAGAGCGGGATGAAGGGCAACGCGAAGATCATCGAACACCTCAACAAGGTGCTCTACAACGAGCTCACCGCGATCAATCAGTATTTCCTGCATTTCCGCATGTACAAGCACTGGGGCTACAAGGAGCTTTCGGAGCACGAGTACAAGGAATCGATCGACGAGATGAAGCACGCCGATCGTCTGATCGAGCGCATCCTGTTCCTCGAAGGGCTGCCGAATCTGCAGACGCTGGGCAAGTTGCTGATCGGCGAATCGCCGCGCGAAGCGCTGGCCTGCGATCTCAAGCTCGAACTGCAGGCGGTGCCCGACCTCAAGGCCGCGATTGCCGATTGCGAGATTCTCGCCGACTACGTCAGCCGCGAATTGTTCGCCGACATCCTCGAATCCGAGGAAGAACACATCGACTGGCTCGAAACGCAGATCGGCCTGATCGAGCAGCTCGGCGAAGTGCCTTATCTGCAGACCAAGATCGAAAGCTGAGCGCTTTGAACGTACTGACGATCGTTCAGTGCGTGAGCAGGCTTTCGAGTTCGCGCGCGACGCGGCCGAATTCGTCGCGTACGCGCTCGATGCGGTCGTGAAGCGGCGCGTCCGGTTTCGTGCGCAAGTCTTCTTCCACGCTGCGCACGAGTTGCGCCAGCGTGTTCGCGCCGAGATTGGCGCTGCTGGATTTCAGCGCGTGCGCCGCGCCGATCATCGCGCCTGCGTCGCCGCGCGCGGTAGCTTGTTCGAGTTCGCCGAGCTTGAGCGGCGTCTCTTCGAGATAGAGCCGCACCAGCAACGCGAAATCCGTCCCCATCACCTCGCGCATTTCGCGCACGACGTCAGGATCGAGGCTCGCCGTTGCGAGTTCCTTCGCAGCCGCAGATGCGGATGGCACCGCCGTCGCCGCTGACTCCGGCATCGACTGCATCTCGACCGGCGCAGATTCCGCCGCACCCGCGTCGCTTCCAGCAAGCCAGCGCAGCAATCGTTGCTGCAGCCGTTGCCGGCTCAGCGGTTTTGAAACGTAGTCGTTCATGCCGCAGGCCAGACACTTCTCGCGGTCACCGGCCATCGCGTTCGCGGTCATCGCGATGATCGGCACGGCCGGCTTGCCGCGCTGGCGCTCGATGTCGCGCCAGGTGCGTGTAGCCGTATAGCCGTCCATCAGCGGCATCTGGCAATCCATCAGCACGATGTCGTAGGACGCCGAAGCCAGCCGCTCCAGCGCTTCGCGCCCATTGCCCGCGCTGTCGATCTCGAGGCCGTGCAAGGCGAGCAGCCGCTGCGCCACATGCAGATTGACCGCATTGTCCTCGACCAGAAGAACGCGGCCTCGCAGTAGTCGTGGTGTATCCGGGGCCGTTTGCGCGAGGCTGTCCGCGGCTACACGTGCAACGTCAGCGCCGGCTGCGGATGACGGTGATGGCGCACCGAACAAGGCATCGATCGCGGCACGCAACTGCGCGGCACCGAATGCGCGCGACAGGATGACGCTGCGCGCATCGTCGGTGGCCGCTGCCGTCAGTTCCTGCCTGCCGCCGAGCAGCACGATGCGCGTGTGGCTGAGGTTCGAATCGGCAGCGATGCTGCGCACGAAGGCGGCGATCTTGTCCGCCGACTCCAGCGCGTCGGCGACGACGAGGTCGTAGCGCCAGCGCGGACCCATCGCGACGGCAGCACGCAATTTCGTCAGCGCATCGATCGTCGACGCGGCCTCGACGGTCTGCAGATGCTGGCTGGACAACTCCGTGCGCAGACGGCGCAGCACTGCCTCGTCGCTGCCGACGAGGAGTGCACGCACGCCGCGCAGGTCGCGCTGCGCCGGAAGATCGCCGACGACTTTCAGCAAGGGAACGGCGAACCAGAACAGCGAGCCCTTGCCGGGTTCGGATTGCACGCCGATGCGCCCGCCCATCAACTCGACCAGGCGCTTGCAGATCACCAGGCCGAGACCGGTGCCGCCGAACGCGCGCGTGATCGATGCATCGCCTTGCGAAAACGGCAGGAACAATTTCTCTGCCGCCTGCGGCGCGATGCCGATGCCGGTATCGCGTACCGCAAATGCAATCTGGTGCGCACTCTGCGTCTCGCCGCGGCGACTCACGAGAATGGTCACGCCGCCGCGCTCGGTGAACTTGATCGCGTTGCTGACCAGGTTCATCAGTATCTGGCGCAGCCGCACCGGGTCGCCGCGCACGGCCAGGCGCACGTTCGGCTCGATGCTGACATCGAGGCGCAAACCCTTCGCCTCCGCGCTGCGACGCATCAGCTGCGCAACGGCATCGACCAGCTCGCGCAGATTGAGACCGATGTTCTCGAGTTCGAGCTTGCCGACATCGAGTTTGGAATAGTCGAGGATGTCGTCGACGATGCGCAGCATTTCCTGCGCCGACTGATACGCCGTGCCGAGATGATCGCGCTGCTCGGCCGCGAGCGGCGTCGACAGCACCAGTTCGAGCAGGGGCAGCACGCCATTCAACGGCGTGCGAATCTCGTGGCTCATCGTTGCAAGGAATTCGTCTTTCGCGAGCAGCGCGGCTTCGCTGGTTCTTTTCGCGGCGAGCAATTCGGCCTGGGTTCGGCGCAGTCCTTCCAGCTGCTCGATCAGCCCCGCATCGACGACGGCGGGCTTCGGCATCGGCACGGCATCCGGCGGTCTTGCATCAGGCACGGAGACCGGCGCATGCGCGAACAGGGCGAGCAGCGAAAGTCCGGCGATGCCGAGCAGCAGTCCGATCACGACTGCGCTCGAGCCTGACGCGGTGAACCACGGCGCCGCTGCCGCCAGACACACGGTCAGCGCAATGGCAGTCAATCCTGCGGCGGTGCGGATGCGCGCCGGAACGTGCACGCGGACGCGCCCTAGAGCGCCGAGGCGTGGAATTCGAACGCGAGGTCGAGCCCGGCCTGCTGCACGAAATTGCCCTGGATGAAATCGACGCCGGCGGTCCACAGCGCAGCGGCGCCACGCGCGTCTTCCACCCGCGGCGCGATCACGCGCTTGCCGTGTTCGTGCGCGAGCTCGACCAGGGCGCGCAGTTCGTCGCGCACGGCTTCGTCGTCGAAACGCAGGTAGCGCGGCGCAACCTTGATGTAGCCGATCGCGGGATTGCCCATCAGACGTTCGCCGAGCTCGCCGGCCTCGATGCCGGCGACGGTGATGCTCGCGCCGATGGCGCTCATCGCCGTCGACCAGTGCGCGACTGCTTCTTCGTCCTTCAGCATCTCGCTCGCGCGCAGCTCGAGCGAGATCGCATCGCCCGGCACCTTGGCGGATTCGAGCAGATCGGCGAGCCAGCGCGCATTGTCGGGATTGCGCACGCTGTCGAGCGACAGGCTGATGAACAGCCGCGGCATCCGGCCATTGCGCGTGCGCGCGGCGATCAGGTCGACACAGTTGTGCAGCACCCAGCGATCGACCGCATCGATCAGGCCGGCGCGCTCGGCCGCAGGCACGACTTCCGCAGCCGTGTGCACGCGGTTGTATTCGCCATGCAGGCGCAGCAGTGCCTGGAATTGTTCGTCTTCTTCGCCGCGCAGCGAAACGATCGGCTGGAACACCAGCTGGAAGCCGCCGTCCTCGAGTGCGGTGCGGATGCGTTCGATCAGGTCTTCGTTCTCCGCAGCCGCGACGTCGCGCACCATGAACACGCCGCGTGCGCCGGCGCCGCGCGCGGTTTCGATCGCAGCGAGCGCGGTGTCTCGCATGCGCTCGACCTGGCTGGCGCCGGCGACGAAGGGACACACGCCGACATCGAAGACGATGTGCTCGCCGGCTGCAGCGGTGAATGTCTCGCGCGCGATGCGCTCGCGCAGGTTGAGCGCGTAGGCTTCGAGCAGATTCGCTTCGCAGTCCGGATTGAAGACCAGGATGCGTCCATCGCCGTCAGCCGCGACGAGGTCGCGCGCACCGGCGTGCGTGATCAGGAAAGCACCGGCTTCGCGGATCAGGGCGGCAAAGGCTGCCTCGCCGATACGCGCCTGTTGCCGCTGCGGATTTTCGAGTGCGAACACGAGCAGTCCGCCGGCGCGGCTGCGTGCATCGTCCATCGCCAGACACTCGGACACGCGCTGCAGCAGATCGTCGCGCGCGGCCAGACGCACGCCGACGGCGCTGCCCGAAATCGCGGCCGGGGCGTCGCGGTGGCGCAGTTGTCGGGTTCGTCTGACGCGGTTGGTGACGGCCGAAATCAGATGCCGCGGGCGGATCGGCTTGGACAGGAAATCATCGCCGCCCGCGTGCAGTGCTTCGAAGCGCTTGTCCGCGTTGTACTCGCCGGAGAGGAACACGATCGGCGTCGCCATGAACGCGCGGCGCTGACGGATCAGCGCGGTCAGATCGATGCCGTCGCAGCCGGGCATGTACAGATCCATCAGGATCAGGTCCGGGTTGAAACGTTCGAGTTCGTCCAGCGCGAGCAGGGCATCGGCGACAGCGAAGGTGAGCATGCCGGCCTTGCGCAGGATCGATTCGGCGAACATCGTCTGCGAGCGGTCGTCTTCGATGATCATGACGCGATACGGATCGCCATGCTCGGCCTCGGTCAGTTCGACGATGCGTGCGACTACCTCGTCGGCACTCGTCGGGGTTTCGATCAGGTTGTCGCAGCCGACACGCACCGCATGCAGGCGCGCGGCGACATCGGCGCGCGCGCTGAGCGCGACCAACCAGATTGGATGATCGCTGTCCTTGCGCAACGGCTTGAGGTGCGCGCCGATATCGTCGATCGCGCTGGTGAATGACGCATCGACCAGAATCAACGCCGGCGCAGCAGCCTCGATCGCGGCCAGCAGCGACGTGGTATCGCCGAAGTGCGTGACCTCGTAACCGCGCGCGCGCAGGCGCTCGTCGATCGCTGCAGCCAGATCGTCGGCGCTGCCCAGATGATGAACCCGCAATGCAGCCGTGACGGGCGGTTCGATGGACTCGACGCTCGCGATTGCGGACTCGGTTTCTGCCGCCGGTGCCGCTGCGAGCGGCACGATCGCTTCCGGCGCCGGCGCGATCGGCGCGGCGCGTTTCGGCAGCGGCTCGCCGAAGCGTTTCCAGTAGCCGGCCGGCGGCGTGACCAGCAGCGGAAATCCGAGTTCATGGGTCGGCCCGGTGACGACGATGCCGGGACCGGACACCACCGCGTTGGTCGCGTTGCGCGGCAAGGCCTGTGCTGTGAGCGCATCGAGCAGCTCGCCGATGCGTTCGATCTCATCAGTATCGGGCAGGCGCGGCAGCGCGAGCAGCGGCGAGATGAAATCGTGCAGGGCGCTCAGCGCGTCGGCGAGTGCCGTCGCATCGAGTTGACGGCAGCACGCGGAAACAAGATCCGCATCGGCTGCGAGCACCGCCATCGTGTTGATGTCCCAGCCGGACTCGCGCAGACGCGCGCCGCGCGCCTGCAAGCGCGTCATGCGTTGCGGCAGCTGTGTCTCGAACAGACGCAGCCGCTGCGCTCCGAACTGTTCGAAATCGCCTGCCAGCATTCGCGTCCCCCGTGTTCGTTCGAACTATACCAGCGCGTCCGGCGCGCCATCTCGCCTCATGGCTTGACCACCGCCAGCAGCACGATGCCGATCAGCAGCAATGCCGGCACTTCGTTGAACAGGCGCAGCCAGCGGCTGGAGTGACGATTCGCATCCAGCGCGAACTCGCGCACCAGTTTGACCAGCATCAGGTGATACACGATCAGCAGCAGCACGAGGCCGAGTTTTGCATGCAGCCAGCCCTGACGCATGTAGTCGACCCCGGCATGCGCAAAGGCGATCACGGTGAGCACGCCGAACAGCAGGGTCAGCGCGCCGCCGATGTGGGTGATCATCAGCAGGCGCCGCTGCATGATTTTCAGGCGCTCGCGCACCACCGGCTCGGTCGCTTCGGCGTGATAGACGAACAGGCGCGGCAGATAGAACAGGCCGGCGAACCAGGTCACCACGAAGATCACGTGAAAGGCTTTCAGCCACAACATGGACAGGCTCCTCGATGCGCTGCAAGTATAGTCGCGCGGCGTGCAGGCGCCGTTGCCTTGACCGTCGCGGCGCGCACGACTATAAGCCTCGGCCTCGTCCGTCCACGCGAAGATTGTCTTCAAGCATGCCGAAGATCGCCATGCCCCTGATCATCCGCCGTCACGATCCGGCGCGTACGCGGCGCGCGTGGCTGTTGCTCGGATTGATCTGGGCGGGTTCGCTGCTGATCGTCGCCGCCGTCGTCGCCAGCTTCGTACCGTCGGCGCCGCGCAGTGCCGACACCGCGCAACTGGCGGCCGCCGCGCGCGAGAATGAATCCTTGAAGGCGCGCATCGCCGTGCTCGAACGCTCCGACCAGGTGGCGAAGTCCGCGCTCGTCGACGTGCAGCAGTCGATGCGCGAACGCGACGAGGAAGTCGATGCGCTGCGCGCCGATCTCGCGTTCTACGGTCGTCTCGTCGGCGGCGCGAAGCGTGAAGGGCTGGCCGTGCACATGCTCGCGATCAAGGCGGTGAAGGAATCGCAGGCCTGGAACTTCGTCGCCACGCTGACCCAGAACTTCAAGCGCGGCCAGGACGTCAAGGGCCGCCTCACGCTGTCGGTGGAGGGCGTGCAGGGCGGCAAGCTGGCGACCTTGGACTGGTCCGCGCTCAATCAGGGCCAGAACAATTCCGGAATCGAGTACGGCTTCAAGTATTTTCAACAGGTGAGCGGTACCATCATGCTCCCGCCGGGGTTCGCTCCGAATCGTGTGATCGTGCATGCCGACGGTGATGGCGGTCGCGCCGACCAGGAGTTTCCCTGGAAAGACGCGGTCAAGGGCGAGGAGAGCAACGATGTTCGGCAATGAAAAGCGCAACGGCAAGCCGGTTGCAGCCATCAGCACGCTGATCGCCGAAGGCACCCGGATACGCGGCGACGTGCATTTCAGCGGCGGCCTGCATCTGGAAGGGGTCATCGACGGTTCGATTTCCGCCGAAGGCGCCGACTCGGTGCTGACGTTGAGCGACAAGGGCCGCATCCAGGGCGAAGTGCGCGTGTCCAACGCGGTCGTCAACGGCAGCGTGAAGGGCGACATCTTCGTCGGCGAACGCCTCGAACTGGCCGGCAACGCGCGCATCGAGGGAAACGTGCACTACAAGGTGCTCGAAATGGCCGCCGGTGCGCAGGTCAACGGCAAGATGCTCTATCAGAGCGAGCCGCCGCGTCGCCTCGCCGCGCCGGAAAGCGAGCCCGAGCTCACGCATGCGATTGCCGCCGAGGCTTGAAAAAATCGTGCGCGCCTCGATCTGCCTGCGATGAGCCCGACGATCACACCGAGTTATCTCGACGCTGGTGCAACCCCGCTGCAGTTCACGCCCGCGGCGGCCGGCAAGGTTCGCGAACTGATCGCCGAGGAAGGCAATCCCGAGCTCAAGCTGCGCGTCTACATCAGCGGCGGCGGCTGCTCCGGATTCCAGTACGGATTCACCTTCGACGAAGCGCGTGCTGACGACGACTTCGCGGTCGATCGCGATGGCGTGACCCTGCTGGTCGATCCACTCAGTCTGCAATATCTCACCGGCGCCGAGATCGACTACTCCGAATCGCTCACCGGTGCGCAGTTCGTGATCCGCAACCCGAACGCGAAGACGACCTGCGGCTGCGGTTCGTCGTTCTCGGTCTGACCCGAGCGTGTCGCCCTTGTCGACAGCGCTTCCTTCGTCGATCGATCGCACCAACGTCTTCGCCGGCATCGCGCTGGAGCGCAACGCCGAACTGCGCGACGACGTGGAATGGGCGGCGGCGCAACGCCTCGATCCGCACGCGCGCTGCCTGGTTCTCGGCCCCGACCATCGCGCCTTGATCGAAGCCGGCGCCGATGCGCTGTGTCTTTCGAGTTTCGACGAACTACACGCGATCGCGCCCGCTGCGCAACCGAGCTATCTCGGTGCCGACGAGATCGGTCCGCTGTTCTTCGTGACGCTCGACGCGGCACTCAGCGAACACATCGCGAAGGCGCGCAACGCCACCTTCATCGATCTGCGCAGCGCCGGCACACGGCTGCATTCGTTCCAGGCGGGCTTGTTCGCCTTTGCGCGCGCGCTCGCATACTGGCACTCGCGCACGCGTTTCTGCGGGGTCTGCGGCGCCGGCGTCGAACTGCTGGCGCTCGGACATCGCGGCAAGTGCACGAATCCAGTCTGCGCCACCGAGCATTTCCCGCGCGTCGATCCGGCGATGATCGTAATCGTCAGCTGGCGCGACCAATGCCTGCTTGGCAGCCAGTCGAGCTGGACCGAGCGGCGCTATTCGACCCTCGCCGGTTTCATCGAGCCGGGTGAATCGCTCGAGGATGCGGTGCGCCGCGAGGTGTTCGAGGAAGCCGGCGTGCGCGTCGGCGAATGCAGCTATCACTCCTCGCAGCCGTGGCCGTTTCCGTCGTCGCTGATGCTCGGCTTCACCGCCAAGGCGACCGATCCGTCGATCACCATCGGTCGCGAACTCAGCGATGCGCGCTGGTTCAGCGTGGACGAACTGGTCAGCGGTCTGTCCGATCGCAGCATCGTGCTGCCGCCGCGCGTATCCGTTTCGCATGAGCTGATCGCGCATTGGCTGCGCGAAAGCGCGGGCCTGGAACTGGCCGCGCTGATGTCCGACGAACCCTGGCAGAAGCCGCGCGCCTGACCCCCGCCGACAGTCGATCGCGTCGGCTCGATCGCCTCGGCTAGAATGCGGCAACCCTCATCGCTGCGCGAACCGGATACGTCGCTCTCATGGCATCGACCCTGTTGGCCATCCTGCTGGTGATTGCAAGCGCACGTGCGCTGCCGGATCTCGCGCGCCTGCGCGACTTTTCGTGGTTGCGGGTCTGGCTGGCGCGCTGGAATTCGGATGCGCCGGAAGGTACATCGGGATCGGCTGCGACGATCCTGCTGCTGCCGCTGATCCTGGTCGTCGTCTGCGCGCTGATCCAGGTGGCGCTCACGCATGTCGTGTTCGGCCTGCCCGGATTCGCGTTCGGCGTGCTGATCCTGTTCTACTGCTGGGGTCCGCGCGATCTCGACGCCGATGTCGACGCCGTGCTGCAGGCACCGGACAGCGATCGCCGGCATGCCGCCGCCCAGCAACTGCGCCCGGAAGCGGCGACGCAGGAACTTCCGCTGGAAGCGACGCCGCTGGTCGAAGCGACCTTCCTGTGCGCGCTGTCGCGCTGGTTCGGCGTGCTGTTCTGGTTCGTGATTCTGGGGCCGGCCGGCGCGCTCGGTTACCGCCTCGTGCAGTTGCTCGCGCGCAATCCGTCGTTCACGCTCGAACTGAATTCGGCCCGCCGTGCGCTGCTCGATCGCAGCGCCCTGATCATCGACTGGGCACCGGCGCATCTGATGGCGCTGACGCTCGCGCTGGTGTCCGAGTTCGACGCCGTCATCAAGACCTGGCGCGATTACCATGTTGCGCACGGACAAGGTTATTTCACGCTGGACCTGGGTTTTCTCGGCGCGCTCGCGCGCGCCGGCATCGATGCCGACGTGATCGCCGGCGACGGCTACGCGACCGACGTCAACAACCCGATGCTCGAACTCGCCGATGCGCGCACGGTGTTGAAGCGCATCCTGCTCGCCTGGGTCGCGGTGATCGCGCTGCTGGTGCTGGCGGGCTGGGCGACCTGAGTTTTCCGCACGCGTCGGTTATTTTCCAAGCACCACGCGCAGCACATCACGCGCCGCCTGCGGTCGCCCGAGTGCGCGCGCGCGGCTCGCCAGCGCAGCCAGGCGCTGCGGTTCGGCGAGCAGTGCGCGCACGCGATACGCGAGCGCGGCCGCATCGACTGCTTTCAGCGCAGCACCTTGTTCGAGCAGATGATCGCAGTTGCGTTCTTCCTGCCCCGGAATCGGTGCGTGCACGATCATCGGACGGCCGAGCGCGAGGCATTCCGACGTGGTCAAGCCGCCGGGTTTGGTGATCACCAGGTCACTCGCGCTCATCAGGCGCTCGACCTTGTCGGTGAAACCCTGGGCGAGCAGTCGCTTCGGATGCTGCGCCGCCAATGCGTGCAGGCGTTCGAGCATCGCGGCGTTGCGCCCGGCCAGCGCGACCAGCTGGAAATCGGCATCGAGCGCGAGCAGGCGTTCGGCGACTTCGTCGAGGCCGCCGAGGCCGGCGCCGCCGCCCATCAGCAGGATCGTCTTGCGCTGCGCATGGAGGCCGAATTCCGCCGCACACGCGGCGCGATCGAGCGGCGCTGCGAACGCCGGCATGATCGGAATGCCGGTCGCATGCACCTCTGCCGCCGCGATGCCGCGTTCCTGCATGCGGAACGCGACCTCGTCGTTGGCGGCGAAATAGCCGGCCATGTCCGGCACCACCCACATGCCGTGCAGGTCGAAGTCGGTGACGACCACGAACACCGGCGCCGCGAAGCGCGCGCGACTGCGTTCGCGCATCAGCAATTCGGCCGGCAGGAAGTGCGTACAGATCACTGCATCCGGCGCGAACACGGCGATGGCCTGGCGCAGTGCGCGCGTGTTGAGCCGTTCCATCGCGCGACGCAGGCGTGCCAAGGTCGCCGTCGGCGGCGTGCGATCCATGATCCGGTACAGCGCGGCCCACGCGACCGGCTGATGCTCGACGATTTTCAGGTACAGATCGGTATACAGCGCACGGAATGCCGGTGACACGTGATCCATCACGTCGATGTGCAAGGCTTCGGCATCGAACATCGTCTCGGCACCGACGCGCAAGGCTTCGGCTGCGCGCACGTGGCCGGCACCGGCGGAAACGCTGAGCACGAGCAGGCGGAATTTACGCATTGCAGGCGAATCCTTTCGTCGTCATTCTGGATCGGAGTGTAGCGTTGCAGCGCAAGCTCAGGCCCATGTGCCGCGCAGTTCGCGAACGCGCTGCTCCAGCGTTTCCACGCAGGCTTCTGCGGCCGGCACCGGCGCGCCGACGACGACCGCGATGTGCGAACGGAAGCGGCGCGGCAGACGCGAGCGACCCAGCCACGAATCGCGCCGGCTGAATACCGAGCCCCAGAGGCCGCGCACCGCGAGCGGAATCACCGGCACCGGCCGACGCTCGATGATTTTCTCGACGCCGGGTTTGAACGGCGCGATGTCGCCGTCGCGCGTGATGCCGCCTTCGGGAAAGATGCACACCAGCTCGCCGGCAGCGAGCGCGCGATCGACTTCGTCGAATGCGGCTTCGAGCAGGACCGGATCTTCCTTGCGTCCGGCAATCGGGATCGTTCGCGCCGTGCGGAAGATGAAATTCAGCAGCGGCAGCTGGTAGATCCGGTAATACATCACGAAGCGGATCGGTCGGCGCACCACGCCCATCACGATCAGCGGATCGACGAAGCTGACGTGATTGCACACGAGCACGGCTGCGCCTTCGTCCGGAATCTTCTCGAGCCCCTCGACATCGATCCGATACAGCGTCTTGACCACGATCCAGCTCAGGAACCGCATCAGGAATTCGGGCACCAGTGTGTAGATGTAAATCGCGACCAGCGCGTTGATCGCGGCGACGCAGAGAAAAATCTGCGGGATGCTGAAACGCAGCGCGGTCAATCCGAGCCCGAGTCCGGCCGCGACCACCATGAACAGCGCGTTGAGAATATTGTTGCCGGCAATCACGCGCGACAGTTCACTGCGCTCGGTACGGCTCTGCACCAGCGCGAACAGCGGCACGATGTAGAGCCCGGCGAACAGGCCGATCAGGATCAGGTCGAGCACGATGCGCCAGCTGCCGTGCGCGAGCAGGAACTCGCTCATGCCGAGACCGTGCAGGGTCGAGGCCAGCGGTCGTGCGAAATACAGGTCGACCGCGAACACGGTCATGCCGATCGAACCGAACGGCACCAGGCCGATCTCGACCTTGTGGCCGGACAGACGCTCGCACAGCAGCGAACCGATGCCGACGCCGATCGAGAACAAGGCGAGGGTCAGGTTCAACACGCCTTCGCCGCCGCCGAGAAAGACCTGCGTGTAACCGGGCAACTGCGCGGTGAACACGGTGCCGAAGAACCAGAACCAGGAGATGCCGAGCACGGCGTTGAAGATCGTGCGATTGCCGCCGATGTAGCGCAGCGCGCGAAAGGTTTCCGCGGCCGCGTTGAAATTGAATTTCAGTTCGGGCGCGGTGGCCGGCGCGGGCGGAATCGAGCGGCTGGCGAAATAGCCGATGACGGCCACCGCGACCACGAGGATCGATGCCGCGGTCGCTCCGAAATCGCCGAGCGCCATCAGCGATCCGCCGGCCATCATGCCGGCGAGCACCGCGATCGATGTGCCCATCTCGACCATGCCGTTGCCACCGACCAGTTCTTCCGGCTTCAGCGCCTGCGGCAGGATCGCGTACTTGATCGGACCGAATACGGTCGAATGCAGCCCCATCAGGAACAGCACCGCGAACAGCAGCCAGATCGCGTGCGCGTGGAAGGCGTAGACCGCGAGCAGCATCGCCGCGATCTCGAACAGCTTGACGTAGCGGATCAGGCGCGTCTTCTCGAATTTCTCGGCGATCTGGCCGGCGCTCGCGCTGAACAGGAAGAACGGCAGGATGAAGATCGCCGGTGCGATCATCGCGTACGTGCTCGCCGCCGCGGCCGAAAGCCCGAGGTGAAAACTGATCAGCACGATCATGCCCTGGCGGAACGCATTGTCGTTGAACGCACCAAGCGCCTGCGTCGCGAAGAACGGCGCGAAGCGGCGCGTGCCGAGCAGCTTGAACTGACTGGACATGAAGATTCCCCGTGGGCTACGGGGAATCTAGCAGGCACTGCCTGCGCTTGGCGATGCCGCCGCGACGGCGAACTTAACGCGCGCCGGCTGGTCGCAGCGTGACGCCGGTCGAGCAGCTAAACTATGCGGCTTGTCCGCAAAGGCCGCGTATGCGGTGAACCCATGTCGATACGCATTGCTCTGGCGACAACCCTGGCCGTTCTCCTCACCGTCGCAGCGCCGGTCACGCGCGCGGCCGACGCGTCGCTGAAGGCGGTGCCGACGCCGGACCTGTCGAAACTGGCGCCGGCCCGTGCCGACGAGCTGCGCAAGGCGCGCACCAGTTTCGACAAGGCGAAGGACGCGCTGACTGGCGATCCGCTCGCCGAGACCTATGTGCTGCTCGGCGCAGCGTATGCGCGCAACGGCTTGTTCGAAGCAGCCGATATCGCATTGACCGACGCCACCCTGCTCGCACCGACCAATGGCCGCTGGGTCTATCTGCGCGGCGTGCTCGCGGCGATGCAGAAACAGAACGCTGCGGCGAAGACGTATTTCGAACGCGCGCTGGCGCTCGATCAGGACTATCTGCCGATTCGTACCGCGCTGGCCAGTCTGCAGATCGACAGCGGCGACCTCGGCAGCGCGCGCACGGTGCTGGAAAGCTACACGGTTCGGCATCAGTCCCAGGCGGTGCCGTTCGCGATGCTCGGCGACATCGCGCTGCGCCAGAAGCGGCCGGCCGACGCGGTGGAGCAATTCAAGCACGCGCTCACCCTGGCGCCGGAAGCAAATCGTCTGAACGCGCAGCTGGCCGACGCCTATGCGGCGACCGGCGACACCAAGTCCGCAGCCGAGGCGCGCGCCAAGGCCGGACCGGATGCGCCGGTCCTGTTCGATCCGGTCGGCCGTGCAATGCTCGGCGATACCGCCGCGCAGGCGCCCCTGGATCCGAAGCAGCAGGCGATCGGCGAAGCCAATTCGCTCGCCTCGAGCGGTCAGTACGATGCCGCGCGCAAGCGTCTGGACAGCGCACTGCAGGCAGCGCCGAACGATTCGATGCTGCTCTCGCTGTATGCGCGCGTCGAATCCGAATCAGGCAACTTCGCGGCGGCCGAAGCGCGCGCCAAGCAGGCGATCGCGGCGGATTCGAAGAATCCGACCGCTTATCTCAGTCAGGGTCTCATGCTGGAAATGCGCAACGACGATGCCGGCGCGCAGCGCGCCTACGAGCAGGCGGTGCGTCTGGCTCCTGCGCTGCCGAGTGCGCGTATTTCGCTCGGCGTATTGTTCGTTCGCACCGGCCGGCTTGCCGATGCGGTCGCTCAGTTCCGCGCACTGGTGCAGGCCGATGCGAAGAATGGCGAGGGCTGGACGCGGCTGGTCGCTGCCGAAGTCGCGCAGGGTCAGTGCACCGCCGCGTTGAAGGAGCTCAGCGAGGCGCTGCGCAAGGCGCCCAACGACGGCTACATGCTGCAGTTGTTCGTGCGCACGGCGAGCACCTGTCCTGCGGCGAGCGCCGACGAGAAGCGCATGGCGCTCGACTACGGTCTCAAGCTGTATCACATCACCGATGTGCCGCCGGTCACCGAGGCCTATGCGCTGGCGCTCGCCGCCAACGGCAAGTGGGATGACGCGATCAAGACGCAGCAGGGCGTGATGTTCATCGTGCTGCGCAACGACGGCAAACAGGCGCTGGCGCCCTACACGCAGGTCCTGCAGCAGTTCCAGGCGCACAAGGTGCCCGATCGCCCGTGGCCGGCGGACTCTGGCATCTTCAACCCACGCCGGCCAGCACCGGTCCCGGCGGCAGTGGCGAGCCCGGCGCCGCAGAAGAAATAGACGCGCATGGCGCGCGGGCGGTCGATACAGGCCGCTCGCGCGGTCGCAACGATCGCTGGCGACCAGCGATTCTCGACCCTGCGCGGCGCCGCGACGATCAGCTTCGCCGCAACGCGCGGTGACCAATGTCGCGGCGGAAGAAGGCGCCGTCGAAACGGACCTGTCGGGCAGCCGCATAAGCGCTCTCGCGTGCGGCTGAAAGATCCGCGCCGAGCGCGCACACCGCGAGCACACGGCCTCCGGCCGTGACGGTGCGGCCGTCAGTATCGATTGCGGTTCCTGCATGGAAGATCTTGGAATCGCTGCCGGCATCGCGATCGAGCCCTTCGATGACGTCGCCACTGCGCACGCGGCCCGGATAACCGCCGGCGGCGACGACCACGCCGATTGCCGGGCGCGCATCCCATTCGGCCGTCTTTACGTCCAGACGTCCGTCGAGCGCGGCCTCCACCAGTTCGACCAGATCGGATTTCAGGCGCAGCATGATCGGCTGCGTTTCCGGATCGCCGAGGCGGGCGTTGAATTCGATCACCTTCGGATTGCCGTCGGCGTCGATCATCAAGCCGGCGTAGAGAAATCCGGTGAAGGGCGCGCCTTCGGCCGCCATGCCGTCGATGGTCGGGCGGATCACTTCGTCGAGGATGCGCCGTTCGACCGCCGCGGTGACCACGGGCGCCGGTGAATAGGCGCCCATGCCGCCGGTGTTCGGGCCGAGATCGCCCTCGTCGCGACGCTTGTGGTCCTGGCTGGTCGCGAGCGGCAGCACGTGGACGCCGTCGCTCATCACGATGTAGCTGGCTTCCTCGCCGTCGAGGAATTCCTCGATGACCACGCGCGCGGAGGCATCGCCGAAGCTGTGCGCGCCGAGCATGTCGCGCAGCGCCTGTTCCGCATCGCCGAGGGTCAGGGCGACGACGACACCCTTGCCTGCGGCGAGGCCGTCGGCCTTGATCACGATCGGAGCGCCGCGCTCGCGCACGTAGGCGAGCGCGCGCTCGAGTTCGCTGAACACCGCGTGGTGGGCGGTCGGAATATTGTGCCGGGCGAGAAAATCCTTGGCGAACGCCTTCGAGCTTTCCAGTTGCGCCGCGATGCGCGTGGCGCCGAAGCAACGCAGACCGGCGTTGCGGAAACGATCGACCACACCCGCGGCGAGCGCCGCCTCGGGCCCGACCACGGTCAGCGCGATGTTCTCGTCGAGCGCCAGCGTGAGCAAGCCGTCGACATCGGTCACCGCCACGTTCGCGTTGCGCATGCCGGGCTCGCGTGCGGTGCCTGCGTTGCCGGGTGCGACGATGATTTCGTCGACCTCGGGCGACTGCTTGAGCTTCCAGGCGAGTGCGTGCTCGCGGCCGCCGTTTCCGATGACGAGGATTTTCATGGGGAGTGCTCGCGGTCGGAAGTCGATTATGGTTGGGAAAGGTCGGGTGCTGCGCACCCTGTGAGGGTGCCCGCTGCGCGGAGCTGTGAGGAGTGAGGAAAAGCAACAGCGCCGCGGGCAACATGACGTTCCTCACAGCGCCGCAGGCGCGGCCTCACTCCTCACAGCGCACGCAGTGCGCGCCCTCGCGGGGCGCGCAGCGCTCGCTAATGGCGAAAATGTCGGACCCCTGTAAACACCATCGCCATGCCGTGTTCGTTTGCGGCGGCGATGACTTCGGCGTCGCGCATCGAGCCGCCGGGCTGGATCACTGCGCGGATGCCGACTTCGGCGGCGGCGTCGATGCCGTCGCGGAACGGGAAGAACGCATCCGAGGCCATCACGCTGCCGGGCACCTCGAGCTTCGCTTCGGCGGCCTTGATCGCGGCGATCTTGGCGCTGATCACGCGGCTCATCTGGCCGGCGCCGATGCCGATCGTGCGGCCTTCGCGCGCGTACACGATCGCGTTCGACTTCACGTACATCGCCACATGCCAGGCGAACAGCAGGTCGTGCAGTTCGGCCGCGTCGGGCACGCGTTTGGAAACCACTTTCAGATCGGACAGCAGCAAGGTATCGCGATCGGCGTCCTGCACCAGCAGACCGCCGGCGATGCGCTTGTACTCGAATGCGGGCGGCGCCAGTTCGTCCCAGTCGCCGCTGGCGAGCACGCGCACGTTCGGCTTCGCCGCGAGCGCTTCGATTGCGCCGGCGTCGAACTCCGGTGCGACGACGACCTCGACGAACTGGCGCGCGATGATCGCGCGCGCCGTCGCCGCATCGAGCGCGCGGTTGAACGCGATGATGCCGCCGAACGCGGAGACCGGATCGCAGGCGTAGGCGCGTTCGTAGGCTTCGAGCAGATTCGCGCCGAGTGCGACGCCGCAAGGGTTGGCGTGCTTGACGATCACGCAGGCCGGCGTCTTGCGAAATGCCTTCACGCATTCGAGCGCGGCATCGGCATCGGCGATGTTGTTGTAGGAAAGCTCCTTGCCGGCGAGCACGCGTGCGTTCGCGACGACGCCGGGCGGCCGCGTCTGTTCGATGTAGAGCGCGGCGCCCTGATGCGGATTCTCGCCGTAGCGCAGGATCTGGCCGCGCTCGAATGCAAGACGCAGGCTCGGTGCGAACGCTTCGGGCTTGTCGACGTCGGCGCGCGTACCGAGCCAGTTCGCGACGAGGCCGTCGTAGCGCGCGGTGTGCGCATAGGTCTTCGCGGCCAGACGCCGGCGCAGACCGAGCGAGGTGCCGCCGTGGGCGAGCGCTTCGAGCACTTCGGCGTAGTCGGCCGGATCGACCGCGACGGCGACGTGCTCGTGATTCTTCGCCGCGGCACGCAGCATCGCCGGTCCGCCGATGTCGATGTTCTCGATCGCGTCGGCGAGGCTGCAGTCGGGCGCCGCGGTGACCTGCTCGAACGGATACAGATTGACGATGAGCAGATCGATCGGCGCGATGCCGTGGCGTTCCATCACGCCGTCGTCGATGCCGCGGCGACCGAGCAGGCCGCCATGCACGGCCGGATGCAGGGTCTTGACGCGGCCGTCCATGATCTCCGGAAAACCCGTCAGCGCACTCACGTCGCTGACGGGCAAGCCGGCTTCGCGCAAGGCTCGTGCAGTGCCACCGGTCGAGATCAGGGTGATGCCGAGCGAATCGAGCCCGCGCGCCAGATCGACCAGGCCGGCCTTGTCGGACACGCTGAGCAGCGCACGTCGAACAGGAGCGAGGGTGGCATCGAACATGGATGTCTACACGTGTCGCGGAGAGCAGGAAAGTATAGCGGCGCGGCCGCGGACTCGCATCGACATCGGCGTCGATGCACGCGCGCCTCGAGGCGGCTCGAGCAGGCGCGGCCGCGACATCGGCTAGTCAGCCAGGCCGTACTGCTGCAGCTTCTTGCGCAAGGTCGCGCGATTGATGCCGAGCGCAGCGGCGGCCTTGCTCTGGTTGCCGCCGTACCAGGCCATCACCTCACGCAGCAGCGGTGATTCGACTTCGCACATGACCAGCGCATGCAGGCATTCGCTGGGCGCCGATTCGACGTCGGCGAGATAGCGGCGCACCGCGCGCGCGACACATTCGCGCAGCGCCGGTTGCAACGAGGGTTCGTGCGCGCTCTCGGCGCGCTGAAGACTTACGGCATTCACAACGGCATGGCCCCTTTGGATTAACGCGCTTCCTTGAGCGGGCCGATATGCAAAACGAGATGCACACGGGGAAGGGATATTAGCGCTGCTACGTCACCTTGATAAGTCCTCAAATCGTGAAATCGCGAGCGCGTGATGCGCGCGTTAGCGACGAAGCGTTCGCGCTCCGCAGGTTGCGTGCGGCTCTTCATGCGATCGCTGAGAAACTCGGCGCATCGGCGTCGCTTCGCTACTCGAATTTGAACTCGAACGCAACTGCGTTGCGACCGGGATCGGCAACTTCGAACACCAGCGACGTGCTCGCGCCGGCAGCGAGACCGCGGCTGATCGCGCGCGCATCGCTCAGATATTCGCGCGGCTGGAAACGCCGCATCGCGACGCGGGTCTCGTCGAGATCGGACAGCGAAATCTCGACCGTCGGGAACGGCTGCGCAAAGGTCGCGTCGTTGCGCAGGCTAGCCGAGATGATCAACGCACCCGGCACCGAAGGATGCGGACGGATGTCGCGCGACAGCAATGCAAGGGTGGATGCGTCGTGACGCAGCGGCAGTCTGCAACCGAGCTGCGCGCACAGCGGCTCCAGCCAGGCGCGCGCGCGCGCATCGTCGATCCAGCTCGCGCGTTCGCTCCAGGCAATCTGTGCGCTCAAGGTCAGCAACAGCAGCGCGCTCGCTGCGAGCCAGCGCCCGTTGCGTGGCGCGCGCGCGCGCCGACGCGCGGCGGCAAAGGCCGGCAGGGTCGAACGTTCGCTCGCTCGCGCGCGCTCGGCAGGTTCAGCGATCAGTGCAGGCTGCGCCGGATGCGGACGAAACACCGGCAGGTCGAGCTGTGGCGGAACGCTGCGACTGTCATGCGAAAGCAGACGATCGATCGGTTCCGGCGGCAGCTGCTCGCTCAGCGTTCGCAGCGCGTCGAACACCGCAGCGCAATGCCCGCAGCGCACGCTGCCGACAGCAGCGGCGAGCTCGGCGGCGCCGAGCTTGAACACGGTCAGGCATTCCGGGCACTGCGTATACATCGCGCGATTGTAGTTGGCGCCGCTGTGGTTGGGGCAGCTGTCGTTGGAACAGCCGTCGTTGGCGCAGCGTCTAGCCGCGACGGCGGCCGTCGATGCGCACCCAATCCTCGCGCGTGGTCACGCGAAGATCGCTGAAATCACTGGCGTAGCGTTCGAGCAGTTCGTCGGCCTGGCCGTGCAGGATGCCCGACAGTGCGAACGGCGCACCCGGCTTCACGCACGCCGCGAAGCACGGCGCAAGTTCGGCCAGCGGACCGGCGAGGATATTGGCGACGAACACGTCGGCCGGCGCGACCTGGAAATCGTCCGGAGCGAATACGTCGAGACGCTCCTGCACCGCATTGCGCTCAGCGTTGTCGCGGCTGGCGAGCAGCGCCTGCGGATCGTTGTCGATGCCGATCGCGCGCGCGGCACCGAGTTTGAGCGCGGCAATCGCGAGCACGCCCGAACCGCAGCCGTAGTCGATCACGGTGGTGCCGGCAAGATCGATACCGTCGAGCCACTCCAGACACAACGCCGTGGTCGGATGCGTGCCGGTGCCGAAGGCGAGACCCGGATCGAGGCGCACGATCACCGCATCGCCGGCATCGGGCGGCGGCTCGATGTTGGATGGATAAATCCACAGCCGCCGGCCGAAACGCATCGGTTCGAACTGATCCATCCACACGCGCGTCCAGTCCTGATCGGCGACTTCGCGAAACGTGATGCGTTCGGGCGCGAGATCGGGCAACAGTTCGGCCAGCGCATGCACGAGTCCGGCACGATCGGCGTCGGCGTCGAACAGCGCGCTCAAGGCAATCTCACCCCACAGCGGCATCTCGCCGACACCCGGCTCGAGAATCGCCTGCTCGTTCGGCGTATCCACTTCCGCATCGAGCAAGGTCACCGCCAACGCACCGACATCCTCGAGCGCGAGTTCGATGCGTTCCTGGTCGGAGGCGCGGAGAGTGAGGTTGAGTTCGAGCCACATGGGGTGCGTTCCGGTGAGGGCGGCTGCTTTGCAGCCGCGAGGGCGGCGGCGTTGCCGCCTGAGAGGGCGGCTGCTTCGCAGCCTGTGAGGGCAGCGGCGTTGCCGCTTGTGAGGGCGGCGGCGCTGCCGCCTGTAAGGGCACTCGCTGCGCGAGCTGCGAGAAGAGTGCGACGTTACACGAGCAGAGTCATTGAAAACTTTTCGATCTTGCAGCGAGCCCTGCGAGCGCCCTCACAGGCAGCACAGCTGCCGCCCTCACAGGCTGCGAAGCAGCCGCCTTCACAGGCGGCAGCGCCGCCGCCCTCACCCCAGCGCTTTCTCCTTCGCCTCAGCAATCCGCCGCTCGAGGTAATGAATATTCTGCCCGCCGTTCTGGAATCCGCCGTCGGCGAGGATGCGTTGCTGCAGCGGGATGTTCGTCTTGATGCCTTCGACCACCATTTCCGACAGCGCGATGCGCATGCGTGCGATCGCGCTGGCGCGGTCGCGGCCGTGCACGATCAGCTTGCCGATCATCGAATCGTAGTTCGGGGGAATCTTGTAGCCGTCGTACAGATGCGTGTCGACGCGCACGCCCGGACCGCCGGGGGCCTCGAAGCGCTTCACGGTGCCGGGGCTCGGCATGAAGGTGTCCGGATCTTCGGCGTTGACGCGGCACTCGATCGCGTGGCCGGTGAAGATGATGTCTTCCTGGCGCAGCGAGAGTTTTTCGCCGGCCGCGATCAAGAGTTGCTCGCGCACGAGGTCGACGCCGGTGATCCATTCGGTGACCGGGTGTTCGACCTGGATGCGCGTGTTCATCTCGATGAAATAGAAGCGGCCGTTCTCGTAGAGGAATTCGAAGGTGCCGGCGCCGCGGTAGCCGATGCGCACGCAGGCATCGACGCAGACCTTGCCGATCTGTGCGCGCTGCTCGTCCGTGATGCCGGGTGCGGGCGCTTCCTCGACCACCTTCTGGTGACGGCGCTGCATCGAGCAGTCGCGTTCGCCGAGATGGATCGCATTGCCCTGGCCATCGGCGAGCACCTGAATCTCGACGTGGCGCGGGTTCTCGAGAAATTTCTCCATGTAGACCTGATCGTTGCCGAAGGCGGCCTTGGCTTCCGACTTGGTCATCATCACCGCGTTGCCGAGGTGCGCCTCGGTGTGCACGACGCGCATGCCGCGACCGCCGCCGCCGCCGGCCGCCTTGATGATGACCGGATAGCCGATCTCGCGCGCGATCTTCGTGTTGGCGACTGCATCGTCGCCGAGCGGTCCGCCCGATCCCGGGACGCAGGGCACGCCGGCCGCTTTCATCGCGCGGATCGCCTCGACCTTGTCGCCCATCAAGCGGATCACGCCCGGCGTCGGGCCGATGAAGATGAAGCCGGATTTCTCCACGCGCTCGGCGAAATCTGCGTTCTCGGAAAGAAATCCGTAACCGGGATGGATCGCCTGTGCGTCGGTGACCTCGGCCGCGGCAATGATCGCCGGCACGTTGAGATAGCTTTCGCCGGCCGGTGCGGGGCCGATGCAGACCGACTCGTCCGCCATGCCGACGTGTTTCAGATTGCGATCGACGGTGGAATGCACGGCGACCGTGCGGATGCCGAGCGTGTGGCAGGCGCGCAGGATGCGAAGGGCAATCTCGCCGCGATTGGCGATGACGACTTTATCGAGCATAGAAATAAAGAAGGGCTGAGGGCTGAGGGCTGAGGGCTGAAAGCGAACGGCTCGGGCTGTTCGGCCCGCAGCCTTCAGCCCTCAGCCCTGCGTTTCATCCAATCACGAACATCGGTTCGTCGAATTCGACCGGCTGCCCGTTGCTGACCAGGATCGCGAGGACATTGCCGCTGACGTCCGCTTCGATCTGGTTGAACATCTTCATCGCCTCGATGATGCCGAGGGTGTCGCCGGCCTTGACCGCCTGGCCGACCTTGACGAAGGCGGCCGATTCCGGATTGGCCGAGGCGTAGAACGTGCCGACCATCGGCGCGGTGACGACATGGCCCGCAGGCACGGCCGCCTTGCCGGTTTCGATCGCTGCAGGCGCGGCCGCCGGCGTGCTCGCGAGCGCGGCCGGAGCCGGCGCGTCGGCGCGCATCGGCTGCACCGGCGCGAGCTGCGGCAGCGTCGCGACCATGCCCTTGGGAATGCGTGACAGACGCACGATTTCCTCGCCTTCCTTGATCTCCAGTTCGGCGAGATTGGATTCTTCCAGAAGGTCGATGAGTTTCTTGATCTTGCGCAGGTCCATGCGGACTCCAGGCTGAAAGTCTGTAGAAAGGTAGAAGTGGATTCGCTCAGGCGGCGAGTCGGTGCAGTGCGGCGCTCAAAGCCAGCCGGTAGCTGTCGGCGCCGAAACCGGCGATCACGCCGACCGCGATGTCGGAAAAATACGAGTGATGACGGAACGTCTCGCGTGCGTGCACGTTGCTGAGGTGCAATTCGATGAACGGGATCGCGACCGCGGCGAAGGCATCGCGCAGCGCGATGCTGGTATGACTGAACGCGCCCGGGTTGATCAGGATGAAGGCGCTACCGTCGCCGGCCGCGGCCTGCACGCGATCGACCAGCACGTGCTCGGCGTTCGATTGCAGCGTCGTCAGTTCGTGCCCGGCCGCACCCGCGTCGGCGACGAGCTGGGCATCGATCTCGGCAAGCGTCGTGCGCCCATAGACCTGCGGCTCGCGCGTGCCGAGCAGGTTGAGGTTGGGGCCGTGCAGGACCAGGATTTTCGCCACATCCAGCGCCGCAGGCGGGTCGCAGCGCCCGCGCAAGGGCCCGAAGTCTGCACGCGCGAGCGGCGTTTGTCCATCACGATGCCGCAAGATCGCCGGAGTTGCGCGATGTTTGATATCCCGGAGGTCCGGTGACCGCGAGGTGGTGCAGCGGCACCCTACAAGTGCGGCTCGATCCAGCTGGTGAAACCCGCTTCCGAAAAATTGCCGGCATGCTGGGCGAGCACGGCGCCGTCGCGGCCGATCAATACGCTGTACGGCAGCACGCTGCGCGTATTGCCGTAGGCGGCGGAGACGTCCTCGCCGCGATCGGGGTCGTCGATCAGGATCGGATAGTGGATCGGATGGCGCGCGAGGAAGGCCTTGGTCGCGAGCGTGGTGTCGGCGGCGACGCCGATGATCTGCAGGCCGCGCTCGGCGTAGCGCTGCTGGCTGCGATCCAGCAGGGGCATTTCCTCGCGGCATGGTCCGCACCAGCTGGCCCAGAAATTCAGCACGATCAGTTTGCCCTGCCATTCGGCGAGCGCGCGCGACTTGCCGTCGACATCCGGCAGCCGCACCGGTGTGCTCGCATCGCCCACCTTCAATGCATGCGGATTCGGCACGGGCAGCGGCGCCTGCGGATGCAGAAATCCGCCGGCAAAAAAACCGGCGAGCGCGCCGGCTGCGGCGATCAAAACGATCAGAAGATTGGTTCGGTTGAACATGCCGGATCGAGGTCTGGTGAGAGGTCGGTGCGCGAACTTCGCTCTACGGCGATTTCGATCTGCCGACACGCGTCACGAAATCGTCGGTCTTCTCGAAGCCGATCAGGCGCAGGCCACGCTGCTCGATCGCGGCGGAAAAGAAGATCGTCGCCGGCGGCCCGAACAGCGCGAAGCGCTTCAGCAGAGCCTGGTCGGCATCGTCGTTCGCGGTGACGTCGGCTTTCAGCAGCACGAAGCCGGCGAGCGCGCTGCGCACGTCGGCTTGTGGAAAGGTGAATTTCTCCATTTCCTTGCAGCTGACGCACCAGTCGGCGTAGAAATCCAGCATCACGTGCTGGCCGTTCTTCGTCGCGGCGGCGAGTTCGCGATCGAGATCGGCGCTCGACTTGATCGGCCGGAACGCGAGCGCATTCGCGCTGCTCGCCGCGCCGCCGCCGCCGGAAACGATGCCGCCGAGCGGCTGGCTGACGTCGCGTCCGCCCGCCGCTGCGCCGAGCAGTTCCGCCGCGCCGAGCACGAGCAGGATGACGCCGAAAGCCTTCCACAGTTTGCGCCAGCCCGATGCGCCGTCGGCGAGGCGTTCGAGCGCGCCGAGATACACCGCCGAGGCGATCAGCAGCGCGCCGCTCAGCAGCATGATCCAGCCGCCGTCGAGGATGCGCGCGAGCATCCAGATCGCAAGACCGAGGAAGACGACGCCGAACACCGCCTTGACCGCGTCCATCCATGCACCGGCGCGCGGCAGGTAACGTCCGGCCGCGGTGCCGAACACGACCAGGGGCGCACCCATGCCGAGACTCAGCACGAACAGGGCAAGTCCGCCGAACACCGGATCGCGCGTCTGGCTGATGTAGAGCACGGCCGCGGCGAGCGGCGGCGCAACGCAGGGGCCGACGATCAGCGCGGAGAGCAGACCCATGATCGCGACGCCGATCAGCGAGCCGCCCTTTTGTTGATTGCTGATGTTGGCGATCCGGGTCTGCAGCGAACTCGGCAATTGCAGCTCGTAGAAGCCGAACATGCTGAGCGAGAGCAGCACGAAGATCGCGGCGAAGCTGCACAGGATCCACGGTTTCTGGAACGCGGCCTGCAGGTTCGCGCCGGCGAGCCCGGCGACGACGCCGGCGAGCGTGAACACGATGCAGGTCGCGAGCACATAGACGACCGACAGCACGAAGGCGCGTCGCGTCGAAATGTTGTCGCCGGAACCGGCGATGATGCCGGACAGAATCGGCACCATCGGAAACACGCAAGGCGTGAACGCGAGCAGCAGTCCGAAACCGAAGAAGCTGAGCAGGGCGAGCAGGCGGTTGCTCGAAAGATTGGCGGCGAGCACCTGCTCCTCGGATTGTCCGCCTGCATCGCCGTTGCGTCCGGCAGAAGCTGAGGCGGCAGCGCCGGAAGCAGGAGCCGTGGCGGCCGTCGTGGTCGCCGGCACGAAGCTCGCCTTCGCCGTCGCCAATTCAGCGGGCGTCGCTGCGGGCATCTCGACCGCCACGTCGCGCGTCATCACCGGATAGCAGATGCCGTTTTCCTGGCAGCCCTGGTATTCGGCGTGCAGCTTCAACGTCTGCTTGTCGCCGTGTTCGCGCGCGAGCGCGATCGGCAATTCGACCTGATCGAAATACACCGTGACCAAACCGAAGTGTTCGTCGGTGTGCGCGACACCCGCCGGCCATTGCGCTGCGCCGAGACTGACGCCGGCACCGTCGGCCAGCGTGACGACGCTCTTGTCGCGATACAGGTAATAGCCTTTCGGCATCGTCCAGCGCGCGAGGATCGCGGTCGGGCTTTGCGCGATCGCCTCGAATACGAAGGCTTGTTCCGGCGGCAGCGCCATCGCATCGCTCGCCGCGCCCGGCGCGGCATTTCCGCCGAGCTTGATCAACGAGGCGGCCGGCGCGGCGATGCCGGCGGACGCGGCGTTTCCCGTGGCGTCGCCGGCGGCTGCCGTCGCCGGCAGATCGAGCGTCAACGTGGTCGGATGCGGCGGATAGCAGATCTTCGGATCGACTTCGTGGCAACCCTGCACGGTGATCGTGACGGCCAGCGTCTTCGCCGCCGCGTCGGTGAGCGTGTACGGCAGGCTCGCTTCGATGCTGTCGTGGTAGACCTCGACATCGCCCTGGAACTCGTCATGCTTCTTCTTTCCTGCCGGCAGCGCGAGTTCGCCGAGGCTGACGCCGTCCTGCGCGGTCTTCGCCTTGATGCGTCCGCGATACAGGTAGTAATCCTTGGCGATGTCCCAATGCAGCGCGATCGTGCCGGGTGTGTCGACACGTTCGCTGAGCTTGAACGCCTGATCGACCGCGAGCAGATCGTCTTCGGATTGCGCGCGTGCGACGCCGGCAAGAAGGAGCAGGGCGACGAATCCGGCGAACAGGTTGCGCATCAGGAAAAACTCCAGTGAAAAGGGGACGCGTGAAACGGGGGCGCGCCTCGAAGACCGTGATTGGACCACGGACCTTGCAACGCGTTCATGGTGAACGCGCCGCGCTCTCGACCCAGTCGAGATAGCCATCGAGTCCGCCGACCACGTCCACGACGACCAGTTCGGGCACATCGTAAGGATGCAGCTGCGGGAGGCGCGCCTCGAGTGCGGCCAGTTGCGCGCGCGTGGTCTTGATCAGCAGCAGCACTTCGGTGTCCGAACGCACTTCGCCCTTCCAGCGGTAGGTGGAAACGACGCCTGGAATCGTCTGCACGCAGGCGGCGAGCGATTCCTCGACCAGACGCTGCGCGATGTGCGCGGCCGTCTCGGCGTCGGGACAACTGGAGTGGGCGATGACGACGGGCATGCGGCAGGCGGCACGCGGAGCGAGCCGTGAATGATCGCACAGGCGCGCGCGCCGCCGCCGGCCGCGGCGGTGCCGGCTGCATGACGGGGATGCCGATCAGCATGCCCCGCCTTGATACGTTCGCCCTTGAATCGCCGCGCAGGAACTCCAACTCAGCGCGCAGGGCGTGCCCCTTTCCTTGGAACACGTGCGCCGCTAAACTTGGCACTCAGCAGGACCAAGTGCTAACAGTTTCCGAAAACCCCTTTCGTATCAACCCGTTGATGGAGATACTCATGAAGCTTCGCCCGTTGCACGACCGCGTCATCATCAAGCGTCTGGAGGCCGAAACGAAGTCGGCCGGCGGTATCGTCATTCCCGATTCCGCTGCCGAAAAGCCGATCAAGGGCGAAGTGGTCGCCGCCGGCACCGGCAAGATTCTCGAAGACGGCAAGGTCCGTCCGATCGCGGTCAAGGTCGGTGACATCGTGCTGTTCGGCAAGTACAGCGGCACCGAGGTCAAGGTCGATGGCGAGGAACTGCTCGTCATGCGCGAAGAAGACATCGTCGCGGTCGTCGAGAAGTAAGAGCGGAATCCGGAGCCGGCCGCAAGGAATCGTCGAAGCGCGCTCGATGCGCCGCATCGCTGATCTCCCGCCCGTCTCCTCTTTCTGTTCTGACCCTTCTCCATTCCCAACTTTTTATTTCCGGAGCTTCACAACATGGCTGCCAAAGAAATCCGTTTCTCCGAAGACGCGCGCGCTCGCATGCTGCGCGGCGTCAACACCCTGGCCAATGCGGTCAAGGCCACCCTCGGTCCGAAGGGCCGCAACGTCGTGCTGCACAAGAGCTTCGGCGCGCCGACCATCACCAAGGACGGCGTCTCCGTCGCCAAGGAAATCGAACTCGCCGATGCGTTCGAGAACATGGGCGCGCAGATGGTCAAGGAAGTGGCTTCCAAGACTTCCGACGTCGCCGGTGACGGCACCACCACCGCAACCGTGCTGGCGCAGGCGCTGATCCGCGAAGGCATGAAGGCAGTCGCCGCCGGCATGAACCCGATGGATCTGAAGCGCGGCATCGACAAGGCTGTGGTCGCCGCCGTCGACGAGCTGAAGAAGCTCTCCAAGCCGTCGGCCGACAACAAGTCGATCGCCCAGGTCGGCACGATCTCCGCGAACGGCGACAGCCTGATCGGCAAGCTCATCGCCGAGGCGATGGACAAGGTCGGCAAGGAAGGCGTCATCACGGTCGAGGAAGGCTCGGGCCTGGACAATGAACTCGATATCGTCGAGGGCATGCAGTTCGACCGCGGCTATCTCAGCCCGTACTTCATCAACAACCAGCAGAGCCAGCAGGTCGAACTGGAAGACCCGTTCATCCTTCTGTACGACAAGAAGATCTCCAACGTGCGCGAGCTGCTGCCCGTGCTCGAAGGCGTCGCCAAGGCCGGCAAGCCGCTGCTGATCGTCGCCGAGGAAGTCGAAGGCGAAGCGCTGGCGACCCTGGTCGTCAACACGATCCGCGGTATCGTCAAGGTCGCCGCGGTGAAGGCGCCGGGCTTCGGCGATCGTCGCAAGGCGATGCTCGAAGACATGGCGATCCTGACCGGTGGCCAGGTCGTTTCCGAGGAAGTCGGCCTGCAGCTCGAGAAGGCTACGCTGAAGGATCTCGGCCGCGCCAAGAAGATCGTCATCACCAAGGAAAACAGCACGCTGATCGACGGTGCCGGTGAAGCGGCGGCGATCCAGTCGCGCATCAAGCAGATCAAGGCGCAAATCGAGGAGACTTCCTCCGACTACGACCGCGAGAAGCTGCAGGAGCGCGTGGCCAAGCTCGCCGGCGGCGTTGCGGTGATCAAGGTCGGTGCCGCGACCGAAGTGGAAATGAAGGAAAAGAAGGCGCGCGTCGAAGACGCCCTGCACGCCACGCGTGCGGCCGTCGAGGAAGGTGTGGTTCCGGGCGGCGGCGTCGCACTGATCCGCGCGCTCGCGGGCCTGTCCAAGCTCAAGGGCGACAACGAAGACCAGAACCACGGCATCCAGATCGCCAAGCGCGCGATGGAAGCGCCGCTGCGCGAGATCGTCACCAACGCCGGTGAAGAGCCGAGCGTGATCTTGAACAAGGTCGCCGACGGCAAGGGTAACTTCGGCTACAACGCCGCCAGCGGCGAGTACGGCGACATGGTCGAACTCGGCATCCTCGATCCGACCAAGGTCACGCGCTACGCGCTGCAGAACGCAGCGTCGATCGCCGGCCTGATGATCACCACCGAGGCGATGGTTGCCGAGGCGCCGAAGAAGGAAGAAGCGCACAACCACGGCGGCGGTGGCGGCGGTGGAATGGGCGGCATGGGCGGTATGGATTTCTGATCCAACCCTGCCTGCTTCACGTGACACGAAAAGCCCCGCTTCGGCGGGGTTTTTCTTTGCCGGACGAAGCGACGTCTCGACCCGTACGTGCGAGGCAGGCGTTGGCCGCGATCGCGTCAGCTCGAGCGCTCGCACGGTCGCTGGTAAAATGGAATCGACGTACCAAATTTTTCGTGGGTGCCGTAATGAGCACGCTCACCGTAACCGCCAAGGGGCAGGTCACACTGCGCAAGGACGTGTTGAACCATCTCGGCGTACGTCCCGGTGAAAAGCTCGCCGTCCAGAAGCTGCCCGATGGCCGCATCGAAATGCGGGCAGAACGCGCGAGTGGGCGCATCTGCGAGGTCTTCAACCTGCTCGAGAAGCGCGGACAGCCGAAGCTGTCGCTCGACGAGATTGCTCATGTCGTCACGCGCGGGTGGGCAGGACGCAAGTGAGAATCAGGGCGGCGGTGGAATGGGCGGCATGGATTTCTGATCGCCTGCGAGTAACCAACCTGTGCTGTTGGAATGGGGCGAGAACACATGAAGGTCAAAGACATCTCACAAGGGCGCGATCCGCTCTTGCGAGGTTCACTTGCCGCGATGCGGCGGGCCGCAGCAATGGCTCGCGAGACGGCGATACAAACCAACACCGGCATCGTCATCGTGCGCGACGGGCAGATGGTGCGCGTGTCGGCGGAGGAGTCGCGGAACGAGATTGCGGAAGAGAAAAACCACGACTGAGCAAGAAGAAAAAGCATCAGCTCGGACGCGGTTGTCGGTGATTCTCGACAAGCCGCGCGGCGCCATCGATGCGGACGCTGCGCGTCTTGCAAGGCGCCCACGGGCCTGCGCGATCATCCCGCGCAAGCGGCAACTACAGTCCAGCAAGCCAATCGAGCAAACGCGTCCTTTCACTCGCAACCAACTGCTCGAAGCGCGTCCGTGCGGAGTCAGCTTCGCCGCCGTGCCACAGGATCGCTTCCTCGATGGAACGTGCGCGTCCGTCGTGCAGCAGGGTCAGCGGCCGGCGTGCGGCGTGACCGAGACCCCACAGCGGCGCCGTGCGCCAGGCGGCGGGCAACACGCGTCCGCTCGCATCGCGGTCGGCGAGGTCGGGTCCGAGATCGTGCAGCAGCAGGTCGGTGTAGGCGGAGATCGACGTGATGTTCGGAACGTCCACGACGGGCAATTGTTTTCGATGACAGGCTTCGCAGCCGACGGCGGCGAACAGCGCGCTCGCGTCCGTTGCCGAGGTCTTCGTGCGCGGCACCGCGAGAAATTTCTGGAAGTCGAGCAGGGCCGCCATGAATTGCGGCGATACCTCGGGGCTGCCGCCGGAAGGCGCATGCCGGCAGGCGGACTGTGCAGCGGTGCAGTCGTCGTGATCGATCAGGGCGCTGGTCAATCCCATTTCGCGCGCCATCGCGACGGCGGTCTGTTCCTCGATCGTCGCGGTGGCCGATTCCCAGCCGAAGCGGCCGAGGCGATGATCGGCATACTTCGAGCGGCGTGGCAGACGGCCGCCTGAAGCCTGCGCGCGTTCGACCAGCGCAGCATCGGGGACCTGCTGCAGCAGGCCGACACCGAACAGCGGTGGTGCAAGGCGCGGCTTGATCGCGGTGTCCGGACTCAACGCGCCGTAGCGAAGATCGCTCAGCTCGTAGTGCGGCGCGTGCAAGATCCAACTTGCGCCATCGGGAAAATGGCCGCGCCGATCCTCGTAATGCACGCGCGCGACGGCCTCGGGCTCGAACCCTGCGAGCGCCGAGGTGTTCAACACCTGCCCGTAGACCGGATCGCCGCGATCGCTGTCCGTCGTGTTCGCCGTGGATGAGCGTCGCAACTGGATCACCAGCGCAGCGGGCGCGATGCCATCCTTCGACAGCCCCTGGCCGCCGGCACCCTCGTTGTGGCAGGCATCGCAGGACGAGGCATTGAACAGCGGGCCGAGGCCGTCGCGCCGCGCTGCGTTCGGCGTGCCGGCAGGCACCCATTGCGTATTCAGCAGGGCATGACCGAGGTCGACGTTTTCGCGCTGCGCCGGGGTCAGTTCGGCGTAGGCCGGCGGCGCGCGCGTATCGATGAAATCCGCAAGACCCGATCCGTCAGCAGCCGGGTTTTGCGCATCTGCGCAGCCCAGATGAAAGGCTGCCGTGCAGACGAGGGCAGCGAGCGACCGCTCGCGACCGTGGCGCCGTTTCACTTCGCCGGTGCCGCAACCGCAGTCAGCGCCACGCGCACGTGTGTTTCCGTCATGCCGCTGAGCTGCAGGGTCAGATCGCGTCCGCCCGGCAATTCATAGACCACGATCTTGCGCGGCTTGTCGCAGCCTTGCGCGCCGTTGAAATCGATTGATGGAATCGCCTTGCCATCGGCAACCAGGTCGATCCAGAACGGCGTGCCGAGCGAGACACGATAGCGTCCGGCCTGCGCGACATGAAAATGCACGAGGCCGGCGTAGGCGCCGTCGGCGAGCATCTTCTTGCTCGGCGCAGCCGCGAATTTCACGCCGTCCTGGGCCGACAACGTGAGGTCGTAGAGGCGATCCGATTCGAGCGCGGGCGCCGTCGCATCGTCCCTGGCGGCGGTCGCCGTGGTCGGCATGCCGAGGAACAGCGCGTGCTCGTGCGTGACATCCCACTTGAAGCCGCTGCAGGCGTCGTCGGCATGCGCAAACCGGAATAGGGACACGGCGGTGGCAACCGCGATACATCGCAACAGGTTCATCGGAAGACTCGCCGGAACGGGAGTTCGATTCTAGGTGCGTTATGTATATCTGTACATAACGCGGCATGACCCGCGCGCACCGCGATGCAACCGGCACCGTCGATGCGCCTGCGCCGGATCGGCGCATCCTGCGCGGCGACCGCGCCGATTTTTGCTAAGGTCACTCGCGCCGGGAAGACCGGCGCCGCGCGATGATCGTATCCGTGATGCCCGAATCCACCACGCCCCTCGTCATCGCGGTCCTGCTCGGCTCGGTGCGACGCGATCGCCAGGGCATCAAGGCGGCACGCCTGCTGATGCGGGTCTTGCGCGAGCGTGGCCACGAAGCGGTGCTGGTCGATCCGCTGGAAAAACCGCTGCCGCTGCTCGACCGCATGTACAAGGAATATCCGAAGAATGAAGCGCCGGCCTTGCTGGAGGAACTGGCGACGTTGTACCGGCGCGCCGATGGTTTCGTCATCGTCAGCGGCGAGTACAACAACGGTATCCCGCCGGCGCTGAAGAATCTGCTCGATCATTTTCTGGAAGAGTATTTCTGGCGGCCGTCCGCGATCGTGTGCTATTCCGCCGGTCAGTTCGGCGGCGTGCGCGCGGCGATGCAGTTGCGGATGACCCTGGCCGAACTCGGCATGAGCAGTGTGCCGAGCCTGTTTCCGATTCCGCGCATCGGCAGCGCATTGAGTGATGACGGCACGCCGCAGGCGCCGTGGATGGACGCGGCGCTCGCGCGCTTTCTCGGTGAATTCGAATGGTACGCGCAGGCGATGCGACGCCAGCGTGCGAGCGGGACACCGTATTGAACGCGCACGGTCCTTGCCTGCGAAGACATGGGTTCCGGACATTCGCCGGGACCACGATTTTTTCGCTGCCTCTGATTGCGGCTTCCAACCCATGATGGATCGAAGCTTCGCGCCGATGATCACCGACAGCGCATGTTCGTTCTCGACCAGGTAACGCTGCGCTACGGCGCGCGCGCGGCGATCGACGGCGTCAGTGTGGCGTTCGCGAACGGCACGGTCAGCGCGATCATCGGCAGCAGCGGCTCGGGCAAGTCGACCCTGCTGCGCCTGTTGCTCGGTCTGGAATGGCCGCAGGCGGGCGAGGTGCGCATCGATGACGTTGCGCTGCGTCGTGACACGGTGCTGGCGCTGCGCCGGCGCATCGGCTACGTGATCCAGGACGGCGGCCTGTTCCCGCATTTGAGTGCGCGCGACAACCTCGCGCTGTTGCCGCGCTGGCTCGGTTGGAACGCCGCGCGCATCGATGCACGCGCGCAGGAGCTGTCCGCGCTGACGCATTTTCCACTCGATGCGCTGGCGCGTTTTCCGGCCGAGCTTTCCGGCGGACAACGCCAGCGCGTCGCGCTGATGCGTGCGCTGATGCTCGACCCGCCGGCGCTGCTGCTGGACGAGCCCTTTGGTGCGCTCGACCCGATCGTGCGCCACGAGCTGCAGGACGAACTCGCGACGATCTTCGCCGCGCTGGACAAGACCGTGATCCTGGTGACCCACGATGTCGCCGAGGCGGCGTTTCTGGCGCCGCGTCTGATCCTGATGCGCGACGGGCGCATCGTGCAGGACGGCAGCCTCGAGGATCTGCGCGAGCGCCCCGCGGACGCCTTCGTCAGCGACTTCCTCGATGCGCAGCGGCGCTTGCCGGAGCGTTCGCTATGAACGCACGGCGCGCTGTGCTCGCACTCGTCCTGCTGTTCGCAGGCGCCGCTGCGCAGGCTGCGCCGCTGCGTGTCGGCTCGAAGAATTTCACCGAGTCGATCGTGCTCGCCGACATCGTGAGTCTGGAAGCGCAGCGTCATGCGTTGACGATCGAGCATCGCAAGGCGCTCGGTGGGACACGCATACTCTGGCGCGCGCTGCAGGAAGGCAGCATCGATCTGTATCCGGAATACAGCGGCACGCTGACGCGCGAGCTGCTGCGCGGCATCAAGGCCGACGCCGATCTCGCGACGATCCGCGCCGCGCTGCAGGTGCAGGGCATCGGCGTCAGCGAACCGCTCGGCTTCGAAGACAGCTACGCGCTCGGCATGCGCGAGGACATCGCCGCGCGCGATGCCATCACGACGATCTCCGATCTGCGCGTGCATGCGCAGCTGCGCTTCGGTTTGTCCAGCGAGTTCCTCGATCGCGACGATGGCTGGCCCGGTCTGCAGCGCGCCTACGCACTGCCGCAGTCGCCGCGCGGAATGGATCACGATCTCGCCTATCGCGCGCTTGCCGACGACGCGATCGACGTCATCGATCTGTACACGACGGATGCGGAAATTCCGTACTACCGCTTGCGCGTACTGACGGATGATCGCCATTATTTTCCGGCGTATCGCGCGGTGCTGTTGTTTCGCTTGCAGGCGTTGCGCGATACACCGGCACTGCAATCCACGCTCGATGCATTGGCCGGGCGCATCGATGTCGCTGCGATGCGTGCGATGAACGCCGAGGTGAAACTGCAGCGCCATCCCGAACGCGCCGTGGCGGCCACGTTTCTCGGCGTGACCGAGACGACCACAGCCGGTGACAGCCGCGTCCGGCGCATCGCGCAACGCACGCTCGAACACCTCGGTCTGGTCGGCGTCTCGCTGATCCTCGCGATAGCGCTGGCATTGCCGCTCGGCATTCTCGCGGCGCGCCGGCGGCGTCTGGGTCAGGTCGTGCTCGCGACCAGCGGCATCCTGCAGACGGTGCCGTCGCTGGCGATGTTCGTCTTCATGATTCCGCTGTTCGGCATCGGTGCGGCTCCCGCGATCGCGGCCTTGTTTCTCTACAGCCTGCTGCCGATCGTGCGCAATACGCATGCGGGTCTGGTCGGCATCGCGCCGGAGCTGCGCGAATCCGCTGCCGCGCTCGGCCTGCCCTTGCGCGAACGTCTGTATCGCATCGAATTGCCACTGGCGCTGCGCTCGATCCTCGCCGGGATCAAGACCGCCGCGGTCATCGATGTCGGTACCGCGACGCTCGGTGCGCTGATCGGCGCCGGCGGCTATGGGCAACCGATCATCACCGGCATCCGCCTCGACGATATCGGCCTGATCCTCGAAGGCGCGATTCCGGCGGCCCTGCTCGCGCTGCTCGTGCAGGGCGTTTTCGAGTTGATCGAATATCGTCTCACCCCGCGTGGGCTGCGCCTGATCGCACGCGAATGAGTTGATCTCGCGGCAGCGCCGTTGCTTCGCCGAAACACGTGTCCGCTGCATATCGGCGATACGAGGGATCGTGCGAAATCGACAGCTTCTTTTGCAACGCCTCGCGAAGCTGCGCCAAATCAAGGCGAGTCGAAACCGTTTCTGAAAATCACATCGACGCTCGCGCCCGCTTCGTAGGCACCGAAATCGTACGGCGTGCTCGGCGAATTCTTCACGTACGGGCGCGAGGCGTCGTCGAGATCGAGGGTCGGCGGCGGATCGTCCGGATCGTTCGTGGTGCCCCAGCGATCGACCGCGGAGGAGGTCAGCAGGATGTGGAAATCCTCGTTGGCGCCGTCGACGAACGGATCGCTCAGCATCTGCACATTGCTGCCGGTGTCGAAGTTGACATTGAGCGTGCCGATGTCGCGCACGGTCACCGGCACGCCGGCGCCGAGCGTGTACGCCGCGATCGACGTGTCCGGCTGCACGAACAGGCTGTGCAGGATTTGGAGCGAGGCCGGCGGCAGGATCACGCTGAACAGCCAATCCGAACCGACCGTGTTGTAGGCGATCGTGCTGCTGGCGATGCGCAGGGTATTGGAGGTGTCGAAGATGAGAGTGCCGTTGCTGATCTCGTTCGATGCGAGCAGGCTGCCTTCGATGTCGATGTAGGCGTTGCCGCCGACCAGCGTATTCGCGCGGTTGCGGCGCATGCGTCCGCGATACATCGTGAAGCTCGTGGATCCTGCATCGCCGGCCGCGTTCAAAGCGACGATCGAGCCGGAGTACGCGTGATTGTCATCGATCGCATTGCACTCAAGACCCGACGCGCAAGGCGGCACCGAGTCGCCCGGCGCCGACTGCGCGAACTGGATCGCGGTGCTCACCGAAAGCGTGCTGCCGCTGGAGAACGTGGCAATCGCGGCGCCGTCGGAGGCTTCGTTGTTGCTGAGGATCGTGTTCTCGAAACCACCGAACGAGAAGATCTGCCGATCCGTCGCGATCGATGAAAAATAAAATGCACCGCCGGAATTCTGCGCCGAGTTTTCCGACACCAGCAGAGGCTGCGTCGCGCTGTCGTTCCAGAGTTCGATTTCGTAGGCGCCGCCGTGGCTGATTGCGTACTAGACACCGCCGCCGTTGCGCTGTGCCTGATTGCCGCCGATGTAGGCCTGCGGCGGCAGCGAATGATCGTGCACGAGGATGTTCGAGTCGATCGCATAGATGCCGCCGCCATCGCTGACACCGTCCGGTCCCTGCGCGATGTTGCCGAGCACGTTGCTGCCGCCGGACATCGCGATGTCGGCATCGCTCGCGTAGAGACCGCCGCCGTTGACGCTCGCGGTGTTGCTGTTGATGCTGCTGCCGATCAGGGTGACCTGCTGGCGGAACACGTCCGATCCGCTGATGAACAGCCCGGCGCCGTAGGCGGCATGATTGGAATAGACGATCACATCGCTCAAGGTCAGCGGACCTGCGAGCACCGCCGTCACGCCGCCGCTGCCGTTGGTGATCTCCAGATGCTGCAAGGTAAGCGCGCCGCTGCCGGAATGGACGATCAACGGACCGGTCGGGCTCGCGCCTTGTCCGTCCAGGATCGAACGGCCGCTGGAGATGCTGGCGCTGCAGTTCGCAAAACCGCCCTCGATGGTCAGGCCGCCGCTGTCGTGATCGGTGATCGTCGTCTGTGCGGAATAAGTGCCGTTGGCGAGCGCGATCACGTCCGGACCCGACGCCTGCGCGGCGGCAGCGACGGCGAGGCCGATGTCGTGGAACTGGCAGGCGGCGTCGGATGCGGGCCCGACCGTGATCACCGCGGCCGCCTGCTCCATCCCTGCGCAGCAGAGCGCCAGTGCGAACAATCGGTGAAGGCGTGCCGATGGTCTTCCGGCGCGTTTTCTATCCCCTGCGATGGACATCTCGTTCCTCCCAATCCGCCTCGTCGGAGACGGTCGCTGGAGGGAACGCCGTTTCGGGCGGCATTTGGACACGATGGCTCGCGCGATGCGCACGCGGCTGAGCGTTTGTTCGTGTCAGACGAAATCGAATGTAGGGAGCGCGCGCTTCGGCAGCCGCGCGCTTCGGTGGCACAGCATCACCTGCTGGCGATCCGCAACGCGGCCTCGGCTTCGGCGATCGACGCCGCCGAAGGATCATCGTAGCGACGGCTCGCATCAAGCGCGCGTCCAGCGCGGTCGCCGTGTCGTTGCGCGCCAGCGCGATACGTGCCCGATCGCCGTCGACCAGCGCGCTGACGATGGTCGTGCGGCCATGCGCCTGCGCATCGATTTCGCGGAACTGCGCCTGCGCCGCGTCGAAGTCGCCCTGCTCCAGCAACAGACGGCTCCAGCGTTCGCGCGCGTCGAGCACGCTGCGTGCGTCGGGCGCGTCCTTGGCGATGCGCTCGTCCAGCGAGGCCTGGATCATCGTGCGCGCCTCGGCGATGCGTCCGACGCGGGCGTAGGCGTCGCCGAGGATCAGGCGGTTGCGCCGCAGCTCGTAGTCGACCGAGGGTTTTTCGAGATACACCTTCTGCGCGGCTTCGAGCAGCGGGATCGCTTCCAGCGCGCGGCCCTCGGCGGCCAGACACGATGCATAGAACTCGCGTGCGTACGCGGCGTAGGAATCCTCGTTCCAGTCGCGCGGAATATTTTCCAGCAGTTGCGCGAACAGGACATGCGCGCGCTCGCGCTCGCCCTGCCGATGCACCATCCAGGCATGCTGTGCGGCCGGCACCCAGGCCGTGCTGTGGGTTTCGCCGTAGGTCCTGCGCGCGAGATCGGCGGCGGCCTGGTAAGCGAGCTCGGCGCCGGCGAAATCGCCCTGGTCCTCGCGCGCCTGGGCCAGGCCCGGGTAGGTCAGATGCTGCAGCTCGGCATCGTCGCGATCATGGCTTCCGGCGGCGGCAGCGATCGCGCGCAGGTACAACTGTTCGGCCTGTGCCGGATCGCGTGCCACGGTGCGGAAGGCGAGACTGTCGAGCGCACGCACATAGCCGGGATCGTTCGGCGCGACGCGTGCGAAAAGCGCGATCGCATGACCGAGCGCCTGCTCGGACTGCCTGCGCTCGGCGTCGTTGCCGGCGAGCAGGCTGCTCTGTACCTGCCACCAGCGTGCGCGCTCGACCGCCTGGTCGAGGCCTGCGGTGCGGATCAGCGGATCGGCGGTGCCGAGACCTGCGCGGGCAGCGTCGTAATCGTTGCGCCCGGCAGCGTGCTGCGCGTCGTCGATCAGGCCGTCGATGATGGCCGGATGCGCCGGGCCGTGCACGCGGCGCGCGAGTTCGATCTGCTGCTCGTGCAGGGCGCGATAGCGCGTCTCGTCGCCGAGTTCGCGATAGATCGATGCGGCGACGCCGAGCAGATCGATCTGCGTATCCGGATCGGCGCCGAATTCCTGCGCGATGCGCGGCGCATTCAGATCGAGCAGTTCCTTCGCGGTGATCTCGCCGCGCGGTTTGTCCTGCGCGACGCGCGGATCGCTGGCGCGGAACACGCCGATCAGAAAATCCTTGATCGTCGCAGCGCGCGCGGCCTCGCTGCGGGCGACGCCGGTCTGCTGCAAGGCGATGCCGAGCGCTGCGAGCGTAGCGAGCGCGAACACCAGCGAGACGGTGACCGCGCCGCGATGACGTGCGATGAACTTGCGCGCGCGATACGTGCGCGACGGCGGATGTGCGAGCACCGGCAGGCCGTCGAGATGACGCTCGATATCGTCGGCGAGCGCGCCGGCCGAGGCGTAACGGCGCTCCGCCTCGCCGTCGATCGCCTTGATCACGATGTTGTCGAGATCGCCGCGCAACTGCCGCCGCAGCGCTGCGGGCTCTGCCGGTGCTGCGTCCGCGCAGATGCCGGCGCGGATCTGCGCCGAGGGCGTGCGCGTTTCGCCATGCTCGCGGCGGCGTCCGGTGATCAGTTCGCCGAGCAGCACGCCGAGTGCGTAGACATCGGTGGCGGTGGTGACGAGACCGCGTGCGAACTGTTCGGGCGCGGCGTAGGCCGGAGTCAGGGCGAAGGTCTGGGTGCCGGTCTCGTCGGCATCGCGCTCGGCGTCGAGCAGCTTGGCGATGCCGAAGTCGAGCAGTTTCACTTCGCCCTCGCGCGTGACCAGCACGTTCGACGGCTTCAGGTCGCGATGCACGATCAGCGCACGATGCGCCGCCTCGACTGCGCGGCAGACCGTGACGAACAGACGCAGGCGCTGGCGCAGATCGATGCGGTTCGCGCTGGCGTGGGCGGTGATCGTCATGCCGTCGACGAGTTCGAGCGCGATGTAGGGAACGCCGGCATCGGTCACGCCGCCCTCGATCAGCCGCGCGATGCCGGGATGACGCAGTTGCGCGAGCGCGCGCCGCTCACTGCGGAAACGGCGTTGTTCGTCCGCGGTGTACAGGCCGCGACGCAGCAGCTTGAGGGCAACGGTCTGGCGGACGCCGGCCTGCACGCGCTCGGCGCGGAACACGATCGACGAGCCGCCTTCGCCGAGTTTGTCGAGCAGGGTGAACGGACCGATCATGCTGCCGGCCGCGGGCGGCGGCAGCGGCTCATCGACATCGCCGACGCGTTCGAGCAGATCGTCGAACGACTGGTCGAGCGGACGCGTAGTGGTCTCGGCATCGGCTGCGAGCAGGCGCTGCACCGCTTTTCTGTGCACGTCGTCGACGCACATGCGATCGAGAAAGCCCGCGCGCTCGGCCGGCGCGAGCGCGAGTACGCTCTCGAACAACTCACGCACGCTCGGCGTCGGTTCGGTCATCGCGATGTTGGTCTGCGCGGATTCGGTGCAAGCGATAACGCCGTTACGCGCGGCGCTCGGACATCACTCCAGCGCTGCATGCAGGAACGCCCGCGCGTAGCGCCAGTCGCGGTCGACCGTGCGGCGCGTCAGCTGCATCAGTTCGGCAATCTGTTCGGGCGCGATGCCGGCAAACCAGCGCAGTTCCACCACGCGTGCGGCGCGCGGATCGGTCTGCTCCAGTTGCGTCATCGCCTCTTCCAGCGCGAGCGCCTGCGCGGCGCTTTCGATCGCCGGAAACACATCGCCGTTGGCGGTCAGGGTGATCTTGATCCAGTCGCCGCCGGCTTTCTGGCGCATGCGATGGCGTGCGCGATCGGCCAGCACATGGCGCATCGCGCGCGCCGCATAAGCGAAGAACTGGGCCGGGTGCTCGAAGCGGAGGTCGTCGTTGCCGTTCACGCGCAGATACAGCTCGTGCACCAGCGCGGTGGTGTTGAGGGTGCCGCGCGGGTTGCGCGCGAGCTGATGGCTGGCCAGACGTTTGAGGCGATCGTAGACGCTGCCGAACAGCGCATCAGCAGACTGCGCAGCGGTCGTTGGTGCCGGCGTGGACGCATCGCTCACGGCTCTTCCTCCCCTCGCGGCATTCTACGCAGGTCGCAGCGCCGGCGTCGCAGCGACTCAAGCGTCGTTCGAATCGATCGGCCTGCGTTCCGCGCCGGGCCGCTTGGCGAGCTTGCGCTGCAGCGAGCGGCGATGCATGCCGAGCAGGCGCGCCGCCGCCGCGATGTTGCCGCCCGATTCCTGCAACGCCTGCTGGATGTGTTCCCATTCCAGGCGCGCCAGCGGCGTCATCGTGGTCTGTGCCTGCACCGGCTCCGCTTCGCCGCAGAGCACGCGCATCAACGCTTCGGCGCTGACCGGCTTGGCCAGATAATCGTCGGCGCCGCGCTTGATCGCTTCGACCGCGGTGGCGACGCTGGCGTAGCCGGTCATCAGGATGATGCGTACGTCCGCGCCGAGTTCGCGCAGCGGCGCGATCAGGGCGAGACCGGATTCGCTGCCGAGCTTGAGATCGAGCAGGATGAAATGCGGCTTGCGCGCGCGTGCGAGCGCGAGCGCACTCGCGCCTTCGTGCGCGACGTCGAGATGCACGCCGCGGCGTTCGAGCGAGCGCTGCAGGGTGCTCGCGTAGAGCACGTCGTCGTCGATCAGCAGGCCGTTCACCGCGCACCTGCCGAGGGCGCCGACAACGGCAGGCGGAACGAAACGCAGCTGCCGCCGCCGTCCGCGTCCTGCAGCACGAGCTCGCCGCCGAGGCGTTCCACCGTCGCATGCGAAAGGGCGAGGCCGACGCCGAGTCCGCCCGGCTTGGTGCTGCGGAAGAGTTGGCCCGGCCACGCGCTTTCGCCGGCGGCGAATCCGTCGCCGTAGTCGCGTACCGATCCGGCCAGCGCGCCGTCGGCGGCTTCGAGATGCAGGACCACGCGCGCTGCGCCGGCCTGCTCGCTCGCATCGGCGGCGTTGTTCAACAGCGCAGTGAGCAGATGGCCGATGCCGGGATCGAGCGCGGCGGATGCGCCGGCGTCGATGCGACCGCTGCGTTCGAGTGCGATGGCAGGGCGCAGCAGCTGCCAGCGTTCGACGATGCGTTCAATCGCGCTGCCGATGTCCGTTGCGGAAGACATCATCGATCCGGCCTGCGCGGCGGGCGCTGCGAGTTCGCGCACGCGGTCGCGGCAGACATCGACCAGCGCGGCCATCGTGTGCAGATCGGCGCGTGCGGACGGCGTGGCGAGATCCGTTTGTTCTTCGAGCATCAGGGTCAGCGTGGCGAGCGGCGTATTCAGTTCGTGCGCGACGGCAGCGGCATGCGTGGCGAGCGCGAGGATGCCTTCGTTGCGCGCAAATTGCTCGCGCAGCTGCGCCAGTTCGTGTTCGCGCTCGCGCAGCGCCTGCGCGAAACGGCTCAGGAAAAAACTGATCACCGCGACCGAGATCGCGAACATCACCGCCATGCCGGCCAGATGCAGATTGAACGGATCGCCGTCGCCGCCGTGCATATGCGGCAACGGCCGGCCGAGCAGTGCGGAACCCGCATAGCCGACACAGCAGAGCAGGGCCGTCGCAATCACCCAGCGCGCCGGCAGCGCAACAGCGGCGAGGGCGATCGGCAGCAGGAACAAGGGCGCGAACGGATTCATCGCGCCGCCGCTCCAGCCGATCAGCCAGGTCAGCACGAGGATGTCGACGCACAGATGCGCGACGACCTCGATCGCCTCGACCTCGCGCGCACGCCGAGCGCGCCAGCCAGCCCAGAGGTTGAACGAGGCGAGTATCGCGATGCCCGACCACAGCGGCAGCGCCTGCAGCGGAATACCGAGTACATGCAGCACCAGCGTGACCGTGACGAGCTGACCGCCGACGGCGAACCAGCGCAGCAAAACGAGATTGCGCAGCAGGCTCGATGTCAGGCGGGTCGTCGCCATCGTTTCAGCCGTCGGCGGAACGCAGGCCGAGCACGCGGCGTGCGCCGGCGCGATGACGCAGCACGCCGCGTTCGAGTATCAGCACGAACAGCAGGGAAAGTCCGAACATCGGCAGCAGCACGCCCATCACGATCACGATGCAGAGCAGGGCAAAAGCATAACGCGCCCGCGGCAGCGCACGTGGCGCGCCGAGTTCACCGGGCTGGCGCCGCCGCCACCACAGCACCAGCGCAGCGATCGACATCAGGATCAGGCCGAGTGCGGTGAACAGGCCGAGCGCCTGATTGAGCCAGCCGAACAATTGCCCCTCGTGCGCGGCGATGCCGATGCCGATCACCCGATCGAGCAGCGCGCGCTGATCGAAATCAGTGCGCTGGGTGACGCGCGCGCTCGCCGCATCCAGTTGCACACTCGTGCGCAGCGGACGGTTCTGTGCATCCGAGCGCGCACTCCAGCCGGTATCCGCGCGTGACGGCGGCGCGATCAGAACCGGCGGCGCCAGTGCGAGTGCCTGCACCACCGGCAGCAGGCGGTCCAGCGCGGCAAGATCGGTCGCCGGCGCGTCGGTGTTCGCGTGCCCGTGGTGGCCGGCATGTTCGTCCGTCGGCGCGGCTGCGTTGGCGCGCGCGCGTGCATCGAGCTCGGAGCTGCGGCCGGTCGACCAGTCCGGTCGCGCCGCGACGAGGCTGCCGACGCTGCGCACTTCCTTCAGCAGGCTGCCCCAGGATTTCGCCCACGGCAGGCCCGAGAACAAAAGGAACAAGGCGAAAAAAGATACCCAGAAGCCGGTCACCCCATGCAGGTCGCGCCAGAAGCGGCGACTGCCTTCGCGCAGGCGCGGATAGACCACACCGGCGAGGCCGGAACCGGCGCGCGGCCACCACAGATACAGGCCGCTGAGCAGCATCACGATGGCCCACGAGGCGGCCAGTTCCACCAGCATTGAGCCGCGATCGCCGAGCAGCAGTTCGCCGTGCAGATGCTGCAGCAGGTTCATCACGCGCGCGTCTTCGTCGACCGTATGCAGAATCGCGAGCGTGTGTGGATGCACGTACACGCGCGTCAGCTGCATGTCGTGACCGACCAGCACGCGCACCGCCGCCTGCGGCGACGGCGGCAGTTCGTAGGCGTTGAGGCGGGAACCGGGCACGGCTGCGAGCGCCGCCGCGGCAATCGCCTGCGGCGACGCGCGCGGACCTTGGATGACCAGATGATCGTAGGGCCGGTCGAGCCAGGCCTCGATCTGCGGCTTGAACAGATAGATCGAGCCGGTCGTCGCCAGCCACAGCACGAACGGAATGCAGAACAGGCCGGCATAGAAATGCCAGCGCCAAACGGTGCGGTAGTCGGGCCAGGCGCGGGCGGCGAGGGTGCGAGGAAGGGACATGAGGGGCCGGCGCAGCAGTGACGAGGTTTCCTGATTGAACGGTGGGCAGCGGCGCGGCGATTTCAGAATTTCAGCTTGAGATCGGCGACGACCGTGCGCTGCGGAAACGGGTGAAACAGGAAATACTTTTCGTTGGTCAGATTATCGATGCCGAGCGCCGCCGACCAGCGTTCGTCGATCTGATAGTGCACGCGCGCATCGAAGACGAGGAAACGGTCGAATGCGCCGAACACGTTCGAGGTGTTGTCGGTATTGTCCAGGGTCGAATACTGCTTGCCGCTGTAGCGTCCGGCGAGGGTGAATGCCCACGCGGTATTCGGCCGCCAGGTCGCGACCGCGTTCGCGCGCCAGCGCGGCACGTTCGGCGCGTGCTTGCCGGTCGAGGTCGTGCCTGCGCTGCTGGCGAAGCCGTCGTTGGAGAGAATCGTCGAATCGACGAAGGTCAGGCTGGCGCCGAGGTCGAGCCCCGACACCAGCGCATCGGTTTTCTGCGCGGCGAACTCGATGCCGCGATTGCGCACCTCGCCGACGTTGTTGACGAAGCTCACCGGCACCGGAAAATCGGCCAGCATCTGCGTCTGCGCGATCAGCGCATCGCGCGTGTTTTCCTGGAACAGCGAAACACGCAGGCTGCCGCCATCGATCGCGTGTTCGAGCGCGAGTTCGCCGCTCCGCACACGCTCGGGCTTCAGGTCCGCATTCGGCGAGGTGAAGGTCGAGCCGGTCGAGACGATCTGATAGAGCTCGCTCACGGTCGGAAAACGAATTGCGCGCGCGAGCGATGCGGTCAGGCGCCACTCCGGCGCGAACTCCCAGCCGAGGCTCGCTTTCGGAGAAAACCCCGATGCGGAAACGTTCGGCTGATGAACCGCGACGCCGCCATTGAAATTGAAGCCGTCGCTGGCGCGCCAGTTCTCGTAGCGCAGCCCGAGCGTCGCCAGCCAGTCCGGCGCAAACCGCCAGGCATCCTGCAGCCACAGCGCCTGCGTGTCGGTCTTGCCCTCGCCGTCGGTGAACAGGCTGCCGGCGCTCGCGCCGTCTTGCCACGTCGAGGTGTTGCGCGTCGCATTCTTCAGCGTGTATTCGTCGGCGTGCAGGCCGAACGAAATCTCCTGCGTGGAAGCGCTCGCGCCGGGACGCCAGATGCCTTTCAGATCGACGCTGCCCCAATTGGTGCCGCCGAGATCGGCAGCGCGGCCGTTCGGCGTGAACGTGGTGGCCGCGGTCACGCCGGCGGGCGAGAGCTGGCGGTCGCGCAGGAAGTCGTAATAGGTGACGACGGCCTCGCCGTCCCAGGTGCCGCCGCTGTCCGATTTCAGCGCGAGCGCCTGCATCAGATGTTCTTCGTCGAGCAGATAGGTATTGCTGGCGAAGCCGGCTGCGCCACCGAAGGTCGCCTGTCCGCTCGCATCGGTCAGATAGGTCTGCACATGCGAGTTCGCATCGTTGTGCCAGTAGCCGAACAGATAGGTCGCATGCAGAGCCGGCGTGAAGTCGTAGCTGAACTTGCCGTCGACGCTCGTCATCAGGGTATGCAGGAGCCCGCCGGCGCCGAGCACGTCGGCGGGCTGGCCGAGCTTGTTGTTCGCATCGATCGCGCCGCTGGTGCCGGCCGGCGGCGCCGCGCTGGTGATGAAGGAGAGCGGCTGGCTGAAACTGTTCTGCAGGTTCGCAGCGACGGACCACGAAAGATTTCCCTGCCGACCCGCGGCGGTTGCGCTGGTCTGGCTGGTCGGATAATCGCCCTTCGTGCGGTACTGGTCGAACGATTGCAGCGCTTCGCTCTGCTCGAAGGTGAATTCGGTTTCCTTCGGCGTGCGCGTTTCGACATGCATCACGCCGCCCATCGAATTGCCGGCGTAGGCGGCCGAGAACGGTCCGTACAGCATCGTCAGGCGATCGATTTGCTGCGGCGAGATCACACCCCAGCGCGGCGCGCCGATCGTGTTGTTGTTCGCGATCAGGGCCGAGATCAGGATGTCGTCGACATACACCAGCGTGCGCGCGCTGGAGCCGACGCCCCAGGTGCGCGTCGCCAGCACGGCCTGCGTGTCGCCGTAGTTGCGCTTGCGGATGAACAGGCTCGGCAGGTATTTCACCGCATCTTCGACATCGAGCGCGTTGATGCTGGTATCGATCTGCTGCGCATCGATGGTCGCGGTCGAGGCCGGGAATGCCGGCGTTTCGATCGCGGCGTTCGCGCCGGTCACTTTCACGCCGGGCAGTGCGGTCGCGTCATTCACATCGGGCAACGCATCGGCCGCCACGAGGCTGTCGTCCGCCGCGTCGGCCGCGTGATGCACGCCGATCAGCAGGCAACAGACGAGCAAGGCGCTGCGGCGCCGCTTGATGAAATCGCGCATCGAAGAGAGTCCGGAATTGTTCGCGGTGAATGCGGCGTGGTCGATAACCGCGCCGGGAAAACATCCGCTGTAGCGTGAGTTCCTGCCGAGACCCCACTCGGTTGCATTCGGGCGGGATTATTTTTTCCGCGGCAGCGCGAACATCCGGCGCACTATGCGGGCGCAGGAGCGGACGCGACCAGTGACCGACTGACGCACCTGTTGCGCGCCGCGATCGATCGCCACGCACAGGAACAACAGCCGCTCGCATTGCGCGAGCGGCTTGCGCACTTCGATCGCATCGACCGAAGCGCTGCGCTATTCGGCACCCTCGGACGGAATCTGGAACAAGGCCGACAACGCGATGCTTCCGTGCTGCGACGGGTCCTGCAGATTGACCGCACCGGGATGACCCGGATTGAGATCGGAGGCGGTGTCGTCGGGCGGGAACAGCACCAGCGTCTGCAGGAAGTCGATGATCTTGTGCTGGCGATCTTCGCCGAGCGCGGCATACGCATCCCGCGATGCCTGCGCTTCGCCGCCGTGGCGCAGGATCGCATCGTCCAGCGTGACACTGCGGCCGTCGTGTCCATACGGCGCCTTGGTGCCGACGCCCCACAACGGCGCGGTCATGAATTGCGTCTGCAGGCTGCCGTCATAGTTGCGCTCGTGGAAGGCGACGCCGAGATCATGTCGCTTGAAATCGGTGAACAGGTTGTTGACCACGAACGGAAGCTGCTTCGGCAGCAGTTTCGGATAGGTGTTGCCGTCGTCGACCACGTTGAACAGCGTGGTGGCCGATGCGTAGAGCTGATTGAAGATGCCGCGCGTCGTGTCGTATTTCGTGTCGAGATCGGCGACGCGGCGATCGCGGTTGATGCGCAGCTCGGCCACGTGACAGCTGGTGCAGCCGACGCCGTCCATCAGCGCGCGGCCCTGCTCGCTGCGTCGCGTGACCTTGCCGATGCCGGGTTTGAAGTAGTTGAGCAGATAGGTTTCCATGTAGTCGAGCAGGGCCGGATCGATCTCGTCGACGACGGTGTCGTGATCGTTGTCGTCGTTCGGATCGCAGGTCGGCGGACGCTTGATCGTGTCGAGCGCAGGATCGAGCTTGAGGCCGGCCGGTGTCGTCACGGCGACCGGCGCCAGCGGATCGCTCGCCGCGCACAGCACCGGGTCCGGCGAGGGCATGCCCATTTCGTCGTTGAATGCGCCGACCGCGAACGCGCGCAGCGAGAACTCGCGTCCTTCGGCGAAGAACGGGCGCACGCGCAGATCCGCATTCACGCCGTCCACGCGCGTGGTGTCGAAGCTGCCGTCCGGCAGCGCCCTGATCCAGCCGTAGCTGATCCCTTTGCTGAAAAGCGGCAGCGACACCGCGCGCTGACTGAACCGCGCCGCGCGCGCGGCGAGGGTGCGCGTCGCGCGCAGGTCGGTGGTGATTTCATCGCCGAGCATCTCGCGCAGTCCGGCGCCGAACAGGTGCGGCGCGTTGCGGCTGTCCGGTCGCGTGACGACGTCGCCGCCGAAACCGGCCGAACCGCGCGGCCGTCCGTGGCACGACGAGCAGCTGTCGCTGGCGCCGGCACCGAGTGCGCCGTTCGCCATGATGTCGCCGCTGGAATCGAAATTGACGCGCGGCCCGATGCCTTGTTCCATCGTGAACTTGCGCTGGAACAACTGACGGCCGCGGCGCACCGCGCGTGCCGGGTCGCGCGCGATCAGGTACAGCGACGAGCCCGGCGTGACCTCGTCGCCGCGACCGGCGCCGACCTCCTGCTGCAGCGACTTTCCGATCGCGCCACCGGCGATATGCGGCGTGGTCTGGGTGACGTCGGTCAATTGCGCCTGCGCGGCGCAGGGCAGCGCGGCGATCAGGACGAGAGCTGCGCGCCGGCAAGCGCGCCCGGCACGATCTTGCAACGTGGCATTCATGGTTTCCTCCCCGCGCACACGGCGTGCGTGTCCCGTAGAACGATGAAACGCGAACGACCGTGCCATGCGTGCAGCAGGGTGCCGCAGCGACCCTGCGCGGGCCGCTCAGGGCCTGGTTCCAGGCCCTTCGACAGCGTCAGGAACCTACCTGGCCGACGAGCGCGCCGGACCCGAATGCAACAATTCCGCCGTTCATGGCCGCTCGAATCCATTGGCGAAAATCGAATCGACATCTGCGGGCACGAGGCTGATGCCGTCGAACCAGGCGGCCGTGTCGCCACCGATGGTGAGATTGCCTTCGGTGACGACGAGGGTGACTTCGAGCGTGGTGTCGTGGCTCCAGTGGTTCGCCGGGACGTCGATCAGCGCCGGGGTCAGCGCGTGATGCCAGTCCGGCGATCCGGCGGGAATCGCCACGCTGCCTTCGCCGTCGATGGTCGATCCGTTGCAGTCGTCGCTGTTGTAGCGAAGGCGCCAGTGCAGCGAGGGCACGTCATGCCCGCTGCTGATGTTTCCGCCGGCGAGCGCGTAGCCGTCGAGCGCGTAACCGGACGCGCCAGGAATATGGATGCACTGGCGCAGTCCGTTCACCGGTGTGTCCGAGCGCGGCACATCGACGTGCGCCGAGCCGGAACCGGGCGCGCCGGCGAAGTTCTCGCTGGCGTCGAACGCCGTCGTGCCGGGCGTGACGTCGGACCACAGGCGCAGATCCTGATCGAAGTCCGGATCGAGCGCGATGTTGCCGACCGTCTGGCGCTCGTAGGCACCGACGTCGGCCGGCGAGCCGCTGCCGAAGTAGTCGGTGACCAGCGGCAGATCCACACGGCGCGGCAGACCATCGAGGTCGGTCGGCTCGAAGGTGTAGTAGCCGCCGGCATCGACCGCCGGCGACGCCGCCTGCAAGTGATAGTCGCCATGCGCCGGATCGATGAAGCGCGCATCGTCGATCAAGCGCACCGAGGGACCGCTGACCAGACTGCCGACCTCGCTCGCCAGCACGTATTCCTCGATGATCAGGCTGTCGCCGTCGGTCTCGTGCACCGAGGTGCTGCCGGGCTGCGCGATGATCGAGTTGTACAGCTGCAGATCATCGTCGAGGGCGAAGACGTAGGGACCGCCGAGCGTGTTGTGGGCGAACGTGCAATCGAGGAACTCCACCGGGCTGTTGCCGTCCGTCTTCACCACCGCGCCGCTCAGCGTGTTGTCTGCGAGCAGGCAGCTGTGCGTCGTGGACGGAATGCCGCGGTCGGTGCGCACGCGCAGCGCGTAGGCGCCCTGGTTGCCGATGATCTGCACCTTGTCGGCGAGCAGCTTGCCGTCTTCGGCGATGGTGACGATCGAACCGTCCGCGTCCGTTGCGGTGTTGTTGGCGATCACATTGCAGTTCGCGCCGGCGCTGCAGCGGACCGAATCCTGGATGATTCCGGGCGCATTGCAGATGCCGTCGGGATCGTCGAAGCGATTGAGGTAGACATCCGCGCCGACGCTGGAACTGCCGACATCGGCTTCGTCGGCGAAGATGCCGGCGCCGTCCTTGGCGTCGTTGTTGATGATGCGGAAATCATAGGCGCACAGCCGCGCCCGCGCGCTCTGGCTGCCGGTGTTGTAGCCGTCGAGATAGACGCCGCCGCCGTTTTCCGAAGCGCTGTTGCCGCTGATCTGCGCCGGGCTGCCGGCTGCGGTCGCATACAACCGTACCAGGGCGTCGTCGCCGTCGCTGGCGGTCGTGATCGCGATGCCGCCGCCGTATTTCGCGCTGTTGACCGAGAACAATCCGAACAACGGGCTGCCCGGCGAGCCGATGTCCGCGCGCGCCGGACCTATCACGTGCAAGCCGCCGCCGTAGCCGTTGTCGGCACTGTTGCCGAAAAACACGACGGGACCTTCGATGATCGAAAGCACGGTGGAGCCTTCGATGTGGATGCCGCCACCGGAATGCTCGGCCGAGTTGCGCACGAAACTCGTGCCCGCCGCGATCGTGACCGCCGCCGCGCCGTCGGGTTTCACGTCGAGCCCGCCGCCGTAGCCGCAGGTATTGTCCTGCACGATGTCGTTGCGCAAGGTCAGCGCACCGTGCCCGGTGAAATTGATGCCGCCGCCGTGGCTGTCGGTGCCCTGCGTGCCATGCTGGATCGTGAAATTCTCGAGCGATACCGTAGCCGCGCCGCTGACCCGGATCACGCTGTGCGCGCCGTTGTCGGCACCGTCGAGCGTCGTCGTGGTGCTCGGCGCCGCGTCCGAGCAATGCACGTAGCCGCCGATGACGTCGATCGATTTGCCGTCGATGACGGCGGCGATCTGCGTGTAGCTGATCGAGTTGGCGACATGGATCACATTGCCGACCGTGCCCGGCACAACGTTGTCGATGGCATCCTGCAGGTCGTGATGCGTGCAGCCGCTTTCGCTGCTGCCGACCGCGTAGATGGCCGCGCCGGCCGGACGCGCCGACAACATGCCGAGTGGCAGCAAGATGACCAGCAGCGTGCGCAGAACCTGAGTCGAAGCAGACATGACGCGTTCCTCGAGACCTTGCCGGTGTGGCAGTCGCGAGGAACGCCGGCATGCGCGGTTTTGCGACATCGGCCTGCGCGAGGTGCGCCCGAGTCATCCCTCCGGCGCGTCTTCCTCGATCGATACGATCGATTCGGGACAGCCGCATGCAGGCGTCGGAGCGAGCGGCGCAGCGCAGGCGTCGATGGCTTCCAGCACGTTCACGCAGGCGAGCATCGCGTTCGCTGCGTCGCGCAGCTGTGCGGCATCGGCGCAGAAGCGCACCGCCTCGAGCGGTTTGCGCGCGGCGCATTCGGCGTGAACATCCTGCTGCGGCGTGGCGCTCGCCATCACGAATACCCACTCCACACGCGCGCAGGTTGCGCCGCGCGTGTCGGTACTGAGGTAGACGTGGTGATCGCTGCTGTGAAGATGCACGGTCGTTCGTCTCGAACAGGCAAGGCGAGATCGCGTTTACCGAAGCGCGTCAGGCTCGATGGTTCGCGCGTCCTCCGGCGCCAGCAGATTCGCCGGCACCTGCAGCGCACGCGCTTGCGCCCGCGCCGCTTCGGCGTCGGCATCCTGCCGGCTCGCCGTCAGCAGACGCGCTCGCAAGGCCAGCAGCGCGGCGATCTTCGAGTGCGCGTTCGCATTCGCGCTGCGTTGCGCGGCGAGCGCCTGTGCAACCGCGGCAATCGCATCGTCGCTGCGATCCAGCGCGGACAGCGCATGCGCCGCCAGTGCTTCGTTGTCGGCGCCGAGGCGCGCGTTCGGTGAACTCAGCCGGCTCAGCAGGTCGCGCGTGCGTACGCTGTCCTCGAGCGCCGTGCGTGCATCGCCGCGCGCGAGCGCGATGCGCGCCTGCACGATCATCGCGGTGGCGACGTATTCGTGTTCGTCGCCATGACGTGCGCGCAAGGCCGCGAGCGCGGTTGCGACGAGGGCCGCGGCTTCGTCGCTACGTCCAAGTTCGACCAGGGTCGCAGCAAGATGGCTGCGCGCCAATGCAAGATCGTCGTCCTGTCCGGTGTCCTTCACGTGCGCGGTGTAGATCGCGACCGACTCGCGCAGGTCTTTTTCCGCAACATCGAAATGGCGGCGGTGGTACTCGAGGTCGCCGAGCGATTCGAGTGCACTGGCAACGCGCGCGCTGTCGGCGCCGAGCGTTGCACGGTAGATGCCGAGCGCTTCGTTGAGCAATGTCTGCGCCTCGTCGAAACGTTCGTCCTCGGTCAGGAAGATGCCGAGCGATTCGAGCGGGATGGCGAGACGATCATGCGGACGCCCTTCATAGATGCGCCTGCGCAGCGCGACGCCTTCGCGGAACAAAGCCTCGGCGCCGGCGCGGTCGCCGTTGTGCTTCTTGGCGACGGCGAGGTTGTTCAGCGCCTGCGCGAATTCGATGTCGAGTGGAAGGCCGAGTGCGCGCCAGCGCGCAATGACCGGTTCGAGCAGGACGGCGCCCTCGCTGTAGCGGTGCATGTAGATCAGCAGTCCGCCCGGAAACGCAGCGGCCTTGGCGACGTGATCGGAATTCGCCGGCCACACGCGTTCGGCCTTCGCGGCGGCTTCCTTCGCATAGCTCATCGCGTCATCTTCGTGGCCGGCGCCGACCTGGGTCAGCGCATACACCTGCAGGCCGCTGACGGCCGCTTCCGAATCGTCGCGGCGCAGCAGCGGCAGGATGCCGGCGAGCAGACTCGCCGCTTCGCTGTCGTGATCGGTGCGGTCGAGCAGGGCCGCCTTGTTGACGGTCGGATAGACGCGCTCGGAGGCATCCGCGCCGACGCCGGCCTCGTCGAGGCGGCGCAGCGTTTCGTCCATCAACGGAGCGGCCTGCGCGTAGTCGCCGAGCGAAAACGCGACCTCGCCGAGGGTGAACAAAAAATCCGCGCGCAGTGCGGGATCGATCGATGCATCCGCGCGCGCACGTCGCGCCGCCTCGCGTAGCAGCGCTTCCGGCGTCGGACGTTCGTTGCTCGGCAGATCGGCCTTGGCGGCGTCGAATACCTGGACCAGAAAATCGCGCACCGCCCGCGCGCGCTGCGCTTCGCGGCGCGCCACGCCGGCTTGCCACAGCGCAAGACCGAGCGCGGCGAGAATCGCCAGCACGAACGCGACCGTGGTGGCGACGCTGCCTTTGTGGCGCACGATGAACTTGCGCGTGCGATACCACGACGACGGCGGATGCGCAGCGACCGGGCGGCCGTCGAGCCAGCGCTCCAGATCGTCGGCAAACGCGCCGGCCGAGGCGTAGCGGCGCTCCGGTTCGCCGGCAATCGCTTTCAGCACGATGTTGTCGAGATCGCCGCGCAGCTGCCGGCGCGTGGTGTGCGGCGGCGCCGGCAGCACGCCGGCTTCGGCATGCGCGCTGACCTGGCCGGAAGGCGTGCGCCCGGAGCCGTCGTTGAGGCGTTCGCCGGTGACCAGTTCGCCGAGCAGCACGCCGAGCGCATACACATCGGTCGCGGTGGTGATCAGTCCGCCGTCGCGCTGCTCGGGCGCCGCATAGGCCGGCGTGAATGCGGGCAGGCGCGTCTGCGTATCGTCCTCGGCATCGAGCAGCTTGGCGATGCCGAAGTCGAGCAGCTTGATCTGGCCGTCGCCGGAAACCAGCACGTTGGAAGGCTTCAGATCGCGATGCACGATCAGGGCGCGATGCGCCGCTTCGACGGCGCGGCAGACCTGGCGCAACAACTCGACGCGCTGGCGCAGATCGAGCCTGCGCACGCGCACGTGATCGGTGATCGGCGCGCCCTCGACCAGATCGAGCGCGATGTAGGCGAGTCCCGAATCGGTCACGCCGCCTTCGATCAATCGCGCGATGCCGGCGTGCTGCAGCTGCGACAGGGCGAGGCGCTCGCGCCGGAACTGGCGCTGCGCGTCCGGCGAATACAGGCCGCGCCGCAACAGTTTCAGCGCGACTTCCTGACGCACGCCCTGCATCTCGCGCACCGCGCGAAACACCGTCGACGAGCCGCCCTCGCCGAGTACCTCGATCAGTTCGAACGGACCGATGCGGCTGCCGCATGGCAGCGCCTGTGCGAAGTCGATGTCGCCGAGCACGCCGGCGACCGTGTCGGCGCCGCTCGCCGCGAGCGTGTCGACATCGCTGGCGTCGGCCTCGCACATGCGCTGCAGACGCGCACGCGTCGCGGCGTCGGGGCACTGCGCGGCGATGAACGCGGCGCGGTCCGCGAGCGGCAACAGCAATACTTGTTCGAACAGTTCGCGCAGCGATACCGGGATCTGCATGGGATTTCCGTGGTGGCCGCCGACGCGAAACGCCGTCACGCACCGGTTTGCGACATCAATCGATTTCCGTTTTCAGGAACGCGCGCGCGAAGCGCCAGTCGCGATCGACGGTGCGCCGGGTCAGGTCGAGAATCTGCGCGATCTGTTCGAGGCCGAGGCCGGCGAAGTAACGCAGTTCGACCACGCGTGCCGCGCGTGCATCCGTCTGTGCGAGTCGCTCCAGCGCGGCGTCGAGCGCCAGCGCCTGCTCGGCGGTATCGAGCGCGAACGCATCGTCGCTGCCGGTGAGGGTGATGCGCATCCAGTCGCCGCCGGCGCGCAGGCGCAGGCGATCGCGTGCGCGGTCGCTGAGCAGGTGGCGCATCGCCTGCGCGGCGTAGGCGAAGAATTGCGCATCGTGCGCGAAGGCGAGTTCGCGATTGGCGTGTACGCGCAGATAGAGTTCGTGCACCAACGCGGTGGTCTCCAGCGTGGCGCCGGCATGGCGCGCGCGCTGACGTCCGGCCATCGCCTTCAGGCGCGCATAGACCGCGTCGAACATCGCATCGGTCGCGCGCGTTTGCGCCGGGCTGTCGGCGCGCGCGCTCGCCACTTCCTCGCTCATCGCATGTCCCCCTGGGCCTCACCCGCCGTGCAGCAGCGGATGCATTCCTGCGCGCGCAGCATCGCGCCGTATCGATCCGGACGCAATCGGGCGCCGCGCCGTCGCAGGCGCTGGCCGTCGTCGCGATCCTCCTGCGACAATCGGCGCATGCTTCCACAAGCCGACTGGCCGCGCACGACGGCCGCCTTTCTCAACGAGCGCCTGTCGCGCCTCGAGGACGCCTGTCGCGAAGCCGGCGTGCCGTTCTACGACGATGCCGGGGTCGACGACCATCTGCAGCGTGTGTTGCTGGCGAGCGATTTCGCCTACGAAAGTTTCCTGCGCGATCCGCAACTGCTCGGACCCGAGTTCCTGCAGTTGATGACCGATCCGCGCCACGCCGACGCGCGCGCCGGCGTTCTTGCCGATGCGAGCGACGAGGAACTGCGCGCGCTGCTGCGCCACTTCCGCCGACGCGAGGCCTTGCGTCTGATCTGGCGCGACGTCAACGGTGCCGATGTGGTCGAGACCACGCTGAGCGGAGCATCGGTGCTGGCGGAAGTGTGCATCGAGGCTGCCTTGCGCGGCGCCGAACGCAGCGTCGCGATACGTCACGGCGTGGTGCGCGATGCGAACGCGCACGCGCAGCGCCTGGTCGTGCTCGCCCTCGGCAAGCTCGGCGGCGGCGAACTCAATTTCTCTTCCGACATCGACGTCGTGTTCGCCTTCGCCGAGCACGCCGACAGCGACGGCACACGCGTGCTCGATGCGACCACCTACTACACGCGCATCGGCCAGGCGCTGGTGTCCCTGCTGGCCGATCGCGATGCGGACGGCTACGTGTACCGCGTCGATCTGCGCCTGCGTCCGTTCGGCAGTGCCGGCCGCGTCGCCTTGTCGTTCGCCGCGATGGAGCAGTATTTCCAGCGCGAAGGGCGCGACTGGGAACGTTACGCCTGGATCAAGGCGCGCCCGGTCGCCGGCGATCGCGCCAGCGGTGCGCGCCTGCTCGAAACCCTGCGTCCGTTCGTGTTCCGCCGCTATCTCGACTACACCGCGTTCGCCGGCATGCGCGAGATGAAGGCGCTGATCGACGCCGAGGTCGCGCGCAAGGATCTGGCCGATCATCTCAAGCTCGGTCCCGGCGGCATTCGCGAGATCGAGTTCATCGTGCAGGTCGTGCAACTGATCCGCGGCGGACGCGAACCGACCTTGCGTGCGCGCGGCCTGCTGCCGGCGCTGGCGGCATGCGAGCAGCTCGGCTTCATTCCAGCCGAGCGTGCGCGCCTGCTGCGCAATGCCTATCGCTTCCTGCGCCGACTCGAAAACCGCGTGCAGATGTTCGCCGACGAGCAGACCCACGAGATTCCGCTGGATGCGCAGACGCGCCTGCGCCTCGCGCTCGCGCTCGGTCACGCCGACTGGGCTGCACTCGCTGCCGAATTGCAGGCGCATCGCAGTCTGGTCGCCGAGGAGTTCGATGCCTTGATGGCGGTCGAAGCGCGCAGTCAGGCGCAGCAGACCCAATTGCAGTGGAGCGACCTCTGGCGCGCACTCGCCGCCGGGGACGCGATCGATGCGCACGCGCTCGCGGCGGCCGGTTTCGATCCGCCGCATGAGGCGGTGCAGGAACTCGAAGCGCTGCTCGGCAGCACCGCGCTGCGCAATATGTCGGCGCGCACGCGCGAGCGACTGGATCGCCTGATGCCGGCGCTGTTCGCCGCCGCCGCAGCGCAGGACGAACCCTTGCGCTGCCTCCTGCGTCTGTTGCGTCTGGTGCTCGCCGTCGCGCGGCGCTCGGTGTATCTGGCCCTGCTCGACGAACAGCCGGCGGCGCTGAAACGTCTGAGCGCCGTGTTCTCGGCCAGCGCATTCCTGGCCGAGCGCGTGATCGCGCATCCGCTGCTGCTCGACGACCTGTTCGACGATCGCGTCGACAGCGGAATGCCGGCGCGCGCGGAACTCGAAAGTGAACTGGAGCGCCGGCTCGCCGCGCTCGGCAGTGACGATGCCGAAGCGGAAATCGAGCTGATCCAGGAAGTGCGTCAGTCCGCTTTGTTCCGCATCGGTCTGGCCTTTCTCGGCGGTCGTCTGGATGCGGTGGCGAGTGCGCGCGCACTCGCCGAGGTGGCCGAGATCGCGTTGTCCGGCGTGCTGCGCATCGCCGAACGGGATTTGATCGGCGCGCATGGACGGCTCGGCGATCGTGCCGGCGACGGCAGTGGTCTGGCCGTGATCGCGTATGGAAGTTTCGGTGGCGCCGAACTCGGTTTCGGCTCCGATCTCGACCTGGTGTTTCTCTACGACGGCGAGCTCGCGCGCGGCGAGTCCGACGGCGTCAAGCCGCTCGATGGTGCGCGTTACTACGCACGGCTCGCGCAGCGCATCGTGCATCTGCTCGGCATGCTGACCCGCGCCGGCCGCCTCTACGAAGTGGATGTGCGCCTGCGTCCGGACGGCAGCAAGGGCATGCTCGTGCTCGGCTTTTCCGCCTACGAGGCGTATCAGCGCGAACGTGCCTGGACGTGGGAACTGCAGGCGCTGGTGCGCGCACGCGCGGTCGCCGGCGACGCCGCGCTGGCGCGCCGCTTCGGCGAGATGCGCTGCGATCTGCTCGGCGCATCGCGCGAAGGCGCTGCGTTGCGCGAAGCGATCGTCGCGATGCGCTCGCGCTGGCGCGCGGAACGCGATCGCTCCGATGCGCAGCGCTTCGACGTGAAGCAGGGACTCGGCGGCCTCGTCGACATCGAGTTCCTGCTGCAGGGCATGGTGCTGATGCATGCGCATGCGCATGCCGCCTTGTGCACGAGTGGAAATTCGATGCTGCTGATCGAACGTCTCCGCCAGGACGGTTTGCTCGAGGTGGCCGACGCGCTCGCATTGTCCGCAGCGCATGCCGATCTGCTCGCGCGCGCGATCCGCTGCACGCTGGACGGCCGCTCGCGCATCGTCGCGCGCGACGCGGACATCGCTGCGACGATCGCGGTCGTGCTCGCCGTATCCACACGCTGCGGCTTCGACTGGACGCACACGGTCGCGCGCGTCGAGGATGCGCGCAGCGATTCGCTGGACGAGGCGTGAGCGGACCCGCCGCCCTGCCGCGCTGCGATGTCGTGATGAAGGGCGGCATCAGCAGCGGCATCGTCTATCCGCGCGCGCTGGCGCAGCTCGCGACCCATTATCGGTTGCGCAGTCTCGGTGGCGCATCGGCCGGCGCGATTGCCGCCGCAGCTGCGGCCGCAGCGGAATACGGACGCGCGCACGGTGGCTTCGAACGTCTGGCTGCGCTGCCGGATTTGCTCGCGCAGACTAAGGACGACGATTCCGCTGCAGCCACGCGTCTGTTCGGTCTGTTCCAGCCGCAGGCATCCACACGCGGCTTGTATGGTTTGCTTGTCGCCGGATTGATGCCCGAACGGCCGCGCTGGGGTTTGGCTGCATTGCGCTGGCTGCTCGCGGCCGTGCGTCATTTTCCGCTGGCGGCCTTGCTGTCGCTGACATTCGCCGCGCTCGTGCTGTGGGCCTTGCTCGGACGCGCCGATTTCAGTGCGAGCGCACTAGCCGCAGCCTGCGCCGGCGTTGCCGGATTGTTCGTCGGCGTGTCGATCTTCCTGATCACGCTGACTCTCGTCATCGTGCTGCATGCGCTGCATCGCGTGCCGGCGAACGGTTACGGTCTGTGCTCGGGCAGCGGCGCTGCGAGCGCGCTGACGCCGTGGTTGTACGCGACCTTGCAGGAGCTCGCCGCGATCGATCAGACGCGACCGCTGCGCTTCGGCGATCTGTGGCGTGGCCGCGAGACGAATCCCGACTATGTCGCTGCGGCCGCGCAGCATGATGCGCGCCTGCGCTGCATCGATCTGCGCCTGATGACGACGGCATTGAGCCAGGGCCGGCCCTTGAGTTTTCCGTTGCAGAGCGAGGCGTTCTGCTTCGATGCCGACGAGATGCGCGCGCTGTTTCCGGACGTGGTCGTCGATGCGCTGATCGCCGACTCGCCGCAGCGCTTCGAGGATGGCCCGCTGGCCGGGCGCTACCGGCTTCCTGCGATGTGCGATCTGCCGATCATCGTTCCGCTGCGCATGAGTCTGGCGTTTCCGCTGCTGCTCTCGGCGGTGCCGTTGTGGCGCGTGCGGATGGATCCGGACACGCGCACGCGAGGTGCCTGGGTGCGCGTCGCCGAGAAGGTCTGGTTTTCCGACGGCGGTATCTGCAGCAATTTTCCGATTCATTATTTCGACAATCTGGTGCCGGCGTGGCCGACCTTCGGCATCGATCTGGTCGATGCGCGCTTCGTGCCGGAGCCGGCGCAGGACCCGCAGGATTTCGTCTGGATGCCGGATCACAACGGCAGCGGCAAGGCGAGCGAGGTCGTCGATGTCGAGCCCGGCGGCAGAGCCGGCATGCTCGGCTTCCTGCGCGCCATCGTCACCACGATGCAGGGCTGGTCCGACAGCACACAGCTGGCGATTCCCGGCTACCGCGATCGCATCGTCGCGGTGCGTCTGCGCAGCGAGGAGGGCGGCATCAATCTGCGCATGTCGCCGGCCCTGATCGAGCGCCTCGCGCGACGCGGAGAATGGGCCGGAAAAACCTTGCTCGCGCATTACGCCGCGCCGAATCCGCCGACCGGCAGCATCACCGGCTGGCGCAATCATCGCTGGCTGCGCTATCGCATCGCGATGCGCGTACTCGGCGAAGCCCTCGAAGGATTGCGCGCGGCCGAAGCGGAAACCGCCGCGAGCGATGCAGCGCTGCAACCGATGCACGCCGATCCGCCGAGCTATGACTTCCGCTCGGAGCGACAGCGCGCGGCGGCACTCGCGGCGTATCGCGAACTGCTCGAACTTGCCGGGCGCCAGGCGCGCGAGCGCGACATTCTCGGCTATCCGATATTCGATCACGATCCGCACGACGGGCCGCATCCGCGCCCCGAGCTGCGCATTCGTCCGCCGGACTGATCTGCCGCGTGCGGCTCGCGTCGTCGAACGCGATCGGAGCGCTGCAGAAGGAAACCGGAATCGGCGGCGCGCTCTGCGCTCAGCGGCCGACGCGTGCGCTCGCGAACGCCAGCCAGCGTTGCCGTACGAGTTCGGCGATCGCCGCGGTTTCAGCCAGCGGCGGCGGTTGCTGCACGGGTTTGAGCGGATCGTCGAGCAGGCGCAGATGCGCGCTGCCGAGCAGCTCGGCGTGGAACGCCGCGAGCTTGCCGCCGATCGGACGCGCGGCAAAGGTGTAGACCGCCTTGCCGGTCGCGCAGGCCTCGCTCAGCATGTTGACCGAATCCGGTGTGACGACGATGCGGTCGGCCCAGGCGAGAAATCCCGCATACGGATTTTCTCCGTCGCCATCGCCACTCCAGTAGCGCCCCGGAAACTGCGTGAATGCAGCGCGCAGTCGCGTCGCCAGCGCCGCCGGTGTGCGCCGCGAGGCGCTGACCAGGAAACTGCCGCCCTCGCGTGCGTGACGCGCAGCGAGACGTTCGAGCAGCGCATCGAAGTAGCGCGTGTCCAGGCGCTGCGCGCGATTGCTGCCGCCGATCAGCAGCGCGGTGCGTGGCGACGGCAACATCGCCAGTTCCGCAAAGTGCGTGCGACCGGCGCCGAGCCAGTCGGAGTCGACCGGATTCAACGCGCCGATGCTGTGGATCACGTTGGCGCCGGCGACGCCATCGTGCTGGGGAGCGATCACCAGATCGAAGGCGCCACTGTCGATGCGCGGATCGAGAATCTGCACGGTGAAACAGCGATGGCCGCTCCAGCTGCGCAGCGCGCGCGTGAGCAGGGCCGCGCGGCGCCCGCAGCCAATCGCGATATGCGGCCACGGCGGCGTCAACGGCGCGTCTTCGGCGTCGCGCACGGCCCAGCGCGCGCCCGCGAGCAGGCGCGGCGCCAGCGCCGCCCAGGGTTCGCGCAGACGAATCGGAAAAACCTTGGCAGAGAGCCCGAGCGCGCGCGCCAACGCGAGCGCCTGGCGCTCGTTGCCGGCGGCGCCGTCGCTGATCGCCCAGCACACGGGGCTGCCGGAGGAGGTGGGATTCATCGGTGCAGGGTAGCCGAGCGGACCAGCCTGCGACAGACGCGGTCAATCGCACGGCAATTGTGTGCATGCGGGAAACGATGCTTCCGCGCGGCGCTACTTGTCGACGGCCGCCGCGGCACGCAGTCTATGCCGCTGCACTGCAAGCTTTTGTGTACACGCTTCGCTTGCGCCGGAGGTTGCCGTATCGTCGGTCCGACCCCGGGGCGTGGATTGCACTACGTTCATTCCGGGATCGCTTCGGTTCGATGTCGATCCCTACCTATCGCCAACAGGAGTACATCCATGATTCGTCGTCTTGCTCTCGCCGCCGCTGTCGCGCTGGTTTCCGCGCCCGTGTTCGCCGCGACCTATACCCTGGACCCCGGCCACACCCAGGTCGTGTTCCAGTGGAACCATTTCGGCTTCTCCAATCCGACTGCGCAGTTCGGCAGCATCGAAGGCACCCTCGAGTTCGATCAGGCCGATCCGACCAAGTCGACGGTGAGCGCGAAGATCGCGCTGTCCAGCGTCAACAGCAATGTGCCCAAGCTCGACAAGCATCTGCAGACCGACGAGTTCTTCGATGCAGCCAAGTTTCCCAACGCGACCTTCAAGAGCACCAAGGTCGAGAAGGGCGGCGCGCCGGACAAGCTGAAAGTCACCGGTGACCTGACCCTGCACGGCGTGACCAAGCCGGTCGTGCTTGATGTCACGGTCAACAAGGTCGGCGAACATCCGATGCTGAAGATGGCCTCGGCCGGCTTCGATGCGAGCACCACGATCAAGCGCTCGGATTTCGGCATCGGCAAGTACGTGCCGGCCGTCAGCGACGAGATCAAGATCCGCATCACCAGCGAAGCGCACGATGCGAAGGCGACCGCAGAAGCGGCGGCGAAGGAAAAGGAGGGCTGATCGAGCAGACGGCCGCGCACGCCGCGGTCGGTTCAGCAAAAAGCCGCCTTCTGCAGAAGGCGGCTTTGTTGTTTCTTGAATTAGTCAACTGTTTGATTTGTGGAATCTTGCGTCGCTCCGTCGGCGCCGGTTTCAGCGTTTCAGCCGTTCTTGACGCCCTGATTCTTCAACGCTTCGAGCCCGGCCAGGTTCACGCTGGCCACGGCCGCCTTGAGATCGTTGATGCTGTCGGCATTGCCCGACACCTTCACCGAAAAGCGTTCGCCGAGCACGATGCCGTATTCGCCGCGCTTGTCCTGGCTGTCCCACTCCTCGTGGATCAGGCGGCCGTCCTGCTTGTAGGTCTTGTCGTAGCCGTGGTCGGTCTCCTTGCTGCTGTCGACCGCGGCCCAGCCGGCCAGCGCCATCAGGCCCTTGGCACTGCCCATATCCGTCACTTCCAGACGCAGGTTGCGCTGGGCGCCGTCCGAATACGTCGCATGCGCCTCGGACAACTGCATGCCGAGCGCGCCGTTGCGTTCGGCGCTGAAGTCGGTGCGCTTGAGACCGCCGAGCGTTTCCGGCACGAAGGGCTTCAATGAATCCGGCGCCAGCGCCTCGACCTGCGAGCCGCCGCCGAGCGCGGCACCCATCATCGCGCCCATCGCCTTGCCCTGCGCGTCGGCGTCGCCGTTCTTCTGCGCGGCTTCCATCTGCTTGCCGGCTACCGCGACCTTCTTGCTCCACGCATCGAGCTTGCCGAGCGAGCTGTCCGGATCCACTTGCACTGCATCTGACGACCCAAGTGAGATCGAGGGGTGATACGCGGCGCGGCCGCTCAACCCAACGACTGACATCAGCACAAGATTCAATACGAAGCCAACGACGATGATCGCAATCGCATAACCGGTCGAACGCTCTTGCGTGGTTTTCATCGTGTGCGGGAGGCCGAGATACAGAAGGTACACCCCATATACCGCGGCTGCGATCCCCAGGAGCCACACGAGGGCACCAACGCCCGGCAAGATGTGGAGAATTCCGACAACCCAACCCGGAGTCGCGGAATACGCAGCTGCTTTCAATGCTTGCACCTTGTTTTTCTCACCCCCAAAATTCGGAGCGAGCGCGTCCGTAATCAGAGCGACGATGAACACCACCAGCAACGAAACGCCGTAGCTAAGAATCAAGGACGTCAACAAAGAGCCAATGCTTGGCCTGAATGTGCCAAGCAGCGGAATATGGGTGCCAAACAACAAGTCGCCCACGAAGGTAGCAGCCGGACCCAGAGCCGCAAGAATCAGGATGTAGTTCTTGTACAGGTCCGACACCGTCGCCGGTTCCGCCGCGATGACCGGCCATTCGGTCTTCGGTGTCATCAGGATCGCCTTGACGCGCGCGATCAGCGAATTGATATCCACGTGCTCCCTCCCGTTGCAGTGATGAGTGTCGCGGTCGGCATTCTAGGCCAGAAGCGGCAGGGGTGCGCCGCGATCCGTTCATGCCTGCCGTGTGAAGCGGATCACAGCGAAAGCGTGAACGGGTTGGCACGCGTCCTGCTGGTAGACTTCTCTGACTGTCGATGGAGAGACCCATGTCGCGACCGAATCCCGCCGCGCAGATCCGTATTCCGGCGAATGCCGAAAACCGCTACCAGGTCAGCCGCAGCGACCTGCCGTTGAGCTGTCCGATGCCGGCGATGTCGCTGTGGAACTCGCATCCGAAGGTCTATCTGCCGATCGCCGAGCAGGCCGGTCATGCGAAATGTCCGTACTGCGGCGCCGAGTACAACCTGATCGACTGAGCAGGTTCCGTGCAGCCGCGCGCCCTCACCGTCGTGCAACTGGTGCCAGCGCTCGAAGCCGGCGGCGCCGAGCGTTCGACCCTGGAAATCGGTCGCGCACTGGTCGCGGCCGGGCATCGTTCGATCGTGGTTTCCGCGTCGGGTCATCTGGTCGAGCCGCTGGTCGACGCGGGCAGCGAGCACATCGCGCTGCCGATCGGGCGCAAATCGCTCGCCAGTCTCGCTCTGGTGCCGAAGCTGCGCGATCTGTTCCGGCGCGAACGCGTCGACATCGTGCATGCGCGCTCGCGCATGCCGGCGTGGCTCGGCTGGCTCGCGCTGCGCGGACTCGGATCGCGTGCGCGTTTCATCACGACCGCACATGGACTCAACAGTCCGGGCCGCTACAGCGCGATCATGGCGCGCGGCGAACGCGTGATCTGCGTGTCCAACACCGTGCGCGATTACCTGTTGCATCACTATCCGCGCGTCGATCCGGCCCGGCTCGTGGTGATTCCGCGCGGCGTCGATCCGGAAGAATTTCCCTACGGCCATCAGCCGGACACCACCTGGCGCGAATGGTTTTTCGCCGAATTCCCGCAGCTCGCCGGCGCGCCGCTGCTGACCCTGCCCGGTCGTGGCACGCGCCTGAAGGGACATGCCGACGCGATCGAACTGATCGCCGATCTGAAGACGCGCGGTATCGATACGCGCCTGCTCCTGCTCGGCGCACGCCAGGTGGGGCGCGAAGCCTATGTCGCCGAACTCGAACAGCTCGCGGCAGCGCGCGGCGTCGCCGGACAGATCGCGATCAGCGCGCAGCGCGACGATCCGCGCGATGTGTATGCGGCGTCGGCGCTCGTGTTGCAGCTGTCGAACAAACCGGAATCCTTCGGCCGCACCGTGGTCGAGGCGCTGTCGCTGTGCCGGCCGGTGCTCGGCTACGATCATGGCGGCGTCGGCGAACTGCTGGCCGACCTCTATCCGGCCGGACGCGTGCCGCCCGGTGATCGCGAACGTCTGGCCGAGCGTGCGGCCGAACTGCTGCGCTACGCGCCGGCGATCGCACCGCTGCAACGCTATCGGCTGGCCGACATGCAGGCGGCCACGCTCGCCTTGTATCGCGAGCTTGCGCGCGCCTGAGACCTCGGCGTGAAGCACTGGACTAGAATGCGCGCTTCCTTCTGTCCGGATCTGCAGTGACTTCGATGTCCATGCCGCGCGCCGCGATCTGGCCCGCGCTGATCGTGTTCGGCGTGCTCGTGCTGCTGCCGGTGGGGCGTGCCTCGGAAGCGCCGTTTGCCATCGGCGGCATCGTCGCGATCATTGTTATTGCACGGCGCTCACTCGATCTGCGCGATGCGGCCTGTCGCCTCGTCCTCGCCTTGTTCGCCTGCTACTGGCTGCCTGCACTGCTGTCGAGTGCGGCTGCGGTCGAGCCGTCCCGGACCTGGTCGACGATCGCGACGACCTTGCGTTTCCTGCCGTTCGCGCTGTTCGCGCTGTGGGCTTTGCGGCGCGCGCAAATCTGGCCTGCTGCGACTGCCGCGGTCGCGGCCGTGGTGCTCTTGTGGACGATCGATGCCTACGTGCAGATCACGACCGGGCACAGCCTCGGCGGCGCGCCGGAATCGGAACGCCTGTCCGGCATCTTCGGTGCGGGCAATCTGAAACTCGGACCGGTGCTGGCGGTGTTGTCGCCGTTCTTTCTGCTCGCCGCACGCGAACGTTACAGACGCCGCGGACTCGTCTTCGCCGCGTTGGTGCTGATCGCGCCGATCCTGCTATCCGGCGCGCGCGCGGCGTGGCTTTCGTATGCGCTGGTGTGTCTGCTGATCGCCTGGCACGAGACGCGCGATCTGCGCCGTCTTCTGGTCGTGCTGCTGGTACTCGCGCTCGGCGTCGGTACGATCGGCGCACTTGCGCTGCATGATTCGACCGGCTTCGGCAATCGCATCGAACGCAGTCTGCTCGCGCTGCGCGGCACCGAGGTCGCAATCGACGAAGCATCGGCCGGCCGCATCAGCATCTGGCGCACTGCGAGCCGCATGCTGGCCGCGCATCCGTTGACCGGGGTCGGCGTGCGCGGTTTCCGTTATGCGTATCCGAAATACGCCGCGCCGGGCGACCGCTTCGTCGACACCACGAGCGATCTCGGCGCATCGCACGCGCATCAGATCGTGCTCGAAGTCCTCAGCGAAACCGGCATCGTCGGACTCGTCTGCTGGATCGCAGGTCTCGTGTTCGCGTTGCGCGCCTGGTGGCGCGCCGACGCCGCGGCGCGCATGCGCGCACGCGCGCCGGCCCTCGCGCTGATCGCGATGTGCTTCCCGCTCAACACGCATCTGGCGTTTTATTCGGCGTGGTGGGGCTTGCTGTTCTGGTGGTTGCTCGCGTTGTACTGCGCCGCACTCGGCGCGCGCGAAGATGGCGTCGTCAGCGCTCGCGCCTTGCGCCCCGCAACAGGCTGAGTGCGAACGCGCCGACCAGGGCGGCGCCTGCGACGAGAACGCCCCACAGAATCCAGCGCCGCCACGGCAGCGGCGCCGGCGGCGCGCGCAAGGCCGCATCGCCGCCACTGATTTTCGCTGCGCCGAGCGTCGCCTGCGGCGGCTGCCAGTCACGACCGAGTTTCGCGCGCAGGCTGCTCAAGGCCGCGTCGATCGGGTAGTGCGAATGTTGTGCACGGACGCTGCCGACCGCGAGCGTGAACGGCGCATTGCCTTCGGCGAGGAACACGAGCGCATCCGCGCGATAGGCGAGTGCGAGATGCGGCGCCGAGGCGAGCGGCGTGCGTGATTCGAGCTTGAACTCGCGATAACGCGTGACGCCGCGCAGATCGACCTCGTCGTTCTGCAGTCGCTCGTCGCCTTCGTGCAATCGAAACGCGGTCGTGCGTGCGAGTTCGATCCATGCAGAGGATGCGCCCGTCGTGCGCGCGAACAGCACCAGCGGCGCCAGCGTACTGTCGTCGGCAAGTTCGATGCGCGCGCGTTCCACCGTCAGCGCCGCCGGCAAGCTGTAGCGGAACTGCACTTCGCCGGCTGCGCCGGTCGACGGCGTTGTCGATGCCTCGGCCGGCAACCATGCGCGCGCGGGCTGTGGGTTGCGGCGTTCGATCGAGCGCGCGTGTGCGCTGAGGCCGGCGAGATCGGGCCCGTCGTCGAGTCGATGCAGACGGATGTAGCGTGCGCGCACGCCGCCGAGCGCGAGTTCGCGTCGCTGCAATCGCGCGCCGTCCTGTTCGAGCGCGAGCACGGTTGCGCTGCCGATCGTGCGCCAGTTCTGCAGATCGTCGCCGGCATCGATCGCGAAGCGCGCGACGACGGCGGCGAGCGGCGTGGTCCAGTCGAGCTGGATGCTGTCGATCGGATGTTCGACGGCGCTCGCATCGAGCAGCCAGTCGCGCGCGTGCGCGGCCGGCGCCGGCGTTGCGGTCGTGAGGAGCGGGCGCAGATGTCCATCGGTGTCGCGCTCGATCATCAGGCGCAGATCGCTGCCCGCCGATACCGCCGCCGTCGCCGGCAAGGCGAGTGCGGGAATCGCGACGTCGATGTTGTGCGACGTCGACGATGGGCTGTTCGCGATCTGTGCGAGCGGCACGGCTTGACCCGCGGCGTTGAAGATCTCGAGGTCGCGCAGCGATTCATCCTGCGACCAGGCGTAGACCGCCGGCGTCAGCTCGATGCGCCACGCGCTGCTCGTCGTCGCGGCCGGCGTCTCGATCGGAAACACCATCGCGTAGTCGGCGGGCGTCGCGGCGGATGCGGCACGCATCGCGCACAGCGCGCCGACCGCGATGAGGGCACGCAAGTTCATGCCGGTTCCGCCGGCGCAGTCGCGCGCGGCGGCGCCGGCGCGACATAACCGATCACCGTGCACAGCAGTCCATACGCGATGAACGAGGCGATGCCGAACAGATTGCCCAGATGTGCGCGATCGATCAGCAGAAGTTTCGCCAGCACCACCGCCATCAGCACGGCGCCGGCCAGCCACAGCACACGATGGCCGCGGCGCGAACCGATCACCCAGCCGAGCACGCCGAGCAGACTCCACACCACCGTCAACGAGGTCTGTGCGAGGTTCGATTCCCACAGGCCGGCATTCCACGGTGCGCCACCGAGCTGATGTGCAGCGCGCAAGGTTGCGGCGGTGACAAAGGCGAAGCCGGCGACGGCGAGCAAGAGCGGGCGTCGTGCGGCGAAATCGGCAATCACGTCGCGATCGAGCAGCCAGCGCGCGAAACACAGCAGCACGCCGATCTGCACGAGCTCGACCGGGTTCAACAACGGCGCGAACGACAAGGGCCTGCTGCTGCCTTCGTGCATCAGCAGCAGGGTGAATCCGAGCAGGGCGAGCAGCGCCTGCGAGGCGAGCAGGATGCCGCGATATTCACCGAAGCGTGCGGCCAGCGGCGGCGCGATCCAGGCCGGACGCAGCAAGGTCAGCGCCCATGCGAGCAGCAGCGGCGCCAGGCTGAGGCCGTCGCGCCACGCATCGGCGAGATGCGCATCACCGGAAATCTGGCGCAGGGCGAGCATCAGCGCGAACGTCCATGTCCACAGCCAGCCGAGTTGGGCGACACGCGGCGTTTCATCGGCGCTGTCGCGCAAGGTGTGCAGGACGAAGAATCCAGCGAGCGCGTAGATCGCGAATGCGCCGAACGCGCTCGCCGAGATCAGCCGTGCATCGGTCGTCGCGAAGGCGAGAACAAAAATGCTGCCGGTCGCGAGCGCAATCGCCGCCGTCCACGCGAGCGCGCGACTGCGCAGACGCAGATACGCAAAGGCTGCCATCGCTGCGGTCAGCGCGACGAAGGCGAACACGGCGTGCGCGCGCACATCGCGGCTGAGGAAACGATCGATCTCGCGCAGTCCGGCGCCGAGCCACCAGAGCAGACCCCACAGATACAGCGTGAGCGCGATGCTCTGCGACGCGTTCGCGCGCAGATGCAGCCATGCGCTCACCAGCGCGGCGCCGGCAATCAGCACGGCGCTGATGAAACTGCCGTTGGCGATCGCAAGGGTTTCACCCGCGTTGGCAGGATCGTCGAGCGCGATCAGAAACGCGGAGGCAGCCAGCAACTGCAGTACGAGCCCGCCGATGCGCGGCAACCATTGCTGCTGACGCAAACCCAGCCAGACCAGGGCGGCGCCTTCGAGTGCGAACGTGCACGCGGTCGAGCGCGCACTCAGGGCGAGCGGCACTGCGAGCGTGGCGAAACCCACCGCGAGCACGGCGAATGCTTCGCCGAGGACACGCTGGCGCGCGCGCGGCAAGAGCAGCCATGCAAGCGCCGCATAGATCGCGGCGGCGCCGAGCGCCGAATACGCGAGCGGCATGCGCGCGCCATCGAGCAGGGCAGCCTGCAGCGCGAACGCGATGAGCGGATTGCCGAACACCAGCGTTCCATCGATCGGATCGCGGCGCGATGGCTCGCGCTGACGCGCGTACAGAATCGGTATCGCGAGGAAGATCGCGAAGAAGAGCAGCAGGAAAGGTTCGGTGCTGGCGAAGAACGCGTGCTGGTAATTGAGCACGCCCCAGGTCGTCGCAATCGCGTAGGTGAACACGAAGCCGAGCAGATTGAGCGCGCGCCACGGCCGTACCCAGGCGATCGCGAAGATCGCCAGATCGAGCAGCGCGTAATAGGCGAACAGCACGACATGATTGCCGCTGCCGGTCGAGATCAAAATCGGCGCCGCGAAGCCGGCGAGGATGCCGAGCACCGCGAGTGCGAGCGCGTCCTGCAGCACTGCGAGCACGCCGGCACCGGCGACGAGGATCAGCAACAGCGCGAACGCAGCGCCCGCCGGCAGCAAGTTGTACAGGCGGAACGCGGCGAAGACGGTCATCAGCAGAACGCCGATCGCGCCGCCCTGCAGGCTCAGCGCAAAACTGCGCCGGCGCGCGCGTTCGCGCCAGCCGAAGGCAAGCGCCGCGATCGCGGCGAGTGCCACGCCGGCCAGGCGGAATTCGACCGGCAAGCGCAGCCAGCCCTGATCGGACGCGTATTTCAGCAAGGCACCGACGCCGGCGAACAGCACCAGCATGCCGACCTTGACCGGCACATTGCCTTCACTGAACCAGCGTTTGAGCCAGCCGAAAAGCCGCGTCACCGGATCGGGTGGCGGCGGTGATGCGGGCGGCGCGCTCGGTGATGGGATCGACGGTCGTGGCGGAATCGGCGGCGCTGCGACCGGCGCGGGCGTGTCGATGTCGCTGGCATTCGCACCAAGCTCTGCGCTCGCGGCCGGCGTCGTTCGAAGCGCGGGTACGGGCGGAGTCGAAACCGCCGACGTCGTCGCTGTATCTGGGCGCGCGATATCTCGTACCAGCGTCGGCGCATGCGAGCCCCGAGCGAGGCTGTCGAGTTCGCGACGCATCGCCGCCAACGCCGCTGCCAGCGAACGCTGGCGCGCGAAGGCGATACCGAGCGCGAGGCCGCCGAAGAAACCCAGTGCAGCATCGCCGTCGTTGCCGACGCCGCTGCCGATCGCAAGACCGATGAGGGCACTTGCGACGACGATCAGAAATCCCATGAAGCTCCCCATAGTTCAGACCAACGCGCCATCATCGATAGACGTCCGCAGCCCCCCGCGGTCGCGTCTTGAAGCGCTTGTGCATCCAAAGGTACTGCGTCGGCGCCTCGCGCACCATGCGTTCGATGTCGGCGTTGATGCGCGCGGTGTCGGCGACGACGTCCGCGCCCGGAAAATCGGCGAGCGGCGCTTCCAGCCGGATCGCGTAGCCGCCGCCATCGAGGCGACGATGAAAGAATGGAATGACCTGCGCGCCGGACAAACGCGCCAGGTGGTGCGTCGCGGTGATCGTCGATGCCGGTACGCCGAAGAACGGCGCGAACACCACATCCTTGCCGCGCATGTCCTGATCGGGCGCGTACCAGATCGTGCCGCCCTTCTTCAGGTAGCGCACGCTCTGACGCAGTTCGTCCTTGCTGAACATCGCGTCCGCATAGCGCAGGCGCGCACGCTTGATCGCCCACTCGAACGCGGCATCGGCGTGCACGCGATACATGCCGCCGATGCGGATGCGCTGCGAGACCAGACGCGCACAAAGTTCAAGATGGGAAAAATGCGCACCGACCAGCAGCACGCCGCGCCCGGTCGCAAGCGCCGCATCGAGATGTTCGAGGCCGTCGAACACGACCGGCACGCGTGCCAGCGCGCGCGGCGACCCCATCCACGCCAGCGCGAACTCGACCAGCATGACGCCGCCGTCGACGAGGTTGCGCTCCAGCATCGCGGCGCGCTGCGCGGCGTCGAGTTCGGGAAAGCACAGGGCCAGATTGCGTTCGGCGACATGACGTCGCTCGCGCAGCAGGCGCACCGACAGCCAGCCGATGACGCGGCCGATTCCGAGCAGCCATCGATACGGCAGGCGGGCGGTCAGCCAGATGCAGCCGAGTCCGAGCCAGGCCAGCCAGTGGCGCGGCGCGAGCAGGGCGGGGCGAAACGGCGGGATGGGCTGCGGCATGATCGGGAAGAGCGTTCGACGCGGGATGGTCAAAGGTCGACGCGGAAAGGTCAAGGCAGCGATGCGGAAGCGGGTGCTTTTGTCGTTGTGCGGCTGTTGACGATGAAGCACGGTCTTCGCTGTCCGCCGGCCAATCGATGCAAAGCTATACTGCCGCTCCTCCATCGCCGCGCCACGCCGTGTTCCAGCGTTTCATCTACACCCTGACCTTGTACCTGCTGACGCCGTTCGTCGTGTATCGACTGATGGCGCGCGGCTTCAAGTACCACGGCTACTTCGCACGCTGGCGCGAACGCTTCGGCTTCTTCGCCGATCCCGCGATCCACGACAGCATCTGGATTCATGCGGTTTCGCTCGGCGAGGTGAATGCCGCGGTGCCGCTGATCGAGGCCTTGATGCGGCGCTATCGCGATTCGCAATTCGTCATCACCACGGTCACTCCGACCGGCTCCGATCGCGTGCTGCAGCTGTTCGGCGGGCGCGTCTTCCATGTCTATCTGCCGTACGACCTGACGACGGCGGTGCGGCGTTTTCTCGATCGCGTGCGGCCGCGCTTCGCGGTGATCATGGAAACCGAGATCTGGCCGAACCTGTTCATGACCTGCGCCGAGCGCGGCATCTCGATCGTCATCGCGAACGCGCGCCTGTCGGAAAAATCCCTGCGCGGCTACTGGCCGATCCAGCCGCTGGTGCGCCGCGCGATCCGCTGCGCGAGTTTCGTCGCGGCTCAGTCCGCTTCGGACGAGGAGCGCCTGCGCCTGCTCGGTGCGGCCGAGCCGAAACTTGCCGTGGTCGGCAACCTCAAGTTCGACATGAGCGTGCCCGACGGCATCCGCGAACGCGGTGTCGCATTCCGCGTCGCCGCCGGCGGCGGTCGCCCGGTCTGGATCGCCGCGAGCACGCACGAGGGCGAGGAGCTGGTCGCGCTGAAGGCGCATGCGGCGGTGTTGCGGCGTTTCCCGGACGCGCTGCTGCTGATCGCACCGCGCCATCCGGAACGCTTCAAGCCGATTGCCGCAGCTTGTCGCGCGTATGGATTTCGCAGCGCGACGCGCAGCGAGGAAGGCGGCGCCGATCCGGCCTGCCAGTGTTTCGTGATCGATTCGATGGGCGAACTGCTGGAGTTCTACGCAGCCGCCGATGTCGCCTTCGTCGGCGGCAGCCTGGTGCCGGTCGGCGGACATAACCTGCTGGAGCCGGCGGCGCTGGCGCGTCCGGTGATCGTCGGTCCGCAGACCTTCAACTTCGCCGAAGTCACCGAAGACCTGATCAACGCCGGCGCCGCGATGCGCATCGGCGATCCCGATGCACTCGGCCCGGCCGTGGTGCGCCTGCTCTCACGCGACGTCGAACGCCGCAGCATGGGCGAAGCCGCGCACGCGGTGATGGAACGCGAGCGCGGCGCGGTCGAGCGCACGATGGCGATCGTGGAGAAGATGGTGGGAGAGGCGAAGATCGCGAAGCGGGAGCCGGCAATCGCGGATCGATAGCCGGACGAGCGGCTGTTCAAACGCTTCGTGTCGGATGTTTCAGCGAGCGATCACTGGCTGCCGGGATTTCGACCGCGACCAGCGAACACTCGCTGCGAACACGTATGGCGTACGGCTGAGTAGCTTCGTCATCCCGGCATCTGCCGGGATGACCATCAACGGGTTCGACGTCCGTCTTCTTTCGATTCCGGATTGCGCGCTGCCGCGTTATTCGAGCAGCGCGTTGATCGCTTCAAGATCCTTCAGCTCGATCACGCCCGCCGCCTGCTTCAGCAGCAAGCCGTTGAGCACGAAGGTATGCCGCGCGGACGAATACAGGCTCTGCGCCGACAGCAGAGTCTGCTGGCTGATCAGCACGTCGACGATGGTGCGCGTGCCGACTTCGTAGCCGGCCTGGGTTGCCTCGACCGAGCTTTGCGCGGAGACCACGGCAGCCTTGGTCGCCTCGACTTCGCTGGCTCCAGCGATGACCGAGCGATAATTGTTGCGCGTCGCGGCCTCGACCTGGCGGCGATTCAATTCGAACTGGTCCTGCGCAAAGTCGCGCTGATACACCGACTGGCGCACGCGGGATTGGGTGTAGCCGCCGGTGAACAACGGCACGTTGAGGCTGAGCGTGATCGAGCTGCCCCATTTGGGATCGCCGCCACCGTCATGCTGACTCGGGAATCCATTCGGACTGACGTCGCTCCAGGACGGAGAGCGTGAGTAACCAACCGTCGCATTGAGAGTCGGCAGGTGACCAGCGCGCGCGGTGTTGATATTTGCATTCGCCGCGTCGACGTTCAGAGCGGCCGAGGCGAGCACCGGATTCTGCTTCAACGCGACTTCGACCCATGCCTTCGGATCGTCCGGATTCGGATGATCCAGCGGCAGGTTCTCGCGCAGCTTCTTGAACTCGCCCGGTTCCTTGTTGGTGAGCTGACGCACGGTTTCGCGTGCGGTATCGACGGCGTTCTGGTCGCTGATCACGGTGGCGATGGCCTGATCGTGCTGCGCCTTCGCATCGTTGACGTCGGTGATCGCCGCGAGCCCGACATCGAAGCGCTGCTGCGCCTGTTCGAGCTGACGGCCGAGCGCCTTCTCGTTCGCGTCGGCGAATTTCAGCGCGTCGAGTGCAGTCAGCACGCCGAAATAGGCGTTCGCGGCATTCACCAGCAATTGCTGCTGTGCGGCGTCGTAGGTAGCCGCGCCTGCCTGTGCGGTGTAGCGGCTCGACTTCAGCGCGGTCCACTTGCTGATGTCGAGAATGCTCTGAGTCAGCGTAGCCCCGAGCGAGCGCTGATAACTGGTCTGGCTGTAGCCGCTGACGAAAGTCTGGTGAGCCGGATCGTTTGGAAACAGCGGGTCCTGCACGAACGACGGACTGTCGCTGCCGCCTTTCGTACGCGTGAAATCCAGGGCGGCCCCGATCTGCGGCAACAAGTACGACCGCGCCTGATCCACATTCTCGTCAGTCGCGAGCTTGGTCGACTCCGCACCCGCCAGGGTTGGATCGGACGCGCGCGCTTCCTGGTAAATCTGGACCAGGTCGTCGGCATGCGCGATGGATGCGCCGAACGCCAGCAGGACGGCCAGCGACAAGGTGCTGATACGGGTCATCGAATATTCCTCGAAAGTGTTGGGGTATTCCTGCGCCGCGCGTTCACAGGGTGAAGCGGCGCGGCGGTTCTGCATTCTTGAGATAGGCAACGTCGGTCTCGAACAGGCTTTGCGATGTCCAGTGCGTATCGTCGACCTTCGTGTAGAGCATCGCCTGCATCGCCGGCGAATCGCCGACGATCGCGAACAGACGACCGCCAGGCTTCACCCAGGCGCGGAAGCGTTCGGGCAGCGCATGCACCGCGCCGCCGACCACCACCGCATCGAAGCGATCGCGGGGGGAGAAGTCGCGGACGCCGTCGCCGATTTCAAGGCGCACGTTGCGCACTTGCGCAGCGGCGAGCTGTGTGCGTGCCGTTTCGGCGAGTTCCGCGTGCAGTTCGACGCTGGTCACCGCGCCGGCGAGGCGCGCCAGGCACGCGGTCAGAAAGCCGCTGCCGGTGCCGATCTCGAGCACGTTTTCATTCGCTTCGAGCGCGAGCGCCTGCAGGATGCGGCCTTCCACGACGGGCTTCAGCATCGTTTCGCCGTGGCCGATCGGCACGGCCATATCAGCGAAGGCCAGCTCGCGATGACGCGCCGGCACGAAGGCTTCGCGCTTGACGTCGCGCAAGGCATCGAGCACGCGCGGATCGAGCACTTCCCAGGTACGCACCTGGTTTTCGACCATGTTCTGTCGGGCCAGCTCGGTGTTCATCGATCCCATCTCGTAAGCACTGTCGGGGTTTCCTGCCGGCGCAAAAGGACGAAAAGCATAGGCACTCGCGGATGACGCGGCAAATTCTATCTGCGGCACGCTGCGCGCCGTCGCGGCTTTGCGGGCCGCTTGCATCACCTTGGCGGTGCGTGCTTCGGCACCGAAGTGCCGGAAGTCACCGCCTCGCCTGGCCTCTCTCAGGCGGCAACCGCACCGCCGCTGCGCCGGGACAACTCTTCCTGCGTCCGTGCCAGCAGGCCGGCGACGGCCGTGGCCAGCATCGCATCGACGCGTGACAGCGAACTGCGTCCGGCTGCGCTTTCCTGCACACTGCGGCTCGCCAGTTGCAACGCCAGCCAGCGCTGCAGGCGACTCTGATCGTCCGCGGACAGTACGGACAATGTCCGCCGTGCCGCGCTGCGCAGCTGCGCCGAGCGGAATGCGCCGACGTTGGCGGCGTCTTCCGTGCCGCGATCCTCGACCAGCGTGGCGAACGCGCGCTGCGCGAAACGCAGCGGCATATCCGCGTCGGCCAGCGTATTTTCAGGGCATGCAGCAATCGCAGGCGTGTTCATCGGGTGGTCCCGCGAGCACGCGCTGCGCCGGTTGCGCTGATCAGATGCGATACAAAGGGACAAGGTTGCATGGCGTGGTTCCTAGCAAGACATGAGCCATCGCGGGATTGCTTCCGCGAACGTGGGCCCGAATGCATGTTTCGCGATCGTGCGCGGGCTGCCGCAACGAGGCGATGGAGCTGTGCGAATGCTCCCGCCCTCGCCGCCCGGGTGCGGGGAGGGGGAATTACCCGGGCGGCGCGGCGAGAGACTTGAAACAAGGTGCCTATGGGTCCAAGCCATGGACGTAAACGTCGGTGCGAATGCCGCGCCGCGGCTGCATAATCAGCAGGCGGCACGCGATGCGAATCGGGGGTCGGCATCCAGCGAATCACACCCCCAGCCACGACCGGTTCCATTCATGTACCGGCGGGTATACTATAAAAATTGAACCGAGTAGTCCAGTAGCTATGCAAGCCATGACCTTAGCCATCGCCAAGTCGTGCGGTCCGGGCCGTCCCAAGGATCTCGAGAAGCGCGCCGCCATCCTCGAAGCGGCCAAGCGCCTGTTTCCGCTGTCGGGCTTCGAAGGCACCAGCATGGACGCCATCGCCAACGATGCCGGCGTTTCCAAGCTGACCGTCTACAGCCACTTCACCGACAAGGAAACGCTGTTCTTCTCGGCCATTCGCGAGAATTGCCGTCAGCAGATGCCGGAAACCTTGTTCGACATCGATGAGAAGGGACCGGTGCGCGCGCAGCTCGAAGTGATCGCGCATGCGTTCTTCGCGTTGATCACCAAGCCGGAGTCGATCGCGCTGCATCGGCTGCTCAACTCCGGATCGAGCAGCACGGACAAGATCCGTCAGTTGTTCTGGGAAGCCGGTCCGCAGCTGGTCAAAACCGGGCTGCAGGAATTTCTGCAGAAGGAAGTCGCCGCGGGTCAGCTGGAAATCGCCGATGTCGGGCGCGCCGCCTCGAATTTTTTCACCCTGCTGAAGGGCGAGCCGCACATGCGACTGATGTGCGGCTGCTCGACGCCGATGTCCGAGCGCGACATCGACGTGCACATCAAGGCGGCGGTCGAATTCTTCCTGCGTGCGTACACGCCGTGTCCGAATCGCGTGTCCCAGATCGCGCTCTGACGATTCTGCCCGGGCCGGCATTTCCATGCCGGCTCCGAGGCGTAGTCAGCGTCTGAAGTCTTCCGCCTGCGCGAGCCAGGTGCGCACGACGCGTTCGTCTTCGGCACCGATGTCGACGAAACGGAAACCGATCCAGGCGTGGCCGTTCACATTCGCCGGATCGCTCCACAACTCATGCACGCCGACTTCGATCGGCCGCAACTGTCCGTGCGAGTCGGGCAGATGGAAGACGAATTGATACAGCGCATCGTCGGCAATCGGCACGTGCGCGATCAGCATCATGCCTTCGAGCGAAAGATTGCCGAGGTGGCCGACGACGTCGCCGGTCATCACATCGGTGACCTGCAGCGGCACGTCGGGGCGTTTGCGTGGAAGCCGGCGCTTGTCGATCACGGGGCGACCTCGACGTGAATGATGGCAAGCCTGCGCGCGTTCATGTCGCCGCCGCCGCGCTGCGCAGGTGCAAAGTATCGAGGATCGCCTTCCAGGCACGATCGATCAGCGAGGTTTCTTCCGCCACCACCATGCGCACCTGACCGCGCACCAGATCGCGCGCGAGCTGTTCCAGACTCTTGTCCTCGCTGCGCATGCCGCGCTGATTGACGAACAGGCAACGTCCCGTCACCGTCGAGAACCAGGCCAGTTTGCGCCGCGTCGTCGCACCCTGCTGGTTGTGGATGAAGTCGAACCAGGTGCCGAACGGAATCGAGCGCATGCGTTCGAGCATCGCCGATTCGGCCGCATTCAACGGCGCCGGAGGCTGCGCGTGCGGCGTCGGCGTCGGAGCTGGGGCCGCAGCGCCACCGAGTCGTACCTTGTCCTTGAGCAGGCGATCGACACGCTCGTGCTCGGCGCTGCTCGTCGCATCGGGAACGCCGGGGCGCACGAATACGTCCGCGAGCAGGCTGTCGATGTCGTCGGTATGAAGCCCGACCTGACCGAGGCCGGCTTCGAGTTCCTGGCGAAGCGGGTCATCGCCCGCGATCTCGGCCGAGCTCGTCGCACCACGGCGCGCCAGCTTGATCGCGACGCCGAGCCGACGCTTGAATTCGGCGCTCGAAGAACCCTGGCGCAGCGCGCTCAAGGCGAGTGCATCGGTCCATGCCTGTTCCAGCAGCGCGCGTATACGCGGCGTCGGCTCGCCACCCTGGATCACGCGCGTGATCGCGGCGCGTGCGGTGTCGCGCGCAATTTCCAGCTTGTCGCGTCCCTTTGCCGCGTCGATGTGACGACGCTCGACCGCCTCGGCGCGACGCGCCAGCAGTTGCATGTGACGCCCGAGATCGCCGAGCAGGTTTTCGAAGATCGACAGATCGCCGTCGAAATCCGCGCTGACGTGATCGACCACCACCTGCATCTTGCGGCTGAGGTCGGGATCGGACTGCGAATCGTCGAACCAGCGTGCGCCGGTTTCGGCAATCGTGTTGAGAAGTTCGCGCGCCGGATGACTGCGTCGCGTGAAGAACGTCTTGTCGCCGAGCGCGACGCGCAGCACCGGCACGTGCAAACGACCGAGCAGCGAGCGCGCGCCGCTGCCTTCGCGCACATTCGCCGTGACATAGTCGAACAGGAGGCCGACCAGGTCGACCGTATCGGCATCCTCTTCGGCCAGTTGCACGGATGCGCCGTGCGCCGCGCCGCGCCGCAGCTGGGTCAGCAACTCACGCTTGAAGCGCTCGCTTTCGTAGGCCGATGTGCCGGGCTGCGTACGCGGATCGACTTCGCGTTGCAGCACGCCGAGCACCGATTGCAGATCTTCGCGGCTGGCGTGCACGAGCGGGCCGCTCGGCGGATCGGCACTGCGCGTGGCACGGCGCTGCTCGCCGAGCAGATGACGCAGGGTGCGGAACAACTCCGTCGTGTCGGCGTCGGGCGCAGCCGCCGATGTCGCAGTGAACGGCGCGGCTGCCTCGGGTTCGTGCTCGCCCGGCGGCGGCGTGTGACGGGCGAGCGCCTCGCGCGCTGCATCGCCACGCTGGCGGCCGGCGCGCCATTGCAGATTCGGCAGCACGCGCTGGGCGGTGAGATAGGTGTTGAGCGTCTGATAGAGCGCGCCGATCGGCAACAGCACGTCGCGATCGAACTGGCGATAGGCGAGCACACGCGATTCGACGCCGAGGCGGATTCCGCTCAGTGCATCGCGGAACGCATCGACCAACTGGAACGGTCCGAGCGGCAGCGCTTCGTTCGTCCATGCCGGCGCACCGGCGACGACGCCGAGACGATGCGCCAGCGCGTACAGCACCTGGGAGTGACGGATTTCCGATTTGCCCGCGATTTCCTGCAGGGCGAGATCTTCTTCGAGTACGGATGCGTCGACGAGCTCGAGCTGCAGGTGATCGCCGGCGTCGACCGCAACGGATGCCGGCGTTGCGACGCGACGAATCTGCGCCAGGCTCGACTCGATGTGCTGCAGAAAACGCGCCGCGATCTGCGCGCGTTGCTGCTTGATCTCGCGCAGGTCCTCGAAACGTTCCTGCTGCAAGGCATTGCTGCCGGCGTGGCCGGCCAGCTTGAACAAGGTGGCTTCGAATTCGTCGAGCGCATGCGGCAGGGTCGCCACGAAATGCGCGCGCGCTTTTTCGAGCAGGCCGGACAGCAGGCTGCGCACGCGCGGCGGCAAATCCGCCCGCTGCGCCAGCACAGCAACATTCGTGTTGTCGCCCTGGCGGATCGCCATCTGCAACGGCCCGATTCGTCGCCGCGCAGGCCGCGACTTACGCCAGCGGCCCTTGCGTCTGTCGCTTCCCGGCTCATGCAGCGTCCGCGACGAGCAGCGGACGCAGGTGAACCCCCCTGTCGACACGATGCCGAACGCGGAATCCGGTCGATGCCCGATTCTGTCACGTCGTATCCCGAGCGAACAGATGCGCCGCAGCATCGTTTGTAAAGGTGCGCATTCCACTGGGCGCGCATCGTCGACGCGGCATTGTGCACAAGTGGTCGTGGCGAACCGGCGCTGCGCGAGCAGCGCGGCGCGTCGACCTGCGCAAAGCGTCAGTCGCGATCCGTGGCGACGCGCACGCCGCGCAACTCGCCGTCCTCGTCGACGCTGAGCGATACCTCGATCGGGCGGCAGCACACCGCGCAATCTTCCACATAGCGCTGCGAGCCGGCGGAGAGGTCGGCCTGCGTCGTGAAACTTTCTCCGCAGTACGGACAATCGAGCGTGATCCATTCAAGCATCGACGGATGCCTCGACCAGGAACAAGCCGATCAGGTCGTTGAGGAAACGGCGTCCGCGTTCGCTCGGTTGCAGTCGCGCCGGATCATCCGTCAACCAGCCTTGTGCCCGCGCGGCGGCCAGCGGTTTGGCGATGGCGCTCAAGGGCAGGCCGGTGCGCGCTTCGAATGCGGCATTGTCGATGCCCTCATTCAAGCGCAGCGCGTTCAACATGAATTCGAAAGGGCGTTGCGCGGCGATCACGTCGTTGCAGGTGCCGAATGCCATCGTGCGCTGCGCGCGCTCCAGATAGCCGCGCGGCGATTTCAGTTTCGTCGTGCGCACGATGCGGTTGCCGGATGCATCGCTGAGCTTGCCATGCGCGCCCGCACCGATGCCGAGATAGTCGCCTGCGCGCCAGTAGTTCAGATTGTGCGCGCACCGCGCCTGCGTGCCCGCGTAGGCCGACACTTCGTATTGCGCATAACCGGCCTCGGCCAGTCCCGCCTGACAGGCTTCCTGCATGTCCCACGCGCTGTCCTCGTCGGGCAGGCGCGGCGGTTGCGCGGCGAACAGCGTGTTCGGCTCCAGCGTGAGCTGGTAGTGCGAAATATGCGCGGGCCGCAAGGCGAGTGCATGCTCGATGTCGGCAAGTGCGCCGTCGAGCGTCTGCTCGGGCAGCGCATACATCAGATCCAGATTGATGTTGGCGATGCCGGCATCCTGCGCCAGCGCGATTGCGTGCACGGCTTCGGCCGACGAATGTATGCGGCCGAGGCGGCGCAATTTGTCGTCGTCGAAACTCTGAACGCCGAAACTGATGCGATTGACGCCGGCGCGCAGATAGCCGTCGAAACGGCCATGCTCGACCGTTCCCGGATTGGTTTCGAGCGTGATCTCTGTACTGCACGGCAGCGCGATCCGCGCCGCAACGCCATCGAGAATCCGTGCGATCGCGTCCGCATCGAACAGGCTCGGCGTACCGCCGCCGAAGAACACGCTGTGCAAGGCACGCGTGCCGACCGCATCGGCGAATTCATCGAGGTCGCGATCGAGGTCGGCCAGCAGCGCATCGACATAGGCGTCCACCGGCAACGCGCCGCTCTGCGCATGCGAGTTGAAATCGCAGTACGGGCATTTCTTCACGCACCACGGAATGTGGATGTAGAGCGAGAGCGGTGGCGCGAGCATCGGCATCGGACGAGTGCGGGACGTTGCGACTATGTCGCGAGGGTTACTGCGCCGACGTCAGCGCCGCGCGCAACGCGCGCAAGGCGATGCCGCGATGGCTGACGTGGTTCTTCGTCGCCGCGTCCATTTCTGCTGCGGTCTGGCCGACGCGCGGATCGAAGAAGACCGGGTTGTAGCCGAAGCCATTGCTGCCGCGCTGCACGCGCAGGATGCTCCCGCGCCAGCGTCCTTCGACGATCACCGGCGCCGGATCGTCCGCGCTCTGCAACAACGCGATCGAGCAGTGGAAATGCGCACCTCGGCGCGCGTCGGCGACGCCGTCGAGCGCGGCGAGCAGCTTCGCGATGTTCGCCTGGGTGTCGCCGTGCACGCCGGCATAGCGCGCCGAATACAGACCCGGCGCGCCACCGAGCGCATCGACGCAGAGACCGGAATCGTCGCCGAGTGCGGCCAGGCCGGAGGCACGCGCGGCATGGCGCGCTTTCAGCAAGGCGTTCTCGACAAAGGTTGTCGCCGTTTCGTCCGCATCGGCAATGCCGAGCTCGGACTGCGCGATCAAGTCGATGCCGCTGCCGGCGAGCAGCTCGCGCATCTCGACGAGCTTGCCGGGGTTGCTGCTGGCGAGTACGAGCTTCATTGTTGGAGCGGGAAAGGGTCAAGGGTCAATGGTGAAGGGGAAAAGCGCGTTCCAGCAAACCCGTGATGCGCTGCTTTTCCCATTTACCCTTTACCCTTTCCTCTTCACCCCTGACCAAGTGCCGTGCGCTGTGCCGCGCAAAGCTGCGTGACGCCCTGCGTCGCGAGTGCGAGCAGTGCATCGAGCTCTTCGCGGCGGAACGCGTGGCCTTCGGCGGTGCCTTGCACTTCGATGAAGCCGCCGCCGTCGTTCATGACGACGTTCATGTCGGTGTCGCAGGACGAGTCCTCGGCGTAGTCGAGATCGAGCACCGGCGTGCCCTGGTAGATGCCGACCGAGACGGCCGCGACGGCGCCGACGATCGGATGACGCTTGATCGTGTGGCGTGTCTTCAACCAGCTGATCGCGTCGACCAGTGCGACATATGCGCCGGTGATCGCCGCCGTGCGCGTACCGCCGTCGGCCTGCAGCACATCGCAGTCCAGCGTGATGGTGCGTTCGCCGAGCGCCTGGCGATCGACGCAGGCGCGCAGCGAACGTCCGATCAGGCGCTGGATCTCCATCGTGCGACCACCCTGGCCGCCACGCGCGGCTTCGCGCTGCGTACGCGAGCCGGTCGCGCGCGGCAGCATGCCGTATTCGGCGGTGATCCAGCCTTCGCCCTTGTTGCGCAGGAACGGAGGTACCTTCTCTTCGACGCTGGCCGTGCACAGCACGCGCGTGTCGCCGAACGAAACCAGCACCGAGCCTTCGGCGTGGCGAGTGTAGTGGCGCTCTATGCTGACCGGACGCAATTGATCGGCGCTGCGGCCGGAGGGTCGTGCGAAGCTCATGCGAAGTAAGACTATGGCAATCGGGCCGCGGAGTTTACCATTGCGGCCCCCTCGCTCCCTGCGGAATTCCGATGCTGCGTAGCATGACCGCTTTTGCCAGCGCCGAGTCCGACAGCGGCCACGGAATCCTCTCGATCGAACTGCGTTCGGTCAATCATCGCTATCTCGAACTCGGCCTGCGCCTGCCCGAGGAATTGCGCGCGCTCGAATCCACCGTGCGCGAGCGCGTCGCGGCGAAACTTTCACGCGGCAAGGTCGACCTCGGCCTGCGCTACAAGCCGGCCGTGGCCGACGCCTCGGCGATCAAGGTCGACGATGCGCTGGTGACGCGGCTGGCCGACACCGCGCAAGCGCTCGCCGCGCGCTTTCCGCAGATGCATGTCGAATTCACCTCGCTGCTCAACTGGCCCGGCGTGCTGCTCGATCGCGCTACCGATGTGGATTCGCTGCGCGCAGCGGCACTCGGCGTGCTCGACGCCGCGCTCGAGGACATGGTCGCCGCGCGCGAGCGCGAAGGCGAACGTCTCGGCGGTTTCATGCGCGAGCGCCTCGACGGCATGCAACGCATCGTCGCCGAAGTGCGCGCGCACCTGCCCGACGTGCGCGCCGCGCTGCGTGCGCGCTTCGACACGCGCCTGGCCGAGTTGAAGCTGCCGCTCGAACCCGGGCGCGTCGAACAGGAAGTGGTGCTGCAATTGCAGCGCATCGACGTCGACGAGGAACTCGATCGCCTGACCGCGCACATCGCCGAGGCGCGTCGTATTTTCGGCCTCAAGGAAGCCGTCGGCCGCCGCCTCGATTTCCTGATGCAGGAATTCAATCGCGAAGCGAACACGCTCGGCTCGAAGGCCGCCGATCCACGCACCACGAACGCCGCGGTCGAGCTGAAGGTGCTGATCGAGCAGATGCGCGAGCAGGTGCAGAACCTGGAGTAGGTTCCTGCAACCGCCGGCAGCGCTCGGAACGTGATGAAAAATCCGTGCGAGTCGCGCCGGGCGCGAACTCGCACGCGGATCAGCCGCCGTCTGTTTTCGATGTCGCGTTGGTCTTGCTGAAATAGCCGGCGTCGTAGAGCACCAGATCCACCGCCGGCGGGGCCGGCGTGTTGCTGGACAGGCTGAGCACGGCGCCGTCGTTTTCCCAGCGCGCGCTGGTGCGCTCGAACGACTTTCCGGAATCGTTGTGCACGGCGCCCTGGTCGAGCTTCGGCTCGCCGTATTTTTTCTTCAATGCATCGAGAATATCGTCGAACCAGCCCTTCTCGATTCTTGAAACGCGGATCTGCACCAGCCGGTCAGCATGGAAGCGATAGGCGATCGCGACATGGTGACCCGCATAGCTTTCGTTCTGCAGGCGCGGAAATTCATCGACCGCCGCGCTCTTGCGGCAGGTCTTGTCGCCGCTCTGCGCGTCAGCGGCCGCGTCGCAGACCCAGCGGCTGCCGTAGCTGCGCGCGACCTGTTCGATCGGCATGCCGATCGTCTTGTCGTTGATGTCCAGACTCCACGCCGCGCTGCTGGATAGCACGCCGGCAACGCCGAGCAGGCACGAAACGATTCGACGCATGGCTTTCCCCTCGATGGCAATCCTGGTGGCCGGATCGTACCCAGTTGCGCGCTGGCTGGCACGTCGGGACGATGCGGCGCCGATCAGCGCGCGCTAGAGCGTGGTCGGAGCGGGACGAGCGGAACCGATTATCGAGTGCGGCGATCCGCATCATCCACGCACCTGCACGCGCTATGCGTTGCGCTTCGCCGCCGCATCGTAGCGGCGCCGCGCCGTGCCGATCTGTCCCATGTTGTCCTGCACCCAGCGGCCGAGCGCGCTGACCGGCTCGCACAGCGATTCGCCCAGCGGCGTCAACGCGTATTCCACGCTCGGCGGCACGCTCGCATACACGGTGCGCACGACGAACCCGTCGCGCTCGAGATTGCGCAGCGTCAAGGTCAGCATCCGCTGCGACATGCCCTCGATCGAACGCTTCAGTGCGTTGAAGCGCCAAGGCTGCTGGCTCAGCATCATGATGATCAGCATGCTCCATTTGTCGCCGACGCGGGACAGCAGCTCGCGCATCGGGGCGCATTGCTCCTGCGTCGCCGTGCATTGCACTTTGGTGTTCCTAGGTGTCACGGCTGTGCCTTCTTGTGCCCTGGTTGGGTGGTCACTATGGTAGCCCTGGTTACCTTCCATAACCACCAACCAGGAAAGGACACCATGCTCAAGATCGCGCTCATCGTCGGCAGCACCCGCCCGCAGCGGTTTGCGGATACGCCGGCCCGCTGGATCGAAAAAGGCGCTGCGGCGCGGTCCGATTTTCGATTGGAAACGCTGGACCTGCGCGATTATGCGCTGCCGTTCTTTCAGGAACCGGTGCCGGCAGCGATGACCGATGACGTTCTCAGCGAACCAGCCGCCGAAGCCTGGCGCAAGAAGATCACCGAATTCGACGGCTTCATCGCCACCGTTGCGGAATACAACTACGGCCCGACCGCGGTGCTCAAGAATGCCCTGGATTGCGCCTGGCGCGGATGGCATCGCAAGCCGATCGCTTTCGTCGGTTACGGCGGCTACGGCGGCGCACACGCGATTGCACAACTGCGCGGTAGTGCGACGGCATTGCAGATGGCGCCGATCTGGGCCAGCGTGGGCATCGGCATGGAACCGTTCCTCGGTATTCTGATGCAGGGCAAGACGCTGGACGACTACCCGCATCTGCTGCAGGGACGCGACAAAGTGTTCGATGAGCTGACCTGGTGGGCCAATGCCCTCAAGGCCGCGCGCGAACCGGTGGCGCTGGCGGCATGAATCACGCCGTCGCAGCGGACCAGGACCTGCTGCTTCGCGACGGGCTGCCGGGCGCATTGCGCCCGCTCGCCGCGCAGTTGCCGCGCGCGGCTTGGCAGGGCGATTCGAAGCTGGCAGGCCAGGGCAGCATGCTTATTGAGATCCACGACATGCTGCGGGCGAAGTTCGTTGCGCTGGTCGGCAGCGGACAGACCTGGTCGGGCCAAGGTGATACCGCCGCTTATCGCCGCAGCGTGCTGCCGAAGCTGAGCGATTTGTTCAATATTCTTGAATTCCATCACCGCGCCGAATCGGAATTCGCGTTTCCGAAGATGGCCGCGGTGGACCCGCGCACGCGCGCGGCCTTCGACCTGTTGAATCTCGATCATCAGGTCATTCACGCTCTGATGGAAAATGCGTGGCGCAATGCGCTCGCGTTCAATTCACGCGCCGCCACCGAGGCTCGCAGCGATATCGAAGCGGCGGCACTGATGGAGTCGATCGAACGCATGACGACGCCGTTCACGCGTCATCTGCTCGACGAGGAAGACATCGTCATTCCGCATCTTGCGCGGCATGGCTTTCAGTATTGATCCGACAAGGCCGTTGCGCCGCTCGATGAAAGCGGCGTTCGATAAAAGTGGTGCTCGATGAAGCGGATCTCCGGCCTCGCTGCTATAGGGAACGGGCCGACTCGTTTTTTGTGAAAAGGTCCGGCTGATTTCCAGACGCCGAGATTGCGATCTCGGCGTCACTGCCATACCCGTTCGATGGCCAATCGGCAGCGCCGAGTATCGGGTTACGGCGTGCCGTCGAAGCCATCCTCGAACACCGTGTCGCTGGCTGCATCATCGCGCGCATAGAAATACGCCGCGCCGCGCACGGCCGCATCGTCGACGGTTGCGTAGGGCACGCCGACCAGCGCCGTGGCGTCGGTCAGTGCGACGAAGCCGCCGTAGAATTCGTTCGCAGCGCCGTCGCTGGCCGCGAGTTTCTGCGTCTGCGACCAGGTGTCGTCCACGTTCGAGAACACGTACGCAGCACCCTGCTGCACAGCGCCGTCAACCGTCGCGCGATCGGCGCCGACGATGACGCTATTGCCGAACGCGGCGACCGCATAACCGAGATCGTCGCCGCTCGTGCCATCGTCGGCGCTGAGCTTGGCCGCCTGCGACCACAGCGCGTCTTGCGCCGTGAAGACGTATGCAGCGCCCTGGCCGCCGCCGCTTCCGTTGGCGCCGGCGACGAGAGTCGAGCCGGCCGCCGCGAGTGAGAAGCCCAAGCCGTCGCCCGGGTTGCCGTCATCGGCGAACAGCTTCTGGGTCTGCGTCCAGGTTCCGTTCGAGCCGTCGAAGACGTAGACCGCGCCAGCCGCCGGGACGTCGTTGGCAGCGGTGTAGGGTGCCGCCACGAATATCTGCGATCCCGATATCGCGACGGCGCGACCGAAGAATGCACCGCCTGCGGCATCGTCGGCGGCGAGCTTCTGTGCGAGCTTCCAGTTGCCACTGGCATTGCTGAACACATACGCGGTGCCTTGCAGGTCGTTACCGTCGACGTTGGCGCCATAGGCGCCAACGACGATGTTCGAACCCGAGATGGCGACGGTCTGGCCGAAATAATTGTTGGCGTCGCCGTCGTTCGCGACGAGTTTGGCGACTTCGTTCCAGACGCCGTCGGTTTCGACGAACACATACGCCGCGCCCTGATTCGCATGGCCGTCGATCGTTGCGCCGAGGGCGCCGATCACGGCGGTGTCGCCGTCGATCGCGATCGAGGTGCCGAATGTGGCGCGGTCATTCGGTGCGCCGTCGCTCGCCATGAATTCCTGTCCTTGGGTCCACACGCCGCCTGACTGCGAGAACACGTAGATCGCGCCTTCCCATTGATTGACGTCGACGGCGCCGATCAAGGCGGTGGTGCCGCGCAAGGCGATCGACTGGCCGAAGGCATCGTGCGCGATGCCATTGCTGGCGATGACTTTCTGTTCGGGCCAGTCGAGTGTCTGCGATGGTGCGGCGCTCGCGCAGGTGCCGACGCAGGCAAGTGCGGCCATCGCCGTGACGCAAAGACGTCGCATCGACAAGGTTGTCGTCGCAGACAGAAGGCGAGTCGTGATCGGATACATGGAAGGATCTCCGCAAAGATGAGGCGACCGTGCGTCGCAAGCGCGCACGCGCTACGTGATGTCGTGCGCGTGCTGCGGCGATGCGCATCGCATCGCCGCAGGGGCGCATCGGACGAGAGGATCAATTCACGGTGAAGGACACCGGAACGGCGACGCGCCGGTTGGTCAGATCGTTGCTCGCCACGCAGATGTCGGCCGAGTACGTGCCTGCACTCAGCGCCGACGCATTGAATGTGACACCGACATCCGTGCTGTCGCCGGCGGCGGTTGCGCCACGCGTGCTGCCGAAACTCAACCAGGGCACCTGGTTCGGATAGGCGCAGACGCCGCCGAGGCGCGCGATCGCGAACGCGGTCAGCTGGGTATTGCTCGGGTCGGCGCCGATCGGTCCGATGAAGGTCAGTTCGCCGGTTTGCGGATCGACCGTGTACATCTCCGCCTCACCGATGCTGGCATTGAAGGCGGCGTAGTAGAGCGTGCCGGTGTAGTCGTCGAAGTCCATCGCCTGCGCGAAGTTCGCATCGAACGTCAGCGTGTTGATCACCGCTGCATTGCCGCTGGTCTTGTCGATCGCGACGAAGTCGTCGTCGAGCAGCTCGACGCCGTACATCAGACCGCTGGAATCGATCGCGATGCTGATGACGAGCGCGCCGGTACCGTCGCCCGGACCCGGTACACCGATCCCGCTGATCGGGCCGACCAGGGTCGGCGTCGCGGTGACCGGATCGATCTTGTACAGATACGAGAAGAAACCATCGCGCGTCTGCGTGTAGGCAAGGCCGTACAGCGTCGCTGTCGAGGAATCCCAGGCCAGGCTGCTCCAGCTGATGCCGGCATCGCCGGACAGGGCCGCGGTGCCGACCAGCGTGATCGCGCCGCTGGCGGTGTCGATCGTGAGCAGGTTGGTGGTGTAGTAGTCGATCACGTAGAGCTTGCTGAAGTCCTCGTCGACGAAGGCGCCGGCCGTCAGGATCAGATCGCCGATGCCATCGCCGATCGGTGTCAGGGTGGCCGGCTGGGTCGGGTCCAGACTGACGAACGAGGACGAGTCGAGGTCGATTCCGAATGCCGGAATTCCATCCGCCGATGGCGCGGGTTTCCGCATCGACGACTTCGGTGCGCGCACATGCGGTGCCGGCGCCGCGCTGGTCAGGGCCGGATCACCCATGGGATGGGTGAGGCGCGGAACCTGCGGAAAATGGGCGTCGCTGGCGACCGAATCGATGTTCCAGGTCAGCGGCCGGTTGCCGATATTGCCGATCGTCAGCGTCCCGCTGGTCGATCCGCCGGCGTCGGCGCTCACGTTGAACTGGCCCGGCGCGACCGTGATCTGCGGCACGCCGACGTCGAGCGTCACCGCCTGGCTGGCCGAATACGTCTGCGGATGGGTCGGCGAGAACAGGATCGCCTTGCCCGCGCTGACCGATGCCTGCTTGTAGGAATACTGAAGGGAGGCCTCGACGCCGGCCGGTGCATTCAGACCGATCGTGGTGGTGATGCCGTCGTTGCGCTGCGGATCGCCGACATCGGTGTCGGCGTACTGGAACAGGATCTGATTGCTGCCTTCGAAGAAGACGGCTTCGAAGGTCGCGCTGTCCTGATCGATTCCGCCGATCATGATCGGCAGATTGAACCACTCGACCACGAAGCGCCGATGCGGCGCGACGCCGAGCGTGGCGACATAGGTATTGCCGTCTTCGGGCTGCTGGTAGTAGATGTCGGTCCAGTACGGCAGGATCGCCGCGCCGAGATCGGCGTCGGGCAGCGGCGCGTTCTGCGGGGTGAGAAATCCGCCGGTGACACCGAACAGGATGCCGCCGTTGTTGCTGACGACGATCTGATCGGACGTCTGCCCGTAGAACGTGAACGGAAATCCGAGGCCGACATTGATGGTGTCGTCGTCGTTGAGATCGAGCGTCGTGCCGATCGCGGTGATGTCGAGGAAGTCGTAGTTCGTGGTCGGCGTGCTGCCGCCCTCGAAACCGTCGGCGAACAGGGCATCCGACGGCGAGGAATTGTCGGCATCGTCGTAGCCGGGATGCGCGTCGTAGCCGGTCCAGGTCGACGTCGGCGCCTGCGAGGCGCGCGCGATGATCACGCGGTTGTACTGGTACGTCGCGCCGGGCGCGAGGGTCAGCGGTATCGCGCTCAGCAGCGTGCCGCTGACGTCGTCGGCCAGCGTTTGATAGGTGAGGGTGCTGTCCGACTGATTCGTCACGGTGTAGCAGAAGTTGACCGGGTCGAGCTGGGTCACATCGAGCTGGGTATCGCTGCCGCAGGCACCATCGGAGGCGTCGGTGCCGAGGGTGACGTGGAAATCGAGGCCGCCGCCCTGGATCTGGTTGCTCGAGGCGGAGACCGCCGCAGCCGAGGCGGGGTTGCACGACGTCGCCGCGAGCAGCGCGAAGGCGCAGGTCATGAATGAATGGCGCAGCGCGTTCTGAACCCGCGGGTGGAGTGCGAGCCTGGTCTTGAAACGATGCATGAAGTTCCCCTGGTCTGTGCGTCCGCACGGCCGGCACACGGGAATCCGCTGGCGCCGCCGCGCGTCGAGCATGCGACGTTCGGGTTTCGGCGACATTAGTCGAGCATTAGTTTTCGATATCCGGCGAGTGATTTTCCCGCTCTAAACGGACGGATCGCCGTGAATGAGGGGCGCGCCCTCAGCGCGATCCCGCCGCAGCCTCCGCGGCGAGCGCGGCAGTCCAGCGCTCGCCGGACAAGGCGTGAGCGCGTGCGAAGTAGGAACCTGCCGCCGCCGGGTCGTGCTCGGCAACGGCGAGACGCGCGAGCAGCAACGTGATGGAAAAATCATCCTCGGCATACGGACCGAGCACGCTGGCGGTGGCGCGTGCGTCGGCCAGTTGGCCGCGATCGAGCTGGAAGCGCGCATACGGCACGGCGACGTCGCGCAGGATCGCGGGCGCGCCGAAGACGCGCGCCGCCGCCAGCGCCTGGCGGAAACCGGCATCGGCCAGCGCCGCGTCACCGCGCAGCGCCCATCCCTTCGAGCGTGCGACCAGCGCATGCACGACGGCCGGCGCCAGCGCATTGCCGGGCGCCCAGCTGGCCGCATCGTCGATCAGCGCGGGCGTGGTGCTCGCCGCGCCGGCCATCTGCGCTTCCAGCAGCAGCGCGGCGGCTTCCAGGCGCAGGTCCGCGGGCGAGCTGTCGTCGAGCTGCGCACGCACCGATTCGGTTTGCCGCAGGCTGCCGGCGACATCGCCGATCGCGAGGCGGATACGCGCTTCGTCCAGACGCACGTCGACGACCGCATCGTGCTCGATGTCGCTGCGGTTTTCCGCGGCGAGGCCGTCGAGTTCCTGCGCGCTCGCGCTGAGCGCTCCGGTTTCCGCCAGCGCAGCGGCGTAGGCGACGATGCCGAAGCGATGCAGCGCCGGATAGTCGAGCGTGCGAATGCGCGGCAGCAAGGCGCGGATCGTTTCCAGCGCAATCGTGTGATGCAGCAGGTTCTGCTGCGCCTCGGCGACGTTGAGGCGCGAACCGAGCTCGGTCTCGTTCAGTCCGAACGCGGCGCCGACTGCCGCGGCCTGCTCGTACAGCAGCAAGGCATCGCCCATGCGGCCGCGATGTGCGGCGATGTAGCCGAGGCCATCGGTGATGCGCGCGAGCAGCAGGCGGTCGCCGATCGCTTCGAGTTCGAGACGCGCGTGCAGATAGCTCGCCTCCGATCCGTCCAGATCGTTGCGCATCACCTGCGCGATGCCAAGGCCGCGCCAGGCGAGGCCGGATACGCGGCGGTCGCCCGATGTGCCGAGCAGTTCGGTGCTGCGTCTGAAGTGCGCTTCCGCCAATTGCGGGTGCCCGCGCGCCAGCTCGCAATCGCCGAGCGCGCTCCAGGCGGCTGCGAGCCAGCGCGGTGCGGGGCTCGCGATTGCCGCGTCGATCAGGGCATGCAGTGCCGCGGCGGCCTCATCGAAGCGGCCGAGCTGCAGCAGCGCCTCGGCGCGCAGAAGAATCGCGCTCGGCGCTGCGGCGACATCGGCAGGCGCGGCGGCATACAAGGCCAGCGCGCGGCCGTTCTGACCTTCCAGGATGGCCGCCTTCATGCGTGCGTTCAGTGCGAGCACGTCGGGTGGCAATACTTCGCCTTCACCGGAGGCATCACCAGGCGCGATGAGATCGTGCAGCGCCTTCGCGAGCGCGCCGGCGGCGACGATCGGCTCGCTCGCTTTCGCGCTGACCATCTGGGTGTTGTTTTCCGGACCGAACACGGTCGCCGCGAGCACCCATTCGCCATCGACGTGGCTGGCTTCCGAGGTGATCACCAGGCTCGCGCCGGTTTCGGAGCGCAAGCGCGCGGGATCGCTCGCATTGGCCGAATGCGCGAACGCAGCCAGTGCGGTGTCGTCCGGCACCACCGCATGGCCGGGCACATCGGCCAGCGCCTGCGCGCCGAGCGACATCACGCCGAGGCGCATCCAGCCATCCTCTGCGGCGGAACTGCGCACCTGGGTCGGCAGCATCAGAATCAAGCCGGCGACCGGCGCTGTAGTGGACGGCTGCGGCGTGACTTGGCTGTGTCTGCCGCTCAGCAGCAGCGCCAGCGCGATCAGCACAGCCAGCGCGAGTGCGATCGACAGCGCAAGCGGCAGCCTTCGTGAAAGCGTGGCGCGAGGATTCGTGGGACTCGCGACGACGCTGTCGCTCGCCGCTACTGCGTGTGGTGCATGCAAGGTCTCCGTCGCGACATCGCTCGGCGTCGGATCGGCGCGTGCTATGTCTGCGTCAGCATTCGCCGACTCCAGCGCATGCGTTGCGGCCACCCATTGGTAACCGAAGCGCGGAACCGTGCGGATGTGATGCTGCGCATTGCCATCGTCGCCGAACGCACGGCGCGCTTTAAGCACGGTCTGCGCCAGTAGCGCCTCGCCGGCCTCCGAGCGTCCCCACACTGCTGCGATGAGCTCGTCGCGACCGACCGCGCGCTGACGATGCTCGACCAGGTAGGCAATGATGTCGAACACGCGCAGACCCACGGCCAGATCGCGCCCGTCGTGGATCAGGCGGCGCGATTCGGGAACCAGCTCGTAGCGGTCGAAGCGATAGGAAGGCATTCTCGTTCGTATGTGTGCCGGGTCTGCAACGGGTCCGTTTGCAGCCGGCGAGTTTCTGGTCGGCACATGTGAAGCCGGCATATCCTGTCGCGGCGATGGGAGATCGGCGACCCGCTTCGCTGCAGCCGCCTTTGATCGCGCATAGGATGCCAGATCGACCCTGCGCCGGGCGGGCAGGGCAGCACGGGCTGCCGGCACGCAGCGGTCGCGATGTGGATCAGGCACGAATGCCGCTTCGCTGCCGCGGTCGTACCTGCTGATACCATTCGCGGATGATTGAAACCCACCACAAACCACGACCGCATTCGTCATCGCGGCGAAAGCCGGTATCCAGCGCTTCGTCCTCGAAAAACTCGAAGGCACGCAATCCGCAGGCGCGCGCATGAGCGGCACGCTCTTCATCGTCGCGGCGCCGTCCGGATCGGGCAAGACCAGCCTCGTGCATGCGCTGCTCGAACGCGAACCGGCAATCAGTCTGTCGGTGTCCTACACCTCGCGCTTGCCGCGCACCGGTGAAGTGGATGGACAGCACTACCATTTCGTTTCACGCGAGGTGTTCCAGCACATGGCTGCGGCGGACGTGTTCTACGAGTTCGCCAACGTCCATGGTGACTTCAAGGGCACCGCGCGCACCGCGGTCGAGCCGATCCTGGCGCGCGGCGACGATGTGCTGCTCGAAATCGACTGGCAGGGTGCGCGCCAGATTCGCGCCAAGCTGGCCGACAGCATCAGCATCTTCATCCTGCCGCCGTCGCGGGCCGAACTCGAACGCCGGTTGCGCAACCGCGCTTCCGACAACGCCGAGGCGATCGCACGTCGGCTGGCCGATTCGCGCGAGGAAATTTCCCATGCCGGCGACTTCGACTACATCGTCGTCAACGATGATTTCGCCGCTGCATTGACCGACCTTCGTGCGATCGTGGCGAGCCAGCGCCTGCGTCGGCGTGCGCAGTTGTCGCGTCATGCGGCGCTGATCGACGACTTGTTGAATCATTGAACGCCGCCTCGGCTGGCGGCGGCGCCGCCGCATCGGCTAAGGTAGACGATCGCGCGACGCCTGCACGGTCGCAGCCATACTTTCACCGTTTGGAACGCATCGAGTGACCGAGCCCCGCGCCAACGCCCAGACGCGAACCGACGACCCTGCCCTGGTGCAGGTGCGCGGACTGCGTACCGTCCTCGGCGGCAAGACGATTTTCGACGGCATCGACCTCGATATTCCGCGCGGTCGCATCACCGCGATCATGGGGCCGAGCGGCACCGGCAAGACCACCCTGCTGCGCCACATCACAGGCCAGCTCGCGCCCGATGCGGGCGAAATCCGCGTCGACGGCATCAATGTGCCGACCTTGTCGCGCAGTGCGCTGTTCGACCTGCGCGAAAGAATCGGTTTCCTGTTCCAGAATTCGGCCCTGCTGACCGATTTCAGCGTGTTCGAGAACGTCGCGTTTCCGCTGCGCCAGCATCTGAAACTGCCGGAAGAAGTGGTGCGCAACATCGTGCTGACCAAGCTGCAGGCGGTCGGCCTGCGCGGTGCGGCCGAGCTGATGCCGAGCGAACTTTCCGGCGGCATGGCGCGCCGCGTCGCCCTGGCGCGCGCGATGATCCGCGATCCGATGCTGATCCTCTACGACGAGCCGTTCGTCGGTCTCGATCCGATCGCGCTCAATCAGGTGCTCAAGTTGATCCGCACGCTCAACGACACGCTCGGCATCACCAGTGTGCTGGTCGCACACGAGTTCGCCGCGGTTGCCCGTGCGGCCGACCTGGTCTATCTGATCGCGGGCGGCAAGGTCGTCGCGCGCGGTACGCCGGACGAATTGCAGCGCGACCCGTCGCCGTGGACGAAACAGTTCTTCGGCGGCGAAGCGGATGGCCCGGTGCCGTTCCAGTATCCGACCGGCGACTACGCGGCCGATCTCGGATTTCCGCCGCGCGCAACAGCGGGGCGCGCCGCATGAGCGCCGTGCGTCCACGCAGGTCGCGCATCGCCGATGCGCTCGCCCAGGTCGGCGCCTGCGGCCTGTTCCTGTTCCAGGTGCTCGCGGCGATTCCGAAAAGCCTGCGTCATTTCAGGGAGACGCTGCGCCAGATCTGGTTCGTCGGCGCGATGAGCCTCGTCATCATCATGACCTGCGGCCTGTTCGTCGGCATGGTGCTCGGACTGCAGCTCTACTACGTGCTGTCGATCTTCGGCGGCACCGCCGCGCTCGGCACGGTGGTTTCGCTGTCGCTGTATCGCGAACTCGGACCGGTGGTCACCGCGCTGCTGTTCGCCGGCCGCGCCGGCACCTCGATCACCGCCGAGATCGGTTTGATGCGTGCGACCGACCAGCTCTCCGCGATGGAGATGATGGCGGTCGATCCGCTCGCCTACGTGGCGGCGCCGCGTTTCCTCGCCGGTATCGTCGCGATGCCGCTGCTCGCCTGCGTGTTCAATGCGCTCGGCATCTTCGGCGCGCATCTGGTCGGGGTGAGCTGGCTCGGCCTCGACAACGGCACCTTCTGGTCGAACATGACCTCGAGCGTCGATGTGTGGAAGGACGTCGTCAACGGCGTCTGGAAGAGCACGGCGTTCGGCGCGGTCGTTTCGCTGATCGCAGTATTCCAGGGTTACACGACACCGCCGACCAGCGAGGGCGTCGCCTACGCGACCACGCGCACGGTGGTGTTTTCGTCGATCGTCGTGCTGGCGCTCGATTTCGTGATGACGGCATTTCTGATGTGAGGCAGCACCCGTGACCCAACGACGTTCCTACCAGGTCGGCACCGGCCTGTTCATCCTGCTCGGGTTCGCTGCGCTCGCCTATCTGGCGACGCAGACGACCTCGGTCGCCAATTTCAGCCAGGGCCCGAGCTATCTTCTGAAAGCGCGCTTCACCAATATCGGTCAGCTGAAGCTGCGCGCGCCGGTCAAGCTCGCCGGCGTTCGCATCGGTTCGGTCGAATCGATCGAGCTCGATCCGGCGAAGCTCGACGCGCTGGTGAAGATCAGCATCGACAAGCGCTACAACGCGTTGCCGGATGATTCCTCGGCCGCGATATTCACCAGCGGTTTACTGGGTGACCAGTACGTTGGCCTGCAGCCGGGCGGCTCGCCCGACCTGTTCAAGGACGGCGACGAATTCGTGCTGACGCAATCGTCGATGCAGCTCGAGGATCTGATCGGCAAATTCCTGGTCAATGGATCGCCTCCGCAGAAATCGGCCAACGGCGACGCGCCTCCGGCAGCGGATTCCGCCAAGCCCGCCGCACCCCCTTCCGACAAAACCCAGCATTGAGGAGCACACCCATGTTTCGCACCATCGGCCTCGCGGTCGCGTTGTTGTTCGCAGTCGCGGCGGTTTCGCCGGCGAGCGCCGCCGTTGCAACGCCGGACGCAGTCGTGCAGGGCATCGCCGACGATCTCGGCAAGGCCATCGAGGGCCACCAGGCCGAGCTCAAGAGCGATCATGAAAAACTGATCAAGATCATCGACGGCATCCTGCTGCCGCGTTTCGACATCGACTACGCATCCATCCTCGTGCTCGGCCAGTACGCGCAGAAGGCGACGCCGGAACAGCGCGCGCGTTTCGCCAAGGCGTTCTACAACTCGATCGCGCATCGCTATGCCGAAGGTCTGCTCAACTACACCAAGGGCCGCGTACGCGTGCTTCCGACCAGCGGCGAGTTGAACGACAAGCGCTCGATCGTGCGCACCCAGGTGGTGCTCGACGACGGCAAGACGCTCGGCGTCGACTACGCGTTCCGTAAGACCAAGGACGGCGACTGGAAAGCCTACGACGTGATCATCGAAGGCATTTCGTACATCACCAATTACCGCAACCAGGTCGGCGCGGAAATCCAGAAGTCGAGCCTCGACGCATTGATCACGCGTCTGGAGACGCAGGGTGAAAAGACCCTGGAAAACATGGAACACACGCAGCAGGGCGGTCAGTGACCGAGGCGTTTCGCATCGAGCGTGTCGATACCGGCCACGTGCGCGTGGCCGGCGTGCTCGGATTTGCGCAGGCGAGCTCGGCGTTCGGCCGCGTCGGTGAAGTACTCGGTGGAAACGCCGGCGACATCGCCGTGGATGTGTCCGGTCTGCAGAAAATCGACAGCGCGACGCTCGCGCTGCTGCTGGCGTGGGCCGCGCAGGCGGCGCAACGCGGCCGGAATCTGCGCCTCAGCGCCGTGCCTGCCGATCTGGCGGCGCTCGCGCATCTGTGCGATGCCGAGTCGCTGCTCGGCATCGCCTGAAACCGGTTTCCCCGTGACGCTGCAGCGCCGGCCGATCAGTGGCGATCGGTCGGCTTGGCCTGCTTCTTTTCGTACTGGTGCTGCTCGTCAAGCAGCTTGTCCACGTCGACGTCGTCGCTGCCCTGCATATGTTCGACGATCTCGGCGGGCGGCTGTCCGTTGTAGATCTCGTAGATGCGCCGCTGGCGATACGCATCGCGGTAGAACACGTACGGATCGTAGATGCCTTCGAGCAGACCTTCCGCCTCGATGCCGCGCGCACGCAAGGTGACGAGATAGAGCAGGTTGGGGCCGTATTCGGCGAGGAAACTCACATCGTGCTCGCGCGGGTACCAGGTCAGCGGATCGAAATAGTTGTCGACCGGCAGACGCCACACGTCGCGCACCGTGGTCGAACCGACCAGCGGCAGCACCAGGTACGGGCCTTCCGGCAAACCCCATTTCGCCAGGGTGACACCGAAATCGGTTTCAGCCGGCGGCAATTTCATCTCGCTGGCCGGATCGAACAGACCGAGGAAGCCGACCGTCGAGTTGATCACGAAGCGCCCGGTATTGTGGGCGGCCGATTTCGGATCGACCTGCAGCACGTCGTTGATGATCGTGATCGGCATCTTGATGTTGGCGAAGAAATTCGCCACCACGCGGCGCACGTTCTGCGAGGTGATCTTGCGATAGCCCACGGCAACCGGGCGGATCACCGCCTTGTCGGCCGCGTCGTTGAACGCATACATCTTGCGGTTGAAGCCTTCCCACGGATCGTCCGTGCGCGGCTTGGCGATCGTGCAGCCGGCGAGAATCGCCATACTGCACGCCAGCAAGCCCGCACGCAGGTGGGCGTATTCGGTGATGGATCGCATGGATAGTCGTCTCGAAGGCACACGGACGTCGAAGCCCGCGGCACTGGTAGTCCCTTTCCGCAGTGCAAGGCTACGCGAAATGAGGGGCGGCTTGCACTAGATGGATGTCACCGCGCCAGCTTTGTTTGCGCTGCACAATCGCACGGCGCTACAATGGGCCTCGCTAAAGCCATGAATTGGCTTTGATTTCGGTTCGAGAGGCAGGTCAATGGCACGTATCACCGTGGAAGATTGCCTCGAGGTGGTGGACAACCGCTTCGAGTTGGTATTGATGGCGACCAAGCGCGCGCGTCAGCTCGCCAAGGGCGCGACAGCGGCCATCGAAGGTCACAACGACAAGCCGACCGTGCTGGCCCTGCGTGAAATCGCGGACCGCAAGGTCGACCAGAACATGATCGACCAGATCGACAAGCAGGAACGCGAACGCAAGGAGCGCGAAGCGCTGGAGTGGGCCGCGGCCGAAGTCGACGACGACCTCGGCAAGGGCGGCGACGACATCTGATGCGACGACAGCGCCGCCAGAGCCTCTGTTCACACGGAGCGGCCTGAGCGGCGCCGCGATGCCCAGGACTGCGGCCTTGCACGCACGAGCGCCGACGGTGAGCCAGCCTCCTGCCGATGTGCGCGCGCTCGAACAGCAGCTCGCCGCCTATCTGCCCGCCGAGCAGGTTGCGCGCGTGCGCAAGGCCTACGAAGTCGGTGCAATCGCCCACGAAGGCCAGACGCGCAAGAGTGGCGAGCCCTACATCACCCATCCGGTCGCGGTAGCGCGCATCCTCGCCGAGCTCGGCATGGATGCCGAAACGATCATCGCCGCGATCCTGCACGACACCCTCGAAGATACCCAGCTCACCTCCGAGCAGATCGGTGCCGAGTTCGGCGCCACCGTGGTCGAGCTGGTCGATGGCGTCACGAAGCTCGACAAGGTGCGCTTCCGCAGCCGCCAGGAAGCCGCAGCGGAAAGTTTCCGCAAGATGCTGCTGGCGATGGCGCGCGATCTGCGCGTGATCCTGATCAAGCTCGCCGATCGTCTGCACAATATGCGCACGCTCGGTGCGATGGCGGTCGACGCGCGCCGACGCATCGCGCGCGAGACGCTCGACATCTATGCGCCGATCGCGCAGCGCCTCGGCATGAACCGCTTCAAGGCCGAGCTGCAGGATCTCGGTTTTCGCGCGCTGCATCCGGATCGCCACCGCGTGATCGCCGAACGCATCCGCGCCTTGCTCGGCAACCGGCGTGAGGCGATGACGCGCATCGAGGCCGCGTTGAACGCGCGTCTGGAAGCCGAACAGATTCCGCATCGCGTGATGAGCCGGATCAAGTCTCCCTACAGCATCTATTCGAAGATGCGCGGCGAGCACAAGTCGTTCGCCCAGGTGATGGACGTGTACGGTTTTCGCGTCGTGGTCGACAGCGTGCCGCACAGTTATCACGCGCTCGGTGCCGTGCACGGTCTGTACAAGCCTCTCGAAGGCCGCTTCCGCGATTTCATCGCGATCCCGAAGGCGAACGGCTACCAGTCCCTGCACACGGTGCTGTTCGGACCGTTCGGCGCGCCGATCGAGATCCAGATCCGCACCGAAGACATGGACCGCGTCGCCGAGCGCGGCGTGGCGGCGCATTGGGTCTACAAGACCGATTCCTCGCCCGCCAACAGTGCGCAGTCGCGCGCGCGCGAATGGGTTTCCAATCTGGTCGATCGGCAGACGCAGACACCGTCGTCGCTGGAGTTCATCGAGAACGTCAAGGTCGACCTGTTTCCCGACGAGGTCTACCTGTTCACGCCGAAGGGCCAGATTCTCGCCCTGCCGCGCAATTCCACCGCGCTCGACTTCGCTTACTTCGTGCACACCGATGTCGGCGATCACGCGGTTGCCGCCCGCGCCGACAAGAAACTGGTGCCGCTGCGCACGCGTCTGGTCAGCGGGCAGACCGTCGAGATCGTCACCGCGCCGTCGGCGGCGCCGAGTCCGCAATGGCTCGAATGGGTCGTGTCCGGGCGCGCGCGCACCGCGATCCGTCACCATCTCAAGCGCCTGCAGCACGAGGATGCCGTCGATTTCGGTCATCGCATGCTCGACCGCGCTTTCGATGCGCTCGATGCGTCGCTGGAAGGCATTCCGCACGCGGTACTCGATCGCTATCTGGCCGAGCAGAAATACAAGCGGCTGGAAGAATTGCTCGCCGACATCGCGCTCGGCAATCGCGTCGCCGATTCGGTGGCGCGCGCGCTGCTGACGCGCGAAGGCGACGAGCCGCATGCTTCGCGTCCGCACAGCAGCGAGAAGATCCTGATCAGCGGTGCCGAACGCGGCGTGCTGAGTTTCGGCAATTGCTGTCATCCGGTTCCGGGCGACGACATCATGGGTTACCTGTCGGCCGGCAAGGGCATCGTCGTGCATCGGGTCGAGTGTCCGAATGTTCCGGAACTGCGCAAATCGCCGGAACGCTGCATCGAGATCGCATGGGACGCCGACGTGCAGGGCGACTACAAGGTCGAGCTGCGCATCGAAGTCAGCAACAAGCCGGGCGTGCTGGCGCAAGTCGCCGCAGCGATCGCCGAGGCGGGCTCGAACATCGAGAACGTCGAATACAAGGAACGCGATCTTTCGACCGCGACGATGCTCTTCACGATCGAAGTACAGGGACGCAAGCATCTCGCCGACGTGATGCGCCGCGTGCGCCGGCTGCAGGTCGTCACCGCGGTGCGCCGGCATCCGGTGTGAGGTCGAGCGTTCGGCGCTCGCAGTGTGGCGCTGCGGTTGACCTTTGACATTCGACCTTTGACACTGCGCCGATGTCCAGCCAACCCGGATTCTCATGACGCGCACGATCATCCACAGCGAACACGCGCCCAAGGCGATCGGTCCTTATTCGCAGGCCGTGCGAGTCGGCAATACGGTCTATCTGTCGGGGCAGATTCCGCTCGATCCGAACACGATGGAACTGGTCGAAGGCGACGTCACCGCGCAAGCGCATCGTGTATTCGAGAACCTCATCGCGGTGTGCGCTGCGGCGGGTGGATCGCTCGCCGACATCGTGCGCGTCGGCATCTATCTGGTCGACCTCGGTGATTTCGCCGCGGTCAATGCGGTCATGGCGGAATTCTGCAAGCAGCCGTTTCCGGCACGCTCGACCATCGGTGTCGCCGCCTTGCCGCGCGGCGCGCGCGTCGAAGTCGACGCGATTCTCGTCCTCGCCGACTGAGCGGCGGACTGCGCGCGATCATGCCGCGCACGGCGCGTGCCAGTGTCGCCGGCGTAAGCGATCCCGGTCTTGCGCCCGTCACCACGCTCGGCGGCGTGGGTCCGGCGCTCGCTCAAGCGCTCGAACGACTTGGCCTCGCGCATGTGCAGGACCTCTGGTTTCATCTGCCCTTGCGCTACGAGGATCGCACGCGCATCACGCCGATTCGCGATCTGCGCATCGGCGAAAGTGCGCAGGTCGAGGGAACGGTCGAAGCGGTCGAGCGTGGATTTCGCTATCGCCCGCAACTGCGTGTAGCGGTCGGCGACGATTCGCAGGGGACGCTGACCCTGCGCTTCTTCCATTTCAACCGGAGCCAGGCCGAGCAGTTCGTGCCGGGCGCGCGCTTCCTGTGTTACGGCGAAATTCGTCATGGCGCCCACGGTCCGGAGATCGTGCATCCGGCGTATCGGCGCATCAGCGACGAGGCGCCGGCGCAGATGGAAGCGTGCCTGACGCCGATCTACCCGACCACCGAAGGACTCGGCCAGAAGCGCCTCGCCGGCGTGATTGCACGCGCACTCGAACGCCTGCCCGATGCGGCGGCGCTCGAACTGATTCCGGTCGAAATCAACGCGTCGATGCAGCTCACGTCACTGCGCGATGCGCTGCTGACCATGCATCGCCCGCCGCCCGAAGTGAATCTCGCGCAGCTCGCCCTCGGTCGCCATCCGGCGCAGCAGCGGCTCGCGTTCGAGGAATTGCTGACGCACCATCTCGGCCTCAAACGTCTGCGCGCGCAGGTGCGCCGCCACACCGCCGTCGCACTGAATGCGGATGGTCATCTGCGCGCGGCCCTGCGTGCGCGATTGCCGTTCGCGCTGACCGCCGCGCAGCAGCGGGTGCTCGCTGACATCGAAACCGATCTCGCCAGGCCCGCACCGATGTTGCGCCTGGTCCAGGGCGATGTCGGTTCCGGCAAGACCGTGGTCGCCGCGCTCGCGGCATTGGCGGCGGTCGAGGCGGGCGCCCAGGTTGCACTGGTCGCGCCGACCGAACTGCTGGCCGAACAGCACTGCCGGAGTTTTCGGCAATGGCTGCATCCGCTCGGCATCGAGCCGGTGTGGCTGTCCGGCAAGGTGCTCGGGCGCGCGCGTGAAACGGCGCGCGCCGCAGTCGCTGCCGGCGCGCCGATCGTGATCGGCACGCATGCGCTGATGCAGGAGGGCGTGACGTTTCGCAATCTGGCCTTGGCGATCATCGACGAGCAGCATCGGTTCGGCGTGCATCAGCGGCTTTCGCTGCGCGACAAGGGACGCAGCGGCGATGTGGTGCCGCATCAGCTCGTGCTGACCGCGACACCGATTCCGCGCACGCTCGCGATGACCGCGTATGCCGACCTCGATGTCTCGACGATCGACGAACTGCCGCCGGGACGCACGCCGATCCAGACCGTCGCCATCTCGAACGCGCGCCGCGGTGAAGTCATCGAACGCATCCGCGCGGCGTGCGCGGAAGGTCGTCAGGCGTACTGGGTGTGCACCCTGATCGAGGAATCCGAACAGCTCGAAGCGCAGGCCGCGGAAGTCGCCTACGCCGAGCTCGCAGCGGCGCTGCCGCAGTTGCGCATCGGCCTCGTGCACGGGCGGCTCAAGGCGAAGGAGAAGCAGGCCGCGATGGCTGCGTTCAAGTCTGCCGAGACGCGCGTTCTGGTGGCGACTACGGTGATCGAAGTCGGCGTCGACGTACCGAATGCGAGCCTGATGATCATCGAGAATGCGGAGCGCCTCGGCCTCGCCCAGCTACATCAGCTGCGCGGTCGCGTCGGTCGCGGCAGCGCTGCGTCGAGCTGCGTGCTGCTGTACCAGAATCCGCTTTCGCAGATGGCGCGCGCGCGTATCGAGGTCATGCGCGAAACCGGCGATGGTTTCCGCATCGCGGAGAAGGATCTCGAACTGCGCGGTCCGGGCGAACTGCTCGGCACGCGGCAGACTGGCCAGCTCGAATTCCGCATCGCCGATCTTGCGCGCGATGCGCATCTGCTGGCGGATGTGCAGCGGATCGGTGAACTATTGCTGCGCGATCATCCCGATGCGGTCGAACGATTGATCGCGCGCTGGGTCGGCCTCGCCGCGAACTATGCCGACGCCTGATCCGTGCAACGGGAAACACTCGAGGATGCGCGGTCATGAAGAGGATTGACCACCTCGCCGATCTTCCGCGCGTTCCCGTGCTCGCAGTCATCATCAATTGCAGCACCAAGTGGGTCAGCACGCTCGCCTTGCTGTCGACGCTGCGGACGCAGACGCCGGTCTTGCTGATCGATTGCGAATCCACCGACCACAGCTTCGAGCATTTCGAGGATTTGAGTCGACGGCTTGGCCTGGACTTCCACTGGCTCAGCTGGCCGCTGCGTCGCCATGGCATCGCGCTGGATGCATTGTTTCGAGATGTGCCTGCCTCAACCGTGCTGCTGGTCGATTCGGATGTCGAGCTGCGCGAGCCGGCGGTGGTTGCGCAGATGAGGGCGGCGCTCGACGCCGACGCTAAAGCGTATGGCGCGGGCTTCGTGCATCGGGCGGAGTGGATGGATGCGCGTCACGGTCTTCCCGAACACATTGGCTTCTATGCGGAACGCATGTGGATCCCGCTGGTTCTGCTGCGCACGGTGCGCATCCAAGACGCGATCGCGCGTGGGGCTGGCTTTGCGCAGCAGCGAGTGTTCTCCGAGATCCCCGGCCGGCCCGTGCTTTCGCGCTGGATCGGCGCGCGTTTTTGGGTGCCGGGCCTGCGCAACCTCGGTGTCGCCCGGCGCGATCAGACGACGCCGGCGTTCACCGAGTACGACACTGGCGCACGCATCCATCGCTGTCTGCTCGGCGCCGGTGACACGTTTGCGACCCTGCCCGACGAACAGTGGCGGACCGTCCACCACTATCATGGCGTGACGCGCGGGCGCATGGTCTGGGCACGGCGCAAGCTGGCGCAGCGACTGGGTCTGGTCGGAAGTGCCAATGATACGGATCAGCAGACGATCGACGAGGATGTGAAGGGGCGCTTGCGCGTCCACTATGGCGTGCACGCGGATGGCGCTGATCCGTCGTAACGAAATCGCAATCGGTATCGCGTTTCAATCCGAATTCGATGAGTGAACCTGCGAAACCACCGCACAAACCGATCGTGATCATGAGTCTCAAATGGATGTCCCTGCATGCTGCTGATTGACACCGACCCCGGCGTCGACGACGCGCTGGCCATCCTGATGGCGCATCGTCACGCCCACGTGGCCGGCCTCACGATCGCCGCCGGCAACGTCGGACTGCGCCACACGGTATCCAATGCATTGAAGCTGCTCGATCTGATCGGCGCGCAAACGCCGGTGTATCCGGGTTGCGCGGTGACGCTGGTGACGCCGGCGGCGGATGCCGGTCACGTGCACGGTATCGATGGTTTCGGTGACACCGGCTTTCTGCCTTCGCGGCGGCGCAGTGCCGATGAATCCGCCGCCAGCGCCATCGTTCGCCTCGCGCGCGAACACGCGGGCACGCTGACCCTGGTCGCGCTCGCGCCGTTGACGAATCTCGCGCTCGCGTTGCGCCTCGATCCACAATTGCCGTCGCGCATCGCACGCCTGGTCATCATGGGCGGTGCGGTGAACGGGCGCGGCAATACGGATCGGGTGCCGGCCGAGTTCAATATCGGTTTCGATCCGGAAGCTGCGCACGTCGTGTTCTCGGAGTGGCCCGCGTTCGATCTGGTCGACTGGGAAGCCTGTGTGCGTCACGCGATGGACTTCGCCTGGTTCGATCGCAGCCTTGCCGCGGGCGATGCATCGGCGCAGTTCTACGCGGCGATCTCGATGAAGGCGCGGCGCTTCAACGAGACGCATGGCCGCCAAGGCATGATCGTGGCCGATGCGCTGGCGATGGCGGTCGCGCTGGACCCATCGATCGTGCTTCGAGCCGAGGCCCGGCATGTCGGCATCGAGCTGACTGGCAGCCTGACCCGGGGCGCCACCGTGGTCGATTGGGAGGGGCGCCTCGGCGGGCGGGCGAATGCGCGCATCGTGCTCGACGTCGATCAGGCGCGCTTCGAGGCGATGGTCGCCGCGGCGCTCGGCGTCGTGCGGGCGGGTTGAGCGGATCTGCCAAGCGGATCCCCGGACTTGCGTGGTACGCCTGCCGCCAGCTATAGTGCCGCTCTTTTTTCGCCGCTGAGCCACGAGCCGCCTCATGAAAGCCGACATCCATCCGCAGTACAAGCCGGTCGTGTTTCAGGACATTTCCAGCGATTTCTCGTTCCTGACGCAGTCGACGATGACCAGCAAGGACAAGATCAAGTGGGAAGACGGTGAGGAATATCCGCTGATCAAGGTGGAAATTTCCAGCCACTCGCATCCGTTCTTCACCGGCAAGCAGAAGATCGTCGACACCGCCGGTCGCGTCGACAAGTTCCGCAAGCGCTACGCGAAGTAATCAGGCGCACCCCTCGCGGCGCCCGCCGCAGCGAGGTGATGTCGTTCGAACGCCGGCCCTCGAGGCCGGCGTTTGCGTTTTCGGGTTGCGCTTTTGTCGGCGAGGATGTTTTCCATCCCGAAGCCGCCGCGATGACCGCAGCAGCGCCGCGCGGGATGTCCTGCGAGACGCGGCGCCGTACCGCCGCGTGAATTTCCTTTCATCTGCGATCGCCGCGCCACGCCTTGTCCACGCAATGACGCGCACGCATATGCTGCCATGCAATAATTGTGTGTTGATCGCGGTCCACACTGCGATCGGTTATCGCATCGTCGCCTGCCGGAACTGACCGGCGGGGCAGCCGCCAGGAGTCCGCCGTGTCCGATAAAACCGTCCAGCTCACCGATTCCGCCACCAGCAAGAGCGCGACCCTGCCGGTCGTGACCGGAACGCTGGGCGATCCGGCCATCGATATCGGCAAGCTCAACAAGGAAACCGGCTACTTCACCTTCGACCCCGGCTTCATGGCGACCGCAGCGACGCGCAGCGCGGTCACCTTCATCGACGGCGATGCCGGCGTGCTGCTCTATCGCGGCTATCCGATCGAACAACTGGCCAAGCAGTCGAGCTTTCTCGAAGTCGCCTACCTGCTGATCAACGGCGAGCTGCCGGACAAGGCGAAGTTCTCCGCCTTCGAGGATGAAGTCACGCATCACACGATGATGCACGAGGCGCTGAAGAACTTTCTGCACGGTTTCCACTACGACGCGCATCCGATGGCGATGCTGTGCGGCTCGATCGCTTCGCTGTCGGCGTTCTATCACGACACGCTCGACATGAACGATCCGGAGCAGCGCCGGCTCGCCGCCATCCGTCTGATCGCGAAGGTGCCGACGATTGCCGCGGCGGCGTACCGCTATTCGATCGGCTGGCCGATCCGCTACCCGCGCAACAATCTCGAATACGTGACGCGCTTCCTGCACATGATGTTCGAGGTGCCGAGCGAACCGCTGCAGCTGAGCCCGGTCGCGGCGAAGGCGCTCGATCTGTTGTTCATCCTGCACGCGGATCACGAGCAGAACGCGAGCACCTCGACCGTGCGTCTGGTCGGTTCGACCGGTGCGAACCCGTATGCCTGCGTCGCCGCCGGCATCGCTGCGTTGTGGGGCCCGGCACATGGCGGCGCCAACGAAGCCGTGCTGAAGATGCTCGGTGAGATCGGCGACGTGAAAAACGTCGGCAAGGCGGTCGAGCGGGCGAAGGACAAGAATTCCGGTTTCCGCCTGATGGGCTTCGGCCATCGCGTCTACAAGAATTTCGATCCGCGCGCGACGATCATTCGCGAGATGTGCCACAAGGTGCTGGCCGATCTGAATGTCGACGATCCGCTGCTCGACGTGGCCCTCGCGCTGGAGGAAGTCGCGCTGAAGGATTCGTACTTCGTCGAGCGCAAGCTGTATCCGAACGTGGACTTCTACTCGGGCCTGATCTACAAGGCGCTGAAGCTGCCGACCGAGATGTTCACCGTGATGTTCGCGATCGCGCGCACGGCCGGCTGGGTCGCGCACTGGCTCGAGCAGCACCTCGACCCGGAAACCAAGATCGGACGTCCGCGCCAGATCTACACCGGTTCGGCGAAGCGGGATTACGTCGGCTTGGACAAGCGCTGAGCAGATCTCGCGAAGCAGGCAGTCGAAAGAACAGTCGACGCGATGCGCAAGTCGTCGCGCGTCGACGACTACGGGTTCGCCGGCTCGCTGAGCATAACTTCCAGCGCCGATAACGACGCACGCTGCATCGGCTTCTCGCTCACGCGATCGAGCGGCGCCTGTCGCAGCAGGTCGTAGGGAAGCAGGGTCAGATCGATCGCGGCGTCGTCGGCGCTGAACAGGATGACCGGAAAATCGCGCGCGGTTTCGCGGTCGACGCGCAGCCTGCGCAGCTGCTCCTCATAGGGAATGCCGCGTTCCTGCAGGAACGCCTCGATGTCTCGCGGCTGATCCGAATACAGATGCAGGCACACCGCCGAGTGTTCATCGGCGGTGCCTTCGAGCACCGCGCCGACCAGACGCGGCTCGTGCGGTGCGAAAAAGCGCATGGCTTCGCGCGCGACTTCGCGCAATCGCCGCAGTGTGCGTGCCTGGGCGTCGCCGCCGAACAGGCGCTGGTGTTCGCGCAGCGCATCGTCGATTTCGCTGTTCTTCGGCAGACTCAGTTCGTCGAAGATACCGAGGCGCTCGGCGGCCTTGAGCTTGGCCTGGCGAAAATCGCGCAGACCGCTTTCGGTCATCAGACGCGCGGCTTCGAGCGCGATGCGCCGGCGCACTTCCTGCGCTCGAACCTGCGCGTGGCTGTCGTGATCCCGTCGACTCGACATCAGAAAACGTCGTAGGCCTTGTTCTGCTCGCCGTTTTCTTCCTCGTTCTGCGCCGGCTGCGAAGCAAGACGCGTGGCGTCCTCGGTTTTCATCACTTCGAGGATCGCGCCCGGATCGCCGACCGCCGCGAGCAAGCCGCTGGCCGGATCGATGCGCACCTTGGTGATGCCGGGCGGCATGTCGAGGGGCTGCTCCGGCTGGTCCTTGGTCGCCACACGCATGAAGTCGATCCAGATCGGCAACGCCGCCTTGGCGCCGAATTCGCCGTGACCGAGCGAGCTGAAGTCGTCGAATCCGACCCAGCAGCTCGCGACAAGCTTGGCATTGAAACCGGTGAACCAGGCATCGCGATGATCGTTGGTCGAGCCGGTCTTGCCGGCCAGATCATTGCGCTTGAGGACCATCGCCGCCGCGCCGGTGCCGCGGCGGACGACGTCGCGCATCATCGACGTCAGCAGATAGGCATTGCGCGGGTCGATTGCGCGCGGCGCCAGATGCGGCTGTCCGGTCGCCAGCGGCGCGGTCGTGGCGCTCGCATGCACGTTGCCGATCGGATTCAGCGCACTGATCGCCGTGCTGTTGTCGGACTTCGGCGCCGGCGGCACGCGTGCTTCGTCGGCGACCTGGCGTTCGGCGCAACTGGCGCAGGCGATGGCCGGGTCGGCCTTGTAGACAATCTTGCCGTCGCGATCGGCAATCTCGGCGACCATGTAGGGATCGACCAGATAGCCGCCGTTGGCGAACACGGCGTAGCCGCGCGCCATCGAAAGCGGGGAGACCGCCGCCGTGCCGAGCGCCATTGAGAGATTTTCCGGAATCTGGTCGAGCGGAAGTCCGAAGCGGGTGACGTATTCGCGCGCGTAACGCACGCCGATCGCGTCGAGCAGGCGCACCGATACCAGGTTGATCGACTTCACCAGCGCCTCGCGCAGGCGCACCGGGCCCTGGAAGGTGTCGTCGTCATTCTTCGGTGTCCACACGCCATCCGGCTTGGACGGATCGGGAAACTGCACCGGCGCATCGTTCAGTACCGAGGCCGGCGTGAAGCCGTGCTCGAACGCCGCCGAATACAGGAAGGGTTTGAAGCCGGAGCCGGGTGAACGTCCGCTCTGGGTCACCCGGTTGAACTTGCTGCGCAGGAAACTGAAACCGCCGACCAGGCTTTCGACCGCGCCGTCTTCCGGGTTCAGCGCGACCAGGGCGGCTTCGGCAGCCGGGATCGGCGAAAGCTTCCACTTGCCTTCAGCATCGCGTGCGAGCCGCACGATATCGCCGCGCTTGAGCACATCCGACACACTCTTCGGGGCGGCGCCGCGGCGGTCTTCGTCGAGGTGCGCGCGTGCCCAGGCGACGCTCGCAAGTTCGATCGACACTTCCTGCTCGTCGGCGAGATACAGCGTCGCATGATCCTTGCCGGTTTCCGTGACCAGCGCCGGTGCAAGCCCGGCAATCGGTCGGTAGTCCGTCAGCGCGGTTTCCCATTCGGTGCGGCCGGCGCCGGCGGCGAGATCGACATGCGCTTCCGGACCACGCCAGCCGTGACGCTGGTCGTAGCTCATGAGGTCGTTGCGCAGCGCGCGGTTGGCGGCTTCCTGGTTGATCGAGTTCAGGGTCGTCTTGACCACGTAACCATCGGTCAGCGCGTTGTTGCCGAGTCGCTCGATCGCTTCGAGGCGAACCAGTTCGGCAAAGTACGGGGCGTCGACTTCGACGTCGGCTTCGTGCGCCTGCGCGTGGTCGGGTTCCTTGCTCGCGGCGTCGTAGTCGGCCTGCGCGATGAAGCGGTTTTCGAGCATGCGCCCGAGCACGTAGGCGCGGCGCTCCAGCGCACGCTGAGGACGACTCAGCGGATTGCCGGTGGAGGGAAATTTCGGGATCGAGGCCAGCATCGCGCATTCGGGCAGGCTGAGCTGGTCGAGCGTCTTGCCGTAGTAGAACTCGGCGGCGGCGACGATGCCGTAGGAGCGATGACCGAAGAAGCTCTTGTTGAGATAGAGCTCGAGGATCTCGTCCTTGCTCAGCGCATTCTCGATGCGGAAGGCGAGGAAGATCTCGGACAGCTTGCGCGTGTAGCTCACTTCCGAGCTCAGGAAGAACATCCGCGCGACCTGCTGGGTGATCGTGCTGCCGCCGGCGACGTGCTTGTTGCCGGTGGTCACGGTCAGCCATACCGCGCGTGCGATACCGCCGGCGTCGATGCCGCGGTGCGAATAGAAATCCGCATCCTCGGCCGCGAGGAAGGCATGTTTCAGCTGATCCGGGACGTCCTGGATTCGCACCGGGGTGCGCTTGGTCTCGCCGAAGGTCGCAATCAGCTTGTCGTCTGCCGACTTGATCCTGAGCGGCACCTGCAGGCGCACATCCTTCAGCGTATCGACCGAGGGCAGACGGGGCGCGATCAGCCAGTAAGCCGTACCGAGGGCGAGTCCCCCCAGCAGGACGCCGGCGAGCGCCAGGTAGAGCGCGTAGCGCAGCAGGCGGAAAAAGAGGGGCATGAGTGGACGGGACTTGTGATGCCAGTCAAGGTAAGTGCGCCGAGCGCAGGAGTATAGATCGTATGCGCCGGCGGCAGGCGGACCGGGGCCGGAATGCCCGGGAATTGCCCCGATTGTGCCAACGCCTAAGCAGAATTTTCACGTAGTTGCACGGGGCTGTTGAATATTCGTTAATGTTTGTATCTAATGTTGAGGCGCATCTTTCGCTCGTAAGAGCGCGTGGGAAGGGGAAAAAGTGTGGGCCTGTTCACACCTAAAGCGCCGTCTCTAATCGGCGTCGACATCAGTTCGACCGCGGTCAAGCTGCTTCAGCTGGCGCAAGTCGGCGGCCGTTACCGCGTCGAACACTATGCCGTCGAGCCGCTGCCGCCGAACGCGGTGGTCGAGAAGAACATCGTCGAAGTCGAGGCGGTGGGCGACGCGATCCGGCGCGCGCTGAACCGTTCCGGCGCCAAGACCAAGTTCGCTGCAGCCGCTGTGGCGGGCTCGGCGGTGATCACCAAGATCATCCCGATGCCGGCCGACCTGTCCGAGGAGGACATGGAGGCGCAGATCCAGGTCGAGGCGAACCAGTACATTCCTTACCCGATCGAGGAAGTCAGCCTCGATTTCGAGGTGCTCGGTCCGATCAAGGACAACCCGGACATGGTCAACGTGCTGCTGGCGGCATCGCGCACGGAGAACGTGGATCTGCGGGTTGCCGCGCTCGATCTGGGCGGCCTCGGCACCAAGGTGATCGATGTCGAGGCGTTCGCGATGGAAAATGCGTTCCGCCTGATCTCCGATCAGCTCGCGGTGCCGAAGGACGCGGTCGTCGCAGTCGTCGACGTCGGCGCCACCATGACCACGCTGATCGTGCTGAAGAGCCAGCGCACCATCTATTCGCGCGAACAGGTGTTCGGCGGCAAGCAGTTGACCGACGAGGTCATGCGCCGCTACGGACTCAGTTACGAAGAGGCGGGCCTCGCCAAGCGCCAGGGCGGCCTGCCCGAATCCTACGAAATCGAAGTGCTGGAGCCGTTCAAGGAGGCGATGGTCCAGCAGATCAGCCGCTTGCTGCAGTTCTTCTTCGCCGGCAGCGAATACAGCCGCGTCGATCAGGTCGTCCTCGCCGGCGGCTGCGCATCGATCGCCGGCGTCGCCGACATGGTCGAGGAGCACCTCGGCGTGCCGTGCGTCGTCGCCAATCCGCTCGCCGACATGTCGTTGTCCGGTCGGGTGCAGGCACAGACGCTGGCGCAGGACGCGCCGGCCTTGATGATCGCCTGCGGACTTGCGCTGAGGAGCCACGACTGATGGCAAGAATCAATCTACTGCCGTGGCGCGCCGATCGTCGCAAGCTGCGCGAGCGCGAGTTCTACATGATGCTGGCCGGGACGGCCGTCGCGGCATTCGTGGTGCTGTTCGCGGCGATCTTCTGGATGGGCCATCTGATCGACGATCAGAACGATCGCAATACGGTTCTGCAGGGCGAGATCAAGAAGCTCGACAAGCAGATCGAGGAGATCAAGGAACTCGACAAGACGCGCTCGCAGCTGCTCACACGCAAGGAAATCATCGAGCAGTTGCAATCGAACCGTTCGCAGATGGTGCATCTGTTCGACGAGATGGTGAAGACGATACCGGACGGCGTGCGCCTGACTTCGATGAAGCAGGCCGGCGACATCCTGACCCTCGAAGGCGTCGCCGAATCGAACGCGCGCGTCGCCAGCTACATGCGCAGCATCGACGTGTCGCCGTGGATGGGACGCACCGACCTGCGCAAGATCGAGAACAAGGCGGGCGCCAAGGACGCGGACAAGAAGCTGCCTTACGTGTTCTCGCTCGACGTCAAGCTGCACAAGCCCGAGGACGCGCAGGACGACGCTGCGAAGGCCGATGCCAAGGTCGCGGCCGGTGATGCTCCTGCAGCCGCAGCCGGCGCCGACAAGAAACCGGCCGACCTCGGTGCGCAGCTCGACACCGCCGCGACAAAATTGATGAACAAGCCCGCGCCGGTCGACGACAAGGCGGCACCGCCAAAACCTGCAGCGACTGCGGCCACGGGGGAGAAGAAATGAGCTTCCTCGACGATCTGCGCAATCTCGATCGCAACAACGTCGGCGGCTGGCCGAAGGGGATCAAGACCTTTTTCGCCTCGATCATCGTCGTGCTGATTCTTTTCTTCGGCTGGTATTTGCACATCAGCGGCCAGCAGGACGAGCTCAAGTCGGCGCAAGGCAAGGAAGTCGCGCTGAAGAAGGAGTTCTCGGACAAGCAGGCGAAGGCGGTCAATCTCGAGGCCTACCGCAAGCAGCTCGACGACATGAAGGAAATGCTGCAGACGATGCTGCGTCAGCTGCCGAGCAAGACCGAAATGCCGGACCTGCTCAACGACATCTCAGACGCCGCGCTCGGCGCCGGCATCGACACCGAATTGTTCCAGCCCGGTGCCGAGGCGATGAAGGATTTCTACGCCGAAAAACCGATCCAGTTGAAGATGCTCGGCAGCTATCACCAGTTCGGCTCGTTCATCAGCAGCGTCGCGGCATTGCCACGCGTGGTCATCCTGACCATGCACGATGTCTCGCTGCGCCCGATCAAGCCGGCCGCTCCGACGCCCGGGGCTCCGGCGACGGCGAAGGGTGGCGGCCAACTCTCGCTCGAAGGCACGGTGAAGACCTACCGTTACCTCGACGACACCGAGGCGGCAGCGGTGCAGCAGGCCGCCAATGCCGGCAAACCTGGCGCGAAACCGGCACCCAAGCCGGCGGCGGGAGGCAAGTGATGAGCATGGTTTCCCGAACCTCGGTGCGCTGGATGCTTCTGGTGCTCGCCTTCGCAGGCATCACGGCGTGCACCCCCGGCGACGACCCGAATCAATGGGTCGCGCGCGAGAAGGCGAAGAAGGGCGCGCCCTTGCAGCCCTTGCCCGTGATCAAGACATTCGAGACCTTCGTCTACAAGGATCAGGATCACCGCGATCCCTTCGATCTCAGCGACGAAGAGCAGGAACAAGCCACCAACAACGGTCCGCATCCCGATCAGAACCGGTCGCGCGAGCCGCTCGAATCATTTCCGCTCGATGGATTGAAGATGTCCGGAACGATGGGACTGGCGAAGTCGATGGAAGGCCTCGTACGCGATCCCGACGGCGTGGTCCATCGCGTCCACGTCGGCAACTATCTCGGCCAGAATTTCGGCCGCATCAGCGCCATCAGCGAGGATCGCATCGACCTCGTCGAACTGGTACCGAACGGTTCCAGCGGCTGGATGGAAAGACCTGCAGCGATTGCCCTCGGCGACACCAAGAAATGACCGATCCATTGGGGACACCTCTCATGACCACGACATTCGCTGCCACCTCCGCGCGCAGGATTGCATCCCCGGCGGTCCGGCCATGTTTTCTCTGGATCCTTCTCCTGCTCGGTTTCGTGCTGGCAGGTATGGCGCAAGCCGAGAACGTGCTGCAGGACATCGCGTACACCTCCCTGCCCGGCGGCAAGGTCGAGGTGACGCTGAAGTTCGCGAGCCCGGTGACGGCGCCGCAGGTGTTCTCGACCGAGACGCCGCCGAGCATCGCGCTGGATTTCTCCGATACGCGCAACGGCTTCAACAAGCGACATGTCGACATCAGTGCCGGCGCCACCTCCGGCGTGTCGGCCATCGAAGCGGCCGGGCGCACACGCGTCGTCGTCGATCTGTTCCGCGTAACCGGCTACGACTCGCGCATCAACGGCAACAATCTCGTGCTGTCGATCAACAATGGCCTCATCGGCGCGGCTGGTGTTGCCGCTTCGGCTGGCAAGACCGATCCGACCAAGGCGGTCGCTAGTTCGAACGGTGATCTGGAAATCTCCAACGTCGATTTCCGTCGCGGCAAGAATGGCGAAGGCCGCGTCGTCGTCAGCTTCAACGGCCCCGGTGCTTCGGTCAATCTCAAACGCGAAGGCGGTTCGATCGGGCTGGATCTCGCCAACGTGAAGCTGCCGCCGGCGCAGGCGCAGCGTCTCGATGTGCTCGATTTCGCGACGCCCGTGCAGTCAATCGACACGCGCCCGCGCGGCGCCGGCGTGCACATGGAAATCGTCGCCAAGCCGCCGTTCGAGCAGCTCGCCTACCAGACCGGCAATGAGTACGTCGTCGAGGTCACGCAGAAGAAGGACGACCCGAAGCTCAAGGGCAAGAACGCCGAACCCGAATACAACGGCAGCCGCGTCACCTTCAACTTCCAGGACATTCCGGCGCGTTCGGTGCTGCAGCTGATTGCCGACGTGTCCGATCTCAACATCGTGGTTGCCGACAGCGTGCAGGGCAATGTCACCCTGCGTCTGATTAATGTGCCGTGGGATCAGGCGCTCGACATCGTGCTGCAGGCCAAGGGTCTGGACAAGCGCCGTCGCGGCAACGTGATCTGGGTCGCTCCGCAGAAGGAAATCGCGGATCGCGAGCAGGCGATTGCCGATGCGAGCCAGAAGAAGGAAGACACTGAATCGCTGGTATCCGACTACATTCCGATCAGCTACGGCAAGGCGAAGGATATTGCGGGACTTCTGACCAAAGACACGCAGACCAGTTCGTCGGGCGGACAGAGCCAGCAGAACACGCAACGTGGTTTCCTGTCTTCGCGCGGCAGCGTCTCCTACGACGACCGCACGAACACATTGCTCGTCAGTGACGTCCCGGCAAAGATTCAGGAAATACGTCAGTTGGTCGCGGTACTCGACCGCCCGGTACGCCAAGTGCTGATCGAGTCGCGCATCGTGATTGCGAACGACAGCTTCGAGCGCAGTCTCGGTGTGAAGTTCGGCGTCAGCGGGTCCCGTCAGGACAGTAACGGCAACGTGATATCGACCGCCGGAAATCTGGCCGGCGTTGATCAGATGAACAACGTCGTGCTCAACAATCGCCTCGGTGGCCCAAGCCGTGGAACACCGTCAGGGGCCGTAAATTCGATCGGTGGTGGATTGCTTGTTCCACGTCTCGACAACCAGACAAACGTCAATCTTCCTGCTAACAACGCGGTGGGCACGTTTGGACTTGGTATTCTGGGTGCAGACTACTTGCTCGATCTCGAGCTTTCAGCTGCGCAAATCGAGGGGCGTGGCGAGGTAATCTCCAACCCGCGCGTGATTACTGCGAACCAGAAGGAAGCGGATATCAAGCAGGGGCAGGAAGTCGGTTATCTGCAATATTCCGGAGGCGCAGGAGGCGGAGGCATCGCAACCATTCCGACGGTTGCTTTCAAGGACGTCAATCTCGAACTCAAGGTGACGCCGACCATAACGGCCGATGACCGCATCAATCTCGACCTCAACGTCAAAAAGGATGACGTGGCCGGCTTCGTCGACGTACCTGGCGGTGGTCAGGTCCCGACGATCAACCGGCGCGAAGTCGCGACCACGGTTCTGGTGGACAACGGACAAACCGTGGTACTCGGTGGCGTCCACGAGTCGAACAAGTCGGACAAGACCAACAAGGTACCCTTGCTCGGCGACCTGCCGGTGCTCGGAAATCTGTTCAAGAACAGCGATCGCAGCGATACGAAGGCGGAGCTCCTGATCTTCGTCACACCCCGTATCGTGAGCGATAGTGCGCAATAAAAACGCGATAAGGTGAGCGGTGACGCAGATGTTCGCTGTTCATCACGCATGAATTGCAAGAAAGCAGTCCTGGAGAAACAACGATGAAATTTTCTGGCAAGACACTGGGGCTGCTGCTCGCCAGCCTCGCGCTCGCGAGTTGCGGTGGTGGTGGCGGAGACGGCGGGGCGTTTTCTGCGCCGCAGAGTGGCAGCATCAGTCTGACGGCGACGACCACGCAGTTGCCGATATACACCGGCAGCGGACGACCGGGCCCTGGTACGCCCTACGAAGCGGAAATTGACGCTACCTGGAAAAATGCCGATGGGACGCTGGTAACGAGCTGCGGGACCGCATCCATCGCATGCCATGTTTCCGCCAGCATCAGCCCTGTAACGGTGGCAGGGCTTGGCATCGCCGATGATCCGACGACCACCACGATCAACGAAGCAGCGATCATCTATACGACCACGCCGGTCACCGTGAATACCGGCCACGCCACATTCTGGGTCGTGGCATCGTCAACCGCTGGAACAGCGGTGTTGACAGTGAGTGCCGTAGATCCGACCACGGGGCGAACCGTTACCTCGAGCCTCACGTTCACGATCACCAGTGGCGTTGGTCCGGCACCGGCCAGCATCACCCTGGCGTCGACGCCAGCAGGCATCTATCTGCCGAGTTCAGGTGGCGTCAGCGCGTCTTCGATCCAGGCGGCTGTCCTCGACGGCGGCGGTCAGCTCGTGGCGGACCCGACCACCGGCAACGGCGGGTTCGACAATATCAAGTTCGAACTCATTGGACAGGCAGGTGATGCAGTTCTGAGTACCAATTCGGTGGCGGGTCCGGTACAGGGCGCGTCGGTCACTTCGCATACCGTCCAGGGCATTGCCGTCGTTTCGCTCCAGGCCGGCGACAACACACCACAAGGTCCACTGCAGGTCCGCGTAACCGTCGATCGTGCCGACAACAACGTATCCAATGGCATCCAGGACCCCGTGTCGAAGACAACCTCGGTGATCGTGTCCGATGGCAAGCTCTACAGCCTCGAGCTGACCACGCCGCTGATTGCGCCGAATCTCCCGGGCATCACGATCAATTGCGTAACCAGTCCTTGCAACGCCGTTTCCGGTGACGTTACGGGTCCGGCCATTCCGACCGATCCGGATGCAACCTTGAGTCTGGTGTTCACCGCGAAGGGACAGGATCGCCAAGGCAATCCGGTGTTGCCGGGAACGCCGATTCGCTTCGGATCGGTCGACGAACCGGTTGGTGCGCCGGGTTCGGCCAACGACAACCAGTTCCTGCTGTCGGGCTTCGACGGCAATCCGCAGGAGGGCGGTACCACGTTCACGGCTCCCACGGGCGAGTTCACCACGGGCGGTGGGGGCGCGGGTCCGGGCGACGCCTTGATCGTCTTCGGCAAGGCTGTGGAAGGCAATGCAGATCTCGAAAGCGCAGCCACGGTTGCCAGCGTCAACAGCGCGACGAACCTGACCGTTGCCTCGGCGTTCAATCGCAACGACACCACCGGTGTCACGGTCGATTCCGGTTCCGTACTGCCCTACCTGATTGGCCGCTCCCTGCATGGCAGTGTCACTGCTTCTGCCCTGACCGATGCCGGTCTCGCGGCAGGCGCGGAGCCGACCGGCGTCGCGCATGCGACGCTGACCTACACGGTCAACACGGTCGGCAATTCGGTCGCGGTGTGGGCCCAGGGTGATGGCATCGACACGGTGACCAATGGTGCGCGTCGCGTGACCGATGCCGGAACCTTCGTCTATCCGGGCGTTGCGCCGCTGAACATCTCCGCTTCGCCGAATCCGATTCTTGGCAATACGCCGCAGACGGTATCGGTGTGCGTGACGGATGCACTCGGAATCAAACTGCGTGGCGTGACGCTCGGTTTCAAGTTCACGCTTGCTGGTGGTAGCGGGAGCGTCGACGGTCAAACTGGCTCGGGCGCGCTGGCTCATCCGACAGATCTCGACGGGTGCGTAGATGCCGCAGTCACGAGCAGCGGATTGCCGGTATCCGCCGGGGGTACGGATGGTGCCAACAGCGGCACCCTGACCTTCAGCGCTGGTGGTGCGAATGCAGTGGTCGATATCGTCGTGCAGCTTGCGTCTCTGCAGGCGTCGACCACGTGCGTCGCCGTGACTGCGGATCCTCAGACGTCATTGATTGCCATCAAGGCTCTGGCAACCGGCGGAGCGCCGGCGCCGGGCGTGGCGATTGGCGCCGCTTGCACGGCAAGCGGCGGCACGGGTGCCGCAATCGCAGTCACCCCGACCAGCGCAACGACGGGCGCGGACGGAAAAGCTACCTTCAGCGCAACGGCTACTGGATTCGGTGGAACGACTCCCGGTAGCGGGCAGTGCGTGTTCACTGCAACGGGAGACAGTGCACAAAGCGTGACGGTGAAGTTCGGCAACTCTGGCGGCGGTGGTCCGAGCCCGGGCGGCGGTTGCAGCTGATATCCAACGCAGTCGATATATGAACGGAAGGGCCGCAGCAATGCGGCCCTTTTTTTGTGTACGATCGACCGATCCGATTCGCACCTTTCCTGGCGCGACCGCGACTTCTCAGGGGAATCGCGCCTTGCAGCCGTACAGCGAGCTCTACAAGACCGGCGACATCATCTTCGCCGAAGGGGATGCGCCAATCGGCGCCTACCTGATCGAGTCCGGTCGCATCGAGATCAGCACGATGCAGTTCGGCGAACGTCGCGTGCTCAGCGAACTGGGGCCGGGCATGCTGCTCGGCGAGATGGCGGTGATCGACGATTCGCCGCGCACGGCGACGGCACGTGCGCTCAGCGACTGCCAGCTCACGCCGATCGACAGCGATCAGTTTGCCGAACGTCTGGCCGCGGCGGACCCGGTCGTGCGCGCGCTGCTGATGAGCCAGCTGACGCGTTACCGTTCGGCATTGGCGACGCTCACCGGCGATGTTTCGGTGCGCAGCAATCCGTCCTTCGAGGCCGCCGATGCCGGCGCGTTCGACAAGATTCGCCTGGAAAGCGAACTGCGTGCGGCGCTCGAACGCAAGGAACTCGAAGTCCGTCTGCAGCCGATCGAGGAGATCGTCAGCGGCGCGATTGCAGGCTACGAAGCGCTCGTGCGCTGGCAGCATCCGGAACGCGGTGCGGTATCGCCGGTCGAATTCATCCGGCTCGCCGAGGAAACCTCGTTGATCATCCCGATCGGCGACTACGTGATCGAGCGGGTTTGCGACATGCTGGTGGAGTTCCGCCGCCGCGGCCGCAAGCCGCTGCCGTTCATCGCGGTGAATCTGTCCGCGCGCCAGCTCGAGGACCCGAGTCTGGTCGAGCGCATCCTCGCGCATTTGCGCCGGCGCGATCTGTCGCCCGATCGCATCAAACTGGAAATCACCGAAAGCCTGGTGCTGGATCACACGCGCATCGCCGCACTGCTGGCGCGCTGCCATGCGGTCGGCATGCATGTCGCGCTGGACGACTTCGGTACCGGCTATTCGAATCTCGGTCCCTTGCTCACCCTCAACTTCGACCAGATCAAGCTCGACGGGAGTTTCGTGCGGGCGCTGCACCGTCCGCGCGGCGTCGCCGTCGTCGCCGTCATCATCGCGATGGCGCGAGCGCTCGATTGCAACCTGATTGCCGAAGGCGTCGAAACCTCGGAGCAGCGCGAGATCCTGCACAAGCTGGGCTGCCGCTATGCACAAGGCTGGCTGGTGGGTAAACCGATGGCCCTGGTCGACGTGCTGAAGGCCTGAAAAAATCGGGCATCGCGAAAACTATTTGCGCGCCACGCTGTCCCAAGGCGGCACGCGAGCCGTGCGATGATTACCCGATCCCCCAGGCGAACTCCATGGATATGCCCGAACCCATCACGGCATCCGCCGCTTTTGCCGCGCTGCGCGGCGAACTCCGGCAATGCATCATCGGTCAGGAAGCCCTGATCGACCGGCTGTTGATCGCATTGCTGGCCGACGGCCATCTGCTCGTCGAAGGCGCGCCGGGCCTCGCCAAGACCACGGCGATCAAGGAACTGGCCGTGCGCATCGAGGCCGATTTCCACCGCGTGCAGTTCACTCCGGATCTGTTGCCGGCGGATCTCACCGGTACCGAAATCTATCGGCCGCAGGCGACCAACTTCGAGTTCCAGCGCGGCCCGATTTTCCACAATCTCATCCTCGCCGACGAGGTCAATCGCGCGCCGGCCAAGGTGCAGTCGGCCCTGCTCGAAGCGATGGGCGAGCGCCAGGTGACGGTGGGGCGCGACACCTACGCACTGCCATCGTTGTTCCTGGTGATGGCGACGCAGAACCCGATCGAGCAGGAAGGAACCTATCCGCTGCCGGAAGCGCAGCTCGACCGTTTCCTGTTGCACGTGCGCGTCGACTATCCGAAGGCTGCCGCCGAGGCGGCCATCCTGAAGCTCGCGCGCGATCGCGCGCGCGAAGCGCTGACCGTGCAACCGGTGCCGACACGCATGTTGAGCCAGCAGCAGATATTCGCCGCGCGCAGCGAAGTGCTCGATCTGCACCTGGCTCCGCAGCTCGAAGAGTACCTGGTGCAACTGGTGCTGGCGACGCGTGACGCGACGCCGTTCGGCGCCGAGCTGGCGCGCTATGTTGCCTATGGTGCGAGTCCGCGCGGCACTATCGCACTCGATCGCTGCGCACGCGCGCATGCGTGGCTGCAGGGTCGCGACTACGTGACGCCGGAAGATGTGCATGCGATTGCTGCCGACGTACTGCGCCATCGTGTGCTGCTCAGCTACGAAGCGGAAGCCGAAGGCGTCAGCGCGGACAAGGTCATTGCGATGCTGCTTGAGCGGGTTCCGCTGCCGTGATGCAGCGGGAAATTGCGAAGTGTGAACTGCGAGCTGCGGGTAGGCGGCCGTCCAATTCACGTGCTCGTATCCGCACGATTGATCGACGCCGCAAGAGCGCAGCGTAACGATGTCGTCGACGTCCAGCAGCCACACCAATGCCACGCGCGTTGCGCTCGATGAATTGCTCGCGTTGAGCGCGCTCGCGCACGGCGCGAGTCTTGCGCGCAAGCGCAGTCCGGCCGTGCGCAGCGGCGGCAACCTGTCTCGCTGGCGCGGACGCGGCGTCGATTTTCGCGAGTCGCGCATCTATCAGGCCGGCGACGAGATTCGTCACATGGACTGGCGCGTCACCGCACGCAGCGGCAAGCCGCACACGAAGTTGTTCGAGGAAGAACGCGAACAGGGATTGTTGCTGGCGATGGATCTCAATCCCGGCATGCGCTTCGGTACGCGTGTCCGTTTCAAGAGCGTGCAGGCGGCACGCGCGGCAGCGTTGCTGGCCTGGATGGCCGCGGCTGGTGGTGATCGTGTCGGAGCGCTCGGATTCGGCGGCGGCGTCAATGGCGAGGTCAAGCCGGCCAGCGGACGCCGCGGCGTGCTGCATGTGTTGCGTGCGTTGCGCGACTGGGATGCGAATGCCGACGGCAGCCTGCAGGAACCGCTCTCGCGCGGCATGTCACGCCTGCGCCGCCTGCTGCGTCCAGGCATGCGTCTGGTATTGCTCACCGATGGTTTCAGCACGGACGCCGAAGCCGCGCAGTTGCTGCCGCAACTGGCCGGACGTCACGAGATCGCCGTCGTCCTGCTGCGCGATGCGCTCGAACTGCAGGCGCCGCCGCCGGGACGCTACGCCCTGCATCTGGGTGCCGCGCGGCGCATTCTCGATTTTTCCGATCGCGACGTGCGCACGGCATGGGCGGAACGCTTCGCCGCCTCGCGCGAAGAACTGCGCGCGCTGTGCAAGAAGCTCGGTTTGCGCGTGATCGATCTCGATGGTCATGGCGACCTGCGTCGCTCGCTCGCGCCGCTGCTCGCGCGCAGCCGTCATTCCGCGGTGGTCGCATGAGCGCGCCTGCCACGCCGGGCCCGCAACTGCGCGACATTCATCTGCCGCCGGATCCGTCGTGGTGGCCGCCGGCGCCGGGTTGGTGGCTGCTCGCGGCGCTGCTGATCGGATTGATTGTTCTTGCCGCGCGCTGGCTGTTGCGGCGCCGGCGCGAGCGGCAATGGCATCGCCGCATCGAGGCCGAGCTCGATCGCATCGCGGCGACCCACGCAGCGCAAGCCGATTCGATCCGCCTCGCTGCCGATGTCTCGCAGTTGCTGCGGCGCGCATCGATCCTGATCGAACCGAACGCTGCCGCCTTGCGCGATGAGGCCTGGCTGAAATTTCTCGACGAACAATTGCCCGCAGGTTCCGCCGCTGCCGAGCGCACGTCATTCCAGAGCGATGCCGGGCGTCTGCTGATCGACGCACCGTACCGGCGCGCAACGGATCCGGCTGCGCAAGCGCTCGATGCACGCGCGCTGGTCGAACTTGCGCGAACCTGGCTCGGTGTCGCGCTCCCGCGCCGAGGCCGCGATGTTTGAACTCGCCTGGCCCTGGCTGCTGGCGTTGCTGCCGCTGCCCTTGCTCGCTGCGCGCGTGCTGCCGCGCGCCAGCGGCATGATCAGTACGGCCTTGCACCTGCCGCACTTCGGGGTCGCGCTGCCGCAGCAGGCGGACGCCTCCGGCGTGCCGGCGTTGCGCCGCGCGTTCGCGTTGCTGGCGTGGGCCCTGCTGGCATTCGCCGCCGCGCGACCGCAATGGATGGGCGCGCCGGAAGACGTGCCGCGCTCCGGTCGCGATCTGCTGCTCGCGGTCGACACCTCAGGCTCGATGAGCATCGAAGACATGCAGCTCGGCGGCGCGCCGGCGCCGCGCTTCGCCGCAATCCAGGCGATCGCGGCCGACTTCATACACCGACGGGACGGCGATCGCGTCGGCCTGATCCTGTTCGGAACGCGCGCCTATCTGCTGGTGCCGCTGACCTTCGATCTGAAGACCGTCGGCAAGCAACTGGTCGATTCGACGATCGGCCTTGCCGGTCGCGAAACCGCGATCGGCGATGCGGTCGGTCTCGGCGTCAAGCGTCTGCGTGATCGTCCCGAGAATCAGCGCGTGATGGTGTTGCTGACCGATGGCGTGAATACCTCGGGCGAGCTCGATCCGAAGAAGGCGATCGATCTTGCCGCTGCGAACAAGGTGCGCATCTACACGATCGGTATCGGTGCCGAAGCGATGCGCGTCAGCAGCATGTTCGGCAGCCGCGTGGTGAACCCTTCGGCCGATCTCGACGAAAAGATGCTCAGCCTGATGGCGGAGAAGACCGGCGGCCGCTATTTCCGCGCGCGCAACAGCGAAGAGCTGGCCGACATCTATCGCAGCATCGACAAGCTCGAACCCGTCGCCGATACCAAGCAGAGTCTGCGTCCGGTCGACGAGTTGTACTGGATGCCGCTGGCCGGTGCGCTCGCCGCGTGCGCATTCGCGTTCCTGTTGCCGGCCTGGCGCGTGCGTTCGCTGCGCCGCGTGCTGCCGACCTGATGCGACGGCCATGAACACGCTCGCCGACTTCCACTTCCTGCGCCCGCTGGCGCTGCTGCTGGTGCTCGCCGTGCCGTTGTTCTGGGTGTTCTGGCGTCGCGCGCGCAGCGAAGCCGGCGCCTGGCGCGCGGCCGTCGATGCGCATCTGCTGCCGCATCTGCTGGAACGCCTCGACGGCGGCCCGGGTCGCGCCGGTCTGCTGCTCGCAGCCGCGCTGTGGACGCTCGCATCGATCGCGCTGGCGGGACCTGCGTGGGAACGCGAGCCGATGCCGCTGTATCGCAACCAGGCCGCACGCGTGCTCGCGCTCGAGCTCAGTCCGACCATGCTGGCGCAGGACGAGAAACCGAACCGGCTCGCACGCGCGCGCTACAAACTCGCCGATATCCTGACGCGTAGCCGCGACTACCAGACCGCGCTGATCGGTTACGCCGGTGAAGCCTTCGTCGCAGCGCCCCTCACCGACGATGTCGAAACCGTGCGCAACCTGGTCGATTCGCTCGATCCGACCACGATGCCGGTGACCGGCAACGATACCGCGCGCGCGATCGGTGCCGGTGTCGATCTGATCGAGCAGGCCGGCCTGCATCGCGGTGAAATCATCCTGCTCGCCGACAGCGTCAGTGTTGATGCGGTTGCGGCTGCGCGCAGAGCGCAGGAAAAAGGCATTCTCGTATCGGTGCTCGCGGTCGGCAGCGCCGGCGGCGCGCCGGTGCCACTCGCGCAAGGCGATTTCATGAAGGACGACAACGGCAATGTGGTGGTCGCGCGCGCCGACGCGGCTAGCTTGCGTGCGGTGGCCGATGCCGGAGGCGGACGTTTCTCGAGTCTGAGTGCCGATGCCGGCGACCTCGATCGTGTGCTGGCCGATCGCGTCGACACGGCTGCGCGTTCGGATGCGGGCGAGGCGGATGCGGTTTCCGATCGTGTCGCCGAAAGTGCGCGCTGGCGTGATCGCGGTCCGTGGCTGCTGCTTCTGCTCGCGCCGCTCGCCCTGTTCGGATTCCGCCGCGGCTGGTTGATGATTTTCGTGCTCGCGATTGCCGCGCCTGCTCAGCATGCGCTCGCCGCATCGCTCGCCGATCTCTGGCAACGTTCCGATCAGCAGGCGGCGGCGGCGCTTTCCAGTGGTGATGCGAAGCAGGCTGCGAATGTTGCACGTACGCCGGACTGGCGCGGCGGTGCCTCGTACCGCGCGGGTGACTTCGATGCGGCGGCCGACGATTACGCCAAGGTCGCCGGTGCCGACGGCGCTTACAACAAGGGAAACGCGCTGGCCAAGCTGGGTCGCTACGACGATGCGATCGCGGCCTACGACGAAGCCTTGAAACTGGCGCCGGACATGGCCGACGCGAAAGCGAACAAGGAGTCCGTCGAGGAGTTTCGCAAGCAGCAGCAGAAACAGGATTCGCAGTCGCAGAAGGGCGACAAGAAATCGCAGTCGAAGGATTCGAAGGACCAGCAGCAGAAGTCCGATCAGGACTCGCAGAAGCAGGACGGCGAGGACAAGGACAAGCAGCAGGACAAGTCCGGCGAGCAGAAGGATGCGCAGGATCAGCAGCAAGGCCAGCAGGGTCAGCCTCAGGATCAATCGCAGTCCGGCGACGCCAAGGATGAGCAGAAAAAGGCGCAGGATGACAAGCAGGGCGCCGACGACAAGCAGCAGTCGGCCAGCGGTGCCGGCGACGAAAAGCAGGAAAAGCCCGCGTCGGATGCTGCGCAGAAGGCGGACGCCGAGCAGCAGAAGGCGCTCTCGAAGGAAATCGACAAGGCGCTCGCAGGGCAGCCGAAACCTGCCGACAAGAACGCCAAGCCGCAGGCCGGCGTCGCCGAGGAAGACGACGCGACGCGCGAGAAGAAGCAGGCACTCGAACACTGGCTGCAGCGCGTGCCGGACGATCCGGGTGGTCTGCTCCGGCGCAAGTTCCAGCTCGAATATCAACGCCGGCAGCAGCGCGGAGGAGAAGGGCAATGAAGCGGATCGGCGTATGGATCGGTTGGGTGCTCGCGTGCCTGCTCATAGCGACGAGCGCGTTCGCGGCCGATACCCCTGGCGTGCGCGCCTGGCTCGATCGCGACACGATGCAGCTCGGCGAAACCGTCACCTTGAATGTCGAGGCGCAGGATGGCAGCGCCGCGCAACCGGATTTCTCCGCGTTGAAGCAGGACTTCAACCTGCTCGGCACGCAGTCCAGTCAGCAGATCAGCATCGTCAACGGCAGCAGTGCATCGAAGACGCTGTGGGCGGTCGGCCTGGAGCCCAAGCACGAGGGTCGCATCACGATTCCTGCGCTCAGCAGCGGCAAGGCCACCACCACGCCGCTCGTGCTCAACGTGCAAGCGCAGGCATCACCCGCGCAGGCGAAGACGAACGGCGACGTGTTTCTGGAAATCAGCGCCGAGCCGCTGACACCGTATGTGCAACAGGAAGTGCGCTACACCGCGAAGCTTTTCTATGCGTTCGATCTGACCGACGGCAACCTCAACGAACCGCAGGCCGAAGGACTCGGCGTGCAGCGACTCGGTCAGGGACAGGACAAGTCCTATACCGCCACCGTCGGCGCGCGTCGCTACCATGTGGTCGAACGTCACTATGCGCTGACGCCCGAGCGCAGCGGCACGATCGAGATTCCAGCGCTCGCGTTCCGCGGCAATGCGCTCGACGTGACCGACCCTACCGGTTTCTTCAGTCGTGGCCGCAGCGTCAGTGCGCGCTCCGATCCGGTACGACTGGAAGTCAAGCCGAAGCCGGCCGACTGGACCGATGGCGTGTGGCTGCCTGCGGCGTCGTTGTTGTTGAAGGACGAAGGCGAGTTGCCGACCGAGGTGCATGTCGGCGACCCGATCACGCGCACGGTGCGCATGCAGGCGCAGGGACTCGGCTTCGAGCAATTGCCCGAACTTAATCTTGTCGCGCCCGATGGCGCCGAAATTTATCCGGACAAGACCGACACGCGTACGCGCGACGACGGCGAATGGCTGTATGGCGAACGCGTGCGCAAGTTCGCCTTCGTGCCGAATCGTCCCGGCACCTTGACGATACCGGGCATGAAAGTGCGCTGGTGGGATACGGTCCACGATCGCGCGGAAACCGCTGAACTGCCGGCGCGCACGCTCAACGTGCTGGCGGCTGCGGGCGCACCGGCGAATCCGGCAGGGCTGCCGGGCGCGATTGCGACGCCGGGCTCGGCGAGCCCCAACGCGGCAACGCCGGCAATCGCCGCGTCGCATACCGCCGCTGCGCCGACAGCGGCTTCGTCGAACGTGCGTTTGTGGCAGATCGTGGCCGGAATCGGATTCGCGCTGTGGCTGCTCACGCTCGGCCTGTGGTGGCGTTCGCGTCGTGCCGCGCCGACGACCGTGTCGCCTGCGGCGCCGAGCAGCGATTCTTCATCGCAGCGCGCAGCATTTCTGCGCGCCTGTTCGCTCGGTGAGTTTGCCGGAGCGGAACGTGCGCTGGTGGCGTGGGCGCGCAGCGAACGACCCGAAGTGCGAAATCTCGGCGAACTCGCGCCGCGGTTGTCCGATTCGCTGCAACGTGAGGCGCTGGCCGAACTGCAGCGCGTGCGCTACGCCGGCGCGTCGTCCCAGGGATTGGCGACGCGTCTGCAACAGGCGTTCAAGAGCGGTCTGGCCTGGCGCGAACAGGCTGCGCCGCGGCTGTCGACATCCGCATTGCCGGCGTTGTATCCGGAGCGCGACTGACGCTCCTTGCGTTGTCTTTGACGTCGAGTGATTTCGGCTGCTCGATAAACCTCGGTCGTGTGCGCCTTCGCAGATACGCCGACTCTTCTCGGCGCAGCCGCATCGATCATTTGCGAGCAGCTCGATCTGCTGCGGATTGCGCGCAATAAAAAGTCCGACCTGCTTGCGCAGGCCGGACTTGGCATCCATGCCCTGTGGCTCCGCTGGGAGACCGATTGCGATCTGTCAGGACGTGATCGAGTGCGCTCGATCGATGCGATCAATCAGAAGCGATATTCACCGCTGACCGAAACCAGCGCCGGATCGATCTTCAGTCCGGCCTTCTCGGCCCGGTAGTAGTCGTAGTTCAGACCGAGGCTGAACTTGTTGCTGAAGTCGTAGCCGAAGCCTGCACCGGCGTACCACTTGTTGCTGTTGTCGTCGACGCGCACTGGTGCACCGACGCTGTCGAGATAGCCACCCTCGAGATCAGCGCGGAAGAAACCGCCGCGACCACTGATGTACCAGTTGTCGGTCACGTTGAAATGTCCATTCACGCCGACATTCCAGCCCTTGACGTCTGCACTGCCGACACCGCTTCCGCGATAGCCGGATTTCGGCGAGATGCTGCCGAGATCGGTGTAGCCGCCTTCGAGACCGATCAGCACGTTTGGCGCGACCGCCCAGCGATAGCCGACGTTGGCGGCATAGCCGGTGTCGTCGTCGTCGTAGGCGCCCTTGCTGAGATTGGATTGACCAACGTTGCCGTTGATGAAGAAGCCGCTGGTATCGGCGGCATGACTTGCGACAGGGAGCGCGGCAAAGCCGGCGGCGGCCAGGGCAATGGCAAGAATGGTGCTTTTCATGGTGTTCAACTCCAGTTTCTTGTGGGTGAAAAATATTTCTGTGGTGTCGCTTCCTGCGGCACCGGACTTCGACTGTCGCCTTTGCATTCGGTTCGATTCCGCGGCGGCGCGCTTAAGATGGGATTCAGCGTCGGAATTTCAATACTGGTAAGTTTATAAATTGTTCAGATAGCTGAATTTGTTCATATTTGTACTGCTGGCCTGCCAGCCGGTGCGACGCTCGCCCGGTGCGGTACGAGCGTCAAACGGATGCAAGACATGCGGCGTTTGACATCTTCGTTTACATGCGTAATCATAATCTATCGATTACACCGGTAAACATTCCATGCAGATAAGCGAAGCCGAAAGTCAGGTGATGGAAGTCCTCTGGCGCGAGCGCACGGCGCAGAGCGCCGAGGCGGTGTGCGAGGCGCTCGCAGGCGAGCAGGACTGGCAGGAAGCCACCATCAAGACCCTGCTCAATCGCCTGCTGAAAAAACGCGCGATCTCAGCCACACGTGATGGCCGTCGTTATCTGTACAAACCGCTGCTGAAGCGCGGCGACTATGTGCATGCGCAGAGCAAGAGTCTGCTCGATCGCCTGTACGGCGGTCGCCTCGCACCGCTGGTCGCGCATTTCTCGGAGCGCAGCAAGCTGACGAAGAAAGACATCGACGAGATACGCGCGCTGATCGAGGAGCTCGACCATGATCGCTGATCTGTTCGACAGCTTGCTCAGCATGACGATGGCCGGCTCGCTCGCATTGATCGGTGTGTGGATAGCACGCCTGCCAGTCCGGCGCTGGTTCGGTGCACAGATTGCCTATGCGAGCTGGATCGTCGTGCCGCTCGTTGTGATTGCAACGCTGCTGCCTGCGCCGCTGGCATCGTTCAAGACCGTGATGACCTTCGCGCGCCACACCGTGACGCCGTCGAGCGCGGTGATTGCGTTGCAATCGTCGGTCGACTTGCGTCCCGCGCTCCTGCTCGTGTGGATCGCAGGTGTGCTGGCGATGCTGGCGTGGCTCATCCGACAACAGCGCAACTATCTGCGCAGTCTCGGCCCTTTGCATGCATCGAAAGACGCCAGCGCGCGTATCGTGCAGTCCGGTTCTCTCGCCGGTGGCCCGGCCTTGGTCGGCGCGCTGCGACCACGCATCGTGCTGCCGGCCGATTTCGCATCACGCTACACGCCGCACGAGCGCGAGCTGATTCTCGCGCACGAACACGAGCACCTCGCGCGCGGCGATGCGCGCATCAATGCCTTGGTTGCGGCCGTGCGCTGTCTGAACTGGTTCAACCCGCTGGTGCATTTCGCATCTGCAACGTTCCGTTTCGATCAGGAGCTTGCCTGCGACGCCGCGGTGATTTCGCGCTTTCCGGAAGCGCGCCGGCCTTACGCCGACGCGATGTTGAAGACGCAGCTGATCGGACAGTCGCGGCAGGAGCTGCGATTGCCGGTCGGCTGCCCGTGGCCATCCGGCCATCCACTCAAGGAGAGAATTGCAATGTTGAAATATCCTTTGCCTACGCACACGCAGCGCACGGTCGGCGCTTTACTGGTCGTGTTGTTCGGACTTGGCGCTTCTTATGTCGCCTGGGCTTCGCAGACGCCGCAGACCGCGCCCACGGTTGGTCGGGCTGATGTGACATCCGACGAGCCTGCGAAAGTGCTGCAGCTGGCTGAAAACGGACGCAGTCCGACGAAGCCTGCAGGCTATGGTCGTCTCAAAGCTTCCAAATACCCCGCCGCCGCGCTGGCCTCGAAAGCGACCTTCGTCGTGTATGTGACAGCGCAAGTGGACGCCAGCGGCAAGGTCGGCGCCACGCACGCGGAAACCGAGCACACCACCGTTCCGTTGTCGGCGGACATCAAGGCGGCTTTCATCGATACCGCCGTTGCAGGCGTGAAGTCGTGGACCTTCGATCCGGCCACCAACGGCGGCAGCGCCGTTGCGAGTGAAGTGGTGGTGCCGATCATCTTCACGATGGAATCCGCGCAGCCGGCGCCGCTGCAACGATCGGGCACGCTGGACGCGATTGTCATCAGTGCGGCCGATTCATCTGCGGATGGCGGAACTCCTGCCAAGGCTTCACTGCTGCCGTAACCGCAGTCGCCGGCGCTTTCACGGCTGCAGGAACCCGTTCAAACCGAGTCGTCACAATTGGCCCTTCGCAACCGGCCCTGTGCGCACCACGCGCAGGGCCGCTAGAATGCGCGCCCCGCATTCCCTCTCTGTCGAAGGAGCTGTTTCATGGCTGTGAAAGTCGCGATCAATGGCTATGGCCGCATCGGCCGCAACGTGTTGCGCGCCTTGTACGAAGGCAAGCGCACCGGCGAGATCCAGATCGTCGCGGTCAACGACCTCGGCGATGCCGAGACGAATGCGCATCTGACGCGCTACGACACCGCGCACGGCAAGTTTCCGGGCGAGGTGGGTGTGGAAGGCGGCGACCTCGTCGTCAATGGCGATCGCATCAAGGTCTGCGCCGAGCGCGATCCATCGAAGTTGCCGTGGCGTGAACTCGGCGTCGACATCGTGCTGGAGTCGACCGGCTTCTTCACCAGCAAGGCGAAGGCGAGCGCACACATCAATGCCGGTGCGAAGAAGGTGATCATTTCGGCGCCCGGCGACAAGGACGTCGATGGCACCTTCGTCTTCGGCGTCAACCACGACAAGATCAAGGCCGGCGATCAGGTCATCTCGAATGCATCGTGCACGACGAACTGCCTTGCGCCGCTGGCCAAGGTGCTGCACGAGGCGATCGGTATCCAGCACGGCCTGATGACCACGATCCATGCGTACACGAACGATCAGGTGCTGACCGACGTGTATCACGCGGATCTGCGGCGCGCGCGCTCGGCCACGCACAGCCAGATCCCGACCAAGACCGGCGCCGCCGCGGCAGTCGGTCTGGTGCTGCCGGAGCTCAACGGCAAGCTCGACGGGTTCTCGATGCGCGTGCCGGTGATCAACGTTTCGGTGGTCGATCTCACCTTCGTCGCCAAGCGCGCCACCAGCAAGGAAGAGATCGATGCTGCAGTGAAGGCAGCGAGCGAAGGCAGCTTCAAGGGCATCCTCGGCATCAACACCAAGCCTCTCGTATCGATCGACTTCAACCACAATCCGCTGTCGTCGATCTACGACGCCACGCAGACGCGCGTGATGGACGGCACCCTGGTCAAGGTGCTGGCGTGGTACGACAACGAATGGGGTTTCTCCAATCGCATGCTGGACATGACGCTCGCGTTCGCCAAGCTCGGATAAGCGCGCGCCACCGGTGTCATCATCGAAGCCCCGGCATGTCCGGGGCTTCTTCGTATCAGCGACCCGTTCTCCGGCGCGCTCCGCGCAGGCAGAATGCGCCGATGCTGTCCACCTTCGCCGTTGCCAATTATCGTTCGCTGCGCGATGTGAAACTGGCGCTGCATCCGTTGACCGTGGTCACCGGTGCGAACGGCAGCGGCAAATCGAATCTGTATCGTGCCCTGCGTCTGCTCGCGCAGGCCGCCGACGGCCGATTGGCCGAAGCGCTCGCGCTCGAAGGCGGTATTCCGTCTGTGCAATGGGCTGGGCCTTCGAATATCCGTCAGCAGATCAAACGCGGCGGAGCCATTCAAGGCACCGCGCGCAGTGCTCCGCTGCGGGTGCGTTTCGGGTTTGCGGCGGACGACGTCGCTTACGAGATTGCGCTCGGACTGCCGGCACCGTCATCCTCGCGCTTCGCGTTCGACCCCGAGATCAAGAGCGAGATCGTGTGGCAGAAGCCGCCGCGACGCGCCTCCAATACCTGGCTCGAACGCGAGACGGCGCACGTGCGTGCGCGTGAAGCGGGCGGTGCGTGGAGCCAGTTGCGCTTCGCCCCGGCGAGCAACCGCTCCGTGCTCGCCGAGCTCGGCGAACCCGAGCGCTTTCCCGAATTGTTCGCCCTGCGCGAGCGCATGCGCGGCTGGCGTTTCTACGATGGATTCCGCACCGACGGCGAGAGTGTGCTGCGACAACCGCGCATCAGCGTGCGAACCGGCGTGCTCGCCCACGATGGGCGCGATCTCGCCGCCGCGCTGCAGACGATCGTCGAAATCGGCGATGCGCCTTCCTTGCATGCGGCGATCGACGATGCGTTTCCCGGTTCGACACTGAGCATTCTCGATGCCGGCGATGCGCGCCTGCAGCTCGCGCTCGAAATCGAAGGCCTGCTGCGCCCGCTGAGTGCGGCGGAATTGTCCGATGGCACGCTGCGCTACCTTTGTCTGCTCGCTGCGCTGATGAGTCCGCGGCCGCCCGAACTGCTCGTGCTCAACGAGCCCGAGCAAAGCCTGCATCCGGATCTGCTGCGCCCGCTCGCGCGCCAGATCGTGGCGGCGGCGAAGCGCAGTCAGATCTGGGTGATCAGCCATGCGCGTGCACTGGTGGACGCGCTGGAGGACATCGGCGATGCGAGCGCGCTGGAGCTGGTGCGCGAGTACGGCGAAACGCGCGTCAGCGGGCAGGGAATGCTCGATGAGCCGGTGTGGCCTTGAAGCCGGTCAGACGCGCACGTAATCCTTGCGCAGCAATCCATACAGCGCCGTGTCCTGCACGCCGCCGCCGACGCGCCAGCGTTCACGCAGAAATCCTTCGCGCTGAAAACCGGCACGCTCGACCAGTTTGCACGAGGCGAGATTGAGCGGATCGATGTCCGCCTCGATGCGATTGAGTGCCAGCGCATCGAAGGCGAAGTCGAGCGCCAGCCGCAGCATCTCGCTGCCGAGTCCGCGGCCCCACAGATCTGGCATCAGCGCGTAGCCGATCACGGCGCGCGCGTGTTCGCGCTGCAAACCGAACAGCGAGCAGGTGCCGATCAGGTCGTCGTCATCGTTTGACGTGGCGACCCACGGATAGAACTCCATCACGTCGCGCTCGCGCGCGAGGCGTCCGATGTGATCGATTGCCTGCTGGCGCTGCGTCCACGCCGGATGGCTCCAGTAGCGCATCACGCGCGCATCGGACTGCAGTGCGAACAGGCGGTCGATATCGCGCAGGGCGAGCGCACGCAAGCGCAGATTCGTGCCGGCGAGCAGCGGTATCGGCGGAAAGACTTCGGCCATGCGAGGTGCTCAGTGCGCGACCAGCAGCGGCAGATCGCTGTGCTGGAACAAATGCCGCGTGGTGCCACCGAGCACGAGTTCGGTGATGCGCGAATGGCCCCAGGCACCGATCACGATCAGGTCGCCGCCGAGTGCATGGGTGGCGTCGAGCAAGGCGGCGCCGCGTTCCTTGCCGCCGGAGAAGGCCTGGAATTGCGCCTTGATGCCGTGCCGCGCAAGCCACGCGCGCAGGTCGAACTTCGGCAGATAGCGCAGGCCGAACGGGTTCTCGACGTTGTCGCCTTCGAGGATGCTGACGCGCTCGGCGCGCCGCAGCAGCGGCAGCGCGCCGCGGATCGCGAGCGTCGCTTCGCGACTCTGGTTCCAGGCGATCACGATATGCGAGCCGACCGCTTTCGTGCTCGCCGATTCAGGCACGACGAGCACCGGCGCCGCCGCACCGAACACCGTGCGCGAGACCACGCCCCAGCCGGTCGGCGCGTCCGGCACCAGCTGCGGGCGTTCGACCACGACGAAATCACACCAGCGCGAGGCATGGCAGAGCGACTCCACCGCATCGCCCTGCGACACCTGCCACTCGCCGTCGACGCCGTGCGCGTCGAGCTGCGCACGCCACTGCGGCGCATGCGTCAGTGCGCCCTGGTACATGCCATCGGCTTCGTTGACGTAGAGCGCGACCGCTTCGGGCGACACGAAGGCCGTCGGTGCCATCGGCGCGATGAAGAGGCCGGTCGCAAAGGCTTGCAGACGCCGCGCGAGCGCGAGGCCGATCTCGACCGCCGGCGTCGCCGCATCGGTCCGGCGCAGATGGATCAGTACATCGAGAATCGTTCGGTCCGGGTTCGTCACGAAGGGTTCTCCGCAATACGGTGACGGCAAGCTTACGGCGATGTGAACGCCGCGTCGCCTGCGGCTGCGCCGGGCGGTTCGATGCACCACAATGACCGCCGCCCAAGAAGGAGACTGCGATGCATTCGATCTCATTCGCTGCAGCTGCGGCTGCATTGATGCTCGCCGCAGCTGCGCCGACTGCGCAGGCTGCGAAGGAACTCGATTGCAAGATGACGTTCTCGCTGGCCGGCTGGTCCGCGTTCTACAAGACCGCCTCCGGCACCGGCACCGTCAGCTGCAGTGACGGCAAGATGATCGACGTGACGATCGATGCGAAAGGCGGCGGCCTGACCTTCGGCAAATCCGAAATCACCGACGGTATCGGCAAGTTTTCGGCGGTGTACGACATCGAACAGGTGCTGGGTTCGTATGCCAGCGCGGGTGCGCATGCCGGAGCGGTCAACTCGGCCGAGGCGCAGGCGCTGACCAAGGGGCCGGTGTCGCTGGCCTTGTCCGGCAAGGGGCAGGGTTGGGACCTCGGCGTCGCATTCGGAAAGTTCACGATCAGCCGGCGTGACTCGGATGACTCGCGCGATGACGACTGAGGTCAGAGCAGAAATGCGAAACCGAAGATGCCGAGCATCGCGAAGCACACGCCGAGCTTGAGCACGGCACCGATCACGAAACCGAGCCAGGCACCGACACCGACATCGGTCGCCTTGCGCAGCGTTCCGCCTGCGGCGAGTTCACCGGCGAGTGCGCCGGCGAACGGTCCGAGCAACAGGCCGGGCAGACCGAAGAAAATTCCGACGAGGGTGCCGAGCGCCGCGCCGATCACGGCGTAGCGGCTCGCACCGACACGCCGGGCGCCGACGACACCGGCGACGAAGTCCACCGCCACCGCGATCACGGTCAGCACGCCGAGCACGATCAGGGTGAACGTGCCGACATGAGCAAACGCATCGGCCCAGGCGGCCAGCAGCATGCCGGCGAAAACCAGCGGCACGCCGGGTAGCACCGGCAGGATCGTGCCGATGAAACCGACCACGATCAGCAGACCCGCCAGTACATACCAGAGTGTGTGCAAATCCATCGAGTCCGAGTTCCGTTTGCCGGCAGCGCGCGCGCCGCATGGTACTCGACGTTCGCGCGCTCACGCTGAACCTTCACACCTGATCGAGTCGAAACTGGATCGGCACCAGACCCCATGTCGGCATCGGTCTGCCGTTCTGCATGACCGGACGAAAACGTCCGCGGCGCACCGCCTCACGCGCAGCGGCGTCGAGTTTCGAATGGCCCGAACTGCGTTCGATCTCCACGCGCTGCACGGCGCCTTCGGCATCGACCAGCACACGCAACAGAACGGTGCCTTCCTCGTGCGCGCGGATCGACGCCGCTGGATATGACGGTCGCAGCTGACCTTCGTAGGCGAGCTTCTGCGCGACGCCGATGCCCGGCGTTGCAGGCGCTTCGATCGGCGCGACCTCGGCCGGCTGCGATGGCGCAGCGGCAACGACGAAGTCGCTCGGCGTCGATGTCTGCGCGAGGACAGGCGCCGGCTGCGGCGGCGCATGCAGCGGCGTCGGTGTCGGCCGCGATGGATGCGCATGCGGCGGCGGGACCGGCGGTAGCGGTGGCGGCAAGGCAGGCGGCGGCGGTTCCTGCAAGGTCACGATCGTGGGTGCGCTTGGCGGCCGCGGAGCCGTCGTGCGAACCGCCAGCGGCGCGGCGAGCAGCGCGATCGCGATCAGATGCGCGGCGAAGCTGCCGCTCCACGCGCCGACGCGGCGCCATTCCCAATCGAAGCGAGGATGCAGGACAGCGTTGTGCACGGCGTTCTCCAGTCGAGGATGCGCCGGTTACAACGAAGCAGGATGGTGCGCGGGGTTCGCGTTCCGATCGTCGTGGTTCGATCGAAGCGCGCGCTCAGTACTGGCTGGTGTCGAACACGTCGTGCATCGGCACGTCCGCGCCTTCGGCGAGGCGGATCTTCAGCGCCAGACCATCGCGCGAGTCGGCGTGATTGAGCGCTTCCTCGAGCTCGATCTTGCCGTCCTTGTACAGCGCGTACAGCGACTGATCGAAGGTCTGCATGCCTTCCTGCAGGCTGCGGTCCATCGCTTCCTTGACCTCGTGGACCTGACCACGGCGCAACAGATCGCGGATGTGCGGCGTGTTGATCAGCACTTCGACCGCCGGCAGACGATGGCCGTCCTTGCCCATCACCAGGCGCTGGCTGATGACGGCTTTCAGGTTCAGCGCGACGTTCATCAGGATGTTCTTGTGCGCCGACTCCGGGAAGAAGTTGAGGATGCGCTCGATCGTCTGGTCGGCGTTGTTGGAGTGCAGCGTCGCCAGGCAGAGATGACCGGTTTCGGAAAACGTGATGGCCGCTTCCATCGTGTCGGCGTCGCGAATCTCGCCGATCAGGATGACGTCGGGCGCCTCGCGCATCGCGTTCTTCAAGGCCTCGTGATAACTGTGCGTGTCGAGACCGACCTCGCGCTGGTTGACCACCGATTTCTTGTGACGGTACAGGTATTCGATCGGGTCCTCGATGGTGAGGATATGTCCGGCGGAGTGCGTGTTGCGGTGATCGATCATCGACGCCAGCGTGGTCGACTTGCCCGAGCCGGTCGCGCCGACCAGCAGGATCAGGCCGCGCGGTTCCATGATGACGTTCTTGAACAACACCGGAAGGCGCAGCTGCTCGATCGTCGGGATCTCGCTCTTGATCGCGCGAATCACCATGCCGACTTCGCCGCGCTGCTTGAACACGTTGATGCGGAAGCGTCCCGCATCCTTCACCGCGATCGCCATGTTGAGTTCGAGATTCTTCTCGAACTGCGGCACCTGGCCTTCGTCCATCAGCGAGTAGGCGATCTTCTTGACCATGCCGCTCGGCATGCCGGTATTGCCGAGCGGATAGAGTTTTCCCTCGACCTTGATATTGACGGGCGCGCCGGTGGTCAGGAACATGTCCGACGCGCCTTTCTCGGTCATCAGTTTCAGGAAGTAGCCGATGTCCATCGATTTCTCGCTAAGCTTCGGTTGAGCGGGCGGTCGGCGTCGGGTCTGTCATCGTGCGGCGCCAGCACCGGTGCACAATGCCGACGCGCCGCACCACGGCGCTTCCCCGTTACGCTACTCGATAATCTTCACACGGATCTCGCGCGAAGCATATGACAACTCGCATCACAAAAATCCATGCGCTGGTCGCAGTTCTGGCCACGCTGTCGCTGCAGGCCTGCAGTCCGACCCGGCCTCCGATCGAGGATCTGGCCGACGCCTCGCGCGCACTCGGTGCGGCGCGTGCGGCCGGTGCGCCGGTTTACGCCGCGGCGGAATATCGCTCGGCCGGCCAGCGTTTCGATCAGGCGCAGTCGGCCGAAGCACACCAGGATTACGATGCGGCGACCCAGCTCGCGCGCGAATCGGCCGCCGATGCAGAACTCGCCACCGCGAAGGCACGCCTCGGCAAGGCGCGCGAAGCCGTCGCGAAACTTCGCCACGACAATGCGGAGCTCGACCGCGATCTCGGCGAGCACGCGGCGCCGGAGGCACAGCCATGATGTTTTCACGCCGCTTCATCGCGATCCTCGCAGTCGTCGCCTTGCTCGGCTTCGGCACTGCGCAGGCGCGCGACGACGAATACCAGCGTCTGTCCGATCGCCTCGAACGGCTGACCTCCGATCCCGCGCTCGGCCAGCGTGCGCCGGCGCAGATGGATCGCGCACGCGCTGCGCTGGCGCAGTTCAAGGAGGCCGGTCGCGGCGAACGCAAGCAACTGGTCTATCTGGTCGATCGCCGCATCGATGTCGCGCAGGCGAGCGCCGAGGCGGAGTCGCTGGAAAGCCAGCGCGCCGATCTGCAACGCGAGAACGATCGCCTGCAACTCGCATCGGCACGCCGCGATGCGGCGCAGGCGCGTGCGGAACTGGAGCGTCAGCGCCTGCAGTCGCAAATCCGCGCCGAGGAAGCCGAGCGCCTGCAGCGCGAAGCCGAAGCGGCACGTGCCGAAGGCGAGCAGGCCGCGCAGGCGGCGGATGCCGCGCGCGCGGAAGCCGACCAGGCCAAGCGCATGGCCGCCGCGCAGGCGAAGGCGACCGCGCTGGCGAAGAAAGAGGCCGAACTCGAAGCCGCGGTCAACGGCAAGCCGAAGGCGCCCGCGGCACCGGCCAAGCCCAAGCCGAAAGCGAAGCCGAAATCGAATCCTGCGCCGTCCGGAAACTGAGGCGGAGCGCCGTGCGGCGGGGTCGTGGCGGCCTTCGCGCCGGAGCCCGCCTCAGTCGCCGTGATATCGCTAATCCGTTGTTATATCACGTTATTTTTACAACTACGACGACGCTCGTCTACACGGATATTTAACGAAATCGCGGTTGCCAAGCGGGGGTCGAAGGAGTAGCTTCACCCTCCCAAGTGACCCGGTGTTTTGGGCATCCACTTGGGGCAAACCCAGCCCATGACTGCAGCGACTGCGACAGAGGAAATCGGAGCCTCGAATCATCGAGGAACGGACTGCGCATACGGACGTTTCCTGGCAGTGGCGTCCGCCGCCGATCCGATCGATCTCCCTCTCGCCGGTCCTGCCGACTTCATCAAGGCTGCGGCGGCTCTCTCCGAGCCATTCGCGCAATCTCGTTGTACTCGTCCCGCAGTGCAGTGGCGCGGCCTAACGGCCGCGTCCCTGCGCCTGCGTTTTTCATAGAGGAGGTCAGCCCATGTTTGAACAGAACCAGGAAGAAGTGGCGGCATTGATGCAGAAAGACGCGGAATTCCGCAGCCTGTATTACCGCCACAAGGAACTGGATAGCAAGGTGCGCGACGCCGAGCTTGGCGTATTGCCGATGGACGAGGCGACCCTGCGCAGCATGAAATACGAAAAACTGTATACCAAGGACAAACTGACCCAGATGTGGGAAACCACCCACGCGTCGTCGCACTGATCTCGAACTTCTGAATTGCCGGGGCGTCGCCGCTCTGCACGGCGACGCCGATACCCTGCGCCGCTGAAGCCGACGCCGCTGCCTTCATCCGCGCTTCGAGCGCACCGCCTCGGTTATCATTCCGCGGACGTTTCCGCACGGAGACGTTCTGAACAGCGTCCGGTCGCCCAGCGCGCACCGTCTCGACGCACGATTTCCGCGGAGTCTGCATGACGATCAATCACAGCGTTCTCGAGCTGATCGGCCGCACGCCGATGATCAAGACGCAGCGCCTGGACACCGGCGTGTGCGAACTGTTTCTCAAGCTCGAAAGCGCGAACCCCGGCGGTTCGATCAAGGATCGCATCGGGCTCTCCATGATCGAGGGCGCCGAAAAGGCCGGCCGGATCAAGCCGGGCGACGTGCTGGTCGAAGGCACCGCCGGCAACACCGGTCTCGGTCTGGCGCTCGTCGCGCAGCAGAAAGGCTACCGGCTGATCCTCGTCGTGCCGGACAAGATGAGCCGCGAGAAGATCTTCAATCTCAAGGCGATGGGCGCCGAGGTGGTGCTGACGCGTTCCGACGTCGCCAAAGGACATCCGGAGTATTACCAGGATCTCGCCGCGCGCCTCGCCGAGGAAACCCCGGGCGCCTACTTCATCAACCAGTTCGGCAACCCGGACAATCCCGCCGCGCACGAATCGAGCACGGGCCCGGAAATCTTCGAGCAGCTCGACGGCAAGGTCGACGCGATCGTGTTCGGCTGCGGATCGTCCGGCACCATGACCGGGCTGTCGCGCTACTTCGCGCGCGTCTCGCCGGCGACTGAATTCATCCTCGCTGACCCGGTCGGCTCGATCCTCGCGCAGTACATCAACGAAGGCACGCTGTCGACGAAATCGGCGAGCTGGATGGTCGAAGGCATCGGCGAGGATTTCCTGCCCAGCATCAGCGACTTCTCGCGCGTCAGCAAGGCCTACGCGATCAGCGACAAGGAAAGCTTCCTCACCGCGCGCGAACTGCTCGGCAAGGAAGGCGTGCTCGGCGGCTCATCGACCGGAACCCTGCTCGCCGCGGCGCTGAAATACTGCCGCGAGCAGACCACGCCCAAGCGCGTCGTCGTGTTCGTCTGCGACACCGGCAACAAGTACCTGTCGAAGATGTACAACGACTACTGGATGCTCGACAACGGTTTCCTCGATCGCCAGCCGACCGGTGACTTGCGCGACCTGATCCTGCGTCCGTACGCGCACCGCGACACCGTCGTCGTCGGCCCGAACGAACTGCTCGTCACCGCCTACAACCGCATGAAGCTGTACGACGTTTCGCAGTTGCCGGTGATGGACGGCGACCAGATCGTCGGCATCCTCGACGAATCCGATCTGCTGCTGCACGTTTACGCCGACGAAGTCCGTTTCCGCGATCCGGTCTCGACCGCGATGGCGACCACGCTGCAGGTGCTCGACGTGAAGTCGCCGATCGAGAAACTGATGCCGGTGTTCGACGCGGGGCACGTCGCGATCGTGGTGGATGGCGAGAAATTTCTCGGGCTGATCACGCGGATCGATTTGCTCAATTATCTGCGCAGGCGCGCGGGTTGATCACCGAAGCGCAAGTTGCACGCTTTCTTGATGCGCGATCGCGACCATCGAATGGATTTCGACCATGAGTGAGCTGAAGGCGACCAATGAAGACGTGCGTCATGCATATCGGCTTCTGCTCGGACGGGAGCCGGATGAGCAAGGCTATGCCAATCACCTGAAACTGTTGGCAGCCGGCACGCTGAGTCCAGAACAACTCGCCCGCGGCTTCTTCGGAGCGAGCGAATTCACGGCGCGCTTCGGTTGCCTCGTGCAGGTTCCGTCAGGACCTATTCCGCCGCACACCTACGCGAAGCTGCATTGTCAGGCGTGCACGCAGTATCAAATCGAATCGCCCTCGTTTCTGTACTGGGCACGCCGTCTCGGCGAGCGTCCCGGTGGCCTGCATCGCAAACTGTGGGAATGGTGTTTCGCGGCACAAGCGTTTCACGAACGTGGAAAGCTGCGTCCCGGCATGCGCGGGCTCGGCTTCGCCGTGGGTAGCGAACCGTTGACTGCACTGTTTGCGAGCATCGATTGCGACGTCGTCGCCACCGACCTGGATCAGGCGCAGGCTGCGCAAGCAGGCTGGGTCGAAAGCAACCAGCATGCAGCGGGCCTCGAGCAACTGAACGTGCGCGGCTTGTGCGACGCGGACAAGTTCAGGCAGCGGGTGCAATTTCGCAGCGCCGACATGCGCAGCATTTCGACCGATCTGCGCGGCTTCGATTTCGTCTGGTCGTCATGCGCGATGGAGCATCTGGGCAGTCTCGACCATGGAGTCGAATTCGCGCTCAACGCAATGGAATGCCTGCGTCCCGGCGGCGTAGCCGTGCATACCACGGAACTCAATTGCGAATCCGATACCGATACGGTCGAAACCGGCGGCTCGGTGATCTATCGGCAACGCGACCTTTTGAAACTCGCGGAGCAGTTGCGCGCCCTCGGCCATGTCGTGGAGACGCTCGACTTTTACACCGGAGAAACCGAAGCGGATCGCCACGTCGACGAAGAGCCTTACGGCGGCAAGGCGCACATCAAGTTGCGCATCGGCGGCTTTGCGTCCACCTCTTTCGGTCTGATCGTGACTCGATCCGGTGGTTCGGATGGACGCACGTGATGTGATGCGCAATCCTGTACGCGCACCGACCTGCGGCCAATTCCCGCAAGGCGAGCCGTCGAAGCAGATGCACAGTTGCAGACAGACGGAGCGCGCACCTCGACGCTTTGATCCTATCCCGCCATCGAGCAGCCAAAACCGATGAAGTCATCACGAACGAAACAGGACAAGCAAGGTCTCGGCACCCGCGCCATCCACGCCGGCCAAAGTCCCGACCCGTCGACCGGCGCGATCATGACGCCGATCTACGCGACCTCGACTTATGTACAGAAGAGTCCGGGCGTGCATCAGGGCTACGAATATTCGCGCACGCAGAATCCGACGCGCATGGCGTACGAGCGATGTGTCGCCGATCTCGAAGGCGGCCGCCAGGGATATGCGTTTGCCTCGGGACTTGCCGCTGCGAGCACCGTGCTCGATCTGCTCGACTCGGGCAGTCATGTCATCGCGATGGACGATCTGTACGGCGGCACCTACCGCCTGTTCGAGCGCGTGCGGCGGCGTAGTGCGGGGCTCGATTTCAGCTTCATCGATCTCAACGACATGTCCGCATTGAAGGCGGCACTGAAGCCGAATACGCGGATGATCTGGGCCGAGACGCCGACCAATCCAATGTTGAAACTGGTCGATCTGGCCAGGATCGGCGCGTTCGCACGCAAGCACGGGCTAATCCTCGTCGTCGACAACACGTTCTGCTCGCCGATGCTGCAACGGCCGTTGGAGAGCGGCGCGCATCTGGTCCTGCATTCGGCGACCAAGTACCTCAACGGCCATTCGGACATGGTCGGTGGCGTCGTCGTGTGCGGCGACGATGCCGCACTGGCCGAACAGATGGCGTTCCTGCACAACTCGGTCGGCGCGGTCGCCGGCCCGTTCGATTCCTTTCTCGCGATGCGCGGTTTGAAAACGCTGCATCTGCGCATGCGCGCGCATTGCGAAAGCGCACTCGAACTCGCGGCGTGGCTCGAAAAACATCCGGCGATCGAGCGGGTGATTTACCCGGGGCTCAAGTCGCATCCGCAGCACGCCCTTGCAAAGCGCCAGATGGACGGCTTCGGCGGCATCGTATCGGTCGAAGTGAAAGGCGGCTTGCGCAAGGCGCGCAAGGTGCTCGAACTCTGTCATCTTTTCGCGCTGGCCGAATCGCTCGGCGGCGTCGAAAGTCTGATCGAGCATCCGGCGATCATGACGCACGCCTCGATCCCGCCGCTGAATCGCAAGCGCCTCGGAATCAGTGATTCGCTGATCCGGTTGTCGGTCGGGGTAGAAGACATCGTCGACCTGAAAAGCGAGCTTTCGGTGGCGCTTTCGTGAGATGGAATCATCGCGAGTCGGCGCATGATGCCTTTCTCAGCGCCGCTTGAACGAGCGCTGCCGCTTGTGACCACTGCATTCGCGCGCGTCCCTCACTACAGGAACACCGTCCGTGCTGCGTTCGGTTGACGGGCAACGCGCTTCGCTTGCCTGGCGCGGAGCCAGCCTTGCCATCGTTGCCGTCGCGTTCCTTGCAGTGCTCGCGATTCTGCTGATGTTCGTGCTGCATTTCCATCGCGCATATTTCACCAGCGACGACGCCGTCGTGAACATGCTCGCCGGTTCGATGGGGGAGCAGGGCAGGTTGCTCCCCGAGGGATGGGTCAACAACAACGGCGACCTGATGATGCCTTCGGCCGCGTTGGTCGTAGCGCCATTGTTGCGATGGATGCCCAACGGCTTTCGAGCGCATTCAATTGCCGGCGGTCTGGCCGTTGTCTGTCTGCTCGCAGCGTTGATGGGTTTGCTGCGCATCCTGAAGATGCCATGGATCGTCGTGCTCGTCGTCGCGACGCTGCTGGCGTCGGGAATTTCCTATCAGTTCGGAAATTTCGTTTTTGCGCAGACCACCTATTTCTGGTGGCCGGTCGGGTTTCTGTTCGGCGCACTCTTGATATGTGCCGATCGACGTGTGATGGCGCGCCCGTTTCCAAATGCATGGATCGGCACGGCATCGCTGTTTGCCGCGGTTTTTTCGATCAGCTTCGCCAATCCGCAACGAGGGCTGCTGATGCTGGTGCTGCCTCTGTATGCGTTCGACAGGGCATTGGCAGCAGCGAGGATTCCACGCGGCGAGACGAACTGGATACGGCGCTGGTGTCACTTGAGCGGGTTCGGCGATCGCATGACGATAAGCCTGGCGGCATCGTTCGCGGCTGCCTTGATCACCTATGAAACGCTGAAGTTCAGCGGAGTTACCGAGAGCGTCTACAACGCTGCGGGATTGCATCTGGCCGACTGGAAGGGCGTGTGGCGTCACGCCGAGATTTTTGCGACCGGCTGGTTTTTCTATCTGGGGGCAGAACCATTTTCAAATGGCCTGAACCCCGCAATCGAAGGCGTTCTCAGGCTGGTGCGCGGCGTGTTCGCGGTCGGGTTGACGCTCGTCGGCTTGCGCGAGATCTGGTGTCTTCCGAGTCAGCGCGATCCGGTGCGCCGCGCGCTCGTCGTTGCATTGCTCGTCGCGTTCGTGCCTGTTCTGATCATCTATCTCGCATTCGATCCCCTCGCGATCGACTATGGCACCACGCGCTACTTCCAGGTCGCAATCTTCATCCTGCTGGTGCTCGCGGCATTCCAGCTGCGCGACTTCGACAGGGCGATGCCGCGCTTCGCAACGTGGGTACTTGCCGTTGCTGCGTTGCTGCTCGTGCCGGTGAGCGCGCAGCGGTTTCTGCCGCTGGCGAAACTCGGTAGCGCAGCGTTCTGGGACGTCACCAACGTGCGGGTGGAAAGCGTTGCGGCAGTCTTGCGTCGCGAAGGTCTGCGCTGGGGTTACGCGAGCTGGTGGAATGCAGGAGTAACCACCGTCCTTTCGGAATCGGCGGTGCACATCAGTCCGGTCGAATTTCTCTCCAGCGGCGTAGTCTCGGCGGGTCCGGTCATGACTTCGCATGATTGGTACAGACCTGCGCGTTGGAAGGACGAAACATTTCTCCTGCTGTCTCCTGGTGAAGCGGACGCGGCGAAGCTGGTTATGCTGGCGGCGACGCTGGGCGAGCCGAAGCGCATGGTGGAGTCGGGTGGATATCGCGTGCAGGTATACGATCACAATATCGCAGCGGACTTTGGCTGCTTGTCGCGCGTACCGACCGATCAGCGCATAGACAAGAGAGCGTCGACTGCGCGCTTGCTGTCGGCGCAGTTGTCACCGGTTGCCGGCGCTCCTGCGCGTCTGGCGACGGTGCGCGTGCGCAACGAGGGCACCACGACGCTGAGCGGTTGGGGCCGGTTTCCGCTGTCGGTGGGAGTCGAGCTGCTGAGCCGGGACGGCGCCGTGGTCAAGCAGAACTGGGCGCGAATGCCGCTGCCCTGTCCGTTGGCGCCGGGCGACGAGCGCGAGATAAGGATTCCACTGCCGCACGCTGCCGCAGGCGAATGGAATATTCGCGTCGATCTCGTGCAGGAAGGTGTCGCCTGGTTCCGTGATCGCGGCATGAAGACGATCGAACTTCGCTTGCAGCAGGACGCGTCATGAGCGAAAAGCCTTGGCGAGAACAGCTGATTTCAGTGGCGCATGCCGCCATGCGATGCCCATGCAAGCATCGCATTCGGATCGCATCAGTCGTTGATCCCGATCGGCTCTTCGCTCTACCGCGGGACGTTGGTGCAAGAATGAGAGGGGCAGGTGGCGCCAATGAATCTTTGATCATCGCTATTCGATATTTCCGGAATCGCAATGCGAACCCTTTCTGACGAGTTTGTCGCGACCGCCCAAGTCGCACAGGGCCGGATGGCGAAGTCAGTGAGCACGTTCGCGCGCGTACTGATGGGGCGCTCTCTCGCCGATTGCGTGGACAGTGGGCGAGACAATATTCTGCAGCTGCGTCTTCTTGCGGCTTTTATGGTTATTCTCGGGCACTGCAATATGGGCGGAACGGGGTCGTGGTTTTACGATCCGCTCAATATGGTTTTTTCTCAGGTCCATGTGCATGCCGCGGGTTTGATGGTATTTTTCACGATCAGTGGATTTCTGATCACGATGTCGTTCGAGCGTCGGCCGCATCTGCTTCGTTTTCTGCGCGCACGTGTGCTGCGTCTGTGGCCCGCGTTGGTCTTTTGCATGGCGGCATGGGCATTCGTATTCGGCCCCTTGCTGACCAAATTGCCGCTGCAGGAGTATTTCTCGACAGGCAGAGGGGACAATCCCTACGGTTATCTTTGGCATGGCGCATTGATTTTCGGTATTCGAAACAACTTGCCGGGTCTTTTTCAGGACAAGGCCAGTGTGGTTCCTGGTCAGGTCGACACGCCTATATGGTCTATTGCCGTCGAGGCGGGCATGTACCTCTGGGTCGCTGGCGCCGGCGTGCTACGTCTCTATCGATTTCCCTGGCTGACCAGCTTGGCAATTGCTGTCATTTTCAGCGTTGTTTTGCTTTGGCCGATGACCAAAGGCACGCCGCCGGGGTACGTGCTCACCGTCAAAGGATTTTTTGGCGCGGGCGCCATCGCCTGGTTGTTGCGCCGATACATACCCGTCTCGACCGGTCTTTTGCTGGCGATTGTGATCACCTGCTTTCTCGCGCGTCACACCAGCCATGCGCTACCGCTCATCTGGTTGACAGTAGGGTATTCCGTTTTCTGGCTGGCCTATGTGCCTCGATTACCTTCTCTTCCGGGGAACGTCGATCTTTCTTACGGGGTCTACCTTTGGGCTTGGCCTGTTCAGCAATGCGTAGTCATTTTTGCCGGTGTGCACGAGCCGCTTGTACTGTTCGCCATAACCGTGCCGATTGTGCTCGCATTCGCCACGCTATCGTGGGTATATGTCGAAAAGCCGGCGTTGAGGCTCAAGGATTTTCGCTGGCGCAGTTCGAGCGGACGGCTTGACGCGCCCGCGGGTCACGCAGCACCGGCAGGGAATGACAAGAAGCACGCGTTAGTCGATAAGACACCTGCGCAGCTCGTAGGGGTCACCTCGTTGCCATGAACGACAACAACCGCTGGGCGCAGGAATCCTATCCGGAGCAGTACCGCGACGATATCAATCGCTCGATCGGTTTCACCGGGCTGGATGTCGATCTTTTCACACGCGGCAAGGCTGACAGCATTCTCGAGATACTCGACCGTTACTCGCCGCAGCGCGCAGCCGGCGCGAATTGCCTCGACATCGGCTGCGGCATCGGCATCCTGCATCCGTTGCTGGCGCCGCGCGTCGGGCATCTCGCCGGTGCGGACGTTTCGGAAGAGGCGCTCGTCACCGCACGCGCGGCCAATCCGTCGATCGAGTATCGCCATTACGACGATCCACGATTGCCGTATGACGATGCGAGTTTCGATGCCTGCACGACCGTCTGCGTCATGCATCACGTGCCGCCGCCGCAGTGGCCGGACTTCGTCGCCGAGGCCTGGCGCGTCACCAAGCCGGGCGGGCTGTTCGCGGTGTACGAGCACAATCCGATCAACCCGCTGACCAAGGTAGCCGTCTGGCGTTGTCCGTTCGATCACGATGCGGTGTTGCTGCGCGCGGCGCGCGTGATCGATCTGCTCACCGCGCAAGGCTTCGACATCGTCACCCGCGAGTATCTGTTCTTCGTGCCGGTCGCCGCCGCCTGGGCGCGCCGTGTCGATCGCGCACTGACCTGGTTGCCGCTCGGTGCGCAGTACGTCGTGTGTGCACGCCGTCCTGCGTGAGCGATCAACCGGCGCGAACGATCCAGCGCGAGAGGACGAACGTGACCGGCACGGTCAGTACGACCGAAACCGCGAGTGCCAGCCATTGCGGCACTGCGAATACTTCGACAGCGACACGCAGCAGACCGAGACTGACCAGGAACTGCACGACGTAGACCAGCGGAAAACGTGCGGCGGAGCGTTTGCGCAGCGGCTGGCGAAACACGAATGCGGTGCTGAGCGCGTAGGCGGTCGCGATGCCGACGGCGTAGCCGATCGCATACGCGACCTCGTAGCGCAGCCACGGCAGCAGCAGCAGATAGACGCCGTAGGCGACGACGGTGTTGATGCCGCCGACGATCAGGAAGCGCAGGAACTCTCCCGCCAGCGCGCGTCGACCCGGGCGGCGGCTCTTCGCGTCTTCGCGCGGCTCGCTCTCAGTCACGCTGCTCATGCAGTCTTGCGCTCGATGCGGACGACTGCGCCGTCGATCTCGGCGAACGCGAAACACCGCCGACGCGACTCTCGACCAGATACACCGGCTTGCGATATGCCGCGCCCATCAAGCGTCCGATGTATTCACCGAGCACGCCGAGGATCAGCAACTGGATGCCGCAGGCCAGCAGCACGACCGACATCAGCGAGGTGTAGCCGGGATTGGTGATGCCGCCGCTGAGGCGTCCGTAGAGCAGATAGAGCAGATACAAAAAACTTGCCAGAGCCAGCGTTGCCCCGCCGTAACTCGCGATGCGCAGCGGCAGGTGCGAAAACGTCACGAAGATGTTGGTCGCCAGCGACAGCAGCTTGCGCACGGTGTAGGTGCTCTCGCCGTGCCTGCGCTCACCGTGCGCGACCTCGACCGTGCGCACGCTCGAGGTCATCCACGACAGCATGCCGTCGATGTACGGCTTGCTGAGCCCGAAGGCCGGAAGATGCCTGGCGAGCGTATGGTGAATCGCGCGGAACGAGGTGTAGTCCTCGTTGAGATCCGGAAAGGCGCGCTTGAGCGTGCGTCGCATCAGTTCCGAACTCAGGTTGCGATAGCCGGCATGCGTGCGCCGCGCGAACACGCCGTAGATCAGCGGATGTTCGTCGTCGCCGGCGGCGATCAGGCTGGCGACGGCTTCTGGCGGATGCTCCAGATCGTCGTCCATCGTCACGATCCATTCGCCGCGCGCGTGTTCGATTCCGCAGACCGTCGCGGCGTGCTGACCGAAGTTGCGGCCGAGGCGCAGACCGCTGACTTCCGGATGACGTTCGGCAAGACTGCGGATGATCGGCCACGCCTCGTTCTGGCCGCGGTCGTCGACCAGGATCAGTTCGTGCCGATAGCCCGCGGCGGCCATCGCAGCTGCCAGCCGTTCGCGCAATTCGGCCAGGGCCGCGCTGCCGCCGTAGACGGGTACGACGACCGAGACATGCGGCAGATCGGTGGTTTCGGTTGCAACCATTGATGCGGTTCGTCCGGAGCGAGGCGCGCGCGAAGTTTAGCGGTTCGCGCTGCCGGATCGAGTGCTTTCGATCCAGCGCCAGGTACGCGCCAGCCCTTCGGCGAGGTCGATGCGCGGTTGCCAGCCGAGCCCGGCGGCGAGCGCTGCGTGGGACGGCGCTACGTACTGCACGTCGACGCCGCGCGCCGGTCCGAATTCCATCCGGATCGGGCGCCCGCACGCCCGCTCGCAAGCCGCAGCCAGCACGACCACCGACGCGCTGCAGCCGCTCGACACGTTGTAGATCGAATAGTGCGCAGCGCCGGCCGCAGGCAGCGAAACGCGGACCGCCTCGACGATGTCGTCGATGTAGCAATAGTCGCGCACAGCCGAGCCGTCGCCCCAGACGTGAAACGGCGCACCGTCGAGTGCGCGCGCGAACAGGGTCGGCACGATCGCGAAACCGCGCGCCATGCTCTGGCCGGGGCCGTAGAGATTCGACGGACGCAGCACGCTCGCGCTCCAATCCGTCGTCGCGGTGCAGGCGTGGATCAGCGCTTCGGCCGCGACCTTGCCGGCGCCGTAATAGGAGCGTGGCCGCAGCGGTGCGTTTTCGTCTGCGCCGTCGGAAGCGTCGCCGTAGACGGTGCCGCCGGATGAAAGATAGATCAGGCGCCGCTCTGGAAAATCGTTGGCGCATTCGAGCACGCGCGCGAGCGGCAACAGGTTGCCGATGATTTCCAGAGCCGGATCGCGCGCCGATGTCCCGGGCGTGGTCAGGCTGGCGGCGTGCACGATATGCGTGGCACGTGCGATCGCCTCGCGCAGCAGGCTGCTGTCTTCGATCGAGCCCTGCACCAGTTCGACGCGCGGATGGCGGACACCGGTATCGGCGCGCCCGTAGGCATAGACCTGATGTCCGTTTGCGGCAAGGCCGGAAGCAATCGCCGCACCGACGAAACCGTTCGCTCCCAGCACGAGTACGCGCGCGTCGTCAGTTTTCATCGAGCAATGCCGACGGATTTCATGGCGCGGTCGCCGTTATCGTGAACGAGGTCGTCGGGTCGAACCAGGTGAAGCCTTCCTGCAGCACGCCGACAGTGACGGTGTAGCGTCCCGCCTTCGAGATCGGACCGAGGTCGAGATGCACCGTCGCCGATTCGCCGGGATCAAGCGAATCCGGCAGGTCTGCGCGAAATTCGACATGCGGATCGCCGCCGGCGTCGAGCGGATCGAGGCGTGCGCCGACACGGATGGCGAGCAAGGGCGAAGGATCGAAACGCGCCGGCCAAACCACGTTGCCGCCCGCGTGCGTGACGCGTGCATTCAACGCAAAAGGCTGGCCGACCTTCACATGAGGATCCTTGTCGATCCCGAGCAACTCGATTTTAGCGGAGCGTTCGTTTTCCGCGAGCGGCGCCGGAAAATCGATCGGCGGCAATGCATGCGAGCCTGCAAACGAAGCCAACGCCGGCGATTCCTCCACGAACAAACCATATGGATTGGATTGATCGGTGGAGATCAGTCGGTAGCGCGGATAATTCGGTCGCTGATTCGTCAGTGAGGCGATGATCGCGTGGACGCAGCGCGCACGGTCGACGACCGCGCTCTCATCGACGCGATCGAACAGCCAGTTCTGATAGTCGAAGCTGTGCCAGTTGTCGAGCTCGCTCGCGATACTGACGCACAAGGGTGTTGCGGTCGCCTTTTCGAATTCGCGCACGGCGACTTCCGACTGGCGTTCGCGCGCGCGCAGCGCGTGCGACGGCAAGGTCTGGTCGATCGTGATGAAGCCGGCAACGGCGATGTTGATCAGGCCGAACAGAACGGCCGCGGCAAGCGGCGATACGCGGCAGGTCGAGTAGATCGCGAATGCGATCGCACAGAAATAGAAGCCGATCGTCGGCCAGTCGACACGACCGATCAGGGAAAACGGAATGTACAGGTCGATGATGTTGACGTGGACCCAGGTGTCCGCCGGCGGATGCGGCACGAAGCGAAACAGCAGCGCCATCACGAAAATGCATCCGAGTGTCGCCGCGGTCGCCGACCAGGCCGGGCTGGGGAGGCCGCCGTTCGCGGTACGCAGTTGCACGAGGCCGAACGCCAGCAGCGGAATCAGCAAAGGCAGCGTGTAGCGACCGTAGATGAGCTGGTCGACGCGATCGGGTGTATTGAAATACGCGGCGGTGACGAAGATGTTCGCGAGCAGACCCAGCGTCGCCGCGAGCAGCACCGCATCGCGCGGTTCGATGCCCTCGCCGCGGTGAGGCCGCATCTGGGAAAAGCGCAACGTTGCCGCACGCAAGCCGAGAAACAGCACGCCGAAGGTCGCGATCGCGCTGTAGGTGAGCGTGCCGAAGGCATTGAATGCGACCTGGCCCCAGACGCGCAGCGAAGTGAGTTTGCCGAGCAGAATCGGCAGCGAATACGTCACGATCTGCGAGTCCGCCGACTTCTGCGCGAACCATTCCAGCGGTACGTGCAGCGCCGCGACGAGGGCTGCCGCCAGCCACAGACACAGCGTCGGCATGCGCAATCCGCGCTCGCGCACGCACGGCAGCGACAAGGCCGTCAGCACGGGCAGCGCCATCGTTGCGCCGCGCGGATGCACCAGAAAAAGACAGCCTGCGATCGCGCCCGCGATCACCGCGTCGGTGTTGCTGCGCTTGAACAGGGCGGACGCGCCACAGGCGAGCAGCCATGCATAAAGCGGGATCAGCAGATTTTCCGAAATCGTCATCTGGCTGGTCGTGAGCACCGCGGTCTGGCAGCTGGCGACGGCTGCGCCGAGGACGTGCCAGCGGGGTGCGGCTTCCGGCACGGTCCATCTCAGGATGCGCACGAGCGCGAACGGCAGCGTCGCCAGCAGCAGGGCATTGACCAGCAGGGCGTAGTGATAGATCGCGGCGAATGCCGGCAGTAGCAGATACGCGGGCACCAGCAGCACGCTGTAGCCGGAGTAGTAGCCGAAGACGAGACTGCTTCTGAGCTTGCCGGCGAGCGCGGCGGCATTGAGCAGGTAGGAGCCCTCGTCCATGTGGAAGATCGGGCCGCTCAGCACCGCGCCGACAGCGGCAACGGCAAGAAACAATATCAACGAGAACCAGCGCAGGGCACGCACGGCGTCGAAGCGGTCCGCCGTCGTGGCGGCGATGCCGTTGTCGCCGCCTGCCGATGCCCTCATCAGCTGCGCAACTCGGCCAGATCACGATAGGCGTCGAGCGCCTGCGGATTGGCCAGCGCGTCGGTGTTCTTCACGACCAGTCCTTGCACGGTGTCGCGCACCGCGATCTCGGTGATCTTGCCGGAGATCGTGCGCGGGATGTCGGCGACCTGCAGGATCTTCGCCGGCACATGGCGCGGTGTGGTGTTCGCGCGAATCTGCTTGCGGATACGTTCGCGCAGGGCGTCGTCGAGGGTGATCTGCTCGCGCAGGCGCACGAACAGGATCACGCGTTCGTCGTCCTGCCAGGGCTGGCCGATCGCGACCGACTCGAGCACTTCCGGCACCTGTTCGACCTGACGATAGATTTCCGCGGTGCCGATGCGCACGCCGCCCGGATTGAGGGTCGCATCGGAGCGGCCGTAGATCACGATGCCGTCGTGTTCGGTCAGCAGCGCATGATCGCCGTGGCACCAGACGCCGGGCACGCGCGAAAAATACGCGTTGTGATATTTCTGCCCGTCCGCATCGTTCCAGAAAAATACCGGCATCGCCGGAAACGGCGCACTGCAGGCAAGCTCGCCTTTCTCGCCGCGCACCGGCTTGCCGGCATCGTCGAGAATCTCGACCTTGAGACCGAGCCCGCGGCATTGCAGCTCGCCGCGATACACCGGCAGCAGCGGATTGCCGAGCGCGAAGCAGGAGATGATGTCGGTGCCGCCGGAGATCGAGGCGAGCAGGACGCGCTCCTTGATGTCGCGGTAGACGTAGTCGTAGCTCTCCGGCGCCAGCGGCGAGCCGGTCGAGAGGATCGTTTTCAGGTTCAGCAGCTTGTGCGTCTGGCGCGGTTTGACGCCGGCTTTCTCGATCGCCGAAATCCATTTCGCGCTGGTGCCGAATACGCTGATGCCGACTTCGTCGGCGAGGTCCCACAACGCATTGCCATCCGGGTGCGAAGGCGAGCCGTCGTAGACGACCAGGGTGGCGCCGACGGCGAGGCCGGAGACGTACCAGTTCCACATCATCCAGCCGCAGGTGGTGTAGTAGAACAGACGGTCTTCGCGCTTGAGATCGGTGTGCAGCACCAGTTCCTTCAGATGCTGGATCAAGGTGCCGCCGGCGCCGTGCACGATGCATTTCGGCACGCCGGTGGTGCCCGACGAATACATGATGTAGAGCGGGTGATCGAACGGCAGCGCCTCGAAATGCAGCGTGTGCTCCGTGCTGCCGAGAAAATCCGGCCACGCGACCGCGCCGCGCAGGCCGTCGAGGTTCAAGGCATCGCCGCTGTACGGAATCACGATCACGCGTTCGATGCTCGGCAGCTCGCCGATCACGCTGCGAATCTTCTCGAGGCAATCGAAGCGCTTGCCGCCGTAGCCGTACTGATCGGCAGTGAACAATACTTTCGGTGCAATCTGGCCGAAGCGATCGACGACGCCGCGAATGCCGAAATCCGGTGAGCACGACGACCAGGTCGCGCCGAGCGACGTCGTCGCCAGCATCGCGATGATCGTCTCGGGCATGTTCGGCAGAAAGCCGGCGACGCGATCACCGACGCCGACGCCGGCTTCCTTCAACGCATGCGCGAGCTTGCCCACTTCGACATGCAGCTGGGCATAGCTGAGTTCGCGCGCATGGCCCCATTCGTTGCGGAACACGATCGCGGCGCGGTCGTCCTTGTAGCGCAGCAGGTTCTGCGCGAAGTTCAGCCGCACATTCGGAAACCAGTGCGCGCCGGGCATCTTGTCGCGATCGACCACGACCGGTTCGTGTTCGCCGTGCGCGCGTATGCCGCAGAACTCCCACACCAGCGGCCAGAACTTTTCCGGATGCCGGATCGAGAAGTCGTACAGCGGCGCGTAGCGGCGAATGTCCTCGTTGCCGGTGCTTTCGCGCACGAAGCGCATGAAGCGATTGATATTCGCGCGCTCGATGCGTTCCGCGCCGGGTTCCCAGATCGGTTTGTTCATAGTCGAACCAAGGTCAGTTGAATACGCCTGCGAACAAGGCGTCGAATCCAGCGACGACGGCGCGACGATAGCATCATCATCCGCCGATCGCGGTTTCGCCCGGCATTCGGCCGCGGCGTTCGATTATCGCGAAAGCCCCGGCGCCTCGCCAGCGCGCTTGCCCGGGCACGCCGCGCGCCGCGCGGGGCGCGCGGCGATGTAGTTTTATTCAGCTGAAAATCGACAAGAGCTCATCGCGGCCGAGCGAGCGATTTTCACTTTCGCGGCGATTGCGATATTCGAACGTGCCGGCGCCGAGTCCGCGTTCGCTGATGACGATGCGGTGCGGAATGCCGATCAGTTCCATGTCGGAAAACATCGGTCCAGGACGCAGGCCGCGGTCGTCGAGTGCGACCTCGATACCGAGCGCGAGCAATTCCTCGTAGAGCTTCTCCGACTCCTCGCGCACCTGCGCATTCTGCACCGCGTTGATCGGACAGATCGCGACGCGCCAGGGCGCCATCGGGTCCGGCCAGACGATGCCGGCGTCGTCGTGATTCTGCTCGATCGCCGCGGCGACGATGCGGCTGACGCCGATGCCGTAGCAACCCATCTGCATCGTCTGCGCCTTGCCGGCGTCGTCGAGTACGGTCGCGCGCATCGCTTCGGCGTACTTGCTGCCGAGCTGGAACACGTGGCCGACCTCGATGCCGCGCGCAATCTTCAGCGGCCCGCTGCCGTCGGCCGCGGGATCGCCCTCGACGACCTTGCGGATATCGGCGATGCGCGTGATGCGCGCATCACGCTCCCAGTTGGCGCCGCGATAGTGCGTGCCGTCCTGGTTGCCGCCGCAGACGAAATCGGCGAGCACCGCGGCGCTGCGATCGACGATGACCGGAATCGAATCGGGCAGTCCGACCGGTCCGATGAAGCCGGGACGCGTGCTGATCGCGCGCAGGATTTCGCCTTCGTCGGCGAGGGTCGATTCGCCCGGCAATTCCGCCAGCTTGGCCGCCTTCACTTCGTTGATTTCGTGATCACCGCGCAGGCACAGCGCAACCAGGCCGTCGACGCCGCGCACCAGGATCGTCTTCACGCATTGATCGGGCTTCACGCCGAGGAAGCCGGATACCTCGTCGATGGTTTTCTGCGACGGCGTGTCGACGCGTTGCAATGCCGCGGCAGGCTCTGCGCGCGTGTGCGCAGGCGCGAGCGCTTCGGCCATTTCCACATTGGCCGCATATTCCGACGCGCTCGAGAACGCGATCGCATCCTCGCCGGATTCGGCGAGCACCTGAAACTCGTGGCTGGCATTGCCGCCGATCGCGCCGGTGTCGGCCTGCACGGCGCGGAACTGCAGGCCGAGCCGCGTGAAGATGCGGCCGTAGGCGGCGTACATCGTCGCGTACTCGCGCGCCAGGCATTCCTGGGTCAGATGGAACGAATACGCATCCTTCATCAGAAACTCGCGCGCGCGCATCACGCCGAAACGCGGCCGAATCTCGTCGCGGAACTTCATCTGGATCTGGTAGAAATTGAGCGGCAGCTGCTTGTAGCTCTTGAGCTCGTTGCGCGCGAAGTCGGTGATCACTTCCTCGTGCGTCGGTCCGTAGCAATACGCCGCGTCCTTGCGATCCCTGATCTTCAGCAGCTGGCCGCCGAATTTTTCCCAGCGCCCGGTTTCATCCCACAGTTCGCGCGGCTGGATCGACGGCATCAGCATCTCGATCGCGCCGGCGCGATTCATTTCCTCGCGCACCACGGCCTCGACTTTCGCCAGCACGCGCAGGCCGAGCGGCGACCAGGTGTAGAGGCCGGCGCCGAGCTTGCGGATCATGCCGGCGCGCAGCATCAGCCGATGGCTGGCGATCTCGGCGTCGGCGGGCACTTCCTTGACGGTCGCGAGATGAAAACGGGAAAGACGCATGGGATTCCGATCGGATGCGAAACCCGCGATGTTAGCAGCGCGCCGAGCGCGAATGGCGCAGCGCCGTCGAATCGGTGCGAATGGAGGACGCCGGCTCGCCGAGCCGCGTCTGCGGCAACGTCAGCCCTTGGTGCAGAACAGCTTGATCTGCTGATTCGCCTTGTCCATCTGCGACTGATGATTGCGCGCGGCGTCGACATCGGTCGGTTCGCCGTTGGCATCGAGCTTCGGCTTCTGCGCATCGAGCGTGTCGCGATTCTTCTTCGCGATGTCGCAATTGCGCTTGATGTCGTCCGGCGAGTAGCCGGCGGCAGCAGCGAGGGCGGGGCCGGAATCCTTGGCCGGCGGCGCATCCTGCGCCGCATCCTGATCGGCGGTGGTGACACCGCCCTTGACCTTGAGCTTCTGCGACTTGGTCACGCTCGCCGGCGGCGGCGAGTCCGAGAAATGCTTGACGCCGTTCGCATCGGTCCACGAATACATGTCCGTCGCGCCGGCCGGCAGGCCGAAGCACAGCACTACGAGCAGAAGCCAGGGGCGTGTCATGGACGAGCCTTCGAGTCTGAAGCGGCGGTCTGGAGCGCCAGGATGGGCGACTGGATAGCATCAGTCGCCAGGCGACACAAGCGCAAGGACTTCAAAATGAGGATCACGGTACACTCCGGCTCACACAGTCACAGTGGTCGCTGATCGGTATGGACGAAACCTCGACCGGCCCGCGCCGGCCGCCGCGCGGAATCTACCTGCTGCCGAACCTGTTCACGACGGCCGCGATGTTCGCCGGTTTCTACGCGATCGTCGCCGCGATCGGCGGACGCTACGCCGAGGCCGCGGTCGCGGTGTTCGTCGCGGGCGTGCTCGACGGCCTCGACGGCCGCGTGGCGCGCCTGACCGGCACCCAGAGCGAGTTCGGCGTTCAGTACGACTCCTTGTCCGACCTGGTCAGCTTCGGCCTGGCGCCGGCGCTGGTGCTCTACACCTGGTCGCTGTCCGCGCTGAAAGCGTATGGCTCGGGCTGGGGCAAGCTCGGCTGGGCCGCGGCCTTCATCTACGCTGCCTGTGCGGCGCTGCGCCTGGCGCGCTTCAACACCCAGGTCGGGGTCGCCGACAAGCGCTATTTCCAGGGCCTGGCGAGTCCAGCGGCGGCGGCGCTGTGCATGTCCTTCGTATGGGCGATCGAGGACAAGGGATTGTTCGGCTTCAACGCCAGCGACATGGATTTCGTCACCCCGATCGTCGCGATCGTGGCCGGTCTGCTGATGGTCAGCCGCTTCCGCTATTTCAGCTTCAAGGCGTGGCCGAAGTCCGACCGCGTGCCGTTCGTGTGGATTCCGGTCGCGATGCTGATCCTGGTTGCGCTGGCGGTGGACACGCCGCGCGTGCTGTTCGCGATCGCGCTGCTGTACGTGCTTTCCGGGCCGGTCATGACGCTGTGGGGCCTGCGCCAGAAGCGCAGCAGCCGGCGCGCCCAACGCGGTACACGCAGCGAGGAATGATGAAAGCCGCGCGCATCCCGCCGTCGCACGAGCCCGCATCGACTGCGTTGCGCACTGCGGCGCGGCGCGGCGCGGCTCCCGCGGTGATCGTCGATGCGGGCGAGCGCACCACGCTGGCCTTCGTTTCCGAACTTTCGCAGGCGCTCGCCGTCTCGCTGGACCTGCGCCAGACCCTGCCCGAGCTGGTCACGCGCGTGGTCGATTTCATGCAGGTCGAGGCGGCCTCGCTGTTTCTGCTCGATCCGCTGAGCAAGGTGCTCGAATGCCGGCTCTGCGTGGGTCCGGTCGATCTCACCGGCACGCGCCTCGCGGTCGGGCAGGGCGTGGTCGGACGCGCGGTGGCCGAGAACGCGACGCAGATCGTTTCCGATGCCGCCACCGATGCGCGCGTCTGGCGCGCCGGCGACGACGCCACCGGTTTCGTCACGCGCAGCCTGGTGTGCGCGCCGCTGCGCACCGCGGCTGGTCCGATCGGCGTACTCGAAATCGTCAATCGCCGCGACGGTGCCGCGCTGTCGGCGGCCGACGCCGAACTGCTCGACCTGATCGCGGCGCCGGCGGCGCTGGCGATCAACAATGCACGCATGGCCGGCGACCTGATCGAACAGCAGCGCCTGCGCCGCGAATTCGATCTGGCGCGGCGGCTGCAGAAATCGCTGTTGCCCAAGCGCCGCCGCGACGGTTTTCCGGTGGTCGGCGTGAACCGGCCGGCGCATGAAATTTCCGGCGACTTCTACGATTACTTCGAGCTCGCCGACGGGCGCATCGGTTTCGTCATCGGCGACATTTCCGGCAAGGGTCTCGATGCCGCGCTGCTGATGGTGCGGGCGGCAAGCCTGTTGCGCTGGGCCGGCAAGGACGGCGTGGCGCCGGCCGCGTGGCTGGCACGAGCGAACGACGAACTGTGCGAGACCACGCAGGACGGCCGCTTCGTCTGCGCCGTGGTCGGCTACTGCGATCGCGCCGCACGCAGCGTGACGTTTGCGGGCGCCGGCTTTCCGCCGGTGATCGTGCATCGCGACGATGCCTTCGAGGACTACCCGTCAGGCGGACCGCCGCTCGGCATCCTGCCCGGCGTGATTTACGAGGAACACGCGGTCGCGCTCGCCGGCGGCACCTTTTACGCCTTCTCCGACGGCGCCACCGATGTGCGCGACGCCAACGGCCGCCCGATCGGCAATGCCGGCGTGCGCGATCTGATCGTGCGTCACGCCGGCGGTTCCGCCGAAGCCCGTCTGCGCGGACTGTTGACCGAACTCAAGCAATTGCGCCTGGTCGACGACACCACCTTGCTGCTGGTCGAAGCGCCGCGTGGCGATACGCCGGAGCTGCTGCTCGAGCGCCATATCGCCGCCGCCGCTGAAGAATTGCGCGGCATGCGTGCGGCGATCCGGCACGCGCTGGACGCGATCGGTGTCGATCCGGAATTGCGTGACCGCATCGTGCTCGCGGTCGACGAAGCCTGTGCGAACATCATCCGCCACGGTTACGGAACCAAGCACCGCGGCGGCATCGAGCTGCGCATGCTGCGCGCCGGGGCGGTGCTGAGTTTCGAGTTGATCGACCAAGCACCCTGCGTCGATCCTGGCAAGATCCGTCCGAAGCCGCTCGGCGAATGCCGCAGCGGCGGTTTCGGCGTCGCCCTGATCGAGGAAGTCATGGACGACTGGCAGATCGAACCTGCGCGCAGCGGTCGCGGCAATCGCCTGGTCCTGCGCAAGCGCATCGACTCATTCGGCATCCAGGAGGCCAACGAAGCATGAGTGTCACCCCGAACACCGTCATCAACGAAGTCCGCGACGGTTACGTCCTGGTCCGCCTCAGCGGCGAAGTCGATCTGTCGTGGTCGGCGCAGGTGCGCAGCGCCGTGCTCGATGCGCTCGCCTCGAACGCGGTCGTCGGCGTCGATCTGTCCGACGTCGGCTACATCGATTCCTCCGGCATCGCCGCGCTGGTCGAGGGCTTCCAGGGCGCGCGCGCGAAGGGCAGCCGTTTCGTCCTCGTCGCGGTCAGCGACGCGGTGCGCGCGGTGCTCGAACTGGCTCGGCTCGATCGCGTCTTCCTGCTGGTGCCGAGCGCCGACGCGGTGATCGCGGTCGCGTGAATGCGCTGACGCGCCCGCTCGCGAGCGTCGGTCGCGCCAGCATCGGCGCGCTCAGCGGCATCGGCTACGCCGCGATGCTGCTGTTCGAAGCGCTCTACTACACCTTCGTCGGCTGGCGCGTCGGGCAGCCGGTGCGACTGGTGCCGGTGGTGCGCCAGATGCGCGAGATCGGTGCCGACGCGCTGCCGATCGTGAGCCTGCTTGGATTCACCGTCGGACTGATGCTCGGCATCCAGTTCATCGCCTCGCTGTCGGAGTTCGGCGCGCAGTCGCAGGTCGTCGTCGCCGTCGCGAAATCGGTCACGCGCGAATTCGGCGCCTTGATCACCGCGATCCTCGTCGCCGGCCGTTCCGGTTCGGCGCTGGCGGCGCGCATCGGTTCGATGAGCGTGTCGCAGGAAGTCGATGCGCTGGCGGTGATCGGCATCGAGCCGGTGCGGTTTCTGGTGGCGCCCGCCTTGATCGCGATGCTGGTGATGCTGCCGGCGCTGACGATCTTCGCCAACGCCGTCGCGATCTTCGGCGCTGCGCTGTACAGCGCGCCGGCCTTGAACGTCACGCCGATCGCCTATCTGCTGCAGACGATGTCGCTGCTCTCGCCCGGCGATGTCTGGCAAGGCCTGGCGAAAAGCGTCGTGTTCGCGCTGCTGATCACCCTGATCGGCGTCAGCACCGGGTTTTCCGTCAGCGGCGGCGCCGAAGGCGTCGGCCGCGCGACGACACGTTCGGTCGTGCTGTCGATCTGCTGGATCATCGTGACGGACATGGTGTTCTCGTTTTTCCTGAATCGATGAAGAAGACGATCTCTCTTCGCTTCCTCATCGCTGCGAACGCCGGGGCGGCGACGCATCGCGTGCGGGCCGTGCCATGAGCGCAGCGCCGAGCCTCATCGAAGTCGAACAACTCGAAGCCTGGTACGGGCGCCGCCGCGTATTGCACGGCATCGACTTCAACGTCCACGCCGGCGAGATCCGCGTGATCATGGGCGGTTCGGGTTCGGGTAAAAGTACCCTTTTGCGCCATCTGCTCGGCTTGCAGCGTCCGCTCGCCGGCAGCGTCAAGTTGTTCGGTATCGATCTGGGCCAGACCAGCGAGCGCGAGCTGCTCGACGTGCGCAAGCGCATCGGCGTGTCGTTCCAGGGCGGCGCGCTGCTGACTTCGCTCAGCGTGGGCGAGAACGTCGCGTTGCCGCTGCGCGAGCACACGCGGCTCGACGAATCGACGATCCGCATCATGAGCCGGCTCAAGCTCGAAGTGGTCAACCTCGGTGGCTTTCAGGATCTGATGCCGAGCCAGCTTTCCGGCGGCATGGTCAAGCGTGCGGCACTGGCGCGCGCAATCGTGATGGACCCGCGCCTGTTGTTCTTCGACGAGCCGTCGGCGGGCCTGGATCCGGTGGTTTCGGCGGAACTGGACGAGTTGATCCTGCGCCTGCGCGACGCGCTGCGCATGACCATCGTGGTGGTCACGCACGAACTCGAAAGCGCGTTCAAGATCGCCGACACGATCACCGTTCTGGACGGGGGCGAGATCCTGATGACCGGCAGCGTCGCCGAGGTGCGCGCGGCCGACAACGAACGCATCCAGGATCTGCTGAACCGGCGCCCGCGCGAAGTGCACGTCGATGCGGACGCGTATCTGAAGCGCCTGACCGAAGAGGAAGCCTGATAAAGTGTACAAGGGGCCATTTTCACAAGGGGTCGTTCGCGCTTTCGCGCGGATGGCGGCGAAACACCGGTCCCGTCCTTCCTCGAAGGCGATACCGTGAAGCGCGACACCATCAACTACACGCTGGTCGGCGCCGTCGTGGTCGCGGCATTCGCGCTGCTGCTGTTCGGTCTGGCGCTGATCACCGGGCGCGGCGTCGCCACCGACGACTACGTCGTGCGCTATCGCAACGTGACCGGCCTGCGCTACGGCGCACCGGTGTTCTACCAGGGTTATCGCATCGGCCAGGTCGGCACAGTCACGCCGGAACGCAGCGCCGAGGGCACGCGCTACAAGGTGGCGCTGGCGATCCGGCACGACTGGCCGATTCCGAAGGACAGTCCCGCGCGACTGCAATCGAGCGGCCTGCTCGCCGACGTCTCGATCGGCATCCGCGAAGGCGGCAGCCACGACATGCTCGCGCCGGGCGGCGAATTGAAGGGCGAGGAAGGCGGCGACATCTTCGCCGCGATGAACGAGCTCGCGGGACAGATCAGTCAGCTCACACGCACGCAGATCTCGCCGCTGATCCAGACGCTGTCGCAGCGCGTCGATTCGATCACCGGCGCGATCGACCAGCGTGCGCCGTTGATCCTCGACGAGACGCGCGCCTTGCTCGATCGCATGAACCACGCATCGGATGCCTTGAACGACGTGCTGAAGCCGGAGAACCGCGCCGCGATCTCGAGCACGCTCGGCGAGGTCAGCAAGCTCAGCGCGGAATTGCGCAAGACGCGCGAGACGCTCGATCATGCGCTCGGCGACATCGCCGGCATGGCCAAGGACAACCGCGCCGACGTGCGCCGCTCGGTGCAGGATCTGAGCAGCGTGCTCGAAGCCTTGTCGAGCCGGATGGACGTGATCACCCATCATCTGGAATCATCGAGCCGTTACATCGACGAGTTCAGCCGCGAGATCCGCAAGCATCCGAACCGGTTGATCATCGCGCCGAAGGCCGACAAGCTGGAGGACGAACCGCAATGAGGCTGCGCTGGATCGCACTACTCGCCGGAGTGACCCTGGCCGCCTGCAGTGCGCCCACGGTGCCGGACTTCACCTATTTTCGTCTGCCGCGGCCGCAGGCGCTCGAGCCGGCGGCTTCGCCGTTGTTGCGCGAACCGCTCGTCGTCGAGGCATTCAACGCAGACGGTCTGTATGCCGACCAGGCCTTGATCTACGCGGTCGATGCCGGCGCGCAACAGCTGCGCCAGTACCACTATCAATTGTGGACCGACCCGCCGACGCGTTTCCTGCAGCGTCGCCTGATCGAGCAGTTGCGCAACACGCATGTCGCCACGCAGGTTACCGACGAGTTGCCGGCGAGCCAGCGCGCGGTCCGCATCAGCGGCATCATCCTGCGTTTCGATCGCGTGCCTGCGGCCGATGGCGGCCACCATGCGGTGATCGGTCTGAAACTGCGCGCGGACAAGAGCGATGGAACGCCGTTGCTGGACGAGTACTACCACGCCGACAAGCCTGCCGAGAGCAATGAGCTGAAGGCGACGGTCGATGCGTACGGCGCCGCGCTCGACGAAATCTTCGCGCAGTTCTACGGAGATCTGCGCAAGCACGCGGGGGCTGCCGATGCTGGATGAAGCGAGCCGCGTGCGTCTGGCCGAGATGGGCATCGATGTCTATCTGCCGCGTGCATTCGCGCGCAGCGGCGTCGACGAGTCGTCGCCTGCTATCGCTGCGCCTCCTGTGGCCGCGGCGCAGAACGCGATCGCTGCGCCTGTGGCACACGCGAGTGTGCTGCTGCTCGCCGAGAGCGCTTCGAAGGCTGCGAGCGCATTGCTCAACGATGTCGTGCGCGCACTGCGCTTCGCGAACATCAGCGGCGCTCATATCGACGCGCGCGAAGAATCCCGCTTTGCCGAGGCGCGTGGCTTGATCCTGTTTGGCGAGGCATTGTCGCGCGCCGTCGGCGCGACCCTGACCGCGCAGCGCCAGCGCGAGATCGAATGGGTCGTCAGCGGTGATCCCGGCGTTCTCGCGCGCGATGCGCATGCCAAGCGCGCGTTGTGGAGCGAGCTCAAGCGCCTTGCGCGTGCGCTGGCGAACGCGAAAACCCTACCTGTCGACGACCGGATCGCGTCGTCGCCGAACGCCTGAGCTCGTGGTCGCGATACTCAAGCAGCCTTCGTCCGATTTCCGCCGCATGCGACCGGATGATCTGGACGAGGTCGCCGCGATCGAGGCATCGGCGTATCCGTTCCCGTGGAGCCGCACGATCTTCAACGACTGTCTTCGCGCCGGCTACGAATGCGTCGTGCTGATGCAGAAGGGTGCGGTGATCGGCTACGGCGTGTTGTCGACCGGTGCGCGCGAGGCGCACATCCTCAACGTGTGCATCGCGCCGGCCGAACATCGCAACGGTCACGGCCGTCGCCTGGTCAAGCGTCTGCTCGACATCGCGCGCTGGCATCGCAGCGAGCGCGTCTTCCTCGAAGTGCGTCCGTCCAATCCGCATGCGATCGCGCTGTACGAGTCGATCGGGTTCAACGAATTCGGACGTCGCCCGAATTATTATCCGGCGAAGAAGGGACGCGAGGATGCAGTCGTGATGGCGATGGAATTGCTCGCGGCGGATTGACGCCTGCATTCGATGCAGCGACTTCGGAATATCGAACGCCACGCAGCCGCTTCCGGCGCTCGTCCGGATCAAACGTGAAAGGCCGACGGGATGCGCAGCATCCGCCGGCCCGCTGTCGCTGCGTAGAGGGCTACGCACGCGACGAGCGCCCACGAATGGCAGCAATTCAAGAAGTCGCAGGATCGCTCGAAAGCAGCGCGGCTTGCTCGCGCAGTGCGCTCGATGCCGCCGTGAAATCCGCGAGGCGCTGACGTTCCTGCGCGACGATCGCCGGCGGTGCGCTGGCGACGAAGCTTTCCTTGCCGAGTTTCGCGTTGCATTTGGCGATTTCGCCGTCGATGCGCTTGATCTCTTTTTCCAGGCGAATTTTTTCGGAACCGAGATCGATCAGGCCGGCGAGCGGAATCAGCACGCGCAGTTCATCGATGACGGCAACGGCAGACGGCGGCGCCGTTTCGTTTGCCTGCAACCAGCGAGGCGGCTCGGCGCGCGCAAGAAACGAAATCTGCGCGGCGAATTCGCGCGCGTATTCTCGATCGGCGCCGCTGCCGCCCGCGAACAGGAGGGGAATGGTCTTGCCGGGCGGGATGCCCGATTCGCTGCGGATGCGGCGGATTTCTCGTATCACCAGACCGAACCAGGTCGCCGGCGTGGTCGCCGCACGATACGCGGCGTCGGCGTGCCACGGCATCTGTTCGGACGATGGATATTTCTGCACCGAGATGCTGCCGCCGGCAATGCCAAGATGCGGCGCGACCGTCTGCCAGATCTCTTCGGTGATGAACGGAATGATCGGGTGCAATGCACGCAGCACGGCTTCCAGAACGTAGAGCAGGGTGTGACGCATCGAGTCCGCGACGCGCGCATCATCGCCATTCAGTGCAGGCTTCGCCGACTCGACGAACGAATCACAGAAGCTGTTCCAGACGAACTGGTACAGCGCCTGCGAGGCGAGATCGAAACGATAGAGTCCGAACTGGGTCTGCACTTCGTCGAGCGTGTCGGCGAGTTCCACGAGTATCGCTTTCTCGAACAGCGTCAGTGCCGCAGGCGCCGACGACGGAGCCACGAACCCTTCGCAGTTCATCAGCACGAAGCGTGCGGAATTCCACAGCTTGTTGCAGAAATGCCGGTAGCCGTCCGCGCGCTTCATGTCGAAGTCGATCGTGCGGCCGTAGGTGGCGAGCGCGGCGAAGGTGAAACGCAGCGCGTCGGCGCCGACCGCGGGAATGCCTTCGGGGAAATCCTTGCGGATGCGCTTCTCGACTTTCTCGCGCACCTGCGGAATCAGCAGGGATGCGGTGGATTTCTGCACCAGCGCTTCGAGATCGATGCCGTCGATGAGGTCGAGCGGGTCGATCGTGTTGCCCTTCGACTTCGACATCTTCTGGCCTTCCGCATCACGCACGATCGCGTTGATGTAGACCTCGCGGAACGGCACCTTGCCGGTGAAGTACTGCGTCGCCATCACCATGCGCGCGACCCAGAAGAAGATGATGTCGAATCCGGTGACCAGCACATTGCTCGGCACGAAGGCCTTGAACTGTTCCCACTCGGCGGCGCGGTCCGGCGTCTCGCCGGGCCAGCCCAGGGTGGAGAACGGCCACAGTGCGGAGGAGAACCAGGTGTCGAGCACGTCTTCGTCCTGGCGCAGCGCGCCGACCGGGGTCACGCTCGCATGTGCACGTGCATCGGCTTCGTCCTCGCCGACGAAGATGTTGCCGGCTTCGTCGTACCAGGCAGGAATCTGGTGGCCCCACCAGAGCTGGCGGCTGACGCACCAGTCCTGGATGTTTTCCAGCCACTGGTTATAGGTCGTCGACCAGTTTTCCGGCACGAACTTGATGTCGCCGTCGCGCACCGCGTCGAGCGCGGGTTCGGTGATCGCCTTGCGACCGCCCGGTCCCGGTTTGCCGTCGACGCGAACTTCGCTGGTCAGGTCGAGGAACCACTGATCGGTCAGCATCGGCTCGATCACCGCGTCGGTGCGCTGGCTGATCGGCACCTGCAGCTTGTGCTTCTTGGTTTCGACGAGGAGGCCGGCCGCTTCGAGGTCGGCCAGGACAGCCTTGCGCGCGGCGAAGCGGTCGAGGCGGCGATATTTTTCCGGCGCGTTGTCGTTGATCTTCGCATCCAGCGTCAGCATGACGATCGGCACCAGCTGATGGCGCGCGCCGAGCTGCCAGTCGTTGAAGTCGTGTGCCGGTGTGATCTTCACCGCGCCGGTGCCGAACTCGCGCTCGACATAGGTATCGGCGACGACCGGAATTTCGCGCTCGCTCAGCGGCAGTTTCAAGGTCTTGCCGATCAGATGCCGGTAGCGCTCGTCGTCCGGATGCACCGCGACGGCGACGTCGCCGAGCATCGTTTCAGGCCGCGTCGTGGCGACGACGAGACCTTCGCCGCCATCGGATGCCGGGTAGCGGATCGACCACAGCGAACCGTCCTTCTCCTCGTTGTTGACCTCGAGGTCGGACACCGCGGTCATCAGCACCGGATCCCAGTTCACCAGGCGGCGGCCGCGATAGATCAAACCCGCGCGATACCATTCGACGAACACGCGGCGCACCGCGGCGGACAGGCCTTCGTCCATCGTGAAACGCTCGCGCGACCAGTCCACCGACGCGCCGAGGCGGCGCATCTGATGGGTGATCGTCGAGCCGGATTCTTCCTTCCATTCCCACACGCGCTGGATGAACTGCTCGCGACCGAGGTCGTGGCGCGACTTGCCCTGCGCGGCGAGCTGGTTCTCGACGATCTTCTGCGTGGCGATGCCGGCGTGGTCGGTGCCGCCCTGCCACAGCGTCCTGAAACCACGCATGCGGTGATAGCGGGTCAGCGCATCCATGATCGTCTGCTGGAACGCATGCCCCATGTGCAGGGTGCCGGTCACGTTCGGCGGCGGCAGCAGGATGCAGTACGGCTCGCCTTCGGCAGCAGGCTTGAACAGGCCCTGCGACTCCCACAGGGCATACCACTTCGATTCGATCTGGCCGGGTTCGAAACTCTTGTCCATGGGCGCAAAGGTCCGCGGCCGCGCTCGCGCGACGCTGGTGGCAGTGAAGGAATCGCGCATTGTAGGCGAGCGGCGCCGTGCAGCCCAAACCGGTTATCGTCCGGCAAACCGTTCGGGAATGCCGCGATGCCTGCCGCCGTCCACGTCATCGATCATCCGCTGGTCCAGCACAAGCTGACTCTGCTGCGCAGGAAATCGACCAGTACGAGCGATTTCCGGCGCCTGCTCGGCGAGTTGTCCGCGCTGATGGCCTACGAGGTCACACGCGATCTGCCGATGCACGAAATCGACATCGAAACGCCGCTGGCGCCGATGCGCTCGCGCGTCATCGATGGCAAGAAGACCGTGTTCGTGGTGATCCTGCGCGCCGGCATCGGCATCCTCGACGGTATGCTGAGCGTCGTTCCCGGCGCGCGCGTCGGGCATGTCGGCCTGTATCGCGACCCCGACACGCTGCGCGCGGTCGAATACTATTTCAAGCTGCCGCGCGGCATGAGCGAGCGCGATGCGATCGTGGTCGATCCGATGCTGGCGACCGGCCATTCCGCCGTCGCCGCGCTCGACCGCCTGAAGGAAACACGGCCGCGCTCGATCCGTTTCGTCTGCCTGGTCAGCTGCCCGGAAGGCATCGCGCATCTGCACGAGCGGCATCCGGACGTGGCCGTGTACACGGCAGCGATCGATGCGGGACTCGACGATCACGGCTACATCGTGCCGGGACTCGGCGATGCGGGTGATCGGTTTTTCGGGACGAAGTGAGGCGGCCTCGATGGCCGACTCACATATCGTGCTTCGCCACCTCGAAGCCGGCCTGCTTGTAGGTTTTCCAGCGTTCGCGTGAACCCAGGCGCTCGGCCTCGTCGGCCGGCACCACTTCGAGCACGCGCTCGAACAGGCCCGGCGCGCATTCGTCGCGCAGGTTGATCACCAGCGGGCGATCGGCCGTTTCCACGCCGGGCGGCGCGATCAGCACGGCGGTGATCGCGTCGTCGTCGTCGCCGGCGAGCTGGTGCGGGATGAAGGCGTTCTCGTCGAATTCCCAGAGTTTTTCGTCGAGCGCTTCGGCCTGATCCTGCGAGCGCACCAGGATCAGCGTCGGCTGTTCGCTGCCGAATGCGCGCTTGGCCAGTTCGCACACCAGCAGCAGCGGATCGTCGCGGAAGCGCGGCTTGGCGATCAGGTAGAAGTCGGCGCGGGGCATGGCGGCTACACCGGTGGCGCCGCCGGCATCGGTGCGGCGCCGAGTCCGAGGGCGAGCGCCATGCCGATCATCATCGCGACCACGCAGCCGAACACGATTCCGAAGAATCCGAAAATGGCCTGCCCGCGATGTCCTTCAGGGCGCGTCTTGTAGAGGTAATACGGCACGAACACCGAGGTGATCAGCACGATGCCGGCATTCAGCCACCATGGCCGGCGGATATCCAGCTGGCGCGAATCGAAGTGCAGCCAGACGAAACAGGCGACCAGGGTCATCACCTGATACACGATGTTGAGCGGACTGCTGCGCAGTTCCGCCACCGCCGCTTCCGCATCGCCGCTTCCGGTCAGGCCCGGAAACAGCATCGGCAGCAGCACGCCGAGAACCAGGTTGATTCCGAAAGCTGCCGCGATCGCCTGCGTCTTGCGCCGCTGGCTGACGTCGTGTGGCGCCGTGTTCACGCGCTGCGATCGATCAGGTACTGCGTCAGCAACGGCACCGGGCGTCCGGTCGCCAGACCCTTGCGACCTTCGTCCCAGGCCGTGCCGGCGATGTCCAGATGCGCCCAGCGGCGACCGACGGTGAAGCGCGAGAGGAAGCAGCCGGCGGTGATCGCGCCGGCGTACTTGCCGCCGATATTGGCGATATCGGCGAAGCCGGAATCGAGCTGCCCCTGGTAGTCGTCCCACAGCGGCAGACGCCAGGCGCGGTCGTGCGTGATGGCGCCGGCGGCGAGCAGCTGGTCGGCGAGCTCGTCGTCCTTGGTCATCAGGCCGGAGGCGTGCTTGCCGAGCGCGACGACGCAGGCGCCGGTCAGCGTGGCCGCATCGATGATGACTTCCGGATCGAATTTCTGCGCATAGGTCAGCGCATCGCACAGGATCAGACGCCCTTCGGCGTCGGTGTTCAGCACTTCGATGGTGAGGCCGGACATGCTGGTGAGGATGTCGCTCGGGCGATAGGCGTTGCCGTCCGGCATGTTCTCGACCGCGGGCACGATGCAGATCAGGTTCAACGCGAGCTTCAGCTCGACTGCCGCGACGAAGGCGCCGAGCACGCCGGCCGCGCCGCACATGTCGAACTTCATTTCCTCCATGCCGGCACCGGGCTTGAGCGAGATGCCGCCGGTGTCGAAGGTGATGCCCTTGCCGACCAGCACGTACGGCTTGCTCTTGTCGTCCTTGCCCTGCCAGCGCAGCACCACCAGCTTGGGCGGATTCGCCGAGCCCTGGGCCACGCCGAGGAGCGAGCCCATGCCGAGTTTCTGCATGTCGTCGCGTTCGAGCACTTCCAGGCTGACACCGGCGTGCGCATCGGCGATGTGTCTGGCCTGTGCCGCGATCCATGCCGGGTTGCAGATGTTCGGCGGCAGGTTGCCGAGTTCGCGCGCGAAACGCACGCCGTTGGCGATCGCGCCGGCCTCGACCAGGGCGCGCTCGTTCTTCGCATCCTGCGTGCCGGCGAAGGCGATCGCGGCGAGCTGCGGCGTCTTCGAAGCTTCCTTCGGCTTGAAGGTCGCGGTGTAACGGTAGGCGACGCTGTCCGCGGCCAGCGCGGCGCTGCGCAGTTTCCACGCCGCATCGCGACCGGGCACATCGACCTCGACCAGATATGAGATTGCCGCATCGATCGGCAGCGCTTTCAGCGCACGCCCGGTATCGGCCGCGGCGCGATTGAACGCGGCGGCGTCGAACTTCTTCTGCTCGCCGAGGCCGACCACCAGCACGCGCGTCGCCGCAACTCCGCTCAGACCGAACAGCACGGTGGTGGCGCCGAGTTTGCCGGTCGCATCGCCGCTTTCGGCCAGACGCTTCAGCGCGCCACCGGATTTGTCGTCGATCCGCGCCGCCGCCGGCGTCAGCAGGCGGTCCTCGTAGAGTCCGACCACCAGGCAGGGTGTGCTGACGTTTTCCGGTGCGTCGGAGATGAGGCTGAACTTGAGAGTCATCGAAGGTTCCGGCAGTTTCTGGATGATCGCGTGCTTTGTACGGTCGGGTGGCCGCGGACCGAATCCGCGCCGGACCCGGCCGCGTTTGTCGCCTCGGGCGCTCGCGCGCTCGAAGCGACGGCCAATCTGTGTTGCCGAAGCGGCCGTGCAAACCGCTTCGGCATGCTCGCGGTTACACTGCGCGGTCGCTGCAGCATCCGCTCGACTGGAGCGCCGCTGCCGCAGGCCGTTTCCGCGAGCGGATGCAGCCCAGCAATGCCACCCGCACACGCATGAAGCCAAGCATTCTAAGACAAAGCCCCGTCGTCCAGCGCGTCCTTGCGATCCTGCGTCCGCGCATCATCGACCGCTACCTGCTGCGCGAGGTGGCCACCAGCTTCATGGCGGCGACCGTGATCCTGCTGCTGGTGCTGGTCGGTGGCGCCGTGGCTGAGCTGCTGTCGAAGATCGCGCGCGGGCGCATTCCGGCCGATCTGCTGTTCACCCTGATCGCCCTGCGCACGGTCGGCACGCTGACCATCCTGATGCCGCTGGCGACCCTGCTCGGCGTGCTGCTGGCCTACGGCCGCCTCTGGCGCGACAGCGAAATGGCCGTGCTGCAGTCTTCCGCGCTCGACCTTGCCGGCCTGATGCGGCCGCTCGCCCTGTTCGTGCTGCCGACGATGGCGGTACTCGCGCTGGTCTCGTTCTGGCTCGGGCCGGCGGCCGATCGCATGTCGCAGCGGCTGATGCAGGAGGCCAGCCGCTCACTCATCGTTGCAGGACTCGAACCCGGCAAATTCGTCGACCTGCCGGGACGCGATGGCCAGATCTATGTCGGCGAGATGTCGGCGGACGGCACTCAGTTCAAACGCATGTTCATCGAGAACGAACGCCCCGACAACAAGGAAGCGGGCAAGACGCGCATCGACGTGATCACCGCCACGCACGGGTTTCTGTATCACGACGCCGACGGCATCGGCCGCTACATGGCCTTGCAGGATGGCTTCCGCGTGGAAGGCAAGCTCGGCGAGGACGACTATCGCTTGATGCGTTTCGCACGCAACGACATCAAGTTGCCGGACAGCGACAACGACGACAATGACACCGCGGTCAAGCGCTCGGCGCCGACGCGCGAATTGCTGCGCGCGTCGGACGATCCGATCATGCGCGCCGAACTGCACTGGCGGCTCGCCGCGCCGCTGTCGGCGCTGGTGCTGACCCTGCTCGCACTGCCGTTGTCGAAATCCAGTCCGCGCGAGCCGCGTTACGCGCGTCTGCTGATCGCGCTGCTGGTCTGGCTGATCTACTACAACGGCCTGCTGTTCGGCCGCTCGTGGCTGAGCCAGGGCAAGCTCGCGCTCGGCTTCGGGCTGTGGTGGGTCTATGTGCCCGCCATCGCGGTCGCCGCCTGGCTGATCTGGAGCAGCCAGCGTCTGAAGCGTCCGCGCGCCGCGGCGAGGAGCGTGTGATGCGCTGGCCGATGTTCAAGCGCGTCGACCGCCTGGTCGCGATGGCGGTGCTGACCTCGGTCGGGCTGACCTGGACGATCATCGTCGCGCTCACCGCATTCCGCATCTTCATCGTCGAACTCAACGACGTCGGCCAGGGCCAGTACACGCTGGCGAAAGCCGCGACCTATGTGCTGCTGACCGTGCCGCGGCGCTTCTACGACCTGTTCGGCTACGCCGCCTTGATCGGCGGCCTGATGGGCCTCGGCGGCCTCGCCAACAGCGGCGAGCTGACCGCCTTGCGCGCGGCTGGCCTTTCCAAGCTGCGCATCTGCGCATCGGTCGCGCTCGGCCTCGGCATGCTGACGATCGGCGTCGTGATCCTCGGCGAGACGCTCGGGCCGTTCGGCGAACGCAAGGCGCAGACCCTGCAGCTGGCGGCAAAATCCAAGGACGTCGCGCTGGCCAAGGGTGGCGCGCTGTGGGCGCGCGACGGCGACACCGTGATCAGCGCGCGGCGTGCGCGCACGCATGGCAGCAATGGCGGCGTCGAACTCGACGGCGTACGCGTGTTCGAATTCGATCCAGACGGGCGCCTGCGTTCGTTTTCGCTCGCCGACGGCGCCGTCCACACGCAGGACGACTGGACCCTCGCCAACGTGCGTCGCACCGAATTCGGCGAGGCCGCCGCGGTAAGTACGCAGCAGGCCTCGACCACCTGGAAATCCGGCCTCGACCCGCGCCTGCTCGCACTCGGCATCATCCAGACGCAGTACATGCCGCTGCGCGACCTCGACCGCAACATCGCCTACCTGCAGCGCAACAAGCAGGACGCGTCGAGTTTCATCAGTGCCTACTGGGCGCGCCTGTTCTATCCGCTCGATGTGCTGGTGCTGGCGTTCTGCGCGGTGCCGTTCGCGTTCGGCGCCCTGCGCAGCGGCGGCCTGTCCAAGCGCCTGTTCATCGGCATCGTGCTCGCGCTCGGCTTCTACTTCCTGCAGAGCGCGATCGTCAGCCTCGGCACGGTCTACAACATGAATCCGGCGGTCTCCAACCTGATTCCGCCGCTGATCCTGGTCACCGCCGCATTCTTCTATTTCCGCAGGAATGCCTGAGCCGGCGACGGCGCGCACGTGCGCGCCGTCGCATCGAAGCGCCGGAGCGCGGGTGTAAGATGCATCCGCGCCGGCACGGACCGGTTCGGGGGATTGCCATGAGCAGCGTCGATTTCACCTCGTATCTCAAGCTGATGACGCACAAGAAGGCGTCGGATCTTTTCATCACGGCCGGAGTCGCGCCGTCGATGAAGGTCAATGGGCGGATCGCGCCGATCACCCAGAACGCACTGACGCCGCAGCAGGCGCGCGACATGGTGCTGAACGTGATGACGCCCTCGCAGCGCGAGGAGTTCGAGAAGACCCACGAGTGCCAGTTCGCGATCAGCGTCACCGGCGTGGGACGTTTCCGCGTCTCCTGCTTCTACCAGCGCAATTGCGTCGGCATGGTTCTGCGCCGGATCGAAACGCGCATTCCGACGATCGAGGAATTGAGTCTGCCGCCGGTGATCAAGTCGCTGGCGATGACCAAGCGCGGCATCATCCTGTTCGTCGGCGCGACCGGCGCCGGCAAGTCGACCTCGCTCGCTGCGATGATCGGCTATCGCAACCAGAATTCGACCGGCCACATCATCACGATCGAAGACCCGATCGAATACGTGCACAAGCACGAAGGCTGCATCGTCACCCAGCGCGAGCTCGGCATCGACACCGACAGCTGGGAGAACGCGCTGAAGAACACGCTGCGCCAGGCGCCGGACGTGATCATGATCGGCGAAGTGCGCACGCGCGAGACGATGGAACACGCGATCAACTTCTCCGAAACCGGTCACCTGTGCCTGTGTACCCTGCACGCGAACAACGCGAACCAGGCGATGGACCGCATCATCCACTTCTTCAACGAAGACCGCCGCTCGCAGCTGTTCATGGATCTGTCGCTGAACCTCAAGGGCGTGGTCGCGCAGCAGCTGATCCCGACGCCGGACGGCAAGGCGCGCCGCGTCGCGATGGAGGTCATGCTCGGCACTCCGCTGGTCGCCGACTACATCCGTCAGGGCGAGATCCACAAGCTGAAGGACGTGATGAAGGAGTCGACCAACCTCGGCATGCGCACGTTCGACCAGAGCCTGTTCGAGCTGTATCAGGCCGGCGAGATCAGCTACGAGGATGCGCTGCGCCATGCCGACTCGGCCAACGAGGTGCGCCTGAAGATCAAGCTGGCCCAGGGCGGCGATGCGCACACGCTGAGCCAGGGACTCGACGGCGTCGAGCTGGTCGAAACCGATCATCGCTGAGCGCACGTCGACGCCGCATGCGCAACTGAGGTGGATTTGATTTTCTGGCGTGCCGGGGCACCGGCGAGCGGGCTTTCCGGCGAATGCATGATCCAGCGTCGAGGCGTTCGCACATGAGCGAACTCGAACGCCTGCGCCGCGTCTGGCAGACGCTGGGCCGCGAAGATCCACTGTGGGCCGTGCTGTCGCAGTCCGACAAACGCGGCGGGCGCTGGCAGGCGGATGAGTTCTTCGCCACCGGCCGGCTCGAGATCGATGCGCAGCTCGCCGCGCTCGCGCTCGAGGGGCTGCCGCAGCGGCGCGAACTCGCACTCGACTTCGGCTGCGGCGCAGGGCGTCTTTCGCGCGCGCTCGCGACGCACTTCGAGCGCGTGATCGGGGTCGACGTATCGGCCAGCATGATCGCGGCGGCGCGCGAGTTGAACGCCGATGTCACCAACATCGAATTTCGCGAGAACGCTTCGCCGCGCATCGAGAATGTGGCCGACGCCAGCGTCGACTTCGTGTTCTCGCACATCACCCTGCAGCATATTCCGACCGCTCTCGCGGCCGGCTACGTCGAGGAATTCCTGCGCATACTCGCGCCCGGCGGCGTCGCCGTTTTCCAGTTCGTCGACGACGCCGACGACAGCTTGCGCGGACGTCTGTTCGGACTTGCGCCGAATCGCTGGTTGAATCCGCTGCGGCGTCTGCTGTGGCGCCGTCGCGATGTCTTCGAAATGCATGCCTTGCCCGAGCGCGATCTGCTCGCGCGCATCGCGCGTCATCCCGAGCTGCGCCTGCTGCATGCATTCGATGACGGCTCGGCCGGACCCGGCTGGCGCGGGCGGCGCTGGGTCGTCGTCAACGATGCAGAGATTCCGCAGGAAATTGCGCAAACAGATTACCGCCTGTTCGCGCACGCGAGCGATGTGCATGTCGGCGCGCCGCTGCTGGCCGGCGCCGCCTACGAGCCGCATGTGGCGAATGTGCTGCGCGAACAGCTGCATCGCGGCGACGTCGTGCTCGATGTCGGCGCCGGCATCGGCGTGGTCACGATGTTGGCCGCCGCGTTGGTCGGCGACAGCGGCCGCGTGATTGCGGTCGAACCGATCGCGCGCAACCGCGTTCTGCTCGCGCGCTCGGCGCAGGCGAACCGTTTCGCGCAGGTCGAGGTGATCGCCGCCGCCGCGTCCGATCGCGCGGGCGCGATCGAGCTACGCACGCATCCGACCACTTCGAACGGTGCGAAACCCGCCGCCGCCGGCGAACGCCTGCGGCTGTCGAGCGGCACCGGCGTGCGCGTACCGACGCTGGTGCTCGACGATGCGCTCGCTTCGCTAGATCGTCTCGATCTGGTCAAGCTCGACATCGCCGGCATGGAGCCGCTGGCGCTGCGCGGACTGGAAAAAAACCTGACGCGTTTTCGCCCGCGGCTGCTCAGCGAATTCCATCCCTGGGCGATCGAGCGTGCGACGACGCTGGCACCGATCGACTATCTCGTTCGGCTGCGCACGTTCTATTCGGCCATCACGATTCTGTATCCCGACGGCGAACGCGAACGCTGCAGCGAACCGGAAGCCGTCATGCAGGCATGGCGGCGTGCGAACGCGCGCGCCGGACTCGACGGCCGCCTGCATCTGGATCTGCTGCTCGAAGCCGACGCCTGAATCGCCGCGCGATTCAGGGCGGGGCGATTCAAGACAGCGCGATTCAAGACAGCACGATTCAAGACAGCACGATTCAAGACAGCACGATTCAAGACAGCACGATTCAAGACAGCACGATTCGAGCAGCGCGATTCAAGGCTGCGTCAGTTCGACGTTCTCGACGAAATCGATACCTTCGGTGCCGACGCTCACGCGCGCATCGAAGCGCTTGAACCATCCGGCGTACAACGCATAAAGCTTGCGCTGCATTTCGAACTGGTCGTGCTGTGCGGCCGGCATCGCGTCGGCGAAGCGGCCGATCGCATCGCCGAGAAAACCGTACAGCGCGCCGCTGTAACTGGTGTCGATCAGCACGCCATTGGTGGCTGCCGGTGCAGCGACGGCGGCGCCGAGCTTCGCTGCCTCGTCCTTGCCGACGGCAATGCCGAGCACGTTCGCGGTCATCGCCGCATGCACTACCAGATCGCCTGCCAGTTCGGGCGGTACGATGCCGGCGGGCAGCGCAACCGGCTTGCCGTCGGCCGCGAGCTTGAAGTCGCGCAGTGCCGGCAGCGACAGCTGCGCGAGGCCGAGCAGGAACATCGGATTGCTGCTGCCGAGAAGCAGCACGCCGGAAATCTCCGGCTTGGCGGCATTCTGCGGCCAGGCCAGACGGCTCATCGTCAGACGCACGCCGCTGAGGTCGGCCAGCGGCGGCGGAATGGTCTGGTCGAGCTTGAGTTTGATGTCGGAGAATCCTTCGTTCAACGACAGCAGCATGCTGCAGCGAAACGGCGTCTTGATCACCGCATCGGCTTGTTCGACCCAGAAATCGCGCGCCTTCAGCAGGGGCAGCGAAAAGCCGAGATCGATCAGCGCATCGCTGGAGGCTGAACCCGGCGGCGCGGTGACGATACGCGTGAACGCCTGCGCGATTGCCGGCGCGAGCTCGACGCGGCCCTTCAACGCCATGCGATTCGCATCGAGTGCGCTGTAGCCGAACGAGGCGCGCGGCGCGTTTGCGGCGATGCGTTCCAATTCGCCGCGGCATTCCGGTTCGAAGGTCGGTGCCGGCTCGCCGAAGCTCTTTGACAGTGCGGCGACCGCGGGGTCGTCGATCAGCAGGGTCAGGGTGCGACGTACATCGATCCAACCGCTGCCGTAGGGCAGGTAGCCGTGCGCCTTGTCGAGGTCGAGCAGGCCGCCGCTGTCGGCGAGGCTCTTCGCGGGTTTGTCGAGGCCGAGCACGCGGCGCTGGAGAGCCTCGTCGGCACCGCCCGGCACGGCCGTCAGCACGAGGTGATGACCTTCGATTGCCATCAGGCCGGACAGCGCGTCGGTGGCGAAGGTCCAGACTTCCTGCGAGCCGATCTTCGCGGTCGCGAGCTTGCCGCCGGCTTTCTGCTCGATGCGCGCAATCGCCGCGCGCAAGGCGTCGGGATCGACCAGTTCGATGCGCAGCACCGGCAGCAGGCCGACACCGTAGAAGGCCGAACGCACTTTCGGTCCGAGTCCGATCTGCTGCCATTTCTCGGCCGTGTCGCGCTCGCGGATTTCGTCCAGCAGCGCCTGCAGAATTCGCGCGGCGGAGCCATCCGGCGCTTTCGCCTGCATCTCGGCCAGGGCATGATCGAAGCTGCCGAACAGCAGCGGCCACGCGGCCTTCATCTGCTGTCCCCAGCGATCCAGCGCAACCGCGGGCAGCGGTTCGATGTTCGCGATCACGTAGGGGGTGTCGGCCGGCACGAAGGCGAGTGGCGCGTCTTGGTCGACCTTCTTGCCGCAGCCAGCCAGCGCAACCATTGCAGCCAACGCGGCGGCGCCGCGGAATCCATTCAAACGCATCGTCAAATCCCCATTCAGACAGCGCGGGAGTCTAGCAGGCGCGCAGTAACGATCAGGGACGCGCGCAGTGGCTAGACGCGCAGCAACTCGGCCAGCACCGCCATGCGCACAAAGACGCCGTTGGCGACCTGATCGAGAATCGCGGACTGTGCGCCATCGGCGACGTCGGCCGCGATTTCAATGCCGCGGTTCATCGGACCCGGATGCATCACCAGCGCATTCGCGGTCGCGCGCGAAAGCCGCGCCGACGAAAGTCCGTAGCGCTCGAAATAGCCGGCTTCATCGAGGTCGGGCAGGCTGTCCATGCGTTCTTTCTGCAGACGCAGCATCACGACCGCATCGACGTTGTCGAGCGCCTCGTCGAAATCGTCGAACAATCGGCACTGCGGAAATTCGCCCACACCGGGCAGCAAGCTGGCCGGGCCGCACAGGCGGATCTCGCCGGCACCGAGTGCGGCGAGGCCATGAATGTCGGAACGCGCGACGCGCGAATGCTTGATGTCGCCGCAAATCGTCACTTTGAGACCATCGATGCGACCCTTGCGATCACGCAAGGTGAGCAGGTCGAGCAGGCCCTGGGTCGGATGTGCGTGATTGCCGTCGCCGGCATTAAGGATCGCCGCGCGGCGCGCGTGTGCGGCCAGCCGCGCCGGCGTGCCGTTTTCCTTGTGACGCACGACGAACGCGTCGGCGTCCATCGCTTCGAGCGTCGCCAGCGTGTCTTCCAGCGTCTCGCCCTTGCTGGTCGAGGAACTGCCGATATCGAAATTCACCACCAGCGCGCCGAGCCGGCGCGCGGCGAGTTCGAAGCTGGTGCGCGTGCGCGTGGACGGCTCGAAGAAGAGGTTGATCACCGTGCGCCCGCTCAGCAGCGGCGGCATCGCTGCGCCCGCGCGAAACTCGGCGCGCAAGGCTGCAGCGCGATCGAGCAGGGCGCCGATACGCTCGCCGCCGAGGTTCTCCAGGGTCAGCAGATGGCGTAGGTGGCCGTGGGAGTCGAGCTGCAGGTCGGACATGCGCGTGGATGGAATGTGTGGTTGTGGAAATATGCAGAAATCAAGCGGTGCCGGAAGCGCCATCGGCGAGCCAGGCTTCGAGGATGACCTCGGCAGCGAGGGCGTCGATGGCCGCAGCATCCTTGCGTTTCGCGCTGCCGCTCGCGCGCAGCTCAGCGAAACGGCGCGCAGCTTCGCCCGAGGTATAGCGTTCGTCGACCAGATCTGCGGTGCATGCGTAGCGGCGTTCCAACGCGGTTGCGAATGCACGTGCCGAACGCGTCATCGCTTGCTCGCCGCCATCCAGCGCCAGCGGCAGACCGACCACGAAACGCGACGGTCGCCACTCGGCAATCAGCGTATCCAGCTGGGCCCAGTCGCCGTTCGCCAGCGTCGTCAATGCGCGCGCGCTGGCGGCGAGGCGATTGCCGACGGCGATGCCGATGACGCGCGTGCCGTAATCGAACGCGAGAACGGTGCCGTCCTCAGGCGTGGCCGGCATAGCTGGTCAATCGCATCAGGTTGACGCCGACGAGTCCGGCCGCCGCTTCCCAACGATCGTCGAGCGGCGTCTCGAACAACACCTGTTCGGAAGCCGGAGCGGTCAGCCAGTGGTTGTCGCACAATTCCTGTTCGAGCTGGCCCGGACTCCAGCCGGAATAGCCGAGCGCAACCACGGCATGACGCGGCCCGTCGCCGGCGGCGATCGCGACGAGGATGTCGCGCGAGGTTGTCACGCTGATGCGTTCGGAAATCCGGAACGAGGATTCCCAATCGCCGGTCGGCGTATGCAGCACGAAACCGCGCTCCGGTTGCACCGGTCCGCCGATCAGCACCGGCGCATCGATCACGTCGGTGAGATCCGAGCGCAGGTTCATCTGGGCCAGCACGTCGCCGAGGCGGTATTCGGACAGCCGATTGATCATCAAACCCATCGCGCCATCATCGCCGTGCTGGCACAGGAAGGTGACGCCGCGCGCGAAATTCGGATCACGCAGCGCCGGCATCGCGATCAGCAGCTGATTGGTGAATGGGGTCGACTCGGCCATGCGGGGATTGTACTAAAGCCAGAGCGACGCGGCGGGCGCCGGAATCGCGAAACCAGCGACGTGTGCGCAGGCCTGTTCGGTTCCCCGTCGCCGGCTTCCTACCGGTTTCTCAGGATATCTCCCGGCAGAAATTGCCAGGTGCGCGAGATGTAAAGCTCGTCGACCTTTTCCTTCGTCTCCGGCAAGGCAGGAAACGGTTCTGCCAGGCGCGTGATGCGGATCGCGGCGTCGTCGAGCACCTTGTGGCCACTGGACTGGATCACGTCGATGCTCTTGATCTTGCCGCTGCGTTCGAGGCCGACGGTCAGCACGAGCTGGCCATGCAACTGCTGGCGTCGCGCTTCGTCCGGATAATTCAGATTGCCGATGCGCTCGATGCGCGCGACCCAGGCGCGCATGTAGGCGGCGAATTCGTATTCCTGGGTGTTGGCCGAGATGTACTTGCGCTTCGGGCGCTTGGCGTACTGCTCGGTCTGGTTCTGGATTTCCTGCGCGAGCCTGGCCATCTCGAGCTTGCGCTGTTCGGTTTCGCGCTCGACCGGACTGCTCGGGTCCGGCGTCTGCGGCGCCTGCCGATCGGTGACCACGCTGAAATCGGATTTCTGCTGGGTCAGGCGTTCGACCGGACTCGGCGGCGACGGTCGCGGCGAGCCATCTTCCAGCGGCACCGGCGCGATCCCCTGCAGCGGCTTGGGCAGCGGACTCGACAGCGGTTGCGAGGGTCGTCGCGCCGTCTCCGCTTCGCCGCCGCCGCTGTTGTTCGCCTGCGCGATGAAGTCGGCTTTCTCGGGCTTTTCGCTGTTCGCCGACTGCACGAGGATCACGTCGAGCGACGGCGTGCGCGGCGCCGGTTTCTCGAACTCGAAGGTCAGCCCGAGCGCCAGCACCGCGTGCGCGACGATCGAGAACAGCAACGTCACGCCGAGGCGATCGGCGCTGCTGGTACCCGCCGCGCTCATCGGCTGCCGCTGGCTTCGAGGCGATCGAACAACTGGCCGGCGATGTTGAGGCCGAACTGGGCATCGAGTTCGCGCACGCAGGTCGGCGAGGTCACGTTGACCTCGGTGAGCCAGTCGCCGATCACGTCGAGGCCGACAAAACGCAGGCCGCGGCGAACCAGTTCCGGTCCCACTTCCGCGGCGATCCAGCGATCGCGCGCCGACAGCGGCACGCCGACACCCTTGCCGCCGGCAGCGAGATTGCCGCGGAATTCATCGCCCTGCGGAATGCGCGCCAGCGCATACGGCACCGGTTCGCCGTCGAGCAGCAGCACGCGCTTGTCGCCGGCGCTGATTTCCGGAATGAACTTCTGCGCGATCGCGAAATGGCGGCCGTTTTCGGTCAGCGTTTCCAGGATCACGTTGAGATTCGGATCGCCGCGGTGCGAGCGGAAGATGCTGCGTCCGCCCATGCCGTCGAGCGGCTTCAGCACGACCTCGCCGTGTTCGGCGACGAAACGCTTGATCTCGGCGGCGTCGCGCGCGACCACGGTCGGTGCGCAGCATTGCGGGAAATGCAGCGCGAAGAGTTTTTCGTTGCAGTCGCGCAGGCCGCGTGGATCGTTGACGACGCTGACGCCTTCGCGCTGCGCCAGTTCGAGCACCATCGTGTCGTAGATGAACTGCGCGTCGACCGGCGGATCCTTGCGCGCGAACGCGAAGTCGATGCCGCCGAAGTCGCGCCAGGCCGCCTCGCCGAGGGTGAACCAGTCGTGTGGATCGTCGCGTACGTCGAGCGGCGCCAGGCGCGCCCACGGCTTGCCGTCGCGCAGGGCGAGGTCGCCATCGGTCATGTAGAGCAGCGTGTAGCCGCGACGCTGCGCTTCGAGCAGCATCGCGAAGGTGGTGTCTTTCTTGGTGTTGATCCGTGCGATCGGGTCCATCAGCACGGCGAGCGTTCGGTTCATGCGACCGTCCGGAACAGGGTGGGCGAAGGATAGAGGCAGTCGCATCGGCGTGGGTGCGAACCACGCCACGGGCAGCGCCGGCGGCGGCGTGGGTTATCCGCTCAAGGCGCGACGCGCGTCGCAACTGTGTCCTCTTTCACATATTACACTCCGTGGTGCACGAAACCTTGCGATTGAAGGCGCCGATCTTCCGTCAATTCGCGGACTTACAACAACAACTTGACAGATTCAGCAGGTATATTGGATAAGGCGGTTCGATCGCGCGCAGGGCCAGAGCTGCGCCGTGAGGTGTTGCCGGTGATCGAGGTCACTGTGCATCGATCGCAGCGCAGCCGGCACGGCTTTTGCTGACGATCAGCGGCCGAACTTGATTCGAGGGCAGGGGGAAGTGGTGGAAGACACGAAAGAAGGCGGCCTGACCGGCGTCAAGGTGATGGTCATCGACGACTCGAAGACCATTCGGCGTACCGCCGAGACCTTGCTGCGCAAGGAAGGATGCGAAGTCGTGACCGCCACCGACGGCTTCGAGGCGCTCGCGAAGATTTCCGACCAACGTCCGCAGATCATCTTCGTCGACATCATGATGCCGCGGCTGGATGGCTATCAGACCTGCGCGTTGATCAAGAACAACCAGATGTTCAAGGCGACGCCGGTGATCATGCTGTCCTCCAAGGACGGTTTGTTCGACAAGGCGCGCGGACGCATCGTCGGTTCGGAACAGTATCTGACCAAGCCGTTCACGCGCGAGGAGTTGCTCGGGGCGATCCGTCGCCACGTGGAATGGAAGTGACACGCAGGACGTGAAATCCGCAACACGCCATTCGATGGACAGGGGTTTTGAGATGGCAGCCGTACGTATCGATCATCAGTGGCCGCAGTTCGCATGCGGTTGCATCGAAGTCAGTGCCGTGCCTCGGCCGCGGCGCCGCGCGATGGCGCGCGCGCAGCGGGAGGGCTGACATGGCCGGCGCCGATTTCGCCACCACCACGCCGTTCGAGGCACTCGCCGAATACGAGCGGCGCAGCCTCGCGCACGCGGCCGGCACGCCGGAGCAGATCGAGGCGCCGGGTTTGTGGCGCGGCATCGGCTTTCGCATCGGCGATCGTCATTTCGTCAGCAGCATCGCCGAAGTCAACGAAATCCTGACCATGCCGCAGCTCACTGTGGTGCCCGGCGCGCGCAGCTGGCTGCTCGGCATCGCCAACGTGCGCGGCAATCTGGTGCCGGTGGTGGACCTGCGCGATTTCATCGGCAATGGTCGCAGTGCGGTCAACGATGCATCGCGCGTATTGATCGTGCGTCAGCACGGCGGCAGCGTCGGCCTGCTGGTCGACGAGGTTCATGGTCAGCGCAGCTTCGGCGAAGAGCAGCTCGCTGCGGCGATCGGCGAAGCCGATCCGAGTTACGAACGTTTCGTCGGTGAGAACGTGCAGTCGGGGGACATCCGGTGGGGCCTTTTCAGCATGGCCGCGCTGGTGCGCACGGTCGAATTCCAGCAGGCGGCGGCATGAAGCGAACAACAACAACGACAGTGGCCGCGACGCGGCCGTGGATTCGGGTAACAGGGGGTGATGCGTGAGTACTACGTCGGGTGCACTCGGGCGGGAGCGCAGCGGCGGCGCGAACACGGTGTTGTTCGTGCTGGTCGGACTCCTGTTCGCGTTCGCGATCTTCGATTTCGGCTGGCTGTATCTGAAGAACCGCGAAGATCGTCAGGCCATCGCCTACACGACGCAGGTCCAGGTCGCCTCGCAGCAGTTGTCGAAGTTCGCGGCGGAAGCCGCCGGCGGCAACGAACTGGCGTTCCAGGAACTGGAAGCCACGCGCAAGGCGATCGACACCCAGATCGGTTTCCTCAATGACGGCGACAAGCAGACAATGCCGGGCTTCAAGAACGTGGTCCCGGTGGAAATGGCAGCGTTGACCAAGGCCTGGGGTCAGTTGCAGGCGAGCGCGAAGAAGATTCTCGACAGCAAGGACGTGGTGCTCGGGGCCGCGACCAGCGCAAAGGATTTCAACGACAAATTGTCGGCGCTCAACTCGCGCATGAGTGAAGTGGTCAACATCCTCACCGACAAGAACGCCAGCGCTTCGCAGGTGTACATCGCCTCGCGCCAGATGCAGCTGGTCGACCGCATGGGCAGCCGCGTCAGCAAGATCCTCTCCGGTGGCGCCGACACGCAGGCTTCCGCTGCCGGACTCGAGCGCGATGCGCGTCTCTATCAGACCGTCGTCACCGGTCTCCTCAACGGCGCTTCCGAACTCAATATCAAGCCGCTGGAAAATGCCAGCGCGAAGCAGATCGTCGCTGACGTCGCCGAACAATGGACGGCGGTCGGTGCGCCGGTGAAGAGCATTCTCGATTCGGCGACCAGCTTGCAGGAAGTGAAGGACGCGGTGGACTCGAGCTTCAACGACAGCCAGAGCGTGCTGCTTGGCGCCAGTCGCGTTTCCTCGCGTATCGATGCCTTGCCGCGTTCGCGTCTGATGCCCAATCCGTGGTGGGGTGCGATCGCCGCCGGTATCGCGCTCGTCCTGCTGCTCTTCCTCGGTTTCAACCTGATCCGCGACAACCAGCGCCGCTACCAGCAGACCGCCGAACTCAACCAGCGCAACCAGGACGCGATTCTGCGTCTGCTCGACGAGATGGGATCGCTCGCCGAAGGCGACCTCACGGTCAAGGCCACGGTCACCGAAGACATCACCGGCGCGATCGCGGACTCGGTCAACTTCGCCGTCGAGGCGCTGCGCAGCCTGGTCACCACGATCAACGAAACCGCCGTGCAGGTTTCCGCCGCCGCGCAGGAAACCCAGGCGACCGCGATGCATCTGGCCGATGCCGCGCAGCATCAGGCGCAGCAGATCACCTCGGCGTCGGCCGCGATCAACGAAATGGCGACCTCGATCGATACCGTGTCGCAGAACTCGACCGAGAGCGCCGAAGTGGCGCAGCGCTCGGTGCTGATCGCGACGAACGGCGCCGCCGTGGTGCGCCAGACAATCCAGGGCATGGACTCGATCCGCGACCAGATCCAGGAAACCTCCAAGCGCATCAAGCGCCTCGGCGAATCCTCGCAGGAGATCGGCTCGATCGTCGAACTGATCAACGACATCGCCGAGCAGACCAACATTCTCGCGCTGAACGCGGCGATCCAGGCCGCCTCGGCCGGCGAAGCGGGTCGCGGTTTCGCGGTGGTCGCCGACGAAGTGCAACGGCTCGCCGAGCGCGCCTCGGGCGCGACCAAGCGTATCGAAACCCTGGTGCAGACGATTCAGTCCGATACCAACGAAGCGGTCAGCTCGATGGAACAGACGACGTCGGAAGTCGTTTCGGGTGCACGCCTCGCCGAAGACGCCGGTCACGCGCTCGGTGAAATTGAAACCGTGTCGAGCGATCTGGCCGAACTGATTCAGAACATCTCCAGCTCGGCGCGGCAGCAGTCCTCCGCGGCGACCAATATCTCGGCGACGATGAACGTCATCCAGGAAATCACTTCGCAGACCTCGGTCGGCGCCAGCCAGACCGCCGAATCGATCGGCAACCTGGCCCAGCTCGCCGCGGACCTGCGCCGCTCGGTCGCCGACTTCAAGCTGCCCGGATGAGCGCACGTGCAATGAAGCGGATGCCGCACATCCCGGTTGCATTCTCGTCGTCGTCGCCGCGCGCCGCGGCGACGCATGACGTCCGCGCATCGCGCAAGGTGCTCGCATGAAACTGCACGACGACGGCGACTTCACCGCGCTGAACTGGGTCAAGCAGGCGCTCGACGCGACGCTCGCGCAGGCGCGCGAGGCGCTCGAAGCCTATGTCGAGACGCCCGGCAATCTCGATCCGATGCGCACCTGCGTCGCGCATCTGCACCAGGTGCAGGGCACCTTGCGCATGGTCGAGTTGTACGGTGCGGCGATGGTCGTCGAGAACATGGAGCGCCTCGCCGAAGGCCTCGTCGACAACAGCGTGCGCCAGCGCGACGAAGCCTATTCGGTGCTGATGCGCGGCATGGTGCAACTGCCCGATTATCTCGAGCGCTTGCAGAGCGGGCACAAGGACATCCCGATCGTCCTGCTGCCGTTGTTGAACGATCTGCGCGCCTGTCGCGGCGAGAATCTGCTGAGCGAATCGGCGCTGTTCTCGCCCGATCTCAATCTCGCCCTGCCGGCCGCCGCCGATGGCGCGGCGCAGCTGCTGCCGCCCGGCGATCTGCGTGCGCAGGCGCTGCGTCTGCGCCTTGGTTTCCAGGCCGCCTTGCTCAAGTGGTTTCGCGACGAAGGCGCCGCCGAACATCTGCATCGGCTGATCGACGTGCTCGATCGGCTGCGCGCGATTTCGTTCGGCGCCGAAGCGCGCCAGCTCTGGTGGATCGCCTCCGGAGTGATCGATGAAGTGCGCAACGGCGGCCTCGAGCCGAGCGTCGCGGTGAAGCTGCTGTTCGGCCGCGTCGATCGCGAGATTCATCGCTTCGCCGGTGGCGAAACCGAATTCGCCGCTACCGCGCCGCGCGAACTGATCAAGAATCTGCTGTATTACGTCGCGCATTCCGAAGGCAAGGGCGCGCGCGGCGTCGAGATCCGCACCACCTATCGTCTCGATACGCTGCTGCCGACGCAGAGCGAACTGCAGCACGCGCAAGGTTCGATGACGGGCCGCAATCGCAACCTGCTCGGTACCGTGTCGGCGGCGATCAAGGACGACCTGCTGCGCGTCAAGGAAGCGCTCGACATCTTCCTGCGCACGCGCTCGGCCGATCCGGCCGATCTGCTCGGCCAGGTCGAAGTGCTCGACCGCGTCGGCGACACCCTCGGCATGCTCGGTCTCGGCATGCCGCGCCGCGTCGTCGGCGAACAGCGCGACGTGATCCAGGAAATGGCGCAGCGCAATCGGGTGATCGACGAAGGCGCCCTGCTCGACGTGGCCGGTGCGTTGCTCTACGTCGAAGCTTCGCTCGACGACCACATCGAACGCCTCGGCGCCGGCAACGAGGGCGAAGGCGAGGCGGTGATCGAGAGCGGACTCGAACTGCCCAAGGCCGAGGTGCGCAAGATCCTGGATGCGCTGATGCGCGAGGCTTCGGTCAATATCCAGCAGGCCAAGCACGACATCATCGCCTTCATCGAATCGCCGTGGGATCACGCACGCGTCGACCAGATTCCGCGCCTGCTCGAAGAGATTGCCGGCGCCTTGCGCATGCTCGGTCTCGCCGATGCCGCGCAGTTGATGACGGGCGTCGTTCGCTTCGTCGAGATCGAACTGATCACGCATCGCCGCGTGCCGACCGCCGAGCAGATGGACAAGCTCGCCGATGCGCTCGCGGCCATCGAGTACTACCTCGAAGCGACGCGCGAACAGCGGCGCAACCGCGAGAAGATTCTCGACGTCGCACGCGAAAGCCTGGAAGCGCTCGGCTACTGGCCGCTCGCCGATGCGCCGCAAGCGCCGTCTGCAGAATCGCCGACCTCGGCGCATGCGGATGACGGCGCAAACGCAGCGACGCCCGCAGCATCGACCCTCGTAACGGATGTGCAGGCATTCACGGCGCCCTCCGTCGATTCCGATCTGCAGGCCGCGGCGGACCTCGCCTACGGCGCGCACGATGACGACATTGCGCATACGGCGGACAGCGCCGATGCGATGCTGCCGAGCGTGGAAATCGCACCGGGCCGCGACCTGCACGATCTGATCGTCGGCGAGGCGACGGCGGCGGAACCGCCGACTCAGGATGTCGCCGGTTTGCGTTTTGCCGAAACCGGCAGCGAAGACGATGCGGGCTGGACCGAAATCGAGGAAGAGGTCGAAGAAGAAGTTCCGCTCGACGATGCTTCATCGCAGGGTTTCCAGAGCACCGACGGCGGCGAGATCGACGACGACATCCGCGAGGTATTCGTCGAGGAAGTCGAAGAGGAATTGGCGAACCTGCGTCAGCAGGTGCCGCTGTGGAAACGCGACGTCGACAACTTCGAGGAACTCAAGCCGATACGGCGCTCGTTCCACACGCTGAAAGGTTCCGGCCGTCTGGTCGGTGCGCTGACCCTGGGCGAATTCAGCTGGAAAGTCGAGACCCTGCTCAATCGCGTGCTCGACGGCAGTGTCGCGCCGGGCAGTGCGGTCGTCGCCCTGGTCGATCACGCGGTCGACGCGGTGCCTGCGCTGCTCGCCGCGCTGCGCGGCGAAAACGCCGGTGCGGTGAATCTCGCCGGCATCATGGAAACCGCCGATCGTCTCGCCGCGGGCGAAGAGGCCTGGGTTTCGCCGAACGTCGCGACGACGCGCAAGGTCAAGCGCATCGTGCGCCGGCGCGTGCCGCTCGCCGCGGCAGAGTTGCCGCCGATCAGCGACGACATCCGCAGCACCAGGAACCTTTCCGGCGAAGCCGATTTCGACGACGGCTCGCAAGAGCTGGTCGCTGGACCGCTGCCGAATATCGATCCACTGCTGTTCGACATCCTGCAGAGCGAAGTCGCCGCGCATCTCGGTGTGGTCGAGGATTATCTCGCGCGCTGCACGCCGCAACCGGTGCGTGCGAGCGAACCCCTGCTGCGCGCTGTGCATACCTTGAATGGCGCGATCGCGATGGTCGACATTCCGGCGATCGGCAACGTGCTTTCGCCGCTGGAGAGTTACGTCAAGCGTCTGCGCGGCGCGGCGAGCGCGCCGGACGCCGAAGGCCTTGCGGTGCTCGGCGAAACCGTCGCGCTGACGCGCGAGGTGATGCAGCGTCTGGAAGCGCGCCGTTCCGATCTGCCCGACTCGTCGGCACTGGCCACGCGCATCGCGACGCTGCGCGATACCTTGCCCGAGCCGGAAGTGTCGTTGCATCTGTACAGCGACGCCGAGCTCGATGCAGCGGCTTCACACAACGAGCCTGAAAACACGTTTGCCGCGGAGCCGTCGCAACCCGCAGCGACATTGCCGGCGCCCGGCGACGACCTCACCGGTAACTGGGTGCAGGGCGCTCTCGACGTGCCGGCGGTTGAACGCGAACGTTCGTTGCTGGATACGCCGATCCCGCCGGAACTGATCGCATCGCTGGCGAGTTTCGACAGCGCCGCGGCCACTGCGGCGCCGACCGACGCCGTGCACGAAAACGTCGAAGCGCCGGCCGCGACCGCGCACGATGCGCTCGACGAGAGCTTCGATGGGCTGCCTTCGTACATCGATCCCGCGGCGCTCGATGTGGCCGAGCCGATCGAAGAAGAGCCGGTCGTGTACACCGATGTCTCGACCGAGGTCGGCAGCGTCGACTTCGAAGACGGACTGCACACACATTCGGAATTCGGTGTCACCGACATCGATACCGACGCACCAGCTACCGAGCCCGGCGATGTACCCGCGGCATCGTGGCAAACGCCGCCCGCCGCCACCGCGCCCGCCGACGAGGCCAAGCCGCTCGAACCTGCGCTCGAAACGTTTGCAGCGTTGAGCGGCAGCGAGGCGCCGCCGCTCGCCGACGATCCGCAGCCGGACGGCGCGCTCGAAGCGCTCGATGTCGATGACGACCTGCTCGACATCTTCGTGCAGGAAGGCGCCGACATCCTCGACCACTCCGACGGTCTGGTTGCCGGTCTGCGCGCAGCGCCGCACGACCGCACGCACATCGTCGGTCTGCAACGCGATCTGCATACGCTGAAAGGCGGCGCACGCATGGCCGGGCTGGCACCGATCGGCGATCTCAGTCATGCGATGGAATCGGTCGTCGATGCGGTCAGCGACGGTCGCCTCGCGATCGATCGCGTCGCGGTCGAGTCGCTCGAACGCGGTTTCGATCGCCTGCACATGCTGGTCCAGCGCGTGGCGCAGCGGCGCGCGATCGCGATGCCGCTGAATGCGATTGCACGTTTCGAGGGCCTGGTCAGCGGTGACGAATCGGCCCTGCTGCGCGCGACCGCGCTGGATGTCGAGAGCACGGCGACCAGCGTACCGACACAGACGCCTGCGGCTGCGGCACCGATGGAGACATCGTCGCCGACCGCAACGAGCGCAGCGCCGGCACCGCGTCATCTGACCGCGCTCGATCAGGAAGAAACGCCGCGCGCACCGCAGGAAATGATCCGCGTGCGTTCGGACCTGCTCGACTCGCTGGTCAACTACGCCGGCGAAGTGTCGATCTATCGTTCGCGCCTGGAACAGCAGATTTCGACGTTCCGCTTCAACCTGGTCGAGTTCGACCAGACCGTCACACGTCTGCGCGAGCAGCTGCGCAAACTCGAAATCGAAACCGAAGCGCAGATCATCGCGCGTTATCAGCGCGAGCAGCACGACACCGGTCTCGGCGCTTTCGATCCGCTCGAACTCGATCGTTTTTCGCAGCTGCAGCAGTTGTCGCGTGCGCTCGGCGAGTCGGTCTCGGATCTGGTCTCGATCCAGGGCCTGCTCGACGAACAGACGCGGCAGTCCGAAACCCTGCTGCTGCAGCAGTCGCGCGTCAACTCGGATCTGCAGGAAGGCCTCATGCGCACGCGCATGGTGCCGTTCGACTCGCTGGTCCCGAACCTGCGCCGCACCCTGCGTCAGGCTGCGGGCGAACTCGACAAGCGCGCCCAGCTCAAGGTCGACGGTGCGCACGGCGAAATGGACCGCAACCTGCTCGAACGCATGAAAGCGCCGTTCGAGCACATGCTGCGCAATGCGCTCGCGCACGGCATCGAGACACCCGAAGAACGCCTCGCTGCCGGCAAGCCGGCCGAGGGCACGGTGAATATCGCGGTGAGTCGCGAATCGACCGAAGTCGTGCTGCGCGTCGCCGACGACGGTCGCGGCATGGATCGCGAAGCGATCCGGCGCAAGGCGATCGATCGCGGCCTGCTCAAGTCCGACGTTCAATTGTCCGATCGCGACCTGTACGCCTTCGTTCTCGAAAGCGGCTTCTCGACCGCCGAGCAGATCACCCAGCTCGCCGGGCGCGGCGTCGGCATGGATGTCGTCCACAACGAGATCAAGCAGCTCGGCGGATCGCTCGCGATCGATTCGACGCCGGGTGCCGGCACGCACTTCACGATCCGTCTGCCGTTCACGCTCGCGGTCACGCAGGCGATCCTGGTCAAGCTCGGCGAGAGCAGCTACGCGATTCCGATGTCGTCGGTGCAGGGCGTCGCGCGCATCGCACGCGACGATCTGGAACGCCGCATCGCCGCCGGCAATCCGAAGCACAACTACGGTGGCGAGGATTTCGTCATCTACGAACTGGCGCAGCTGCTCGGGCTGCCGCGCGGACGCCTCAGCGATGAAGCGCAGGTACCGCTGCTGATGACGCGCAGCGGCGACCAGCGCGCCGCCGTGCGCATCGACGGCGTGGTTGGCTCGCGCGAAATCGTGGTCAAGTCGGTCGGCCCGCAGGTGAGTTCAGTGCCGGGGATTTTCGGCGCCACCATCATGGGCGACGGCGCGGTCGTGATCATTCTCGATCTCGCTCCGCTGGTGCGTCGCCTCGCCGCGCAGCGCGCACGCGTGGATGCCGGCGTCGAGGAAGATTCTCCGGCCTATCTGGTTTCCGAGCCGGCGCAGTCCGCCGACGTGCGCCTGAAGCCGCTGGTGATGGTGGTCGACGATTCGATCACGATGCGCAAGGTCACCACGCGCGTGCTCGAACGCGCCGACCTCGACGTGATCACCGCGAAGGATGGTCTGGACGCGCTCGAGAAACTGCAGGACAACGTGCCCGACCTGATGCTGCTCGACATCGAGATGCCGCGCATGGACGGTTACGAACTGGCGACCTACATGCGCAACGATTCGCGCATGCGCCACGTGCCGATCATCATGATCACTTCGCGCACCGGCGAGAAACATCGCCAGCGCGCCCTGGAAATCGGCGTCGAGCGCTACCTCGGCAAGCCCTACCAGGAAGACGATCTGCTGCGCCACGTGCAGGAAATCCTGAGGCGCGAACGTGACTGAGCGCGATTCCGACGTCGCCGTCGCGCTGCTCTACGACACGCGCGAACGCGGCGCGCATCTGCGCGATGCGCTCGAAGCGCTTGGCACCTCGATCGTCTACGAGGCGGCCACGCATTCGCTCGATCGCAGCGCACTCGAACGCTCGCAGGCGAATGTCGTGGTGGTGAATCTGGATGCGCAGCCGGATCCGGATCTCGACGATGTGTACGCCCTGCTCGCGGACACGCAATGCCGCGTGATCTTCAACGACAGCGAGGTATCCAGCGCGCTGTCCGGTTGGGATCAGGCGCGCTGGGCGCGTCATCTGGTCGCGAAAATTCGTGGCGGCGCGGACATCGATCCGCCGCGTCCGGCCGATGCCGAAGCGGTGCCGATGCGTGCGCCTTCGATGTCGCCCGGGATCGAATCGCAACATATCGAATTGCAGCACGATGCAGTCGCGATTGCGGCGCCAGCTGAAGCCGAGCCCGAACCTTCGTTCGATGCGCACGCTGCACCGGCAATATCGGAGCCCGAACTCGATCTTGCTTCGGACTGGCATGTCGACCTCGATGCACCGGCGCCTGCAGCCAGTCACGCAGCGCATGCGTTCGGCGAGATCGAGTTGCACGATGAACCGGTGTCGGCGCTCGATCTCGATGACCTGATCGACCTGCTGCCGGCGACGCATGACGGGTCGGCGCATTCGCCAATGGACCATCTCGACGCGTCGGCTCTCGGCGAGCATGGCCTCGCTGAGCAGGGCCTCGAAGAGCCTGCGCCGCGCTCGCAAGCACCAGCCGAAACAGACGAACTCGCGCCATTCGATCTCGACGAGATCGAGGATCTGCTGAGTACCTTCGACAATGCGCCGAGCGCGCGGATCGTCGAAGAAGAGCGCGTGGCTGCAATCGAAGCAAGCGATCTCGATGAGCTCTCGGCAAAATCGGCAGAGGGTGGAAAGTTGCCCGCTTTCGATTTTGACGCTGCAAGCGCGTTCACTCTGCAGAGCATCGACGACGAGGACGCGCCCGCCGCCGAAGCTGCGCCGATACGCAGCGAGACTCCGGCGCCGATCCCGTCATCGATCGCGGTGCCTTCGCAGTGGTCGCTCGAAGACATCATCGACGATCTCGATGAAGGGCCGGCGCCGCCGAATGCGCCGAGCGCGCCAGGTGCTGCAGCGGTCTTTGGCATCGAGAAATTGAGCGCCGAGGAATTTCTGGCGCCGCCGACCGAGGAAGGTCAGCCGCCGGCGTCCGACCTCGCGTTTTCCGATCTCTCGCTCGAACTGATTCCGCTGGAAGAGGCGGTCGCGCCCACGCAGGCGCAATCGGTTGCGCATGAAAACTGGCTCGATCCGAGTGCCGCCGCGACGAATCTGAAAGTCCGTCGCGTCTGGGTGCTCGGCGCCTCGATCGGCGGTCCGGAGTCGGTGCGTGAATTTCTCGCCGAGTTTCCGCGCAGCTATCCGGCGCTGTTCGTGCTGGCCCAGCATCTGGGCGGCGAATTCGTCGACATGATGACGCGTCAGCTCGCCAAGGCGACGCCGTTGACGATTCGCACGCCGACCCATGGCGAGCGCGTCGGTCACGGCGAGGTGGTGATCGTGCCGACTGCGCATCGCCTGCTGATCGATCCCGAAGGCGTGGTCGTGCTCGAGCGCCTGGCCGAGGAGTCGGCTTACAGTCCGTCCATCGACCAGGTCTTGCGCGACGTTGCCGATCGTTTCGGCGCGGGCGCGGGCGCGATCGTGTTCTCGGGCATGTCCAACGATGCGGTCGAGGGCAGCCAGTACCTCGCGCAGAAAGGCGGGCGGGTCTACGCGCAGAATCCGGAAAGTTGTGTCGTCAGCACGATGGTCGACGGCGTGCGTGAGGCCGGCGTGGTCGGCTTCGTCGGCACGCCGAAAGAGCTGGCGGAAAAATTGCTCGCCGAAGCGAGATGACAATCGAACGATCGCGCAGCCCGTGCGATCGACCATGTTTGGGCATCGGTGGCGCACGCGCACATCGGTGCCGATGAAGGGGATCACCGATGGCCGAACTCCCACGCGAAATCCGCGGCGTCATGGTGCCGGTCACCGGCGGCCGCGTGCTGTTGCCGAATGCGACCGTGGCCGAAGTGATCAGTTATGCGGCGCCGGAAAAAATCGCGAACGCGCCGAATTGGCTGCTCGGTCGCCTTTCCTGGCGCGGCTGGCGTCTGCCGCTGTTCTCGTTTCCGGTGCTGACCGGTCGGCTCGAAGAAGAAAGTCGAACGAATGCGCGCGTCGCCGTGCTCAAGGCCATCGGCGGCCACGCCGGCCTGCCGTTTCTCGCCCTGCTCGCGCAGGGATTTCCACGCCTGACCACGGTCACGCAGGAACTACTGATCCCATCGGCCGACGAGGCGCCGCACGCAGCCGGAGTGCATTCGGAAGTGCTGGTGCGCGATGATCGCGCAATCATTCCGGATCTTGACTTGATCGAAAGCATGGTCGTGAAAGCGCTGGCGGCGTGAGTCACCTCGGCAGCCGCAAGACCTCGCTGCCGACCAGCAGATCGTGCCAGCCGCGGCGCCGGCTCTGAACCAAGCAGGTCAGAAAACCAAGGCCGAGCAGCAATAGCGAAGCGAGGGCGCCGACGAAACGCGCCAGCGCCTTCGGCCAACTCAGCGCAGTTCCATCCAGCGCAACGACGCGCAGCCGCCATGCGCGCATGCCGATGGTTTGTCCACCGCGCGACCACGAGATCGTGAAATACGCGGCGGTGACGGCGAGCAGTGCAGCGCGCAATGCGACGCGCCAGGCCAGCGGCGGGTGTGCGACATCGACGTGGCCGCGCACCGCGAGCAGGCAGAGTCCGGCCGTCAGCATCCACAGCGCGATCAGCGGAAACAGGTCGTAGACGGCAGCGGCGAGGCGCAGCGCGAGCGAAGCGGGCGTGGTCGAAGACATCGTGGCAACAGGAAAGGTGACGTTCGCTAGCGTCCGGGTTTAGGCTGAGCCACGCAAGTGTGCGGCGATGACGATGGATGCATGAAGAAGACCTTGGTGACGCCTGGTGATGGCGCTAGCGCTGCACCCGTCGCGCAGAAAAGTTCGCGCGGCGGCGGTCGCAAGATGGCCGCTTTGGGTACGACGGCGGCGCAGGGTAATCCCGATGTCGGCGCCGAAGACGCGGCCCTGATTGCGTTGTTCCGCGAACGTGTCTGGTCCGAGCTGGGTCTGGCGAACAACACCCTGACCAGTTATCAACTCGATCTGGAAGCTTGCTCGCTGTGGCTTGCGATGCGTTCGCGCACGCTCGCCTCGGCGGACCGCGCCGATCTGCAGGATTACCTCGGCGAACGCAGCCGCAAGGGCGGCCCTGCGGGCAAGGGTTACAAGGCGCGTTCGAATGCGCGCCTGTTGTCGTGCCTGCGCCACTTCTATCAACTGCTGACGCGCATCGGGCGCATCGAGGCGGATCCGACCTTGCTGCTGGATGCGCCGAAACTGCCGCGCACCCTGCCGAAGGCGCTGTCGGAAAACGAGATCGAAGGGCTGCTGCGCGCGCCGCCGGAAACGCCGCTCGGCCTGCGCGATCGCGCGATGCTGGAGCTGATGTACGCGGCCGGCCTGCGCGTGAGCGAACTGGTCGACATCGGCGCTGCGCAGGTGAATCTGCGCCAGGGCGTGCTGCGCGTGCTCGGCAAGGGCGACAAGGAGCGCCTGGTGCCGCTCGGTGACGAGGCTGCGCATTGGCTGACGCGCTACGTCAACGAAGCACGTCCCGCCTTGCTCAAGGGCGCGCGCAGCGAAGCCTTGTTCGTCAGCAACCGGCGCGCCGCGATGACGCGGCAGATGTTCTGGATGCTGGTCAAGAAGCATGCGTTGTCGGCGGGCATTTCTCCCAAGCGCATTTCCCCGCACGTGTTGCGCCATTCGTTCGCGACGCATCTGCTGAACCACGGCGCCGACCTGCGTGCGCTGCAGCTGATGCTCGGCCACACCTCGCTCTCGACCACGCAGATCTACACGCTGGTGGCGAAGGAAGGGCTGAAGCGCCTGCATCAGCAACATCATCCGCGTGGTTGATACCGGCGTGTTGCGGACGCAAGTACCTGATGAAACTCGTGTCATCTCGACGGACTTCACTGTCTGAAGTGCCCGCCGCATGCGAAAATCGGCGATGATGCGGGAACCAAGTCCCGTCGATGCCGGTCGATAGCGCTTCCGCAGCCTTTACAGTCCGGCATGCAAGCCCGATCGATCTTCACCGGTCCGGTTCAGACAATTCTGTTCGAGAGGTTGCCATGCGCTTGTCCTTCCGCTTTTCGTCGGCACTGGCCGCCTTCGGCCTTGCGCTCGCCGTCAATGCGATTGCCGCGACGCCGGAGGAAACGGTTGCGCAAGCGATCAAGACGCTTGCGCCGAACGTGAAGATCGACGCGGTCCAGCAATCGGCGATCCCCGGATTCTACGAAGCGATCGCGGGCGGACAGTTTCTGTATGTCAGCCAGGACGGCCGCTACATCGTCGATGGCAACGCCTATGACGTCGCGCAGAAGCGCGATCTGACCGCACGTTCGCGCGCGAAGGCGCGCAAGATCGCGCTCGACAAGATCGGGCCGGACAAGCGCATCGTGTTCGCGCCGGCAGCGCCGATGAAGATCAAGCACACGGTGACCGTGTTCACCGACGTGGACTGCCCGTTCTGCCGGCGCTTCCATCAACAGGTCGCTGCCTACAATGCCAAGGGCATCGCGGTCGATTATTTGTTCTTTCCGCTGACGATCCATCCGGGCGCGGACAAGAAGGCGGAAGCGGTGTGGTGCTCGAAGGATCGACCGAACGCCTTCACCGCGGCGATGGCCGGACAGGATCCGGGCAAGGCGACCTGTCCGAATCCGGTGCCGGAATTGATGCATCTCGCGCAGAGCCTCGGCATCAGCGGCACGCCGACCATTCTCGCCGACGATGGTACGCAGGTCGCCGCGCAGATCGCGCAGTCGCCGGATCAGCTGGCGGCCGAACTCGATCGCCTGGCCGAAGCCGCTGCGGCGAAGAATTGAACCGAGGATGTCCGACATGACCCAGCTTCACTCCGTTATTCGTTGCTCCCTCGCCGTTGCGCTCGCGTCTGGTTTCGCGCTGTCGCTGGCTCACGCGGCCGAACCCGCCGCGGATGCTTCGGCGCGCAAGGCGCTGCAGGAGCTGGTGCCGCAGGCGAAGATCGACAAGGTCGAAGCTGCACCGTTGCCGGGCTATCGCCAGGTCATCCTCGGCGGGCAGATGGTGTATGTCAGCGACGACGGAAAGTACCTGTTGCAAGGCACCTTGTATGACGCGCAGAACAAGCGCGATCTGACCGCCGCGCGCATCGCCGTCGAGAGCAAGGCCAAGGTCGACGCCGTGCCGATGAACCAGCGCATCGTGTTTCCGGCCGAAGGCGGCAAGCCGAAGTACAAGGTGACGGTATTCACCGACCTCGACTGCGGTTACTGCCGCAAGCTGCACTCGCAGATCGCCGACTACAACAAGCGCGGCATCGAAGTCGATTACCTGTTCTTCCCGCGCAGTGGCCTGAATACGCCGTCCTACGACAAGGCCGTTTCGGTGTGGTGCGCGAAGGACCGCAATGCCGCCTTCACCGCGGCCAAGGCCGGCAAGACCCCGGCACCCTTGAAGTGCGACAACCCGGTCGCCGAGCAATTCAAGCTCGGCACCCAGGTCGGCGTCGAAGGCACCCCGACGATTTTCGCAGCGGACGGCAGCAAGCTCGGCGGCTACATCCCGCCGGACCAGATGCTCGCCAAACTGCAGTCGCTCGGCACGGCAAACTTCGCCGGCAACTGATTGATGCGGTCAGTCGCGCCGTTGGCGCTGTAAAGGGTCAGTCGCGCCTTCGGCGCCGTGAAGAAAAGCGGCGTCGACCAGCGCCGCTCTACTTGCCCTCTCTCCTCACAGGGCGCGCAGCGCCCGCCCTCACAGCCCGCAAGCGGGCGCCCTCGCAGCGCGCAAAGCGCGCGCCCTCACAGCCCGTAAGCGCGCGCCCTCACAGCCCGCAAGCGAGCGCCTCCACAGCGCGCAAAGCGCGCGCCCTCGCAAGCCCCCACAGCGGGCGCCCTCCGCGAGCAAAGCGCGCGCCCACCGTCATCAGCTACAATAGCGAGCTATCCCAGATAGCCCGAGCGTCATGATCGCCCTCGACGGCCTGCCTGCGCTGTCCCCGTTTCGAATCGACCGACTGAACAGCGAACTCGCGCGCCACGCGCCGGGGTGTTCGTTGCGTGCGGCGCGCCATGTCTACTTCATCGACGCGGTTGCGCCGGCATCCCTCGATCTGCCGCGTCTTTACGACATCATCGAGGCGCAGCCCGGCGACGCGCGCGCCGCGACCGTGTGGATCGTGCCGCGTCTCGGCACGCGTTCACCGTGGTCGAGCAAGGCCACCGACATTCTGGTCGGCTGCGGTTTTCCGGTGCGCCGGATCGAGCGCGGTCTCGCCTTCGACATCGACGGCATGCCGGCCGAGGGCAGCGCCGCATGGATCGACGTCGTACGTGTACTGCACGATCCGATGACACAGTCAGCGATCGCATCGCTCGACGGCATCGCGCATCTGTTCGATGCCGGAGCGCCGGGGTCGCTGCTGCGCATCGAACTGGATGCGAATGCGATCGCCGCGTTGAACAACGCGAATGCGCAACTGGGCCTCGCACTGGGCGACGATGAAATCGCCTATCTCGCCGAGCGCTACGCCGAACTCGGACGCGATCCGAGCGACGCCGAATTGATGATGTTCGCGCAGGCGAACTCCGAGCATTGCCGGCACAAGGTCTTCAACGCGACTTTCAAGCTCGATGGCGAAGCGCAGCCGCGCTCGCTCTTCGCGATGATCAAGAACACGCATGCCGCGGCGCCGGCGCACACGTTGTCGGCGTATCACGACAACGCGGCCGTGGTCGCCGGTCATCCGGCGGCGCGTCTGTTCGCCGATCCCGACGACGCCGTCTACCGCACGCATGCGGAAGAGGTGCCGTATGCGATCAAGGTCGAGACGCATAATCATCCGACCGCGATCTCGCCGTATCCCGGTGCGGCGACCGGTTCGGGCGGCGAAATCCGCGACGAGGGCGCCACCGGTCGCGGCGGCAAACCGAAGGCGGGTCTGGTCGGTTTCACCGTGTCGCATCTGCGCATTCCCGGCTTGCCGCGCGCGTGGGAAAAGGATCGCCCGCTGCCGCCGCGCTTCGCCGCGGCTTTCGAGATCATGCGCGACGGTCCGCTCGGCGGCGCTGCGTTCAACAACGAATTCGGGCGGCCTTGCCTCGGCGGCTACTTCCGCACCTTCGAGCAAGACGGCGTCGCATCGAACCTGCGCAGCGGCTACGACAAGCCGATCATGATCGCCGGCGGCCTCGCCAATCTGCGCGCGAGCGATGTCGACAAACGGACGTTGCACGATGGCGACGCGGTGATCGTGCTCGGTGGTCCGGCGATGCTGATCGGTCTCGGCGGCGGCGCCGCTTCGTCGATGGCTGCCGGCGCCAGTTCCGAACAACTCGACTTCGCCTCGGTGCAGCGCGACAACCCGGAAATGCAGCGGCGCTGCCAGCAAGTGATCGACGCGTGCTGGGCGCGCGGCGCCGACAATCCGATCGTGTCGATTCACGACGTCGGTGCGGGCGGCTTGTCCAATGCGATTCCGGAAATCCTCAACGACTCCGGCGTCGGCGGACGCATCGACCTCGGCACCATTCCGAACGACGATCCGCAGCTGTCGCCGATGCAGATCTGGTGCAACGAATCGCAGGAGCGTTACGTGCTCGGCGTACATCCGCAGGATGTCGCGACGCTCGAAGCGATCTGCGCGCGCGAACGCTGTCCCTTCGCCGTCGTCGGCGTCGCGACTGCCGAGCGACGCTTGCTGCTGTCCGATTCCCGATTCGCGCCCGCCGATTCGCGTCACTTGCCGATCGACCTTCCGCTCGATGTGCTGTTCGGCAAGCCGCCGCGAATGCAGCGCGATGCGCATCGCCTGGATCCGCGCATCGAACTGGTGCCGGATATCGAAGGCATTTCGCTCGATCAGGCGATCGATGCGGTGCTGCGCCTGCCGGCGGTCGGCAGCAAGGCTTTTCTCGTCACGATCGGTGATCGCACGGTCGGCGGTTTGTGCTCGCGCGATCCGATGGTCGGGCCGTGGCAGGTGCCGGTTGCCGATTGCGCGGTGACCTTGAACGATTTCGACGGCTACGCTGGCGAAGCGATGGCGATGGGCGAACGCACGCCGCTGGCCTTGCTCAACGCGGCCGCGAGTGCGCGCATGGCGGTCGGTGAGGCGCTGACGAATCTGGCTGCCGCGCCGGTGAAACTCGATGAGGTTCGCCTGTCGGCGAACTGGATGGCGGCGATCGGGCAAGCGGGCGAAGACGCTGCGCTGTACGACGCGGTGCGCGCGGTCGGCATGGAATTGTGTCCGGCGCTCGGCGTGTCGATTCCGGTCGGCAAGGATTCGCTCTCGATGCAGACGCGCTGGCAGGACGGCGGCGTCGAACAGCGCACCGTTTCGCCGGTGTCGCTGGTGGTGACCGCGTTCGCGCGCGCGCTCGATGTACGCCAAGCGCTAACTCCGCAGCTCGTGCTGGATCAGGGCGACAGCGAAATCTGGTTGCTCGATGCCGCCGCCGGTGCCAATCGCCTCGGCGGTTCGGCTCTGATGCAGGTGTTCGGTCGCAGCGGCGGTGCGCCGGCGGACCTCGACGATGCGGCGCGCTTCAGGAATTTCTTCGCGGCGATCCAGGCCGCGAACGCGGACGGACTGCTGCTCGCCTATCACGACCGCAGCGACGGCGGCGCGATCGTGGCCTTGCTCGAAATGGCATTTGCCGGTCGCTGCGGACTCGATCTGCAGTTTTCCGGCTGGGCCGACAACACGCTGGCGGCGTTGTTCTGCGAAGAACTCGGCGCGCTCGTGCAGGTTCGCGTCAGCGACCGCGCGGCCTTCCTCGCGATCCTCGATGCGCATGGTGTCGGCAAGCTCGCGCATTGCGTCGGCGTGCCGAGCACGCGCATGCGGATCAAGTGCAGGCTTGACAACGACACGCTGACGAAATGGGACTGGTCCGACCTGATGCGCACGTGGTCACAGACCAGTCACGCGATGCAGCGCCTGCGCGACAATCCGGCCAGTGCCGATCTCGAGAACGAGTGGCGCTGCGATGAGTGCGATCCGGGCATCACGCCGAAGCTGACGTTCGATCCGACCGAAGATGTCGCCGCTCCGTTCATTCTCACCGGCGCGCGCCCGCGCATCGCAATCCTGCGCGATCAGGGTGTCAACGGTCAGATCGAGATGGCGGCGGCGTTCACGCGCGCGGGCTTCGATGCGTTCGATGTGCACATGACCGATCTGCAGAGCGGTCGGCGCAAGCTGTCCGATTTCAGCGGCTTCGCCGCGTGCGGCGGCTTCAGCTACGGCGACGTGCTCGGCGCCGGGCGCGGCTGGGCCGCATCGATACTCTACAACGATCGGCTGCGTGATCAGTTCGGCGAATTCTTCGCAGATTCCTCGAAGTTCGCCCTCGGCGTCTGCAACGGCTGCCAGATGCTGGCGAGCCTGAAGACGATCATTCCGGGCGCCGATCACTGGCCGCGTTTCGCGCGCAATGCGAGCGAGCAATACGAGGCGCGCCTGGTCACGCTCGAAGTACTGCCGTCGCCCTCGATCTTCTTCGCCGGCATGGTCGGTTCGCGCATTCCGGTCGCAGTCGCGCACGGCGAAGGGCGCACCGAGTTTGCTGCCGCGACCGATGCCAAGCACGCGCTCGCGTGTGCGCGTTTCGTCGACAACAACGGCGAGGCGACCACGCTGTTTCCGCTCAATTCGAACGGCTCGCTCGCCGGCAACACCGGCTTCACCGCTGCGGATGGACGCGTGACGATTCTGATGCCGCATCCGGAGCGCGTGTTCCGCAGCGTGCAGTTGTCGTGGCGTCCGCGCGAATGGGGCGAGGACTCGCCGTGGATGCGCATGTTCCGCAACGCGCGCGTCTGGCTCGGCTGATGCGCCTGTTGCCGGTCCGCGAGTTCGCGTTGAAGGCACTGCTGTGGCTGCCCCTGTGTTTCGTGATCTGGTTCGCGTTTGCGCCGATCTGGGTGCAGCCGGCGGTGGTGCTCGCAAGGCAGGTGCTCGTCGGGGTGTGGGGAAATCTTTTCACCGGCCTCACGCAAGGCGCCGAGTTGCTCGATGCGACCGGCAAGGTGATCGCGCATGCAGGCTATCTGGTGCAATTGTCGACCGCGATCATGGTCACCGTACCGGCCGGGCCCGGCGGCCCGGGCGGAGTCGGCGCGCTGGAGCCGACGCTCAATCCGATGGTGTATGCGTATTCGCTGCCGTTGTTCTGCGGGCTGGTGCTGGCGACTCCGCTGCCCGGTCGACGCCGTCTGCTGCAGCTGCTGGTTGCGTTCATCGTGATCTGGATCGCGCAAGCCTTCGGTATCGTCGCCGAAGGCCTGAAGACGATCGCGTTCGACTCCGGCCCGAGCGGCGAAGCCGCGATTGCGCGCACCGCGCTCGGACCGAATGCGATCGCGCTGGCCTACCAATTCGGTTATCTCATCCTGCCGGCGGTGGTGCCTGCGGCCTTGTGGATCGGCATGAATCGCGCATTCATCGAGCAGCTGATCCGGCCGGATGGGGAACCAGACGCTTGAATTGGCGGTCAGAAGGTACCCGGAGACCTTTCTGACCAAGCAGGACGTCGAAATCCTGTCGAGTCCCCCTCGATCCGCTTCGTCGTGAAGATGCGCTTCGCGGGAACAACGACGGGTATGGAACAATGGACCCGTTGAGACCGATCCACGCAGAGTAGGGGAAGCATGGTTGCCGTCGCACCACTCGAAACCGCCGCTGCACGGGCTGCCGCCGAGCAGAGTCTGGACGATCGCATCTGCCAGTTCCTGGTTGCGCGCGGCCGTCTGAAGGAAACCGATCTGCTGCGCGGGCGTCGCCTGCGCGACGAGGACCCTGCTGCAGGCAGTCTCGTCTCGCTGCTGACGCGGCTCGGCCTGGTTTCCGAGCGCGAGATGGCCGAGGCGGTTTCCGAACTGCTGAAGCTGCCGCTGCTGTCGGCGAAGGAATTTCCGGAAACGCCGCCGTCGAACGTGCAGACGTCGATCCGCTTCCTCAAGCATCACCATATCTGCCCGATCGGCGAGAGCGACGACGACGTCACCTTGCTGGTCGCCGATCCGGCCGACACCTTTCCGTTGCTCGCGCTGCAGATCGCGACCGGGCGCAAGGTGCTGCTGAACATCGGCATGCGCAGCGAGATCGACGATCTGATCGAGCGCTACTACGGCTCCGGACGTTCGGCGATGGGCACGATCGTCGAGAACCTGACCGACGACAACAACCGCAGCGAAGACGACATCGAGCATCTGCGCGACCTCGCGTCCGAAGCGCCGGTGATCCGGCTGGTCAACCTGGTGATCCAGCGCGCGGTCGAGCAGCGCGCGTCGGATATCCATGTCGAGCCGTTCGAGAATCGCCTGAAAGTGCGTTATCGCATCGACGGTGTTTTGCACGAGGTCGAGTCGCCGCCGGCGGCATCGACCGCGGCGGTGATCTCGCGCATCAAGATCATGGCCAAGCTCAACATCGCCGAACGCCGCCTGCCGCAGGACGGACGCATCATGATCCGCGTGCAGGGTAAGGAGCTCGACCTGCGCGTGTCGACCGTGCCGACGGCGCACGGCGAATCGGTGGTCATGCGTATTCTCGATCGCGAAGCGATCGTGTTCGATTTCCACTCGCTCGGCTTCACCGATCAGTTCCTGCAGAAATTCCTCAACGTGCTGGAACTGCCGCACGGCATCATGCTGGTCACCGGCCCGACCGGCTCGGGCAAGACGACGACGCTCTACACGGCGCTGTCGAAACTCAATACGCCCGACGTCAAGATCATCACGGTCGAAGACCCGATCGAATACCAGATCGAAGGCATCAACCAGATCCAGGCGAAGCCGACGATCGGTCTCGATTTCTCGCACGCGCTGCGCTCGATCGTGCGTCAGGATCCGGACATCATCATGATCGGGGAAATGCGCGATCTGGAAACCGCGCGCATCGCTATCCAGTCGGCGCTGACCGGACATCTGGTGCTGTCGACCCTGCATACCAACAACGCTGCCGGCGGCATCACGCGCATGCTCGACATGGGCGTCGAGGACTACCTGCTCACCTCCACCGTGAACGGCATCCTCGCGCAGCGCCTCGTGCGCCGGCTCGATCGCTCGGTCGCGCAGACCTACGAAGCGCTGCCGGAAGTGGTCAAGGAGTTCAATCTGGAAAGTTTCACCGAGGAGCGCCCGGTCAAGCTGTACAAGCCCGGCTCCAGCATCGCCAATCCGACCGGCTATTTCGGACGTACCACGATCATGGAATTCCTGGTGATGTCGGACTCGATCCGCCGCCAGATCATGCAGCACGCCGGCATGGGCGACATCGAACAGCAGGCGCGCACCGAAGGCATGCGCACGATGTACGAGGATGGTCTGGTGAAGTCCTTGCAAGGCCACACCACGATCGAGGAAGTTTTGCGCGTGACCTCGGAATCGTGATGAAGGCGCAAAGAGTGAACAGGCGATCGAAACCGGAAAAGGCCACGCGTCGGGCTGATGCATCCAGCTCCGGCGTTCACTCTTTCCCATTCACTCTTTCCTCTTTCCTGCACCAATGACTCTTTTCTACTACAAGGCCGTCACCGCCTCCGGCGAAACGCTCGAAGGTCAGCTCGACCTCGGCTCGCACGACGAGGTGATCGGCAAGCTGCAGGACGCGGGCAATATTCCGCTCGAGGTACGCGAGGCCGACAGCGGCGATTCGGCGAGTCTGTTCGCGGCGCTGTTCAAGCGCGCGACCTTGAAAGACGCGCAGATCGTGCAGTTCACCCAGCAGCTGGCGACCTTGCTCGGCGCCGGCCAGCCGCTCGATCGTGCCTTGCAGATCCTGCTCGACCTGCCGGAAACCGACAAGGCGAAGCGGCTGCTCGAGCGCGTGCGCGATCAGGTGCGCGGCGGCACGCCGTTGTCGGATGCGCTCGAAGCCGAGCAGGGCACGTTTTCGCGCCTGTACGTGAACATGGTTCGCGCCGGCGAAGCCGGTGGCTCGATGGACGAAACGCTGGCGCGCCTGGCCGACTATCTGGAACGCAGCGCCAACCTCAGAAGCAGCGTGATCAACGCGATGATCTATCCCGCCTTCCTGGTCGGCATGGTCATGGTGTCGCTGATGGTGCTGCTGATCTACGTGGTGCCGCAGTTCGCGCCGATGTTTGCCGACATGGGCGTGGAGATGCCGCTGATCACCAAGGTCGTGCTCGCGGTGGGTTCGACCCTGCAGAGTTTCTGGTGGTTGATCCTCGCGGTGATCGTGCTCGGTATCGGCTGGATCCGGCGCCAGATGGCCGATCCGCCGTCGCGTCTGAAGATCGACGAGCGCCTCTTGAAGACGCGCGTGATCGGCGATGTGATCCGCAAGGTCGAGACCGCCCGTCTCGCGCGCACGCTCGGCACCTTGCTGAAGAACGGCGTGCCCTTGTTGAACGGGCTTACCGTCGCGCGCAACGTGATGAACAATACCGTGCTCGGCGAAGCGGTCGGGCAGGCAGCGGAAGAGGTCAAGACCGGTGGCGGTCTCGGCTTCGCGCTGACCCAGTCCAAGCGTTTTCCCAAGCTCGCGTTGCAGATGATCAGCGTCGGCGAGGAATCGGGTGAGCTGGACACGATGTTGATGAAGGTGGCCGATACCTTCGACATCGAAGTGAAGAACACGCTGGACCGTCTGCTGGCGGCGTTGGTGCCGGCAACGACGATCGTGATGACGGTCGTCGTCGCGATGATCATGCTGGCGATCGTGTTGCCGATCATGAACATCGCCGGTGCCGTGCATTGAGTGAAAGGTCGGGATCGGAAATCGGAATAACCAGAGGAAAACCATGAGCGCCCATTCGCAATACATGATTCGCCGCCTGCCGCGCGCACGCGGTTTCAGCCTGATCGAAATGCTCGCCGTGATCGTGCTGATCGGCATCGTCGCCGGCATCGTCGTGCAGCAGGTCGGCAAGAACGTCGACAAGGGCAAGTACGGTGCCGGCAAGGCCGCCGTGCAATCGCTCGCCGGCAAGATCGAAGGCTATTCGCTCGACAACGGCTCGCCGCCGTCGCGTCTGGAAGATCTGCTGACCAAGCCCGGCAATTCGTCGAACTGGCAGGGTCCGTATGCGAAGGAATCCGATCTGAAGGATCCGTTCGGTCATGCCTATCAGTACAAGGCGCCCGGCGAACACGGTGATTTCGACATCGTCTTTCTCGGCAAGGATGGCCAGGCCGGCGGCGATGGCGTGAATCAGGATTACGGCAACTGGCAATGAAAAGCCGGCCATCGGCCATCGGGAATCGCAACGTGGACGCGCGCGCAGCTTCATGTGTGCCGCGCGCGCGAGTTTCTTCCGATGGCCGATCGCCAATGGCCGACGCGCGTGCGCGCCGGCGCGCGAACGGCTTCACGCTGATCGAGCTGATGGCCGTCATCGTGCTGCTCGCGCTCGCCTTGACCGCGGTCACGTTTTCATTTTCGAAGAGTCTGCAGAGCGCGCGAATCCGCGGCGCCAGCCGCGACCTCGTCGCGGCGCTGCGCTACACGCGCGGACAGGCGATCGTGAAGGGCAAGCAGGAAGTGCTGCTGCTCAATCTGGACAGCAATTCCTACACGGCGCCGGGCAAGAGTTCGATCAAGCTGCCCAAGGGCATGGGTCTGCGTCTGACCACGGCCGAAACCGAAGTGACCGGCGGCAATTCGGGCGGCATCCGTTTCTTTCCCGACGGCAGTTCCACCGGCGGCCACATCTCGGTTTTTCAGGGCCAGCGCGAGTGGCGCGTCAATGTCGCCTGGCTGACCGGCGACATCGCGCTCGACGAAGCGCCGGAGTAACGGCGTGTACTTGTCATCGCTGTCGAACTCGCGGCCGTTCGCGCGGTCCACTTATCCCGTGAAACGACTTCGTCCATTCGATGCGCGCAGCATGCGCGGCTTCAGCCTGATCGAGATGGTTGCGGCGTTTCTGGTTTTCGCGATTGCAATGGGCGTGCTGATGCAGATCCTGACGACATCGATACGCAATACGCGGCAGTCGTCGGACTACACGATGGCGGCGCTGTGGGCGCAATCGAAACTCGACACGGTCGGGGTCGGCGTGCCGATCGAGGCGGGTCGCTCGAACGGCCGCTTCGACGATGTCTACAGTTGGGAGCTCGATGTCCAGCAGGTCGATCCGAGCAGCGTCGAACCGCCGCCGCAGCAGACCATGATGCCGGGCAATCCCGGCATGGCCGGCGGCCAGCAGGTTGCGCAGACCTCGGTTGCGAATGCGGGCAACGGCGGTGGCGCACAGGTCAATCCCTTCGATATCTATCAGGTCGATCTCACCGTGTTCTGGGGTGGCCGCGCCTTCGGATCGACCCAGCACACGGCGCATTTCGGCACCTTGCGTGCGCAGAACCCGGATCCGAACAACGCGGTCCAGGGCGTGCCGGGCGTCGGCCTCAACAGCCGTCCACTCGGCTCGGGCACGCGATGAACATGCACACGAGCGCAGATGCATCGGGCGCGCGAATCGGCGATGTGTCGCTGTGTTCTGGCTCGCGATTGCCGGTTGACTCGTCGCGTCCTGCGGCTCGTCCTTCAGAAAAGCTGCGCGGTTCGTTGCGGCAGCCTGCTTCGCGCCGGGCAGGCTTCACCCTGCTCGAAGTGATGCTCGCGATCCTGCTGCTCGCGGTGCTGCTCGCCGGCGTCTATGGCGCAATCCGCACGGCCGTGCATTCGATGCATGCCGGCGAGCTTTCGATCGATCGCACGAACCGGCTGCGCGTCGCGCAGGAATTCATTCGCCATCAGGTCAGCCGCATCATGCCGCTCGCGTTCGGTCAGGACGAAAACACGAATACCAATTTCGTCTTCGAGGGACGCGGCGACTTCATGCGTTTCGTCGCGCCGATGCCGGGGTATCTGTCCAAGGGCGGCCCGTATGTGCAGACGCTGTCGTTTGCCGGCAGCCGCAGCGGTGGCCGCCAGTTGCTGTTCACCGACAGCATGCTCAACGGTTTCGAGCTCGACGAGAAGCCCGAAGACAAGGAGCCGTCGATCTTGCTCGATCAGATCGCCGACGGCCATTTCGAATATCGCACGCTGGATGAAAACGGCGACCTCACCGATTGGTCGGACCAGTGGGACGATCCGAGCGTGACGCCGGTGATGGTGCGCATCGTGGCCAATATGCGTCCGGAAGCACGCGTCGAATTCCCGGAGATGGAAGTGCCGCTGATGCTCGATGTCGGCGCGGTGCGGCACAACAATCGTCCGGGCCAGGTGATGCAAGGCGTCGGCCTGCAGACCGGTTCGCGTCCGCGCATGGGCGGCAACCAGTGAGCGCGCGTGGCGCTGCACGTCATCATCGTCGCGTCGCCGCGCCGCGGCGCGCGCGCGGCATCGCCTTCGTTCTCGTGTTGTGGGTGATCGCGATGCTGTCGATCATTCTCGGCAGTTTCTCCGTGGTTGCACGCACGGAGAATCTGCAGTCGCGACATTTGTTCGACACCACGCAGGCGCGCTACGCGGCCGAGGCCGGCTTGAATCTGGCCGTGTACGAACTGCGCAAGTCCGACCCGCTGCAGCGCTGGGTCGGCGATGGACGTCCGTATCGGTTCGGCTACGGCGATGCCGAAATCGAGGTCTCGGTGACCGACGATTCCGGCAAGGTCGATTTGAATGCCGTATGCGCAACCAGTGCGAGCACGCTCGGTGCCGGCAACGCGTCCACCGGTAACGCGTCGGCCGGTTCGGCTGCGATGGGGCTCGGCATTCTGGTCAATCTGTTCGTCGCGCAAGGCATGGCATTGGAGCAGGCGCAGGCGCTCGGCGCCGCGGTTTCGGATTGGTGCGATCCGGACGACGAAACGCAGCTCAACGGCGCCGAGATCAACGAGTACAAGGCGGCCGGCCTCGCCTACGGACCGAAGAACGCGCCGTTCGATACCGTGTCCGAGCTGCAGCAGGTGCTCGGCATGAACTACACCCTCTTCGAAAAGATCGAGCCGTCGTTGACGATCTACTCGGGTCGTTCCTCGCCGAGCGCCGGCTTCGCCGACCTCGGAACCCTTGCTGCGATGTATCCCGATGTGCCGCAGGACCAGCTGCAGCAGCTGATCCAGCAGCGTCAGTCGCTCGCACCCGGCGACATGTCCGGCGCGGGTCTCACCTTGCCCGACGGCACACCGCTCGTGGCAGGCGGCGGAGGCCTCACGTATAGTGTGAAGTCCCGTGCGAAGCTGCCCAATGGCGCCAGCACGACCCTGGATGCGACCATCCGCATGGGCGGAGTGAGTACGACCGGAAGGCCGTATTCGATTCTGCGCTGGCGTGATGGGGAAACCTCGTAACTCAACGTGAATCCGACTCTCGACAGACAACTTGCGCGTCTGCGGACGCGCCTTGCCAAGACGCCGCTGCCGGGCTTTTTCGCCTGGTGGGGCAGGGAGCTGCTCGCCTGCCTGCCAGCGCGCTGGCGCAGCGTGCTGTCCGAACGCTCCGAAGCGCTCGTGCTCGACCTGCGCGGCGAGGAGTTCATCATCTGGCGCGAGCGCGGCGCGAGCATGCGCGAATACGCGCGCATCCGTCGCGATCTGCCGGCCGAAGCGCAAAGCGCCGAATTCCGACGCCTGCGCAACGGTATCGACGATCCGTTGGTGCGCACCGTGTTCTGCATCCCGGCCGAACGCGTGCTGACGCGTACCTTGAATCTGCCTGCCGCGGCCGAGGACAACCTGCGTCAGGTTCTCTCGTTCGAGATGGACCGGCAGACGCCGTTCAAGGCCGACCAGGTGTATTTCGACAGCCGTGTGCTCGGTCACGATGCGAGCGGTCGCAATCTGCAGGTCGAGCTGGTGCTGATTCCGCGCGCGCAGCTCGATCAGGAACTCGGCGCGCTGCCGGCCGGCGCTGCCGAGCTCGATGGCGTCGACAGCTGGAGCGGATTGCCCGGCGCCGGACGCCGCCACACCAATCTGCTGCCGCCGGAACGGCGTGCGCGCCGACGCGACATGCGCCTGCCGCTGAATCTTGGCCTGGCCGCGCTCGCGTTGATTCTGCTCGTCGTGAATATGGACGAGTCGCTGGCCAATCGCGCCGCCGCCGCCGATGCCATGCGTGCAGAAGTGGAGAAATCCAATACCGAGGCGAAACAGGTCGCGGCATTGCGCAAGACCCTCGCCGATTCGATCTCCGGCGCGAACTTCCTGACGGATCGCAAGCGCAAGGGTCCACTCACGGTGGCCCTGATCAATGACCTCACCGCGCGTATTCCCGACGATACCTATCTGGAACGCCTGCAGATCGAGAACAAGCAGGTGCAGTTGCAGGGACAGGCGCAGGAAGCGGCGAAGTTGATTGCGCTGCTCGGCGCGTCGCCGTGCCTCGGCAATCCCGGCTTCCAGGGTCAGGTGCAGCCCGACCCGCGTTCGGGCAAGGAGCGCTTCCAGATCAATGCCGAATTGAAGGAATGCAATCCGGTGTCCGACGCCAAGACCGCGGCGGCGCTGCGACCGCCGGTGGAAAAGAAGGAAGCGGACGCAAAGGCCGACGCCGGCAAGGCGGCAGCCGGCACGCCGCCGAAGCCCGGCGTCAAGGACGTGACGAAGCCGAAGACCGTGCTCGATCGCACCGCGCCGGCGACGCTGCCGAGGCCGTCCCCGAAGCAGACGCCGAAGACGGATGCGGAGGCGAAACGTGGCGGCAAATAAATACCTGCCCAAGGACGGCCGCCTGCTCGCCGTCGTCTTGCTGCTGATCGTGCTGATGCTGATCTATTTCGTCGGCATCCACTGGTGGTTCGTGGCGCCGCAGATGCAATTGCGCGCCGACATGCAGGATCTGCGCGAGCAGCAGCTGCGTTTCCGCCAGACCACGGCGGAGCGTCCCGAAATCGAGAAGCGCCTGGCCGAGACCAAGACCTACGAGCAGGGCAATCAGGCGTTCCTTGCCGAGGCCGATGCGAATGCGGCGTCGGCCGCGTTGATCCAGCGCCTGAAGCAGGTGATGACCGATCACGCCAAGGACGAGAAACGTTGCCAGAACGTCGGTACGCAGAATTTCAGCGGCGGCGAAGAAGAGCTCTACAAACGCGTGACCGTGCAGGTGCGCCTGAAGTGCGATCTCGAACCGCTCGCAGCGATCCTCTACGAACTCGAGAACGGCAAGCCCTACCTGTTCGTCGATCAGGTCATGATCTACAAGCAGCAGACCTATACGCGGCCGGGTGACAAGAAGACCGCGGCGCTGCTCGATGTACGCTTCAACCTGTCGGGTTATCTGCGCGGTGAAACCGGCAAGGCGAAACCGGCGGTCGCGGGCAGGGGAGGCAAGTCGAAATGAATGTGCAGACTGCCCGCCTGACCACCAAGGTGCTGATCGGCGCGTGCGCTGCGCTGGTGCTGCTCGCCCTTGCGCAGTATGCCGGCGTCGGGCGCGGCTATCGCTGGGCTGCCGATGCCGAGGGCAGCGCGACCACCACGCCGCTCGGATCGATCGACAACAAGCCGGTGAGCCTGCCGCCCGCCACGGCGTTCGCCGACATCGAGGCGCACCCGCTGTTCAACGAAGATCGCCAGCCGTCGCCGTACGATCCGGACGAGGAAGGCGATGCCGCACCGCCGCCGAGTCCTTTGAATATCGCGTTGACCGGGGTGATCCTCGACGAGGCCAATCACGTGCGCATCGCGATGTTGCAGGACAAGGCGCGGAACCAAGCGATCGCATTGAAGGTCGGAATGCCCCTGGAAGGCGATCAGGCGAGCTGGACCCTGGTCGATGTGAAACCCCGCGGCGTCACCTTCAAGAGCGTATCCAACGAAACGACCGAGGTGGCGCTGGAGACCTCGCTGGTGCAACCGCCGCCTCCGCCGAAGGCGGCACCACGGACGCCTGCAAAACCGCCCGCGGGCGGAAAGCCGAACGCGCCTGCCGGGAAAGGAGCGCCGAACGCTGCCCCTGATCCGAAGGGCAACAGCGCGGATCTGGCGCGACGGATCGAGGAACGCCGCCGGCAGATGCGTGAAGATGCCGACAAGCTGCGCAATGGCGGGGCGGCACAGCCCGCCCCGGCGAAAGCGCCACCGAAAAAGTGATGGAGTGAGCCACGTGCGATTCAGACCGATTATCCTGTTGACCGCATGCGCGATCGCGTTGTTGGCGGGCTGTGCGACGCCGGCTGCCAAGAAGAAATCCGACGACAGCGACATTCTCACGGCGGATACGATCCTGAAGCCGGCTCCGCCGCTGTCGTCCGAAGAGCCGATCAGCGGCATCGCGGTCAATCCCGATCTCAAAGCGAACCGTCCGCCGCCGAAACCTGAAATCCAGGTCGGTACGAGCAGATTCATCAATCCGCAGCCCGTGTCGAAAGCCGCCGGCGGCGAAGGGCAGGTCACCTTCAATTTCGAGAACCAGCCGATCCAGGCCGTGGTGAAGGCGATTCTCGGCGACATGCTGCAGGAGAACTACACCGTTGCGCCGAATGTCGGCGGCAATGTCACGTATTCCACGTCGCGACCGATTCGCCGCGAAGACGCGTTGCCGGTGCTGGAGATGCTGCTGTCGTGGACCGGCAATGCGCTGGTGCGCGAGGGCAGCCGCTATACCGTGTTGCAGAGCAAGGATGCGATTCCCGGCAAGCTGACGCCTCGGGTGGGCGCGACTGCGCAACCCGGTTATGCGCTGCGGATCTTTCCGCTGCGTTATATCTCGGCGAGCGAAACCGCCAAGCTGATGAAGCCGTATGCCAAGGCCGATGCGTTCGTCAGCATCGACCCGAATCGCAGCCTGCTGGTGATGGCCGGCACGCCGACCGAACTCGACAACTACCAGAAGACGATCGACACCTTCGACGTCGACTGGATGAAGGGCATGTCGATCGGCGTGTTCACCCTGTTGCATGTCGAAGTGACCAAGCTGCTGCCGGATCTGCTGAAGATCTTCGGCACCGAAGGCGAGTCGCCGCTCGCCGGCATGTTCCGCTTCATGCCGATCGAGCAGACCAACGCGATTGTCGTGATCACGCCGCAGCCGGAATATCTGAAGCAGGCGGAAGACTGGTTGAATCGGCTCGACCGCGGCGGCGCCGAGAACGCGGTGCAGTTGTACGTCTACAACGTGAAGAATCTCAAATCGCCGGATCTGGCCGATTACCTGAGTCAGATCTTTCTCGGCACCAGCGGTACGTCACATCGCAGCAGTACCTCGGGGCAGGTCGGTCAAGGCCTGCGGCCGATGACCATGGGCGGGATTGGTGGCAGCGGCGGCTCGATGAATTACGGGTCGTCGATGAACAATCAGAATTCATCCCTGCGCCCGCAGTCGAATCTGGAGAAATCGACGACGGCGACCACCGGAGGCGCGAACGCGAATGGCGCCAACGGCAAGAAGGAAAGCGATATCCGGATCTCGGCCATCGAAGAGAACAATCAGCTGATGATCATGGCTCAGCCTTACGAATGGGATCAGATTCAATCTGCAATCCGGCGGCTGGATATCCAGCCGCTGCAGGTGCAGATTGAAGCCAGGATTCTCGAGGTGAGTCTGACCGGCAGCTTGAGCATGGGCGTGCAATGGTATCTGGCGGGTCTGATCGGATCTTCAACCGGTTCGGTCGGGAACGGCACGGTCTATGGCCCGGGATTTGCGGGCAACCGGCAGGATCGCCATCGTGCATCGCTGGGTGCAGTGGCGGCGGGTGCCGCGCCGACCGCATCGGGCGGCTTGTTCTATTCGTTTCTCAACAAGAATTTCGAGGCCGTCGTATCTGCGCTCGAAAGCAGCACGAACACGAAGACCTTGTCGGCCCCATCGATGGTGGTCGCCAACAATCAGCAGGCACAGATCAACGTAGGGCAGCAGATTCCGGTGGTGCAGACTTCATTGATCGGCGTCGGCGGGCTTACCGGTACGAACACCTCGGCGACCGGCTACAGCAGCGTCCAGTATCTCAACACGGGCGTGCAGTTGTCGGTGACGCCGCGCGTGAATCCCGGTGGTCTGGTTTATCTGGATGTGCAGCAGGAGGTGAGCAGCCCTGGACCTCCTGCGACCGATGGAGCGAATCCTCCGATCAATCAGCGCCAGATCCAGACTCAGGTGGCCGTACAGAGTGGCGAGACCGTACTTCTCGGAGGACTCATCTCCGAAAACACGGGAGATACCACCAACGGGATTCCCGGAATATCACGGATTCCGATTCTGAAAAACATTTTCGGAAACACCAAGAATTCCAGGGACCGCACCGAATTGATCGTTCTCATCACGCCGCGCGTGATCAACAACAGCGACGACGCCCGCGAAATGACGCTCGACTACAGCCGGCAATTTGAATCGCTGGCGCCGTTGCGCGTACAGCAGCAGGCTGCAATTCCTGCGACGCCTGCCGTGGTCCCGACGGCACCGTCGTCACCTGCGAGCACCTACCCCGTTCCGGAACCCGTCAAACCGCAAGAGGAGCAACTGCGTGATCATTAATCCGCTGAAAACGACGGTTGCACTTGCCCTCGCTGTTCTGCTGCCCGCTCTTTCCGGTTGCGTCGACAAGACCAACCCGGACACCATCGACAAGCGCTCGGTCGAGCGCTGGAACTTCCTGATCGCGCATCAGGCGGAGAAAGCCTACGACTATCTGACCCCGGGCTTTCGGGCGACGCAGGAGCGCGATGTCTACGCACGTGCGATGAACAATCGACCATTGCAGTGGAAAAGCGCCACGTTCAAGAGCAAGAAGTGTGATGGCGACCGCTGCACCGCGTACGTCGATGTGACGTATGCTATGAAGATGCAGTCGATACCCGGTTCGAAGAACGTCGTCGAGTCGACCAGCGCCCAGCAGGAAACGTGGATACGCGTCGATGGAGCCTGGTTTTATCTGCCAAGTAATTGAATTCGTTGCCGGAAATGGGGTTTCAGGAAGGGGATTGCACGCCTGTTTCCTTTGCCTTAACATGGCGGCGCTGTTGCCTGACCTCGCCCTTCGCCCTTCAGGGCGTGATGTCTATCGGAGCGGGTCGGCGGTAAAGCAAAAAGCCCTGTGGTCAAATTTAGGAGTGTTGCGATGAAAAGAAATAGTCTGACGACTGCCGTCGTCGCCGGTATCGCTGGCGTCGCTGGCTTCGCGGGCCTGGCGAACGCCGTCGATCTCAATCCCGATGGCGTCGGCCAGGTACTCATCTACCCTTACTACACTGTCAACAAGAGCCAGGACACGCAGTTCAGCGTCGTCAACACGGCTGATGTGGGCAAGGCGGTCAAGGTCCGTTTCCTGGAAGGCTACAACAGCCGCGAAGTCCTCGACTTCAACCTGTACCTGTCGCCGCACGACGTGTGGACGGCCGCTATTTCGCAGCCGGGTTCCGGTGATGCGTCGAGCGCCGCTCAGCTGAACACGCGTGACCATAGCTGTATCCGCCCGGCGCTGGCCTTCCCGTATTCGTTCCTGCCGTTTGCATACGATGGCACGCTGGCGAGCGAACCGACGGATGGTGGGCCGACCTCGCTCGATCGTACCCGTGAGGGCTACATCGAAATCATCTCGATGGGTGACATCCGTCCGCTCAGCGATCTTGATGCAGCCACGACGCACGACAATTCGTCGGGCGTACCGGGTGCAGGCACGCCGAATTGCGCCGCAATCGGCGACGATACGGCCATTGCTGCCGACCTCGACATCCCGACGGGTGGCCTGTTCGGCGCCGGCTCGGTCGTCAATGTCGGCCAGGGTACGTACTACAACTACAACGCCGATGCGATCGAAGGCTTCGTCGACAACAGCATCCTGTACTACCCGACGGGCTCGCTGCAGCCGTCGCTGCAGGAAGCTTCCAACACCGTTGCGGCACCGGGTGCGCGTGCGTTCGTGTTCGCGAACGACGGCAATCTGCTGACGGCCGACTATCCGCGTGGTATTGATGCGGTCAGTGCCATCTTCATGGCTGACTCGGTCTACAACGAGTACAACGTCGATGCGGGCCAGGGCGCGACCTCGGATTGGGTCTTCACTTTCCCGACCAAGCGTTTCTATGTCGACAAGCTCCTGTACCCGGCTGCGGTAACCGCACCGTTCGAAGAACCGTTCGGTGGCACGGTGGATGGCGAGTCGCGCATCAACCTCGGCGTCACCACGTACGATCGCGAAGAGCTGAACTCGGTCATCGTGTTGCCGGAATGTCCGTCGCCTGTCGATCCGGTCCATTGCTTCAACCAGTCGCCGTTCCTGCCGTACGAAGTCAACGTGCTGTCCTTCCTCGCGGACGGCTCCACGGCTCCGACCACGTCGACGGTGTTCGGCTCGAACCTGTTCCGTACGCTCAATGCGGTCGGTCTCACGGGCTGGGCTGATGTGGATCTGAACGCTCCTGGCTTTGGCCACGTTCTCGGCGGCGGTGTTTCGCCGACCGGCGGCGCTGTCAACATCAACGGTCTGCCGGTTACCGGCTTCTACGCGTCGAACGTCATCAACGCGAACGCAGATCCGGGCGTGCTGGCCAACTACAGCGGTGTGTTCCGTCACCGTGCGCATCGTTCGTGCACGTTCGCTACCGCGAATCCGAACGATCTGACCTGCTCGTAAGCTGAAGTTACAATTGTTGTAAATTGAAAGAAGGAGCCGAAAGGCTCCTTCTTTTTTATCGAAAAAAATGGCCACGAGCGTAAGCACCATGCGGTCATTGGTGAGTCGGCTCGTCCTGGATGGATTGATCTGGCCGTAACGCGAAAGCTGAACCGCGAAAACCTGCTTCGCGACATGCTGGCGTGCATGATCCATGCGGGGCTAGAATGCAGTCCTTGTTCCGATCTGTTGCGAATTCGATATGTACGCTTTCCTGCCGCGTCTGGTTTACACCGCCTTGGGTGTTCTGTTCTGCTCTGTTGGTTCACTTGCGGTCGCGCAGACCACGATCCAGATGAATACAGCGCAGGGCAATTGCACTGCAGTAACCGATTCGTCCGGGCTTACACTCGTGCCCAACTCCACGATGCTGCAGGCGAACGGCGTCACGCTCAATGCGCAACAGTCAGGCGCATGTACCCCGACGGGCGGTGGATCGGCATCCAATTTCTCGGCAAACGTTCAAATCTCCGGTGGCACCACTCCCGGCACGCCTTACACGCCTGCGGTCAATGCACCGTTCTACGTGATCTGGTCGACCACGGCAGATGCGAACGTCTGCACACGCGGTGGCGGCGCATTGAGCGGCCTCTCAGGCTGGGTACCTGGTTCACAGGCGTGCAGCGGAAATTGCGCCGGCAGCCATACGGAACAAGTCACGCCGACCACAGGCGGCAACTATGCCTTCAGCGTTACCTGCACCAATGCGAGCGGTTTTGCAACGTCCTCGGCTGTGGTAGTACCGCCGGCGGGCGCAGGTGCGCCGACGCCGAGCACCTTCACCGTTACCGCTCCTGGTACTGCCACCGCGGGCAATTCATTCACGGCGACATGGCCATCCATCACCAACGCCGCGACATGCGTTGGCACAGCAACGCTCGGTGGCGCGGCGATCAGCAGCCTCGGTGAGTGGACCACTTCGACCGCCACGACACCGCAATCGCGATCGGTTTCGGTTCCGGCGACGGCAACCGGCAATCTGGTGTTGACGCTGACGTGCTGGAATTCCGATCACTCGGCATCGGCGGTCGGTACATCTGGCGCTATTGTGGTATCGCCGGCATCCGCAGGTTCGTGTCCCGCTTCGATCACATCGATGCCGGGTGGCCAGCGAAATCTACTGAGTACGAGCAGCATTCGTTACGGTACGCAAGGTGGCACGCGGTCAGGCGTGAACCTGCTGGAATGGGACAATATCTGGGGTCACGGTACGGCGACCGACCCGGTTACACCGTGGCCAGGTCTCCAGCTTGCGCAGGTCAATATCAATCAGTTCAGCAATAACAGCTACATCGGCGCTCATTTCAAGACAGGGTCCGCCTCGCAGGTTGCGAATTGGACGGGACATTTTGTAAATGGTGGTAGCAGCGCAGGTACACCGAATACGACCATGTCGATCAGTACGGTGTGTGGCGATTTCAGCGAGCACCTGCCATCGCCGGGATGTTTCATTGATCATGCTCCAGGCGATCCTCCAGGCGGTGGCGTGGTGCGTGGAAACAACTTGATAAGCTGGAACTTCACGTCAGTCAATCCGGCGGGCACGTGCAATCTCTCACCGAACACGGATTACTACGTCAATATCATTCAGGCAAATCCGAGCTCCTCGCAAGGGTGCTCGGGTAGCAATTGTCCGCAACAGCCGATATCAATCTGGCATCCGTAACCGTTGCAACGATCGTGTTCTGCATGCGGTCCGAATAGCGACCGCATCTGCCACTTGGGTTGTGCGCAGCGAGAAGAACGCGGTCCAAGACGTCAGCGCGATCGCGCTACGCGGGAGCAATTTTTGCCCGCCCGCGATATTGACTGCCCAATTCAAGAGAGATTTTTCTAATGATGATCTTGCGTTCGCTGGCGACGCTGCCGGCTTTTTTGACTCTTGCACTCGTGACAAGCTCCGCTCATGCGGCTGAAAATATCGCGGTCACACCGAGCACTGTCGTCGCCAAGCAAGGCAGCGCGATCGTCACCATGGGAGACGTCGACGCGTTCGCCGAACGCATGCCTGCACGCGAACGCCCCGGATTCTTCAATAGCCCGACCCGCATCGAAACAATGATCCAGAACCTGCTGCAGCAGAAGCAGCTTGCTGCGGAAGCCCGCGAGGCCGGCCTCGAAAAGGAGCCCTTGGTGAAGAGCCAACTTCTCATTGCCGACGACGAGGTCTTGAGCAGGGTGCGCTTGCAGCGCTTCCGCGCCGAGATGAAGCTGCCGGATTTTGGCGCCCTTGCCAAGGAAGACTACATCGCGAACAAGGAAAAGTACGTAGCTCCCGGAAAGCTCACGGTCGAGCATGTGCTGATTTCGTCGAAGTCCCGCAGCGAGGACGAAGCGCGGCAACTTGCCGAGACGGTGCGAAAGGAAGCCGTGGCGCACCCGGACCAGTTTGAAGCATTGGTCGACAAGTATTCCGACGACATGAGCAAGACGACCGATCATGGCAAGGTCAACAATGCCGGCGACGCGACGAGATACGTGCCCGAGTTTGCTGCCGCGGCCAAGGCACTGAACAAGCCGAACGAGATTTCGCCGATCGTGAAAACCCAATTTGGATTTCACGTCATGAAGCTGATCGAGCGCTCGGCGGACGGCACGCGCAGTTTCGCCGACGTCAAGGACGAGATCGTCACCCGCCTGCGCGCCGAATACATCGACAAGGAAGTCAAGACTCACGTCGACACGCTGCGCAATCTGCCGCTCGATGCGAATCCGGACATCGTCGGGGCTCTGCGCACGCGCTATGGCCCGCCACCGACGCCGAATGCCCCCAAGCCTTGATTGAAGCGACGCCGGGCTGCGAAGGCACGGACGCACCCGGCGCTGCTGCCTTGCGTTCGGGCGTTTCGCACTGGACGTCGCGACGTCCAGTACCATCGCGCCAGCCGTTCGCCTGAGGTTGCATATTTCCGATGTCCGTCGCTGCACTGACGCTGCGTTTCTTTCAGCGCGATCTGCGCAGCCGCTTCGCCGGTAGTTTTTCCGGCGGCTTGTGGCTGCTGCTGCAGCCGCTGCTGCAGCTTGCCATCACCAGCGCCGTATTCGTCTATGTGTTCAAGGCACGCGTGCCGGGAGCGAATGCGCCGGCCTATGTGCCGTTCCTCGCTACGGGGCTGTGGCCGTGGATCGCCTTTTCTGAAGCGATCCTGCGCTCGACGACGGTGATCCATGAAAACGCAGCGCTGATCGGCAAGGTCGCACTGCCGCGCGAAGCGCTCGTTGCGTCGGCGGTGACCACCAGTTTCGTCATCCACGGCGTCGGCTTCATCACGATCATGCTGGTGCTGGCCGCCGCCGGACAAGGCGTGCACTGGCAGTTGCTGCCGCTGGCGCTGCTGCTCTATGTGCCGCTTATGTCGCTGGCGCTCGGCCTTGCGCTGATCTGCGCTGCCCTGCAGGTATTCGTGCGCGACCTCGTGCAGGCGCTCGGACAACTGCTTCCGCTACTGATGTTCGCAGCGCCGGTTTACTACGATCGCGCTCAGCTGCCGGATCGGTTTCGCGGCCTTCTCGACCTCAATCCGTTCACGTTCTACGCCGAATCGTTTCGCGCGCTCATGCTCGACCACGGCGCTTTCAATGTTCGTGCGGCTCTCATCGCCACACTTGTCGCGGCAGTCATATTGCTGATCGGGCATCGCGTATTCCGCCGCCTCGATTCGCATTTCGAGGACTTCCTGTGAGCGACGTGCTCATCGAAGCACGCGGGCTGGGAAAATCCTATCCCAAGGTACATCGCAGCGGCGATCGTCTGCGCGCGCTCGGACGGCTGCTTTTCCGCGGAGTCGACAACGATCGCGTCAGCGTGCTGCGAGACGTCAGTCTGGATATTCGCCGTGGCGAGTCGCTCGGTCTGATCGGCGAGAACGGCGCCGGTAAATCGACCTTGCTGAAACTCATCACCGGCGTGCTCACGCCGAGCGCCGGCAGTGTGCGCGTCAACGGAGAGATCGGTGCGCTGCTCGAACTCGGAGCGGGCTTTCATCCCGAATACAGCGGGCGCGACAACATCGGTATGTCGGCGACCCTGTACGGACTCGACGGTGTCGAATTGCGCTCGCGCCTGCCCGAGATCATCGCGTTCGCCGATATCGGCGACTATCTCGACGAGCCGGTGAAACATTATTCTTCGGGCATGATCGTGCGGCTCGGATTCGCGATTATCGCGGCGCTGAAGCCGGATCTGCTGGTCACCGACGAAGTGCTGGCCGTGGGCGACGAGTCGTTTCAGAAAAAATGCGTCAAGTGGATGCAGGACTATCTGGCGGGCGGTGGCACCTTGATCCTCGTCTCGCACAGCATGTATCACATCCAGAAACTGTGCCGGCACGCATGCTGGCTGCGCAATGGCGAGGTCGCGATGGCGGGCGACGTCTTCGACGTGACCCAGGCCTATCTGGCGTACCACGAGCGCAAATCCGCGCCGGCGTCGGCGGCCTCCGAGTTGAGCCGTGGCAGTCTCGAGTTCGGTGTGCTCGGGGTGACCCTCAACGGAACGGATTCGGAAAAACCGCTGCTGCTCGACGTCGGCGCCACGCTGGAAGTCCGCGCGCGGCTGCACTCGCGAGACGGCCGCATCCCCGGGTTCGCCATTGGTATCGTGCGTGCGGACGGCACGCCGGTATACGGCACGAGCACGGACATCAGCCGATCCGAACCGCACCGCGTCTCCGACAACGAGTATGTGTGCACGGTAGAGTTCGACCAGCTGGCACTGCTGCCCGGCAGCTACAGCGTACGCGTGCACCCGCTGGATCCGGAAGGCGTCCGTTTGTTCGACACCGTGGAACGCGTCGTCGTCGTGCGCGGATCGTCGCGCGAATTCGGCATGGTGCGACTGGCGCATCGCTGGATCGACAGCCCGGCACAGGATCGCGTGCCATGACCGTCGGCGATGATGCGCTGGACTTTACCGGCGAACGCTTCACACCCGAATGCGTGCGCGAGATCTGGTACGAACACTGGCATCGCTACGCGTTCGCGCGTTCGTTCGCGTCGGGCAAGCAGGTGCTCGACGCTGCCTGCGGAGAAGGCTACGGCTCGGCGCTGCTGTCGACCGTTGCGGCGGACGTCGTCGGCATCGATATCTCCACGATGTCGATCGAGCATGCGCGCGCGCGCTACTCGAAGCATTCGAATCTGCGCTTCGAACAAGGTGATGCGACGAACCTCGAAGGCGCCGACCGTCGGTTCGATCTGATCGTTTCGTTCGAGACGCTGGAACATGTCGAGGCACAGGAGCAGATGCTCGCCGGCTTCGCGCGCGTGCTCAAGGACGACGGAATATTGATCATTTCGTCGCCGGACAAGCGCGTCTACAGCGAAGTCGCCGGTTTTCGAAACGAGTTCCATGTGCGCGAACTCTACCGCGACGAGCTGCTCGCGCTGCTGAAACCCCATTTTCCACATATACGTCTATACGGCCAGAAGCTGCTGTTCCAGTCCGCGCTGTGGTCGCTCGAATCGGCGGCTGGGCATCTTGAAAGCTGGACCGCAGCCGGCGCCGACGGCGCGCTGGTCGCCGGGCTCGACCATGAACCGATGTACTTCGTGGCGGTCTGTGCGCGGCAACCCTTGCCCGACACCTTGCCGCAGGCCTCGCTGTTCGGCGATCACGAGGAAATGGTGTACGCGCACTATAATCACGAAATCCGCAAGAACATGGCCGCCGGAGCGCGCATTGCCGAGCTCGAAGCCGAGATGGGGCGACTGCAGCGACTCATCGAAGCGGAGTTCCCACATCAACCTGCGACGCGGCGGCCCTGGCGCTGGTGGCGCCGCAACTGACGAATCGAATGAACACCGAACTCAGCTACCAGATCGACTACGGCAATCTCGTGGTCTCTCCTTCGCAGCCGCGACCGGACCCGCGTGCACCGCTGTACGCCTCGGAAGACGGCGTCGTCGCATCGCTCTCGAACGACGAATGCATCTTCCAGGTCAAGCGCAGCGGCGCGACTCACGTGATGACCTTCCAGGTTCTGCAGGCGCTCGATCAGAGCCGCGAATTCCGCACGATCGACGAGCACGTGGCACGCATCAGCGCGACGATTCCGGGGTTGCAGGCGAAGCGCGAAGACGTCGTGCGTGTGCTCGAACATCTGGTCGGCCGCGGCTTGCTCGTGTCGGACGAAGTGTTCCTGCAACGCGTCGCGAAGGGTGCCCGGCAGAGCGAACCTGCGCCGCTGCGTGCGGTGTTCGTGCGAGCCTGCGACCGGCCCGCGCAGCTCGAACGCCTGATCGGTTCATTGACCGAATACGAGCGTCGTCATCGCGCGAATCGTCACTATGTCCTGCTCGATGATTCCACCACGCGCGAGGCGATGAATCGTCACCGCGACTTGTGGCGCGAATTCGCGCGCGCAACCGGCTGCAAGCTCACGTATCTGGGCGGAGCCGAAACCGAGCGTCTGGTGGAAAAGCTCGCACGCGCGGTGCCGTCGGCGGCACCGGCTCTGCGTCACATGCTGCTGCGGCTCGACCCGACGTCGCGCTTTGGTGGCGGTCGCACCTGGAATCTCGCCCTGCTGCTTTCCGCCGGTGCGCGACTGATTCTGCTGGACGACGATCACTGCCTGCCGCTGCGTCAACTGGAAGGCGCACGCGCCGGCCTCGATCCGAATCCGCTGGTCGCGCCTTACACGCATTTCTATCGCAATATCGACAATGCGCTGGGCGCAGGCGAGGAAGTCGATGGCGATCCGTTCGACCTGCATCTGGATACTGCGGGTCATTCGCTCGGCGCGCTCGTCGGGTCGCCGCGTTTCGCGATCGATCGCACCTCGCTGCGCGGCCTGCCGCTCAGCCGTCTCGATCATCTGCACGGCGATGCGCCGGTCGTCGCTTCCTTGAATGGCAGTTACGGCAGCTCGCGCACCGAGTCGGGCATCTGGCTGTATCAGTTGCCGGCGGCCGAACGCGCCGAGTTCGTGCGCGATCGCGACAGCTACCTGCGCAATGTCGAGGCGACCAGCATCTGGTACGGCCACCGCCAGGCACGCGCGATGCGAGCGGGAAGTTTCACGCCGTTCGCGCTCGACAACAGCGTATTCCTGCCGTGCACGAATCCGCTCGGGCGCGGCGAGGACGCGCTGTTTTCGCGCGTGACCGAACTGTGCCATCCCGACGCGCTGATGCTGGAATTGCCGCTCGCCGTCGGCCACGTGCAGGAAACGCAGCGCAAGCGCTCGACGCGAACGCTCGGCGTGCACACGCCGCGCTTCAATTATTTCGTCAGCGATTTCATGCAGCGCCAGCTGCCCGAATTCAACGCCGACGATCCGGCGCAGCGCTTGCAGCTGCTGGCGGCGCATCTGCGCGACATCGGCGGCGGCAGCGAGGCCGGTCGCGTGCGCCAGTTGCAGGAATATCTCGCCTACGCGCGCGCCGACCTGATCGAACGGTTGCAGCATCAGTACGATGCCGCGCCCGACGCGCCGGTCTATTGGCAAGCCGATGTGCGCTCGATCATCCAGGCCAACGGTCAGGCGTTGATCGCCAAGGGTGCACCGCGGCTGGATGACTGGCCTGAGGGCGCCGATGCGGCGACGTGTGCGCGGCTGCTGCGCGAAGACACCGCTTCGCTCGCATCCGCCTACGAAGCCTGGCCGCTGTTGTGGACCTATGCGCGCGAGCAGGGAGCGCGTTTGCTCGGCGCAATCTGAGCCGGACCACATCGATGCAAGAACCTGTCGCCGCGGGATTGACCAGTGTCATCGTTGTCGCGGCGGACAGCGGTCCCCTGCTGCAGAAATGCATCGCCTCGGTTCTGGCGTCTGATGCGCCGGTCGAAATCGTGCTGGTCGACAATGCGTCCGCGGATGGCGAGGTCGAGCAGGCCATCGCCCTTCACGGGGCGGCGATACGGTTGGTGCGCAATACGGTCAATCTCGGATTCGGTCCTGCCTGCAATCGTGGTGCAGCGATCGCCGGCGGTGACGTGTTGCTGGTTCTGAATCCGGATTGCGAACTGCAGGCGTCGAGCATTTCCGAAATGCGCGCCGCACTGAGCGCGGATGATCGGATCGGCCTGCTCGGCGTGACCGTCTGCGCACCCGACGGCACGCCTGCGCGCGGCAATCGGCGACGCGATCCGACCTTGCGACGAGCCTTGTCGAGTGCCAGCGGTCTCGCACGTCTGCAGTCGCGCTGGCCCGGGTTCGCGGGCGTCGAGATGCCCGCACGCACGGATGCACAAAATGATATCGAGACGGTGGAAGCCGTGTCGGGTGCATGCATGGCCCTGCCGCGGTCGGCGTTCGAGCGTGTGCGGGGTTTCGACGAGGCCTATTTTCTGCACGTCGAAGATCTCGATCTTTGCCGGCGCGTGCGCAATGCCGGGTGGCGTGTGGCGATTGCTCCCGCAATCCGCGTCACGCACAGCCAAGGCAGCTCCAGCCGCAGCCGCCCGCTCTTCGTCGCGCGTCACAAGCACCGCAGCATGTGGCGATACTTCTGCACCTACGATACCGCCGCGCGCAATCCGCTGCTGCGCGCCGGCGTCTATATGGCTATCTGGGCGCATTTCGGTCTGACTGCGCTGCGCATCGCAGCGCGCCGGGCATTCGGCGCGAGCGTATCCCGCGCCTGATCGACGGCGTCTCCCGCGCAGCACGGCGCCGCCGGCATTCGTCTAAGGCGCAAGCTGTCCGGATCGGTGGGATAAACGACAGGTTGCCGGCGCGGCGGCGGGCTAGACTTCGACGGTCGAGAGAATGGCGCGTGCGTGCAACGGCGACCGTGCGGCTGCGCTCTGCGTTTTGCCGCAACGATCACCCTGTCGCGGCAACCGCGAAGCCGAGTCCTGCATACGGTGACAAAGCCCGGGTTGCAGGCGCATATTACGAAGGCCAGCCGGCGGCCAGCTTCGAGGTCAGCAATGATCACTTTGAACATCAATGGGCAAGCCCACGATGTGGACGGACCCGCCGACATGCCCTTGCTCTGGGCCTTGCGCGATCTGATCGGCCTTACCGGTACCAAGTTCGGCTGCGGCATCGCGCAGTGCGGCGCGTGCACAGTGCACGTTGACGGCGCGCCCGTGCGTTCGTGCCTGCTGCCGATTGGATCGATCGGCGCGCGCGCGGTCACCACGATCGAGAATATCGGCGCCTCGGCGATTGGCGCGAAAGTGCAGAAAGCCTGGCTCGAACTCGAGGTCGTCCAGTGCGGCTATTGCCAGTCCGGCCAGATCATGTCGGCTGTCGCCTTGCTGCAGAGCCATCCGAAGCCCGACGATGCCGACATCGATGCGGCGATGGCCGGCAACATCTGCCGCTGCGGCACTTACGTGCGCATCCGCGATGCGATCAAGCACGCGGCGGAGGTTTGAGATGGACGATATCCACATCGAGCCGGCGACATCCGAAATCGCGCAAGCATCCGAGGCATCTGCGCCTTCAACCTCACGTCGGATGTTTCTGAAAGCGGGACTCGCGGCAGGCGGTGCCTTGCTGCTCGGCTTCCATATTCCGTTGGCGAACTCTGCCGACACGCCGGCGCAAGCCGCGTTCGCACCGAACGCCTTCATCCGCATCGATGCGCAAGGTCGCGTGACCCTGATCATTCCGCAGGCGGAAATGGGGCAGGGTATCTACACCTCGATCGCGATGATCCTGGCCGAAGAACTCGACCTGAAATGGGAACAGGTCACGATCGAAGCAGCGCCGCCGAGCGACAAGTTGTACGGCAATCCGATCTTCCAGATCCAGGTGACCGGCAACTCGAATTCGATCCGCGCATTCTGGACACCGTTGCGCAAGGCCGGCGCAGGCGCGCGCGCGATGCTGATCGAAGCCGCCGCGCGGCGCTGGAATGTCGATGCAGCCAGCTGCACCACGGCGAACGGCGAAGTGATCCACGGCGGCAGCGGACGCACGCTCGCGTACGCAGCGCTCGCAGGCGATGCGGCCAAGCTGACACCACCCACGGATCCGCCGCTGAAGGCGGTCGCCGATTTCAAGATGATCGGCAAGCCGCTGAAGCGTCTCGATACGCCGGACAAGGTCAACGGCAAGGCGCAGTTCGGCATCGACGCGATGCCGGCCGGGGTGAAGTTCGCCACCATCGCGGCGTGCCCGGTGTTCGGCGGCAAGGTCGGACACGTCGACGACGCCAAGGCGAAGCAGATGGCAGGTGTTCGCCAGGTTCTCGTGTTCGAGGATTTCGTCGCCGTCGTCGGGGATCACATGTGGGCGGCGAAGCAGGGCCTCGCGGCGCTCGCCATCGTCTGGGACGAGGGCGCCAACGCGCAGGTTTCCTCCGACATGGTATGGAAGCAATTGCGTGCGGCGAGCGAGAAGCCCGGCATCGTCGCGAAGAGCGCGGGCGATGCGGCGAAAGTGCTCGGCGGCGGTGAGCGCATCGACGCCGCCTATGAATTGCCCTTCCTCGCACACGCGACGATGGAGCCGATGAACTGCACCGTGCACGTGACGCCGGACGCCTGCGAAATCTGGGTCGGCAGCCAGGTGCAGACGCGCGCGCAGGGTGTCGCGGTGAAGTTGACCGGACTGCCGCCGGAAAAAGTCAGCGTGCACAACCTGCTTCTCGGCGGCGGTTTCGGTCGCCGGCTCGAAGCGGACTACGTCGAGAAAGCCGTGCGTATCGCGCAGAAAGTCGATGCGCCGGTCAAGGTCGTGTGGACGCGCGAGGAAGACGTGCAGCACGACGTCTATCGTCCGGTCTACCGCGACGTGTTGTCGGCGACTCTCGCCGACGGCCGCATTTCTGCCTGGAGTCATCGCATCACCGGTTCGTCGGTGATCGCGCGCTGGCTTCCGCCGGCATTCCAGAAAGGCATCGACATCGACGCGGTCGATGGCGGCATCGACATTCCCTACGACATTCCGAATCTCAACGTCGAGTATCAGCGTGACGAGCCGCCCGGCGTGCCGACCGGTTTCTGGCGCGGCGTCGGACCGAACAACAACGTGTTCGCGATCGAGAGTTTCATCGACGAGCTGGCGAAGAAGGCGGGCAAGGATCCGCTCGAATTCCGGCGCGCGATGCTGGGCAAGAATCCGCGTCTGCTGGCGGCGCTCGAACTCGCTGCAGGCAAGGCCGGCTGGGGCACGCCGCTGCCGGCGCGCCGCGGTCGTGGCATCGCCGTGCAGGTCGCATTCGGCAGTTTCATCGCGACGGTTGCCGAGGTCGAGGTTTCCGGCAACGGCGACGTGCGCGTGCAGCGCATCGTTTCGGCGGTCGACACCGGCATCGTCGTCAATCCGGATACCGTCGTCGCCCAGCTGCAAGGCGGGCTCATCTTCGGACTCACCGCCGCGCTGCACGGTGAAATCACCATCGACAAGGGACGCGTGCAGCAGAGCAATTTCCACGATTACAGAATGCTGCGTATCGACGAAGTGCCGAAGATCGAGGTGCATCTGATCCAGAGCGGCGAAGCGCCCGGCGGCATCGGCGAAACCGGAACCACGGCGGCTCCGCCGGCGGTCGGCAATGCGATCTTCGCTGCGACCGGCATCCGGCTGCGTCGTCTGCCGATCGATCGCGAGGTGCTGTCGGGGAGGAAAACCGCATGAGCGCGCGCGCAGGTTTCAGACGTCTCGGCATCGCGATCGGCGTCCTCGCGGTGATCGGAATTCTGGTGCTCGGCTGGTATGCGACGCGGCCGGGACCGCTCGCGTTCGCCGCGGGCAAACCCGTGGCGCTGAGTGCGTACCAAGGACATCCGACCGGCGTGCCGGCCGACTTCAAGGAAACCGATGCGGTCGCGCGCGGTCGCTATCTGACCCAGGCCGCCGACTGCCAGGCCTGTCACACCGATGAGAACGGCAAGCCTTTCGCCGGCGGTCGTGCGTTCAAGCTTCCGTTCGGCACGCTGTATGCGCCGAACATCACGCCCGACGCGCAGACCGGCATCGGCGGCTGGAGCGATGCGGATTTCCTCAAGGCCGTGCACAAGGGCATCGGTCGCGACGGCAGAAAACTCTATCCGGCATTTCCGTACGCGGCCTACACCTACCTGACCGACGAGGACGTGCTCGCGATCAAGTCGTATCTGTTCACGCTGACACCGGTGCAGAACGTCGCGCCCGAAAACACGCTGGCGTTTCCGTTCAATCAACGCTGGCTGATGTCGTTCTGGTCGCTGCTGTTCAATCCGGATACGCGCTTTCAGCCGTTGCCGGAGCAGAGCGAGCAGTGGAATCGCGGCGCCTATCTGGTCGAGGCGCTCGCGCACTGCGGCGAATGCCATACGCCGCGCAATCTGATGCAGGCGCTCGACAACGGTCGCAAGTTTGCCGGTGCGTTGACGAATGGCTGGCGCGCCTACAACGTCACGCCGGACAAGAGTGCCGGCGTCGGCGGCTGGAGCGATGCCGAGCTCGCGCGCTATCTTGCCTCCGGTCACGCGGCGGGTCGCGGAACCGCATCGGGTCCGATGGCGGAAGCGGTCGAGTTGAGTTTCCGCAATCTGACCGCGAGTGACATCGATGCGATGGTCACGTACCTGCGCAGTGTTCCGGCGCTCGAATCGAAAGACCTGCCCGCGCCGAAAACAGAAGTCGCCTCGGCCGACCCGAAACAGGACGCGCTCGCTGCGAACGATCCGCACGGCAAACAGGTTTTCGCCGGAGCCTGCGCCAGCTGTCACAGCTGGACCGGCGTCAGTGCGTTGTCGACGCGTGCAAGCCTGACCGGCACGCGCGCGATCAACGATCCCAGCGCAGTCAACGTGGCGCAGATGATATTGCGCGGTTCCGAGTCGAAGAACCCCGACGGCCAACTCGCGATGCCTGCCTTCGGCGCCGCCTACAACGACGACGAAGTTGCCGCGGTCGCGAACTATGTCACCGCACGCTTCGGCGCACGCGCATCCGCGCTCACCGCCGAGGACGTGCGCAAGATGCGCGCGATGGAGTAGTAGCCTGCGTCTTCGAAGACGCAGGTCGAACCCGTTCGACGGTCAGCGAAAGTTTCATCCGCATCCGCTCGATTCGTGTGGAAGCAGCGTGAAGTAAGACGGACACGTGTCCGTTCCGCCGACGCATTCTTACGCGCTGCACGTGTCGTGTGCGCGAACACCATCGATCGAGCTTCGCGCTTTCGCGCACGCAAGCACATGCGAGCGCATGCACGCGCGTGAGCACTGCTGTCGCGCTGGACTAAAAAAAGTGATTCGCGTTGCCCACGCGTCGGCTCTTTACGTTTCATTGCAACGCCGCCGTCGCGCTGTGTGAACTTGTGCTCTTTTTCACATTTATAGAATGATATTCTTCTGCGCGATTGCTCCTTCAGCGCGAACCGCCGCGCGTTGAAGTGATGTGGGGTGTTGCGCTGTCAGCCTGTCCGTGGCGGATAACTCACTGCATCGAGTGTCAGGGAATTTTTGCAGGTGGTGCTTCGGCACCGCCACGGGTCGTTGCGGCCTGAAACTTTCGAGGGGGATTGGCAGATGCGTGAGGGAACTGGGGTCGCAGACGTTCGGAAACTCGAGACTTCGGTTTCGCCGACGTCGTCGCAGGGTCGCGATGATCGTCACCCGCGTTCGCTCGCGGCACGAGGCGCACGCCACTGGCTCGGTCGCTGTTTGCTGGCCGCCTTCGTGCTCGCCGCGCCGGCCGCACAAGCGGCCGTCATCGTCAACAAGACCTTCTCGCCCGCGTCGATGACCGTCGGCGGCACCTCGACGCTGACGATCACGCTCGGCAACACCGGCGCGGCCGCAGCGACCGCGGCGGCGTTCACCGATACGTTCCCCTCCGGACTCGTCGTCGCCTCGCCGAGCAATGTCGCGACCACCTGCGGCGGTACCGCGACAGCGGTGCCGGGTTCGGGCAGCGTCGCGCTGAGCGGCGGCACCATCGCAGCCGGCGGCGGATCGTGCACGGTGACGGCGACCGTCACCGCCAGCGCGATCGGCAACTACACGAACACGATTCCGATCGGTGCGCTGACCAGTTCGCAGGGCAGCAACGGTTCGGCGGCGTCGGCGACGCTCGCGGTGCTCGCTCTCCAGCCGGTCACCGGAACCTGGGCCGGCGCCTATCAGCCGCCCTTCGGCGGGCGCCTCAAAGGCAACGGCGGACCCGATTCACTGACGTTGACACTCAACAACGTGAACACGATCGGGCTGACGAACCTCACGGTCCCGGTGACGCTTGCGCAGCCGGTTCTCACGCTCGCAAGTCCCGCGAACATGAGCACCACCTGCGGCGGCGGCACGCTCACGCCGACCGCGAACGGTCTCACGCTGTCGGGCGGCTCGATCGCGGCGAGCGGCAACTGCACGATCAAGTTCGACATCATCGCGGCGCAGCCGAATACCTACTTCCTCGCCAATGCCCTCGTCAGCGTGGTGGCGGGTACGGTCACCGACAGTCAGGGCGTCACGAATACCGGCGCGGGCATCAATATCGCGACGCAGACCGGCGTGAGAATCGACAAGACGTTCCTGCCGACGTCGATCATCAGCGGCGGCGTATCGACGGTCACCCTGACGCTCAACAATTTCAACTATTCGGCGCTGTCTCCGATCAACTTGACCGACACCTTGCCGATCGGCATATCGAACACGAACATGGTGGTGGCGCCGGTACCGAACGCTTCCACGACCTGCGGCGGAATTTTGACGGCGACGCCGGGCGCCGGCAGCGTGCAGCTCGCCGGCGGTTCGCTGCCCGCGGTGCCGCCTGCCGCATCGGCCTCGACGACGTGCACGATCACGTTCGACATCGTCGGCTCGACGCCGCGCACGGTGCCGACCAATCTGGTCAACTCGATTCCGGCCGGCAACTTCGCCGGTGTGGGTTATCCCGCAGCTGCCGCCACGCTCACCATTCTTCCGAACCAGCCGTTGGCCGGTTCGACCAAGGTCGTCAGCAACCAGAACTACGCCGGCAACGAGATGGGCTACGCCGGGTCCACGCACTCGGTGACCATCACGCTCAACAACACGACCACATCGCCGATCACGGTCACCTCGCTCGCCGATGACCTTTCCACGATGGGCACGGGTTTCGTGATCGCGGGCGACACGCCGCCGTCGACGACCTGCGCAGGCGGAACGGTCACGGCGGTGCCGGGCAATACCACCTTCACGATGGCGGGCGGTGTGATTCCGCCATCGAACGGAACGACGCCCGGCAATTGCACGGTCACCGCGGGCGTGTATATCCCGTTGGCGACGACGTCACTCGGTACGCACACCAATACGATTCCGATTGGCGGCATCGTCACGGACGCGGGCAGCAACGTCACGCCGATTACATTCCCGCTCTCGGTGTATACGCCGCTCGCGATCTCCAAAACCTTCACGCCCGCCTCGGTGAATGCGGGAGGCACGTCCACGTTGACGGTGAACATCGTCAACCGACAGGCCTCGACCGGAGAAATCAACGGCGACCCGCTGACGAACATCACCGGCGCCGATCCCTTGCCTGCGGGCATGGTGGTTGCGACGCCTCCCGCGGTGACGACGACCTGCAATGCCGGCACGAACATCACCGCTGCCGCCGGTGGATCGAACCTCAGCTTTTCCGGCGTGAATCTCGCCTTCGGTCAGCTCTGCTCGATCACCGTCAACGTGACCGTACCGGCCGGAACGCCGGCGGGCATCTTGACCAACACCATCCCCGCCAGTTCGTTCACCACCGATCAGGGGATGACCAACAGCACGACGCCGAGCGGTACCGGCGGATACAGCAACGGTCAGGCTGCTGCGAATCTGACCGTTACCGGCGCGAACGTCACGATCAACAAGACCTTCACGCCGGCCACGGTCGCCGTCGGCACCACGAGCCAGCTCGCGATCAATTTCATCAACAACAATCCGGGCAACATCGCACTCAGCCAGGTGGCCCTGGTCGACGCCCTGCCGATCGGCATGATGGTTGCGACGCCTGCCGGCGCGTCGTTCACGGGTAGCGGATGCAGCGGAACCGTGGCGGCAGCGGTCGGCGCGCTGAGCGTGGGCGTGTCGAACGCCGCCATCAATGCGGGCTCGTCCTGCACGCTCAAGGTCAACGTGGTCGGTACGGCTGCGGGCAATCTGATCAACACGATTCCGGCCGGCGCGCTCGTGTCGTTGCAAAGCGTCTCCAACAGCGCGCCCGCGACGGCGACGTTGCAGGCGACCGGCGCGGCTGATCTGGCGATCACGAAGAGCGACGGCGTGACCACGGTCGCGACGGGCACGGCGACGACGTACACGGTCGTCGTCAGCAATGCCGGTCCGAACAACGTCATCGGCGCCGTCGTCGCCGACGCACAGCCGAGCGGCATGACGTTCGCGAACTGGACCTGTACCGCGACGAGTGGCGCGAGCTGCGGCGCGCCTTCGGGCAGCGGCGCGATCAGCGACACGATCAACATCAATGTCGGCAGCACGGTCACCTACTCGGTGACGGCGCAGGTCGCACCGAACTTCGCCGGCACCTCGATCACGAATACCGCGACGGTGACGCCGCCCGGTATCGTCACCGACTCGAACCAGGGCAACAACACCGCGAGCGACATCGACACGGTCGTTCAAGGCGTCGTGCTCGCGCTGACCAAGGATGACGGCAGCGCGACCTACACGCCGGGCGGCAGCGCCACCTACACGGTGACGGTGAAGAACACCGGCGGCGCGAGTGCGACGCAGCTCAGCGTTTCCGATGCATTGCCCGCGGGCGTTACGCTCTCGGGCACGGCCACCTGTACGCCGGCCGGCACGGCGACCTGCGGCACGGTTACGGGCGGCGCGGGTCAGTCGAGTTTCGGCGCGACGAACGCGACGATTCCAAGCGGCGCTGCGAACGCGTTGACGTTCGCGCTGCCGGTGTCGTTCGCCTCGACGATGACGACGAATCCGCTGCTCAACACCGTCACCGCGACGGATGCCGCGAGCGGTGCGACCGGATCGGCGAGCGACAGCGACACCGCGAACGCGACGGCGAATGTGTCGATCGTCAAGGCAGGTCCGGCGAGCGTGATTCCAGGTGCGCCGATCAGCTACACGCTGACGATCCGCAACGCAGGTCCGTCGGCAGCGAATGGCACTACATTCAACGATGCGCTGCCGGCGACGATCACCGGCGTCACGGCAAGCTGCGGCGGCGCCACGGGCGGCGCGGTGTGCCCGGGTTCGGTCAGCGTCGCCGGCAACGCGGTCAGCGGCACGATTGCGACGATGCCGCCGAACAGCCTGGTCGTCGTCACGATCAACGGCACCACGTCGGCCAGCGCGAATGCGTCGATCAGCAACACGGCGACGGTCACGCCGCCGGGCGGCACCACCGATCCCGCAACCGGCAACAACACGAGCACGGCGACGACGGCGATCCAGCCGATCGTGCACATCACCAAGACCGTCGATGCGACCACCGTGGTTCCGGGCGACACTGTGCACTACACGATCACCGTGACGAACACAGGCCCGGTCGCGGCCAACAACACGCTGGTCACCGATCCGTTGCCGAACGGCATCATCACGCAGAGTTGGACCTGCGCCGCCGCCAGCGGTGCGGTATGTCCGAATGCATCGGGCAACGCTGCAATCTCCGAGACGGTGGCGACCTTGCCGTCTGGCGGTTCGCTCGTCTACACGGTGACGGCGACGGTCAGCCTGGTGCCGCCGACGAACATCAACAACACCGCGACGGCGACGCCGCAGAACGGCGCGTGCGCGCCGGCCAATACGCCGGCGCCGTGCTCGGCGACGGCGAGCCTGCCGCCGGTGCCGCAGATCGGTCTCAGCAAGACTGCCGACACGACGACGGTGACGCCGGGCGGCACGATCACGTACACCGTGGTGGTGTCGAACACCGGTGTCGTCGCAGCCGACGGCACGCCGGTCGACGATCCGATCGCCGCGGGCATCGCGAGCCAGACCTGGACCTGCACCGGCAGCGCTGGCGCGGCCTGCACGAGCACATCGGGCACGGGTTCGATCAGCGACGTCATCGCGACATTCCCGGCCGGCAGCTTCGTGACCTACACGGTGATCGCGATCGTCGATACGACGCCGCCGGCCATCGTCAGCAACACGGTAACGGTGACGCCGACCGATCCGACCACCGTCTGCACGCCGGGCAATACGCCAGGACCGTGCGTGGCGACGGCGAATGTCACCTCGAATGCGCAGATCAGCATCGCCAAGACCGCCGACACCAGCGCACTGACGCCGGGCGGCAACGTGACCTACACGATCACGGTGACGAACACCGGCGCCGCTGCGGCCGACGGCACCACGCTCGACGATCCGCTCCCCGCCGGCATCGCGTCGCAGACGTGGACCTGCGCGGCGAATGCCGGCGCCACGTGCGCGCCGAACGGCACCGGCGCGATCAGCGACACGCTGACGACGTTCCCGCCGGGCAGCTTCGTGACGTACACGATCACGGCGACGATCGATGCCAATCCGCCGGCGACGATCACCAATATCGCGACGGCGAATCCGCCGCCGGGCGGCATCTGCACACCGGGCAACACGCCCGCACCGTGCGACGCCGAAACCAGCGGCGGCGCGGTACCGCAGATCAGCGTGACGAAGACGTCCGACGCGACCGGCGCGGTGACGCCGGGCGGGACGGTGACCTACACATTGACGGCGACGAACGCCGGCAGTGCCGACGCGCCGAACACGCTCGTCAGCGACACGATGCCGGCCGGTGTCGTCGCTGCGAACTGGACTTGCGCCGCAACGGGCGGTGCTGCATGTCCGTCGCTGACGGGCATCGGCAACGTCAACGAAACGATCGCGACATTCCCCGCAGGCAGCAGCGTCGTCTACACGATCGTGGCGACGGTTTCGGCGACGCCGCCGGCGAGCATCACCAACACCGCGAGCGTGATGCCGGCGAGCGGCGTGTGCCTGCCCGGCAACACGGCGCCGCCATGCACGGCCGCCGCGAGCAACGCCTCGGCCTCGCAGATCACCGTGACGAAGACGGCGGACGACGCTTCGTACAGCGGCGGCGGCACGCTGAGCTGGACGCTCACGATCACCAACAGCGGCAGCTCCAGCGCCGACGGCACCAGCGTGAGTGATGCGCTGCCGGCAGGCATCGTGTCGTCGTCGTGGACCTGCGTCCCCGGCATCGGCGCGGTCTGCGCGAACCCGAACGGAACCGGCGCGATCAACGAAACGATCACGACGCTTCCCGCAGGCAGCAGCGTGACGTACCTGATCAGCGGCACGGTTGCGCTGCCAGCACCGACCTCGATCACGAACACCGCCGCGGCCAACCCACCGGCTGGTGGCACCTGCGGCGCCGGCAACACCGCGCCGCCGTGCACGGCGACGGCGGTCACCGCGTCTGCGCCGAGCGTTGCGATCGCAAAGTCGGTCGCCGACGCGAACGCCAACGGCATCGCCGATCCGGGCGAGCCATTGACCTACACGATCGTCCTCACGAACGCAGGCGGCACCGCCGCGACCGGATTCGGTGTGAGCGATCCGATCGATGCGAACACCACCTTCGTCTCGGCCGACAACGGCGGCACGTTTGCCGGCGGCATCGTCACCTGGAGCGGCCTCGGCATTCCGGCCGGCGGCAACCTCGTGCTGCATGTGGTGACGGCGGTGCGCTCACCGCTGGCGGCAGGTATCGCGCAGATCGCGAACGTCGCCTACGAGACCGGCACGACGCCACCGTCGTGTCCGCCGAGCGGTCCGCAGTGCGCGGTGCTGCCGACGCCGGGTTCGGTGACGCTGACCAAGTCGGTCATCGATGCGAACGGCAACGGCATCGCCGAAGCGGGCGAGTCGCTGAGCTACACGATTGTTCTGACCAACAGCGGCGGCAGCGATGTCAGCGGCTATGACGTGACCGATCCGCTCGATCCGAATCTGGTGTTCGTCTCGGCCGACAACGGCGGCGCGGAAGCAGGCGGCATCGTGAGCTGGAACGGTCTGGTCGTGCCGGCGGGCGACAGCCTCACGCTGAGCGTCGTCGCAGCCGTCGCCGAACCGCTCGCGAGCGGCGTCGCGCAGATCGCCAACGTTGCCTATCAGACGGGCACGACGGCACCCGCGTGTCCCGGTCCGAGCGCGCAGTGCGTCGTGCTGCCGACGCCGGGCACGGTGACGATCACCAAGACGGTCGCCGATGCCTCGGGCAACGGCGTCGCCGAGCCGGGCGAACAGCTGACCTACACGATCGTGCTGGCCAACGCGGGCGGCAGTGCGGTGTCGAACATCGACATCACCGATCCGCTCGATGCGAACGTCGCGTTCGTCTCGGCGAGCAACGGCGGTGTGTCTGCCGGCGGCGTCGTCAACTGGAGCGGCCTCAGCGTGCCGTCCGGCGGCAACGTTTCGCTGACGGTCGTAGTGAATGTCGCGAGTCCGCTCGCGAGCGGCACGGCGACGATCAGCAACGTCGCGTATCTGGCGGGCGACACGCCGCCGGATTGCACGCTGTCGCCGCGTCCGGCGAACTGCAGCCTGATCTCGACTGCGCCGGCGATCAGCATCGCGAAGAGCGCCGGCACACCGACGCCGAACGGCACGCCGAACCAGTTCACCTTGACCTACACGGCGACGGTCTCCAACAGCGGCGGCAGCGTCGGTCACTACGATCTCGCCGATACGCTCGCGTTCAACGGCGCGACCGTCACCGCGATCAGCGCTCCGCTCTATGCGAGCAGCACCGGCGACACGCGCACCGGCACGTTGGGATCGTTCGTCGCGCCGAGCGGCGGCACGATCGTGAGCAACGAAGACCTCGGCGCAGGCGGCCGCGAGACCTGGACGTACACGGTCACCTACACGATCGATGACGGCAGCGTCGCCTCCGACTGCAACGATCCGCTCAACGGCCTGCGCAATAGCGCAGTGCTCGGCGGTGCGGCAGCGGGTGCGCCGCCGGCACAGACCTGCACCGGCACGGCCAGCGTCAGCATCCAGAAGAGCGCATCGGCCCCGGTGCCGACCAGCACGCCGAACGAGTTCACGCTGACGTACACGGTCAACGTGTCCAACACCGGCACGCTGCCCGGCAGCTACGATCTTTCCGACGTGCTGACCTTCAACGGCGCGACGATCGGCGCGATCGGCGCACCGGTCTACAGTTCGTCCAGCGGCGATCCGCAGGACGGCGTGCTCGGCGCATTCGGCCCGCCGGATGGCGGCGTGATCGTGACCGGCGAATCGATCAGCGCAGGTGGCGTGCAGACCTGGGTCTACACGGTGACCTACAAGATCGACGATGCGCCGGTGGCCGAGGACTGCACGACACCGAGCGGCGGCTTGCGCAACAGCGCGGCGCTCGCGGGCTCGGTCTCGGGCCAGTCGGCGACCTGCACCGGCGCTGCGGCTGTCGTGATCGGCAAGACCGCGAGCGGCCCGGTGCCGACCGCGAACCCGGGCGAGTATGCGCTGACGTATCTGGTCACGGTGCAGAACAACGGCTCGCTCAGCGGCATGTATGACCTCGATGATGCCTTCACCTTCCCCGGCGTCAGCGCCGTCAGCGTGAGCGCCGTGCAGCACGGCGGCAGCGATCCGCTCGGCACGCCGCTCGGCACGTTGACGGCCACCGGCGGCAACATCGTGACCGGCGAGAGCATCGCGGCGGGATTGAACGAGACGTACACCTATGTCGTCACGTTCACCATCGACGACGCGGTCGCCGTCGGCAGCTGCGCGCTCGGTGGCGGCCTGGTCAACAACGCCGCGCTCGGCGGCAGCTCGTCGGGTCAGGTCAGCACCTGTACCGACGTGCCGAGCGTGACGATCGCGAAGAGCGCGAGCGCGCCGACGCCGACGGGTACGCCGAATCAGTACGCGATCGCGTACACGGTCACGATCGACAACGTCGGCGCAGCCGCGGGCAGCTACGACCTCGCCGACGCGTTCGCATTCGCCGGTGCGACGATCGATACGGTCAGCACGGTCACGCATGCCGGTCCCGATCCGCTGTCGACGACGCTCGGCACGCTGACGAATGGCGGCGGCACGATCGTGACTGCGGAAACGATCGCGGGCGGATCGAGCGAGAGCTACAGCTACACGGTCGCCTTCACCGTCACCGATTCAGCCGCCGCGAACGACTGCACGACACCGACCGGCGGCTTGCGCAATGCGGCGAGTCTCGGCGGCAGTGCATCCGGGGACGCCGACACCTGTACCGGTGCGCCGAGCGTAACCCTGGCAAAGGTGCTCTCGAACGAGAGCGGCACGCAGCCGGGCATCGCCGAACCCGGCGAGACCTTGACCTACACGATCACGCTGAGCAACAGCGGCGCGACTGCGGCGACGGCTTACGGCGTGACCGATCCGCTCGATCCGAACGTGACCTTCGTGAGTGCGAGCAACGGCGGCACCGCGGCTGCCGGCGTCGTCACCTGGTCGAACCTGACGGTGCCCGCAAACGGCACGCTCGCATTGACGGTGGCGGTGACGGTCAACGCGCCGATCCCAGCCGGGGTCGCAGCGATCGGCAACCTTGCCTATGCGACCGGCAGCACGCCGCCCGATTGCACGACGAGTCCGACGCCGTCGGCCTGCGTGATCACGCCGACACCGACGCCGACAGCGGGCGTCGTGTCGATCACGAAGACGGTCGCCGATGCGAACGGTAATGGCTTGGCCGAGCCGGGCGAGACGCTGACCTACACGATCACGCTGAGCAACACGAGCGGCGGCGATGCAGTGAACTACGGCGTCACCGATCCGCTCGATGCGAACGTGGCGTTCGTCAGCGCGAGCAACGGCGGCACGTTTGCCGGCGGCACGGTGACGTGGAGCGCGCTCACGATTCCGGCCGGGCAGAGCGTGGCGCTGACGGTCGTGGTGACGGTCAACACTCCGCTGCCGGCCAACGTCACGCAGATCGGCAATCTCGCCTACCAGACGGGCGGCGCGCCGCCGGACTGCACGCTGCAGCCGCGACCGGCGAACTGCGCAGTGAGTCCGGTGCCGGCAGCGGGCGCGGTCACGCTGGTGAAAACGGTCGCCGACGCAAACGGCAACGGCCTCGCAGACCCGGGTGAAACGCTGAACTACACGATCACGCTGACCAACAGCGGCGGCCAGGATGTCAGCGGCTACGGCGTCATCGATCCGCTCGATGCGAACGTCGTGTTCGTATCGGCGAGCAACGGTGGCGCGTTCGCGGGCGGTGCGGTTACGTGGACGAATCTCACGGTGCCGGCGAACGGTAGCGTGACGCTCACGGTCGCGACGGCGGTGGTCAATCCGATTCCGAGCGGGGTGACGTCGATTGCGAACGTCGTGTACGCGACCGGCTCGACACCGACCGATTGCAGCGCTGCGCCGATGCCGCCGAGTTGCGCGGTGATCGCGACCGCGCCGGTGGCGGGCGTGGCGCAATTGCAGATCTCGAAACACGCGAACGCGGGCACGGTCACACCGGGCGGCACGTTGGTTTACACCGTCGCGGTGGGCAACGTCGGTACCGCAGCGGCGACGAGTGTCGTGATCAGCGATCCGATCCCGGCCGGAATCGCGAGCTACGCATGGACCTGCGCAGCCTCGGGCAGTGCGTCATGCGCGAACAGCAGCGGCAGCGGCGCCGTCGACGAGATGATCGCGAGCATCCCGCCGGGTGGCGCATTGACCTACACGGTGACGGCCGTGCTCTCGGCGAATCCGCCGTCGAGCATCGTCAATGTCGCGAACGTCACCTCACCGGCTGCGAGCGTCTGCGCGCCGTCGGGCTCGGCACCGCCATGCACGTCGCAAGCCGTCGTCGCCGTGTTCCCGGGCGGCGGCCCTTCCGCGGCCGTGCCGACGCCGGTCGACAGCCGCTGGATGCTGCTGGCGATGGCGATGCTGTTGATGGGTGCGGCTGCGCTTCGCGGTCGCCGCAGGATTTGAGGTCCGACGCCTGGAAGCCTTCGTGTGATCGAGGGCTTCCGGCGCATGCAGCAGGATTCGACGCCGGCAACGACGACGTTGGCATCGAGCAACGCGACGAGCCCATGAGGAAACGGTCCGCTTCGATTCGTCGAGCGGACCGCAGTGAAGCTCAGCGTTTTGAACCCGATCGTTTCACGCGCCGAGGCGCAGACGCGCGAGTCAGGTAAGCGACGAATCCGTCCGCCAGTTCAGCCGCCAGCGCATCGGCAGAGAAGCCGCGAAAGCTGTGCCACAGCGAATTCGCATCGAGCGCGTAGGCTTCGATCGAACACATCGCATGGAGCAGCGCGAAGCGGAGCGCGTGTTCGGGATCCGATTGCGCGATCTCGTCGCGATGATGCAGCAGCACCGCGACGACTTCCTCCACGTTCGCCGCCATGATCGAGCGCGCCCGCCGCGCGAACTCGCGGTCGTCGGTCGAATCGAGATAGCGCGACAGCGAGCGGATCAGCAGGGGATGGCGCTGGTACTGCTCGAACAGCACTTTCATCAGCTGCGCCGCGGTCGCTTGCAGCGTTCGTTTGAGCAGGATTTTCTCGAGGTGCAGGCGATTGTTCGCGTTGCTCTGCTCGAGCGCATGCAGAAAGGCGGCGCGGATCAGCGCGTCCTTGTCCGCGTAGCGGCGGTACACGCTGGCGGGCGCGACCTTGGCGAGCGCCGCGATCTTCGGCACCGTGGCCGCTTCCAGACCCGACTGCGCAATGACGCGAATCGTCGCCGCGAGAAGGCGTTGCGCGGTCGCGCGGCTGCGTTCCTGCTGATGAGGTTTTTCGGAGTCCATGGCGCGAGTCTAGACAACTTCGAGAAAGTATGCGAATGTAAATTCGCATTTACATATTGGATGTCGACGCCATGCATCTCGATTCCTGGATTCAACACGTGTTCGTGGCGCTGTTGCTCGTCGCCGTCCCGATCGTCGAGGCGCATTACGACCGCCGGCTGAAGCGATTCACCACGTCCGAGCGCCGCGTGACGTGGTATCGCATCAACGTCGTCGTCTTGTGCGTGCTTGCCGCGGCGGCACTCGCGCTGGCCTATCCGGCGAACGTTTTCGTGCTGGCGAATGGCTCTTCGGTAGCGCTCTGGCTCGGCGCACACCCCGCCGTTTTCCTCGGTGCGAGCGCCTTGGCCGTGGCCTACTCGGGCATGACGCTCGGGCAGGGAATCAAGGCGGCGACGAACCAGGCTCTGCGCTTGAAGATCGCCAAGGCGATGCAGTCGCTCCGATTCGCGCTACCCGTCACCCCGCGCGAACGTCGCTGGTGGATCGCAGCGAGTCTTGCAGCGGGCGTATGCGAGGAGATTCTCTATCGCGGTTTCGTCACGCATTATTTCTCGGGTTCGCTCGGCGCGCCGATTGCACTCGGCACGCTCGGCGCCTGGCTCGTGTCTTCGCTGTTCTTTGGATTCGCACACGCTTATCAGGGTGTCGCCGGCATCGTCAGAACGGCTATAGGAGGACTTATGCTCGGTTCGATCGCGATTCTCTCCGGCAGCTTGTTGCTTCCGATCGTGCTGCACGTCATGTTCGACCTGCAGATGCTGTGGGTGTACCGACCCATCGCCGACGAACCCGATATCGCCGCGCGGTTGATCGGTGGGTGCGAACCGTCCATGCTGTGATGGGCGAGCATCGATAGCTATATGCTGCGGAGGCACGATTGTTGTTCGATGCCGATACCCGTGCGTTCGGCTGCATCGACGGTGCATCTCTTCGCGGCGTCTACGACAATATGACGACGGCGCTCGATCGCGGCGCTCGGGCTATCGATCGCGATCAAGGCCGGCCTGTCGCGTGCGCGCGCATGTTCGCATAGGGTGTCGAGTCCACGATCCGGAATGCACAAAAGAGAGCGTGCGTCGCCTCCAATGATTTCGATCTTGTCTGGTAAATGAATTGAATCACCAAGATAAAATATTCTCCGTAGCCCCCATGATGGACTGGACGGACCGGCACTGCCGCTATTTCCACCGGTTGCTTTCTCCGCATGTGCGTTTGTATACCGAGATGGTGACGGCGCCGGCGGTGATTCACGGCGATCGTGAGCGTCTGCTCGGGTTCGATGTGAGCGAGCAGCCGCTGGCCTTGCAGCTCGGCGGGTCGGATCCGCGCGAGCTCGCGCACGCTGCGCGCATCGGTGCGGATCTGGGTTACGCGGAAATCAATCTCAATGTCGGTTGCCCGTCCGATCGCGTGCAATCGGGGCGCTTCGGCGCGTGCCTGATGCGCGAGCCGATGCTGGTCGGCGATTGCGTCGCGGCGATGCGCGCGGCGGTCGCGATTCCGGTGACGGTGAAATGCCGGCTCGGGGTCGACGATCAGGACGAGGACGCCAGTCTCGATCATTTCATCGACAGCGTGCACGCGGCCGGCTGCAGCGTATTCGCGGTGCACGCACGCAAGGCCTGGCTGCAGGGACTGTCGCCGAAGGACAATCGTGAGATCCCGCCGTTGAATTACGCGCGCGTGTACCGGTTGAAGCGTGAGCGTCCGCAGTTGACCATCGTCATCAATGGCGGCATCGCGAGCGTTGCCGAAGTCGGCGAGCATCTGCGTCATGTCGACGGCGTGATGCTCGGCCGCACGGCGTATCACGAGCCCTATCGGCTCGCCGAAATAGACAATGCGCTGTATGCGACGCCGTTGCCGGATCGCGACGAGGTGCTGCACCGATTGCGCCCGTACATCGAGGCGCATCTGGCGCGCGGCGATCGTCTGCAACACATCAGCCGGCACATTCTGGGTCTGTACCAGGGGCTGCCCGGTGCGCGTACGTATCGGCGCACGCTCAGCGAAAAAGCGCATGAGGCGCATGCGGGATTCGATGTCGTCGAGCAGGCCTTGTTCGCGCGCAGCAGGGGATTGCACAGCCGCGCGGCCTGAAGACATTCGATTCGCAACGATCAGCGTTTGCGTTTGCTGACCGCGGCGCTGCGTCGCGTCGGCGGCACCGGCGCGAGCGTGCGCAGGCGCTGCTCGACGAAGTCGACGAAGGCGCGCACCTTGGCCGGAATGAAGCGGTTGCCCGGATAGATCGCGAAGATGCCCTGCTCGCCGCCGCTCCAGCGCGGCAGCACCTGGCGCAGGCGGCCTTGCGCAAAATCCGCGGTGACGACGAAGTGCGGCAGCAGCGCGATGCCGGCGTCGGCGCGACAGGCATCGAGCAGGGCGAGTGCATTGTTCGAACGCAGCTGCGTGTTCGCGCGCACCTCGGCGCGCGCGCCGCGTTGCTGCAGCAGCCAACGCTCCGGCAGGGTTCCGATGTCGAGTACCAGGCAGGCGTGTGCGGCGAGGTCGGCCGGGCGCCGCGGCTCGCCGCGTCGATCGAGATAGGCCGGACTCGCCGCCAGTACGCGCCGGCTCTCGCCGAGACGGCGCGCGATCAGGCGCGAATCGCGCAATGCGCCGACGCGGATGGCGAGGTCGAATCCTTCCTCGACCAGATCGACATTGCGGTTGGACAGATGCAGATCGAGCAGCAGCAGGGGATGCAGGGCGAGAAACTCCGCGATCAGCGGCGTGATGTGAGTGAGACCGAGCCCGCTCGGCGCACTCACGCGCAAGCTTCCGCGCAAGCTGCCGCCGAGCGCGCTGGCGACCGACTCGGCGTCCTGCAATTCTGCCAGCAAGGCTTCGCAGCGCACCAGGTGAGCGCGGCCGGCCTCGGTCAGGCCGACCTGGCGTGTCGTGCGCTGGAGCAGGCGCACGCCGAGCCGCGTTTCCAGCGCAGCAATCGCCCGACTGACGGCGGACACGTGCAAACCGAGCTGCTCGGCCGCGCGCACGAAGCTGAGCCTGCGCCCGACTTCGACGAAGGCGTTGATCTGGGCGATGCGGTCACCGAGCATTATTGCTTCAATCGCAATGATGAGTTGTTCGGAAGCCAGTTTATCGCAAGCCCGATGCCGCGTAATCTGCGCCGAGGTTCACGCTGTACAGGATACGACGATGGAGAGTTCACGCATGACCATCACCGCAGCGGCGGACGACACCCGCATGGCGCTGGCCGGACGCATCAGCGCCGGCGTGTTCGTCGTGCTCTGGTGCTCCGGCTACCCGGCGGGCAAGCTGGCCGTGCAGCATGGCGCACCCTTCACGGTGTTGTTTCTGCGCTTCGTCAGCGCCGCCGCCATCTTCGCGATTCTCGCGCTGCTCGCGCGCGCCAGCTGGCCGGATTGGCGCGTACTCGGGCGCAGCGCGGTGGTCGGCCTGCTGTCGCTGGCGCTGTCGTTCGGCGGCATCTACGAGGGCCTGCGTCTCGGTGTTTCGACCGGCGTGTCCGCGTTGTTCATCGGCGCAATGCCGTTGGCGACGGCGCTGTTCGGTCTGGCCTTCGGCGAGCGGCTCAGCCGCAGGCAGTGGCTCGGATTCGCGCTCGGTTTCATCGGTGTCGTGCTGGTGCTGGAAGGACGCCTCGGTGGCAGCACGGAGCACGCGGCCGATGCGAACCTCGGTCTCGGCTATCTGGCGAGTCTGGTCGGCCTGATCGGGCTCAGCCTCGGCACGCTGTATCAGAAGCGCTATTCGAGCACGGTCGATCTGCGCGTCGGCCTCGCTACCCAGCATGTCGCGGCGGCGCTCGCGCTGCTGCCGCTGGTCGTGTTCGTCGATCACTTCCGTGCCGACTGGAGCAGCACTTATGTCGGCGCGCTGAGCTGGTTGATCGTGGTCAACTCGGTCGGCGGTTTCGCCCTGTTGTTCGCATTGCTGCGCCGAGGTGCGGCGACCAAAGTCGCGGCGCTGTTCTATCTGATGCCGCCGATCACCGCCTTGATGGGCTTCGTGGTACTCGATGAGCATCTCTCGCTCGCGATGCTGCCGGGGTTCGTGCTGGTCGCACTCGGCGTCTGGCTCGGTACGCAGCAAAGTGACGCAGGCAGCGCCCGCGCGCGCTGACGCGGAATCCTCAGCCGCACGCGGATCGAGCAGGCGAGGGCACGAACGAGGCACAATAGGCGACGCTCCATATCGCCTTCTCGCATGTCCCTGGTCAATTTCGTCAATGTCGACTACTCGGTCGGCGGTCCCCTGTTGCTCGAAAAGGTCGATCTCGCGATCGAACGCAACGAGCGTGTCTGCGTGGTCGGTCGCAACGGCGCCGGCAAATCGACCCTGCTGAAGCTGATCGCAGGCGAGATCAAGCCCGACGACGGCGAACTGCGCGTGCAAGGGGGCGTGCGCATCGCGCGCCTGACCCAGGAAGTGCCGCACGATCTCGCCGGCACGATCTTCGACGTCGTCGCCGGTGCGCTCGGCCATCTCGGTGAGTTGCTGGCCGAGTTTCATCGGCTCACCCATCATCTCGACCAGCCCGGCGCCGCCGATGCGATGGCAGCGGTGCAGGCGCGCATCGACGCCGGGCACGGCTGGAATCTGGACCAGCGCGTCAGCAATGTGCTGATGCGTCTGCAGCTCGACGAGGAAAGCGAATTCGCCGACCTCTCCGGCGGCATGAAGCGACGCGTGCTGCTCGCGCGTGCGCTCGTGCTCGACCCGGACATCCTTCTGCTCGACGAGCCGACCAATCATCTGGATATCGAAGCGATCGCCTGGCTCGAGCAGCTGCTGCTCGACTTCAGCGGCAGCGTCGTCTTCGTCACGCATGACCGGCGCTTCCTGCGCGCGCTGGCGACGCGCATCGTCGAGATCGATCGAGGTCAGGTGACGAGCTGGCCGGGCGACTACGAAAACTATCTGCGTCGGCGCGAGGAACGCCTGCACGCCGAAGCGCAGATCAACAGCTTGTTCGACAAGAAACTGGCGCAGGAAGAAATCTGGATCCGCCAGGGCATCAAGGCGCGGCGTACGCGCAACGAAGGCCGCGTGCGTGCGCTCGAGGCGATGCGGCGCGAACGCTCGCAGCGACGCGAACTCGGCGGCAATGCGAAATTGCAGGCCGGTACCGCGGCCGCGTCGGGACGGCGCGTCATCGATGTCGACGACATCCGTTTCGGTTTCGGTGACCGCATGATCGTCGACGGACTCACCACGACGATCCAGCGCGGCGACCGCATCGGACTGATCGGTCCGAACGGTTCCGGCAAGACCACCTTGCTCAAACTGCTGCTCGGCGAGCTGACGCCGCAGGCCGGCGAAGTGCGTCTCGGCACGAATCTGGAGATCGCCTATTTCGACCAGCATCGCACGCATCTGCGCGAGGATCGCAACGCGCTCGACAACGTGTCCGAAGGCGCCGAGTTCATCCAGATCAACAGCGCGCGCAAGCACGCGCTCGGCTATCTGCAGGATTTCCTGTTCTCACCGGAGCGCGCACGCGCGCCGATCACCGCGTTGTCCGGCGGCGAACGCAACCGCCTGCTGCTGGCCAAGTTGTTCGCCAAGCCCTCGAACCTGCTGGTGATGGACGAGCCGACCAACGACCTCGACGTCGAGACGCTGGAACTGCTGGAGGAACTGCTCGCAAGTTATACCGGCACCTTGCTGCTGGTCTCGCACGATCGCGAATTCCTCGACAACGTCGTCACCGGCACGCTCGCGCTCGAAGGCGAGGGTCGGGTCGGCGAATACGTCGGCGGCTATTCGGACTGGGTGCGCCAGAGCGCGCCGTCGCGTCTGCGCGCGGCGACTGCACGCGCCGCACGCGAAACGACGTCCAGTGCGCCGGCCACGCCGGCAGCGCAGGCGCCGGTGAAGCGCAAGCTCGCCTACAAGGACGCACGCGAACTCGAAACGCTGCCGCAGAAAATCGAGGCGCTGGAAGCGCGCATCGCCGAACGCGGCGCGGCGATGCAGGAGCCGGCGTTCTATCAGCGCGACGCACGCGCCATCGTTGCGGCGAATGACGAGCTGGCGAAATTGCAGCACGAACTCGATGCCGCTTACGCGCGCTGGCAGGAACTCGACGCCGGCTAGGCCGCGCTGACGACGACAGCGAAAACGGCCACGATGGAAACGAGCGCGCCGTTGCTCGCAATCGAACCTTCGCTCAGAACGACGCGTCCGCCTCGATCACCACGGCGACCGGTGCGCTCATCTGCAGGGTCAGCGCAGTCGACGCATCCGCACGCGTCGACGGCGGTGCGGGAGGCGCCTCGGGAGCGGCCGGCGCTGCCGGAACGGCCGGCGTCGGCGCGTGCATCGGCGTCGGCCCGGTCGGCGGAGCCGGGGGCGCGGGCGGCGCCGGCGGAGCACTGAAGATCGACTTGAACGCCGGCGCCTTCACGTTGAGGGCGAGCGCCTTGTGATCGCGCAGCAATTTCACCGCGACATCCTTGCCGGCCGGCTGATCGCGCAGTGCGCGCAAGGCATCTTCCGCGCGCTCGACGGATTGTCCGCCGACACTGGTGATGACATCGCCGCCGCGCAGGCCCGGCAGCGCGTCGGCATCGGCCGACATCACCAGTGCGCCCTTGTCGGTGCCGAAATAGTGGCCGAGTTCCGGATTCAGACTGGCGAGGTTCAAGCCCCACCACGGCATCGACAGATGCGCACGCTGCATCGCGCGGGCGGCGCTTTCGTTGGCGCGTTCGGCGAGGAGCTGCGAGCGCTCCTGGGTTTGCTGCGCGCGCTCGGCTGCATGCTCGGCGGCGCGCGTGGCGGCTTCCACGCTGCGCTCGATGCGCTTGTCGAAGTCGGGTGGCAAGGTACCGAGTTCGTCGAGCTTGCCGAGATCGCTCAGGTCCGCGCCGAATGCACTGGCGAAATTGTAGGGTTCGCGCCGTTCTGCCTTCAGCTTGATCTCGGAGTTCTTTCCGTCGCGCAGCACGGTCAGTGTCACCTCTTGTCCGACCTTGAGATTGCGCAGCGCTTCGTTGAGGAACTTCGCCGAATCGCCCGACGGTCCTTCCATGTCGCCGCGCACCTTGACGATGATGTCGCCGTTGCGCACGCCGGCCTTGGCCGCCGGTCCGCCGGGCGTGATCGCGCTCACGCGCAGACCTTTTTCATCCTTCGCCAGCACCACGCCGATCATGCCGCGGTCCGGATCGCTGACGTAGCGGTAGGCATAGGCACGCGGCCCGTTGTCGCCGAGCTCGCCGGAAAGCTTCGCCATCTTCTGCGACAGCTGCTGCATCTGCGCGCGCATCTCGGCGAGTTCCGCACGTGCCGCATCGGTATTCGCTGCGGGCGCCGCCTGTGCATCCGAATGGGTCGTGGTCGAGGTGCTCGTGACCGACGTGGTGGTTGCGGTCTTCGGGTTCGCGTCGGCGCCGAACGCATTCGCTGCAAAGGCGAGTGCGACGGCGGCTACAAGGTGGGTGCGCTTCATCGGTGTTCCTCAGTTCAGCAGTTGGGACGCCGCAGGTCCGGCGTTGCGGTCGTTGGCGGCGATTGCAAAGCCGTTGCCGCGAATGGTGGCGAGGTCTTCGAGCAGGGCGACGCGCTTGCGCCACAGGGGCAAGGCCTCGCCGTCGTCGTGCGGTGCGCCGAGCTGCACATCGACCAGACCGATCAGGTCTTCGATCTCGACTGCCGCCATCAAGTCGCGGCTGTCCTGCGGGGCACTCGCAGCGAATGCGGCGATCCAGCGTTCGAGCGACTGCGAGCGGCCGTGCAGGCGATCCAGTTCGGCGCCGTCGCCGGAGCTGGCAGCTGGAACATCCACATTAGTGTTCGCAGCCGTAGCATTTGCAGCCGGCGCCGGTGCGCTCGTCGTCGCGATCTTCGGTGCATCTTCGGACGGCGCGTCCCGATGCATGCGCGGCATCGCCACGACCAGCGCAATGCCGGCGGCGAGTGCCGCGGCGATTGCATAGTGCCGGCGACGCGGCTGGCGCCGGCGTTCCAGCGTGCGCGCCAGGTCCGGCCACAAGTCCGGCAGCGGCGCTGCATCGGGCAGCGCGCGCAAGGCGGCGGCGAGGCTGTGTTCGGATTCGCTGTTCATCGTGCCGTCGCGGTCAGACATGGCGCGACCTCCTGCAGTTTCGGTGCGACCGGATCCAGCAATGTGCGCAGGCGGTTACTGCCGCGCGCAACCTGGGACTTGGAGAAGCTCACCGACTTGCCGGTCATTTCGGCGATCTCCTGATGGGTGTATTCCTCGACGTGATACAGCCACAGAACACTGCGCGTGAGCGCCGGCAGGCGATCGAGCGCGCGTTCCATGTGCTTCGCGTCCGCCAGCGCCCAGGGTGGCGCGGCGGTGCTCGGCGATTCATCGTCCGCGGGCAGTTCCTCGAACTGCACGCCACGTTCGCGCCGCAGTTTCATCAAGGCCTCGTTGACGACGATCTGGCGCAGCCAGCCCCAGAACGGTGCGTCGCCGCGAAACTGGCTGACGCGTTCGAGCATGCGCAGCATCGCGTCGTGCACGACCTCGCGAGCGGTGTCGACGTTGCCGAGCATGCGCAGCGCCAGGGTGTAGGCGGGCCGCTCGAACGTGCGATAGATCTGTTCGAGCGCGCGCACGTCGCCGCGGCGCGCGCGCGCCAGCGTGGTCTCGGCTACTTCGATCTGGAAACTGGTTGCGCTCACGGCAGGATCAGATGCATGGCAACGGGTTTTGGTCGCAGGCTGCGCGGCTGCGTGCGGACGAGGGTGCATGGTGCGGCATACACGACCGCGCAGCCCGTCTTGCATTGCCTCGCGCGCCGTTGTCCGCCGCCTGTCCGCGCCGGGGCCGGACACTGTCCGGCGTCCGGGCCGAAGGCTCTACAGGCTTTCCGATCAAGCATTTACAGGCTGGCACACTCGTTGCTGAAACAACAGCGCAGATGCTCACGCCAACGGGGACGACCATTCCATGATCCGCGACACCTCCGCCCAGGACAGCAAGATTACGCCGCAACGAAGCCACAAGAAGTTGTTCGTGTGGGGTGGCATCGCCGTCGCCATGATCGTGGCCGGCGTGCTCGTGCTGCCCGCTGCTGCACGCCTGATGTCGTCCGACTCTTCCGCCAGTTCAGCGCGCCTGCGCATCGCCGAAGTCAAGCGCGGCAACCTGACCCGCGATGTGTCCGTGCAGGGCAAGGTGGTCGCGGCGGTCAGCCCGACCCTGTACGCGCGCAGCGCCGGTACGGTCACGCTCGACATCCACGCCGGCGACAAGGTGAAGAAGGGCGATGTGCTGGCCGAGATCGACTCGCCCGAGCTGACCAACAAGCTGAAGCAGGAACAGGCGACGCAGGACAGCCTCGGCCTCGAAGTCGAGCGCGCGACCATCGCCAACCGCAAGCTGGAGTCGGCGACCCAGATGGCCTACGAGCAGGCGGTGATCGACCAGCAGACCGCCGAACGCGAAGTCGAGCGCAACGAAAAAGCGTTCACGCTCGGCGCGCAGCCGGAGATGACCGTGCTGCGTGCGAAGGACGCGCTGGCCAAGGCGCGTCTCAGCCAAATCAATGCGCAGCACAATATCCAGCTCGATCGCGACAGCCTCGCCTTCGAACTGAAGACCAAGCGCTTCGCGCTGGACCGGCAGAAGCTGCTGGTCGAGGATCTGACCCGCCAGGTCGACGAACTCAAGATGCGCTCGCCGGTCGATGGCCAGGTCGGCCAGTTGCTGGTGCAGCAGCGTGCGAACGTGGCGGCCAGCGCGGCGATCCTCAGCGTGATCGACCTCAGCGCACTCGAAATCGAAGTGCAGGTGCCGGAAGTGTTCGCGCACGATCTCGGCCCCGGCATGTCCGCCGAGATCCAGGATGGCAGTGGCAAGTACACCGGCGAAGTCAGCGCGATCTCGCCCGAAGTCGTCGACGGCCAGGTCACCGGACGCATCCGCTTCGGCGACAAGAAGCCCGATGGCCTGCGCCAGAACCAGCGCCTGACCACGCGCATCCTGATGGACGAACACCCGAACGTGCTGATGGTCGAACGCGGCCCGTTCGTCGACTCCGGTGCCGGCCGCGTCGCCTACGTCGTGCACGGCGATGTCGCCGAACGCACCGCGATCCAGGTCGGCGCGACCAGCCTCAATTCGGTCGAGATTCTGAGCGGGGTCAAGGAAGGCGACCGTGTCGTCATCTCGGGCACCGACCAATTCAATGGTGCACAGCGCGTGGCGCTGAACTGATCGACGAGCCGGGAATCGGGGATCGGCAAGAAAGCACGACGTGCCCGATCCCTTCACCACATTCCCATTCTCTGATTCCCCACTTCCGAACGAGGCGAAGCCGATGTTGAAGATGACCCACCTGCAGAAGGTCTACCGCACGCATCTGATCGAGACCTATGCGCTGCGCGACTTTTCGATCCACGTGCGCGAAGGCGAGTTCGTCGCCGTGACCGGGCCGTCGGGTTCCGGCAAGACGACGTTTCTGAACATCTGCGGCCTGCTCGAGGAATTCACCGGCGGCGAGTACTGGCTTGACGGCGTCGATGTGCGCGGACTCAACGACGATGCGCGTTCGCGCCTGCGCAACGAGAAGATCGGTTTCATCTTCCAGAGCTTCAACCTGATTCCCGATCTCAATCTGTTTGACAACGTCGACGTGCCGCTGCGCTATCGAGGTTTCCCCGCCGCCGATCGCAAGAAGCGCATCGAGGAGTCGCTCGGTCGCGTCGGTCTCGCCTCGCGCATGAAGCACTATCCGTCGGAACTGTCCGGCGGTCAGCAGCAGCGTGTCGCGATCGCGCGTGCGCTGGCCGGCTCGCCGCGCCTGCTGCTCGCCGACGAACCGACCGGCAACCTCGATTCGCTGATGGCGCGCGGCGTGCTGGAGCTGCTGGAGGAGATCAACCGCCAGGGCACGACCATCGTGATGGTCACGCACGATCCGGAACTCGCCGCCAGAGCGCACCGCAACGTGCACGTGATCGACGGTCAGGTCACCGACTTCGACGACGAACCGAAACTGCGCAACGCAGCGCACGACGGCAGTCCGAATCCGACGGCGATCGCCTGACTTCCGCTTCGACGACTGCACAGGCGCTTGTCGCATCCGCCTTCGGCCGCTTCCCGACGAGGGAAGCGAAGAACACAACAAAGGTGACCCATCATGTTCGGCTACTACCTCCAGCTCGGCCTGCGCAGCCTCAGGCGCAACCCGGTCCTGACCACCTTGATGGTGGTCGGCATCGGTCTCGGCATCGCGGCGAGCATGACCACGCTGACCGTGTTGCATCTGATGGGCAGCGATCCGATCCCGTGGAAGAGTGACAAATTGCACTATGTGCAAATTGACAATTGGGACGTGAACAACCCGTTCTCCGACGACGGCCGTCCGCCCGACCAGGTCACCTATCGCGATGCGGTCGCGTTGATGGAAGCGGGCAAGGCGGACAAGCAGACCGCGATGTTCAAGCTGGCGCTGCCGATCCAGCCGGAAAATCCCGAGGTCAAGCCGTTCCAGGCGCTCGGCCGCGTGACCTACGCCGACTTCTTCGCGATGTTCGAGCCGCCGTTCGCCTACGGCGGCGGCTGGGACCGCAAGCAGGATGCCGAGCATGCCCGCGTCGTCGTGCTGACCCGCGAGAGCAACGAGAAACTGTTCGGCGGCCAGAACAGCGTGGGCAAGACCCTGCGCATGAACGGCGTCGACTACAGCATCGTCGGCGTGCTTGCGGACTGGAAACTGCGCTCGAAATACTACGACCTCACCAACGGCGCATTCAGCGATGCCGACGAGTTCTTCATGCCGTTCACGACCGCGATCGACCTGAAGCAGCGCGCGAGCGGCAACAACAACTGCTTCAAGTCGCCGGGCGACGGCTGGGATGCGTATCTGGAATCGGACTGCATCTGGATCCAGATGTGGGTGCAGCTCGATTCGCCCGCGCGCCTGGCCGAATACCACGCCTTCCTCGACAACTACGTCGCCGAGCAGAAGAAGCTCGGACGCTTTCCGCGACCGTTGAACAACCGCCTGCTCGACGTCAACCAGTGGATGCGCGACCAGCGCGTCGTTTCGCGCGACGTGCAGGTGCAGACCGGACTCGCGTTCGCCTTCCTGATCGTCTGCCTGGTCAACACGATCGGCCTGCTGCTCGCCAAGTTCACGCGCAAGGCCGGCGAAGTCGGCCTGCGCCGCGCGCTCGGTGCGAGCCGCAACGATGTGTTCAAGCAGTTCCTGATCGAATCCGGCGTGGTCGGCATGACCGGCGGTCTGCTCGGACTGCTGCTCACCGGACTCGGACTGCTCGCGGTACGCGCGCTGTATGCCGAGTACAAGAATGTCGCGCATCTGGACTGGTCGATGATCTCGATCACGATCGTGCTGGCGATCGCGTCGGCGTTGCTCGCAGGTCTCTATCCGACCTGGCGTGCGTGTCGCGTGCAGCCGGCCGCGCAGTTGAAGGTGTGACAGGCCGGCGACGGTGATCGGCAATCGCTGCAGAGCGAGCCCCGCACACCCGACCCGATCGCAATCCGATTCCCGCTACTCCTTTCCGGAATGAAGCCATGGAAATCCGTCCCATCCTGTCCGCCCTGATGCGCAGCAAGGTTTCGATGATCCTGATCGGCTTGCAGGTTGCGCTGACCCTGGCGATCGTCTGCAACGCGCTCTTCATCATCGGCCAGCGACTGGAACGCATGGATCGTCCGAGCGGCATGAACGAGAGCGACACGTTCTGGTTCGGCAGCAACGGTTTCGGTCAAGGCTACGACGCCAACGCGGTGCAGTTGTCCGATCTCGCGCTGCTGCGCCAGATGCCCGGCATCGCCGCTGCGACCAGCACCAACTCGGTGCCGATGAGCAACGGCGGCTGGAGCACCGGCATCAATCTGCAGCCCAAGCAGAAGACCTCGACGGCGCAGACGACCTTGTACATCGTCGATGCGCAGGGGCTCGATGCCTACGGCGTCAAGCTCGTCGCTGGTCGCAACTTCAAGCCGGAAGAGATCAAGACAGTGAAGTTCGGCGATCGCTTGCAGCCCGCGGCGATCATCGTGACGAAGGCATTGGCCGACAAGCTGTACCCGGACGGCGATGCACTCGGCAAGCAGGTCTACATGGACGAGGAGCCGCCGACCAGCACGATCATCGGCATCGTCGAGCGTACCCAGGTGCCGTGGGTCGACGCCGAATTCATCGACTACAGCACCTTCGTGCCGGCCTACATGCCGTACGGCAATTCGACGCGCTATCTGGTGCGCGCCGAAGCCGGTCGCCGCGACGAGGTGATGAAAGAGGTCGAGCAGAAGATGTCGCAGTCCAACACCAGCCGCATCATCGGCAAGATGCGCACGATCGCATCCGTGCGCAGCGATGCCTACGCCGGCGATCGTGCGATGGCGATCATCCTCGGCACCGTGATCGTCGCGCTGCTCGCGATCACCGCGCTCGGCATCGTCGGCATGGCAAGTTTCTGGGTCGCGCAGCGCACCCGGCAGATCGGCACGCGGCGCGCGCTCGGCGCGACGCGCTTCGACATCCTGCGTTACTTCCAGACCGAGAACTTCATCATCACCACGCTCGGCCTGCTCGTCGGCGGCGTGCTCGCCTATGCGCTCAGCCTCTGGCTGATGCAGAACTACCAGTCGCCGCGACTCCCCTGGTACTACGTGCCGATCGGCTTCGTCTGCCTGTGGGTGCTCGGCCAGCTCGCCGTGCTCGGCCCGGCGCTGCGCGCCTCGCACGTGCCGCCCGCGGTGGCGACGCGCAACGTCTGACGATCATCGCGGAGGAATTCCCATGTTCGTCTATTACTTCCGACTCGGCCTGCGCAGTCTCCGGCGCAATCCCGTTCTGACCGCACTGATGGTGCTCGGCATCGCGCTCGGTATCGGCACCAGCATGACCACGCTGACCGTGCTGCATCTGATGGGCAGCGATCCGATTCCGTGGAAAAGCGCGCGTCTGCACACGGTGCAGATGGACAGCTGGAATCCCAACGCCGCGTTCGCGCAGCCGGCCGAGCCGCCGACCCAGCTGACCTACCGCGATGCCAACGCCTTGATGCAGGCGGCACGCGGCGATCGCCAGGCTGCGATGTTTCGCGTCGCCTTGCCGGTGCAGTCGGACAATCACGCGCTCAAGCCGCGGCTGGTCACCGCTCGCGCGACCTATACGGATTTCTTCGCGATGTTCGAGCCGCCATTCGAATACGGCGGCCCGTGGAATCGCGCCCACGACGATGCGCATGCACGCGTGCTGGTGCTGTCGAAGGCGACCAACGAGGAATTGTTCGGCGGCGTCGACAGCGTCGGCAAGCATCTGCTCATCGGCGGCCTCGATTACAGCGTGATCGGCGTGCTCGCGCAGTGGCGACCGAGCGTGCGTTTCTACGACGTGGTCAGCAGCAGCGCATTCGACGATCCGGAAGAAATCTATCTGCCGTACACGACGGCGGTGGAAACCAATACCGGCACGATCGGCGGTCAGAGCGTGTGCTGGGGCAATGTGCCGGCCGGTCGCGAAGCGTACCTGGCGTCGGAATGCGTCTGGCAGCAGTTCTGGGTCGAACTCGATTCGCCGGCCAAGCTCGCGGCCTACCGATCCTTCCTCGAAGCCTATGTCGGCGAGCAGAAAAAGCTCGGACGTTTTCCGCGGCCGCTCGATGTACGTCTGCCCGACGTCAACGAATGGCTGACGTCGCAGAAGATCGTTTCGAGCGATGTGCAGATCCAGGCCTGGCTCGCGTTCGCGTTTCTCGGTGTGTGTCTGGTCAGCACGATCGGTCTGCTGCTCGCCAAGTTCCTGCGCAAGTCCGGCGAGATCGGCGTGCGTCGCGCGCTCGGTGCGAGTCGCGGCCAAGTGTTCGCGCAGCATCTGATGGAAGCGGCGGTGATCGGCTGCAGCGGCGGCGTGCTCGGCTTGCTCTTCGCGTGGCTCGGCCTGTTGCTGGTGCGCGGCCTCGACCCGGATCTGCAGGCGGTGGCGCGCCTGGATTGGCCGATGGTCGCGACCGCGATCGTGCTTTCCGTGCTCGCCTCGACCATGGCCGGTTTGTATCCGACCTGGAGTGCCTGCCGGGTGCAGCCGGCGGTGCAGCTGAAGATATGAAAAGACACGGAATCGCCTGAGCCCAGGCGCAGCGATGGCCTCGCACGCTGCAATCGCTCTCTCGCTTTCGATGCACGAATCCCGGTTCTCCACCCGATCGTTCAGTCCGGAACAGCACCATGCAAATTCGCCCCATCCTGTCGAGCCTGATGCGCAGCAAGATCGCGCTGATCCTGATCGGTCTGCAGATTGCGTTGACCCTGGCGATCGTCTGCAACGCATTGTTCATCGTGGTGCAGCGCCTCGACCGCATGGCGCGACCGAGCGGCCTCGACGAAGCGGATACGTTCGAAGTGGTCAGCCTCGGCTTCGGCACGCAGTTCGACGTGCGCGGCGCGGTGCGGCAGGATCTCGTCGCGCTGCGCGCGATGCCCGGCGTCGTCGATGCGACACCGATCAATCGTGTGCCGATGGGGCGCGGCGGCTGGTCGACCGGCATTTCACTGAGCCAGGATCAGAAGACGCCGACGCTGTCGACCGCGGTCTACATGGTCGACGATCACGCGCTCGCTGCACTCGGTGTGCCGCTGCTGGCCGGACGCAATTTCGAACCCGGCGAGGTCGCGTTTCGCGATCTGCATGATCCGGACTGGCCGCCCGGCGTGATCATCACGCGTGCCATCGCCGAGCGCCTGTTTCCGGGACAGCAGGCGGTCGGCAAGCTGTTCTATCTCGATCCGCGTGCGCCCGCAAACACGATCATCGGTGTCGTCGAGCGCCTGCAGGCGCCGTGGCTGAATACCCAGGAGACCGAGTATTCGACCTTGATGCCGCAGATCCGGCCGTACGGGCTCGAGTCGCGCTATCTGATCCGTGCGCAGGCCGGCCGGCGCGATGAAGTGATGTCGCGCGTCGAAGCCACGCTCGGCGAAATCAATGCGGGGCGCATCGTGCGCGGGCTGGAGTCGATGCAGCAGGTGCGCTTCGAGGGCTACAAGTCCGATCGCATGATGGCGGTGATCCTTGGCTTGGTGATCGCGCTGCTGCTGGCGATCACCGCGCTCAGCATCGTCGGCATGGCGAGTTTCTGGGTCGCTCAGCGCACGCGCCAGATCGGCACGCGGCGTGCGCTCGGTGCGACGCGGCTGAATATCCTGCACTACTTCCAGATGGAGAATTTCATCATCACCACGCTCGGCCTCGCCGGCGGCGGCGTGCTCGCCTACGCGCTGAATCTGTGGCTGATGCAGGCGTATCAGATGCCGCAATTGCCGTGGTACTACGTGCCGATCGGCTTCACCAGCTTGTGGATACTGGGCCAGCTCGCGGTGCTCGGTCCGGCCCTGCGCGCCTCGCGCGTGCCGCCGGCGATTGCGACGCGCAGCGTCTAGCGCAAGCCACTCTTCAAGGAGATCGCGATGTTCACCTACTATCTTCGACTCGGCTGGCGCAGTCTTCAGCGCAACCCGATCCTGACTGCCCTGATGGTGCTCGCGATCGCGCTCGGTGTCGGTACCAGCATGACCACGCTGACCGTGCTGCATCTGATGGGCAGCGATCCGATTCCGTGGAAGAGCGACAAGCTGCATTACGTCCAGCTCGACAACTGGGATCCGCTGCAAGGCTACGACGACGACGGTTCGCCGCCGGACCAGCTGACCTATCGCGATGCGATGGCGCTGATGCAGGCGGGCAAGGCCGATCGGCAGACCGCGATGTACAAGATCAGCATGCCGGTGCAGCCGGAGAATCCCGAGGTCAAGCCGTACAACGCGACGGGCCGCGCGACCTACGCGGATTTCTTCGCGATGTTCGAGCCGCCGTTCAAATACGGCGGCAGCTGGGCGCGCGAGCAGGACCAGCAGCACGGGCGCGTCGTCGTGCTCAGCGACAAGACCAATGAAAAACTCTTCGGCGGCGCCGACAGCATCGGCAAGCACGTGCGCCTCAACGACAACGACTACAGCATCGTCGGCGTGCTCGATACCTGGCAGCCGCGCGTCAAATACTACGACCTCACCAACGGCAGCCTGAGCGCGCCGGAAGGGTTCTACATTCCGTTCACCACGGCGACCGAACTCAAGAGCAACTCGACCGGCAACAATCGTTGCTGGAACAACGCCAACTCCGGCTGGGACGCCTACCTCGAGTCGGAATGCGTCTGGCTGCAGATGTGGGTGGAAACCGACTCGGCGGCGAAGCTCGATGAGTACCGTTCCTTTCTCGACAGCTACGTGACCGAGCAGAAGAAGCTCGGCCGCTTCGCGCGACCGCGCAACAATCGCCTGCTCGATGTGCGCCAGTGGATGCGCGACCAGAAGGTTGTTTCCGGCGACGTCGAAGTGCAGTCGGAGTTGTCGCTGGCTTTCCTGACCGTGTGCCTGCTCAACACGATCGGCCTGCTGCTCGCCAAGTTCATGCGCAAGTCCGGCGAGATTGGTCTTCGCCGCGCGCTCGGTGCGAGCCGGCGCCAGCTGTTCGCCCAGCACCTGATCGAATCCGGCGTGGTCGGCCTCAGCGGCGGCGTGATCGGCTTGTTGTTGACCCTGGTCGGCTTGTGGATCGTGCGTCTGCTCTACAGCGATTTCGCCAGGGTCGCCACGCTCGACTGGCCGATGGTACTGGCGACGATTGCGCTGGCGATCGTCGCCAGTCTGCTCGCTGGCCTGTATCCCACCTGGCGCGCATGCCGCATCGTGCCGGCCCTGCAGTTGAAGACACAGTGAGGTTCGCGATGGAAATCCGTCCGATCGTTTCGACGCTGTTGCGCAGCAAGGTCTCGCTGATCCTGATCGGTCTGCAGATAGCGCTGACGCTCGCGATCGTCTGCAACGCGCTCTTCATCATCAGCCAGCGCTTCGCCAGCATGGGACGTCCGAGCGGCATGGACGAGGCGAATACCTTCACGGTGTCGAGTTCGGGCTTCGGCCAGCACTTCGACATCGCCTCGGTGACCCAGGGCGATCTCGCCATGCTGCGTTCGCTGCCCGGCGTGAAGGCGGTGACGCCGGCGATCTCGATTCCGCTCAGCGACAGCGGCTGGAGCGAAGCCCTGTCGCTCAGCGCGGACCAGAAGACGCCGACCGCACCCACCGCGATCTACTTCGTCGACGAGTACGGCCTCGATGCGTTCGGCACCACGCTCATCGCGGGGCGCAATTTCAAGCCCGAGGAAATCACCCGGCGCGCGCCGCGCAGCACGCAGTGGCCGACCGAGACCATCATCACGCGCGCGCTGGCGCAGAAGCTTTTCGGCGATGCCAACGCGGTCGGCAAGCAGGTCTACATCGACGTGAAAGGCGCGCCGATCAACATCATCGGCGTCGTCGACCACCTGCAGATGCCGTGGCCGCATGGTGTCAGCCGTTCGGCCGACCCCACGATCGTGGACTATTCGATCCTGATGCCGCAGGTGCTCAGTTTCGGCAATCGAGGCGGCTACCTCGTACGCAGCGAACCGGGTCGGCGTGACGAGCTGATGAAGACGGTCGAAACAAAACTCGGCGAGAGCAATCGCGGACGCATCATCGAAGACATGGATTCGGTCGCCCACATACGTGCACTCGCGTACGGCCAGGATCGTGCGATGGCGCTGATCCTCGGCGGCGTGATCGTCGCCCTGCTCGCGATCACCGCGCTCGGCATCGTCGGCATGGCGAGCTTCTGGGTCGGCCAGCGCACCAAGCAGATCGGCACGCGGCGCGCGCTCGGTGCAACCCGGCTGGACATCGTGAGCTATTTCCTCACCGAAAATTTCCTGATGACGACCATCGGCCTCGCGCTCGGTGTCGTGCTGACCTACGCGCTCAATCTGTGGCTGATGTCGAACTACCATTCGCCACAACTGCCGTGGTTCTACGTGCCAGTCGGCGTCGTGTGTTTGTGGACTTTGGGTCAGCTCGCCGTGCTCGGCCCGGCGAAACGCGCCTCGCGCGTGCCGCCCGCGGTGGCGACACGTTCGGTGTGAATACGTCGGCGCATACGTCGATGCGCAAGCTGCATTGCTCGCCGATGGCGGTCGCCCGCGCAATTTTCGGCACGTCGCGGCTACACTTCACGCAACCTTTCCACATACTGCTGCATCCAAGACCGGGATGCGCAGCCATAACATCGCCAATGAAGCCATGCGCACCGTTCTGGTGATCGACGACAATCCGGCGGTCGGCACGGCGCTCGACCTGCTGCTGGGTCTGCGCGAAATCCGCACCGTCATCGCCTGCTCGCCGCAGGAAGGGCTCGACGTGCTCGCGCGCGAGGACATCGACCTCGTCATCCAAGACATGAACTTCACCGCCGACACCACCTCGGGTGCCGAAGGCGTGGAGTTGTTCCGGGCCATTCGTGCGGAGCGCGCGGATCTGCCGATCGTGCTGCTGACCGCATGGACGAACCTCGAAACCGCGATCGAACTGGTCAAGGCCGGCGCCTCCGATTACCTCGCCAAGCCGTGGGATGACCACAAGCTGCAGGCGACGGTGGAGAACCTGCTGGAATTGTCCGAGGCGACGCGTGAAGTCTCGCGTTTTCGTGACGAACGCCGGCGCCGGCGCAAGGCGCTGGATGCGAAATACGATCTGCGCGGCCTCGTCTTCGCATCGGCGGGAACCTTGCGCGTGGTAGAACTCGCCTGCCAGATTGCGCGCGCCGAAATTCCGGTCTTGATCACCGGCCCGAACGGCGCCGGCAAGGAACGCATCGCCGAGATCATCCAGGCCAATTCATCGGTGAAGAGCGGGCCGTTCGTGACCGTCAACTGCGGCGCGCTGCCGTCCGAACTGATCGAGGCCGAACTGTTCGGTGCCGAGCCGGGCGCCTACACCGGCGCTGCGAACAAGGCACGCGAAGGCCGTTTCGAGATTGCCGATGGCGGCACCTTGTTCCTCGACGAGATCGGCAACCTGCCGCTCGCCGGCCAGGCCAAGCTGCTGCGCGTGCTGGAAAGCGGCCAGTTCGAGCGTCTGGGCTCCAGCCGCACGCGTCAGGTCAAGGTGCGCGTGATCAGCGCGACCAATGCCGATGTCGGCGCGATGATCCGCGACGGCCGCTTCCGCGAGGATCTCTACTACCGTCTCAACGTGATCGAACTGCGCCTGCCTCCGCTGGCCGAGCGTGCCGAGGACATCGTGCCGCTGGCCGAACATTTTCTCGACGGCCAGGCCGTGCTCGACGACAGCGCGCGTTCCGCCCTGCTCGGTCACAACTGGCCCGGCAATGTGCGAGAACTCAAGAATGCGATCCAGCGTGCAGCGCTGCTGTGCCAGGACGGCGTGATCAGCGCGCGCGACCTCGGTCTGGTCAGCGTGCGCAGCAGCAGCGGGCGCATCGCGCCGGAATCCGAGCCTGATCGTCCGATGATCGAATCGGCGTTGAAGAACGCGCGCGGCGTGATCAGCCAGGCTGCTGCCGAACTCGGGCTGTCGCGCCAGGCGTTGTACCGGCGCATGGACAAGCTCGGGATCGCGCAGGGATAGGCGATCGAGCTGCCAACCGGGTTCGCTTCCGACGCGAGTCAGGGTCGCAGATGATTTCGTCGAGCCGGGCGCGCACGCCACGTCGGATGCTCGCGGCGGCTTCGAGTCATCACGCCGCCGTCGAGAGGTCTGCACTCGCTCCATGCGCAACGTCCCGCTCAGCGGTTGCACCGTCGTCGTCCAGACGTGATCCTTAGTCCCATGCGCAAGGTTTCACTCGAAGGAAAACTCGCCGCCGCTCTCGCCGCCGCCGTGGTCGCGGCTGCAGCACTGGCGGCGTGGGCGACCGTGTGGCTGAAGTCGCCGCAGCTCGGTGCCGCTGCGGCCGTGCTCGGTCTCGCCTTGCCGGCCTTGCTGTTCGCGCGTCAGCTCGCGCGCCCGGTGACGGCGCTGATCCGCGCCTTGTCCGGCAGCGTGGTCGCATTTCGCGACGGCGATTTCAGTTTCTCGATCGGATCCAAGCGCGGCGACGAAGTCGGCGAACTGGTCACCGCGCACAACGAACTCGGTCGCGTGCTGCGCGAGGAGCGCCAGCATCTGTTCCAGCGCGAACTGCTCCTCGACACCGTCGTGCAGAACACACCGACGGCGCTGGTGCTGGTCGAGCAGGGCGGTCACGTCGTGTATGCGAACCTCGCCGCGCGTCAGCTGCTCAACGGCGGCCGCCCGCTGAATGGCGAATTTTTCTCAACCATCATCGAGAGCGCGCCGGAATCACTCGCGCGCGCGATCGCACTCGGCACCGACGGCCTGTTCAGCGTGCCGCTCGAACACGAGGAAGAAACCTTTCATTTCTCGCAGCGCGAATTCAAGCTGCAGGGCAAGCCGCACAAGTTGTATCAACTGAAACGACTCACGCGCGAGCTGGCGCGCCAGGAGGTGGCTACCTGGAAGAAAGTGATCCGCGTGATCAGCCACGAACTCAACAATTCGCTGGCGCCGATCCGTTCCTTGTCGCATTCCGGCCGCGAATTCGCCAAGCTCAACGACGTCAAACGCCTGACCACGGTGTTCGACACGATCGAGGAGCGCACGCGTCATCTGGAAAGTTTCATCCAGGGCTACGCACGCTTCGCCAAGCTGCCGCTGCCGCGTCCCGAGGCCGTCGCGTGGGCGCCGTTCCTGGAAGCCCTCGCACATCACTACGCCTTTCGCATCGCCGGCAGCCTGCCCGAAGCGCCCGCCTTGTTCGATCGCACCCAGGTCGAGCAGGTGCTGATCAATCTGCTCAAGAACGCGCACGAATCGGGCGGCCCGAACGAAGACGTCGAAGTCACGATCACGCGGAACACGCGCGAAGTCCGCATCGAAGTCGGCGACCGCGGCAGCGGCATGACCGAAACCGTACTCGCCAACGCACTGCTGCCGTTCTATTCGACCAAACGCAGCGGTTCCGGGTTGGGTCTCGCTCTCGCGCGCGAAATCGCCGAGGCGCATGGTGGGCGCGTGCAGCTGGCCAATCGTACGGGGGGTGGTTTGGCGGTGACGTTGGCGCTCCCGCAGTGAGTGGGTAAGTCGGCCGCGTTGCGGCCTGCAAGTCGCTCGCTGCGCGAGCTGCAAATGGGAAAGGGGAAAAGCACGCGGGCCCGACCCGCTTTGCGCTTCTCCGCCTTTCCCCTTTCCCATTTACAGCAAGCGCGCAGCGCGAGCGACTAACAGGCCGCAACGCGGCCGACTCACCCACTAAAGCAATTCTATCCAGTGCTTCACCGGCCGCGCCGCTGCCGCCGCGAGGTGCAGTTGGCATCCGATGTTGGCGGTGGCGATGAGCTCGGGTGCGCCGGCTTCGAGTGCGCCGAGTTTGCGCTCGCGCAAGGTGTCGGCGAGCTGTGGTTGCAGCACCGAATAGCTGCCGGCGGAACCGCAGCACAGGTGTGGGTCGGTCACCGGTGCGAGTTCGTAACCTGCTTCGCGCAGCAGTTGTTCCACCAGCGCTTCGCGCTTGAGGCCGTGTTGCAGGGTGCACGGCGCGTGGAAGGCGATGCGTCGACCCGAGCCGATGCCGGCGAGTGCGCTGCGGTCCTCGGCGATCAGGATTTCCGCCGGATCGCGCGCGAGTGCGCTGACCTGACGTGCCTTGTCTGCATAGAGGGGATCGTGGCGCAGCAGGTGGCCGTAGTCGCGCACCGTCACGTTGCAGCCGGTCGCGGTGATCACGATCGCCTCGATGCCGCCGCTTTCGATCGCCGGCCACCACGCATCGATGTTGTTGCGCATCGCGGCGAGGCCATCCGCATGTTTGCCTATGTGATAGGCGAGCGCGCCGCAGCAGCCGGCTGCCGGCATGCCTTCCAGCGCGATGCCGAAGCGTGCGAACACGCGCGCCGCCGCCGCGCGCGTGTTCGGCGCGGCGGCTTCGCCGCAGACATCGAGCACGAGCATGCGACGAGCGCCGACGCGTGCGGGCGCCGTCATCGCGGCCCGCACCGCCGGCGGGATTTTCGCGCGCAGGCGCGCGGGCAGCAGCGGGCGCAGCCAGCGTCCGATGCGCAGCGCGATTGCGAAAAGCCGGTGTGAGGGAACGATGTGCAGCAAGGCCTCGCGCGTGATGCGCTCGGGCAGCGGTCGCGACAGCTGCGCCTCGACGACGCCGCGGCCGTAGTCGAGCAGCTCGCCGTAACGGACTCCGGACGGACACGTCGTCTCGCAGGAACGGCAGCCGAGGCAACGGTCGAGATGCAGCTGGGTGGTCGGGTTCGCCGCCTCGCCTTCGAGCAGTTGCTTGATCAGATAAATGCGACCGCGTGGACTGTCGCGTTCGTCGCCGAGCACCTGATACGTCGGACAGGTCGCAAGGCAGAAGCCGCAATGCACGCAGCGGCGCACGATGGCTTCGGCGTCGTGCGCTTGCGCTGAATCCTGCAACTCGGGCGCGAGGTTGGTGTGCATCGTTTACAACTCCGGGTGCAGGCGGCCGCGATTGAACAGCCCGTGAGGATCGAACTCCGCCTTGAGGCGCCGGTGCAGCGCGAGCAAGGCGGGCGGCAGCGGATGGAAGACATGGTCGATGGCTGCGCCCGAGCCGGCGCGAAAGCGTGTCGCATGACCGCCGCCGGCACTTGCCGCGGCGCGGATGTGCGCGGGCTCGGCGGCGGACTTCAGCCAGCGCTGCGCGCCCTGCCACTCGATCAGCTGCGGCCCGTCCAGATTCGCGAGCGGCGAGGCCGGCGCTACCGACAGGCGCCACAGAGGACGTGGGTCGTCGAAAAAGGCGAGGCGCTGTTCGCGCAGATCCTGCCAGAACGCATCTTCGTCGCGGGGGCTTCCGCCGAGTTCGCTCGCGGCACTGCGCACGGCGGCATCGGCGCCGGACAAACGGACGTATAAACGGCCATCGAAGATCGCGGTCCCCGAGATCGGCAACGGTCGCTGCGCCCAAGCGCGCACGCGTCCGAGTGCGGCCACGCCATCGAGTTCGAAGCTCAGCGTGCACTGCGCGCGCGGTCGCGGCACCAGCTTCAGACTTGCTTCGAGAATGATGCCGAGGCTGCCGAAGGCGCCGACCATCAGGCGCGAGACATCGTAGCCGGCGACGTTCTTGATCACCTCGCCGCCGAAGCGCAGGGTCTGACCGCGACCGTCGAGGACGCGCGTGCCGAGCACGAAGTCGCGCGCCGCACCGGCGCTGGCGCGGCGGGGGCCGGAGAGTCCGGTCGCGAGCGTGCCGCCGAGCGTCGCCGCCTCACCGAAGCGCGGCGGTTCGAAGCCGAGCATCTGCTCGTGCTCGGCGAGGGCTGCGTCGATGTCGGCCAGACGCGTGCCGGCGCGCGCGGTGAGCACGAGTTCGTCGGGTGCGTACTTGACGATGCCGGCGTGCGCGGCGACATCGAGGTCGCGGCCCTCGCAGGCATTGCCGAGAAAGTGCTTGCTGCCGGATCCGCAAAGGCGCAGCGCGGTGCGCTCGGCTGCGGCGGCGAGCACGCGCTCGCGCAGGTGCGCGGTCAAGTCGAGATCGTGCATCAGAAGCGCTCGATGTCCGCGAATGCGATCTTGCCGCCATGCACATGCATGCGGCCGAATTCGGCGCAGCGGCGCAGGGTCGGGATCGCCTTGCCGGGATTGAGCAGGGCATGCGGATCGAATGCGCGCTTGATCGCATGGAAGCATTCGATTTCGGGCGTGGCGAACTGGGTGCACATCGCGTCGAGCTTCTCCACGCCGATGCCGTGCTCGCCGGTGACGCTGCCGCCGGCTTCGACACACAAGGAAAGAATTGCGGTGCCGAGGCGTTCGGTGCGTTCCTGCTCGCCCGGCTTGCCGGTGTCGTAAAGAATGATCGGATGCAGGTTGCCGTCGCCGGCGTGAAAAACATTCGCGACCGGCAAATCGTATTCGCGTGAAAGTTCGGCGATGCCGTGCAGCACACGCGGCAGCTGGCCGCGCGGAATGCTGCCGTCGATGCAGTAATAATCCGGCGCCATCCGGCCTAACGCCGGAAACGCCGCCTTGCGGCCGGACCAGGCCTGGGCGCGTTCGTGCGCCTCGATCGCGGTGCGGATCGAGGTCGCGCCGGCGGCGCCGAGTATGTCCATCACGCGTGCGGTTTCCTCGATCACCTCGGCCTCGACGCCGTCGAGTTCGCACAGCAGCACCGCGGCCGCATCGGTTGGATAGCCGCAGGCGAGATAAGCCTCGACCGCGCTGATCGCCGGTCGGTCCATCATCTCCAGTCCGCCCGGCACGATGCCGGATTTCATCACCGCGCTGACCGCCGCGGCGGCGGCATCGACGCTGGCGAATGCGGCGAGCAGCAGGCGCGCGCTGTCCGGTTTCGGCAGCAGCTTCACGGTGACTTCGACGACCACGCCGAGCAGTCCTTCCGAGCCGGTGAACAGCGCCATCAAATCGTAGCCGGGTGCATCCAGCGCATCGCCGCCGAGCCTGAGGCGCTCGCCGTCGATGGTGACGATCTCGACCTCGAGCAGGTTGTGCGTGGTCAGGCCGTATTTCAGGCAATGCAGGCCGCCGGCGTTCTCGGCGACATTGCCGCCGATCGTGCACGCGATCTGCGAGGACGGATCAGGTGCATAGAACAGCCCATAGGGCGCGGCGGCCTTGGAGATGCCGAGGTTGGTGACGCCGGGCTGCACGCGCGCGCAGCGATTGAGCGGATCAATTTCGAGCACGGCATTCAGTCGTGCCAGTCCGAGCACGATGCCGTTCTCCAGCGGCAGCGCGCCGCCCGACAGACCGGTGCCGGCACCGCGCGCGACGACCGCGACTTCGTGCTCATTACATACAAGGAGTACCGCCTGCACTTCGGCGACCGTGCGCGGCAGCGCGACGGCGAGCGGCAGGCGGCGAAATGCGGTGAGACCATCGCACTCGTATGGTTTCATGTCGGCGCTCCGGTGCAGCAGGGCATCGGCCGGCAGCACCCGCGCGAGTGCGGCGATCAGCGCGTCGCGGCGTGTCCGTTCCAGCGGCGCGTCGGCATGCGTCGGTATCTGCGTCATTGCGACCATCCTGCAAGCATCGGATGCGAGCGTAGCGCAGTCACGATGCGCTGCGGCAGCGGGGCTGATCCGACTTGCCTATACTGCGCATACCAAATCGAGGGAGTGCGTGATGGTGAGTATCCTGCCGATCGTGATCCTGGCGGTCATCGCGATCATTCTGTTCAAGCTCGTTCGCATCGTGCCGCAGGGCTTCGAGTGGACGGTCGAGCGCTGGGGCAAGTACACGCATACCTTGTCGCCGGGGTTCCATCTGCTGATTCCGGTCATGCAGAACGTCGGACGCAAGATCAACATGATGGAGCAGGTGCTCGACGTTCCCTCGCAGGATGTCATCACCAAGGACAACGCGGTCGTCAAGGTCGACGGCGTCGTGTTCTATCAGGTGCTCGACGCGGCGAAGGCGGCCTACGAGGTGTCGACCCTCGAGATCGCGATCATCAATCTCATCATGACCAATATCCGCACCGTGCTCGGCGGGCTCGATCTCGACGAATCCTTGAGCAAGCGCGACGAGATCAATGCCAAGCTGCTGCGCGTGGTGGACGAGGCGACCCATCCCTGGGGCCTCAAGGTCACGCGCATCGAGCTGAAGGACATCCAGCCGCCGCGCGATCTGGTCGACTCGATGGCGCGCCAGATGAAGGCCGAGCGCGAGAAGCGCGCGAACATCCTCGATGCGGAAGGTTTCCGCCAGGCCGCCATCCTCAAGGCCGAAGGCGAGAAGCAGTCGGTGATCCTCGCCGCCGAAGGCCAGAAGGAAGCGGCGTTCCGCGAAGCGGAGGCGCGCGAGCGCTCTGCCGCGGCCGAAGCAAAGGCGACCGAGGTCGTCTCCGCCGCGATCGTCAATGGCGATGTGAATGCGCTGAACTACTTCGTCGCGAACAAGTACATCGAAGCGCTCAAGGCGATGGCCGCCTCGCCGAACCAGAAGATGCTGTTGCTGCCGATCGAGGCGACCGGTGTGCTCGGTTCGATCGCCGGCATCGCCGAGCTTGCGAAGAACGCGATCGACAAGCAGACGGTGGACAAGATTGCGCCGCCGCGCGGTCCGGCGCCGCCGCAGGTTCCGAGGTAGAACGTTTCGACAGTCATTCCGGCGAAAGCCGGAATGACGCAGCGATGCCACGATCATTCACGACTGACTGGGTAGACCCATGGAAAACCTCGTGACCCACTATGGCTGGTGGCTGCTGGCTCTCGTGCTGATCGCGGCGGAGATGCTGGTGCCCGGTTATTTCATGCTCTGGATCGGCATCGCCGCCGCGGTGATGGGACTGGTCACCTTCGTGCTGCCGAGTCTTCCGGCAATCGCGCAGGCGGTCTTATTCGGCGTCCTCGCCATCGGCGCCTGCATGATCTACTGGAAATTCATCCGGCCGCTCGCCGAACAGCGCGACGATCAACCGCTGCTCAACAAGCGCGGCGCGCAGATGATCGGTCAACGCTTCGTGCTGAGCGAAGCAATCGTCAACGGCCGCGGCAAGGTCAAGGTCGGCGATGGTTCGTGGCTGGCATCCGGCCCCGACCTGCCTGCCGGGAACGAAGTCGAAGTCGTGGCGGTCGATGGCACCACGCTGAGCGTGAAGCCTGCCGATTTGTAGAATCACGACTGACCGACGGCCGGCGCAGCATGGCCCGGCTCACTTCGCCGCGCCGATCAGCTGCGCGAAACGCGCGCTTTCGGTCGCGTCCATGTCCGACACGATCACGGCGGCCTGATCGCCCAGCCGAAGCGGTTCGAGCGCATAGCCTTCGCGTTGCAGCGGATGGCTGAGCGCGGCGGCATCCGCCGGCGGCAGAACGAATACATCGACCAGATGCTGGCCGTGCCGGTAGATCAATACCGGTACGCGTGCGCTCCCGACATAGTCGATGCGGCCGCCGACCAGGGCGAAACCCTGCTCGGCGAAATCGCGCACCAGCGGCGCCTGCGCCACCTTGCCCTCGAACCAGGGTTTCACCGTATGCCGATCGGTGGAGACGACATCGACCGGCGAGGCCGCGGCGAGCGCGCGCCAGTGGCTGGCGAACAGATCGCGCGCGATCGGCGGCTCGTTGCCGATCTTCCACGCGGGCAGAAGCGCGCCGCCGGCGACGAAGGCGAGCGCCCACGACGCGGCCAGCGCGAGCCAGCGCATGCGCGGGTTCGCGTGCGGAGTCGCGAGCGCGTTCGCCGCGGTCCGTGCGATGCGTTCGCGCAGCGCCGCCGGCGCGGCGTGTCGCGGCGTGTCATTGCGCAGCCGCGTACGCAGTGAATCCAGTTCGATCAGTGCAGCTCGGCATTCCTCACAGGTGTCCAGATGGCGTTCGAACTCGCGGCCGCTCGCGCGGTCGAGCTCGCCATCGAAATACAGCGGCAGCAGCTCGCGCGCCGAACTACAGTCCATGTTTCACCTCGTCCGGCGCCGCCGGCTTGATCGCTTTTTGCAGCAGGGCGCGTCCGCGCGAGAGACGCGACATCACGGTGCCGATCGGCAACTGCAGCGCATCGGCGATTTCGCGATAGGACAATTCCTCGATCTCGCGCAGGATCAGTGCTTCGCGGAATTCGAGCGGAAGTTCGCGCAGGGCCTGCGTCATCAGCACGCTGCGTTGTGCCGATTCCAGACGGGATTCGATGTGGTCGGTTTCATCCTGTTCGAGCAGCGCATCGGCGGCGTCGCGTCCGTGCAGGCTGGCGACGTGGTCGATCGCGACATTGCGCTGATCCTTGCCGCGCGTGGTCAGCTTCGCCAGACAGCAGTTGCGCACGATCGCGAGCCACCATGCACGCGCATTGCCGCCGGCGTAGGTGTCGGCGGCGCGCATCGCGCGCACGAAGGCATCGTGCACCGCGTCCGCCGCATCCTGCTCGTTGCCGAGCAGCCAGCGTCCGAGATTGTAGGCGGCATCGAGATGACGCTGGGCGAGTTCGCCGACCCAGGCAGTGGCGGTCGCACTGCTCACGTGCGCGCCGGAGTGCGCGCGCAGATACGTTGCAATGTTCGTTGACTGCGGATGTCGTTCATTGCTTGTGCACGTGCACGACGCCGGTCATGAAGGGATGCAGGGTGCAGAAGTAGCTGAAGTCGCCTGCGTCGGTGAAAGTATGTTCGAAGGTGTCGTCGGTATCGAGTGCTTTCGAGGCGAAGGTCTTGTCGCGGCTGGCCAGGGTATGCGGCGTCTCGTCCGCATTTTTCCACACCACGCGGGTGCCCGCGGCGATGCTGATTTCGGCGGGAGTGAAGGCGAATTTGCTGATCGACACCGCGACAGGGTCCGCGGCGATCGCCATCGCAGGCACCAGCATCGCGACACACGCTGCGAACAGACACGCCGCGGATGTGCGGGCGAGACGATTGCGAAGAAAAAGGTTCGACATGAGAAAGGCTCCGGCGGTGGGCATCAGTGATCGAGCGGGGTGTCGATCAAGGCGAGCTCGCGCTGACCGCGCACGAGCGAAAGCTGGCGCGTGCCGAGCAGCTTGCCGAGTTCGCCGGCAGGCACCTTGACGGGTCCAGGCTCGCCGATACCGGCCTGGCCTGGCGTCGGCAACGGATAGGCGAGCGACATGCCGGTGTGCAGCGCGATATGACCTTCGATTTTCTGCAGCGCCTGGTGGATATGCCCGTTGAGCACGGTGACCGATCCGAACGGACGCAGCAGGGCGAGTGCCGCTGCCGAGTCGGCGGTACCCCAACCCCAGGGTTCCCACACGGTCCACATCGGGATGTGCGCGAGCACGACGATCGGCGTCGAATGCGGCAGGCGCGCGAGGTCGCGTTTCAGCCATGCGATCTGCTCGTCGCCGAGCGACGTCATCGTGCCCATCTTGAAATTGAGCACGTTGGACAGGCCGATGAAATGCACGCCGCCCTGGTCGAAGCTGTACCAGGTGCGGCCCTTGCCGTCGTGGTCGAAGAACTTGAGATAGCCGTCGAGTCCGTCGTCGAGCGCGTCGTGTTCGCCGGGAACGGTATGCACGCGATCGACGTGGAGTTCCTGCATCAGTTCGCGCGCCTGGCCGAATTCCTCCGCCTTCGACAGATGACTGACGTCGCCGGTGTGCACGACGAAGGCGGGCGCGTGGGGCAGGCCGTTGATGTCGGCGATCGCGCGCCGGAAACTTCCGGCCACGTCCGGATTGGCTTCCTTGTGAAAGCCGATGTGGGTGTCGCTGATCTGCACGAAGGTCAGGGCGTTTTTCGACACGGCCGGCATGCCGCCGCTATTGGTCGCGCCGAGCGCCCGCGGCACGCCGCCGGCGACGCTCCAGACCACGGCGGCGCCGGTCCAGGCGGCGAGGCAGCCGAGTGCCTTGCGGCGCGCGAGGTCGGGTGCTGCGTCATTTCGATTCGAGTCGGACATGGTCATGCGGGCTCCGGTTTGGGCGTTCGAACAACCAGATCGAAGCGGGCGATGTTTTATTCCCGGCGCGCGGCGCGGGCTGTGATCGATGATCGATGATCGATGCGGGCGGCGCAGGTCCGACGAGAAATCCCTCGATACGACCGTTGCAGACAACGAGGCCAGCCGCCGCGATAATGCGCGCCCTCGCAATGATCGACCAGAGCCCGCCATGACCCAGCAGACGATACTCAACGCCACCCACCGCGCCCTCGGCGCGAAGATGGTCGACTTCGGCGGCTGGGACATGCCGCTGAACTACGGATCGCAGATCGAGGAACATCATGTCGTGCGGCGCGACGCCGGCATGTTCGATGTCTCGCACATGACCGTGCTCGATCTGCGCGGCGCGCGCACGCGCGAGTTTCTGCGTCACCTGCTCGCCAACAGCGTCGACAAGCTGAAGGTCCCCGGCAAGGCGCTTTACTCGTGCATGTTGAATGCGAACGGCGGCGTCATCGACGACTTGATCGTGTACTTCCTGGCCGAGGATTTCTTCCGCGTCGTCGTCAACGCGGCGACGCGCGACAAGGACCTGGCCTGGATCCAGCAGCAGGCCGAGGCGTTCGCGGTAAGTGTGACCGAGCAACCGGCGCTTTCGATGATCGCGGTGCAGGGACCCAATGCGCGCGCCAAGGTGTTCGGCCTGCTGACACCGGCGACGCGCGCCAAGGTCGAGAAGCTCGGCAAGTTCGTTGCGTTCGAGGGCGATGGCTTGTTCATCGCGCGCACCGGCTACACCGGCGAGGACGGTTTCGAAATCATCGTCCCCGAAGCGGATGCGGTCGCGTTGTGGAATCGCCTGAAGGATGCCGGTGTCGCGCCGGCCGGTCTCGGTGCGCGCGATACGCTGCGTCTGGAAGCGGGCATGAATCTATATGGTCAGGACATGGACGAAACCGTCACGCCGTGGGAAGCCAACCTCGGCTGGACCGTCGCGCTCGACGAGGGCCGCGATTTCATCGGCCGCGACGTGCTGGAAAAACAGAAGGCCGCCGGCGGTCACCCGATCATGGTCGGTCTGGTCATGGACGAGAAGGGCGTGCTGCGTCACGGCCAGCGTGTGGTCACGGCGCAAGGCGACGGTGAAATCCTGTCCGGCAGTTTCTCGCCCACGCTGGGGAAGTCGGTCGCGTTCGCGCGCGTACCGGCCGGCGTATCCGGCAACGTGCAGGTGGACATCCGCGGCAGGCTGGTGCCCGTACGTGTGGTGAAGTATCCGTTCGTGCGCGACGGCAAGGCAATCGAAGGCATCTGACCGGCGTTCGCGCACTCACGTGGACCCTTGCTAGAATCAACGCAGCAGCCGACTTCAAAGGAACCGAGCCATGCAAGAAATTCCCGGCGATCTGAAATTTCTGAAATCCCACGAGTGGGCGCGCGTCGAAGACAAGGGCACGGTCACGGTCGGCATCTCCGATCATGCCCAGGGACTGCTCGGCGATCTCGTCTACGTCGAACTGCCGAGCATCGGCGATACGGTCAAGGCCGGCAACGCGGTTGCGGTGGTCGAGTCGGTAAAGGCCGCCTCGGATGTGTACGCACCGGTTTCCGGCGAGATCGTCGCGATCAACGAAGCGCTGCCGGACAAACCCGAGACGATCAACGAAGACGCCTACGGCGACGGCTGGATCTTCGTGATCAAGCCGGACAACCTCGCCGAAGAGCAGGAAGAACTGCTCGATCCGGACGCATACGCGGAGCTGCTCGAAAGCGAAGAGGATTGATCGCGGCGCATCGTCGGCGTCGCCGCAGCGGGAAAGCCGCGGTGATCGATCCGACTGCTTCGCATCCGAAAGGCGCGCCACTGGCGCGCCTTTTTCGTTGCGGCCGGTGTCGATCCGGCGAGCTGCATGGGACGGGCGTTCGCATCCGTTGCCGGGGGCCGAGCACGTGCGTGACGACGCATCGGCGTCGCCGCGGATCGTGCGCGGCGACGACTGCGGTTCGACGCTGCAGATCTGGCGCGCGTCGACGCAGGTGCGGCGATGATGCGCCGCTGCGTGCTGTTCGTTCGCGTTGCCGTGCACACATAGGTGACGAAAGCATGCGAGCTTGCCGATTGATCGTTGCCGATCGATCGCATGCAGTCGGATCGTCTTCGCCGCAGCTTCGAAGATGTGCGTGCGTCTTCGACGAGCGTGTCGAAAAAAAATCCTCGTGCGGTCGCGGCGAGCGTGTCGCGTCGTCGCTCGCGAAGTCGTTTTCGATGCGCGTGAGCGAACACGATCGGAGCTCGCGCGTGTCGAACCGCGGCAGCGCGCACGACCGAACTTCGCCTTCGCGGCGCACCAAAGACTCGCTTCGGCGCAAAATATTTTTCAGCCGTTCACCCGCGGTTGGGTCGCCCGAACACGCCTTCGGACAGCGCGGCCGGAATGACGAAGTGATCGATCGATCACATCATGCAATGCATCGCTGTCTTGCTTGGTGCGCGCGAGTGAAACCCGGAAAGCCGCGCCAGCACTACGTTTCCGGGCTTTCGAGAAAAATTCAGTCGGTTATTGATTGGACGTCTAGACGTATAAATGTCTTTTATATTCTTGCGTAAATCGGCGGTTTTCGACGCCTCGGAAGGCGCGTTTTCGGCCTCCAGCAGTCACGTGGGAACTGCTTGTTTCCGCTGAGAAATTTGTTGACACGCGCACGCGACAGTAATAGTTTCTGCGCCGGCGTGACAAACGAATAAAGGAATCATGACTGCAGCCCGATTCATCGTCCCCTACATCGAACACGGCACCAAGTCCGGATCGGTGAAGAAGATCACGGTGTCGGTTCCCTTCCATGTTCTCAGACTTCTGTCTGACGAAAGGACCCGGCGCCAGGTTGCAAATCTGCGCCACGCCACCAACAGCGATCTGCTGTGCGAAGCATTCCTTCACGCTTTTACTGGGCAACCACTGCCAACTGACGAGGAGCTAAGACGCGATATGGCTATGAAGAAAGCAGCTGCAAAGAAGAAACCCGCCGTTAAGAAGGCCGCCAAGAAGGCGGTGAAGAAGACGACTGCGAAGGCCAAGACCGCCACTGCCCGCAAGACGGGCGCGGCGAAGAAGCCCGCAGCAAAGAAAGCAGCGAAGAAGGCTGTAAAGAAGGCCAAGTAAGGCCTGCCTTCGAATCGGCCGCGTTGTTTGCGCGCCGATGATGGCTCAGGCTTCGCACTGTGTTCCATGCGCAGCCTGCAGCCGGTAGCTACACCATGTAGATGTAGAAGCAACGCAACAGAAAAAACGTAAGTACACTGCCAGCAAGACTCCTCTCCCTGCGGTTGCCCAGCGCAGGGAGAGAATTTCCTCCGCTTCTCCGCGACGCCTCGTCGCCAATCCCTTCCGGATGCACCATCAAGCGCCTATGTCGCGCGACCTGCTCGTGTGGCGGTTGTGTCGGTCATGCATGTCGCAGCGCGACAGACATCGACACATCGCGATCGAGTGCGCGGAGTCTTTTACGGATCGAACCTCCTGCGCGCAGCGGGATGAAGCGGCAGGACATGCGCATCTGTCCGTTGTCGCGACACTCGCGCCGATCAGATGCTCGAGAAATGCTACGAAGAAGCGAAGGCGTCGGCGCGCTTAGTAGTGATGCGAAGCCGTCCGATGGAAAGCATGACGACTCACGGCGCACGAACCTGGCCGCCAGCAGCATCACGATTTCATCCGTCGTCTTGCGGCGTCGCGTTTGCCAAGTGCGCCGACGCAGCGCACGCGGTGCAATCTAAGGCGACGAAGAATCGGGTTTCGTATCCGTCCCTTCCGCACGCGTCAGCCCCTCGAACAACATCGCTCCGATGGGCGAGCGCAGGGCAAACGAAACTATACTCGTCATCAAGCTGCCGACGCGGGCGAAGCCACGCAGCGGCAGCAGACCGGCCACGAATCCGCTGGCTGCACCACCGCCGAGTATCAGAGCCGTGCGATGGGGTGCAAGACGGGCCTGCAGCGAAAACCATCGCGTCCGCCAGCGACCGCGTTCGATCTGCAGACGCTGTTCTGCCAGCAACACGGCACGGCGACGCTCAGACAGTTTCATGATTGGACTTCCGAAGGCGGGTGAGCATGCGGCGTGTGCGCGGCAGGGCCAGATCGCGCCAGCAACCGCGCATCGCCCACAGCACGGCGACGACACCGCACACGTTCGCCAAGGCGACGCTGCCGATGCCGTAGAACACATTGCCGGTGAGTTGATAGATGCCGGCGGCGATCGCCGCGCTGGTCGCCAGCCATGCACCGACGCCGAGAAACACCAGCGCGAACGCAAGCCAGACCAGGATCAATGCGCTGCTGCGCGCCAGCCGCAGTTCGGCGCGCAGCAAGGCGAGAGCGGCTTCCGCTACACGCGCTGCCTGATCGAGCGCGAGGCGCGCTGCAGTAAATGCATCGGTGTCCGGCGCGCGCGGCGCTTCTTCAACCGTCGCGGCCGGCACCTCCTCCATGTCAGCGGCTGCGCAACCAGCGCGACACCACGACGCCGGCGGCGAACGCGATGCCGAATGCGGCGAGCGGATGTTCGCGTACCTGTTCGACCGCGGCTTCGCTGAATTTCTTCGCGCCATCGGCGAGGCGTTCGCCGGCATCGCGCAGATCGTCCTCGAGTTGAGCGCCGTTCGCGCGCAGCTTCGCGCGCAGGCGGTGCAGTTCGTCCTTGGTGCTCTCGACGCTGTCGGTTGCCGCATCGGCAACCGCTTCTCCGGCTTCATCGATGTGTTGCTTCACTTCGCGCACGCTCGCCATGACTTGCTCCTCGAATCTGGACAGGGGGTCTCACCGCGGTATCCGATTCGACGATGCCCACAAGCGTTGCCTGCCCGGGCATGTCTCGTCGACGGATGTTGGGCGAGCTTAGTCGGAGGAAACTGAATGGCTGGTGCCTTCGTTTGTATCAATGCGCAAATTCGCGGACGAACGGATGCTACGGTTTCGTGAATACGCGTTATATTTGCGTTACCCAGTTGCGCAGTGCCGCAACTCTACATCCAACGATCAGGGGTCCGAAGATGTCGGGATTCAAATTGGAAGGGCGCGGCCGCGCCGACGATTGCACGCGCCTGGCGCCGGCAGGGCGTACGCCGTTCCGTCGCCGTCAGATACGTGGCGCGGTCAGCGCAACGCAATTGATCGTTCTGGTCATTGCGATCCTCGCGATCGCGGGCGCGCTGTGGTGGTTCATGGGGCAGTCGGGGGTCGCCACGTTGACGCCCGCGGCGGGTCCTGCGAACGCGCCGGCAGCGGGTGCAGCGCAGACCGCGGCGCCAGTGGTCGAGGATCTCAGCGTCAATGATCTGTACAAGGCCGCGCGTTCGGCGATGAGCGACAACCGCATGGTCGCTCCGCCCGGCAACAACGCGCTCGAATTCTATCTGCGCATCCTCGCCAAGCAGCCGGATGATTCCGGCGCCACCGATGCGTTGCGCGAGCTGTTTCCATTCGCAACCGGCAGTGCCGAAGACCAGATCAACCAGGGCAACTTCGACGAGGCGACGCGCATCATGGCGCTGCTGGCGAAGGCGGATCCAAGCAACTACACGTTGACGATCCTGCGCAGCAAGTTCGACGCAAAGAAGAAGCAGAACGATCGCGATCAGCAGTTGCAGGCGCAGCAGGCAGCGGCCGCGGCAGCGCACGCTGCGGGCACGCCGGCTGCTGCGGCCGGTACGGCAGCGGTCACGGCGCCGGAATCGACCGCTGCACCGACGAGCACGGCAGCGCCACCGGCGACAGTCGCGCCGGCACCCGCAGGACCGCCTGCCGAAATCGCAAAAGCGACCGCGCCGCCCGTGGTCGCGCCAGCCACACCAGCGGTAGCCGAGCCGAGCGGTGAATCACGCGACGTGCGCGTGGTGACACCGCCGCAGCCGACCTATCCGGCCGCGGCCGTGCGCAGCCGGCAGAACGGCTGGGTCGAAGTGGAGTTCACCGTCGCTGCAGACGGCAGCGTGCAGGATGCGAAAGTCGTCGCGGCGAATCCGACGCGCTTGTTCGATCGCGAAGCAGTCAGTGCGGTGGAGTCGGCGAAGTTCGAGCCGCGGCTGGACAAAGGCAAGGCGGTCGCCACGAAGATGCGCCGACGCATCGAGTTCAAGTTGAACAATTGATACCGCGTCGCTGATTGACGACGACACGCCGTGCGCTGCGCGGCGTTGTCGTCAGTCCGCGCCGCCCGGCAGTTCCGAACTGTCGCCGTGATCGATGCCGGCCCAGTTCACCTGCGGCAGACCGAGGTAGCGATCGAGCAGCATTGGCATCAGGCCCATCGGCATCGGCGATTCGCAGTTCCACAGCATCACCGCGCCGAAGCGATACTTCGGCAGGAACGCGATGATCGCTCGGTAGCCTTGCACGGCACCGGCGTGGAACACGAGCGTGGTTCCGGCGTAGTCATAGATGCGCCAGCCGAGCGCGTACTGCGCATCGAGCAGGCGACCGCGGCGCCACGGCGAGGCGCGCTTTTCGCGCTCGGTCTCGACCAGAGGTGTGTGCAGTTCGGTCAGCAGGGCAGGCCATAACACGTTGGGTCGACCGCCCATCTGCGCGATCAGCCATTGCTCCATGTCGCGGATGCTCGCATTCACACCGGCGGCCGGCGGCACGTGGTAGTAGCTTTCCTTCGGCACGAACGGAATCCAGCCGCTGCCGGCATGATGGTGCGGACGCGCCCAGCTCTTCGAGCCTTCCAGCGCTTCGCGTCCATAGGTCGCGGTTTCCATGCCGAGCGGATGGAAAATGCGTTTCTCGACCTGGTGATAATAGAAGTCGCCGGTCGCGGCGTAGGTGACGTCGCCGATCAGACTGAAGGCGATGTTCTGGTAGCCGTAGCAATCGCCGACCGGGCAGGCGAGCGGGACATCCTTGAGCTTGTCGACGAGCAACTCGTAGGGCTCGTCCTGTTCGAGCAGATTGTCGTAGGTGTTGTGCGGAAGGCCGACGCGATGACTCAGGATGTCGCGCACGGTCAACTTCTGCGCGCCGCCGACATCGTTCAAGGAGAACATCGGCAGCACGTCGGAGACGCGTGTCTCCCAGCGCAGCTGACCGCGGTCGACCAGGATGCCCGCGAGCGCGGCCGCGAACGCCTTCGACAACGATGCGAGACGGAACACGGTGTCGCCGGAGACACGTTCGCGCGTGCCGGCGTCGGCATAGCCGATGCCGCGCTCGAGCAGCACCTTGTCGTCCTTGATGATCGCGGCGGCCAATCCGGATACTTCGTTGGCCGACTCCACGCCATCGAGCCAGTGATCGAATTCGCGCGCGATCGCCGGTGCGTCGCGCGAGACGGTGCGTGCATCGACCACCGGAATCGCGATCGGCGGCAGGCTCGCCGCCATGCGCACGTGCTGCGCCGATTTCCGGCTCGCCGCAGCGCGCTTGTTCGCGACTGCCGGCGTGGACGCTGCAGATTTTTTCTTTGCCGCGGTGGACGCTGCCGCTTTCTTCACACTCGCCGTCGCGGCGGCATGCGATGCAGGCTTCGACTTCTTGCCGGCAGCGGCGGCAGCGGCGGGGACGCTTGCTGCTGCGACGACAGCCGCAAGCAGGATGACGCTGAAACGAAAACTACGGCTCAATGCGATCTCCGGGGCCTGTAACGACCCTCGTGCTATGCTCGAGAACGCGTTGATTCTAGCCGCATCACGAAGGGGAAAGGAACATGGCCCTGTTGATTGTGCTGGTCATCGTGATCGGCGTCGGCTTCCATGTGGTCGGCCTCTACAACGCACTGGTGACCGCGCGCAACGGCTACACGAACGCGTTCGCGCAGATCGATGTGCAGCTGAGCCGTCGCTACGACCTGATTCCGAATCTCGTCGAAACCGCACAGTCTTACATCGAGCATGAAAGCGAGACGCTCGAAGCGCTGATCCAGGCGCGCAATTCGGCGCTGTCGGCACTGTCGTCGGCGAAGGCGAATCCGGGCGATGCAGACGCGATGCAGCAACTGTCCGCTGCCGATCATGCACTGACGCAAACACTCGGTCGACTGTTCGCGTTGTCGGAGGCGTATCCGGACCTGAAGGCTAACCCGAACATGATGCAGCTCAGCGAAGAGCTGACCTCGACCGAGAACAAGTTCGCGGTCGCGCGCCTGGCGTACAACGACGCCGTGTCGAGCTACAACAATCGGCGCGAGATGTTTCCCGCTTCGATCGTCGCGAACACATTCGCGTTTCGGACGGCCGAGATGTTGGAGGTCGAATCCGATGCCAGGCGAGAAGTGCCGAAGGTCGCGTTCACCTGACTGCCTGGCCGGCGCACACTCAGCATTTGTGTTTGCGCGGATCGACATCGTGGTCTGCCCAAGCCTGCGGCTTCGACCTGTGCGCGTCTGCATTCTCTCTGCCGCTGATGGCGCAGATCATCGACGGTGAATCTGAACGAGGGGCCGTTGAAACCGTTGCGCGCCTTCCTCCGTCCTGTCTCTGACGGCTGCGTTTTTCCTGGCACCGCATTCGGCGATGCGTTGGATAGCACGCCTTCACGCGTATACTTTATTGCTGTTTTGATTTGCGAAGATTGTATATTTTGGTATGCTGAAGTTGCTGAAGTGTACATGTTGCGGTCGCCCGTCGTTGCGGCCGGGCCGGTCCTGCCGGCGCGAATCGAGGCAGGAGACGTATGGGCACCGAGTACCATCAGGTGATGAATTCACAACTGTCCCCGCCGCGTTCGATCGATGAATGCGCCGACCAGGCCAATCTTCGCCTGCGAATCGGTGAGCATCAGGTCGATTTCGGGGCGTTGCGTGTGGTCAGTCGTCCGCAGTCGGCGCGATTGACGAGCAAGTCGGCCAGCGTGCTGCTGGAGCTGGCGCGCCATGCAGGCAAGACCATCACGCGCGACGAACTGCTCGATCGCGTGTGGGCGGGACGCTGCACAACACCGGATGTACTGACCCAGGCGATCAAGGAGCTGCGCAAGGCTTTGGCCGACGATGCGCGCCCGCCACGCTACATCGAAACGATTCCGAAAGTCGGCTACCGATTGGTCGCACCGGTTCTGGTGCTCGCCGACGTGGCGCATGCGGCCTTTGCCGACGATGGAATCGTCGTCGCCAATGATGATGTGGCAGCCGTAGGTGCGCCGGTCGTCGCCACGTCCGCCGCTGCGCCGGCGACTACATCGAGCAGTCACGTCCATGCGAAAAAATGGTTCGTCGCGGCTGCAGCGGCAGCAGTCATCGCCATCGTCGCGCTGGTGCTCACCGCAAGAATGGGAGCGGCGCCCGGTGAAACGAGTGCGTGGCGCGCGACGGAGCTGCGTGTCGTCACTTCCGATCCCGGCGCAGAGCGTCGTCCGCATATTTCCGCCGACGGCACCCGCATCGCCTATGGTCGCGACGGGCGCGATCATGATTTCAGTCGCATCGTGACGCGTTCGATCACGCCGTCCGACGTAACCGAGCTCAGTCTCGGAACGAAGGCGCACGAGGCGATGCCGGTATGGTCGCCGGACAGCTCGCAGATCGCATTCGAGCGGCTCGGGCCGGACAGCTGCGCGATGTTCGTTGCGTCGAGTTCGGGCGGTGCCGAACGCGAGGTCGGTTCCTGCGAAAATTTCGCCTACAACTATTACGACTGGTCGCCGGACGGCCAGAGCCTGATCACGGCGGTGCGCCCGGACGGTGATGCGCGACTGGCGTTGGCGACGTGGAATCTGCGCACCGGCAGCAAGCAGTTCATCACCTACGATCGTGGCGGCGCTTCCGATCTGGAACCGCGTTACTCGCCGGATGGAAAATGGATCGCGTTCCGCCGCGGCATCGCGCCTTTCAGTGATTTGTACGTGATGCATGCAAACGGCAGCAAGCTCACCCAGCTGACGCATCTGACCTCGCGCATCCGCGGCTACAGCTGGACACGCGATGGTCGCGGTCTGATTTTCTCCTCCAATCATGGCGGCGATTTCGGCCTCTATACGGTCGAGATCGGCAGCGGACATGTCGAGTCGCTGAAAGTGTCTCCGGCCGAATATCCGGATGCCGCGCGCTCGGCAGATACGGTCGTGTACGAGATTCCGCGGACATCGAAGAAGCTCAGCGAGATCGCGCTCTCGGCCGATGTCGCCAAGACGAGTGAACTGGCGCCTTCGACCGGCAGTGACAGCGCACCAGCGGTGTCTCCCGACGGCAATCGCATCGCATTCGTTTCCGATCGCAGCGGTTTGCAGCAGCTGTGGTTGTACGACCGCGCGAAAGCGGCCGCCACGCCGCTGACCGACTATCACGATCGCGTGCCGCAATCGCCGCGCTGGCGCGCCGACGGCCAGGCGCTCGTATTCGTGGTGCGGCGCAAGGAAGGCGCAGGGCTGAGCGAGATCGATCTCGCCAGTCGCCGCGAACGCGCGGTGACGAAGCCGGACGAGAACATTCTTTACGGACAGTACGGACCCGCTGCGGACAGCTTCATCGTCGGCGTCGGGACGTCCAGCAGTCCGAACCATCTTGTTCTGATCGAGCGCGGCGGCACGCCGCAGGAACAGCGCAGCGAACTTGCGACAGGTATCGAGCATGCGGAGCTCGATCAACAGGCGCAGGCGGTCTATTACACCAAGAGCGCCGAGCGCGGTCTGTTTCGCCGTGATCTTGTCGGTGGTGCGGAGCAGGCCGTCACGGGACTGCTTTCGCCGCTGCAGATGGACGGCTGGCGCGTCGTCGATGGACGCATCTGGTATCTGCGCGGCTTCGGGGTGAGTCCGACGGAATTGCGCGAGTTCGATCCGGCGTCCGGCGTCGAACGCACGCTCGCGCATTGGGACATCGAATTGAATGATTTCAACTTCAGCGTGACCTCGGCGCGCGACGGCATCGTGATCGCGCGCGTGGCATCCGAAGACATCGACGTCGGCGCGTTCCAGCTGCACGCGAGCAACGGAAGCTGACAGCGTCGGCGTCAGAGCAATTTATGTCACATCAACGGCGTGTCCCGGCAACGCGCGTTCTGCCCGTGCTGGCCAGACTTGCCGAGCCCTCCAACGGGCAAGATGTGTCACAGCATCGAACGTGAAACACTGACGGATCATCGGGTTCGGGACCTGGGGTCCGTCTTTTTTTTTTTCCGTCCGCCAGCTTGCTGTTTCCCAGCGTAATCAACGGGGGCCCTCCAATGCATCGCGAACGCGATGATCGGCCGAGCAGAAAGAGGCCCGCCGAAGCATTGCTGCGCCCGCAGCAGGAACTCACGAACGACGGTGCCGCTGAACCGGTAGGCGCTTGAATGCGCAGACCTTCGAGTGTCGAAGAATCCGCACGCGTGGCGACCTTGGCAAGAGTCCGCTCCGCCTGTCCGCTGAGCACCTCGTTGCCATTTGTGCGGAGGTAACTGAACACACTTGCCGGTTCGATTGACCCGCGCGTGCAGGATCGCGATACATACGCGGCAGTTCGCGCGCTCCATATCGGTGTGTGCGGGATCACCGCGGCATCATCGATCGATGACTGCGCGCGGCGCAAGTGATTGATGTACTTATATACTTGTTGATTTCACCACGATTTCATAAAGATTTCCTGACCCCGTGCGGGCAAGGCTCTATCAACGGAGTCCTGTACCCCGGTCGGAAATCGAATGCTCATCATCAATCACCATCTCGGCCCCGGCGCCAGTCTCGACCTGCAGGAAAAGTCGATGATGGTCGGTGGTCGTCCGGCGCTCGCCGTTGTTACCGGCAGTGGTCGAGGCTGCGCGCTTCGGGTCGATGGCCCGATCGTCGGAATCTGGATTCCCTTGCGAGCTCGCCTTCAGCTCGGCGCATCCGCCGATGCATTCCTCTATCCCGGCGAAGCGCGCGTGACCGAGGCTGAATCTCGTGTACAGGCGATTGGCCGCGGCAATGCGGTATGGGTCGGCATCCTCGGAACGCCTGCTGCGTGGAAGGACGCCCTCGGCGGCCTGCTCGGCACGCCGGCGCCGGAACCGCTGCTGCTGCCGGCACGTCATCTGGCCGATCGCGATCTGCGTCGGGTTGCCATAACGCTGGCGCGCTCCGCTTCGAAAGGAAGTTCGGTGGCGGCAGCCGATGTGCTGCTCGACCGTATCCTGACGCTGCAGACCGGTTTCTCCGACGCAATCGCGCGTTGCCCGGGGCGGACCTATGCTCAGCGCAGGCAGGTTTTTCTGCGCCTGCAACGCGTCCGTAACTATCTCGCCGCAAACTGCCAGCTCGACATCGACAACGATGCGCTCGCGAGCATGGCGAACTATTCGCCATGGCATTTCATCCGCGCGTTCCGGGCGGCCTATCAGGAAACGCCACACGTCTATCTCGTGCGCCTGCGCCTGGAGCGCGCGCGTCGCCTGCTTCGCGCCAGTCCGCTGGCGATTGCCGAAATAGCGCTGGCCAGCGGATTCGAGAACCGCTGCGCCTTTTCGCGATTGTTCCGCAAGCGATTCGGCACGACTGCCAGTGCGATGCGCGCTGCCGCTCACAAGGGCTCGCCGCTCGTCTCATGGAATTCCTGAGCGAGCGCGCAATTTATGCAACGCGTCCTGCCCATTCTCGGCAACAGGTGACCTTCACAATTTTTTAAGTTACGCGCTGCGACGGCTACTTGGCCGTGGCCGGCTTGTCATTTCAGATGGGAGACTAGAAACATGTCCAATACTCTGCTCCGAGAGGCGATACATCGCGGTTTGCGTACGTACGGTATTGCCGGAGCTACGCTTGCACTGGCATACACTGCCGTTCCGGCCGCGGCACAGGATGCCCCGCAGGACGCGAACAACCAACAGCTGGAAACCGTCACGGTAACCGGCTCGCGCATCCGCAAGGCGGATGTGGAAACTGCGCAGCCGATCATCGTGCTGGATCGTGCCCAGATCGAACATCAGGGCTTCAACTCCGTCGCCGACATCCTGCAGAACCTGACCGAAGCAGGATCGCCGCCGATCAGCCGTTCCAGCGTGCTCGCCTCGGGCGAAGACGTCGGCGGCTACTACATCGATCTGCGCAACCTCGGCCCGAACCGTACGCTGGTATTGCTGAACGGCAAGCGCCTCGGCGCCACCACGTCGGGTCTGCAGGATCTTTCGCAGATTCCGATGGCCGCGATCGAGCGCATCGAAGTGCTGAAGGACGGCGCCTCGGCGATCTACGGTTCCGACGCGATCGCAGGCGTCATCAACGTCATCACGCGCAGCCACTACGACGGCGCGGAAGCCAGTGCCTATGTCGGCCAGTACGACAAGGGCGATGGCGACTCTCAGACCTACAGCATGACCTTCGGCTCGCACACCGACCGTGGCTCGATCACGTTCGCTGCCGAGTACTCGAAGGAAGATCCGACCTTTGCGAAGAACCGTCCGTTCAGCGCATACCCGCAGGGTCCGCGCCACCCGAATGACGGTTGGACGCCGGTGTCCCAGTACGGCGGATTTTCCTTCCCTGGATCTGCCTGCGCTGCCAACAGCCCGTATGCATTGTGCACGCTCAATCCGGGCGGCAATCCGTTCGATCTGAACGACTACCACGGCA